>SWCA01009052.1_pt1 | contig 225783 bp, 213 predicted proteins | sample 4692961 | NCBI WGS metagenome assembly SWCA01 (sample SAMN10267275, study PRJNA491770) | bioreactor metagenome | isolation source: DHS bioreactor inoculated with | place: Japan: off Shimokita Peninsula | reverse complement strand
GATAATGCTCTTATATCAAAACTGGTTGCAGTTACTGTAACACTATCCGTCGCCCCTGATAATGCCCTTATATCAAAGTCCGTTGCTGTTACCGATACCGTATCTGTTGCTGCCGATAATGCTCTTATATCAAAGCTGGTTGCGGTTACTGTAACACTATCCGTCGCCCCTGATAATGCCCTTATATCAAAATTCGTTGCGGTTACTGATACTGTATCTGTTGCTGCCGATAATGCTCTTATATCAAAGCTGGTTGCGGTTACTGTAACACTATCTGTCGCCCCTGATAATGCTCTTATATCAAAATTCGTTGCGGTTACTGTAGCTTGAAGCTGACTTGCAACTTTATTAAATACCAAATTATTTGGCATGTGCATTACCCTCCTCTTTCATTTATTATTGAGAAAAATGGTTCTTCATTCTTCCCAGTACCACTATATTCAGTGCTAGAAAATATGTTCTCTATAAATTTCAAAATAACAAGTGTCAATTTAAATGCTATAGAATAATAATTATATTGGAGGTGTTTATGTTGAAAAAAAAAGAAGAGAATAATCAACCCCTTATTAGTATCGTCTTGTTAGCCTATAATCACTTAGATTATACAAAATACTGTATTGAAAGCTTGCTTAAATATGCTTCTCATTTAAATTTCGAATTAATTACCATAGACAACGGATCCACAGATAACACAAAAGAATATTTTAATGTTTTACCTCATGTAAAAAAAGTTCAATTAGAAAAAAATCAAGGCGTTGCTAGAGGATTTAATGTTGGATTTAAGTTGGCTGAGGGAAAATATATTTTAGCCGTAAATAATAATGTTGTTTTCACAGAAAACGCCATAGACAATCTATTAAAATGCATAGAATCTGATAAAAAAATAGGACTGGTCGTTCCTTCCTCGAACTATGCTTCCAATATGCAGCAAATTGAATGTAACTATTCTGATTTAAAGGAGATGCATGATTTTGCTAAAAAATATAATCTATCCAATATAGCACAGTGGGAAGAGCGAATAAAACTAGTAACTTATACTTGGCTTATAGGAAGAGATTTATTTGAAAAGATTGGATGGCTTGATGAAGATTTTAATTTAACAGGATTTAATGATGATTGCCTAAGCTTTATAGTAAGAAGAGCTGGTTATAAACTAATATTGGCAAAAGATACTTTCGTTCATCATTTTGACTTTATTACTTCTTTTGAAAATGTTCAAAAAGAAAATTTTCTTTCTATTAATAGGGACACATTCAGAAAAAAATTTGGAGTAGATGCATGGAATGATACAAAAATTGATTCTGTTTTCGTAGAAGTCGTTTCCTACAAGAAAAAAGATACGGTTACTATATTGGGAATAGATCCTTTGTGTGGAGGAACTTTACTTCAAATTAAAAATAAATTTAAAGAAAATGGTGTAAAACACATAAATTTATATACTCTATCTCATGAAAAAAAATATATAGCAGATTTGGAAAGCATTTGTGATTGCATTTTATGGGACGATGTAGAGGAATTAAAAAATTATTTTACAGGAAATCTCTTTGATTACATTATTATCGAAAAATCTCTTGAAGAATATGAAGATATAATCTCATTATTTCACACTCTAAGAAATATGCTAAAAAAAGATGGATTCCTTATTTTTAGCATTAAAAACTTATCTTATTATGTAAACATTGCAAATTTGCTTCAAGATACTTATAATCTCAATTCTAAACAATACTTATTCCCTCATTTTGACAAATACGCACTTGTAACGAAGCTTTGCTCCATGGGGTATACGCTTAATCAGATTATAGAAAAACACCGCCCTATCCCACATGAACATAAATCCTTTCTTCAGAATATGCAACTATGTTTCTTAAATTTAGATCTTAGGAAAGCACAATCACTATTAACTACGGATTCTTATATATTTAGTGTTTCAAAAAATTGATAAAATTCTATATCAAGGTAAAACCCATGATTTTTTAACATCATGGGCTTTACTAATTTTTAAGTTTACAAAGTTTCTATTAAAAAAGATTACTTTTTGATCTTTTAAGCATTTCTCCATAAATTTTTAGAATATTTTGGTCTTCTATTCTTGAACAGATGCATATATAGATAAGTTAGCTGGATTTCCATTCACTTGTGATGCATAAGCTACACGAGCATATTTCATATATCCATCTGTATTTAAAATAAGATTTCCACCTGGTGCAAAAACAATTTCTGATATAAAACTCCATCTATTATCTACCCATGTAATATTGTCTGGACTTAATTGAATGTATGCTATAGCACTATTATTTTCATCATTATTTACAATACCAAAAGTACCTTTTTTTCCTCCCAATAATATTGGTGTTGATCCTTGTATATTATCTTGTGTAACAACATTTTCTACAGGATATACCGTTATCCCTCCTTCCATACTTATCTCTAAATATGGCCACACTGTGCTTTCTTGAAAATTCGTACTTCTAACTCCAATCAAAGATGGTATTTCTTCTTCGCCTATCAATATTATTCCATTATTTACAACACTTTCATCGTACCAACCTCTAACCAAATTAGTTATATCCAAACTTATATTCGTATTCATTTCATTTATCACAACAGTAGAATTGATTATTGTAGAAGAAAAAGATGGTGCTGTATTAAATGTAACTGTATTTTCATTAAAGTCGCTTGTTAGTCTGTATACTTTTATATTTTTTTCTAAACTAGGTTCATCATTTCTGTATACATATACTCTTAAATAGGCATAGTTTATTTTGCCTAAAATAGGTAGTGAATTCATGCTAAATTTCACTAAACTTCTATATATATCAGTTGAAGTAGTATATTGACCAATTAATAACCCTAAACCAGTTCCATAGTTATTATTAGGAAGTATCTGAGATATAAAAGTGTCTGCTGTAGGGGTTAAATTAAATATAGCCATGTTTAAACATCCCCTTATTTAATTACTTAATTTGTTCAAATTTTTGAAACAATAAAACTAGTAACTTAATTTTAGATATAAGAAATGATATGCTGACGTTAGCTATATTGACAATATATTATAAATCGAATTTAAATATTCAAAAATTTGCATACATTACATCAACTTATTCTGAATTAAATAAGTTGTACAAAATCTCTAAAATATCTATTTAATCTTTGCATACCTAAATTATTCATTTTCCTGCCTATATTCAATCCTATCTTATGTATTAGAATTAAAAATGTTATTATTTTCAGCACACATTTTATAAAACATAAAAAAGAGACTCAAATTTGAGTCTCTTTACCCCATAGCGCCGTTTACCTATTAAATTCACACCCGAGATTCACCCAGGTGGGTGACCTGCCATCAGTTTCTAACGTCCTTTAGTAAAGGCTTGTTATGGAAAGATGAACACGATCTCCCGTATACTATTTGTAGGTTGAATTTATTAGGCTTAACGCACGCCCCAGGAATGTTTTAAACGGATATCCCCAACATGCCGTTTGACTATAAATTCATACCTGAGGTTCACCCAGGTGGGTGCTTTGTCATCAGTTTTTAACGTCCTTCAATTAAGGCTTGTTATGGAAAGATAAACCCAAGCTCCCGTATGCTATTTGTAGGTTGAATTTATAAGTTCTTCACGTACATTTCAGGTGATGTTCTTGTTATTATTATATACTAATTTGCTTTCTTTTAAAAGTGTTTTTAACTTCCAACTTATAAAAATTTTTAGTTTATTTTCCTAATTATTCCTCTTCTTCCACATCATCGTCTTCTTCTCGGGAATTTAATAATTCTCCTACCACATTTAAATTTTTTAATCCTTTTCCGATTTCTTCCGATTGTATTAATTCCTTTAGCAAGTACATCTTATTTTTCATATCTAATGCTTTATTAATGCTTGCTTTTTTTTCTTCTGGAAAAACCTCTAATATTTCTTTTACCATCATACTTCTTCTATCCTTACTATCCATACTTCTAAAAAAATTAGTTTCTTCTATTCTGTGTTCTTCATGTATATTATTTAATTTTTTTATCCCACGAGCTAAATCTAATATACTTTCTACCTTACTCAACAAAATTCTTTCATCTTTTTTCATATATTTTTTGCTTCTACTTAATATTTCTATTCCCCTTTCCATACTTTCATCATCTAAATCTAATACTCTTAGGTTATGTAAGAAATTAGTTTCTCTTAAATTCAGAATATCTTTATTCTGCAATAACAATATTCCTAATACTACTAGTAATTTATTATCCAATAATTTCCCCTCCTAACAAATAGTCCTATTCATTTTATATAATATGTATCTACCCTAGATTTTGTTACTATTTTTTCATTCTAATCATATAGTAATATTAAAGGAGGGATAAATATGAGCAAATTAGATAAGAAAAAAATAGAAGAAATAAAGCAAAAAGTAAAAGATGACTATGTAGGAAAAACAGAAGATGAGTTAATGGCAGAATTAAAAAAAGTAAGTAAAAACCTTGATGGCAAAGAAAAAATGATTGAAAAACTCAAACCTTTATTAAATAAAAAACAAAAAGAAAAATTAGATAAAATCTTAAAGCAATTAAAATGAAAATAAAGAACCTCTTTGAGGTTCTTTATTTTGTACAATTAAACTTTATTCTTTTCCTTGACCAAGCCTTTTAAGCATGTTTAACTCAATTTTTCATGTATTCTCTTTAATATTTTATTTTTTATCTCTTTTCCTTCATTTAAAATATTTTCACATTCTTCTTGTTTCTTTTTTGCAAAAGTTTGATCTTTTATTCCTCCTAAGTTTACCTTTACATTGAGTATTGCTCCTTCTAGTCCACTGTAAAGAAGAAGATTTCCTACACCTAAATCAGTTATAGCGTTTTGATTCCCATACTCTACAAAATATTCCATTAATCTCAAAGCATCTAATGAAAGCTTTGCTGTTCTAAGAGGCACTTCTATAGACCCTATAGTTGCTGTTTGTATGGCTTCACTTCTTATTTTCTTTTCTTCTTCACTTTCTTTTGGAAGTTTAAACGCTTTCATTACTTCATTAAAAGATTCTGTATCTTTATCTACAAGCTCTAATAATTCGGTTCTTAGGATTCCTAATTTTTCAAATCTATCTTTGAATTCAATTTTTACAGTTTCTTCTAAGCTTTCGAATTTTTTCTTTCCAAAGCTTAAATTTCCCATCATTCTGCCTAAGCTGATTCCTATATTCGATGCTAGTGCAGATACAGACCCTCCTCCTGGTGCTGGAGATGATGAATCCACCTCATTACTAAAATCTACAACCTTCATATCAATTAATTTCACACGAATCCTCCTCTACATTATAAACGATATACGAATCAAGCCCCAATATTGTTTTTATGCAATATGGGACTTATTTCTTTAATATATTGTTCTTCTATCTTCTACAACAACTTTTCCTTCCTTATATACCTTATGTACATGATTTATTCCAAAATGATAAATAATGTACTCTATATTTGGTGCATCAAATACAACTAGATCTGCTTTTTTACCAATTTCAATAGATCCTACTTCTTCTCCTTTATCAATGGCATAAGCAGCATTAATAGTTACTGCTGTAAATACTTCATTTGGTGTCATTTTAAGACCTAAAGATCCAAGCTGCATGATAAATTGTATATTTTCTGTAGGGCAGCTTCCTGGATTATAATCTGTTGATAAGGATACAGGAACCCCAATTTCTATCATTTTTCTTGCATTGGCATAATTTTTCATTAAGCTAAAAGAAGTCCCTGGAAGAAGATTTGCGATGACTCCATTTTCAGCCATTAATTTCATTCCTTCTTCACTTGCTGCCATTAGGTGATCTGCGGAAATTGCTTTTAATTCTCCTGCAAGTTCTGCTCCTCCAATTGATTCTATTTCATCTGCATGAAGTTTTACTTTATATCCAAGTTCTTTTGATTTTTGAAGAATTTCTCTTGTTTGCTCTACAGAAAAAACCCCTTCTTCACAGAATACATCGCAAAACTCTGCCAAATTATTTTCTTTTACCTTAGGAAGCATTTCATTTATCACTAGATCTACAAAGGTATCTGGATTTTCTTTATATTCTTTAGGAACTGCATGGGCTCCTAAGAAGGTAGATACAATATCTACAGGATGATCTTCATTTAATTTTTTAGCAACCTCAAGTTGCTTTATTTCCGTATCTAGATCCAATCCATATCCACTTTTTGCCTCAACCGTAGTTGCACCAAAAGTAAGCATGGTATCTAGGCTTTTCTTTGCTTTATTATAGAGTTCTTCAAACGAGGCTTCTTTTGTCGACTTTACGGTACTGAGTATTCCTCCACCTTGTTTAAGTATCTCAATATAAGGCACCCCGCTTATTTTCATAGCAAATTCATTTTCTCTAGATCCTCCATGAACTAAGTGGGTATGAGGGTCAACAAGTCCTGGTGTCACCGTAAGTCCTTTTGCATCATGAATATCTGTATTTTCTCCTACTAGTCCTTCATCAAATTTTCCTTCACCTAAAGCTACTATCTTTCCATCCTTTATAGCAATATAAGCATTTTTAAGGATTTCAATATTATTCATTTCTTCTTTCACTCTAGGACCTTTTTTTCCTCTCATAGTAACTAAATTACCGATATTTTTTATGATTAAATTCGCCTTCATTTTAGTCACCTACTCCATTAATCCAGTTTCTAATACTTTATCTAGAGAAAAGTTTTCTAATCCTAAGTAATAGGCTGCTGTATCTACTAAAGCTTCCATTGGAACAAGACCTACAACTTCACTTCCAAGTACATTTACGCCATATCTTCTTGCTTCCATTTTTACCGTTTCAAAAGCTCTATACATAGCTGTTTTTGTGTAATCTGTTAAATTCATTGTTACCTGTGTTATTCCCTTTTCTGGAATTTCTACTGGACCTGCTTTACAGAATCTAAATCCACCGTTTGAATGTCTTATGCATTTTGCGATTTTATTTGCTATTTCTATATTTGGTGTATCAAGGTTTATATTATAAGCAATTAGTGGCATTCTTGCTCCAACTGCTGTAACTCCTGCTGTAGGATGAATTGTCTCTGGCCCAAAGTCTGGCTTCCAATCAGGATTTTGAAGTTTTTCTGACATTCCTTCAAATTCTCCTTTTCTTACAGTAGCAAGATTTTCTCTTTCAGGTCTACTTGCTGCTTTTTCATATAAAAATACTGGGATGTTATGCTTTTGCGCTACTTCTTTTGCTGCTTCCTTTGAAAGCTCTACTGCTTCTGCCATGGTCATATCTTTAATTGGAATAAAAGGCACTACATCTGCTGCTCCCATTCTAGAATGTTGTCCCTTATGCTTTGTCATGTCAATAACCTTAACTGCTACCCCTATTGCTTCAACCACTGCATTTTTTACAGCTTGTGGTTCTCCAATTACAGTTACCACTACTCTGTTATAATCCTTATCTGCTTCATAATTTAAAAGCTTAACCCCTTGCTTTCCTCTAAGAGGCTCTACTATTTTTTCTATCTTTTCTAAATCTTTACCTTCACTAAAGTTTGGAACACATTGCACTATTTTTGCCATTTTTGTTTCCTCCTTTGTTAAATTAAATGTCCACATTTATGTATATTTTATCAATATATACATAAATGTGGCAATAAATTATTTTTAAATTATTTATTTTCAAAAGCTTTTTGAACTAATTTTTCTACAAGGCTATCACTTGCTATATATGGAAGGGTAATATGATCTGTACCTTTATTCCTTTCATTGTATTCCATACTTGTTGTGATTGAATTTTCATTTCTTGCCCAAGCACGTCTTGCTACTCCACCCATAACATCCCATGGCATAGCAGATCTTAAAATATCATCCACTCTTTGACTTCCATCTAATACCATTCCAAATCCACCATTGATAGATTTACCAATACCAACGCCTCCGCCATTATGAAGAGCTATAAGACTCATTCCTCTTGCTGCATTTCCAGCAAAACAGTGCGTTGCCATATCTGCCATGATATTACTTCCATCTTTTATATTGGAAGTTTCTCTGAATGGAGAATCTGTTCCAGATACGTCATGGTGATCTCTACCTAACATTACAGGTCCTATTTCTCCATTTCTAACCATCTCATTAAACTTAAGGGCTATTCTTGTTCTTCCCATGGCATCCTGATATAAAATTCTTGCTTGTGTTCCAACAACTAATTTATTTTTATCTGCATCTTGAATCCAAATGTAATTATCTCTGTCTTGATATCTTCTGTTTGGATCAATACAATCCATAGCTGCTTTGTCTGTTTTTAATAAATCTTCATGTTTTCCACTCAAGCAAATCCATCTGAATGGTCCATACCCAAAATCAAACAATTGTGGTCCTAATATATCTTCTACATAAGATGGGAATATAAATCCATCTTTTTCATCCACTCCATTTTTAGCAATTTCTTGTACTCCTGCATCATATACTGCTTTCATAAAGCTGTTTCCATAATCAAAGAAATAAGTTCCTCTTTGTGATAACGCTTTTATTACTTCATAATGTCTTTTTAATGTTTTATCCACCAATTCTCTAAATTTTGCCTTATCTTTTCCAAGAAGTTCTGTTCTTTCTTCAAAACTTAAACCTTGTGGACAATATCCCCCATCATACACTGCATGACAAGAAGTTTGATCCGATAAAAGATCTATCTTTATTCCTTTTTCCACAGCATATTCAAGGAGATCTACGATATTTCCATGATAAGCAATTGCACAGGCTTCTTCTTTTTCCATATATTCTTTAGCAAAGTTAAATGCTTCTTCGCAAGTATTTGCAACTTTACTTACCCAGCCTTGCTCATGTCTTGTTTGAATTCTCGAATAATCCACCTCTGCTATGATTCCAACGCCGTTGGCTATCTCGACAGCTTTCCCTTGTGCTCCACTCATTCCTCCAAGACCTGATGTTACAAATAATCTTCCTCTTAAATCACTTTCTTCTGGTATTCCAAGGATTAATCTTCCAGCATTTAATATTGTGCTGTATGTCCCATGTACAATTCCTTGTGGTCCAATGTACATCCATCCTCCAGCAGTCATTTGTCCATAGTTTGCAACGCCAAGAGCTGCTGCTCTATGCCAGTTTTCTTGATCATCAAACATACCTATCATTAAACCATTACTAATGATTACTCTTGGAGCACTTGGATGGGATTTAAAAAGACCTACTGGATGTCCTGATTGAATTACAAGGGTCTGATCTTGTGTTAATTCTTCAAGATATTTCATAATTAATCTATACTGCATCCAATTTTGGCAAACTTGCCCTGTTTCTCCGTATGTAACAAGCTCATACGGATAAAGTGCTATGGCAAAATCTAGGTTATTATCAATCATCACCTGAAAAGCTTTTCCTTCAATACATTTTCCTTTATATTCATCAATTGATTTTCCTTTAAGATTTCCTTCTGGGCGAAAACGATATCCATAAATTCTTCCCTTTGTCAAAAGTTCTTCTAAAAACTCAGGTGCAAGTTTTTCATGTAGATCTTCTGGTATATAACGAAGGGCATTTCTCAGGGCTAACTCTGTTTCACTCTTATTTAAAGTAAATTCTCTCTTTGGTGCTCTTCTTATTCCCTCAACAAATTTAGGCATTTGTGGTAATTCATTTCCTAGTTTAATCATCATCGCTTTTGAAATATCAAAATTATTAACCATATTTACACCCCTTACTATATTTTTATATATTTTTTTCAAATAATCTAAAAATTAAAAGTATTTTTTATAATTATACAAATTCACCGTCTATAAAACGTCTAATTTATCTCTTCACTAGATCTTATCATTATATCCTTTCTTAAAGTAAGAAATACTAATAAAGCGTTCCTTAGATAAGTCACTCTATCTCCTATTTTCCATATACTAATTAGTAAAGTTAGCATAAAATTTAACAGCAAGTGGGTGAACTAGATGAATATTTGTGTAATAGGCGCTGGATATGTAGGACTTATTACAGCCTTAGCTTTTGGTAAAATGGGTAACAAAGTAATTTGTGTAGAAAAGGATGTAGATAAAGTAAATAAGTTAAATCAAGGAATAAAAACTATATATGAAAATGGTTTAATAGAATTACTTCATGAATGCCTAGAAAATAAAAATGTTTCATTTACAGATGATTTACAAAAAGGAATACTTCATTCTGATATTGTTTTCATAGCCGTAGGAACACCTACCACGAACAATTGGGATGTAGATTTATCTCAGCTTACACAAGTTATCAATGAAGTTTCTAAGTTTATTAATGACTATAAAATTATTGTGAATAAAAGTACCGTACCTGTCGGCACACAAAAATATGTCAAAAATCTTCTTATTCAAAATGGTGTATCCAAAGATCATTTTGATGTGATATCCAATCCTGAGTTTTTAAGAGAAGGCAATGCAATATATGACTTCTTTCACGGAGATAAGATCGTAATTGGATATGATTCTGAAATCGCTAAAAAATTTATGGATTTATTATATAAACCCTTTAATATTCCCATAGTATTTACAAATCCCGAAACAGCAGAATTGATTAAATATGCTTCTAATGCATTTTTAGCCTCAAAAATTTCTTTTATTAATGAAATTGCAAATTTTTGCAATGAGGTAGGCGCAGACATTGATACTTTGTCTTATGCCCTTGGTTTAGATAAAAGAATATCTCCTCAATTTTTAAAAGCTGGAATTGGATTTGGAGGTTCATGCTTTCCAAAGGATACGAAAGCACTAGTTAAAACAGGGAAACAGTATGGATATGATTTTAAAATCATAAAAAGTGCTATCGCGGTGAATGAAAATCAGAAAATCCTTCCAGTAAAAATACTATTAGAAAAATACAATAATATAAAAGGGAAAATCATATCTATACTAGGCCTTACCTTTAAGCCTGATACAGATGATATCAGAGAAGCCCCTTCTCTTCATATTATTGAAGCATTATTAAAAAATGGAGCAAGAATTAAAGCTTATGATCCAATGGTATCCAGTGAAATTAAAAAACTATATCCTAATATCTCCTATTGCTCTAATTCCTATGATGCTTTAGTTAATTCCGAGTGCTGCATCATTTGTACAGAATGGAAGGAATTTTCGAAAATAGACTTAAACATATTAAAAGAAAAAATGAAAAATCCCTTTATCATCGATGGAAGAAATATATTCTCTTTAGAAAAAGCAAAAGAATTTGATATAGAATATTACTCTATAGGAAAGGGATATATTAAATCATAAAACAATTTTCCTTTTTATCTAATATAAGGCATAATACAATTTTATTGTATTATGCCTTATAAAATAGATTGTAAAAAATGATGTACTTTTTCTTTATCATGAGGATAAATTTTAAAACCAATTTCTTTAAAAGGCTCTTTTGTAAAGTATCTATAAACTTTCCCTTTATATACACTAAAGGATACATAATCATATTCTATAAAAGTATTTTTTTCCTGTGCATTTTTTTCTATAATCATATAGCTTCTTACTCTACTCCATTTATAATTGCCTTCATTTGTATAAATTCCGTCTTCATGTATTGCTTTTCTGCTAAATCCTCTAAATAGCCATATAGTACTAACTAGACTATATAGAATTCCTATATATAAATGTCTTAAGCTGCTTACATATCGACTTACCTCCCACCATTCAACAACGCCCTTTGCATTATTTCCTTTAAGGATAAAATATCTGTATAATATTTTTCTAGAATACTCTCCATATATGGATACCAGTCCTCTTTAGGCCTTAATATGATTGCTCTAAAAGATACTTTTTAATCATAATCATTTCTTATTCCCACTGTATATTTAAGCTTTTTTTATTCTAGACTCTTGATTATCGCTTGTAAAAGTAAAAAAAACATATCTTGATTTTAAATGATTCACACCTTTATCTGAAGAGTAAAAATAATTGTTATTACGAACATAAATAAAGATCGCTAATATAATTAATATACATGCAAATACTTTATTTTTTAAATCTCTTGACATTTTATATCTCACCCACTAACATCCTTTTTATAAAACTATATACCTTATGAGTATCCATAAAATAATAAATAAAGCTATCCCTACAGCAATGGAATATCCTATATAAGCACCATTTGATGTGCTTTTTTTTAATATCTTGTTATGGATAGGTTCCAAAACAATTACAAGAAAAACTATCATCAGTATAAATTTTGACATTGAATATAAGCTATCATCCCCAAAAAGCCTTCTACTTTCTGGCTGTAAGCTTCCATTAAAAAATGTAATGAAAGAAAGTATATACAAAGAGATTGTTTGTGTTTTTATATTTTTTTCTTTAAAATTGTCTCCTTTTTCTTCTAATTTTTTCGCATAGGAAGGATTGATAAAAGAAAAATATTTAATGCAATATTCTTTTTTTATTGTAAAGGTAATTGCCATCCCTAAAAAAAATGTTGCCATAACAAAAAAGTAAACTTTGATGCCAAAAAAATAGTCTATTACTGGCAATAATGTAATGATTATGGTAAAAAACAATATTCTTTTGCTTATGTTTTTGCTAAACATAAAATGGTTCTTTCCATAGTTAGTTGATTTAGTAACTATTTTCCAATATAATATCTATATATATTAGTATATGGAGGACTAGAAATTGAATGGTTTAATTAAACTGTTAAACGAGAATTTAGAATATATAGATCATGAAGTAATAGGAGACACTATTTACATAAATGTAAGATCAAGTAAAGTAAAAGCCTATTGTCCTGATTGTAATACACCTTCACAAAGGATGCATTCACGTTACCAAAGAAGATTTCAAGACCTTCCCATATCCGGTAAAAAGGTAGTTATAATTTTAAATAACAGAAAGTTCTTTTGTAATAATGAGGATTGTAGCCGACGAACTTTCTCAGAAAAATTTAGTTTTATAGATGATAAAGCTAAAAAAACTAAACGATTAGAAGATGAAATAATAAATTTATCAAAAAATATGAGCTCAATATCAGTATCTAAATTACTAAGAGAAAATATTGCAACTGTAGGAAAAAGTACAGTATGCAATATCTTAAAAAAAAGGAATACAAATACTAGATAAGAATAAAATTAGGAAAGTTTGCATAGATGATTTTGCTATTAAGAAACGAGATAAATACGCAACTGTCATGATAGATATTGAAAATAGGAAGATTATAGACATATTAGAATCAAGGGATTATGAAGAAGTAAGAGAATGGTTAAAAACATTTCCAAATATAGAAATAGTCTCAAGGGATGGTTCTATAACATACAATAAAGCCATAAAAGATGCTCATCCAGAATCAATTCAAATTTCGGATAGATTTCATATATTAAAAAACTTAACAGAGTACTGTAAAAAATATATCAAAAGAATATTTAATAGAAAAATAGAAGTAGAGAAGTTAGAAAATACAGCGCAGGAAAAAATATTGGAATTAAAAGAAAAATACAAGTTTGAAACTAAATGGGAGTTAATACTTAGAGTTAAAGAACTACGAGATTTAAAATACAAAGTTAACGACATAGCTTCTATTTTAGGTGTAGGTAATAAAACAGTAATAACTTATTCGAAAATACCACTTGAGGACAAAGAAAAATACGATATGATCACAAATATTAAAGCTAAATCATTAGATATATCTGCAAGAAAAGAAGATTTGATTAATAAAGTTAAAAATTTAAGTAGCAAAGGAAAATCAATGAGAAAAATATCACAAGAGCTGTTTCTTGATAGAAAAACTGTAAAAAAATACTTAGAATCAGATGGGAAATGGCATCATGAGTCAGAAGGAGTAAAGAGAGAAAGTAAACTTGATGACTATAAAGACATTATTAAAAACATGCATATAGATAGAATAAGTTCCAAGGAAATATACATACAAATAAAAAATCAAGGATATACGGGTAGTGACTCTCTTGTAAGGAAATATATTACTGTTCTTAGAGCCGATGCTCTCGAAGGAGAAGATTCAGTAAATATAAAATACATAACAAGAAACGATTTAATCAGTTTATTATACAAGCCTATAGAAAAAGTAAAAACTATCAAATCTAAAGAATTACAGATAATATTAAATAAATATGAAAAATATAAAATAATATTTGAAGCTATAAAGGAATTTAAAGAAATACTATTTGGAAGAGATAATACTAAATTAAATATGTGGATACAAAATGCTAAAGGCCTTAATATTAGAGAATTAAATAGTTTTATTACAGGTATTACACGGGATATTGAAGCAGTGAACAATGCAATTATTTATGAATATAGTAATGGATTAGCTGAAGGGAAAATAAACAAGATAAAAGTAATAAAAAGAATAATGTATGGTAGATGTAGTTTCAATACTTTAAAAAATAAAATATTAAGAATAGAGAACAACACTTAAATCAACTAACTATGGAAAGAACCCATAAAATCATCCCCCTTAATAGCATACAATACATCTTCCCTTAACCTCTCCCTTGATTAATTCCTTTATTTCCTTATAATATTTCACCAACACCATTTAGCACTGCCCTACATAATTTTAAGATATTTACTAATTCTAAAAAATTAAAAAAGAAGGTATTATTACATCCTTTTTTTATACATAATTTAATAATATCCTCTCTGTATTTTTAACTACTATCCCTCTATTATATTAATAATTAATCTATTGATTTAAGTAAAAATATAAAACCCAATACAAGCCAAAAAATATTATCAACTAATCTTGGATATCTATCTTTCAATAACTTTCTTAATCCAATCCACCCAATAGATAAAATCGCCAAAGCAATTATTCCTGGAAAATACCACCCTGTCTTTACATTAGAATATGAAGGCATTCCTAAGCTTGTCATAATTCTCTCTCCTAGAACAAACCCATTAGGAAATTCGAAATTGAATATTATTGAAAATGGGATTAGTAGTAATAAAAATATAGATAGTATTTTTGTTTTCATAGTTAGCCTCCTTTATATGCTATTGAAAGTTGAGTGCCCGAAAGTGTAAATGTCAATATTAGAAATTAATTTATTGCATTCAATTTACATTATAGGCATAATATGTATTTCAATTGTAATCACACTTAGGTTTTTCATGTATATATATTACCACATATTGTAATTTCATTACATATTTTTGTATAGATTTCAATTTATTTATAGGCATTTAAATATAGATAAATTAATAATATTTGAGAAATTTATAATATATTTTGTATTTATGAATATGTTTTTAGCCCTATTTAATCAAATCAAAAAGGCTTTGTGTGAAAATAGGAGAGAATGTTCTTGAATATTTTGTAAAAAAACTGTGCCATGGCGTTAAAAAATCCGTTAAAAAGCTTCAACTGTCTGAGCGATAGCGAGTTTTGAAGCTTTAGGATTTTTTATAAGCCATGGCACTTAGCTTTTTCAAAATATTCAACCCATGAACGTTATTTTCACATGAGGCCTTTTGCACCAAACTTACATTTAGCGTAATTTTTTTCTTTTACTCTACATTACATTTTTTAAGCAAATTCTCCCACTTTCTATCCACTTCTTTTTGCATTTCCTCTATCAAATGCTCATTTTCTTTCTTAAACAAATGCTTAAATCTACCCTGTGGTTTTAAAAAATCTTCAATTGGTAATTTATTCTTCGGCACATAAGATAATTTCCAAACACCATCTTCCACTTCATATATCGGCCAATAGCAAGTTTCAACAGCTAGCTTACACATTTCCATCAAATCAGCTGTATTATATCTCCAGCCCCTTGGACAAGGTGCCAATACATTTAAAAATGCAGGACCTTTCTTATAGATTGCTTTTTCTGATTTTTCATGAAGATCCTTAAAATTATGAAGGAAGGTTGTCTGGGCTGTATAAGGGATATTATGAGCAACCATTACTTCTGTCATATCTTTTCTAAACTGCTGTTTTCCTTTTGTTACTTTTCCTGCTGGTGTAGTAGTGGTGTCTGCATATTTTGGTGTTGCAGAAGATCTTTGAATACCCGTATTCATATACGCTCCATTATCATAACATACATACACCATATCATGACCTCTTTCCATGGCACCAGATAAAGACTGAAATCCTATATCATAAGTTCCACCATCTCCACCAAAAGCAATAAACTTAAACTCATCCTTTATTTTTCCTTTTCTTTTTAAGGCATTATAAGCAGCTTCTACCCCACCTATTGTTGCTCCAGCATTTTCAAAGGCATTATGTATATAAGAATCTTCCCAAGCTGTATAAGGATACATAAAAGTAGAAACCTCTAAACATCCTGTAGCATTTCCTATTACAGCTTTATCCTCCGGTTTAAGTGCTCTAAGCACTCCTCTTACCGCAACTGGAGCACCACATCCTGCACACATTCTATGTCCTCCAGTTAATCTTTCTGGTTTATTCATCTCTTCTTTAAAATTATACGCCATTATTCTTTACACCTCCTATTCTCTAACCCCTAGATATCTATATGTTTCACCAATTTCTTTCTTTTCTATTATTTCAAATAAAGAATCATATACTTTTTCTATATCCTTCTTTCTTACGTCTCTTCCTCCAAGACCATAAATATAGTTAATGATCATGGATCTTTCTTTATTATCATATAAGCTTGATCTAACTTCCGCAAATAAAGGTCCTCCTACAGAAGAGAATCCTTCTGCTTTATCCATTACAGCAATAGCCTTCACATTTTCTAGAGCTTTTGCTATTTCTTTTCCAGGGAAAGGTCTAAATACTCTTATTTTTAAAAGTCCTACTTTTTTCCCTTGTTCTCTTAAAGTGTCTACAACTGCCTTTGCAGTACCAGCAGTAGAATTAATAATTACAAGGGCAGCCTCCGCATCTTCTAATCTATATTCTTCAAATAATCCATATTTTCTTCCTGTTAATTTTTCAAATTCTGCTGCTACATCAAGAATTACTTTTTTAGCATTTTTCATCGCCTCTGCTTGTTGTCTTTTATGTTCTATGTAAAAAGCAGCTGTATCATATGGTCCAACAGCAACAGGTCTATCTTTATTCAATAAATAATCCTCTGGAGTATATTCTCCTACAAAAGCTTTTACCTTTTCAGCTTCTATAAGCTCTATATTTTCTACTGCATGAGAAGTGATAAACCCATCCTGACAAACCATGGTGGGAAGCATTACATCCTTATGCTCTCCAATTCTGATAGCTTGTATAAAATTATCATAACTTTCCTGATTATTTTCACTGTAAATTTGTATCCATCCAGAATCTCTCGCTCCCATGGAATCACTATGATCTGCATTGATATTGATTGGACCTGATAATGCTCTATTTACGCATGCAAGGGTAATTGGAAGTCTACAAGAAGCTGCTACATAAAGCATTTCCCACATAAGTGCAAGTCCACAAGAAGAAGTTGCTGTCATAGTTCTTGCTCCCGCAGCCTGAGATCCTATACATGCCGACATAGAACTATGCTCTGATTCTACTGTTACAAATTCTGTATCTACTTCACCATTTGCTACATAACTTGAAAAATATTGTGGTATCTCTGTAGATGGCGTAATAGGAAAAGCGGGAAATACATCTGGATTAATCTGCTTCATTCCTATTGCTATCGCTTCATTACCGGATAATCTTTCTCTTATAGCCATTTTCTCCCCTCCTATTTCTCTTCTTTCACAAAGTCTATTGCATCAAAGGGACATGCTTTCACGCATACGCCGCATCCCTTACAATGATTAAAATCAAAATCTAATCGTTTACTATCTTTTACAGGTATAGCACTATCTGGGCACACTGGAACGCAAAGCAAGCATTGTTTGCATTTTTCCTCTATAAAAATAGGTTTCATGGATCTCCAATCTCCTGTATTAAAATGCTTTGCACTTCCACTTTCATACACCATTCCTCCAGGAGTAATATCCTTCCATGATATTTCAGATGTAATTATTTTTCCTTCTTTATTTCTCATATTCCCTGTACCTCCTTCATGGCTCTTTCTAGTGCTTTCATATTTCCATCTATTAATTCTGGTTTTGCACTAAATTTATGAGCAAAGGAATCCTTCATATCTTTTAAAAATTCATCTTCTTTCATAACCCCGCTTATCTTTACCACAGCTCCTAGCATAGGCGTATTGGGAAAGTTTTTTCCTAAAGCTTCTTCAGATATTTTCCTAGCATTTATTGTACATACCTTGCCTTTATACCCATTTAAAAATTCTCTTACCTCATCTGGCGTTTTATTTGTATTAATGATAATTCCTCCACTTTCTTTTAACCCTGCACTTACATCTATGGTGGATAAAAGGGTTTCATCTACTACTACAACATAATCTGGTTCATAAATATTTGAGTGTATAGTTAATTTGTCATCACTTATTCTGTTATAAGCAGTAATAGGTGCTCCCATTCTTTCTGGACCATATTCTGGAAAACCTTGAACATATTTCCCAGTATTAAAAGCTGCATCTGCTAATAAAAGAGCTGCAGTTTTTGCTCCTTGTCCACCTCGTCCATGCCATCGAATTTCTACTGATTTCCCCATAAAGCTCCCTCCTTTACATATTTTCACTCATAAAACTGTTTTTTCTAAAATTATTTAATAATAACTTTAACTTTTTTCTCCTGGGTTGTCAATTAATATTTAGAAAATTCTCAATTTTCTAAATATAATATTTTTTCATCAATAAAAGCATATATTGTTTTACTCACAAAACAATATATGCTTTTATTATTTTTTATATGCTTTCAAAAAGATTTAAAAGATCTTTTGCTACTCTATCCCAGTTGTATTTTTCTTCTGCAAATTTTCTTCCCATTTTGCCCATATTAAGTGCCCTGTTTTCATTTCTTAACAGATAATCAATTTTTTGTGCAAAAAGCTTAGGATTATCATATTGGTTAATGACAAATCCATTCACCCCTTCTTCTATTACTTCTGCATTTCCTCCACGATTTGTGGTGATAATTGGAAGTCCTGCTGCCATGGCTTCATAATGTACTCTAGCAAGAGGCTCTCTCCATTGAGATGTGCATACAAATATATCTCCCATATTATAATATTTTGGGACTTCATCTGGGGGTAAAAAACCTGTAAATATAGGTGGATTTTTTAACTCCTTCGCCATGGTTTGTAAATTTTTCACATACTCATCTGTTACATTTTTTCCATACCATTTACTTCCTACAAACACTAATTTAGCATTTGGATGAATCTGCATCACATCTTTCATCGCTTTTACTAAGACATCCGGTCCTTTCTTTTTGCATAATCTTCCTACAAAAAGAATAACTTTTGCATCTTGAAGTCCATATTTTTTTTTCATAGCTAATCTATCCTCTAATATAGACTTATCCCAAAGAGGTTTTAATCTATTTAAATCTACGGCAGAATACACTACATTTAATTTATTTTCTGCCTGAGGATACATCCTTTTTATATCATCTGCAATAAATTGGCTTACTGTACTAATAAAAGAAACTCTATCTATGCATTTTAAAGCTCGTTCTTTATTTATCTTCTTAGGCAGAAACATTTCATTATGAAGACTTAAACTAAAAGGAGTATTTGGCGCTGCATCATTCAATCGAAGTATCCAAAGAGGCCTATTAAACACATGAACTAAATCAAATTCATCCGAAATTTTCTCTTTAATATTATTAATATATTCATCACTGGTTTTACCAGATACTCTAATATGCTCTACATTTCCAAAGCGTTCTTTCTCAAGAAGTTTATTATCCTTTAAACTGAAAACTGTTATTTCATGATATTTCCCTAAAATAGGTAATATATTCTGAATATAAATTTGGATAGCCCCTCCTAAAATAGGAGGAATAGGAAGCTTTTCCGTACAAATTAGTGCAATCTTCATATTGGTCTCCTTTCTATAAATCCCTCATTAAAATATCCAATTTACTTTTTTCTAGAGTTGCTATGCTTTCTATTTTGTTTCCACTTAATGCCTTATTTTTCTTAAATAAATTCTTTACTTCTCCAAAGAACCAATGAGGATACAGTAAGTCAATTTTTAATATTTCTTTTTCCTCCCTGGATAGAGTATTATGTTTTTCATACCACTTTATGATAGTCCTTATAGTATCTTCATTCCATTTTCCACGTTTTTGCATCTGCTTTCCTATAATTTTTCTTAAATCTCTAATAGGTAAATCATAGGTTACACCGTCTAGGTCAATGACATAGACTTCTTTTTCTGTAAAAATAACATTTCCTGGACCATAGTCCTGATGACATAAAGAAGATTCCTTAAAATCTATGCTTGTCAAAGTAGAATAAGAAGATGCTTCTAGGGCATCTATTGCTTTTTTTCCAATTTCTATGATTGCATCTATATTTTCAAAATAACTTTGATGAGAATTATTTTCAAGGTTTTCTCTGGATTCCTCTTTCCATTTTAGCATTCTATTGTTCATAGATTCATATTGCCTTTTCCATTCTCCTAATTTTGAAGAGATTTTTGCATCTACTGGTGAAATATACCCTTTAGAATATATGTGAAATTTTGCTAATCCCTCCATGGCTAAAGCGAAATCGGAAGGTTTAGAAAAACTTAAATTTCTAGCTTCTATCCATTCATATAATACAAATAGCTGGTTATTATGTTCTGTAATAGGTTCTTTATTTGAATTTAAATATATTTTGGAAACATGTCCTCCTTTATTAGAAATATGAATTTGAGCATTAACTGAGAATAATGCTTTATCCTTGGTGTGCCTTAATCTTTTCAAACACATAGTTTGATTCTTATGAACAAACTTCCAAATAGTCTTTAATCCACTATTTTGAATAATTTTTAAATCTTCTTCGTAAATATGATAGTTTGATAAAACATCTTTGGCTAATTGAATCAAATCCGTACTCTTATTTTCTTTATTCATCTTAATCTCCCCCTCTTGACCCCTTTATTTTGGAATGATATTGTTAAAATTTTCTATAATAGGTTCTACAGATTTTTCCATTTCTATCATTTCTTTTAATCGCTTCGTATACTTTGATTCCGTCCACGTTTTTTCTCTTTTCTCATAATATTTTCTCATAATCCCTACAAATAGATGTGGATAGGTTAAAGTTGGCTTTAACACCTTCCATTGCTCCTTTTTTAAAGGATTTTTCATTTGATACCACATTAGAATGTCTTTTACCAGTTCTTCTTCCCAAACTTTACGTCTTTTCATTATTTTATTTAAAATTTTTCTAATATCTCTTAATGGTATATCTATTGTAAGAGAATCTGTATCTAATACATATAAATGGTTATTTTCTGCTAAAATAAGGTTCCCAGCGGTAAAGTCTTGATGACATAATCCTCCCTTACTTTTAACTTCATCTACCCATTTATCGTAATTTTCTTCCCTTAAACCAGCTACTGCTTTTTCCATTCTATGATAAAAATGAGAAAACTCTTTTAATATTATTTTTCCAAATTCTCCGTGTTCTGTATTGGTTTTTTCTATATCATAATAGCTATTCACTTTTGTCATTTCTTCCTCATATTTTTGTATCCATTGTCCAAGATGAGTTCTAGCTTTATAATTCGCATCAGGTTTAAATCCAATAGAGGCCTTATGAAAAAGTGCAAGTTCTTCAACAATCCTCTTTGTATTATCAGAGGAGGTATAATCTAATGTTTTTCCTTCAATTGCTTCACTTAATACATAGCAAGTATCATCCATAAAAGCATAGTCTTTATTCTTTCGCGTTCTTATTATGTTGGGTATGAGTATTCCATTTTCTAAGAGGTGATGTACTGCATCAATGATAAATTCTAATGTACTAGGCGATTGAGATTGTTTTTTTAGTATTTTATAGCCCTGAGGTGTTTGAATCCACCATACTCCTTTTTTCCCTTTATAGGATTCTACCCTTATATTTAAAACCTCTAGATCATATTCATTTAAAACTTTTTTTATATTTTCCCCACCATCTAACATTCTCTTTCCTCCTTAATACCACAATAGGGGGATAAATCCCCCTATTTTTCTTTTTCTAATTAAAATTCTTCTTCTATTTCTTCTTCTTCCATTATTTCCTGATTTACCCAAGTTACTTTCACAGCATATGATCCATCTATTTCATTGTTTTCATATTTTATTTTATATACTAATTCTTTATCTTCTGGTATTTTTATTTGTTCTCCTTCTACTTCAAGTATTTCTTTTACTAATTTAGAAAAATTCTCTTTTAAGAAAACATAAAAGTCAGACTTAGAACCAACATATTTTTCTTGATATTTCATTACACTATTCCCCCTTTATTATTAACTCAATATAGTATATGGATAACTTTTAAAAATGTGATACAATCTTTTTCTTTTGTCTTTCTATTATTATATGCCTTGCTTTTTCTATATGTAACTTCTTTAAATGGGTCGTGTTAAAAAAATTACCTTCTAGTCTATCACATTTCTATTTTTTAGGAATATTATATATAAGTATAGAAAGGAGGGAGATTATGGATAAAAAAAGCGTAAGTTATAAAAACAACAGAAGAGTAAGCACAATTATTACCAATGCAGTTTGTGGCGAAGCTACTCAAACCTTTCAAAATACCGTATATATAGATGTTGATGATATCGTCGTACCTACCCAAGTTCTAGGATGTACCATTAGAAATGCAAAAATAGAAAAAAGTAAGTTTGAGGAAATTTCTAAAAGTCATATGAAAATTAGGATCAACGGAGAATTTGAAATACACATATGGTATGAAGAAAACGGAAATACAAATGTAGCGAAAAGCTACGAAAAATTTTCGGAAATAATATCTATACCTGTTCTTGCTGGTCAAGAATACGGAAGCAAAGAAATACTAGCAAGAATAACAAAAGATCCTGTAGCTTTAGGCACCATGATTATCAATAAGTCGGATTTACCTACTATCTCTGTTCAAATTGAATATGAATTAGGTGTAGAGATTGTTGGAGAAGCTAGATTGAACATATTGTCTTATTTTTTTGAAAAAGAGAAGAAAGAAAAAACTCTAAATATTGATTTTGATGATGATTATGATGATGCAGATTAAATGAAATTAAAAAGGTCCAATATTATTTTTTATAAAAAATAATATTGGACCTTTTTTATTTATTTTTTTATTTTCCTATTCTTTCATCAGAAAAATAATGATTTATTGGATAATAATAAAGATGCGCTACATTATATGGTTTTCCACTTCTATCTTTTAATACTATCATTTCTAATTTTCTTGGATATTTCTCTTTTAATTCATTACCCTTTTCTTTTTTTTCGTATTCACTTTTATTCTTAAATTCTTCCACAAAATTTCTATACTGTAAATATAAAATCACATCTCCTATATATTCTATATTTTCCGTATCTTTAAAATTCTCATAAGCCGCTTGTTTAAAATAACTATATCGATCAACAGAAGAGACTATAACCACAGGAATGTCAAAATCTCTAGCAATTCGCTTTAATCCTAATATGTTATAGTCATTTTTTTCCTTATCTGTCATTTTAAAATCTGTCGGTCTGATTATCTGCAAAAAATCAACAAAAATAACAGGTTTTCTTCCTCTTCCTTTTATATGTTTCTCTACTTTTTCTCTAATCTCCTTTACAGAAGTGTTTTCATTTCCTTCTACTATCGTCATTTTTCTTACGATATTACTTTTATAATCCTCTATTGCCTTTTTCATTACTTCTTCATCATATTCTTTTCTCATTATTTTTCTTGTTCCTATATTCCTAGATAACGTAGGATGAATCAAAAATATCTTTCTAGATAAACTTCTTGCCAAAAGCTCATTCTTCCCCATTTCTAAAGAAAAAAATATTACGTCTTGATTCTGCTGCGCTATATAATCTCCTATCTGATAAATAAAAGCTGTTTTTCCAAAACTAGGCATTCCTCCAAGAATATATAGTCCAGTATTGAGGCCTCCATCTAATACTTCATCTACTTTTTTTAATCCAGTAGATATAGCCTTATTTTTATTTTCCTTTAACTTTTTTAAAAAATCATCTAATCCATCATCCATAAACTCTTCTTTCTTTTTCCTTGATTTTCTACCCATTGACCTTCCCCCTATATAATACATTCCTCCTTTTATATCCTATTTTCTAAGATAAAAAGTATGCCTTTTTTATCCCGTTATATAAAGATTAGTTTTCTTCTAATTTCTTTAATATTTCAATTTCATAACACCCTTTTACTTTTTTTAATAATTCTACTCCACGATAACAGTATTCTTTCATAGACAGATCTAAATAGGGAGAAAATATAGTATATAAGTTTTGATTATTATCCATTTCTTTTTTTATTTCTGCTTTCACCCTATATACAATGCCTTGTTCATAAGGGCTTTTTAGCTTTTTACTGTACTTATCTGCTTCTTTTAAATACTGTATTCCCTCATGATAGGCATCTTCCTTTATACTTAGAAGAGACATGTATCCACTAGATATGGCTCTTCCCCATAAAGAATCTATCTTTTCATATAATCCTAATGCTTTCTCAAAATAATCTTTCGCTTTTTTGTGTTCTCCCTTATCAAAAGCAGCTTGCCCTGCATTGGTATGAAATAAAGCTATTCCCCTTATTATTTTTTTATCATTACAAATACCTATGGCTTTCTCATAGTAGTCTAAAGCATCTACGAATTGTTTTTTATGCCTTCTTATTTCTCCTATGTAATTGTAGGCTGCTGCAATATTGAGTATGTATTTATCTTCTTTATCCAGGAATATGTAGATAGATTCTTTTAAAAATTTTTCTCCTTCTTCATATTCACCAGACATAATTTCACTCAATCCTTTTAATCGAAGAAATATTCCTACTTCATCTTCAAAATTTTTCTTTTTAGCCATTTCAAGTCCTTCTTTTGTATATTTCTTCATCAATGATATATCATAGGTCTGAATACAATAATAGATCATCTGCCTATATCCTTTTAAAGCGAAATAATAATCTTTTATGTCAAGCGCCTTCTTTATTATATCCTGTATATATCTTATTCCTTTTTCATACTCTCCTTCTCTTATCAAATACCTTCCTTTCATATGAAAAAATAACATATATAATTTTGTATTTTCTATGTCTTCTTTATTTTCCATATTGGTTAATAGATTTTCCATATCTTTAAAGTATTCCTCTATATTTCCTTCGTCCATATTTCCTTTACTAATAGAAATACTTTTTTTACTTTCTATTGGAAAAAGTTCATGGGTGAGATCTAGGTATAATTTTGCATTTTTTATTGTATATTCTAATGTTTTTACTTTATTTCCTCCATTAGAAAAATGATATATCAGCTTGGAATAAATCATAGCATCTGTCGCATGATTCTTTAAATTTTCTTCTAAAAGTAAACCAATTTTATTATGTAGTATTTTTCTTCTTCCTAAAGATTGATTCCTATAAATGTACTCTCTTAGTTTTTGATGGGTAAATTCAAATTTAATTTCTTCTTCATTTTTTACTTCTCTTATAATAAATTTATTTTCTAGTTCTTCTATTATATCTATAATTTCTAATTCATCTTTTCCAGTTATTAACTTCAATATATTTAAGGTAAAAGCATCGAAAAACAAAGAAGAAATATTTAAAATTTTTCTTCCTTCCTGTGATATGTCTATGAATCTGCTCTTTAGTATATCCTTCATTTTAGAAGACATAAAATCCATGTTCCCATTTTCTCTTAGTACATTTAGAATTTCCAAAAGAAAAAAAGTATTTCCTTCGCTTTCTTCATAGATTTTTTTATTAATATTTTCACTGATTGTATATTTGGGAAGAACTAGACTAGAAAATTCTTCAACCTCTTTTTTGGTAAATCGAATTAGCTCTATTTTTTCTATTTTATTATACTTTCCAAGAGAAAGCAGGAATTTATCAATCTTTTCTTTATATCCATTTCTAAGGGTTCCTATAAAAATAATATTATTCTCCTTTTCATGTAGTATTAATCGTTCTAAAATGGACAAACTCATTCCATCCATCCATTGTAAATCATCTAATACAAACAAAAGCTTTTTCTTTTGAGATAATTTTTTTAATAAGGATATAATTACATCTTCTATTGCTTGATATTTTAATGTATCTATATTTTCTATCGGATTAATATGAAGACTTTTTTCTTCTAAGTCAAATACAGGAAATATATAATTAATAAAATTCTTCCATAAAAGTGGTATATCTATATTTTCTATTTTTATAATTTGAGCTAAAATGCTAAATATACTATTCCATGGCTTTAAAATATATTCTTCTTCTGCTTGATAACAATTGACTTCTACTAAGTAAATTTCTTCTTTATTTATGATTTCTAAAAATCTATCTTTTAATCTTGTTTTTCCTATACCTGCTTCCCCTATAATAAGTATTGATCTTCCACTATTTTTATTTAAAAATGCCTCTTGATTACTTTTCAAAATATGAATTTCTTTTTCTCTTCCATAAAAAAAATCTTCATATTTATTTTTATTTTCTTCTTCTTTTTGATTTCTTTTCTCTAGTATCTCCTTGTAAAGCTTCTTTGTTTTAGCGTCTGGCATAATTCCTAATTCTTTTTCCAATAAGTGACTTAATTTACTATACAAGTCAATAACTTTATTAAAAACCCCTTGTCTTGAATATATATCCATTAACATTCTATATCCTTTTTCATCAAATTCATCCTCTTGAATTAATGCTTTTACATATTTTTCAGCAGAAAAATATTCTTTCTTATTTAATAAATCTTTCACTTTATGATGAAGTCTTAAAATATAAATTTCCTTATATTCCTCTCTTTGATCTACTACCCATGCTTCAAATTCTTCTCCATCTCGAATTCTAAATCCTTTCAAAAATTCTTCATATTCCATAGCTTCATTTTCTAAGAACATATCTACATCTATTTCCACATTTATATTTGGATTCAGTATCACCATCGATTTTTGAGGAGAAACAATAATATCCATATCTAATGTTTTTCTGATTTGATATAGAGCATTTCTCAAATTTTTCTTTGCACTATTTTCTTCTACTTCTCCCCAAAAAATATTTACTAACTCATCTCTTGTTGCTTCTTTATTGACTAAAATATAATATAATAGTGCTTCTGATTTTTTATAAGAAAAATAAATCTGTTCATTGTTTTTTAATATTCTTGGTGAATTAAAAAGCTTTACCCTTACAATATCCATAGCATTCCCTCTTTTTCTGTATCGTTTATTACTTTCTATTGTACCTTTTTCCAAAAATAAATAAAAGATTCTCCTTGTGCTATTGGTATAAAAATAAAAAGAATATCTCTAAGAGATATTCTTTTTATTTGAAATAATTTATTTTTCCTAGTCTAATTTTCCAATTTCCTTCTCAACATTTTCTACAATAATATTAGATTTAATTAATGCTTCACATTTATTTATTTCCTTATACATAACTACATCATCTACTATTTTATCTGTATGCTTTCTTACGATTTCATAGGCTATTTTTGTTCCTTTTCCAAGTCCCTTATTTTCATTTAAGTCAATTCCTTGACAAGCTGCTAGCATTTCCATAGCGAGTACATTTCTTGCATTGTCTAATATATCCTTTGCTTTTCTCGAAGCAATGGTACCCATAGATACATGATCTTCTTGGTTTGCAGAAGATGGTATAGAATCAACACTTGCTGGATGTGCTAACACTTTATTTTCAGAAACCAGTGCTGCTGCTGAATATTGAACAATCATAAATCCTGAATGCAATCCTCCTTTTGGTGTTAAAAATGCTGGCAATCCGCTTAAGGCTGGATTTACTAATCTTTCTAGCCTTCTTTCTGCTACATTAGCAATTTCAGCAAGGGCTATTCCTAAAAAGTCGAAACTTAAAGCCATTGGTTGTCCATGGAAATTTCCACCAGAAATTACTTCTTCTTCATCAGGGAATATGATTGGATTGTCGGTAACAGAATTTATTTCAATATTGATCTTTTCTTTTACATATTCTATTGCATCTTTACTTGCTCCATGTATTTGTGGAATACATCTTAAGACATAAGCATCTTGTACTCTTATTTCTCCTTGTTTTGTAGTCATATTACTCTCTTGTAGAATTTTAAGCATGTTTTTCGCTGTATTAATTTGTCCTTTATGTGGTCTTACTCTGTGTACTTTTTCATCAAAAGCTGTAATGATTCCATTTGTAGCTTCCATCGTAAGGGCCGCTGTTATATCTGCCATTTTTAATAAATTTATAGCATCGTATACAGTTAAGCAGCCTACTGCAGTCATTGCTTGTGTTCCATTTATAAGTGCTAGTCCTTCTTTAGAAGTAAGCTCTATTGTAGAAATCCCTGCCTTTTCCATGGCTTCTTTCCCATTTAATCTTTCTCCCTTGTAGATGGCTTCTCCTTCTCCAAGCATTACAAGAACCATATGAGAAAGAGGTGCTAAGTCTCCGGATGCACCAAGAGACCCTTTTTCTGGTATAATTGGATGCACTCCTTTATTAACCATTTCTACCAATGTATTTAAGGTTTCAAGTCTTATGCCTGAATGCCCTTTAGATAAATTATTGATTCTAAGGAGCATCATTGCTCTTACTATATCTTCAGAGAAAGGTTTTCCTACCCCACAAGCGTGGCTAATGATTAAGTTTCTTTGAAGATCTTTTGTTTCTTCTTTAGAAATGACTACATCTGAAAACTTTCCAAAGCCTGTAGTGATTCCATATACTATTTTTTCTTCATCTACAAACTTATCTACTAATTTCCTACTTTTTAACACACTTTCTACCGCTTCACTGGTTAATTCTATTTCACAATTTTCTCTTGCTACCTTTACTACATCTTCTATAGTAAGATTTTTTCCATCTACATATATTTTACCCAAAATAATTCCCCCTTAAAAAGTATTTATTATTCAATTCTACATTTTACGAGAAATTCCTCTTACTATTCCGAATTTTTTATATATAAAAAATTTTTATTTTATTGTGATAAAGCGATAAATCAATAGATTTAAAAAAAATCCTATTATTATTCAAATTTGAATAATAATAGGATTTTATAAATTATTTAAAATACAATGTTATTTTTCTCCTACGCTTTGTCTTTCTATTAATTCATAAGGAAGATATACATTCTTATCTCCTAATGCTTCATTATTGATCATTTTTACGATCATCCTGATAGAAACAGCACCCATATCATAGATAGGTTGCTTTATGGTTGTAAGGCTCGGTCTATATAAAGATGCTAATTTTATATCATTAAATCCAGCCACAGAAATATCCTCTGGAACCTTGTAGCCATGGTCTAAGATGCAATTAATTATCCCTACAGCTACTTCATCATTCGTAGCAAATACTGCATCTGGAATGTTTTTAGATTCCAATATCTCATTCATCAGATAATATCCAGACTCACTTGTTGTGTCCCCTTCTTTTATTAAAGATTCCTCTATTTTTAAATGCTTTTCTTCTAAGGCTTCTTTATATCCTTTAAATCTTTGAGAATCCATTATACTATCTTGTATAGAAGATTTTATAAAAGCTATCTTTTCATGTTTTTTATCTATTAAATATCTTGTCATTTCGTATGCGGCTTTATAGTTATCAATGCTTACACGATATACATCAAAATCACTTGCATTCTTACTGATATAAACCGCTGGAATGTTTCCTTCTTCTATGGCTTTCACATGTTCTTCTTCCATTTTCCATGATACAAATATGATTCCTGCAACTTGTTTAGACTTTAAGAGATTTATGTATTTTAATTCTTCTTTTACTTCTCCATAACTATTACATAAAAGTATGTCATAGTCATATATCTTCCCCACTTCTTCGATTCCATTTAATAGCTCTCCCATGAAAAAATCAGATATATCTGGAACAATTACTCCAATTAATTGACTTTTTTTCGTTACAAGACTCCTGGCTAATGGATTTGGAACGTAACCTGTCTCTTTTATCACATTTAATACTCTTTGTCTTATTTCATTGCTTACCGGTTTTGAGTTATTTATAACTCTTGAAACTGTAGATATAGACACGCCTGCTTTCTTAGCCACATCCTTTATTGTAACAGTCACACCTATCACTCCTTTCTTATTTTTGAATTTTACCCATATTTTAATTTGCTATTCTCTGATTAATAAATATTTATTATATCATTAAAATCCCAAAAAAATAAGGGCTAATTTTTATTGCCCTTATTTTTAGTCATCGATTACGCCTAATAATATAAGCCCTACTATCATGATAAAAAATTTCTCATCGTCTGGATCTAATATCCCTAAAAAAAGAAGTAATAAAATGACTAGTATTTCGTTATCTTCTTGAAAAAAATCAAAAGTTTTCAATCCATTTAATAGATTCACTCTATCCCTCCTTATGTAAAATCCCGTTTGAAAACTTAAGTGCTAAATTGCTAGCCCTTAAGTTTCATTGCACTAATCACAACCTAAATCATCACATGCAGAAATAATTAGAATTAAGATTAAGAATGGAATCCAATCTTGTATACATATTTCATCTATACACTCCTGAAATAGGATAAATAAAAAGAATAGTGCTAGAATCCACCAACCTTCAAAATTACTAAAACAACCCACAATTTAACCTCCTTCACATTTACAAAATTAGAATATATTACTACATATTATGAATTTATACTAAAATGTGTTATTGTCAGCAAAAAAATAAAGAGCTAAAATTTTAGCTCTTTACTTTAATTCAATTAGCAAAAATCATCACATGCACAAAGAATTAATACTAATATTAAGAATGGAATCCAATCTTCTATTTCTATATCTCTCCAAGTATCTTGGAAAATTATAAATAAGAAGAATAATCCTATAATCCACCAACCTTCAAAATCTTTAAAACAACCCATATAATTATCCTCCTTTTAATTTATATTGTAAGAAGTTAAGTATCTTCTTCCTACATACTATGCAATTTCTTTCTAATGTGTTATTACAAATCAAATAAAAAAGGACTAGTTTCTAGTCCTTTTTTATTTGATTCGTAATTAGCAAAGATCATCACATGCACAAAGAATTAATACTAATATTAAGAATGGAATCCAATCTTGTATTTCTATATCGTTCATACAATCTTGGAACAGTACAAATAAGAAGAATAGTGCTATGATCCACCAACCTTCAAAATCTTTAAATATACCCATAATCTGACCTCCCCCTAAGTTTATATCCTTTTCGAAGGGTAAACCTTCTTCTTTTATACTATGAATTGTTCCTCACATATGTTATTTGTATTTTTAAGTTCATCACCTATTTTTTTATATTCTCTAGTCTAAACAATCACATGTACAAAGAATTAAGATTAATATTAAAAACGGAATCCAATCTTGTATACAAATATCATCCATACATTCTTGGAATATGATAAATAAGAAGAATAGTACTAAAATCCACCAGCCATCAAAATTACCAAAACAACCCATAACTCAACCTCCTACTATTTTATTCGAAGGTGAAACCTTCTTCTTTATACTATGAATCTCCATTAAAATGTGTTATTCTTTTTCTCTAAAAAATAAAGAACTAGAAAATTCTAGTTCTTTATTTTTTACTCATATTATTGTATTTGTTAGCAAAGATCATCGCATGCACAAAGAATTAATACTAATATTAAGAATGGAATCCAATCTTGTATTTCTATATCTTTGCAACTATCTTGGAATATCACAAATAAAAAGAATAATGCTATAATCCACCAGCTATCAAAGTCACCAAAACAACCCATAACTCAACCTCCTACTATTTTATTCGAAGGTGAAACCTTCTTCTTTATACTATGAATCTTCATTGAAATGTGTTATTCTTTTCTTCTAAAAAAATAAAGAGCTAGAAATCTAGCTCTTTAGCATCCACAACCATTAAATATATCTGTACAGCATAGTAAAACAATTAAAATGATCCATATTAAACCATTATCATTTCCACAGAAAAGGTCATCTAGTATATCTGTACAGCATAACAATACAACGATTAAAATAATCCATATAAAATTATTATCGTCACATCCTCCAAAACATCCACCTCGGAATAAGTCATTTAATTTAGCCATTTAAATACCTCCTTATTTTTACTAATCTGCCTGAAGGCTAAATCCTTCTGGTTTATAGTATGAGGTACTGTTAAAATGTGTTACTCTTATCAAAGTATTTTCTAATATTTTTTTTATTTCTTTTTCTGATAATCCATTGTACTGATTGTAACTTACTATCTCTTTGTTTGTATCTTTTGAATCTGTTTTTATTTTTTTGAAAAGAAGTTCAAGTTTTTCCAAAGATAGTAATTTATATTTAAAGTAATCCTTTAGTACATAGGGTCTTTTTAAGCTTGAAAAGCCATTTTTTATCATCTCTATTCTGTCAATATAATTATCTATATTCTTTTTAACTTCTTTAAAATTATGGTTATAATCATTTACAATAAAGTTTATTTCACTCGTATAAGGTTTTGTATCTTCTAATGAAAGCAATAGCGTATTTTGACAAAATCCTAAAAATATAAAAAAAACAAGAACATATAGTGTAAAAAGAAATATAAGTTTTTTCATAAAGTTCCTCCTTTGTCCTATTTACACTATATGTATATTCAAATTATAAAGAGTTATTCCAATTATATCCTTCTAATTTATATATGTTCATCCTCATATTCTTGAATTTTTCTTCATATTCTGTAGTTATAATTTCTTTAGATATTTCTTCTTCTTTATGTAAATTTAAAGATATATTTTTCAATTTCATTCCAAAATCACAAAACGCATTTAAAGAAAACTCAAATAAATCTCTATTATCTGTTTTAAAATGTATTTCTCCTTCCTTTTTTAGCAAACTAACATATTTTTCTAAAAAATTACTATGGGTAAGTCTTCTTTTTGCATGTCTGTTTTTGGGCCATGGATCGCAAAAGTTTATATATACTCTTTCAATTTCTTCTTTATCAAAAATATCCTCTATTTCTAAAACATCATTACAAATTGCTTTTACATTTTTCAAGCTTTTTTCCTCTACTTTTTTTACACAATCTATTATTATTCCATCTAATTTTTCTATGGCAATATAATTTATTTGTGAATTTTTTGCCGCTAAAGTAGTTATAAATTTCCCTCTTCCACATCCTATTTCTACATGAATTGGATTTCTATTCTCAAATAATTTGTTCCACTTTCCTTTATAGTCTTTATCCTTTTGAACAAAAATATTAGGATAACAAACTAATTCTTCCATTATTCCATGTTTTTTTCTATAGCGCATTTATATCCTCCTATGATTTTGTTAAATTTTTTATATACTTTTAAAAAAATGATTGAAAAATACCCCAACATATATTAAACTACAATTAAATTTGAAAAAGATTTTTAGGGAGGTAACTTTATGTTTGAAAGAGTAAGAGAAATAATAGCAGAACAACTTGGTATTGACGATGCAGGATCTATCACAAAACAAACTTCTTTAATGAATGATCTAGAAGCGGATTCCCTTGATGCAGTTGAAATAATGATGGCCCTTGAGGATGAATTTGATGTTGAAATACCGGATGAAGATGCTGAAAATTTTAAAAATATAGGTGACATCTGTACTTATATTGAGAATAATAAATAATAAAGAGGGATTTTCCCTCTTTATCTTTCTTCATAAAATTTTACATTTTTAAGAATGATATCAATGGTTCCATCATGATTTTTCTTTGTTTGATATCGAAGATAATCTTCAAAATCTTCTAATCCTGCTTTTACTTCAAATCCCGTATCCGTTTTTATACTCTTCTTTTTTAATTTTTTTTCAACCCAATTTTTATCTATTTTAAAATTGTCTTCTTCTATTCCTTCTCTTGAAATATGCTCTATAAAGCTTTCTTTTAAGTTTTCTTCTTCTATTACCTCATTTATAAATTCATTTAAATCGACTTCTTCTTTTTCCTTCAAAGTCTGAACTAAATTTTCTCTCATAATAGTAGCTGTTTCTATATCATCATAAAGACTGTTCTTTACCCATTTTTCTGTTGAATTTTTAAATATTTTTGTCTTATCCTTATTATCCATAATAATGTCACAGTTTAAAAAATTTGATACAAAGAAGTTTCCTCCTTCTTTATCTGGATCCTTGTTTAATTGCTTATCTAAAACCTCTAAATGATAATCATCATTTGCTCCAGACAATCCTATAAAAGCACATTTTTTTATTCTTTGAGAAGAAGTTGGTAATCCTACTTCATTGGGAATAATCTGTATCTTAAATTTTTCATCTATAAATTCAATAGAATGGGTATAGGACTTTTTGTAGTCTAGTTTTAATATTCCTACAAACTTATTTTCTTCTATAGAATAAAGACATATAGCCAAATCGCAAGAAGAAATGTTATGACTACTTTTCATACTTTTAAAGAGATCCAAAGCAATTTCTTTTGAATTTTCTACAAAAGTAGTTTCATCATAAATTATTTCTTCACAACATTCCTTTATGATGTTTCTTTCTTCATTAAATTTAGCCTTTTTCATATCATCATCTTTTAATGCCCTATTAATATGTTTTTCGAAAAATTCATGTACCTCTTCATGAATTTCTCCTTCAAAATCGTTTAATATAGGGGCAGGACTATTTTGATCTAAAACATGAATAATAAACTTATGAATTTGCATTTTTTCACCTCTTTAGCTTTTCTATTAAATCTTTTATATCTTTTGATACATTTGCTCTTAATTTTAAATTTTCTCTTGTTCTAGGCTGCTTAAGCTCTAATTCTAGGGCATGAAGTGCTTGCCTTGTAATTAAATTCTCATCTACATATCCATACAGCTCATCACCTATTATGGGATGCCCTATGTAGTTCATATGTACTCTTATCTGATGAGTTCTTCCTGTTTCAAGTAGTACTTCTAATACCGTTGCATCTTTTAATCTCTCTAATACCTTATAATGTGTTATAGAATCTTGTCCTTTTTCATCTATCACTCTTTTTATACTATCTTCTGTTGGTCTATAAATAGGTGCATGAATCGTTCCAAAGTCTTCCTTTACTATTCCTTTTACTACAGTCAAATATTTTTTACTGACTTCGTTTTCTCCCATATCCTCTGATAATATATGATGGGCATAAGCGTTTTTAGCCACAATCAAAAGACCTGATGTATTCATATCCAGCCTATTCACAAATCGAATCCTTGGTTTTTCTTTTTTATTTTTAAAATAAAAGGTAAGCCCATTTGCAAGGGTTTTATTTGTATGGCTTTTTGTTGGATGAACGACCATAAAAGGAGGTTTATTCACTACAATCAAATCAAAATCCTCATATATAATTTCAATATCTAAATCTTCACTTTCAAAATTATTCCTATCTTCTTTTATCTTTATTTCTACTGTATCTCCTTTTTTAACTTCCTCATGAATTTTTCTAAATTCTCCATTTACAAATATACTTTTATCTTTTTTTAATTTGGATAAAAATCGTATAGATATATTGAGCTCCTCTAATAACACTGTCTTTAAATCTATTCCATCTCTTTCTACAACATAAGAAATCAAATTATATTTTTGATTTTCCTTTATAAGCACATGCCCACCTTCCTTTCTCAATTATATTTGCTTCTAAATTTTAACCAACGCAATCTAAGCTGTGATATTTTTTATCGCTTAAGATTTAAGAACGATTATTTATAAAAAATAACCAATAAAAGTATTATATTATTTATATTTTTAATAGGCAAGCTATTAGATTTTTACTTTTATGATATAATATAGGTATGGTTACCGCAAAGGAGAGGTCATGTATGAAGAGAATAATAAATATAACTACTAACGAATACAGCAGATCTATAAAAACAGGTAAAATTTTAAAAGAAAAATTAGAAGCTGTAGGATTTGAAGTCCCTAATGAATTTTCCTCTAATGCTGAACTGATTATTTGTATCGGTGGAGATGGCTCTTTTTTAAAAACACTTCATCAGTATGATTTCCCTGAAATTCCCATAGTCGGTATAAATACAGGTCATTTAGGTTTTTTTCAGGAAATTCATCCTCATGAAATTGATAAATTTATTCACGCTTACATAAACGATGACTATTCTATACAAGAAATTCATCCCCTTGAGGCTTCTATATGCACTCGAAAGAGTTGTATTGAGACCCTAGGGATAAATGAAATTGTAATAAAAGGAGATGTTTCTAGAACGATTCATTTAAATATTAGCGTAAATAATAATTTTATTGAAAGGTTTAGTGGAGACGGTGTAATTATATCTACTCCTACAGGATCTACTGCATATAATTATTCAGTTGGAGGAAGCCTTGTTGATCCGAGTTTAAAATTAATTCAAATAACACCATTGGCACCCATTAATACAAATGCTTATCGCTCTTTTACATCTAGCATCATTTTACCTAAAGATGTGATTATAAAAGTAACCCCTGAGTATCGATTTGAAAACTCTATTTTAATTGTTATTGATGGAGTAGAACATAAATATAACGAAATCATTAAAGTAATGCTTCAATCCTCTCAAATTAAAATACAGCTTCTTCGGCTTAAAGATTATGAATTTTGGAGTAAAGTATCCGAAAAATTTTTATAGGAGGAATACCAATGAAAATAGGAATAATGAGTGATACCCATGGCAGTTTGATTTATTTTGAAAAAGCATTAGACACCTTAAAAGATTGTGACTATATTCTTCATGGAGGAGATGTTTTATATCACGGTCCTAGAAATCCCCTTCCAATAGGATATGACCCTAAAAAATTGGCAGAAAAAATAAATACCTTTAATAATATAATATTTACATGTGGAAACTGTGATAGTGATGTGGACCAAATGGTGATAGATCATCCTTTGCAAACGCCTTATGTATTTACACAACTTGGAGATTTTAAAATATTTTTATGCCATGGCTATAAAAAATCAAAAGAAGAATTCATTCAAATGGCAAAAAACTATAAAGCACATTTATTTGTCTTTGGGCATACCCATATTAAAGAACTTTATACAGATGAAGATTTAATTGTCCTTAATCCAGGCAGTACTTCTCTTCCAAAAGATGAAACCCATTCTGTTGGCATAATAGAAAAAAGCTGTATTAAACTAATCGATATCAATAATCATGCTATACTAAAAGAATTAAAACTATAATTAACATAAAAAAGCCTGTGAGAACTTTTCATGAAAACCGCTCACAGGCTTTATCTATAATTATTTACACTTTTTAATTCCAAATCCATGGCACTCTATTACAGGAACCACGAATAAGAATCCAACTCCAGGCTTTTGTATATACTCTAACTCTTCATTAATCTTATCTATCGCTTCTCTAAGTATAGCTTCTTCTCTAATCACACTGACGATTGTTTTATTATAAGGTTTATCTCCCTCTATGAGTTTTTTAATGCTGGAAAATATAGGAACATCTATATTGTGTTCAAGCAATACTTTTCCCATCCCTTCACTATCTAATACAGTAGCACCTAGACCTAGATGAAAAAATATATCTAATATGTCGTCTACCTTACTCACCTCATTTAAGATTAAAAATAATCCATACATAACAATCCCTCCTTCAACTAAACGTTACTTTCCTCCGCTTTTATTATAGCACTTTTTGTAGCAATAGGTCCTATTATTTCCGTTATAATAGTGGTTGCCAAAAGTATGGTTATAACAAGGTTTCCTAGTTCTGTTCCTGGGAATTCCCTACTCACAACAATTGCAAGCCCTACTGCAACCCCAACTTGAGATAAAAGGCCAAGTCCTATATATTTTTTTACTGCTAAAGGTGCTTTTGATATACTTGCACCTATAGATGCACCACCTATTTTTCCTGCTATTCTAAATAAAAGATATGCAACTCCGATTAATCCCAAGTGAGGTATAAGCGCTATATCTAATCTTGATCCTGCCAATGTGAAAAAAGCTGCAATAATAGGTGGTGAGAATTTTTCGATAGCGCTAAATCCTCTTTTTGCATTGGAAGAAATATTCGTCATCATAACTCCTAATGCCATGGCAGAAAGAAGTGGAGATAAGTTAAATTTAAGTGCTACTCCTACTAATAGTATAATAATTCCAACAATAAAGGATAACATTTCTGATTCATTCTTCGATTTCTTTAATAGATATGTTAAAATAATTCCGAATATGCTTCCTACTACAATAGACATTACAATTTCTAATATAGGATGAAATAAAACCTTATATACAGTTACCACTTCATGTTTTATAAATACTTTTGCAACAGAAGCCGCTAAAGCATAAATCATAAGACATATGGCATCATCTACTGCTACAACACCTAATAAAGTACTCGTTAAAGGTCCTTTTGCTTTATATTCCTTCAATACCATAACCGTAGCCGCTGGTGCAGTAGCTGAAGATACTGCTCCTAATATTAAAGACGTTGCTATGTTTTTCGTTAATATAAATACAATCCCTGTTACGAGTACAAATGCGCCTAATGCTTCAAAAGTAGCAATAATAAATATAGATTTTCCTAATTTTTTGATCTCTGATACTTTTAATTCACTACCTATGTTAAAAGCTACAATCCCTAAAGCAAAATCACTTATAAAAGATAATTTTTCTATCATTTCATTATTTACTATTTTAAGTCCTGAAATTCCTAGTATAAGTCCTGCAATAATATAACCAGCAACAGCTGGAATTTTAAGTTTATTCATCCCTTTACCCAACACCACTCCTGTGATTAGTGCAATCCCTAAACTAATAAAAGGATTCATCCTTCTTCCCCCTTTCAATTGTTTAACTGTTTTAAAGCCCTGTCTATTATGTTATAACGTATTCATACATATGTAAAACGTATTATTTATTGATAAATCCTTATATTTCAGTCTTATCCATGTTTATTCCAATTTAGGTTTATATTTTGTAGTATTATGTCATATTCTCCGCATATGATACAAAAAGCCCTCATTTTATTCTGTAAAATAAATAGAGGACTTTTTTATAAAAGATGCATGCTTGTCTTTTACTTAGGACTAAAATATCTATAAATCAAAAATAAAGTGATTATATTCAAAAGAAAAATCAAAGGGATTCCTAAATAAAAATTTTCTTTTTGGGTTTTATGTCTAAATACAGTCATTCCCATTACAGTACCTAATGCTCCTCCTATGAAAGAAACAATAAAAAATTTTAATTCTCTCGTTCTAAAGCTATTTCTTCTTGCTTTTCCTTTATCTATCCAAATCAATATGAATCCATAAATATTTATCAAAATGTAAAAGTATATTAAATAGATATCCATGTTTGCCAAAATTTCTTTTATGCTTATACTTCTAAAAAAATCTACTATCCCACTCAAAATATTCAAAGTTTTCCCTCCTTTTCTTTTTATACTTATTTATTATAACATTTTTTTTCAATATTTAAAACAATCCAAAAATAACAAAAAAATAGGAAAATCAGATAGAATTCTATCCGATTTTCCTATAAAATATTACTTACTTATTTCCATATTTTTCTACGATCTTAACAATGAGTTCTACGCCTTTTTCCATAGCAAAAGTAGGAATGTACTCATATCTGCCATGAAAATTCAATCCTCCAGCAAATATATTTGGCGTTGGTAATCCCATAAACGAAAGTCTTGCTCCATCTGTACCTCCTCTTATAGGCTTTACCTTAGGAACAATTCCCACTTCTTCCATAGCTTCCTTTGCTATATCCACCACAAATTTTACTGGCTCTATTTTTTCCTTCATATTGTAATATTGATCTTTCATATCTAATATTACCGTTCCTTTGCCATACTTTTCATTTATTTTATTTACTGCACTTTCCATTACTTTCTTTCTTTCTTCAAATTTTTTCATGTCAAACTCTCTAATAATATAAACTAATTTGCATTCTTCTACACTTCCATTGAAATCATTTAAATGATAAAAGCCTTCATATCCACAAGTTTTTTCTGGTACCTCATTTTCTGGAAGTAAGGATGCAAGCTCCATCCCGATTGAAACTGCATTGATCATTTTCTCCTTTGCATATCCTGGATGCACATTCCTACCTTTTATTGTAATTTTTGCTCCTGCTGCATTGAAATTTTCATATTCTAGCTCTCCAATTTCGCCACCATCTATTGTATAAGCATATTTTGCTCCAAATTTAGCTACATCAAAATGATCTGCACCTTTTCCTATTTCCTCATCTGGAGTAAAACCAATTTTTATTTTCCCATGCTTTATGTCTGGATGGTGAATCAAATATTCCATCGCGCTTATTATTTCTGCAATTCCTGCTTTATCATCTGCCCCTAAAAGGGTTTTCCCGTCTGTTGTAATTAAAGTTTTTCCTATATAATTTAAAAGTTCAGGAGAATCCTTTGGAGATAATATTACGTTATTTTCTTTATCTAATATAATATCTTTTCCATCATAATTTTCAATCATTTGAGGATTTACATTTGCTCCACTCATATCTGGGCTAGTATCCATATGAGCAATAAATCCAATAGTGTCTACTTCTTTATCACAATTTGCTTCTAGTGTAGCCATTATGTATCCTTTTTCATCTATCGTTACATCACTTAATCCTATAGCTTTTAGTTCTTCTACTAAAATTTTCCCAAATTCCATTTGCCCACTTGTACTAGGACAAGTAGCAGATTCATCCTCTGCTTTTGTATCATATTTTACATATCTTAAAAATCTTTCTACGACTTTCTCCATCGTATATCCCTCCTTTAAAAATATCTTCACATCTATTTTATCATTTTATATCATATATAAAAATATTTTTTTATGCTTAATTGAAATTTTATAGAAAAAGCATTGCAGCGATGCAATGCTTTTTTATTAAGTAAATATTCTTACCTTCTTGATTCTATTCTTATCTATGCTCTCCACTGTAAATCGAATATTTTCATATTCTACTATTTCTCCTTCTTCTGGAAGCCTTCCTAACTGACCTATTATAACGCCTCCAATAGAATCAAACTCTTCCGATTCAATATGGGTTCCAATCATATCATTTACTAAACTAATTCTTACACTTCCATCTACGATATATTCGTCTTCTTTCACAACCTGTATTTCATCATCTTCTTCAGCATCATATTCATCTTCAATATCTCCAACGATTTCTTCTAATAAATCTTCCATGGTTACAATTCCTGCCGTTCCACCATACTCATCTAATATGATTGCCATATGGGTTCTTTCTATTCTCATTTCTTTAAATAAATCTGTGATTTTTTTATATTCATAAGTATAAAATGCTTCTCTCATATAATCTTTTATATTAAATTTTTCTTTCTTATTTTCAACGAAAACTAAATCTTTTACATTTAATATCCCTACAATGTCATCAATATTTTCTTCATATATGGGCATACGAGAAAATTGTTCTTCTTTAAAGATTTCCATAATCTCTTCATAAGTAGAAGTAACATCCACACCAATTACATCCGTTCTTTGAATCATAACGTCTTTGGCTTGTAAATCTCCAAATTCAAAAACATTATGTATCATCTCTTTTTCTTCTACTTCTAGTACCCCTTCTTCATGACTTACATCCACCATTGTTCTTAATTCTTCTTCTGTTATAAATGGTTGATGTACATTCGGCTCTCCTCCTAAAAATTTTATAACAAATTTTGTAAGATAATTAAATACAACAATAATAGGATTTAATGCGGATACAACAAAAGCTATAGGCTTTGAAACTTTTAAGGAAACATCTTCAGAATTTTGCGCTGCCAGAGACTTTGGGGTTATCTCTCCAAATATTAAAACCAATATAGTCATGAATGCTGTTGCAATCGCTACCCCATTTGCTCCAAATAGTTTAATAAAAAGAGAAGTAGCAAGTGCTGATGCTCCTATATTTACAACATTGTTACCAACCAGTATTGCACTCAATAATTTATTTGGATTTTCAATAAGCTTATTTACTAACGCTGCTCCCTTTATATCTTCTTCTACCATATGTCTAATTCTTATTTTACTTAAAGACATTAATGCCGTTTCTGAAGCAGAAAAAAAAGAGGATAGTCCTAATAAGATAAATAATAGAAAAAATTGCCACCAACTACTCAGATCCAAAATATATCACACTCCTAATAATTATATCTACATAAATATAATTATATCATAGTTAACAGATTTTACTATATGAAAAAGCGGTTTATAGTATATATCCTCTATGTATTCTTATAATTTATCTATAGTAATCTATTATTTTTCAATACTTATAGTATATAGAATTTTAAAGGTTTTATAACAAAATTGTTGGATTATCTATTTTCATACGCCACAAAAAAGCACCTAATTCAGGTACTTTAATTATTTTTATACACTTTTATAGGCTCTTTAAGATTAAATCTTAAAGCATACCCCTTTATTTTTTTTAACTTTTCTGCATCCAGCATAGTTTGAGAACTAATAATAATAACTTGTGTATCCAAAGATATTATAGGCTCTGCAAGAATGACTCCTTCGGTTAAATCTTCTATTCTCATTTCCACAACATTAGAAAAAGGATCTTTCTTTAAGATAGCCTCCTTGAATGTTTCAAAAATGAATTTATCAAACCATTTTCCTGCCTTTTCTTCAACCTTTTCCAAAATCTGATCTTCTTTAAGTTTTTTATCTTCATATCTTAAGGAGTCATAATAATTTGCTACAGCAATTATTTTACCTCCTATTGGAATTTCTTGTTCTTTTAATCCTTTTGGGAATCCACTTCCATCTATATTTTCATGATGGGCTGCTATTATTTCTAGAACCTCTTTATATTTTTCATCTTCTTCAAAAGATCTTAAATTTACTAGTGGATGTTTTTTGTACAAATCATCTAGTTCGTCATTTACATGTTCTCCTTTCATTACCTGAAATAATTGATCTTTTGGCACCCCAAGTAATCCAATGTCATGTAAAAGCGCTGCAATTTTTATGTTTTGCTTAGACTCAATACCTAAATTTTCCATAATCATTGAGGCATAAACAGCTACTCTCTTACAATGTCCTCCTAAGTTTTCATCAAAATTAGAAATTAGATCAAACATAGTAAGCACTGTATGATAAAAACTTTCTTCTAAAACTTTATTTGCAGCTGCAAGCTTTCTATATCCTTCTTGAATTTGCTGTGTTCGTTTTTTTACTTCTTCTTCTAAAATTTTATTATATTCTTTTATATAATCATAATAATCTTTTACTTTTATTAACGATTTTACTCTAGCTCTTAGTTCTAATTTATCAATAGGTTTTGAAAGAAAATCATCTGCTCCTAGTTCTATGGAAAGTACTCTACTTTGTACATCATCTAAAGCAGTTACCATAACAACAGGAATATTTTTCATTTCTGCAATTTCTCTTATTTTTTTCAAAAAATCAAATCCATTCATTTCAGGCATCATAATATCTAACAATACTACATCTGGATTGATTTTATTTATCTCTTCTAAAGCTTTCTTGGCACTTTTATAAGTGATAATCTTGTATCCCATAGGAATTAACATTCCCTCTATAATTTTCAAATTTATATCTTCATCATCTATAGCTAAAATAGTTTTTATTTTATTTTTCATCCTTTCCTCCTCCTTCTAGATACGAGCGAATTTTATTTTTAAAATCCAATATATCAATCGGCTTTGTGATATAGCCATTGCACCCAGCTTCCATGGCTGTTGTTTCATCTTCCTTCATTGCAAAAGCAGTTAGAGCAATGATGGGAATATGTTTTGTATACTCAATCTCTTTTAATATTTTTGTTGCAGTTAACCCATCCATTACAGGCATTTGAATATCCATAAGAATCAAATCTATTTTTTCATAATTTTTCATTACAATTTCAACAGCTTCCTTTCCATTGTGTACCGCTAAGGTTTCGTAGTTATAAACCTGTAGTAAATCTTTTACAAGTTTTAAATTCTTAGGTTCATCCTCCACAATTAATATTGTTTTTTTCATAATGTTTCATCCTCTCTGATAGGAAGGGTGATCGTAAATGTGCTTCCTTGTCCTTTTCCTTGACTTTCTACAATGATGGTTCCTCCTAGTATTTCCACTAATTTTTTGGTGAGAGGTAATCCTAATCCTGTTCCTGGCGTCTTTCCTGTTATTCCCCCTTCTATCTGAAAAAACTCTTCAAATATTTTTAAATGATACTCTTTTTCGATCCCAATACCACTGTCTTTCACGGATACGACTATATTTTTTTTATCTTTTTTTACTTCAATATGAATATTTCCTCCATCAGGCGTAAATTTGGTGGCATTAGAAAGCAAATTGTACATAATCTGCTTCACTTTTCGCTTATCCGTCATCATATATATGCCTTCTATTTCTTCTTGTGCTGTATAATCTATGGTAATGCCATGCTTTATTGTTTTTTCTTTTACCATAATTAGTGTGTTTTCAATAATTCCTTTTATGTTTTCTTTACTTAAATTTAATTCTGTTTTTCCAGATTCTATTTTAGATAAGTCTAAAATATCATTAATAAGAGATAATAAATGCTTTCCACTTTCTAAAATATCACTTACATACTCTATTTGCTTTTCATTCAGACTTCCAAAATACTGTTCTTTTAATATTTCAGAAAATCCAATAATAGAATTCATAGGCGTTCTCAATTCATGAGACATGTTTGCTAAAAATTCACTTTTCGCCTTATTTGCACTATTCGCAGCAATTAGTGCTTTTTGGAGTTCCTCCGTTCTCTTTTTTACTTTAGATTCTAGTTCTTGATTTAATGCTCTAGATTTTTCTAAAAGCTTTATTCTTTCTTTTTCTAGGTTTATTCTTTCTGTAATATCTTCGCATAAGGCTGTAATTCTTATTTTATCTCCAAATTTTTGTATGATAGCATTGATCAGTACACTTATCTTCTTTCCATTTTTTCTTTCATATATGATTTCCTGATCTTTAATATTTCTATTTACTTTTAATATTTTCATTGCTTCTTTAAAGGCTTCCACGCTTTCTAAAGCAGTCCAATCCATAATGTTTTTTCCTATTATTTCACTTTCTTGTGTATATCCTAATAACTGCACATACGGTTTGTTTGCACTAATAATGTATCCATTATGATCTGCTACTACAAATCCAGTATCTGTTCCTTCTACTAAAAGGGTTAAATCTCTTTCTCTTTGAACTAGTTTATTTTTTACTCTTCTGTATTCTACTGAACTAGATATAATTTCACTTAAGGTCATTAAAATAATGATTTCATCTTCCTTCCACCTTCTGTGTTCCTTTATAAAATCAAATACGATACATCCCATGAGTTTATTAGAAAAAACAAGGGGTACAGCTAAAAGAGATTTGACTTTTTGATTTTGAAGCATATTTTTTTCACGACTTCCTTCTTTTGGAATATCCTCCAAAGAATCTAATCTTATAATTTCAAATCGATTCATTACTTCCATCCACCAAGGAATTTTATCTAAAGGTATTTTTTCCATGGTTTTACTATCTATATCAATTCCATCACTATACCATTTATTTGTAATACTTGCATGTTTTCCATCCTCCGATAAATGAAGGATATAACTTCTATCTATATTTAAAAATCTTCCTATTTCTTCAAGCACTTGATTTAATCTTTTATTTATATCTATATTCTCTATACTTACCAGTAAGGAGGATATATTTCTAATGAGCCGCTCTATTTCTATTTTATAAGTAAGAGATTCTTGTACTTTTTTAATTTCTGTTATGTCTGTGATAATTCCAACTAAACTATTTTCATCTCCATGGTGCAGTTTGTTTTTTTTTGTTAAAACATGTTTTATTCCTTTTGGAGTAGTCATACTTGTTTCATATTCAATCACAATATTATTTTTGATTACAGATTCATCTTTTTTTCTAAATACATTTGCTTCTTCTTTTAAAAATAAATCATAATCTATTTTTCCAAGGATTTCTTCTCTTTTTTTCCCAATAAAAGTGCAAAATGCATCATTTACATTAATAAAAGCGTATTTATCATTTTTTACAAATATAGGATTAGGAACGGAATTTAAAATTTTATTAATAAATTCATCTCTTTTTCTAAGTATCGATTCTATTATTTTCTTATCTGTTATGTCAAATATTCTTCCATCTACTCTTTTTAATTTTCCATTTTCATTTAAAGTTGGATATGCCGTATTTTGTACCCATATAATCTGCTTTTCTTTTGTTACAATTCTATAGTCTACTTCATAATAGTAACCTTTTTTTAACTTCTTAATAATCTCTTCCACTATATCTGCATCTTCTTCATAGATTATTTCCATCCAAAGCAAAGGATTATCTAAAAAATCTGTTTTTGAGTATCCCGTTAAAAGTTCATAGTATGGACTTAGATAAACAAGATTGAAATCTTCATTCAAAGAATAAATTACCTCTGGTAGCTTTTCTATAATGGATTTATAAAAATCATTTGTATATTCTTCTTCCTCAAAATCGTATTGTTTTTTTAAAAACAAAGAATACCACTCCTTTTGTTTTTTCATTAATTTTACCCTTAAATCTATTGAATAAACCAGGATTTATCCTGAGTTTGATATTTTAGTCTTATTTTTTACAAAAAATAAAAAGGCTAGTAAAAAATATTTTTTACTAGCCCTTTTATTTCCCTTTATTCTAAAAGATCTAATTTTTTTGCTACTATTTTCGTTGTACTGGCTTGAATTCCTAAAGTAATGAGTATAGTCATAAATACAACAGAAGATATAATTCCTTTGTAGGGCATATTCATACTCACAATCATACCAGATAGTGCTGCTGGAATTACTCCTGTTTCTCTTACCCACATCATGAATATCATTTCTTTAAAGGTCCATTTTACTTTTCTATCTGGAATAGCACATACTAATACAGATAGTGGTCTTACGATAAAAATTAAAACCATAACTACCATTAGAGATTCTTTCCAATATTTACTTAGCGATACAAAATCAACATGCGTTCCTAAAAGAATAAATATTGCCATTCTCATCAAAACAGAAAGAGTTTCTCTCACATGGGTTTGTGTTATAAAATTTTCTTGTGGAACCCATAGCTTAAAAGTCTTTTTGTTTCCACAAATGAGTCCTGTAACAAAAGTTGCCATATATCCACTACCATGTATCTTTTCTGCAAATATGAAAGAAATAATCACTGCCATAATCGAAACGAGGGGAGCATAATCATGGAATAATCCAAATTTTCCTTCTGATATAGATAAAGAAGCAAATATTCCCACTATGACTCCAGCTACAATTCCTCCTATAATCATGACTATTAATTCATTAATATTTTGTCCTAAAGAAAATTTTCCAGATTGAATGATTGCTAAAATAGAAAAGACTAATATTGCTCCTGCTGCATCATTAAATGCGGATTCACTAATTACCGTCTGCTTCACCCTATCTTTTAATGTAATTTCTTTAAAAACTGGAACTAATGTGGCTGGATCAGTTGAAGCAATTATTGCTCCAATTAAAAGGGCATACATAAATGGAATTTTAAAAATATACATACCTACAGCCCCTATAGAAAAAGCAGATAATACTACTCCAACAATGGCTAAAAGTCCTACGGTTATTTTTACATCATTTAGTATTTTTAGCTTAATTTCTCTTCCACCATCATATAAAATAAAAGCTGAACCAAAGGTAAGTATAATCTGGTTTCCTAATGGATAAGCATCTATACTGGCTAAATTTAGTACAGATGGTCCTATGATTATACCACCAATTAAAAATAAGACAACATCTGGTAATTTTACTATCTTACTTAATTTCCCAAAAACCATGCCTGTTAGTAAAATCACTGCAAATAATGTTAGAATTTGTTCTGTTGCTAAAATAGATGCATTCTCCATTTTATTATTCCTCCATAAAATTATTTAATCACCTATACGGTGATTAAATAATTATACATCATGCGTATGAAAGTTAAAATCTTTGTTTTTCGCCAAATTTCATACTATTTTCATAGGATAACCTTATCTTTATTGTTTTTTATACCTTTTCTTATTGATTCTGTCTTTTTCTGCGTTTTTCGATTATTTTCTACGTCTTTAGTTTATGTTTTGCTTCTATTTGTTTTTTCCAAGCATGAAGTCCTAAAGATAATCCAATTACTCCATAGGCCACAAACACCCTAAAATACTCTCCTATTTGGGCACTTCCTAAAAGATTTTTTCCAGCCATTGGAGAGACAATAAATAAGGTATGAAAAAGAACCGTTCCAATAATGGCTTGCCCGATAGTAGCTTTGGATACAGAAGCTCCTCCTATTAAAAGTGCAGCAATTGCAAACATTCCTACTTGTTCATGACTTCCATATGTATTTAGGGTTCCCAGATTTTGAAGAAATATAAGCTGTCCCCAAGCTGCTAACAAAGTAGATAGGGTAATGGCGATTACTCTGATTTTATTTACATTAATTCCAGATACTTTAGCAACATGCATATCTTGACCTACAGTTCTAAAGTCTTGCCCCAGTTTTGTTTTTACAATAAATACATTAAATAAACATAAAGCAACTATGCTTAATATTGTAATAACAGGGACTTGAATCATTCGAAGTATTGGAAGAAGCTTTAATCCCGGAATTTGAATTCCATTCATCCCAATTATAGAAATCATACCTAAGATAGCAAATAAAACAAATAGACAAAGATGTTTATTTATTTTTTCTTTATTCATAAATTTTCTTTCCTTATAGAATTCATATCCAAAGTATACCATAAAAAGAATACATAAAAGAAGTGTGACAGTAAATATTGGCATTTTAAAAAGATTATCTAGGGCATATTTTATTCCTCCTGAAAGATCGATGGTGTTTTTTATACCAATTCCACCACTTAAAACTAAAATTGGGTTTTTCATAGGTATGATTGTTCCTACCAAAAACAAGAATAATAGCTGATATAATCCATTTGCAAAAAAACCAAGAATCATACTTGCTATCATTTCTTGACCTTTTGTCTTGTTTAATAGCTTTCCTGTTAAATATCCAAATAGTAAAGCCAAAGGAGTAGTTAAAAGAACACATAACAAAAACCCTGTTATCCCAATAATTTTCCAATGTGTTATCGCAATGAGTGCAATTTGTCCTGCCATGGCACCTACTACAATACCAAAGTTCAATCCCATCCCAGCAAGAACAGGGATAATTAAAGATAATACTAAAAAAGAATTTCTAGCAACCCTTACTATCAGTTCATTAAATATAAATAATAAAGGTTGCTTAGAAAGGTATATTCCTACAAGGCAAAGAATAATAAACATAATGGTTACCATATTATCAAACAATGCCTTTTGTATCTTTTTTCCCGTGCTTATAGTGGATATATTTTCTGTTTCAGGAATTATTTTTCTCTTTTCACCCATTTTATTCCCCTCCTCCAGCTTTTGTTAATGCATATAAAATAATTCCATTTTGTACAATAATTCTTGCAACTTCTGATAAATTTCCTTCTGTTACAATTTTATTTGCAACAGGTAATGCTACAGTTAGTAGCCCTTGAAATAAAAAGGTTCCTAATATAACATGTGAAATTTTTGCATTTCTAGCAGATGCACCTCCTATGAGTATTGCAGCAACCGCAGCAAATCCCATCATCATAGGGGCTTGATATAATTGAAAAAAACCATAACTTTGAGAATATACCAAAATTCCAACTGCTCCCAAGATAGTAGAAAGAACGGTGCCTACTATTCTACTTTGATCTACATTAATCCCTGATGCTCTAGCAAATTTTGGATTATCTCCTGCTGCTTTCATGGCAATACCCACCCTACTTTTCAAAAACAAATGCATTATAATGCAAGATCCAATAAAAAATAATAATAATCCGGTTGGTATTACAACTTTTCCTATTTTAATCGCTAAGAATTTATCTAAAATTTTAGCATACCTTGAAGTAAGAGCTATAGTTGTTCTAAGTCCTTCTCCTATTGGCCATTTAATTTCTCCACTTTTAAAGGGAAGAATGAGCCAACCGATACACATTAAAGATATAGCAGAAAATCCTGCATAAGTAGCGACCATCATCTCTGATCCTTTTACTTTATTTAATAAAATACCGTATCCATAACCAACGAGTGCAGAAATAGGAATCGAAAGAAGTATAGATACAAAAAAAGCAGAAAAGCCTTTCAAATTCATTTCTATGCTTACCAATCCGCCTACAAGTCCGCATACAATACCTAAAGGAAGTCCAAAATTAAGCCCAATACCAGATAATATCCCAGGAACCATTGCAAGAACTAAAACCCCATTCATTCCTGTTCTTACTAAAGTGTCCGACATGAGCATACTAATTGGAAGTTTTAACCCAATAGCCATAAAGCAAAGAATGATTAAAAAGGATATTATAATCAATCTAGGAAGACCTAAAGTATTTGTCACTTCCTTTATTCTTTCTGTCATGCTATACTCCCTCCTTTGCATATAGTTTATGATATTCTCCAGCCATCATTAATCCAAAATCTGCATCACTATCTTGTGGCTTTAATATACCTTCTATTTTTCCTTCTGTAACAATGGCAATTCGATGACAAATAGACCTGAGTTCTCCTAATTCACTAGAAGTAATCACAATTGTCATTCCAAAGTCTTTATTAAGCTTTACCAAAAGATCTAATACTAACTTTTTTGCCCCTATATCAATTCCTCTTGTGGGCTCTGATACAAATAAAACTTTAGGATTCATGGTTAAAGCTCTGGCGATACAAACCTTTTGTTGATTTCCACCACTAAGCCTTCTTGTAATTTGCTGTGGCCCTCTACACCTTATATCTAAATCTTGAATCATTTTAAGGGCATGTTCTCTTACCTTTTTACTTTGCATCTGGGTGAAAACGCCATAACTTTTAATAAAATCTCCTTTTATTTGCATTGCTGTTAAAATAATATTTACTTCTATAGAAGTATCCAAAAGAAGTCCTACTCCTCTTCTATCCTCTGACACAAAGGCAATCCCATTTTTAAGGGGTTCCTTGGGATCATTTAATTTCAATTGCTTCCCTTTTAAATAAATTTCTCCTTCACTTGGATATAATCCCATTATCCCATTAGATATCCCAATCTTCCCTTGCCCTGCAAGACCACCTAATCCTAAGATTTCTCCTTCTTTGATTTCTAGATCTACGCCCTTTACTTCTTCCCCTGGCATTACCACCTTTAAATTGCTTATGGATAAAATTGCATTTTTTTCATTTTCTTTCATGATCTCTTCTTTCACATCTAATCCTTTAATTTTCCTTCCAACCATTAATTCTGCAAGCTGAGTCACATTTGTTTCTTCCTTTTTAAGCGCCGCTACCAATTCTCCATCTCTTAAAATAGTTATCTTATCTGCAACAGCCATTACCTCATCTAATCTATGCGTAATAAATACGATGGCTATGCCAGCATTTGCTAGTTTTTTCATAGCATTCAATAAATTATCTGCCTCACTTTCTGTTAAAACCGCAGTAGGTTCATCAAATACCAACACTTTTACATTGCTTTTATCTATTTCTCTTGCAATTTCAATAAACTGCATATACCCAACAGGAAGTCCTGCAACTTTCACCCATTCATGAATATTCATTCCAAGGGTATCTAAATCTTTTCTTGCATTCTTATTCATTTTCTCAGTATCTAAGCTTTTCATGCTTTCTCTAAAAAATCTACTAAAAATATTATGCTTTGTTATCTCTCTGTTAAGTTTTATATTTTCCGTTATGGTAAATCCAGGAATTAGCATAAATTCTTGATGTACCATTCCAATTCCTAGCTTCATTGCATCCTTTGGAGACTTTATTTCTATTTTTATTCCATCCATTAATACCTGTCCCTCAAATGCCCCTGTAGAATGAATAACAGGCATGCCAAACATAATATTCATCAAGGTGGATTTTCCTGCACCATTTTCTCCTAATAAAGCATGAATTTCTCCTTTTTTAACTCGTAAACTAACCCCTTTTAACACTCTATTCCCAAAATAATCCTTTTTTATATTATCCATCTCCAGAACATATTCCTCGCTCACACTTTATTCCTCCTTATGCCTGTATTTAGAAAGGAAGGTTGCCAATATTATTGACAACCTTAACATTACCCTTATGCTAGAAAGTAATATAGTCAGAAAGAATCATAAAGAAATTATCGAATGTATTTCCTGTACTTTCATTTTTAAATGTAGCAAGCTTCATATCCTTTCCTGAAATACCCTTAAATATTTCTTCAATTTTTGCTTTATCTACTTTACCATTTGTATTTCCTTCTAGAAATGCTTTTGCATATTCTACTCCACCTTCAACAAACATCATATTTACAGGAACTGGCCAAGTAGAGAATTTTCCACTTCCACCTTTTTCTGCAACTTTTGCTTTTATTTGTTCCACCACATAATTTACATCGCCTTTTTTATCATCTGGAATTTGAATTCCAAGTGCTCCTGGATATGCATGATATGGAGATGGACAACATTGTTGAGGGAATATAGCTCCTTGCTCTAATACAGATTTAATTAAAGGTTCTTGCATTGCACAGTTTGTGCTAAAAAAAGCGGTGTCTTTTCCAAGTTCAACAACTTTTCTTGGAACATCTTCTAATATAAATTGTTGTGTACCTGGTACGCCAGCATCTCCCATTGGATCTGGAGCTGTTGCATCGATGAATTCCATGCCAAGTTTTGCACAAGTTTCCTTAAGTAAATCTCTTCTCATAGCAAGTAATTGATAAGACATATGTCTTGGAAAAGAATAGTGAACAAACTTTTTGGCTCCCATTTTTTGTGCTTGCTCTATGATTGTAGTCCCCATTCCAAGCTCATCTGCTTGAAGAACGATATCTGCTTTTGATGCAATCATATCTGGGTCTTCTCCTGGAACGCCTGCAATAAATAGGATATCCGGTCTAATTTCCCTCACCTTATCTATTGCTGCAGATGTTCCTGGTATTGCTTGAACAATAACAATTGCTTTTACATCTGGATCAGATGCCATACTCATCACATTTGCTATAGTTGTTTCTTGCTCTTTCATAAAATTATCAGGATATGTCTGAAGTATAACCATATCTCCATACTTTTCTTTTACTTTTTCAGCCGCTCTATATTCTTCTTCCCCCTGAGATACAGTTCCTGTCATGACACCGATTTTAAAGTTTTCCTTTTTCTCCTCAGCAGGTGCTTGTGCTGTATCTTGTCCACATGCAGCTAAGCCTAAAATCATCATAAGCGTCATCATCACAGCTAAAATTTTTCTTAACATTTCCATCCCCCTTTTTATTTTCTATTGACGTGTCTTTTAAATTCTTTATGTACTCTTATTTCCTCCTTTCTAACTTATTAATAAATAATTATGCAGCATCTCTATCCTTTAATACCAAAAGAAAAAATCATTTTTTGATATAATAATCCTTTATTCTTTTGTTTTTTAGAATTTTTAGAATTTTCTGTATCAAATCTTTGCTTTTTAGAAATCTATTTTTTGTTTAAACCTGTATTTATACGGGAATAATATGTATATCTTTGGCAATAAAAAATTATTTATTTAGGAAATTCAAAAGGAGGATTTATATGACTAAAAAAGATTTATTAGAAAAAGGTGCTGTTTTACAAAGAGATAATGAAACCTATGCAATCGCTCCACATATCCCAGGCGGCATTGTTAACGCAGATACATTAAGAAAAATTGCAGATATTGCGGATAAATATCATGCACAAGCTTTAAAATTAACATCTTCTCAACGAATTGCCATAGTAGGTCTTCAAGAAAAAGACTTAGATTCCGTTTGGGCAGAATTGGAAATGAAACCAGGTGCTGCTATTGGACTATGTGTAAGAAGTGTTAAGTTTTGCCCTGGAACAACTTTTTGCAAGAGAGGGCAGCAAGATTCAGTAGGTGTTGGAATGGAATTAGATGATCTATACCATGGAATGAATCTTCCAAACAAGTTAAAAATAGGCGTTAGTGGATGTCCAAACTCTTGTGCTGAAAATCATTTTAGAGATATTGGAATTATGGGTACTCCAAAGGGCTTTACTATACAAGTAGGTGGTAAAGGTGGTATTAAGCCACGCATTGGAGATACCTTATGTCAAAATATAGATCAAGAAGATTTATTTCCATTAATAGATAAAATCGTAAAAATCTATGGAGAAAGTGCCAAAAAACATGAAAGATTAGGTGCTTATATTGATCGAATTGGAATAGAAGAATTTAAAAAACAAGTTGAAATATAATGAAAAGGACTACAAAATGTAGTCCTTTTCATTACACAACTTGTCTATTTTCATTTATCCTTTTATCCTTTTCTTTTAGGTCTTTAAAATAAATTTTCGTTTCACTTACGATCACACCACTTAATCCTATAATAGCGATAAGGTTTGGTATAGCCATAAGTCCATTTACAATATCTGCAATAATCCAAATTAAATCTAATTTTAAAAAAGCACCTACTGCAACTAAACCAATATAAATATAACGATAAGGTTTTATTCCTTTTATTCCAAATAAGTATTCTGTACATCGTTCACCATAATAGTTCCATCCCAAAATCGTTGTGAATGCAAAGAATATAAGTCCTATGGTTACAACAAACTCTCCTATAACGGGCATAGGCAATCCTTCTTTAAATGCAAAACTTGTCATCTGTGCTCCAGCAAATTCAGATCTCCATGCACCAGTTAAAACTAAGGTTAATCCTGTCATCGTACATATTATAATCGTATCAAAAAAGGTTCCTGTCATAGATATTAATCCTTGTCTTACACAAGATTTTGTCTTCGCTGCTGCTGCTGCAATAGGCGCTGATCCCAGTCCTGATTCATTAGAAAATACCCCTCTTGCAATGCCATTTTGAATAGATTTCATAACGGTTGCTCCAAGAAACCCTCCTGCTGCTGCAGTAGGAGTAAATGCAGATTTTATAACGAACAAAATGGTTTGTGGAAGAAGTTTTATGTTATAAACAATAATCATCAATGATCCAATAATATAAAGTATCGCCATAAAAGGAACAATGAGTTCAGATACTTTTGCAATACTTTTTATTCCTCCTAAAGTCACTAATGCTACTAGCAAAGTTATTCCAATAGCTGTTATTATAATTGGAATTTTAAATGTGATATTTACTACATTTGTAATGGCATTGACCTGCGGAAAGGTACCTATTCCAAAAAAGGCTACCCCGATTCCAAATATGGCAAAGGCTTTTGCCAGATATTTATTTCCAAGTCCTTTTTCAATGTAATACATTGGTCCGCCTGACATTTGACCATTTTTATCTACTACTCTATATTTTATAGCCAAGAGTCCTTCTGCATATTTTGTAGCCATTCCGAAAAAAGCGGCTATCCACATCCAAAAAAGTGCTCCAGGACCTCCTGCTTTTATTGCTGTAGCTACCCCTACAATATTACCTGTTCCTATCGTTGCAGCTAATGCTGTACAAAGAGCAGCAAAGCTAGATACATCTCCTTCTCCTTTACTATCTTCATCCTTTTTAAATAAATAGGTAAGAGCTAAGGGTAATTTAAAAATTTGTAAAATTCCAAGTCTTCCTGTTAAATATACTCCTGTTCCTACTAATAAAATGAGTAATGGAGGTCCCCACACAAAAGAATCTATTTTGTTAAAAATTTCAATCCAGGTTTCCATTTCTACCCCTCTTTTCTTCTATTATTTTGTTTAGTTTTTCAAGCTATGAATTGGTGCTGGAATTCTTCCTCCTCTATTTACAAATGCTTTACTTGAAAACTTACTTACATTCATAACTGGTACTTTTCCTAATAAACCTCCAAACTCCACCTCATCCCCTATTTTTTTTCCATAAACAGGAATTATCCTCACTGCAGTGGTTTTATTATTAATTACTCCAATTGCACATTCATCTGCAATCATAGCAGATATGGTTTCCCATGGCGTATCTCCTGGAATTCCAATCATATCTAATCCAACAGAACATACACAGGTCATAGCTTCTAATTTTTCTAAATTAATAGATCCTGTTCTTACAGCATGAACCATTCCCTCGTCTTCACTTACAGGTATAAAGGCTCCGCTAAGTCCACCAACATGAGAAGATGCCATGGTACCACCTTTTTTTACTGCATCATTTAAAAGGGCTAAAGCAGCCGTTGTTCCTGGTGCTCCGCAGCCTTCTATCCCCATTTCTTCAATAATACGTGCAACACTATCTCCAACAGCTGGGGTAGGTGCTAAAGATAAATCTACGATTCCAAAAGGAATATGTAATCTTTGAGAAGCTTCTTCTCCTACTAATTGACCCATTCTTGTGATTTTAAAAGCTGTATTTTTAATCACATCCGCAACCTGATCAAAGCTAGCTCCTCTTATCTCCTCTAGAGCTGATTTTATTACCCCTGGTCCACTGATACCTACGTTGAGTACACACTCTCCTTCTCCTACTCCATGAAAAGCTCCTGCCATAAAAGGATTATCTTCTACTGCATTTGCAAAAACCACTAATTTTGCACAACCAATACTATTTTCATGTGCTGTAAGAAATGCTGTTTTCTGTATTACTTCTCCCATTTGCTTTACTGCATCCATATTTATTCCAGTTTTTGTATTTCCTACATTCACAGAAGAACACAATCTCTCTGTTACACTTAACGCTTCTGGAATAGAATCTATAAATTTTATATCTCCTTTTGTATATCCTTTATTGATTAATGCAGAATATCCACCAATAAAATTCACCCCTACTGCTTTAGCTGCTTGGTCTAACACTTTCGCAAATTCTATATAATCATGATCCTGTGAGGATTCTGCAATTATAGAAATGGGGGTAACAGAAATTCTTTTATTTATAATAGGAATTCCATATTCCATCTCAATATCTTCTCCTACTTTCACTAAATTCTGTGCGTATTTGGTGATCTTATCATATATTTTTTGTCTTGCTTTCTTACCATCTTGATCACAACAATCTAGTAAAGAAATTCCCATGGTTATGGTTCGAATATCTAGCTTTTCTTTTTCTATCATCTTAATAGTTTCTAGGATATCATTAAATTTTTTCATTTGTTTTGCCTCCTAAGTTAGTGATTATTCTAAATGGTATGCATGGATTTAAATATGTTCTCGTGCTGTATATTTATAGATAGTTCTAAAGATTTTCCAACTTTATCAAGTTCCTCTTTTAATTCCTTGAACATAATGTTTATACTTTTCAAATCTACAATCATGATCATAGTAAAATAATCTTGCAGAATCGTTTGACTGATATCCACTATATTTGCATGATGTGTTGCTAAAACCTCACTTATTTTAGCGATAATTCCTACTTTATCTTTTCCCACAACGGTAATCACTGCTTTCATTTTTATGCCTCCTCCTTTAATGTATAAAATCTTCATTTTGAATCATGTTAAGTAGCGTTTTCGATACTTAAAAAATTATATGCATTAAAAAAAGCCAAAATTTAATTTTGGCTTTTAAAAATAAAAGCCAAATCATATGATTTGGCCTCTGGTTTTTGAAATATATCCTGCAGAATATATCCCCTGTCCTTTTACCTGAGAGCTTCACTGATTAATTCTAATCAGCTTTCCCCTTCGGTGCTCGTATCGAGTCTCTCCAGAGGTTCGTCCAATAGCGGTTTTTATCCCACTGTCTTCATCCGACCTTATTAATTTGTATACAATACATTGTACCATTTATTTCTCATTTGTAAAGTCTGAAATTTTTTTTATATATATAATTTATCCTTCTTTTCCTATATTCTTTAAAATTCATCCTGTTTGTCGAAAATAACTAAAACCTTGTCAGAAATGTCCTAGTGCACTGATATCCAAATTATGTTACCTTATAAACATCCATATCTTATCATTTTATAAGAAAAGGAGATGTGACTTATGGATTTATTTGATCTAAAGAAAAAAATTGATATAGCTAGAGAAGAATTAAATCGTATGACCCTAAATCAAAATAAACTCTATCAAAATGAGGATTTGATTAGATTAAGTGAAGAATTAGATGTTTTAATAAATGAATATATGAATATGACTTCACCAAAACCTTCCATTTAGATAAATTAAAGGATCTTAATTATTTTTCATATATAAATTTCCAAAAGAAACAAATAAGGCAATAATGATTATATTGCTTACCACCATATCTTTTACAAAGAATAAATGGATAAAGGTGACCCCTAGTAGAAGAATAATCCCTTGTTTTTTAAACTTTATCTTTTGCTCTGGTTTTAATCTTTTTTTTGAATTATCTACAACCCCTTTTATAAAAGCTGTTGCATAAGAAAACATATAAACTATAATTCCTACTAGATAATTTATATTTACTTTGTTTGCTATATAACTTGCTGTTATTGGAAGCGCCACGCTGATAAATAAACAAGCATACTCGGTTTTTGCATGATATCCACCAAAGCTCCTTCTCAGTGGTAAATATACACACAAAAAAACAAATACTTCTAATTTAAAATGAATGATCTGTGCAATTAAAAATAACAAAGATAGAAAAATACAATTTGTAATAAATCTACTGACCAAGTATGTAATTTTTTCTTCAGCAAAGGTATCTGTACTATATTCTGATAGTAATTTTCCAATTCTACTTGAAATATTATCTCTTAGTAGCAACATACATTCTTCTCCTTATTTTTTGACTTTTTGAATAATCCATCCTAAAAATTTTTTTGGTGTTGGCTTTTCATCTATATCTAACTCATTTTTTATTATTTCTTCACTATTGTTTATAGTTCTTGTTATTTTTTTCCTAATAGTGCTTTCTTCTTGATTGGTAAATTCACTCAATAATTGATACAAATTCAAATCATTTAAATCTGTATCTTTTTCTATGTTTTCTGCTATTTTTTCTACATATTGCTCAATATGGATTTTATCAATATGTTTTTTTGTCAGTTCTTTCAATAATTTATCCATGGCTCTATAATCTATGTCCAAAATATACCCCCTATAATCAAACAAAAAAGAGAGATATGTGAAATTAAATTTCACATATCTATATAAATACCTGTTACTTCAAACAATCTGGCATTTCAGGCTCATATATACCTAGAGCACATGCAGAAGCAGATTGTGTCATAAATGGAGCCATAGCAACTAAAAATCCTGCTAATAAAACTAACATTCCTTTTAATTTCTTCATACTCAATTCCTCCCTTTATTTTAATTTTTAAATTGTTTTCTTTTCTTCATTTTCTAATTTATGTAGCTCTTCATCAATTATTTTTTTATATAGTTCTAATTTTTCTTTATCATTTCTATTTGAATAGGTTAGTTTTTTTATTATCTCTATATCATTTTTAAATATTTCTTTAAAGCTTTCATAATTACGAGTTCTATTCTGTAATATTAATGCCGCAATAATGAATAAAAGAGTTAAAAAATATAATTTTAAATTCAAAGAAGATAAATTAAATAACTTATCTAGATAAAAAATATAAAATAGTGTACATATTAGAGGTATTATACTCAAAAATATGATTGTTACTTTATTAGATATAGTAAGTACATTCCAACTTTTTTTAAAAAATACATGATTACTTAAAGTAAAGTTACCTTTAAAAATGGCAATACAAATTAATATTTGAAGTAGTCTTGTCGGAATAGTAAGAAATAATCTATTTTCATTAAATGTTTCTAATGTAAACAGATCAAATATAATAGGATAACTCGATACCATCTCTGTAAATACGATAAAAAATACACACCAAATCCCTAGTAAAATACTTTGCCAAGTTTCTATTTTCCATACAGCTTTTAAAACAATTATATAAAAAATAATAGTAATAACAGAATGAGGAAGTAAGTTATTAAAATAGTTTCTAGTGATATAGATTTGCGGTAGTATAATACAACATGACATCATAAAGTTCATAATTATTTTACCTTTGGAATTCTTTAACGTATCTCTTTTGAAAAGTAACAAAATTACTAGAACTGTCAATATTATCTCTGGGGTTCCAAGTATTAAAAGATCTATTATATTCATGTCCATTCAGGCTTCACCTTCCTGCTTATTTATAAATTAACACATTTTTCTATAAATTTCATCATTTTTTTATTGTCAAATTCTGTTTATTCTCGACAAATTAATATTCTTTCTCAATACTCCTTCCCATTTTATTATATCCATTAATTTCTTATTTGTCTAATCTTGCCATGGCTTATTTTTACATTTCTTATTGTAGAAGCATCTAATTTAATATAAACTAATACTATATTCTATATTATCATTAAGGAGGTCATCAATTTGAATATAGCAATTGTAGGTGCAGGCACAGGAGGTAATAATATAATTAAGTGTCTTAACGGAACAAAGAATATTAATATCTCCCTAATCATTGATAAAAATCCAAAAGCACCTGGTATATTATTAGGAAAACAGCTCGGAATAAAATGTTCTTCCTCTATGGAGGATATTCGTGTTCATAACATAGATTTGATTATTGAAGCCACAGGAAGTGAGAAGGTTTCTAATGCTTTATATAATGACTATTGTTCTACTTGCAAAATAATTGATTCTACGGGAGCACTTTTAATTATAACCCTTGTAGAAAAATTAAATAATCAAATTCACGTAATAAATGATACTTCATCTGTAGTTCAAGATCAGTTAAAAGAAATTTCCTCTTCTATAAAAAACATAGATACGGTTAGTGATGGTCTTTTAGATTCTACGGAAAAATCAAATGGATACATAGCAGAAAGCGATAAAATCATTCAATATGTGAATAAAATAGCCAATCAAACAAAAATATTAGGAATCAATGCTACTATTGAAGCTTCTAGAGCTGGAGAGCATGGAAAAGGTTTTTCTGTAGTAGCCAATGAAGTTCAAAAACTTGCTGATAACAGCGAAAGTTTTGCTAAAGAAATAAACGATTTGTTAATTAAACTATCTGAAGAAATAAAACAAATTAACAAAGAAGCAGATAAATTAAAAAATCTTTCTAAAATTCAAATAGATGCTTCTAATGACGCTCATTTAGCCGTAAAAAAACTCATGGATGAAACAAATAAATAAGAAAACCCCCATGGCTAATGAAATAAAGATAAAGCCATGGGGGTTTTTTTATTTTATTTCTTCCATAATCTGTATAGATGTTAATTTCTTTCCTTTCTTTAAGGCTAAAATCTCCACTCCCTGAGAAGTTCTTGTTGCTTGAATATCAATATCAGAAGTATTAAAGGTTACAGCTTTTCTTTTACCTGTAAATCCAACAGCCTTTATCTCTTGTATAATATGCATTATATCTATTAGTTTTGACTTGCCAGAATAAGCCTTTACAAGTTTTTTTCTATTGGTTTTTGTTTCATAAACATTTAAAGGAATCTTTGCTATTTTCCCATTTTCAAAGGAATAAAGCATATATCCTTCATAATCCGTTGTGGCAACCATATAAATAATTCTTTCATCCTCGTTAAGTCCCAGAATATTGGTTAAATATTCTCCTAAACTACTTGCTTTACAATCATTGATTTCATGTACTTTTAATTTATACACGGTTTGTTTATTAGAAAACAAAAGAAGCTCTGATTTATTGTTCGTTTCTATTTCTTGAAGAATAAAATCTTCCTCTTTTAGTTTTTGTTCTGAGAATCCTCTTAAGGATGCTAAGGATATTTTTTTAAAATAATTCTCATTCGTTAAAAATAATTTCACTACATAGTCTTCAATAAAATGTTCCTCTTTAATTTCCTCTATATGTTCTTCATGAAGAATCTCTGTTTTTCTAGGCTTTCCATAATTTTTTGATACTTCTTTTAAATCCTTTATAATGATTTTTTTTATTTCTTCCTCTTCTCCAAGAATTAATTTTAAATTTTCTATCTCTTCTTTTAAGTTTTTTATTTCGTTTGTTCGCTTTAAAATATATTCTTTATTTAAGTTTCGAAGCTTAATATCTGCAATGTACTCTGCTTGAATTTCATCTATATGAAAGCCTTTCATCAAATTAGGAATAACAAGTTGTTCTTCTTTTGTATCTCTAATTATTTTAATGGCTTTATCTATATTTAATAATATTTTTTCAAGTCCCATAAGAAGGTGAAGCTTTTCTGATTTTTTATTTATATCATAAGCCAGATATCCTTTAAGAGAATTTATTCTAAAACGAATCCATTCTTTTAGTATTTCTTTTATTCCTAATACCTTTGGTTTACCCTCTACAAGTATATTGAAATTACAAGTAAAGGTGTCCTGTAGGGTTGTTAATTTAAAAAGCTTTTTCATGAGAAGATCTACATTTGTATTTTTCTTTAAATCTATCGTTACTTTAAGACCACTTAAATCTGTTTCATCTCGTACATCTGTAATTTCTTTTATCTTATTTTCCTTTACTAAATCGATAATTTTATCTATTATATTTTCTGTATTCGTTGTATAAGGAATTTCATATATTTCAATGCAATTATTCTCTTTATCGTATCGATATTTTCCTCTTAATTTAAAACTTCCTCTTCCATTTTTATAAATATGTTCTATATCTTCTTTTTTATAGATTAACTGTCCTCCAGAGGAGAAATCTGGTGCTTTTAAATATTTTGCAATATCTACTTCTTCACTTTTTATATATTGAATTGTCGCTTCGCATACCTCTTTTAAATTAAAACTACACATACTATTTGCCATTCCTACAGCAATTCCTTGATTTGCATTTACAAGAATATTGGGAAAGGTCGTTGGAAGAAGCATTGGTTCTTTTAATGTTCCATCGTAATTATCCACAAATTTAACCGTATTCTTATCTATATCTTTAAATAATTCTATACAAATTTTATCTAGCTTTACCTCGGTATAACGAGGTGCAGCAAATCGCATATCTCTTGAATAACTTTTTCCAAAATTTCCTTTTGAATCAATAAAAGGATGAAGCAAGGCATCATTTCCTCTTGTTAAGCGAACCAAAGTTTCATAGATTGCCATATCTCCATGAGGATTTAATTTCATGGTTTGTCCTACTACATTTGCAGATTTTGTTTTATTTCCTGACAGAAGCCCCATTTTATACATGGTATATAATAATTTCCTATGGCTTGGCTTTAATCCATCTATTTCTGGAATTGCCCTTGAAACAATGACACTCATGGCATAAGGCATATAATTTTCCTGTAACGTATCTGTAATTTTTTGCTGTTGTATATTATTTTGTGCCACCCTATTCACTCCTCTTAACTTACATCCGTCATATCAATATATTTGTATCCATTTTCTGCAATAAATCTTTTTCTTTCTTTCAAATCATCTCCCAATAACATTTCAAAAAATTGTTTTGTTTTTTCTACATCTTCTGGAAGTACTTTAATTAACCTTCTGCTTTCTGGATTCATGGTTGTTTGCCACATCATATCTGGCTCATTTTCTCCTAGACCCTTCGATCTTTGAATGGTATATTTCCCTTTAATTTTTGATACTATCCCGCTCTTTTCTTTTTCATTATAAGCAAAATAAGTTTTTCTAGCTGTATTAATTTCAAATAATGGGGATTCTGCTATATAGACTTTCCCTTTTTCAATCAATGTGGGTACTAATCTATAGAGCATCGTTAAAATTAAGGTTCTAATCTGAAAACCATCTACATCTGCATCCGTACAAATAATTACTTTATCCCATTTTAAATTATTTATATCAAAGGTATGTAAATCTTTATTATGCTTGGAATCAATTTCTACTCCACAGCCTAATACTTTTAGTAAATCAATGATAATATCATTTTTAAATATCTTATCATAATCTGCCTTAAGACAGTTCAGTATTTTTCCTCTTACAGGAATAATCGCTTGAAATTCTGCATCTCTTCCCATCTTGCAAGAGCCTAATGCAGAGTCTCCTTCCACAATAAATAACTCTCTTTTGTTTATGTCTTTGCTTCTACAATCCACAAATTTTTTCACTCTATTTGTAATATCCATATTGGATCCCAATTGTTTTTTAATATTTATTCTTGTTTTCTCTGCTTTTTCTCTACTTCTTTTGTTAATCAGAATTTGTTCTGCAATCTTATCTGCCTCCATCTTATTTTCTATAAAATAAATTTCAAGCTGCTGCTTTAACAAATCCGTAATCACTTCTTGTATGAATTTATTGGTTATTGCTTTTTTTGTTTGGTTTTCATAACTTGTTATGGTTGAAAAAGAATTGGTAACCAGTATTAAGCTATCTTGAATATCTATAAAAGTAATCTTTTTTTCTCCTTTATTATATTTGTTATTTGCTTTTAGATATTGATCTATTTCGTATAGAAAAGCATTTTTCACTGCTTTGTCTGGAGAACCCCCATACTCTAAAAAACTGGAATTATGATAATACTCTAGTAAATTTATTTCATTATTAAAACAAAAAGCTGCTTGTACCTTTACTTTATATTCTGGTTTATCTTCTCTATCTCTTCCTTTTCTTTCTGTTTCATAAAACTGCATACTCGTAAACCCTTTTTCTTCGTTCACTTCTTTTATATAATCTACGATTCCATTTTCATAACAGTATTCAAAAACTTCTTCTGATGCTTCATCATATAAAATAAAGGTTAATCCTGCGTTGACAATGGCTTGCTTTTTTAATATATTTTGAAAATATTCTAAAGAAATGTTAATATCTGTGAACACCTCTAAATCAGGCTTCCATTTTATAATGCTTCCTGTATGTTCGTAGATCCATTTTTCTTTTTTTAATCCCCCTATATTCTCTCCCTTTTCAAAATGCAGTTCATATTGATATCCATCTCTATATACAATAACATCCATATATTCAGAGCTATACTGGGTTGCACAGCTTCCTAATCCATTGAGCCCAAGGCTAAATTCATAATTTTCTCCCGAATTATTTTTATATTTTCCTCCTGCATAAAGCTCACAAAATACCAATTCCCAATTATATCTATCTTCTTTTTCGTTATAATCTAAAGGAATTCCTCTTCCCCTATCTTTTATTATGACAGAATGATCTTTCAATCTTGTTACTTCTATTTTGTCTCCAAAGCCTTCTCTTGCTTCATCTATAGCATTTGATAATATTTCAAATACAGAATGCTTACATCCTTCTATTCCATCAGAGCCAAATATAACACTTGGTCTAAGCCTTACTCGATCTGCTCCCTTAAGAGAAGAAATACTGTGATTTCCATATTCTTCTCCTTTTTTTTCTTTTTTCATTAAACCACCCTTTTCTTTCTTTATCCACTGTTATAAAGGAATTCAAGCAGAAAGTTTAATTTATACTGTTGTTGAGGGCTTTTTAAATAACTGTTTTAAACTTTGAAAATACAATAAGAACAATTATTTAACCTAGAGAAAAAATAGTATAAATTAATATTCGGCCTTGTAGCCCTATATAACATGCTTCTATTTTACACTACACAAAACCTATGTTCGTGTCAAGAACTTGTCTATAGATAATATAATTTTATTTATATGAATGTAAATGTATTTCCAAGTTATACTACATACTATATAATCAAAATAAAGCATCTTGACAAATCATTTCTACTAGGAGGTCTTGTATGAAAAATCCGGTTTCTATAGAAATACACAATCAATTATCCGAAGCACTTTTAAATCCAGAATTTCTTCAGCAATACAATCTAAAAGAATCTTTTATTAAGAATTGTATTGAAGATACTTCTTTTTTAAGTAATTTAGAAAGAATGATTGAAAACAAAGAATATGGCTGCACTGCTGTGCTTTCTCTTTGTAAAAACATGTTAAATTCTATCTATGGATGTTTAGATGAGACAAATTGGCTTTTATCCATCTATAATATTACCCTTTATAAATCCTTTCCAAATGCAGTTGATATGGATTTAAAAAACATACCCACTGGGCTTTTTTCAGCAGCCCATGTTTATTTAGAAATTTTACGAGTGTTTTCTATTTTTCAAAAGCAGTCCAAAGATTTCACATGGCAAAGCAAATATGCCTTAAATTTTCTAACCCTAGCAGAAGAAAACAGTTTAGAAAATCCATCAGAATATAAAAAATTTAAAAAGACCTTTAAGCTACAATATATTTATGAAATGATGAAATTAAATCAAGAAATATTAAAGCACAGTACTTTGGATCATATATGTGGTGTACATTTTCTTGCTTTATCTATCGGAAGACAATTTCATAAAATAGATATTCCTATAGATCTAGGACGGGTTTCTGGAAGTGCTGCCGGACATGATATTGGAAAATTCGGATGTAAAAGCAGTGAGTCAAGGAGAGTTCCTTATCTTCATTATTATTATACAGATGAGTGGTTTAAAAAAAATGATATTACTTATATTGGACATATTGCTTTAAATCATTCTGTTTGGGATTTAGAACTTGAAAATTTATCTCTTGAATCCCTTATTTTAATTTATTCTGATTTTCGTGTGAAAAATAAAAAAGAAAATATGCATATCTATAGCTTAAAAGAATCCTTTGAAGTCATATTAAAAAAACTAGATAATGTAGATGCTTCTAAAGAGAAAAGATATACGAAAGTTTATTCTAAATTAAAAGATTTTGAAGATTATATGCTTCACTTAGGAATAAATGTAAATCCTCATTTGCAAAACCGTCTTGAAAAATTCACAAAAAATGAAAAAACATACTATCCGCTAATTCATGGTAAAAAAATCATAAAGCATTTAAAATATCTTTCTATTCGTCATAATACCCATTTGATGCATAAGCTTCGTGATGAATTTTCTCTTCATGCTATTTTAGAATTAGCAAAAAGTGAAGATAGTGGAATAAATCTTCGTACCTATTTGCAAATATTTGAAGAATACTCCACTTATCTAACTCAAAAACAAAAACTAATTACCATTAAATTTTTATATGAACAAATTATTCATCCTGAAGATGATATCAGAAGACAGTGTGCAGAATTGATCGGTACCTTAATTGCCATGTTTGATGAAGATTATCGAAAGGAAATACCTGAAAATGTTACTTTAAATCCAACCCCCATAACAAGCTACGAGCTTTTAGATGAATACTTAAATCTTTTTATTCATCCTGATCACAAAATAATTGATATTCATCAAAAATGGATTGGATATAGCATTAGAATTATGATTTCTTTCTTATTCTCTCATTGTAATAAGAGGCAAATACAAGGTTATAAGGAAGTTCTTTGTAAATATTATCAAAAAGCTTTTGAGGAAGATAAAAGCATTCAATTGTATCTTTTAAATACAATAAAATATATTCCTTTATCAGATGAAAAGTGTGATGAATTTTTGTTTCATTTTATTTTAGAAATGCTCCAAAAAGAAAACGAAAATTTAAGAATTTCTGCTTTAGATACAGTTTATACTTTACTTGCACAAATAGATAAAAATTCTTCTCTCTTCTATAAGCTAAGAAATTTATTTGAAAATAAGCATACAGATTCTCCTATTCTTGCTGAAAACTTTTTGAATTTAAAAATAGTCCAATCTCTTGAATTAGAGGCTACAATTATCGAAAAATATGTAGATTTTTATAATAAACATGAATCCCAAATTGCTTATGTTTTCTTAAATAATCTTAAAGCTTCTACGCCATGGATTTTTAAAAAAATAAATATAAATCTTTTACTAGACTATAGTCGTAAATATCAAAGTAACTTAATTTATACAGCACTTCACTTTTGCAACATTTTAAAAGTTAGTGGAATTGAGCATGTGAGAAATAGTGCAGGAAAAGCCCTTATAGAAATTATGCCTTATTTATCCTTAGAGCAAAGAAATGATATTGCTGTTGAGCTTCTTCGCTCTCTTGAAATAGAAGGATATCAGTTTAGTAAATATATCCCTTACTATTTAGGTAAATTAATTCTATATCTTCAACCAATTGAACTAGATGAACTATTAGATGACCTCATTGAAAGAATGAAACAATATGGTTCTCAACTAAATGGATTATTGCTTAAAACCCTTGGAATTTCCATAGAGCATTATCCTAAGTATAAAGAAAGGTTCTCAGAAGATGAAGTCGTGTATCAAAACAGACATAGAAAAATTCTAGGAATTTTACTAAATGGTCTTGCTCACTATGATGCGGATATAAAGCAAACCGCTTTTACCGTAATTGGAAAAGATATTTTTGGATCAAAACGCCTTACCTTAGAAGAAAAACAGAAAATATTTACTCTTATTGGTAAAAAATCACTTACCTTATTAGCTTCTAAAGAAAAAAAAGATCTTATATTCTTTACCAACGCAGCTGCATTAAATTATATTTATCGATTTATATCTGACTATGGATTTTTTTATGGGAATATCTTGCTAGAACATCCAAAAAAAATAGCTTTCTTTCCTGGAACCTTCGATCCCTTTTCTTTAGGTCATAAAGAAATTGCAAAAAATATACAAGCACTTGGATTTGAAGTTTATTTATCTGTGGATGAATTTTCTTGGTCTAAAAAAACACAACCAAATTTATTTAGAAGAAATATTATCAATATGTCCATGGCAGATGAACTGAATATTTATTTGTATCCGGAGGATATTCCGATTAATATTTCGAATCCAAGGGACATGAAAATATTAAAAAGAAATTTTCCAAACTCAGATGTATATATGGTTATGGGAAGCGATGTTATATTGAATGCATCTGCTTATAAAAAAGAAAAAACCCCACATTCTATACACGCTTTTTCTCATATCATATTTGACAGAAAAACCATTTATTCCTCTGATGATGAATCTAAAAAATTAGAAGAAGCAATTCAAAAGCTTGAAAAAGAAACCATTATTTTAAATTTACCACCTCAATATGAAGATATTAGCTCTACTCAAATTAGAAGCTATGTAGATGAAAATCGTGATATATCAAAGCTCATTGATCCCCTTTCTCAAAAATATGTGTATGAAAAAGGATTATATCAAAGAGAAGCGCAATATAAAACAGTACTAGAGCACCTTTCCATGAACATTGAAATCGTAGAAAAAATAGAAGAGGACATAATACAAGAAATAAGTACTCAATTATTTGAAAGCAATAAAGAATCTCTTGAAAATCTAAAAGAACTTTCAAAAAAGTTAGATGCTAAATTAATACTACTTCGAGAAGATCATCCGTCTAAAAGAATACTCGGTTTTTGTGCATTTCACGGAATCTTATGGAATATGCTTTTTCAAGAATTTAAAAATAGTTTTGTTTCAGAATATATAAGACAAGGCGTTATGGGTAGAAGTATCATTATAGATGGAATTTTTATTACGACTAGCTCTAATATAGATAATTTGCATCAAATCATGCTTACAGAAGTTCTTTCTTATTGCATTGAAAGAGATTATAACTATGCTATTTATAAAGATTCAATAAATGAGGATACCCCCTCCTCTATATATGAAGTTTTAGAGCTTCAAGGATTTTATAAAATACCTTATGAAAGTGAACAAAGACCTGTTTATGTTGTCAATATGAGTAATCCTTGCATTTTAAATCTAGATGTAGAAAGTATTATCAAAGAACCTTTTAGAAAGGATCTAAACGTAAAAAAAGCAATTGCATCTTCTAGAAAAAGACTTCAAAGAGTGCTTACATCCCTTTATCCAGGTCATTTAGTTCTATCTTTTGATCGAAATATACTATATGGAAAACTAATCAAAAAAATATGCTGCGAAAACAAAGTACCTGTTATGCCATTAAAGCCTAGATCCCTTGGTAATACCATGTGTGTACCTTTTGGAGATATATTAAAGGGAATTGTTGTTCCAAATACAGTAACCAAATCTCTTCATACAGAAAAAAGCTTTACTCCCGATATGAAGAGTTTTTCTATAGCGGCTTTTCCTTATTATTTAGATTTAGAAACCCAAATAAAAACCATACGCTCCTTTAATATGCCTATTATATTAGTAGATGATCTTTTAAATAAAGGATATAGAATCAAAGCCATAGATCCAATACTAAAAAAACAAAACATTCAAGTCCAAAAAATTATAGTGGGTATTCTTTCTGGACGTGGTAAAGAATTAATGGATATACAAGGTAGAGAAGTAGACGGTGCTTATTTTATTCCAAATCTGAGAATATGGTTTAATGAAAATGCATTATATCCCTTTATGGGAGGAGATACTTTATGGAGAGGAGTATATCCTGAAAGAAATTTGGTTCCTTCAGTTAATCTGATATTTCCGTATACTTCTCCATCCTTTCTCCTTGGATCTTCAAAAAAATCAGTTTATCATTTATCAAAAGTGTGCATCGAAAATGCAATTTATATCCTAGAAACTCTAGAAAAAGCTTATGAGGAGGTTCATCAAAGAAATTTAACATTAAATTATTTAGGAGAAGTATTTATCTCCCCTAGATGCCCTGATCGAGGTAAAAATATGTATTACGACTTAAATCTTAATCCTTCTCATTACCTAAGAAATGATCTTGAACTATTGTATCGTATGGAAAATTTAATTCATAAAATTTAGATAACTTGGAGGAATGCTATGTTTTACTATAACTTAAAAGATAAAGTTTTAATATCCTTATCAAAATATAATGATTTAAATAATATTTCTGAAGAAGAAGCAAAAAAAAACATAGATTGTCTTTATTTCATCCATAAAATGGACCCTTATAAATCCAGAAGAAGTTTCTCTATTTCTCATCCTTCTCTTCTTTTCTTTGAAGAAGAAGGTGTACATCTTCTTCAAAAAAAAGAAGATATTCCTTTTCCTGTACCAAATTGGATACTAGAAAAGATAAATCAAGGAAAATTGATGGGAGTAAATACAAATTTCCCTAACTGGATAGAGGTTTTAGACAAAAAATTGCCCGAGAAATGGAGAATAAACATCATCGGTCTTGGTGATGTTGGCGGAACTTGCCTTACGGGACTAAGGCTCTTAGGAGAAGGCTCTATTTCTACTATTGGAATTTATGGTACCAATCAAGATGCACTAAAAAGATGGGAATATGAAGGAAATCAAATTCTTTCTCCTTTTGAGGATACAGTTTATCCAGGGATTCACATTCTTAAAGAAAAAGAAATCTTTGATTGCGACATGATGATTTTCGCTGCTTCTAAAGGAGTTCCTTCTGTTAAAGAAAAAGTAAAAGATGTCAGGATGATTCAGTTTGAAGAAAATTCTAAAATAATCAGTATCTATGCTAAAAAAGCGAGAGAAAATAAATTTAAAGGTATATTTGCTGTTCTTTCAGATCCTGTGGATTTATTGTGTAAAGCTGCTTTTATTTCTAGTAATCAAGATGATATAGGGAATTTTGATTTTAAAGGACTTGCTCCAGAGCAGATAAGAGGCTATGGACTAGGCGTAATGAATGCTCGTGCTGCATATTATGCAAGTAAATCCACTAAAACCCTTCACTATTTGAAAGAAGGTAGAGCTTTTGGACCTCATGGCGAAGATTTGATTATTGCTGATAGTATAGATAATTATAATGAAGAATTATCTTTATATCTTACGGAAAAAGCAATAAACGCAAATATAGATGTTCGAAATACTGGATTTAAACCTTATATTGCTCCCGCATTATCCTCAGGCGCTCTTTCTATATTATCTACTATTAAAGGAAAATGGCATTATAGCTCTACTTACATGGGCGGTGTATTTATGGGAGCAAATAATCGCTTAACTTCCTGTGGAGGGGAAATAGAAGTTCTGGATTTACCCAAATCTTTAATGAACAGAATTACCTCTACATATGAAAAATTAAGTATTATTCTATAAACTCATTAAAGGAGATGATCTTTTGGATATCCTCTATGTGATTATGCCTTATAAAAATTCTACTATTTTTTCTCGTATGGTAGCAGCAGTGACGGAGAATAGGAACACGATTCTTATTGAAAGTGATGAAAATATTCCTGATCTTAAAAATAAGAAAATACTATTTGCTGTAGAGCTAGATGAATCTGGTTTTAATTTTCCTTTATTTAAAATACTTTCAAAGCTTTATCAAAGAGGAAAAGATGCCCTTTTAGGCTCTAGTGCTATTCTTATTGTAAGAAGCCCAAATGAACTCTATACCAAAAGTGTAGCACAAGATATACTATTTTTGGCCAATCAAATGGGTTGCAGTTTTCCTGGTCATCCTATGGTAGAAGCAACTGGAAATTTAAATAATTTTCTTACATGGAAAAAAAGATTAGATATGTCTCTTGAAGATATTTGTATTCATCGTTGCAAAATTCTTGGAGAAAACTTTTTAGAAAATTCTTCTACTTTAATTGAAAAACCTAAAATTCTAACACTTCATTCTAGTTCTCATAAGACTTCTAATACCCTTATGCTCTGGAATATGGTAAAGAGACATCTTTTTAATTGCCATATACAAGAATTTCATGTAGAAAATGGAACAATCGTGGATTGTAAGGGTTGTTCTTATAGAACCTGCAAGCATTATAGTGAACATAATAGCTGCTTTTATGGAGGAGTAATTACCCAAGAACTCTTACCCGCTATAGAAGAAGCAGATTGCATCCTATGGGTATGCCCAAATTATAATGATGCTATTTCTGCAAAGCTCATGGCTGTAATTAATAGAATAACGGTCTTATATAAGAAAATAGCCTTTCATGACAAGACTTTCTTTTCTATTATCGTATCAGGAAACTCAGGAAGTGATGCTGTTGCCAAACAACTCATCGGTGCATTAAATATAAACAAAGGATTTAGACTTCCTCCTTATTTTACGCTAATGGCTACTGCAAACGATCCTGGAAGTATTAAAAGTGTACAAAACATAGAAAAAAAAGCAGAAAAGTTTGCCTATCATGTATTAAAAGAAATAAAGAAATAAAAGGTGAAATTTTATAATTTTTCCACATATTCACTTACTCTGCTATTTGTGCAGAAAACCAAAAAGGTAGAAACTTTTTTAGCTTCTACCTTTTTGAGTACATTTTTCTTTTCTTATGATTCTATTTTTTCAGTATACTAAAAATTGCAACATCATCTATAAAACCTTTACTTCCTTTATTTTCGAAAAAATCAACCATATTATCTATATATCTTTTTATATCATAATTTATATCTAGCTTATTCAAATGACAGTATGCAACTACATTTTCTGGTTTAAAAAAATCAAGCCCCAGTCCTTTATCAAATAGTCCATCTGTATAAAGAAATAACGCATCTCCTTTTATGAAGTCAAATTCTATAACATCAAAGCAACCTTCTTCCATTATGCCAAGTAAAAAACCAGGCATAGATAATTCTAGAATTTCATTTTTATCTTTTTTATATAATATAGCGGATGGATGTCCTGCACTAGATATATAAAGCTTATCTCCTTCTATTAATCCTACAATCGCAGAAGCTAAACTATTTTTATATCCTTCAAAAGTTTTATAAAGAAGATTATTAATCTGATTTAATACAGCATTGGGTTTATTGTATGATTGTATACTAATATCGTAAACCACACTAATCATAGTTGAAAGCATGGCTGATGCTACTCCATGACCCGATACGTCTGCCATTATAAACCATATCTTATCCTCTATTTTTTTTGTAGAAAAAAAATCTCCCCCAACTTCCTCCGTAGGAATATATTTTCCATATATGCTTACCTTTTTAAAGTCTGCTTCTTCGACAATCAATGATTGCTGAAGATTTTGTGCTAACTTCATTTCTGCTTTAATGTTTTCATTGTATTCTATTAATTTAAGTTTTTGCTCATGATATTCCACCGCATTCATTATTTTTAGTGGTAGTGCTACTCTCATTTCATCTTCAGTTAAAGGTTTTGTAAAATAATCTAATGCCCCTAACTTCAATGCTTTTTCTACACTATCTATAGTATCAATTGCCGACCACATTATAACAGGTATATGCTGTAATCGTTTGTCTTTTTTTATTTCTTTTAAGACCTCAATTCCATCTTTTCCAGGCATCATGATATCCAATATAATAACGTTTGCCTCCATGCTTTTCAATATCTCCAAGGCTTTAAATCCATCTTCTGCCTCTAATACATTCATATCTTGTATATATTTTTTTATAACTGATTTTAAGAGCATTCTATTCATATGCGTATCATCAACAATTAAAATATTTTTTTTCATAAATCGCCCTCTCAATTTTCTATTTCAAACAATTCATCCAGTTTGATGGTTTTAAATAGACTTAGCATTATTGCAGATACCCCACTTAATTTAAATTTTTTATTTTTTTTATTGGCCATTTTATATACACCAATTAGAAAAGTTATTCCCATGGAATCTATACTATTCACTTCTTTTAAATCAATTTCTATTCTTTCATATTCTTTATAATTTTCTATTTTTACTTTTACATCTTCAAGTAATTCGCTTACATTGGCTGCTGTCAAATTCATTTTTATTTTGCAAATAAGAATACTATTCTTTAGCAAAATATCCATTACTACCCTCTCCTTTTCTACTTTTCCTTATTCATTCATGAAGGTCATACTGGCTTGAACACCATCTTCCTCAATCTCTATTTTCACACCAAGATCTAATAAAGATTCAAACCCCCTTTTCCTATCTCTTAAAATATCTTCTTGTATTATATTTTTATCTGATTTAAAGGAAATACTCTCTCCTTCATCTTTTACTTTTATACTAAAAGCATCCTTTGAATAATTAAAACTGTAGTGTACAAGTTTTTGCTTTACAAACTTATTTCCATGCTCTACTGCATTATTAAATAACTCTCTTATTGCATATTCTATAAAAAAAAGAATTTTTTCATTTGGTTGAATCTTTTCATTGAAGAGCAAATGCTTAATCTTTTCTACGTGCTTTTCTACCTCATCAAAAGTAGATTGAAATTGATCACTATAAGTAATAATACAAACCACCTCCTATTTCTATTCAATATATACCCTATACTCTATTCTATAAACGAATGATCTTTTTTTATGTTTCCTGTCCATCATTTTGTGGTACATCTAATGTAATATTAAATGAAAATTCACTTCCTTTACCTTCTTCACTATTTACTTGTATACTTCCATTCATCAGCTCTACAATAGATTTACATATAGCAAGTCCAAGACCCGTTCCTTCATATTTTCTAGTGAGTGAACTATCTACTTGAAAAAAAGGATTAAATAGATTTTGAATTACTTCTTTTGGCATGCCGATTCCTGTATCTTTTACAGTAAATACCATCTCTCTCTTTTTATACTTTCCTTCCTTCCATTCAACCGATAAAAATATATTTCCTTGTTCCGTAAATTTAACTGCATTGCTTATAAGATTTGTAATAATTTGTCTTAGTCTTCTTGGATCTCCAATTACATATCTAGGTACTTCTTTTTCTATTTCAATATTCATTTTTATATTTTTCTCATTTGCCTTAACAATAAAAGGCATTACAGCAGATTCAATAGTAGCATTTAAATCAAATAAAATCCTCTCTATTTTTATTTTTCCTGCTTCTATTTTTGAAACATCTAAAATATTATTGATAACATCTTGAAATACATCCATAGACTTTTTAATGTTCTTTATATATTCAAGTTTTTCTTCATTTGTTTCTTCAATTTCTAGAAGCTGTAAAAATCCTACGATTCCATTTATAGGCGTTCTAATTTCATGGCTTATGTTTGTTAAAAATTGACTTTTTGCTATATTTGCTGCTTCTGCTTGCAGCTTTGATTGTGTTAACTTTTTTTCTTGTATCATTCTATTTCTAACATTAACAAGCATTTGTGCATATAAGGTTAATAGCTTTATCTCTTTTTGTGTATAATTATGGTGTTCTAGTACAGAATCAAATCCTAAAAAACCAATACACACATCATTGAGCATCAAAGGAATAGTTAGTAAGCTTTTGATTTCTTGTAATTCTAATATTTCTCTTGATAAATCTTTTTTATCTAATGCTGAAACATTTGAAATATGCATCATTCTGCCTTTCTTATGCGCATCCACCCAAATTGGAATATGCTCTAATGATATATTCTGTAGCGCTTTCATTTGAGGAGATATACCCTCATTACACCATTCATAAGTATTTGAAGTAGTATTATTTCTAAAATCATAATCAAATATATATGCTCTATCCGCTAAAGTAAATTCTCCCATTTCTTTTAAAGATGCATTAATAGCTGAATCTAGTTCTTCTAGAGGCAAGTTTATATATTTTGTTGAAATATTCATTAATATACTTTGTAGCTGTGATTGACGAAGCAGCTCTCTTTCTATTTTTTTCTGTTCCGTAATATCTCTTATAATGTTTAAAATATATCTTTCAGTTTTTATTTTTATTACTTCACTTGAAAATAATCCTTCTATTTCTTCTCCTGTTTTTGTGTTTAGCTTCACTTCCATATCTTCTGTATATCCATTCTTTAGTAATGTATTAAAGATTTTAATCCAATCAAGTTCATCCTCTACTATATTTCCCATTATTTTTGTAATTCTTTTCCCTATTATATATTTTTTTTCTAATCCCGTTAGCTTTTCAAAAACTTCATTCACTTCAATAAATTCATAATCAATAGGAATATTTTTTTCATTATATATGATTTTATGATATGCATATCCTATGGAAGCATTTTGAATAATGAATTTATAGAATTTTTCATTCACGTTGCATCCCCCTAACGCTTTTCTATTTTAAGTTAAAACTTATATTTTATTCATTAGTTTATATTCTATAATTGTTTTCTATAATACCCTAAAGATACTTTGATAAACTTCTTACTACCTACTATTTTCATAAAAACAGACTAGATTTTTTTCTAGTCTGTTTTTATCAATGAAACCATCTATTTAATACTCTCTTCTCAATTTTTCGCATAAATTTCGTGAAATTTTCTTCTTTTTTGCCTAAAGGAACCACTAAAATAGTAAATAGATCTAGCCTGTTTCCACCCAAAACATCTGTAAATATTTGATCTCCGATAACTGCTGTTGTATCTTTTGTTGTTTCCATTAGATCCATGGCTTTTTCAAAAGATTTTCTTCTAGGTTTTATAGCCCTGTGAATAGCAGGCAGCTTTAATTCTTCATTAAATGTAACCACTCTATCTTTCGTGTTATTCGAAACCAAGCACACTCTAAATCCTTCTAATTCTAAATTTCTAAGCCATTTTTTTGCTTCTTCACTTGCATATTTTTTATCCCATTCTACCAAAGTATTATCTATATCAATAATAATACCTTTTATATTGTTTTCTTTTAAAGTTTGTACATCTATGTAAAATATAGACTCTTCATACACTTTAGGTTTTAGGAATTTTAGCATCATTTCACTCCATTCTTTATTCCCTTTATTCTATATTTTACCCCATTAAAAATTTCTTAACTATAAAATTTTTTGCAAAAAAGATTTTATTCTTGGATTTTTAGGACTCAAAAATAGTTCTTCTGGTGTAGTGTTTTCTAGAATTTTTCCTTCATCCATAAATATAATTTTATGGGAAATTTTTTTTGCAAAAGCAATCTCATGGGTTACAATAACCATAGTCATATTTTCTTTTGCTAAATCGCTTATTACATGCAATACTTCTTTTACAAGTTCTGGATCTAAAGCAGATGTTGGTTCATCAAAGAGCATAATATGGGGCTTCATGGCAAGTGCTCTTGCTATAGCCACTCTTTGCTTTTGTCCTCCTGAAATTTGTGAAGGATAAGCATCTTTTTTCTCTAATAAGCCTACTTTATCTAATAATTCTTCTCCTAATTCTATTGCTTCTTGCTTTTTTATTTTATTTACTACAATAGGTGCTTCTATAATATTTTCCAAAACCGTTTTGTGGGGAAATAGATTAAAATTTTGAAATACCATTCCTAATTCTATGGGATTTTTATTTTCCTTTTCTCCGATCTCAATTTCCCCTTTGCCTATCTTTTCTAAATCATTAAAACACCTTAGCAATGTGCTTTTACCAGAACCAGAAGGTCCTATAATGGATACAATCTCTCCCTTTTTTATTTTCAAAGATATTTCCTTTAAAACTTCTATTTCTCCAAATTGTTTACTTACATTTTTAACAGTGATCATATTCATAATAAACTCCTACTCATATATAGAATATTTTTTTTCTATATTTCTAAAAATAATTACAATGCAAGAAGTAATCAACAAATATACAAGAGAGGCAATAATAAAGGGAATAATATTAAAGTCTCTTGTTACCCCTTCTTTTGCTGCTCTTAATAAATCTCCCATTCCAATTGCTGCAATTAAGGCGGTATCTTTTATAAGTGTAATCGCTTCATTGCATACTGGCGGAAGAACTCTTTTAATCGTTTGAGGCAGTATGATTCTTATCATAATTTGTCTATAATTCATTCCTAATGCTTTTCCTGCTTCATACTGTCCTTTATCGATAGATTCTATTCCTGCTCTAAAAATTTCCGTCAAATATGCTCCATAATTCAAAATAAAGGTTAGAGATGCAGCTGTAAATGGCTTTAAAGTTATTCCTATTATAGGTAGTCCATAATATACAAAAAACAGTTGAAGTAGCAAAGGTGTTCCTCTAAAAAACCATGTATATATACTTAACACACGCTGCAACATTTTAAACTTAGAAATCTTCCCAATGGAAGCTATTATTCCTAAGGGTAGAGAAAACATAGCTATCACTATATATAGTTGTAGTGTTATAATACTTCCTTTCAATATGGATGCTGTAATGTTTGCTATATATTCCACTTTTTCCCCTCCTATTTAGGCATTATGTTTTCTCCAAACCATCTTTTAGATATATTTTCTGCACTTTGATCTTTTTTCATTTCTTCTAATATTTTATCTACTTCTTCTCTAAATTTAATGTCCTCTTTTCTAAATCCTACCCCATAACTTTCTTTTCCAAAGTTCTCTTCTAATACTTTATATAAGCCCTTCTTCTTCTCCATGTAATATCTTCCAACTACTTCATCTATTACTACAGCATCTACACGACCTGCATTTAGGTCCATTAGCGCTTCTGTATTATTTGAAAATTTCTTTATTTCTTTTAAAGAATTTACGATTTTTTCATCTGTGTTTAAGGCAATTTCACTGCTGCTTCCTAATTGAAGTCCTACTATTTTTCCATTTAAATCAGCTTTATTATTTATATTTGAATTGCTTTTTACAATGATGATTTGTCTATTTTCAAGATATATATTGGAGAAATCAATCTCTTTTTTTCTTTCTTCTGTAATGGTTAATCCATTCCAAATAACATCTATCTCTTTATTCTTTAAACTTAATAGTACCCCATCCCAATCTACTGGTTTAAATACCACCTTTACGCCCATTCTTCCTCCAACTTCTTTTGCTAAATCAATATCAAATCCAACAATTTCTCCTTTTTCATCTTTAAATCCCATAGGTGGAAAACTATCATCTAATCCTACAATAAATTCTCCTCTTTCTTTTATTCCTTCTAACGATTTATCTTCTTTTGTTGTTGAAGTACATCCTGAAAATAATGGAATTAACATTAAAATAGATAACAATAAAATTGCAACTTTATTTTTCATCTCTTTTTCCTCCTTAGATGGTTATTTTAAAATTCATTATACTTTATCGCGATAAAGTTGTAAAGTAAAATAGATATATGCATAATTTTCAGAATATTTCAATCATAAAAAAAGAAAAGATCTAATCTTCTCTCTTTTAATGACTTATATCTTTAAATTTTTTATTTTTTATCCTATCTATCGCTTACCTTTTTTGTATTCATACATTAATTTATCCGCTCTAGCCATTAAATCATTTATATTTATTGGATTCTCCGGATCAAAATATGCAGCTCCCACACTCATAGAGATATTGAATGGATATTTATTGTTTTCATTAAATTTTCTTTGTCTTTCCAAAAGCTTACTTATTAATCCTTCAATATCTCTATCTCCTATATCTATCGCCAAGGCTGCAAATTCATCGCCTCCTATTCTTGCAAGAACATCATTCTCATTAAAAGTATCTTTCAAAATATTCGCTGCATTAACTAATGCACAATCTCCATGATGGTGAGATAAGCTGTCGTTAATAGACTTCATCCCATCAATATCAATAAATAATAATGCCATTCCTTTTTTATTGCGTTTTGCAAACTCCATTTTATGCTCAACTAAGCTAAAAAAACCTCTTCTGTTATATAAAGTGGTTAGTTCATCTGTAACAGATTGAATTTTTAAAGTTTCACGAAGACGTACTTTTTCCGTAATATCTCTAATAGATAAAAGATATGCTTCTTTCCCTTCCCAATCTGTCTTAGAAACACACATATCTCCTATAACATGACTTCCACTTCCATCATTTATAGTAACTTCCTTTACACTATCTTCAATTGCATCAAAATCTACAATATTAAATATTAATTCTTCATAATTTTCACCAAATAGCTTATTTGCTGCAGGATTAAGATAGCGAATTTCTTTATTATGACTAATGACAACCAAGGCATCTGTGCTGCTTTCCAAAATTGCCCTGTAATTTTTCTCCAACTTTCCTATGGTTTCAAATGCTTTTTTTAGTTCCTTATTTGCATCCTCAAGCTCTTTTGTTTTTTGGACTGCATTATCAAAGGTAGAAAGAAGAAGATCTATAATTTGTATTCTCTCTGAATTAATGAAATGCTTTTCTCCTGCAAAAAATACTTCAATACCAATTTCACTTATTTTATTTTTTCTAAGCTCCATATTAATAAGCATATGTTGAATCCGAGACAAAAGAAAGCTTTCATTATATGGTTTGGTTATAAAATTATCTGCTTTCACTTTCAATCCCTTTATCACATCAATAGGATCAGAAAGAGATGTAAGTAAAATCACAGGAATATGTCTTAAGTTGTCATCCGCTTTAATTTTTTGACATAACGTATAACCATCCATTTTGGGCATTAATATATCGGTTACTACTAAATCTGGCTTTACTTTATTAATATATTCTAAAGCTTCTATTCCATCATGAGCTATAGTCACCTTATATTTTTTTTTCTCTAAAATAAACTTAAGTTGTTCCGCTTGAGTTAAACTATCTTCTACTACTAAAATTTCTATTTCTTTATCCATTCATGCTCCTCCTCCCTATTTGTCCATAACAAACACTATTATTAGAATCTATATTTTTCCTAACAGCTCTGCAATCTTTTCCGGTGAAAGAACATATGTAGCTGCATTAAGCCTTACAGCTTCTCCTGGCATTCCATAGACTACAGCCGTTTCCTTATCCTGTACTACAGTAATTGCACCTTTATCCTTTAATATTTTTAACTCCTGTGCACCATCTTTTCCCATTCCTGTAAGAAGAATAGCTACAGCTTTTTTCCCATAATAAGTTGAAACAGATCTAAATAAACAAGAAACAGATGGTCTTAATCCATATTCTTTATCAGATTTATTTAAAAATATCCTTCCATTATTTTTGATCTCCATATGAAACCCATCTGGTGCAAAATAGATGTGTCCAGGTAATGCCTTTTCTTCATGTATTGCAATATGTATCGGACATGATGTAAACTTAGAAAGCCAATCAACAAGCCCATTTAAAAATCCAGGAGTTATATGTTGTACAACCAATATAGGAATTTTAATATTGGGTGAAAGTTTTGAAAATATAGTTTGAAGAACAGGAGGCCCTCCTGTAGACACGCCTATTACTCCTATTTTTATATCTGGTAAGTCGTTGCTACACTTTACACTGCTAGACAAATTTGATTTCCCATTTTTGTAATTCCATTTACGCTTAATAACCTTTACCTCCGACATTATCTTAACCATATTAATAATATTTCTTGATATTTCATGAAAATTAGCATGATTTATTCCTACTGGCTTTTCTATAACAGAAACAGCTCCTGCTTCCATAGCCTGAAATGTTCTGTCTATATCTTCTTGATTAAATAGACCAGTTATCATAATGATGGGTACAGGATTTGTTTCCATTATTCTTCTCGTTGCCTCAAATCCATCTACTATAGGCATATTTATATCCATAGTTATGATATCGGGCTTATTTTTTTCCATAAATTTAATTGCATCTTCTCCATTTCCCACTGCTCCAATTACTTTAATCTCTTCATCAGAATGCAGTATATGGATTATTAATTCCTGAATTGTAGGCGAATCATCTACTACAAGTACTTTAATCATATTTTACACCTCTATACAAAGCTTTTATATTAATCTTTTTATAATCTCTAATAAATTACTTTGCTGAAAATCACTTTTTACAATATAAGCGCTCGCTCCAACATCTATTCCCCGTTCCCTATCCTCTCTTGATTCAAGTGAGGTCACAAGAATGACAGGTATCTCAGAAACCCCTTCATCGCTTCTAATTTTCGTAGTTAGTTCAAATCCATTCATCTCTGGCATTTCAACATCCGTTATTACAAGGTCAAATTCTTCAGATTTTATCATTTTCCATCCCTGCAGTCCATCCACTGCAGTTTTTACATAATATCCATTGATTTCCAAAATATTTTTCAAGAGGGTTCTTGATGTAATAGAATCCTCTACTACAATAATAGATTGCTTTTTAACCTCTTCTTTTTCCCCTTTATTAATAGGATTTAAAGATTTATAGCTATATTTAAGGGATGATTTTATCAAATCTTGTACATCTAATATAGGTACCACTTCTTCGGAGCCTAAGATGGTTGCTCCCGAAATATTTCTAATTCTTTTTAATTGTTTATTAAATCTTTTTACTAATACTTCCTGCTCTATTATGATTTCATCTACACTAAAACCTATTTTATTTTCCATATCATTTATTATTAAAATAGAAACAACATCTCTAGAAGATTCCTCTTCTTTTGTATTTTGTATTTCTAATATATCCTTAAGCTGAACAATGGGGATAATGTATCCATCTAATAAGATGGTTTCTCTATTTTCTACTACTTGTATTTCCTCCCTTTTTATTGAAACAACCTTTTCAACTTTTCCTGTTGGTATCACAAAATCTTGTTCTCCAGCCTTTACAATGATTCCTCTATGGGTAGAAATGGTGATAGGAAGTATCATTGTAAAAGTAGTTCCCCTTCCTTTTTCACTCTTTATTCTTAAATTCCCTTCCATTTTTTTCACTTTTTCTTGTACAATAGCAAGGCCTAATCCTCTACCCGATATATCCGTAATAATATCACTAGTAGACAATCCTGATTTAAAAATAAGCATTTGTATACTTTCTTCATCCATCTTATTAACTTGCTCTTCAGTTACAATTTTATTTTTTATGACCTTATCCTTTATTTTATCAATGTTAATTCCTGCTCCATCATCAGAAATTTCGATTTTCACCCGATCACTGCTTTCTTGTGCAATCCTTAAGCAAATTCTTCCTTTCAAATTTTTTCCTGAAACTTTCCTTTGTTCCTTTTTTTCAATTCCGTGATCAATAGAATTTCTAATAATATGCATGAGAGGATCTTTTATTTCTTCTAAAATACGCCTATCCATTTCTATATCTATACCACTACTTATAAATTCAATTTCTTTCTCCATGTTTCTTGATAAATCCCTAACCATTTTAGGAAACATTTCTGTTATAGAAGAAAAAGGAAGAAGCATCATATCTTTTATATCTTCCATGAAAGTATCTGTTAAATTTCCTATGGTTTTTTCCTCATATTCCGCTGATTTTACTAAATCCTCTATGCTTTTTTCTAAGGTTTTAAGAAGAGTATCCTTCTTTTCTTTTTTCCATAAATCAAATAATACTTTCATTTCCTTAATTTCTTTTGATCTTTGCATAGCAGAAAGCTTTGCATAAAGCATTTCTTCTCCTTGAAGCAATAATGAGTCTAGTTTATCTTTAGATACTCTAATAATCTTATTTCTTTCTTCTTTAGAAGGTTTCATATCCTTAAATTTTATATTTACATTGGAATTTACAGGAATGCTAACCTTTATATTCTCCTCATGCTTTGTCCTTATGGGATTCCCTTTCGTTTCCTTACTTTCTTGTAAATTACCTACTTCTATCTTTCTCAATTTATCCATGATCTTTGAAATGTCTTTTTCTTTTCCATCTTGTAGAGAAAGAATATCTTCCATGGCATCAATGGCCTGATTGAAATCATCAAACATTTCCGTATTTAATTGTAAGATCTCTTTTTTTATTTTTGAAAATATATTTTCGAGAACATGGCATAGGCTTTCAATTTCTTTTATATTTACTGCTCTCGAAGCCCCTTTTAAGCTATGAAACTCTCTATGTATAGTCTCAATGAGCGTTTTTTTGTCTTCTTGGATGGATGCTTTTTCTAATTCAAAAAGTGACAAGGAAATGGTTCTTAAATGCTCATGAGCTTCTATTTTAAAAGTAGAACGAAGTTTCTTAAAAAATTCAGCATCGTTTAAATTCATTCCCATCCTCTCTCTTTCCTTAAACCTTGTACTTCTCTGTTATCTCTTTCAATCTATATCCCATCTCTTGAAGTCTATGGGTTTCCTCCTCTAATTGCTTCATGGTCTCTACATTTTGAATACTTGCTTCATTTATGCCTTCCATGGCTATTGCTACCTGATCCATTCCAACTAACTGCTGTTGGCTAGATGCTTCTATTTGAATTGCTGCTTGTGCAGATATATTTATATTTTCCATTAGTTTTTCTATTGCATTACGGGCTTCATTTGCTTGTTGCACTCCTACATCCACTACTTTTATGCCCTTCTCTGTTGTCATTACAGCTGTATTCGTAGCTTTTTGTATATCTTTTAATATACTTCTAATCTGCTTGGTTCCTTGTTTTGACTCTTCTGCTAAGTTTCTAATTTCCTGAGCCACTACCGAAAATCCTTTGCCCTGTTCTCCTGCTTTTGCTGCTTCTATCGAAGCATTTACAGCAAGAATATTAGACTGTTCTGAAATATGGTCTACACGCTCTATAAGTTCACTAATGTTTTGGCTTTTCTCGCTTAAAGCGATTATGCTTTGTGCAATTTCCTGCATCTGGCTATTAATAATCTTCATTCCTTCTATACTATTTTCCGTTGCCTTATCTCCTGTTTTTGATATTTCCAAAGAATGTTTTGCACCATTTGAAACATTTTTTGTCTTTTCACTAGATAAATATACCGTCTGTTTTACTTCTTCAACAGTTGCTGTCGTTTCACTAACTGCTGAAGAAGTTTCTGCTGCTCCTGATGTAACTTGAGTAAGAGATACTGTAATTTCATTTACAGAAGAAGATACTACATTTACTACGTTAATAATTTCTTTTGTTTGCTTTCTAAGATGATTGAGCATATCTCCAATGGACTCCATTAATATTCCTATTTCATCTGAACGATTTTCTTTTTCTATCTCAACAGTTAAATCTCCTTGTGCAATTTGAAAAGCAACTTTTGACATGCTTATCAAAGGCTTTGCAATACTTGCAGATATGGTAACAGAAACTAAAATTATTCCAATTAGAAAGATTAGTAAAATAAATATCATTAATTTTTGTAATTTATATACAGACTGGAATGCTTCACCTTCATCTATTTTCACCAATACAGCCCATTTTAAATTATGAATATTTATAGGTGTATATGCAACAAAAGATTTAGTATTATGGTAATCTAAATACGTGTCTACATCCGTTTTACCAGTCATTACCGCTTCTGTTCCCTTTGTTCTAATTTCTTTTAAAAGAATGGCAGACTGTGCTGCTTTTATTTTTTCATCCTCTTCACTTTGTACAAACCTAGTATTGCTTCGAAGTTTATAATCTGGTCCAATTAAAACCACTTCTCCGCTACTTCCAAGATTTAAAGATCCCCACTTATGATTATTCGATACAATTTCATCTATTTTATCCGTTCCCATTTTAAAAATAAGCACTCCCACTTGTTGATTCTCTTTAAAAATAGGAGAAGCAATAGATAAGATAGGCTTATTATCAGAAGGACTATAAAATTCGTAATCTGTAATAGCTGTTAAATTTGCATCATTACTATTTTTAATCATTCGAAATGACGCTGCTACATTTGTATCTTTATACGGACCCGTTAGAAGATTTGTTCCATAGTCTTCTTCTTTAAATGCAGAATATAAAATGTTACCCTTTAAATCTATGAGCAAAATATCTCCATATTCCATTTTGTTCATAGAATTTAAGAATATAGGGTTATATTTTTCATACATGCTATTGTAATCCTCACTATTCATTGGAACCTTGGCAAACGCTGACATTGCTTCTATCACGCTTGGCTCTTGGGCTATATAGGAAATTCTACTTTCGCTTTCTTTAAAATAGGTTTCTATTTCTTTTTTCTTCGTATCTCTTATAAATCTAAGTTGATCCGTAGCATTCTCTTGTAGGGATTTTTTTGAATTTTCATAGCTTAATATTCCTATAATTCCTGCGGGTATAATAGACAAGATCAGAAAATACAAAATGAGTTTCCCTTTTAAGGTTTTTGTAAAAATTGCTTTTATCATATGGATTCTCCCTTCAAACAATTAAGTTACTTCTTCATCTACAACAATTTTTTCATCCTTTAGGATATTTTTTATATCTAAAATAATACTTCTTTCTTTTGTTATTCCTTTAAAATAACTTTTATTTGAATTGGTCAGCATTAAAGCATTTTGTTGTATCTCACCTAAGGCTATTTCTTTACACCCTAAAAGATCATCTATTGCTATTCCAACTTCTATTTCCTCCACCTTTACAACCATTATTTTTTTTACCGCATGTATATCTATTTTTTTCATTGTAAAACCCAAAAAATTTCTAATATCTATTACAGAGATTATTTTCCCTCTGCAATTTACTATTCCTATTATAAAAGAAGGGGTGCAAGGAAGAAAAGTAGCACTTTTTGCAGCGTATACCTCATTTACATGAGCTACTTCCACTCCATATTTTTCAATTGAATGATCATTCTTTAATTTGAATTCTAAAATTTCTATGGATTCATCTTTTTTTTCTATATTACTTTTCTCCATACGCCCCTCCTTTATAATCCATATTTTTAATAATCTGTTTTAAAGCACCTACTGTCATTTCTTCAGAATGAGGAACAGTATCTTCCTCCCTAAAATAATTTAATAGTTCATATGCAGTTTCGAAATTTTTAGCTGCTTCTTTATATTTCTCTCTTTTCAAATTTAAATTACCTAGATCAAAATAAGCCATAATAAAATCTGCATCTAAATAAATTGCTTTTTTTAATGCAGCAATTGCTTGTACAATATCTCCTTCTTCTTGCTGAATGCTTGCAAGAAAATAATAATAATAGGGATTTATTTTATCTATAGAAATAGCTTTTTTGCACCACTTTATTGCTTCTTCAAGATTCCCTTCATTGGCAAAAGAACGAGATAATCTTTCAAAAGCTTGTACATCCTCTTTATTATCTTGTACTATGTTGTTTTGCACACAAGCTTCTTCTTTTACCTTTAAAAAATTTTTTTTTATTATCTCATTTTCTAAAAATAATTTTTTTTCTATAATCTCTGTATCCCATAAGTTTATTTTCGTCTTATTTTTTCTATCTTTTTGATATAAAAACATATCCTTCTTATTTACAGGAATAAAGGAAGTATTACTTAGAAATAAGCTCTCAGTTGGTGCTACAATGAACCAACCATTGTCCTCCATGCTATTATAAAAACGATGAATAATTTCTTTAACTTGTTCTGTACTAAAATACATCAAAACATTTCTACAAAATATAATGTCTATCTCATTTATGTGCTGATTTTTTATCTTGTAACTTGTTTGTGCCAAATTCAACTCATGAAATTCTACAAGATTTCTTATATCTTCTTTAATCTTATAGTACCTTTCCTCTATTTTATCAAAATACTTGCTTTTGATCTTTAAATCTACACCTCTAAAAGACCACTCGCTGTATATCCCTTTTTTTGCCTTATTCAAAAATAAATGATTTATGTCCGTAGCAATGATTTGAATATTCCAATCTTTATAATCTGGAAGAAGTTCTGTTATTAAAATGGCGATTGAATACGCTTCTTCACCAGAAGAGCAGCCAGCGCTCCAGATTTTTAAACGTTTACTCGTATATTTTCTCTCTTGAATCATATCCTTTAGTATACTTTTTCTTAATATACCAAATAATTTCTTATCTCTAAAAAAATAGGTTTCTCCAATAGTAAGACATGTTACTAAATTTTTAATATCTTCTTCAGATAATTGATTAGAAAGAAGGAGATTTATATATGCTTCAAGGTTCATCTGTTTTTGTTTTGCAGCATTGGATATACCTCTTACGAGATCATTTGATCTTTTTTCTGGAAAATATAAACCAAACCGTTTTTCTATAAAACAATTTATATGATAAAAAACATCTGTTGAAATATTGTTAATCATTTTTATCCCTCTACTTAATTTTAAAATTATAATACATAATAAATACCTATCTTTTCATTATATATCATATTAAATCTCACATAAACAATTTTTACACAAGCATAAAAAAAGACACAATTTACTGTGTCTTTTTTTATACTTAAATCTCCATAATAATAGGAATAATACTTGGTCTTCTTTTTGTTTTCTCATATAAAAATTTCTCTATGGATTTCTTCATTCTTGCTTTTAATACATACCACTCTATAATTTGATTTTCTAAACAGCTTTCTAATTCTTTTCTTGCAATTTCTTTCGTTTCATTAATCAAATCTTCTGATTCTCTTGCGTATACAAAACCTCTCGTGATAATGTCTGGCCCGGATATAACGCTATAGGATTCTTTTTCTATGGCAACAACGATAGTAAGCATACCATCTTGTGCTAAATGTTTTCTATCTCGAAGCACTATATTTCCTACATCTCCTACCCCAAGTCCATCTACAAATACAGAACCTGTATACACGCTTCCAGAAATCCTAGCTTCTTTATCTGATATTTCTAAAACATCTCCTGTATCTAGGGTGAAAATATTCGCTGCATTCATTCCTAATTTTTTTGCTAAATCTCCATGATGCTTTAAATGCCTATATTCTCCATGAACAGGCATGAAATATTTAGGATGTACCAATGTATGAATTAATTTTAGTTCTTCTTGACACGCATGACCAGATACATGTACTTCTTCTAAATCCTCATAAATTACATCTGCACCTTTTTTAAATAACGCATTGATGACTCTTGATATCAATTTTTCATTTCCAGGAATTGGAGATGCAGAGATAATAAATAAATCTTTTGGCTCAATCTTTATTTTTCTATGGGTAGAAAAGGCAATTCTAGCAAGGGCTGCCATAGGCTCTCCTTGGCTTCCAGTGGTTATAATTGTTACTTGCTCATTAGGATAGTGGTGCATTTCCTCTACAGGGATAAGATATTCCTTTGGTATATGAAGATACCCTAATTCCATGGCTACCTGAGAAATATTTTCCATACTTCTTCCACTAAATACAATTTTTCTTCCATAGAGTATAGACGCATCTGCTATTTGCTGCATTCTATGAATATTAGAAGCAAAAGTTGCTACAATCACCCTTCCTTTTGCACTGGAAAAAACTCTACTAAAGGTCTCTCCTATAGCTTTTTCCGAAATAGTATGTCCTGGTCGTTCTACATTGGTGCTATCTGCCATAAGTAAGAGAACACCCTCTTTTCCTAGGTTTGAAATACGCTCTAAATCCATCACTAATCCATCAATAGGGGTATAGTCTATTTTAAAATCCCCCGTATGTAGTATTATCCCAATGGGTGTATGAATAGCAAGGCTACAAGAATCCGCTATGCTATGGGTATTTCTGATAAATTCAATTTGTAAGTCTCCTACCGTTACAATTGCCCCAGCTTCTACACCACAAAGGCTAGAATCTGAAATCATATCATGCTCCTTTAATTTATTTTCAACTAATCCTAATGTTAATTTTGTTCCATAAACAGGTACATTTAATTGCTTTAAAATATAAGGCAAAGAGCCAATATGATCTTCATGTCCATGGGTTAGGAAAATACCTTTTACTTTTTTTGCATTATTTAAGAGATATCTTATATCTGGAATAACTAAATCTACACCATACATCTCTTCTTCTGGAAAAGATATTCCACAATCTATAACGATAATTTCATCCTTATATTCAATAGCAGTTATATTCTTACCAATTTCACCAAGCCCTCCTAAGGGAATAATTTTAACACCATATTCTTTTATCACTACATCGCCACCTCTATTCTAAAATGAATACTTTGTTTCTCTTATTTTGCTTTCTAAAACTAAAATTCATTCTTTTTTCTTGAAAATTTTTTAAATAGCTATTCTGAGAATAGTATAAAAAAAGAACTGGAAGTTCCTAGTTCTTTATCCTTTTAGTATCTTATCCATCCATTTCTTCGTTTCTATATAAATATCCGATGCAGTTAATATAGCAGATACTACTGCGTATCCTTGTAAATTATATTCTTTTAGCATATGGACATTGTCTAAATTTAATCCACCAATTGCAACAATAGGTAAATCCACACTTTTTTGTATAGTATTTAAAGTATCTACGGTGACAGGTTTTGCATCTAATTTGGTATTTGTAGTAAACATGGCACCTACGCCTAAGTAATCTGCTCCATCCCTTTTAGCTTTTATTCCTTCCTCTACCGTTCTTGCTGATACTCCTAAAATCTTATTTTTTCCTATTAATCTTCGTACCTCATATGCTGGTATGTCCTTTTGTCCAACGTGAACACCATCTGCATCCACAAGAAGGGCTATATCTACTCTGTCATTTATAATCAATAAGGCACCATATCTTTTAGTTAAATCCCTAAGCTTATAGGCTTTTTCTAAAAATTCTTTTCCTAAACAATCTTTTTCTCTTAATTGTACTATCTTTACCCCTCCCTTTAGGGCATCTTCTATAGATGCATAAAAATCCCTTCCTTTTAGAAGATCTGCATCCGTTACCAAATAAAGCTTTAATTTATCCTTCACATTACCTTCCCCTTCCTTTAAGCTCAACTATAAAACCTCTATTCTTGCATGCTGATGAAACGTATCTTCCTTTAATCCATATATAGTATCCATTAATTTCATCTTAAAGCTCCCAATTCCTATATTTTCTTTATCTGCTAGTTCACCACTCAAAGACATAGTCAAAACACCCATGGCAGTTGCCTCTAATTTATTATTACTACATCCTAAGTAACTTCCTATTAAGCTGGCAGTCATGCATCCTGTTCCTGTTATGGATTTTAGCTTTTTGCTTCCATTCTTTATTTTAATGATTTTTTCTCCATTTGCTATCATATCTACTTTTCCCGTTGCAGCAATCACGCAGTTTAGTTTTTTTCCTATTTTCTTTATGATCTTTACCATATCTTCTTCTTCATCAAAGGAATCTACTCCTTTTCCACTTCCCTCAAATCCTCCTATATATTTTATCTCTGCTGCATTTCCTTTTATAACATGAAATTTTACTTCATTTAATAATCTATCTATAAAATCTCCTCTTGTTTTCGTTGCAAATACCCCAACGGGATCTAATATTACCGGTTTATCATATTTATTCGCTGCTTTTCCAGCTTTTATAAACAGTTCCAAATGAGAGGTATTCATAGTTCCTATATTGATCACTACTGCATTTGCTATAGAAACGATTTCCTCCACTTCTTCATGAGAATAGCTCATTAATGGACTTGCTCCTAAAGCTAACGTTATATTTGCGCAATCATTTATGGTTACTTCATTGGTATAATGAAGTAACAATGGATTTACAGACTTCACTTCATTTATTAATTGATACATTTATATCCCCCCTTAAAATGAATAAAAGTGATGTACAGGACCTACGCCCTTTCCTATATCAAAGCTATTTTTAATTGCCTGAGTAATATAATATTTACTTAATTCAACTGCTTTTTCTACGTTATATCCTAAAGCTAAATGAGAAGCAATAGCAGAAGATAAGGTGCATCCTGTTCCATGGGTATTTTTTTTATCTAATCGCTCTTCTTTATATATTTTGAATGTATCCCTTCCTATAAGCACATCTACTGCATCTCCTTCTAAATGACCTCCTTTCATGAGAACATACGTTGGACCAAGTTGCAGTATTTTTTCTCCTGCTCTTTTCATATCCTCTACACTTTCTATAGGTACTCCTGTGATCTCCTCTGCTTCTAATGTATTAGGGGTAATGATATATGCCATGGGTATGAGATAATTTATTAAATTCATTTTTGCTTCCGGCTTTAAAAGAAAATATCCACTTTTGGATATCATAACTGGATCTACTACTAAATATTTAGGCTTATATTTTTTTAGAGTATTTACTATTTCTTTTATGATCTGTGCACTAGATACCATCCCTATTTTTACAGCTTTTGGAGGTATGTCCTCAAACACCACTTCTATTTGTTTTTTTATAATCTCTTGACTTAATTCTTCTACTAAAAATACCCCTTGTGTGTTTTGTGCTGTTATGGCTGTTATCACACTCATTCCATAGGTTCCTATTGCACTAAAAGTCTTTAAATCTGCTTGTATTCCTGCTCCTCCAGATGAATCAGATCCCGCTATCGTTAATGTTGGTACTTTATAATTTTTCATCCAACTCCTCCTTTTCTCATAAAAAATTTCCTTCATGCTAACGCATGGCACATAGACCCAACGGGTTCTAACGAACTCCATTGCTTAACTAAACTGATAATTTTATAGCCCTATCATAATTGTCCACAATATTATTTTTTTATAATATCCTGTAAAGTAAAAAAGCTATATTCCCGTGGAATATAGCTTTTTTTGTTCTATCTATATGAAAATAGATTCTATTTTATAAGCTTTCCTACGCTGGTATTATCCAGATCAGGTACAAGGGTTAATAGGAAACTATCTCTCAGCCTTAAGGCACCCCTAGCTACATATTCTCTTTTCTTCCCTCATTATAAATCATTTAAAATAAAAATTCAATTCTAAACCAACTTTTCTTTTTTTATTGAGCCTATTTTGTTTAATAGTGATTAAAACAATCCTTTTGCTATCCCTAAAATAGGCAATAGTAAAGTAGATACTCCTAATAAAATAATCATGATCCCTGAAAATTTATTTTCCTTCTCCCACACAATCATGCCATAAGTACAAGTGTAATAAGTTACATATACAGGGAGGATCATCCATAGCCATTTCATATTCATCAATCCTTTATATCTCTAAAATTGATCGGGCCCATTTGTCTGCCAAAATTACGTAGGGTCACATGAAACTTTACTTTTATGTCTACTCTTGGATATTGCTGCATCCAATCATATTCCTTCCATTCTCTTATTGTCCTAAATTCCTTACGTGCCATCAAACTCCACATAAAAGGCTCTCCTTTGAATTCCTTTTGGGTTTTTGTTATAAGCGTTGCTACAGATCTATTTAGATAATTTTCAATTCCATTTTTTAATATATTTTGCTTCTCTAAATTTTCTACATAATTAATTCCACTAGGAATCCCTAGGATAGATACATCTATGGGAACAAATACCTCTATCTTAGAATTGTCCTTTTGTAAATCCATTTTGAATTTTTTTTCTTTGGATATATCTACTTGTGCCGCAATTCGAAACTCCTTATCCAAAGGATCAGGATAAGTAACCAATAATTGCTCTACAAGGGATTTGGGACGAAGGGCTAAAACTTGCCTAGTTTCTTCTCCGGTAAGATTTGCAATCATTTTTCCTTTTTTTAATACTGCACTTCCAATAATCTCTGTTGGATCTCCTCCCCTTTTTTTGATTTCTCCTGCTTTATAAGCATCCTCGCTTCCCTTTTCTTTTTTTGCATACTCCTTTGTGGTTGCGTAAATCCCTAAAAATAAAGACTCATCTTCTTCAGTTCTTCTTAAGGCTCTATGAAAAGTAGAGACAGGGACTAACCCTGTGTCTTTCCATCTTTCAAGCATAAATTGATAGTATTTATGAGGCCTTGTTTCTAATTTTGGTTTATTATTTTTGATAAATTCGCTTGCTTTTTCTCTACAAATAATAATATCTACGTTTCTTCGAATTTGTCTATCTCTTACCATAGATTCCATAATATACAATAAATCATCTGATCTTGCTAAGGATTCTCCAATAATAATCGTTTTTACATGTGAATAAGAAATTTTTCGTGCTATAACAGCATTGGCCAAATCTCGAAGAGATATGATATCGGATACTTCAAAGAAAGTAATGGTTTCATTTGCAGGTTCTTTCTCCGCTTTTGATATATTTGAAGAGCCTACTTGAGGATTAGCCACTTGTATCGTTACATCCATCATATGCATTGTTTTTCCTTTATCGATTCCAATAGTAATAACAAAAGCCTGCTCTTCTACCTCTAATTTGTCCCAACATCCAGTTAAGAAGCATATAAAAAAACATAACAATCCAAACCGAATCATCTTCATTTTTTATATTCTCCCTTCCAATGTTCTATTCCCCACAATAAAATAGGCACACTTAAAAAAAATATCCAGCTGTTACTCAATAAAATATTTTTTCTAATGATTACAGTTGTCTCTATAATATTTTTAGGCATCATTCCAATAATAATAATCAAACTTGAAAAAGATAGTAATAAAGGATCTATTTTTTTTATTTTTATAGTATATCCGAAAATTGCTGCTATCGCGTAAATATAAAATGCATAACGAATAATTCCTGCTATGATCCATATTGCCAATATAGGTCCTTCAAAATTAGATATAAATTCTCCTATTTCAATAAGACGTGCTGTTTCTTGAAGAGGAAAAGCAATCTTTTGTAATCCTACATAATCATATATAGCAAGGTAAAAAATTAAGATAAATGCCATCTCAAAAATAGCAATTCCAAATCCAATGACATTTGCTCTTACATAATCATCATAGCTTCGTACAAGGGGAAATGCTACTGCTAAAATCAAATATTCTCCTATTATAGAAAAATTTTGTATTCCCGTTTTTATGATTTCCAAAATTCCTGGACCTTGTAATGGAAAAATAAATTCCCATACAGTTTTTGGGAACACAAAAACAACTAAAAATAGCAGTCCTAACTTTATATAAGGAAGCATAATCCATGATACTCTAGTAATCACTTCAAATCCTCTGCTTGCTACAAAATAAGCACTCAATATAGCAACAGACTGTATAGCAAATTCTGGAGTTGATGGAAAAGCTGTTACTTTTACAATTTGGGTATAACTTCTACTATTTACTACAGCAGATGTAAATAATATAATAAAAAGCATCATCCCCACTATCAATCCTATATATTTTCCTGCTAGGATATAAACAATTTCTATAAAATTCTTATTCTTATATTGCTTTAATAAAGAAAAAAGCGCTTTTAGAGGAAGAATAAGCATAATTCCCCAGACAAAAGGATACATCCATGTAGCATTTAATCCCGTTTTAAATAATAAGCTTGGCGTAGCATCTGTTACTTGAATCACAATAATAATTATGATTAACCCGATAAGCTCTTTTGTTTTTACTTTTTCGTCCCATTGTTTCATTTTTAGTTAATCCTTTCTTAGCCTTTCTTTCTTCTAATCCTATCCTTTGGATGTACATGCTGTGGACGAATCCATTGTTTCCATACAGGAGGGCGAAACAACATATCTTTTGAGGATGGATAATAAGGCATCATAGGCGCCAAAAAAGACACTCCAAAAGATTCTACAGAAACCAAGTAAGCTACCCCCATAACTAATCCAGACGCTACTCCTAATAACCCCATAGTAGCAGCTAATCCTAAAAATAAGAATCGTCCAATCCTAACCATAGAAGATAGGTTGTTATCTGGAATCGCAAAAGATGCTAATCCTGTAATGGCTATTACGATGACTAAAATCGGACTTACCATATTCGCTTCAACAGCAGCTTGCCCTAGGATCAAAGCTCCTACAATTCCGATAGTAGGTCCTATAGGTGTTGGAATTCTAACGCCTGCTTCTCTTAAAAGTTCAAAAGCCATTTCCATCATCCCAATCTCTAGTATTACTGGAAAAGGTACTGTTTCTCTTGTGGCTCCTATTGCTAAAAGTAAATCTGTTGGAATCATCTCTACATGATAATTTGTAGCCGAAAGATAAATAGCAGGTGCTAAAAGAGCCACTATACAGGCTATTAAACGAATAAATCGTATAAAGTTTCCATAAATCCATCGTTGATAGGTATCTTCAGCAGTATGAAAAAAAGACCAAAAAGTTGCAGGTGCAATTAGACAGTGAGGAGATGCATTGTCCATAATCAAAATTACGTGCCCTTCCTGTAAAAAAGCCGCTGCACGGTCGGGTCTCTCCGTAGTTAATATAGTAGGTACTAAAGAATAAGGTCTTTCTTCAATATGTTGCTCTAGAACGGAAATAGTAGCGATTGTATCTGTATCAATCTGTATAATTCGCTCTTTTACTTTCCCTACTATTTCCTCATTCGCAAGGTCCTTTATGTACATCACATATACATACTTATTTGCTCTTTTCCCTATTTTTATACTTTCAGTGATTAAATTTTCGTTTTTAATTTGCTTTCTGATTAACGCACGATTAACTTTCCCAGATTCTATAAAAGCCTCTTGAGGCCCTTTTATCACATTTTCCACCGTAGTTTTATCAATATCACGATGCTCATACTTTGTCGTATTAAAAGAAATTGCTTTATCGTATCCCTCTATTAGCAGAATCGTTTTCCCTTGAATAATATGATCAACAACTATTTCAAGTTCTATTATTTTTTCCCCACTATGAATAGTTGCAATGCTGTCAATAATATCTACCTTTTCCTTTAATCCTGTGTCTACCTCCATTAAAGGCTGTAAAATATGATCTTGTAGCATATCTTCATTCACAATTCCATCTATCCATAAAACAACCCCTTGCTTTTTTAGGGATTTAATATATAGTTCCCGGAAAATAAAATCCTGATTCTGAGGAAAGTGAAATATTTCTTGTAGCATTTCTATATTTTTACGTAAGCTATTCACCATCTGTTTCTTTTCACCTTCTTCTTGCTTTATTGAATACTATATTTTTCCCGTATGAATACTTTATATTCAAAAATGCTGTATCAGCACAAAATCATTTTCTCTGTGTTAATACAGCATTTGCTTTTATTATTGAAGCTTTATATATAGAAAAATTGATGTTTCATACTTGTATTTTCAAACAAATCAAGAAATGCCTCTACCATAACTGGATCAAACTGCTTTCCTGCGCAGTTTTTAATTTCAGTCAAAGCTTCCTTTTTACTTTTAATCTTATTGTATCCTCTATCGGAGGTCATTGCATCATAAGCATCCACAACAGAAAGTATTCTACATAAAGTAGGAATTTCTTCTTTTTTTAATCCTAAAGGATATCCCTTTCCATCCCATCTTTCATGATGCTTTAATATCAAATCTGCAATAGACGTTAAATCGGGAGAAGATAAAGCGATTCTATATCCTTTTTCACAGTGTTGCTTCATTTTTATCCATTCTTCTTCAGTAAGAACTCCTTTTTTATTTAAAATATGATCCTCAATTGCTACCTTCCCTAAATCATGCATTTCAGCAAGAAGTAAAAGATCCGAAAATTCTTTATCTACAAGATTCAATCGCTCTCCCATTCTTAAACATAAGTCTTTTACTCTTTTTGTATGCCCTTGTGTTACATAATCTTTTTCCGCTAAAGCAGATAAAAGTACATTTAAAATTTGACTTCTGACGCTAAATCCATTTAAAAGCTTATCATGATACATTATTTCATCTGCTTGTTTTAATATTTCTCTTATGTCAAAGCTTTCATCCTCTGCTGTTGCAGAACCTAATGATACATTTATTGTAAAATCTTCTTTCGCTTCATTATTATTGTATTTATTTATATTATCTTTTATCCTTTTTGATATTTTATCTGCTTCATGAGAACTTGTATTTGGCATGAGAATAACAAACTCATCCCCACCAATTCTAGCTAAAACATCTTCTGATCTAATGGAGCCTTTCATAATTTTCGCTAATTTAATTAACAACTTATCTCCTTCATGGTGTCCCATCGTATCATTGACAAGCTTTAATCCATTTAGATCCGCCATGATAATGGATATTGGAAAATCTCCTGTATCAAAATTATTCCTAATTTTATCCTCAAAATACCCTCTATTATGTAATCCAGTCAAATTATCATGATAACTCATATATTCCAATTTTTCCTTATTTTCATAAACTTCAGTTATATCTGTATAAATGCCATACCCACCTATTATCTTCTCATTTACACCCATTAATATAGCTCTAATTTTCACATAAATAGGTTTTTCTTCTTTTGTATATCTTATATCTTCTAGGTTTGCATTTCCTTTAATAAATAGCTCCTTTGTTGCATTTTTTGCACTATCTCTTTTTTGTTTTTTAGTAATTATATCATCAAGATCTTTTCCAATGCATTCTTCTCCTTTATATCCAAAAAGCTTTTCAAAAGCTGGATTAATCTCTAAAATAACATGATTTTTATCAAATTGAACAATAGCATCTGGTGAATTGATAAATAAACAGATTAATCTTTCATTGGCTTCTCTAATTTTCTCCTCTGACATTTTTAATTCTCTAAATTGATCTTGTAGCTCTTCATCTTGTGCATATAATTCTTCATACAAGCTGTTCATCTCTTCCATATTATTTCTTATCTGTTTTGTTTTATCAGCCACCATTTTTTTTAATTTTCGATTGATAAGAAAATTAATAATTATTATAAAAAGCAATATAGTAATTATTATTGCTGCACTATACATATATTCTTTCATCATGGAAGAAGAGTGTGTATATGTCTGACCAAACCATCTGTAATAAATTTTATCATATAATTTATTTTTCTTAATTTTATTTAAACCCTCATTAATCAATTTTATAAGTTCCTTATTATCTTTATTTACAGCTATACAATACTCATTTGAGTTGACTGGTTCTCCAACGATTTTAATAACATCATTATATTTATTTTTTTGTATGTTATATAATCCACTGTATTTATTTCCTATAAAAGCATCTACTTTCCCCTTAAGTAAATCTTGAAGCGCCTTCTCTTGGTTTCTTTCTCTAACTATCTCTACATTTTGCAATTTATGAACTATTTCTTCGCTAATGTCTCCTGATTGTATGGATATTTTTCTTTCTTTTAAATTCTCAAGAGAGTGAATTAAAACATTATCCTTTTTAACGAATATAACCCTCGAATTTATAAGAATTGGCTTAGAAAAACTGAATTTATCTTCCCTTTCCATATTTTTAGCCATCCCAAGAACCACATCTATTTTACCTTCTTCAAGAGCTTTTACAGCATCCTCCCAGTCCATAGGAATATATTCAACCTCAAATCCGCTATACAGAGAAATTGCATCTAAAATATCTACATTAAAGCCTCTGTATACACCCTGATCATCCACATATTCATAAGGTGGAAAAAATTTATCACCTGATACCCGTATCTTATTTTCATCTGCAAAAGAATTGGCAGGCAATAGCAATAAAAAAATCAACAACATATAGACCTTCTTCATTATGATCACCTCAAAATAGTTTAAGAAAATTTCCCTAAACAACTCACTAATAGAATAAATTTTACTTATTTATATTCAACAATAATGTTTTTAATCCTTGTAGATAAAGATATATTTTCCATAAAATCTAAAAATTCTAACAATTCCTCCATTTCATGCAATTAAAATCTTTATACTTTAGATAATTTTTCCTTTTTGAACTTCACGGTTAAAATAAAAAAGCCCAAGTTCTTGCTCAAAATCTTAGACTTTTCATTTACTTCAAGGTTAATTTTCTATATTAATTTAATCATTTTATGACAAATCAATATAGTTATGCTATAATTTTAATACAGATAATTGTATATTTATTCAATTTTTTGCAGGTTTATTCATGGATAAACCTGCACAATTACTAATGAATAGGGTGATTTTATGCGTAATCCACAAAACAAAAAACTTAATACAAAAGTCATCACTGAGATTGGGCTTTTAATATCTTTACAAGTTATATTAACAAGGTTTATGTCTATTCATACGCCAATCGTTCGAATAGGCTTTGGTTTCTTACCTTTAGCCTTAACTTCCATATTATATGGACCCTGGATGGGAGGAATTGCAGCTGCTATAGCAGATCTTATTGGTTTTGCTTTATTTCCAACAGGAACTTATTTCCCTGGTTTTACGTTAACTGCATTTCTTACAGGCTTTACTCATGGCATTTTATTTCACAACAAGCCCAAGTCACATAAAAGACTGCTTTTGTCTGTCTTAATAGTATGCATTGTGCTTAATTTAGTTCTCGATACTTTATGGCTATCAATACTTATAGATAAAGGATATATGGCCTTACTTCCTCCTCGTATAATTAAAACTTTCATTATGATACCTGTTCAATTTATTATAATAGGTCTTGTATGGGATAAACTTTTACTTAAAATACGAAGTTTAAGCCCAAGATAAATTTAAATATAATTTTATCCAAATTAAGACCTTCATTACTTCTTCCAATATATAGGACGAACTAGTGATGCAGGTAATTTTGTGTTAGAATCTCCCTTAGAAGCATTAATCTGAGATTGTGTAACAAATATACTGTCTGCCAGATTAGCTCCTCTAAGGTCTGCATCACGTAAATCTGCTCCAATAAGATCTGCATGACTTAGATCTACACCTTTAAGATTTGCTGCAATAAGAAATGCTCCCCTTAAATCAGCTCCTCTAAGATCAGTGCTTCTAAGATCTACTCCAATAAAATCCAACCTTCCACCAATTATTTTTTGGGATTTCAAAGTGTTTTTTTTCCCTCTAAGTGTCTTCTCTCGAATCAGTTGGCTAACTTGTTGAAGTAGAGCCTTAACATTATTTCTATGTCCCTCTACATCTAGTTCTATAAGGGCATTCCCATTGAGATGAGTAAAATGGTCTGTTTCCCTTATCAAGTGATTGATCTTATCTTTCATAGTACTATTGGTTTTCATTATAAGTGCTTCACTTAAATACCATAACATTTCATGAAGTTGCTTCACAATCAAAAACACCTCAAACATTTGTTTTTTTGATTCTCCTATTTTTCTCCAATCCCGTCCACCATAGGTAACTTGAGCAACTTTTTGTCCTGCACCAAAGCAATCATAAGCCATACACCCTTTAAGTCCCTTGTCCTTAAGATTTTTATGAATGGAGCAAGTAAAATCATTCTGCAAATTTATACAAGGTTTACCAGCATCTTTATTCGTTGGAAAACCCTCTGAAGTGGAAAAATTCAATGCAATACAGCAAAATGCAAAACATTTTTTGCAGTCGATTCTTAAATTTTCATATAATTCTTTATTATGCTTCTCTTTGTTTTGATATATCATATTTATTCACCTTTCATCCTTTACATTTGAGAATTAAAAATTCCTCCGTATAGCAATTTAGACTAATATCATGATAAATTATTTAATGTTAAAACCTTTTGCTATAATGGTACCTACTATAAACATTATATAATGCAAAATCATATCTACTATTCACAGTACTCCAAAACACATCAAAATATGGTTATTCATTTGTGAAAATTTAATTGGATACAACAATGAACTATTACTTAAAAAAATCTCTTACTTTTTCTTTAAAGGATTTATTTGTACAATCTTTCTCGCACATTTCCAATACTTGTTCTGCAATATTGTCATTTCTATCTCCATAATCACCACTCACATTTTCTGTCCCCGTTATTGCTACCATTACTTTTGTTTGATAATCCCCCATCTCTGTCAATTTTATATAATATGGAACATAGCCTCCTCCATGGCTCATAAATGACATGAAATTTACGCCTCCATAAGGGGAAGTAACGCCAAAATAAATTTTAACTCGATCCCCTTCTACCGTTCTCAAATCTTCTGTATGCTCAATTTCCCACCCAAGACCTATAAAATTGAATTTAAGTTGCTTTTCAATATATGGTAAGGGTTGAGCTATACTTCTTTCCATGATTCTAGCTATCTTCATGTATCTTCACCACCCTCAAATTTTCTATTTTGATTATATACTAACATAATTATCCTTATTATTCATTAATTTCTATAACCATTTTAATAATTAATCCCAAATCATATTTAGCCTCCGCTTTCTCCTATACAAAAGAAAGCACCTATCTTTTTGATAGATGCTTTCCTTTTGAATAGATGCATATAATAATTTTCATTGAATAATTTCTACGACTTAGTTATTTACGACATTGATTGGTTTTCCAGCTATATATGCTTTTAGATTGTTCACAGTAGTTTCCATTAAGCGAAGCCTTGATTCACGAGATGCACCAGATAAATGTGGTGTGATAAGACAATTTTTAGCTTTTAATAGAGGATTATCTTCTAGAATAGGTTCTGTAGACACCACATCCACAGCTGCTCCGTATACTTTTCCTTTTTCAAGGGCTTCAACTAAATCTTTTTCTACAATAAGACCCCCACGTGAATTATTAATGATCATTACACCATCTTTCATCTTACCAATGGTATCTTTATTAATGATGCCTTTTGAACTATCTGTCAATGCACAATGTAAGACGATAACATCTGATTTTAATAATAGTTCCTCAAGTTCAGCATATTTTAAAGTATCACTTACCACAGATTCATCTTTATACCCATCATAAGCTAAAATCTTCATCCCCATAGCTTGTGCGATTCTTGCTGTGGATTTTCCTATTCTTCCCAGTCCTATGATACCCATGGTTTTATCTGCTAATTCTATCAAAGGGTAGTTTGAAAAAGAATAATCCAAACAAGCACTCCATTGACCCTCTTTTACAGCTTTATCATGATCCCCAACACGATGGCACAGCTCTAATAAGAGTGCAATTGCAGTTTGAGCTACTGCTACGGTACCATAGCTTGGAACATTAGATACTACTATACCTAAATCTTTTGCTGCTTGAATATCCACAACATTATAACCTGTAGCTAACACTCCAATGAATTTTAGATTAGGCATTTTTTCCATTGCCTCTCTTCTTAAAGGTGTTTTGTTTGTAAAGATAGCTTCAGCATCTCCTACTCTTTCAACAATTAAATTCATATCCATAGGATTCATCGTAGTTCTGTCATATACTTTCAACTCTCCTAATTTTTCTATCCCTTCCCAGCTAATATCTCCCGGATTTAATGTGTATCCATCAAGCACAACAATTTTCATTATTTGTCCTCCTTATGTTCATTTATTTGTCCTCACGAGTAAATTTTCCTACTACAATTAAAGCTAACTTAATTATATCACTAATACCAAATTTTGAATATTTAGCTAAATGTAGTTGATATCAATGATTCAATCTATTTAGATTATTTAGTTATGATTATTATACTTATCCATGTATATCTTGCATCTATCCTTCACTTTTATATTCTTTTAATAACTTATTCATAAAATCTATATCTAAATAAGATTTTATTTTATGAAACGTATCCATGTTTTGTATCTCCTTATTAATATCTTGATATTCAACATATGCATATGCACACCAAGAAAGTGCTCTTAGATATAGATATGGCATGTAAAGATGGACCCTTTCTTTTATGTCGTCTCTATTTACCTTATCTATATAAGTATTGAAAAATTTATTTACTTCTTCATTGGTTAAAATATGATTGGACTTCCAAAGTGTAGTGGTAGGCGCTAAGAACTGAGTAATATCTTGACATGGATCGCTAATTACAGGCTTTTCCCAGTCAATTAAATAATTTTTTTTATCTCCTATTATAAAATTATGAGAATTTACTTCTGTGTTATTTATAACATGATATTTATTATCAATAAAATATTTTTCTTTATATTTATTTTTCTCACACCAATTTAAAAAATCATAAAAAAATATTTTCAAATTTTTATCTGCATGATTATAATCAAAAAAATTTTTCAAAAGATTTTTTCCTTCTAAAATTCTATCTTCAAATATATTTTCCTCCACAATAAAATTGTTTACATCCATATTATTTATATCTAAAGAATGTATACTTGCAAATATGTTCGCCGCTTTATTTAAGTCCTTTTTATAATCAAGAGGCCTTCCATATAAAAATTCCATGATTAATATTCCATAGTCAAAATAAGATTTGCTCTCATCTAAGTAATACACTTTAGGGGTTACTCTGCTGATTTCTAATTTTTTTAATGCATCGTATTCATATCTTATTTGATTGTCAATATTTAGCTGACTTGCTGTATTTACTCTAAATACATATTTTTTATTTTTATCTTCTAAAATAAAATTTATATTATATTCTCCTTGCGCTAAAAATTCAACCTTAAAATCATTCTTTAAATCTATATATTCTTTTATTTTATTGTCATTAATATAACTTTTTATTTTATTCTTTAATCTAGATTTGAGCATCTTTATCTTCACTCCAATACTTATGTAAAAATCTTATTGTGTTTTTAGGGAGAATTGTATTTTTAAGCTTTGTTTTTTTTAATACTATTTTTCTAAATTCAATCAAATCTTCTTTTGTGTCTATATCCACATACTTTTCACAAAGTTCTACTTTCAAACTTAATTTATTACACAGATCAATAGTTTCTTCAAATACAGATTTATTTCCCCATTTAAAATTACTATTAAATATGCCTTCATGAATTTTTTTCATTCCTATTAGATAATATCCCCCATCAACCGTTGGTCCAATTGCTATGTCACTCCTATCTAAAGCTAGAAAAGCATTTTTTGTATGATTTGGTTGAATTTGCGGTATATCACTCCCTATTAAAATCACCTTAGAATATCCTTTATTTAAAATGTGTTTTATGCCATTTGACATTCTTTCTCCTAAATCCTCTCCATGCTGAGGGAAGCATTTTATATAATTGGGAATTAAATCTTTTATTATATCTAAGGAATTTTCAGGGGTATAGGTTACGAATATATCTATATCATTTTTAATATATTCAAATGAATTAAATATATCTAAAAGAAAGCATTTATGTATCTGCGCACATTCTTTAGGAGATAGTATTTCCATTAGCCTAGTTTTTGTTTTACCTGGTATTGGAATCCTAGTCATTAATATGAGTGCCTTCACTATCTTACCTCCCTATATATTTTATTTAATGCGGAAGGGGATACTCCTAAAATATATAAAAATTTTATTTTTTGCATGCGTAAAAAGGTTTTTAATACGCCACCTTTTGTAAATCTTCTTGAGGAAGTTCCCATAAAAAAAGGAAGCATTTTTGTTTTTCCTATTTTTTTTATTCTCATAGAAAATTCCCAGTCTTCCATTAAGTCTATTTCAGGATATCCCCCTATTTGCTTAAAATATTCTTTTTTAATAAATATACCTTGATCTCCGAAATACAGTTTCAATATTTTTCCTCTTAAATTAGATGTTACGGATATAAACTTCATAAACAAACTATTGTAATCATAAAAATATATAGAAAATCCTCCTCCTATATATCCTCTATCAATTATATCTTCAATTTCAATTAAAGCATTCTTAAAAGGAATGCTGTCACAGTGAACAAACCAAAGTATATCTCCATTTGCATGTTTTGCTCCCGTATTCATTTGAAGAGCCCTTCCTTTTTTACTTTTAACTACCTTTGCATATTTTGATGCAATTAATCCAGTATCATCTGTACTTCCTCCATCTACAACGATAACTTCTTTTTCTCCATGCAAACTATTAATTTTTTCTAGAAGATCCTTTATTCTTTTTTCTTCATTTAAAACAGGAATTATAATTGATATCAAATTTAATCACCACTTAAACAATTATTTGTTTTCGAAAAATATAGCATTATTAAAATCTATATCTATATTCACCTCATCCCCTATATTAAACAATATGTCAGAACCGGTGACTACTTTAATTTTTAAATCATTATATAAAGCTATATAATATATTCTATCTCCCGCATATTTTCTTTCTGCAATAATACCCTTGGCTCCTTTAGAATTATTTCTATCATAAAGCTTGACATCTTCAGGTTTAATCATTGCCTTAACAGAGGAAAATTTACTAAAGCCAGTTTTGTAGCTTTTAAAAAAGCTTTTGAACTCTCCATTTTCTATATTTCCTATAATATAATTTTTTTCTCCAAAAAAATCTGCTACCTCTATTGATATAGGATTTTTGTATATCTCTATGGAAGATGCAAATTGCTTTATTTCCCCATTTATCATCACTGCTATTTTATCTGAAATCATAAGTGCTTCTTCTTTATCATGGGTTACTAATAAGGTGGTTATATTAAGTTTTCTTTGAATATTACATATAAAATCCCTAAGATTTTCTCTGAGCCTTATATCAAGACTTGAAAAAGGTTCATCTAACAAAAGTATTTTAGGTTCAATCGCTAATGCTCTTGCGATTGCAACTCTTTGTTTTTGTCCTCCTGAAAGCTCATGGGGATATTTATTTTCACATCCATTTAAATAAACTAAATTTATCATTTCTTTTACTTTTGCAGATAAAATTTCTTTTTTGACTTTTGCCATTTTAAGCCCAAATCCTATGTTTTCTTTTACATTCATATGGGGAAACAATAAGTTCTCTTGAAATACGATTACAGCTTTTCTTTTTTCAACAGAAGTATTCATTATAGATTTTTCATTAAATAATATATCTCCAGAATCTAAAGATACAAGTCCTGCTATTATTTTAAGTGTTGTGCTTTTTCCACAACCTGATGGCCCAAGAAGGGTAATCATTTCTCCCTCTTTTATGGAAAAGCTTACATCATTTAATATTTTTTTATTTCCAAATGATTTATGTATATTTCTTATTTCTACACTCGACATTATCTTTCTCCTTATATATAGAAATGATTTTTTGTATTATAATAAGATTTAACTGATTTTTCCATAGTCTTAATTAAAATTAAGTTAATTGCTATGAATATAATACTATATAAGGAAGCTAAATTCCTATCTCCACTTTGAATGTATGGAAACATAACCATAGAAAGAGTTATTATTTTTCCTCCCCCAATTAAAAATGTTATAAAATACTGACTAAATGAAACGATAAATATAATACTTCCTGCTGATACAATTCCAGGAGAAATTAATGGAAGAGTTATGTTTAAAAATACTTGTATAGGAGATGCTCCCAACACCCTAGCTTGTATTTCCATTGACTCTCCTATAATTTCAAATATATTTGCAAATATAGTAATTCCATATGGGATACAAAAAATTATATGAATTAATACTACTCCACAAAAAGTATTAGCAAGTCCAATTTTCATAAATGCTATATGGATGCCCATAGAAATAGCCGCAGGAGGAATTACCAAGGGAGAAAGTGCTAATAATTTAAAAAATCTCTTTCCCTTAAATTCATATAAAGCAAGTGCTTTAGATGCAGGTATACTTATAATTATAGTTACAAGGGTTACTACAATAGACAAAATTATACTCGATGCTATAATTTCAAATGATGAAACATTAAATATATAGTTGAACCCTTTTAATGAAAAACTTTCTGGGAAAATATGAGGCCATGGCCATCTGTTTATAAAACACCAAATTAATAAAATAATCATTGGAAATCCTAAAAAAAACATTAAGAAATAAAGGGATAAGCTAGATATAAACTTGTTTAATCTTTTCATTTTTTTCACCTATTATTTTTATACATTATATTAAATATCTTTTCATAGATTAAAACTAAAATTATTGAAACACTTATTAAAATCATGTTTATTGCCATGGCAAAAGGCCTATTATTTAAATCTGGATTGGTATACTCAATATAAGCCTTCACTGGAAGTGTCTTTGGGCTAGTAGGTCCTAATAGATAAGGTACTTCAAATGCTCCAAATGAAAAAGAAAATATAATAATAAATATAGACAAGATAGATGGCATAGAGATTGGAAGCAGTATATGCCAAAATACTTGTCTTTTATTTGCTCCTAGATTCAGAGCTGCGTTGCATATTGTGTCACTTATGTTTTGAAATATTGAATAAACTACCATACCTACAAAAGGAATCTCCTTCCATAGGTACGTTATTATTATTCCAAATCCATTCTTATCATATATTAACGATATGAACTCTGTTTGATTCTCTATTATGCCTAAGTAATACAAAATCCTTCCTATTATTCCACTTTGAGAAAGTATATTTGTCATAAGTAAAGCAATAACTATATGAGGAACAATTATTGGAATTTTAAATATATATTTTTCTATTCTTTCCTTATGCTTACTTTCAAGTATTAAATAAGAAAGCAAAACCCCTAGTATAACCGCCATTATAGAAGAAATTAAAGATGTGTATAAACTAAATTTTAAAGAAATAATAAATTCTCTATCTCTTATTATTTCTATATAATACTTTAATGTAATTTCCCTTAACCCTATTATAGGAAAATAACCTATACTTTGAGAAAGGGCAAATGCTATTCCACAGGTTAGTATTCCAAGTAAAATTAGAAGCACTGGCATAATTAATAAATACGGTTTAAATTTTTTAATCAATTGTTATTCACCTTCTGGTATATTTTCCTGCCAAATTTCTTCAATTATAGGTATGAGGTTAGCAGGCATCTCTGGAAGTCTATGATTTAAAAGGGCTTCTTGTGAAAGTACTCCTTGTCCTAATGGAATATTCCTTAACACTGCTTTTTCTTCATCGTTTAGCTTGCTATTATCTAGAACTGGAATATCTCCCCAGTTTTTTGAATCATATTTAGAAGCTTGAACATTAACGCTTAATATATAATTTATTACGGAAAGTGCCCCTTCTTTATTGGTAGAATTAAATGGTATAGCTAAAAAATGAGTATTTCCTATAGTTCCTTTATCTAATACAAATGTATTGGTACTATCCTTAAACTCTTTTTCTGTTATCTTTCCTCCTACTGCAAGAGGATTATACGTCATGCTCATAAAAACCTCATTATCTGAATACATATTGTCAAGTTGTGCTATAGTGGATGGATACGTTTTTCCTTCTTTCCAAAGATAAGGCTTTATTTCTTTCAAATATTCTATTGCGGGTGCAATTTCTTTTTTTACTACTTCTTTATCTGGTTTCATATTCATAAATCTTTCATACCCTACTATATCATATATTATGTTTCTAACAAATGCGCTTCCTGTAAAATCTGGTGGTGCTGGATAAGTAAATTTACCTGGATTTTCTTTTATAAGGCTCATTAATTCATGATGATCTTTGGGTACATTCTTTAACTTATCTCTATCATATATCATGACAAATTGAGCTTTTCCATAAGGTACTTCATATCCTTCAACAGGAAATCCAAAATCACTTTTTACTTCCACAGAATCTTTATCTAAATATTTGTTAAAGTTAGGAAGCTTGTCACTAAATGGTCCATAAAGAAGCCCTGCTTCTTTTGCACTATAAAAGTTTTCCCCATTTATCCACACAATATCAATCGTTCCCTCTTTAGAATCTATCTGCTTTTCTCCCAATAACTTATTTAATATATCCTCTATATTCATAGGAACTCTTTTTAACGTTATATCATATTCCTTTTTTAGTTCCTTTGAAAGATATTCATCTATCCATTTGTTAATTCTTTCATCTCCACCCCATCCATAAAAATTAACCGTAGTTCCTTTGGCCTCTTTTAGTATAACATCCCAATCTTTTTCTAAAGCATTTTCTTTTGTCTGTTCTTGTTTAGGACCACAGCTAACCAAATTTAGCATTAAAATGACGATTAATAAACATGTGATTAACTTTTTCATTTTAATCATCCTCCTTATGTTGATTCATCAATTCATTATCAATATTTATATTATACATGAATGTACAATACCTCCATATATATTTTTCTATTATTAGAGATTATTCGTAAAAGCTTTTATTCTTTTTTTCCATAAGATATTTTTTTATAGCAACTGCAAAGGCAATTAAAGATGCTACTCCACAAACTGCCCACAATCCCAGCTTTGCTGCTTTATCTATATTCTGACCTAATATTGAATATACAATTGTAGCAGGAAGTTGACCAATACCTGTAGCCCAAAAGAATGACCAAAAACTCATTCCAGTTAGTCCTGCTGCATAACTTACTATATCAAATGATATGAAAGGAAGAAGTCTTGCAATAAGTATTGCATATTCCCCATATTTTTTAAAAAAATCGTCAGTCATATCAAGACTTTTTTTACCTACAAATTTTTCAGCCGCAGGTCTTCCATAAAATTTAGATATATAAAAACAAAGAACTGCTCCTAGCATGGCTCCACTCCAAGATATTATAGCACCCCATACCCATCCAAATATCCAAGCATTTGCAAATGTTATAACAAAAGCTGGTAGTGGAGCTGCAATAGATTGAAACATCATAAGGGCAATGGAAACTAATGGTGCAAGCATTCCAAAGGATTTTATATATTCCTTCATTCCTGGTATATCTACTTTAGATAAGATAAAAGTTACCTTATTTATACTTTCTTTAACTCCTGGTATAAAAAAATAACAAGCTAATAGTATTACGATTCCATTAATTTTGTAAATCGTAGATTTTTTTAAATCCATACAAAATCCTCCTTTTTCATCCTTATATTTCATTTCAAAATAAAAGATAATGATTATTCCTATGATTAAAAATGAAATAAGATATAAATTGATGGTTTCAAAGGGAATACTCGTCATGTTTATACCTTCTCTTATTATGGATGCTGGTAAAATCTTAGTTCTTTCAATACCTAAAATCAGTAAAATTACTATACTAGATAATATTAGATTTATAATGGTAAATTTAACATTAATTTTATTTGTTATATCTTTATTTTTATATAATTTTAGTACAATAAAATACATCAAAGCAATTAATATAATAGAAGGAATTATAAAACCTATATTTATTCTCATTTCAAGCCACTGATTTTGAAAAGCTAAAATTGATAACACAAGCCCCCATATAAAGCTGTTATATACTAGTTTAAAAATACCCATAAATCCCTCCTAAAAATTGAAATAAAAGGTACGGGATATACCCGTACCTTTTATTTATTTTTTACTCTGCTAATCTAAATATTACTGTAACTTTAGTTCCATCCTTTGGAAGTACTTCTTGATTTCCATAGAACTGAATATTATCCGATTCTCCAAATGCATAAGCTGCATTACTAGTTATACCAACGGCACAGCTATCAAGACACAATATACATCCTGTATTAAACTTATTTGCTCTATCTATATTTCCACCAAATCTTATATCCATTGGTCTTTCTTCGCTTGATTTAATTATATCGCTAAAGGGTATTTCTTTCTCAGATCCTTCCCAAGTAACGAATACATTCATTTTAGAGCCTTCTATTTTTTTACCTTTTCCCAAATCATCTTTTACCAAGTTGTTTCCAGGTGTCGCTCCTAGATCCATAATAGCTTGATATATTTCTTTTTCACTTACTAATCCTCTTAAAACAGATTTTTCTCCATTTGAGCCATCTTTAAATACAACACCATGTCTAGTAGGTTCAGTAAAATATTTTCCATTCACCTCAGCCACTATTTTTACTTCTTTCTTCTCTTTATCTACTGTAATTAGTGCTTCTTCTTTTGCAGGCTCTTTATTAACATCTTCAGTAGAGGTTTCTTGTTTAGCGCCACATCCCACTAAAGATACAATCAAAAGCGCTGACATTAAAAAATAACTTAACTTTTTTTTCATATTTTTCCTCCTAGCTAAAATAATTCGTGCTTATTTGACAATTTATTCACCACAAATACAATTATATTTATAATTATACATTAAGTCCAATAGATAAATTTAATAGTTGATCTAAATATTATTAAGTTTATCTATACATTTTCTTCCCTTGAAACCTTATTAATTAAAACCCTTTCTTGTAAATTTTTAAAGGACATTTTTTTCTTTGCAATAAAAGATATTAAAAATAATAATAGTAAAGCCCCTACTGCTTTAACAAAGTGTATTGAATTTAAATCTAAAGCCTTATCACCAAGGTTTGCATATACAAAAACTCCTGGTATAATTCCAATCATTGTTCCTAAAATAAAATCTTTATATTTTATTTTGGAAAGTCCTGCACCATAGCTTATTATATCAAAGGGAATCAATGGAATAAGTCTTAAAATAATAATTAATAAAAACCCTCTTTTCTCTACTCCGTTTTCAAATAACGCAAGCTTATGTTTAATAAGCTTTTCTACCATTCCTCTACCTAAGTATCTAGAAATATAAAAGGCAATACTTCCTCCGCATGCAGCACCTATAAGAATATATATACTTCCCCAATATACTCCAAATATCATTCCTCCAGCTAATGCAAGTATTGAATCTGGAAATAAAGTTAAAGGAACTAATGTAAACATTATTATATATACAATAGGTGCAAATATGCCAAAAGAATTAATATATTCTTTTATGCTATCTACATTGAAATTTCTAAACATTTCAGAAGTTCTGCAAAAATACATTGTGATTCCTATACTAATCAATAACATTACATATATAGCTGTGTTTTTCTTTTTTAACATGCACTCCTCCAAATATAGTCGTTTATACCCATTATAAATGTGTATTATCCATTTAACAAATAGAGATATTTTATTAAGATACTTTCAATTATTAATATTTTTTATACATCACTAAGTTTTCAAAGACTAAAACAACCGCATCAGTTTTATCCAATACGATTGCAGGCTTTATTGGTAGGATGAAGTGAGACTTTTGAAATATACCAAAATTATGTGAAATTTTAAAATTGAAACAATTAATTTTTAAAAGTATTAATCTTGTTATTCTCAATCATAATTGAAGCTATCAGCACAACTATTTCAAATGCAGTAGAGCTTTTAAAAATATCCATTACTTCTTTTATTGAATTGGAATGCAACAACTAAATTATCTACTCTAGCATTTAAAAGTGCTATACTTTTTATAAGTATTTTCACTTTATTAGTTTATTGACATTGAAATCTTTTCCTGGTCCTTTATAACGAGGATATTTTTTCTCATCTTTTGTGCCTTCCCCTATTAAAATTGCTGCACTAGGACACTGGGTGTAGCATCTCAAACACAATATACAGTTATATCCAAATTCATAGTTTCCTTCACTTTTTTTTATGTTTTGTGTTGGACAAATCTTTTCACATTTGCTGCATTTAGTGCAGCGTGATGCCTCTACGTTAAATTCTCTGCTTATAGTATATATCATCTTATTAACATGAGCACGCTGAAATTTTCCAATAAGATTGCCTAATGCATTATTACCAATAATCTTCTTTTCCTCATTGGTAATTGCATAAGAAAATTTTTTAACTTCTTGGAGTGTCTTCTTGAGTAGATTATCAAGACGATAATCATTCTTAGGTTTATAAAATCTGAATTTCGGTATATGAAAATTATTCATCATTTTAAAATGTATTGTTTGCTTAAGATTATAGCCTTTTTGAGTAAGCATTTGACCTATGTAATAAGCAGTATCTCCGGATGCCAATGCTTGAGTAGCAAAGATACTGGCAGATTGATTGGCAGTTGCATTAGGAAGCTTGCCAATAAAATTCAGCATAATTTCTGGCGCTGTTGATCCATATACAGGAAAACCTAGTACAATATGATCTACATATTTAATTTGCTCCATTATATTTTCGTTGGATATTCTTTCAATAGAATAGCACTCCACTTGATGTTCTTGTTTTATTAATTGTTTTTGAAGTTCATTTGCAGCCCACCAAGTATTACCTGTACCGCTAAAATAATAAATAATTATTTTTTTCATAACGGAACCTCCTATGCTAAGTTATATTCCTTAACGATTGTATCTACGAGTAATTCCCAAGCTCCTTTAGCTTGATTTTGGTTCTGATGTATTAAATAGTTCATGCCAATACCGTCTAAACTCATAAGTATTAAATCTGTTAAAATTTTTAATGTGTTATCATCAATATGTTCACTGCAAAAGCTATAAAGTTTAGTAAAAACCATTCGGCTAAATTGTTGATAACAATTTTGTACAATTTGCTGTAAATTCTCATCGTGCATGCTTGCTTGAAAAAGGCTTGCAAAAGCTTTATAAATTGTAATATGCTGTTCATTGCTAGAAAAACTAGAGCTGCCAAGTACTTTCAGATATACACCCACATCTTCATAATGATTTTCTTGTACAGGATTAATGATTTCGTTATATAATTTTTCAAGAATCAATGATGGTATATCATCCATTTTTTTATAGTAATGAAATACTGTGCTTTTACTAATATTAACTGCATTTGCCAATTTTGAAGCACTTAAGCCCTTAAGGCCAGATTCACTTATGATTTGCATCGCCGCATATAAAATACGATCCGCAGTAGATGTATTTGTTATTTGTCTGCTATTTATCATACAATCACCTCTCTTCATTCTATTTTAATATATACCGATCGATCGGTATATATTAAAATAATTATTTTTCTATCCTATAAAATAAATCGCTATTGCGAAAAATAACTACTCTCTTTTATGTTTGTATTCTAAAGATAAGATACTATATGTAAAGAATTATTCGAAGCAAAGGAAAAATTCTATGCGGAATTTATAAAATTATAGAATTTAAAAAGGACTGAAATATTCAGTCCTTTTGTTAGGTATTGGTGGAGGCGAGGGGAATCGAACCCCTGTCCGAAAGCCCTTTCCCTAAAGCTTCTACGAGTGTAGCTACTAATTTAAGGTCTCGCCTTTCTCAACGCCTAATAGCAGGCTTTGAGATCAGCCAGTCTCAATTAATCCGTCTTTAGTCGAGACACCCTAAAGATAGTTCCCCACTTAGTCGACGCCCTAGTCTAATCCGTGGGAAGATTAGGTAGGACGAGCAGCTATATTAAGCCGCTAATGCGTAATTATCGTTTGCGTTTATATTTATTCCCCAGTTTTTTACGTGATCCAGAGAAACACGACTCGCTACTCTAAGTTCCAAACCCCCGTCGAAACCTTTACGCCCCCATGTTATATGGGTATATTTAATTTTTAATATTTACCCGACATTTCTCTTTGAATACGTCTTTGTGCATCTTTCTTTGCAATGTCTTGGCGCTTATCATAAAGCTTTTTCCCTTTTGCAAGGGCTATTTCTACTTTTACTTTTCCTCTTTTAAGATAGACACTAAGAGGAATTAAAGCATATCCTTTTTGCTTTATTTCTCCGATAAGCTTTCTAATTTCATACTTATGAAGCAAAAGCTTTCTTACTCTAAGAGGGTCTGCATTAAATCTGTTTCCTTGTTCATATGGGCTAATGTGAACTTGCTTTAAAAATGCTTCGCTATTATCTATAGACGCAAAACCTTCTTTTAAATTGATTTTTCCAGCTCTTATAGATTTAACTTCTGTTCCTTTTAGCTCTATTCCAGCTTCATAAACATCTTCTATAAAATATTCATGTCTTGCTTTTCTATTGGTCGCTAAAATTTTTTTTCCTTCTCCCATATGCGTCTCCCTCTTACTTTTTAAAAATTAAATCATATATATTTCATTTCTTATCAACTGTAGACACTATAATAGCATAATAATTTTAAGATGTCAAGACTAGGGTGCCCTAGTCTTGAACAATTGCAAATTCTATCTCTTTGAAATCTATGTTCACTTTGGAAACTTTTACTTTTAATGCATCTCCTATTCTATATACTTTTTTTGTATGTTCTCCTCTTAATAGATAGTTTTCTGTATCAAATATATAATAGTCATCCTCTAAATTAGATACTCTAATTAATCCTTCCACAGTATTGTTTAGTTCAACAAACATTCCAAAAGAAGTTACACTAGATATTACCCCTTCAAATTCTTCTCCTACTCTATCCGCCATGTATTCTGCTTTTTTAAGATCATCTACATCTCGTTCTGCATCATCTGCTGCTCTTTCCCTTAAAGAGGATTGCTCTGAAGCATTTGATACAATATGTTTTAAAGCTTCTATTCGTTTTTGGGTCATTTTTCCATTTAAGAATTCTTTTATGATTCTGTGTATTTGGAGATCTGGATATCTTCTAATAGGAGATGTAAAATGAGAATAATATTTAGCAGCAAGACCAAAATGACCAGAACAATCTGGAGAATATCTAGCTTGTTTTAAAGATCTAAGCATTAATGTATTGACTACTAATTCTTCTTTTTTTCCTTCTACTTCTTTTGTTAACGCTTGTAAAGATTTTGGATGCACTTCTTCTAAGTCTCCTTTTATAAGATATCCAAAGGAAGCTACAAATTTATTGAATTGTTGTATTTTCTCCTCACTTGGAGTTTCATGAATTCTATAAACAAAGGGTATGGTAAGCCAGAAAAAGTGCTCTGCAATGGTTTCATTACTTATCAGCATAAATTCTTCTATAATTCTATTGGCAATTCTTCTTTCGTATTTTTTAATATCTAATACTTTTCCTTTTTTATCTAATATAATCTTTGCTTCTGGAAAATCAAAATCAATAGCCCCTCTATCTTCTCTCTTTTTCATGAGGATTTTGGATAATTTTTCCATGGTTTTAAAATCATCTATTAAATTACTGTATTTCTCCATTAACTCTGAATCATCATTTTCTAATATATCGGATACATCTGTATAGGTCATTCTTGCGCTAGAATTGATAATTGTTTCTACTATATCATGCTTTAATACTTTGCCTGTATGATCTATTTCCATAAATATAGAAAGGGTTAATCGATCTACATTTGGATGAAGGCTACATACCCCATTAGATAATTTTGGCGGAAGCATTGGAACTACTCTATCTACTAAATAGACAGAGGTTGCTCTTTTTAAAGCTTCTTTATCTAGTTTTGTATTTTCTTTTACATAATGAGATACATCCGCAATGTGTACGCCTAGCTTATAATTTCCATTAGAAAGAAGTTCAATGGATACTGCATCATCTAAATCTTTTGCATCTGCCCCATCTATGGTAAATATAGTAAGGTTTCTTAAGTCCACTCTTCTTTTTATTTCTTCTATTGGTATTTCTTCACTAATTTTTTCTGCTTCAGATAAAACCTTATTGGGAAATCCTTCTGGAAGATCATGTTGTCTAATGATGGATAAAATATCTACGCCTTGTTCTCCTTTTTTCCCTAGTATCTCTATAATCCTTCCTTCTGGATTTCTACCTTTTTTAGGCCACTGGGTTATTTCACAAACTACTTTATCTCCATGATGGGCTTTTAGAGTATCTCCTTTTGCTACATAGATATCCATTGTAAATCGTTTATTGTCTGCAATAACAAATCCAAAATTCTTACTGGATTCATAGGTTCCAACTACGGTTTGAATGGATCTTTCAATTATTTTTATAATTTCTCCTTCTGCTCGTTTACTTTCTGTAGAATTTTCCATGATTCTTGCAATTACTTTATCATTATGCATTGCTCCATTCAGTGCACTTGCTGGTATAAATAAATCCTGCATTCCTTCTTCATTAGAAATCACAAATCCAAATCCCTTTTGATGGGTAACAAGCCTTCCCACATATAAATTCATTTTACTTGGAAGACCATATTTATTTTTCTTAGTTTTGTATATGTATCCATCTTCCTCCATTTCTGATAAAAAAGTATAAAACATAGGTCTTTCAGATGAATGGATATCAAATATATCCGCAAGCTCGTTTGCCCCTAATGGATTGTAGGCTTTTTCTCTCATAAAAGATAATAAACTTTCTCTCATTCCTGGTGTCATACAATACCTCCTATAAATATTTTATATATTTATTATTTTTACCATTTCTTAATTTTAAATGATTATTTTGTATATTAAATTTATTTTTTATTTTTCAATATCATATCTATTCCTAGAAATACTACTATTAAAGGCCAAAAATCAACTAATACGTCTATTATATCCCAATTAATTAAATTAAAATTTTCCAATGTCCAAAAAAACCTAAAGCGATGAGAATAATTCCTACTAGTTTTCTACCAAACATCTTATTTCCCTTCTTTCTTGAAAATAATAGATGCGCCAAGGGCAATTAAAATTATTGGCCAAAATTTTTCCAAATCAAACCAATAAAAATACTTTTCTGCTAAAAGACCTACTCCAACGGCTACAAGTATATATCCTAAAATCAATCTATTTTTAGGGCTTGTTTCATAATTTTTCTTTTCCTCTATCTCATAATTGTTATAACTTCCTTCTGGAATAATCACAGCACACACTATATAAGCAATTACTCCCGCCCCTGTAAAGAAACTAATGAAACATATTATTCTTACTAAACTAGGATCTATATCAAAATATTCTGCAATACCTCCACATACCCCTGCCAAAACTTTATTGTTTCTTGAACGATAAAGCTGCTTTTCCATAATTCTTCCCTCATTTCAAATAATTATTTATATCCCTAATTCTAACGTATTACATAGCTTACCATAAGTTGCTAATTGTTTTCAATATAATTTTTCTTCTATTAAAAAATTACCCATATTATAACGATTCAATCTAAGAGTTTAATAGATGCTATTTTTGATTTACGCAAAAAAGCTTCTCGAAATCGAGAAGCTTTCATTATTTAATCTCTTCTATCCTATTTAAAGAATCTTAAGATGATTCCTCCATACTGAACAAATAATGGAGCGAATACTAATGATACGATTGTCATAAGCTTGATTAATATATTAATAGATGGTCCAGAAGTATCTTTAAATGGATCTCCAACTGTATCTCCAACTACTGCAGCCTTATGAGGCTCGCTACCTTTTCCACCATGGTGTCCTGATTCTATATATTTCTTCGCATTATCCCAAGCTCCACCAGCATTTGCCATCATAATTGCCATTAATACTCCAGATACTAATGCTCCTGCAAGTAATCCTCCTAATCCTTCTGTTCCTAATAATAATCCTGTAGCAATCGGAGATACTACTGCAAGAATTCCTGGAATCATCATTTCCTTTAATGCTGCTCCTGTTGATATATCAACGCATGTTGCATAGTCAGGTTTTGCTTTTCCTTCCATAATTCCTGGAATTTCTTTGAACTGTCTTCTAACTTCTTCTATCATCTGGAAAGCAGCCTTTCCAACAGCTTCCATTGTCATTGCAGAGAATAAGAATGGAAGCATTCCACCAATAAGCATTCCTGCGATAACTGTTGGGTTTGTTAAATCTATTCCTTCTAATTTTGCAGCAGCTGTATAAGAAGCAAATAATGCAAGTGCCGTAAGGGCTGCTGATCCAATAGCAAATCCTTTTCCTATTGCTGCTGTAGTGTTTCCTACTGAGTCTAATTTATCTGTTACTGCTCTAACTTCTTTTGGAAGTTCACACATTTCAGCTATTCCACCAGCATTATCTGCTATTGGTCCGTAAGCATCTACTGCAACTGTCATACCTGCTGTAGCAAGCATTCCTACTGCTGCAAGTGCAATACCATAAAGTCCTGCAACGCCATAAGCAAGTAGTATTCCTAATGCCATTAATATTACTGGCCATGCAGTGGACACCATTCCTACTGCAAGTCCTGAAATAATAGTTGTAGCTGGTCCTGTTTCAGATTGGTCTGCTATTTTTTTAACATAAGCATAATCACCAGATGTATATATTTCTGTTAATTGTCCAATTGCCATTCCTACTGCAAGTCCTATTACAACTGCCCAAAATCCTTCTAAGTTTCCTAATAATTGTTTAGATAAAACAAATCCTACTACGATTGTTATGATACCAGATACATATGTACCCATCTTTAAAGCTTTATGTGGGTCAGAGTTTTCGTCCCCTTTAACAAAGAATGTTCCTACGATAGATGCAATAATTCCTGTTCCTGCTAAAGCAAGTGGGAACATAGCCCCATTTAATCCATAAGCACCTTCTTTAGCAATTAATCCTAAAGTAATTGCAGAGATAATTGATCCAACATAAGATTCAAATAAGTCTGCACCCATTCCTGCAACGTCTCCAACATTATCTCCAACGTTATCTGCAATAACTGCTGGATTTCTTGGGTCGTCTTCTGGAATTCCAGCTTCTACCTTACCAACAAGGTCCGCTCCAACGTCTGCAGCCTTTGTATATATACCTCCACCAACACGTCCAAATAACGCTAATGAAGAAGCTCCAAGACCAAACCCTGTTAGTATGTTTGCTGCTTTACTTGGATCATTTCCCATACCAAGTAATATGATAAATAGTTGTCCTACCCCTAAAAGACCTAGTCCAACAACAGCCATACCCATTACTGCTCCACCTGAGAAGGCAATGCTTAATGCTTTGTTCATTCCACCTTCTTTTGCAGCATTTGCAGTTCTAACATTTGCTTTTGTTGCAACTTGCATTCCAAAGAATCCTGCAAGAGTAGAAAATAATGCTCCTACTAAGAAGCATAGTGCTGTTAGTAAGTTAATACCAATAGCTAATACTACAAATAATACAGCGATGAATACAACTAATGTTCTGTATTCTCTCGTTAAGAAAGCCATGGCACCCTCATGAATATAAGAAGAAATTTCTTTCATTCTTTCGTTTCCAACATCAACTTTATTGATTTTGCTTGCTAACATATACGCAAATACTAAAGCGATGATACCAACAATAGGTGCTAAAATTGCGTAACTACTCATCTTTCAATACCTCCTTATTAAATTTTCAATAATGTATAATGAATTCCTTATCTGGGAATTTCAAACTATTGAATGGCTACTAATGCTAGTGCTCCTGCAATAAATAAAATAGCACAAACAGAAGTAACTTTTGAAAGCAGGGCATCTAAACCTCTACCTTTTGTTCCCATCATTTGTTCTGCTCCTCCAGCTATACTTCCTGAAAGACCAGCACTTTTTCCTGATTGTAAAAGTACGCTTCCAATTAAAACAACGCTACTAATTAATTGTATAATCATTAAAAATGTTTTCACCTTCTGCACCTCCTTTGTTAGATAAACAAAAAATCAACATACATAGTGTACCATATAAGTATTGACAAATCAACATATAAAGAAAAAATAGGGAGAATATTCTCTCTCCCTATTTTAGACAACATTTTACAAGTCTAAACTTATAATTTAAAATTTATCTTAAATTATAGAAAGCTCCTAATCCAGGATACTGGGCAACTTCTCCTATAAGCTCTTCGATTCTTAATAATTGGTTGTATTTTGCAACTCTGTCTGTTCTAGATGGTGCACCAGTTTTGATTTGTCCTGCATTTACTGCAACTGCAAGATCTGCAATTGTAGCATCTTCTGTTTCTCCAGACCTGTGGGAAATAACTGCAGTATATCCAGCTCTCTTTGCCATTTCTATTGCATCTAAAGTTTCAGTAATTGTTCCAATTTGGTTCAGCTTGATAAGGATAGCATTAGCAGTTTTGCTTTGAATTCCTTTTTTAAGTCTTTCTGTATTAGTAACGAATAAGTCATCTCCAACAATTTGAAGTTTGCTTCCTAACTTTTCAGTCATTAACTTCCATCCATCCCAATCTTCTTCATCTAAGCCATCTTCAATAGAGATGATCGGGAATTTTTCAGCAAGCTCTGCATAGAAATCTACCATTTGTGCTGAAGTTAATTCTTTTCCTTCTCCAGCTAAAACATAAACATTCTTTTCTTTATCATAAATTTCAGTTGCAGCTACGTCTAAAGCAAGCTTTACATCTGTTCCTGGCTCATATCCAGCATTTTTTATTGCCTCAACAATAGATTCTAATGCCTCTGCATTCGAACTAAGATTTGGAGCAAATCCACCTTCATCTCCTACTGCAGTATTTAGTCCTTTTCCCTTTAATACCGTTTTTAAGTTATGGAATATTTCAGCACCCATTCTTAAAGCCTCTGCAAAAGATTTAGCACCAACAGGCATAACCATGAACTCTTGAATATCTACATTATTATCTGCATGTGCTCCCCCATTTAATATGTTCATCATTGGAACTGGAAGTTGTTTTGCATTCACTCCACCAACATATTGGAATAAAGGAAGTCCTACTTCTTCCGCAGCAGCTTTCGCTACAGCCATAGATACTCCAAGAATTGCATTTGCACCTAATTTTCCTTTATTTGGCGTTCCGTCTAATTCAATTAAAAGCTTATCTATTCCAACTTGGTCTAAAGCATTCATTCCATCAAGTTCTGGTGCTATAATTGTATTTATATTTTCAACTGCTTTAAGGACACCTTTTCCTAAATATCTTCCTTTATCTCCGTCTCTTAATTCAACTGCTTCAAATGCTCCTGTTGAAGCACCAGATGGAACAGCAGCTCTTCCCATCGCGCCACTTTCTAATACCACTTCTACCTCTACAGTTGGATTTCCTCTTGAATCTAATATTTCTCTAGCGAATACTTCTTGAATAAATGTCATTTTTATTTCTCCTCTCTATTTAAATTATTTATATAAATTACAGCTTTCTAACATCTTTATTTTCCAATAATGCTTTTTCCAGTCATTTCTGCTGGTTTTTCTATGTTCATCATATCAAGAAGAGTTGGCGCCAAATCACAAAGCCTTCCATCTTCTCTTAATTTCATATTTCGATTTGTTATTACTATGCAAGGAACTGGATTTGTAGAATGGGCGGTAATTACAGCATTTGTCTTTTCGTCTACCATTTCTTCTGCATTGCCATGGTCTGCAGTGATAATTGCTTCTCCATTTAAAGCAAGTATTTTATCGATTACTTTTCCAATACAAGTATCTACTGCTTCCACTGCTGCTACAGCAGCTTCAAATACTCCTGTATGCCCTACCATATCTGGATTTGCAAAATTTACTACAATAAAATCATACTTATCCTGATCTAGTTCCTCTATAAGTCCTTCTTGCACTTCATAACCCGACATTTCTGGTTTTAAATCATAGGTAGCAACCTTAGGGGATGGAACAAGCTTTCTATCTTCTCCTTCATTTGGCTCTTCTACACCTCCATTAAAAAAGAAAGTAACATGAGCATATTTTTCAGTTTCTGCAGTTCTAAGTTGTTTTATACCTTTTTTGCTTAAATATTCCCCTAATGTATTTTTCAGTTTTTGCGGTTTAAATGCAATGTCTACATTTTTTATCGTAACATCATATTGTGTCATACAAACAAAAACCGTCTTAAAATAGTCTCTTTCAAATCCAGCAAATTCTTCATCCACAATGGCTCTTGTTATTTGTCTTGCTCTATCTGGTCTAAAGTTAAAAAATATAATAGAGTCCTTTTCTTCTATTTTCGCTATAGGGCTTTCATGTTCTAGGATAACCGTTGGTAACACAAATTCATCATTTGCATTCTTTGCATAGGAATTTTCAATAGCTTCTTTTGCACTTTTTGCAATTTCTCCTTTTCCATACACCATGGCATCATAGGCAAGCTTAATTCTTTCCCACCTTTTGTCTCTATCCATAGCGTAATATCTGCCAGAAAGGGTAGCAATTTTTCCTACACCAATTTCACCCATATATTTTTCTATTTCATCTATGTATGTTAACGCACTTTTAGGGTCTGTATCTCTTCCATCTAAAAACGCATGAACATAAACTTTTTCAAGTCCTTCTTTTTTTGCAAAATCTAAAAGTCCTTTTAAATGTTCAATATGACTGTGTACTCCACCATCTGATAATAACCCCATGATATGAAGATTTTTATCATTTTTCTTTGCATTTTTCATTACTTTTAAAAGAGATTCATTTGTAAAAAAGTCTCCATCTTTTATGGATTTTGTGATTCTAGTGAGCTCTTGATAAACAATTCTACCTGCTCCTATATTTAAGTGCCCTACTTCTGAGTTACCCATTTGACCTTTTGGAAGACCAACATCTAATCCACTTGTTTTTATGGTAGTATTAGGGTAAGTACTCATATATTTATCAAAATTAGGCGTTTTTGCTGCTTTTATTGCATTTCCTATTTTTGAATTATTTATACCCCAGCCATCTAGTATAATTAATGCTACAGGCTTTTTCATATTATCCACTCCTTAGAAATTAACAAGGTCTATATAGTCATTTGGCTGAAGACTTGCTCCACCAACTAAAGCACCATCTATATCTTCTTCATTCATTATTTCTTCTACATTGCTTGGCTTTACGCTTCCACCATATTGTATTCTGATTTCTTCAGAATATTCTTCTCCGTATAGTCCTTTTACAACCTCTCTAATATATGCAATAACATCATTTGCATCCTTGCTACTAGCAGTTTTACCCGTACCGATTGCCCAAATAGGTTCATATGCGATTACTACATCTGCTACTTTTTCTTTTGCTACATTTTCTAATGCTTTTTCTACTTGAACTTTTACTATATTCTTTGTTTTTTCTCCTTCTCTTTCTTCAAGGGTTTCTCCTACACAAAGGATTGGCTTAATTCTATATTCTAAAGCTTTTAAAACCTTTTTATTTACAGTTTCATTCGTTTCATTAAAATATTGTCTTCTTTCAGAGTGTCCAATGACTACATAATCTATTTCAATTTCTTTTAGCATTAAAGGAGATACCTCTCCAGTAAAAGCCCCCTTTTCTTCAAAGTGCATATTTTGTGCTCCTACTTTGATATTTGTTCCTTTTGTTGCTTCTTTTAAGTCTTTTAGCGCTATAAAAGGAGCACAAATCACCGCTTCTACATCTGTATTTGAAACTTTATCTTTTACTTCATTTACAAATTCTACTGCTTCTTTTATGGTCTTATGCATTTTCCAGTTTCCAGCAATAATTGGTTTTCTCATTGTTCCCACCCCTTCAGTTTATTTATCATTTAAAGCAACGATTCCAGGAAGCTCAATTCCTTCTAAAAATTCAAGCGATGCTCCACCACCTGTTGAAATATGCGTCATTTTATCTCCAAATCCTAATATATTTACAGCCGCTGCACTATCTCCACCACCGATAACCGTTGTAGCATTAGATTCTGCCATAGATTTTGCAACTTCAATGGTTCCTTTTGCAAAGTTTTCAAATTCAAATACACCCATTGGTCCATTCCATATTACAGTTTTTGCTTCTTTTACAGCATCTGCATACATTTTCGCAGTTTTTGCTCCGATATCAAGTCCCATATATCCTGCCATTATATTTTCATCTTCTGTAGCCACAGGAGTAGTATCCTTATCAAATTTTTCTCCAACAACGTGATCTACTGGAAGTAATAATTTCACACCTTTTTCTTTTGCTTTTTCAAGCATTTCCTTAGCGTATTCTACCTTATCTTCTTCCAGTAAAGAAGTTCCAATTTCATATCCTTGTGCTTTTAGGAAGGTATATGCCATTCCTCCACCGATAATTAATGTGTCTACCTTTTCAAGTAAATTATTAATTACATTTATTTTATCAGAAACCTTTGCTCCACCTAATATTGCAACAAATGGTCTTATTGGACTTTCAACAGCTTCTCCTAAGAACTTTAATTCTTTTTGAATTAAATATCCACATACACTTGTTTCAACAAATTGAGTAACACCAACTGTAGAGCAGTGTGCTCTATGTGCAGTACCAAAAGCGTCATTTACAAATATCTCTGCAAGAGACGCTAATTCCTTTGAGAAATTTTCTTCATTTTTTGTTTCTTCTTTTCTATATCTTGTATTTTGAAGTAATATTACATCTCCATTTTCCATATTTCCCACTGCTTTTTTCGCATTTTCTCCAACAACCTTATCATCTGCTGCAAAAACTACTTTTCTACCTAACATTTCATATAATCTTTTTGCTACTGGCTCTAAAGATAATTCGGGTTTTGCTTCTCCTTTTGGTTTTCCAAGATGAGAGCATAATATTATTTTTGCTCCTTTTTCAATTAAATATTGTATTGTTGGAAGGGCTCCTACTAATCTATTTTCATCTGTGATTACACCATCTTTCAATGGAACATTAAAATCGCATCTTACTAATACGCGTTTCCCTTTTACATTAATATCTTCTATACTTTTTTTATTCAGCATGGACATATTATTTTCTCCTTTCATACAAAAAGGTCCGGTCCCGTAGCGCTTCACTACAAAACCCGGACCATTTTTGGTTTCCTATATTTCAGAATAGATTATTTTGAAAGATTTACAAAGTGTTGAAGTGTTCTGATTAATTGAGATGTATATGACATTTCATTATCATACCAAGAAGCAACTTTCACTAATTGCTCTCCATTTACTTCCATAACCTTTGTTTGTGTTGCATCAAATAAAGATCCATAATGTATTCCTACTATATCCGAAGATACCAATGGTTCTTCTGTATATCCATAGGATTCATTCGATGCAGCCTTCATTGCTTCATTTATTTCCTCTGGAGTAACTTTCTTTCCAAGAGTACATACAAGTTCTGTTAAAGAACCTGTTATTACTGGAACTCTTTGCGCTCCTCCATCTAATTTGCCTTTAAGCTCTGGTATAACTAGTCCTATTGCTTTAGCAGCTCCAGTTGAGTTAGGAACAATATTTGCTGCTGCGGCTCTTGCACGACGAAGGTCTCCTTTTCCGTGAGGTGCATCCAATGTATTTTGATCATTTGTATAAGCATGTATTGTAGTCATAAATCCTTTTGTGATGTCAAACTTATCTTGAAGTACCTTAGCCATTGGTGCTAAACAGTTTGTTGTGCAAGAAGCTCCTGATATAACTGTTTCTGAACCGTCTAATATTTCATGGTTTACGTTAAATACAACGGTTTTTAAGTCCCCTGTTGCAGGTGCCGATATAACTACTTTTTTCGCTCCTGCTTTTATATGTCCCTCTGCTTTTTCTTTAGAAGTGAAGAATCCTGTACATTCAAGTACTACATCTACTTTAAGTTCTCCCCATGGTAAATTTTCTGGATTTCTTTCAGCTGTTACTTTTATTTCCTTTCCATTTACAAGAAAAGTACCTTCTTTAACCTCTATGTCTCCATTGAAACGTCCTTGCGCTGAGTCATATTTAAATAAGTGTGCTAATGTTTTTGCATCTGTTAAGTCATTTATTGCAACAACTTCAAATTCTGGCTTATCAAGCATTAATCTTAATGCTAATCTACCTATTCTTCCAAAACCATTAATCGCAACTTTAATCATGTTATCTTCCTCCTATATTCTTAATATATATTTTATTTTTGAATAAACAATTTTAATTCAGTTCCAATATCTTATTTGCAGCACCTTCATCTGTAATTAAAATTAAATCTTTTTTGATTTTAGATATTGCCATGATGGCTTCTGCTTTTCTTGTTCCTCCCGCAATTCCTATGGCATTTTTTGTAGCTTTAAAGCTTCCTAAATCAATTCCTATTGTACTTGTTTCATGGACTATTTCTCCATCTCTGTTAAAATAATATCCAAAAGCCTCTGCTACTGCACCCTTAGATCGTATATATTCAAATTCATCTTCTGCCATCTTTCTTCTTTTCGCCATATCATCTGCTCTTCCTATTCCAAACACTAAGACATCAACATTGTGTATATAGTCTAATGTTTTCTTAATTTCTGGCTCTAAGATTAAGCTTTCCAGGGTATCTTTTCCTATGTTGTCTGGTACATGTAAGAGCCTGTATTTTCCTCCTAGCTTTTTCCCGATTGCTGCAGCTATAGTGTTTGCTTGAATTTCAACTTCTTTTCCAAGACCTCCTCTAGCAGGAACAACCAATATCTCTTTATTTTTTTTGGATTCTTGTACACACTCAGCAAATTCAAACATAGTATTCCCACCTGTAACCCCTATGATAAAATGATCTTGCATTATTTTCATTAGGTATTTATAAGTGGCTTTTCCCATTTCTTTTATGATAGAAGTCTCTTCCTCTACATTTCCTGCAATTATTATTACCTTTTTTATACCCAATTTATTTCTTACATAATCTTCTAATTGTGGTATTCCCATAATTTCATCCATAAATTCTTTTAGATTATCTACTGTTTCCAGCCCGCTTTCATTGATATACATTCCAGATGTATGTATTTCTATCAAGTCTTGATTTTTTAAAAATTCAATTTCTGACCGTACTACTCTTTCACTAAATCCTACTATATTCGCTAAAGCTCTTCTTCCTATGGGCTGATTAGAAGAAATTTGCTTTAATATGAAATATCTTCTTTCCATTATTTCAAGTATTTCTGGAACGATTTTTTTTTGAATATGAATTAACTTTTTCATTTTTATTGCCCCTTAGGGACATAACTAATCCCTGTATTTTTTTTTTGTCCCTTAATAAGTAAATTTTTCGGGACTCTCAGTGTCCCTACACTCTTTTTAAGTCCCGCATCTTTTTATTTAATTTTATACCACCATTTTATTTTTTTCAATATGTTTTTATAAATTTAGTAACTTTTTCTTTTTGATGAAGATTCTATTCCTAGTTCTTCTCTATATTTTGCAACAGTTCTCCTAGATATATTTATATTCTTTTCATTTAGCAAACCACATATTTTTTGATCACTGTGAGGACTTTTTTTATTTTCAGAATCTATTATTTCCTTTATGATATTTTTTATGCTTGTTGCTGCAATATCTTCTCCATCTTTTAATCCACTGCTAAAAAAATACTTTAATTCGTATAATCCATAGGGTGTTAACATATATTTTCCATTTACACCTCTACTGACAGTAGACTCATGAAACCCTAGGTTTTCTGCAATATCTTTCATGATAAGGGGTTTTAAATATTTATTTCCTCGTTCAAAAAATTCCTTTTGCTCTTTTAATATTTCATTTGCAATTTTTAGTATGGTATTTTTTCTACTCTCTATATTTTTCATTAAGTTTGCAGCAGCATTTAATTTTTCTTTTATATATTCCTTTGCTTGCGGATCTTCTTTTATATTTCGAAGGACTTCTTTATAAAAATTATTAATTTTTATGCTAGGTATAGTTCCCTCATTTAAATATAATACAAACTCCTCTCCTACTTTTTCTACAATCACATCTGGAGTAATATACTTATTTTTAAAAGCTGCATATTTTCTTCCTGGCTTTGGTTCTAATGTTTTTATCATATCATGTATTCTTACGCATTCCTCTATCTTTATCTTGTATTTTTTGCAGATCTCTTTATATTTTTTATTCCCTAATAGTCTTAAATCTTCCCTAATAATGTCTTCTAATAATTTATCTTCCATTTGTTTTTCTTTTATTTGAATCAAAAGGCATTCTTCTAAACTTCTTGCTCCTACTCCAGAAGGGTCGAGGCTTTGCACTATTTTCAAATTATTTAATATCCTCTCCTCATCCATATGAACATCTTTTTCTATTTCCTTTACATCTATTCTTAAATATCCATCTTCATCTAAGGAATCTATGATATACTCTATTATTTTTCTATCTTTTCCACTTAATCTATAATAATTTATTTGTTCTTTCAAATGCTCATATAACGTAATATTGTATTTTATTATATTCTCTATATTAAATTCTTCCTCTTCTTCATATCTTTTATATTCTCCATTTTCTCTTCTTCCACCTTCCATATGGCGAATATATTTTTCCCAATCTATTTCTTGTTTTTTTTCCATTTCTACAGTAGGATTTTCTTCATTTTCCTTTATAATTACCTCTTCCAATTCATAGCTATTCATATTTAATATTTCTAAAGATTGTTTTAGTTCTTTTGTTAATATTAATTTTTGGCTTTGATTTAAGTCTAAACTAAAATTTATTTTCATTAGTTTCACCCTTTACAATAAAATATTCTATCCCTATTATAGCAAAAAAACGCTTTCTTCGTTAATGCTTCCTCTCATTTATTGATTTGGTTTTCTTTTCCTATATAAATATTTTATTTCTTACATAATAATGAAGAGCCTTTTTTTTATATATGCTACAGGAGGCATTTAAATGAAAAATAAGGAAAATAAAAAAACCCTGAGATTTTCAGGGTTTTTTTTAGTAGTCTATATAAATTAATATATTAATTATACTCTAACTACATTAGTAGCTTGAAGTCCTCTAGCACCTTTTTCTACTTCAAACTCAACATTTTGTCCTTCTTCTAATGTTTTGAATCCTTCTCCTTTGATTGCAGAGAAATGTACGAATACATCATCTTCTCCTTCTACTGAAATGAATCCAAATCCTTTTTCGCTGTTAAACCACTTAACTACTCCTGTTTTCATTAAAAAATCCTCCAAAAATTTTATTTTGTAAATCAATTACTCTCTAAGAGTATCACCTATTTAGATGAATGTCAAACTAAATAAATAAAATTTTATAATATATTTTTTTATATTAAAAATTTTAGCATTCTCGAAAATTCCAAAATATGGATAATTCTCCAAATTCATACAAAACCATCTAGTCTCCCAGGTGTTTTTTCTTTGCATTATAAAAGGGTATCTAAACCTTGTTTTAAATCTCCAATGATGTCTTCTACATTTTCAAGTCCTACCGAAATTCTTACAAGTCCATCACTTATACCTGCTGCAAGTCTTTCTTCTCTTGTATATGGGGAATGGGTCATAGAAGCGGGGTGCTGAATTAATGTTTCTGTGTCTCCTAAACTTACAGCAAGGGTACATAATTGTAAGTTATTTAATAATTTAATTCCACCTTCTATTCCATTTTTTACTTCAAACGCGATCATTGCTCCAGGTAATTTCATTTGTTTTTTAGCAAGATCATATTGAGGATGACTTTCTAGCCCTGGATAATATACCTTTTCTATAGCTGGATGATTTTCTAAAAACGTAGCAACCTCCATGGCATTTTCACAATGTCTTTCCATTCTTACTTCTAAAGTTTTCATTCCTCTTATAATCAGATAAGCATCAAAAGGACTCATTACAGCTCCCGTCATATCCTTTACACCAAATAATCTAACATTGGTAAGGAATTCTTCTCCTCCTGCTACAAATCCAGCAATAACATCTCCATGTCCATTTAAATATTTCGTTGCAGAATGTACTACCACATCCGCTCCAAGCTCTATCGGTCTTTGAAGGTAAGGTGTGCAAAAGGTATTATCTACCATTAGCATACAGCCTTCTTTTTCATGAGTTACATCTGCGATTGCTTTAATATCTACAATTTTTAAATTTGGATTTGCTGGTGTTTCTAGATATACAACTTTTGTGTTTTCTTCCATTGCTTTTCTTATATTATCTGGATTAGAAGCATCTACAAAAGTAACTTCTACACCAAATCTAGTTAATCCATGGCTTAAAAGGGCAAAAGTACATCCATATAATGTTTCATCTGCAATTACATGATCTCCTGCTTTTAACGCAGTCCATAAAGCAGAAGAAATAGCACCCATACCAGAAGCGGTAGCCATAGCAGCTTCTGCGCCTTCTAATAACGCAAGTTTTTCTTCTAACTGTGTTAATGTAGGATTTCCAAGCCTTGTATAAATATATCCTTTTTCTTCTAAAGCAAATCTTCTACCGCCTTGCTCTGCACTATCAAATACAAAAGTAGATGTTTGATATATAGGTGTAGTTAAAGCTCCTGAAACTGGATCCTTCGCATGTCCTCCATGAACAGTTTTTGTTCCAAATCCCATATTTTTTATATTTTCCATCTTATTACCCCCTTCATTTATTTATCTTGTGACTAATAACTACAGGTCTTATGCTTTATCTTAAATAAGCAATTATTATACCAAAACAGAAATTTAGTTTTAGCAAAGGCTTTTCCACATAATAAAAAGAAATGGTTATATTTATAACCATTTCTTTTTATTATGTGGAAATAAATGTTTCCATATGGAAATATTTATTTCCATTTTTATAATCTATCTGCACTTTAAACTTTTATATTGTATTTTTTAATTTTATTAATTAGGGTAGTGTGAGAAATTCCTAAATTTTTAGCACTTTTCCGTATTGTTTTATGCGTATGTAGTGCTTTAATAATACATTCCCTTTCTACCATTTCAACCATTTTTCCTAAAGATACATTCTCTTTTACGATTTTTTTTGGTTTTTCTCTACTGTGCACCCCATTTAAATCCATAATCAAATTATCTTCTTTCAAAAGATTGCCATGGCACAAATTCATCGCTCTTTCCACTACATTTTCTAGTTCTCTTACATTTCCTGGCCAATGATATTCCATCAATTTATTTATAAAATCCATTTCAAAACCTACTACATTTTTCTTCATTTTTTGATTCAATTTATCAATAAAAAATTTCACTAAAAGAGGAATATCTTCTTTTCTTTGTCTCAATGAGGGTAAATAAATAGGAATCACATTTAACCGATAATATAAATCCTCTCTAAATTTTCCATTTTTCATCATTTCTTCCAGATCCTTATTCGTTGCTGTAATGATTCTTACATCTACTTTTTCTTCTTTGTTGCTTCCTATTTTTCTTATTTTCTCTTCCTGTAAAACACGAAGTAGCTTTGCTTGAAGCACCATAGAAAGCTCTCCAATTTCATCTAAAAATATGCTTCCTTCATGTGCCTCTTTAAAAAGTCCTTCTTTTCCACCTCTAATCGCTCCAGTAAAGCTCCCTTCTTCATATCCAAATAATTCACTTTCTAAAAGGGCTTCTGGAAGAGCAGCACAGTTTACTGCTACAAGTTTTTTATCTTTTCTACCACTTAAAGCGTGTATTGCTTTTGCAAAAACTTCTTTTCCACTTCCACTCTCTCCTCTTAATAAAATAGTGGAGTTGCTTTTTGAAACCATCTTTATCATGTTCTTTATTTTTTCTAATTCAAAGCTATTTCCAACGATATGTTTAAAAGCATCTTCTTCTTTATAGGTAACCCTATTCACCAGTTCTATCACCTTATTCATATCTCTTATGGAGGCTACAGCGCCTAATATATTTCCATAGTCATCCTTTATACTTCTTCCTGTTGTTAAATAATGACTTTCTCCTCTTGTTGTATGTATTTTCATTTCTAAATGATCATAACTCTCTCCTTCCTGAAGAAGGCGAATAATAGGCGCATCTTTTGGAAGAATTTCTCCTATATCCTTTCCAATCACTTCTTGTTTTTTATAATTCAATATTTTTTCGCAATAACTATTAAATATTTCTACTTTCCTCTCTTTATTTATTGCTATAATTCCTTCATCCACAGAATCAATAAATGCAAATATTTTTCTTTCATTTTCCTCATAAGGAATTAGCCTTTCCTCTTTTATCTGCATCACGCCAGGTAAAATAGATATGTTTTCCTTTAAATTTTTCTTTTCTTTCTCTTGAATTTTATCTATCTTTATATATACTTTATTTGGAAAAACTTCCATAGCGGTAATACTTGCATTGATTTTAACAATTTCATGTACTATATCTAAAGCCATTCCTACTCTATCTTGGGTTATTATTTCTAATCGAAGAGATTTTCCCATATGTTTCCCCTCTACATCTCTTGTATTATTTTATTTAAATCTTCCGCACTAAATGCATATGCTTTATTACAAAAATGACATACAAGTTCTGCTTTTTTATCTTTTTCTAAAATTTCCTCTATATCTTTTTTTCCAATACTGATTAATGCCCTTTCTAATCTTTCTTTGCTACAATCACACTCAAAATCCACCTCATATTTATCTAAAATTTCATACTCTAATTCCTTCATCACTAGACCTAATATTTCTTCTGGCATTTTTCCTTGGTCAATTAAGGTAGATATGGGTGGAATATTCGATAGGTTCTTTTCTAGAATAGAAATTATTTCTTCGCTAGCATCTGGTAAAAGCTGAACAATAAACCCACCAGCCGCTTTAATGGAGTAATTAGTGTCTACTAAAACCCCTAGAGCTACAGCAGAAGGCTGTTGCTCTGAATAAGCAAAATAAGCAGTAAAATCTTCTGCTATTTCTCCATTAACAAGAGAATAAGATCCTACATAGGGCTTTTTCAAACCTAAATCTTTAATTACAGTTAAAGTTCCTTCTTTTCCAACAGCAGTACCAACATCCAATTTTCCAGCATATTTTAAAGGAACTTCTACTTGAGGATAATCAACATATCCTTTTACGATTCCCTTTGCATTGGTAACCACCACAATATTTCCAATTGGTCCATTTCCTTTTATTTGTACGGTTAATTTATCTTTCTCATTTTTCATCATAATCCCCATCATAGAAGAAGCGGTAAGGGTTCTTCCCAGGGCTGCACTTGCTACAGGAGATGTATTGTGAAATTTTCTCGCTTTTTCCACCATATTCGTTGTAAAAGCAGCAAAAACTCTTATGCTGTGATTTGCGCCACTCGCTCTTATTATATAGTCCTTCATTTTTATTTCCTCCTTTAATTTTTTCTATCAAAAAACCCTGACTTCTGTCAGGGTTAGTATTATTCATTTTTATATAAGCCTATTCTTTTCCTTATGCAAGTAAGTATACCATTAAGGTTCTTATTTCGTCAATCTCTTCATTCTGTAGATTTTAAGAAGATGTTTTTTTACAAACAAAGAAAATTCGCTCTCCTTTTTCATCTCCTTCAAAAAAAGTGAAGTCTTTGTATAGTTTTATATCCTTAAACCCAATAGATTCTAAAATAAGTATGATTTCTTCATTTTTATATCCTCGCTGATAATGAATTTCTTCAAATCTTTTAAATAACTTCCCTTCCTTCATAAAAAAAGCTACATTCATTTCTATTATATTTTCTTCCTCATCAAAATAATTTTCCCAAATATACGCTACATCTTCTTTATTCTCTCCAAAAGTATTATTGGAAAGAATTTGAGATATTTTAAAATAGGAGCTTATGTCAAATAGGAAAATCCCGTTTTCTTTCAATAAATCATAACTTTTTTTAAATATATTTTTTAAGTCTTCTTCTTCCAGAATATAATTAAAACCATCACATCCACAAATTATGCAATCTAAATCATAAATTTCAAAATCAAGCTCTCTCATATCTTGATTTAAGTATATAATTTCAATTCCTTTTTTTAAACTTTTTTCTCTTGCTACACTAAGCATTTCTTCCGACAAATCCACGCCTACAATATCATATCCTCTTTTTGCTAAGGGTATAGTTAAATTTCCGGTTCCGCAAGCAAGCTCTAAAATATTTTTTACCTGTACCTTTTCTTTTTCTATAATTTTTTCTATGTATTGTACCCATTCTTCATAGTCTACATCCTGCATTAATTCATCATATATAAATGCAAAATTTTCATATTGCCCCATCTTACTCTCCTATTCTTCGTTTTCTTTTATTTTCTTTTTCTTCCTTGCAGTAAGGATTCCACCTATTCTTCCTGCTTCTTTTGCAGTCAATCCTCCCCATCCAAGTTCATCAACCTTATCCATAAGACCTAACTCACTAGCTATTTCATATTTCATTATATCATTTTCTGTAATAATTTTCTTCTTTTTATTTTTTCTCATGTTCATACCTCCTTACTTATATTTTTATCTACTTTAAAGAAAATATACATAAAATTGATTGCATCAAAAGCAGAGCGGTTTATGATAGAATAAATAGCTTATTTAATTTTTATAAAATTTAATTTTTCTATTGATTTTTTTGTATACCGTGATACAATATACATTGTCGTAAAAAAGAATACTATTTTCCCACTCCCCCTTTAATAAAAAATAAGCTAACAAATTTAAAAATTTGTTAGCTTATTTTTTATGCAAAATGAAAAGTATTTTCTCCTATTAATATATTTTCAAAATCTTTAGCAGGCACAGGTTTGCTAAATAAAAATCCTTGGGATTCATCACAATTTTCTTCCTGCAAAAATAAAAGCTGCTCTTTTGTTTCTACTCCTTCTGCAATCACGCTAAGCTTCAAATTTTTAGCAAGCATAATAATAGCTTTTATAATGGCTTCATTATCATGATCCATTCCTATATCTTTCACAAAAGAATAATCTATTTTAAGGGTATCAATTTTAAAATGCTTTAAATAACCTAATGAAGAAAATCCTGTTCCAAAGTCATCAATAGAAACCTTCACCCCCATATGTTTTAATTTAATAAGAGTTTTAATGGTAAAATCAACATTTTTAATGGCAATACTCTCTGTTATTTCTATTTCCAGCCATTTAGGATCTAAATTCGTCTCATTTAATATAGTATATACCTTATCAACAAAGTCTTCTTGTTGAAATTGATGTACGGAAATATTAACCGCCATGCGCATAGAAGGAAATCCTAGATTTTGCCATTTTTTATTTTGCTCACATGCAGCACGCAAAACCCATTCTCCAATAGGAATAATCAATCCTGTTTCCTCTGCAATTGGAATAAATTTACCCGGAGATACAAATCCTAATTCTGGATTAATCCATCTCAAAAGAGCTTCTATTCCTATTATTTTACCCGTTTTCAAATCTATTTGAGGTTGATAATAGATTTGAAGTTCCTTTCGCTCCAAGGCCTTATGTAATTTGTTTTCTAGTATCAAATTCTCAAAGGTAGTAGAATTCATATCCTTCGTATAAAATTGATAGTTATTCTTTCCTAATTCTTTTGCTCGATACATGGCTACATCTGCATTTTTTAACAATACATCTATTGTATTTCCATCACTTGGAAAAACAGAAATACCCATGCTACTTGTTATTCTAAATTCTTGCCCATTCAGTATCCATGGCTTTTCCGTTATTTTCATAATGATATTTGCCATTTCTCTAATATCTTCTTCCCTTTCTAATTTAGGTAATAATACGGTAAATTCATCTCCACCAAAGCGAAAAACTTCCTTATTTTCATCTATACATGCTAATAATCGGTTAGAAAACTCCTTTAACAGCTGATCTCCTACGTTATGGCTCATGGTATCGTTGATTCGTTTGAATCCATCTAAATCAATAAATAGTATGGCTAATTTTTCATTATTTCTCCTTGCCTGATTTAACAATATGTTGAAACGATCTTTGAACAACCCTTTATTGGCAAGATTTGTTAATCTGTCATAATACACTAGGTTTTCAAGTCTTTCTTTTTCCTTTTGAATTTCTTGAAAATTTTTATTCAACGCACTATTCATGCTTCTCAAATGAGTCATTAAAGAGGATATCTCCTCAATTCTGCTTTTAGGCCATCGAACAGATCGCTGATGAAATACTTTTTTGGGCAAATAGCTACTAATCTTAGATAATCTTTGAATCATATCTATACATCCTTTGGAGATTAAAAAGATACACAAAAAAGCGATTACCATCATCACCAAAAGAATACTAAAACTTTTTAGCATTTGATTTATGCTATTATTCTTATTTATGATAATCATTGTAATAGAGGGAAAAAGTATGCAAAAGGAGATTAAGTTAAAAGTGGTTTCCTCAAATGTGGTCTTTTGCTTTGTATCCCATATTCTTATATAAGTTGTCATAATATTTCCTATCAATGTATTAAAAATTCCATTTATACATAGAGCAAACACTGCTACTAAAATAAATAGCTTATCTCTTTCTAAAAAACTGTAATATATTCCTAGAGAAGGAATTCCTATACCTATCCAATAGATGCTATCTAATAAGATTATATTTTCTTTTCTATATCGTGCAAACAAACCTATTATTATTGTCTCTACAATAAAAATAATTCCATAGGGCTGCTGTAGTACCTCGTTAGAAAATACATTTATCAGTATAGATCCAACTATTCCATATGTTACTCCATAAGATTTTAGTATGACAAAGGAAATAATACTTCCAAATCCAAAATGAATAGGAGCATATAATGGAATGCTGAAATAATTTCCTATACATCCTATTATAATAAGAACAATAAACATCCTATTATATTTTAAAGTATCTATTTTTAATATTTTCCCAAAATTTAGCATTCCACCCTCCAATCCTATATTTTTATTTAGAAATTTCATGTTTATATTATTTTCGACAAAATTCACCCATTTCCTTCTTTATTTTATATGCAAAAACTTTATAAAACACTCGAAGAAAAATTACTTTTCATTCCGAGTGTTTTATTTTATTTATTGAAATCTAATGAATATATACATATAGATTATTACACAAAGCCCTATGGGTACATAAGAAAATATATTTGTTTTTCTTTCCTTACTTTCTTCTATTATTAAAGTATTTCTTTTCATTCCCCTAAAGATATTTTTTATTATATAAAAAGAAAGAATAGATAATACTCCCCAAAATGCAATTTGAATAAAAACAACATTTAAAGGAAGCTTTCCTTCAATATTACCCATATCCCCCATTTTATTTAAAACAAAATAACCTATGCTTGTAGCAATAGAATTGTTTAGTGCATGCCCTATAATAGAAGGATAAATAGAATTTGTAACAAGAGTCATATACCCAAATACAATACCTAATATAAAAGGACCCATAAAATTATATACATTAAAATGAAATAATGCAAATAAAAAAGCAGTATATAAAATACTTTTTTTCATTCCTTTTTCTTCATTCATTCTAAGAAAAAAACCTCTAAACAAAATTTCTTCGCATATTCCAGGTGTTACTCCCATTAAAAGCAAAAACCATAGATATTCCCCTCCGGTTGAAGCAAAAGGAACTTGAGGAACATTATATTTTCCAAAATAATTTAATAAAAATAAAACAATAGCGTTTCCAAACACAGCAATAGGATACGTAAATAGGGTTATTATAATAGATAAGATAATGTTTTTAAAACTGACTTTATTTAATCTTAAAAAAGCTTTTATATTCTCTTTTTTATATATAATTGAAAACAGAATTGCAGGAAAAAGAACAAGAACATATTCTGTTATTAAAAGTCCTAAACTTAATTCTTTTTTTTGAAAATAAACCCCTACTGTTAAAAATAAGATAGCCAAAAAAAGATAAATAATATTGGATGCTGTACTTTTTCTCATATACTATAATAACGCTCCTTTATATTTTAATAATTTAATGTAAATGTCGATTCCATTTAATAAAATATCCTCTTGAAAATTAAAGTTTATATTATGCAGTCCATCCATAAATCCCTTTTCTTCATTTCTAGAACCTAGCATAAAAAATAAACCTGGGACTTCTTTTTGATAATAAGAAAAATCTTCCGCTATCATTAATGGTTCTAATATCTTTGTCTTTTCATTTTCTATTGCCTCTTTAAATTCTTCAAATAATTTTATATCATTATTTACCGCTGGATAATCATCCTTTATATGAACGTTTATTTTACAATCAAAGGCTTTTTCCATTCCAATAGCAATTTCAAATAATCTATTTTTCATTTTCCTGTATACTTCTTCTTTAAAAGCTCTCATGGTTCCTTCTATCTTCACACTTTCTGCAATAATATTTCTCCTGCTTCCCCCTTCTATTTTTCCTATAGTCAGTACTGCCTCATCTAGAGGTCTTATATTTCTCGAAATAATACTTTGAATGGAATTTATAAAATTAGAAGCAACTATAATAGCATCTTTTGCATCTTGAGGCATGGCGCCATGGCCGCTTTTCCCTATAATCTCTATATCTATTTCTCCTGTTTGTGCTAAGAAATAAGAAGGTCTTATTCCTACCATCCCTTCCTCTAAATTGGGATAGATATGAAGACCATATATCTCCTCTACATTATATTTTTTTAAAACCCCTTCTTTTATAAGAGGAAGAGCTCCTCCTGGAGATTCTTCTGCTGGTTGAAATATAAAAATTATATTATCTATTAAATTGTCTTTATGATCCTTTATATACTCTATAAGCCCTAACAATATGCTCATATGTCCATCATGTCCGCAAAGATGCATTATTTTTCCATCTACATTTAATCCATCCATATCCGCTCTAAATGCAATATTTTTTTCTCCTTTTTTTCCTTTTATTTTTCCTACTACTGCAGTTTCTAGAAAGCATTCATATTGAACCCCTAAATTTTCCAAATATTTTTTGATATATCCAGACGTATTATATTCCTTCATTCCTAACTCTGCCATATCATGAAGCTTTTTTCTATGTTTCGTCACAATATCTTTTAATTTTAAAATATCCTCTTCTAAAACCACAAAGATCACTCCTTTAGAATATTTATCACCCTTTATAATCTATTGAATATACTGATAGAGAATAATACTTTACATAAAACATAAGATACCTCATTAAATATTTTTATAATGAAGGTTCCTACCAAAACATATATTATCATATATTGCAAAAAATATATATTCTTATGAAAGAATAGTTGTATATTTTTTTATATTCACTAACACATAGCATTTATTACAATGTTTAAAGCACTTCAAACAATGTAATATGTAAAAGTTTAGCGTACAATATAATAAAAACATTATATTAAACAATAAAGGGAGAGGATTATATTGAAAAAAGTAAATATTGCCATTGTAGGTGCTACTGGAATGGTAGGTAGAGCATTCCTAAAAGTATTAGAAGAAAGAAATTTACCAATAGAAAATTTATATTTACTTGCATCTAAAAAATCAGCTGGAGATAAAGTTATTTTTAATGGAAAAGAACATATTGTAGAGGAATTAACAGAAAATTCTTTTGATAAAGATATTCATATTGCTCTGTTTTCAGCAGGAGGAGATATTAGCAAAAAATATGCACCTGTTGCAAAAGAAAAAGGGGTAATCGTTGTAGATAATAGTAGTGCATGGAGAATGGATAAAGATGTTCCGCTTGTTGTTCCTGAGGTAAATCCTGAGGATGTAAAAAAACATAATGGAATCATCGCTAATCCAAATTGTTCTACAATTCAAGCCGTTGTTGCCCTAAAGCCACTACATGATGCTTTTAAAATAAAAAGAATTGTTTATTCAACTTATCAAGCTGTTTCAGGATCAGGTGTCAAGGGTATTGGTGATTTAGAAGAAGGGATCAAAGGAAATGAAAATACTTTCTATCCTCATCCAATTGCATATAATGCGCTTCCACATATTGATGTATTTTTAGATAATGGATACACAAAAGAGGAAATGAAAATGATTGATGAAACAAAGAAAATTCTAAATGAGGATGATTTGAAAATTACTTCTACAACCGTTAGAATTCCTGTAGTATATAGTCATAGTGAATCTATCAATGTAGAATTTGAAAAAGAATTTGAAATAGATGAAGTATTTGATACCTTAAAAAATGCTAAAGGCGTAGTGATTATTGATAATCCTACACAAAATGAATATCCCCTTGCTATAGATGCAGCCGGAAAAGATGAAGTATTTGTAGGAAGAATAAGAAGAGATTTTAGTGTAGATAATGGGATAAACATGTGGGTTGTAGCAGACAATATTCGAAAAGGAGCTGCAACCAATACAGTGCAAATTGCAGAATTGCTTATAAAATATAATTTAGTATAGAAGGGAATGATTTTATGCTTTTTAAAGGATCTGGAGTTGCTTTAGTTACACCTTTTAAAGAGGGGAAAGTTAATTTTGATAAACTTGGGGAATTAGTAGAATACCATATTCAAGAAAAAACAGATGCTCTTATTGTTTGCGGAACCACTGGAGAAGCTTCTACCATGAGTGAAGAAGAACAATTACAAACCATTCAATATGTAGTAGAAAAAACGAATAAAAGAATTCCTGTTATTGCAGGAACAGGATCAAATAATACTTCTCATGCAATAGAGCTAAGTAAAAAAGCAGAAGAGATTGGCGTAGATGGACTTTTAGTGATTACCCCATATTATAATAAAAGTACCCAAAAAGGACTGATAGCTCATTTTACGGCTATTGCAAATGCTGTAAACACGCCTATTATTGTTTATAATGTTCCAGGAAGAACAGGGGTAAATATAGCTGCAGATACTTTAAAAGAGCTTGCTAAAATAAACAATATCATAGGCGTAAAAGAAGCTAGTGGAAATATTTCTTTCGTTGCAGAAATAGCAAGAGTTTGTCCTAGAGATTTTGCAATATACTCTGGAAATGATGATATGATTCTTCCACTATTATCTTTAGGTGGATCTGGGGTAATTTCTGTTGTTGCAAATATATGCCCAAAAGATACTCATGATTTGGTTAAGAAATATTTTGAAGGAGATATAAAAGGATCTAGAAAACTCCAATTAGATATGAAAGCTTTAATCGATGCTTTATTTATCGAAGTAAATCCTATCCCAATTAAAACAGCTATGAATTTATTAGGATTTGAAATGGGAGACCTTAGACTTCCGCTTATAGAAATGAATCTTCCTAATTTGGAGATTCTAAAAAAAGAACTAATCAACTATGGATTTGAATTGAGTTAAGAAAGAATTTAAATACAATTCATTTAGGAGGATTATATGGTTAAAGTTATCGTTCATGGATGTCTTGGTAAGATGGGAAAGGTTTTAACCCAATCTATATATGAAGAAGACGGCTTTACCCTTGTCGCAGGCGTCTCTAAAGAAAAATTAGATAATATATCCTATCCATTATATGAAAATATTTTACAGGTAAAAGAAAAAGCAGATGTACTTATTGATTTTTCAAGACCAGAACCTTTGAAGGATTTGCTAACTTATGCTAAAACCACTAAAACACCTTTAGTCATCGCTACTACCGGATATAGCGATGAAGCGCTTTCTATGATTTGTGAAACAGCTAAAATCGTTCCCATATTTCATAGTTCCAATATGTCCCTAGGGATAAATTTACTCTTAAAATTAGTAACAATGGCGAGCAAGGCTTTAAATAATTTTGATGTAGAAATAATAGAAAAGCATCATAATAAGAAGATTGATGCTCCTAGCGGAACTGCCATTATGATTGCTAATGAAATTAAAAAAAACGTAGAAGATGCGAAGTACAACTATGGAAGATATGGTAAAGATACAAAAAGAAAAGAAATGGAAATTGGAATTCATGCGGTAAGAGGTGGAACCATTGTTGGAGATCACGCTGTTTTATTTGCAGGAAAAGATGAAATGATAGAAATTAACCATACTGCATTATCAAAAGAAGTATTCGCTCAAGGGGCTATGAAAGCTGCTAAATTCATTATAAATAAAGAAGCTGGTTATTATAATATGAAAGATATGATAAATTAAGCATAATATCCATAAAAAAATCCCCCTTTTACTAGGGGGGATTTTTTTATCTATCTTCCTCTGTTACAACAAACACATAGGGAATATTTCTATAGTAATCTCCATAATTTAACCCATATCCTACTACGAATTTATCTTCTATTGTAAATCCAACATAATCTGGAACTAAATCTGCTTTTCTTCTGCTTGGCTTGTCAAGGAGTACGCAAGATTTTACACTAGCGGGTTTTTTTGTCTTTAAATGCTCCATTACATACTTCATTGTTAGTCCTGAATCCGTTATATCATCTACAACTAAAATATCATATCCTTCTATGTCATCTTTTATATCAGAGAGCATATTCACTTTTCCTGTACTTTCTTCTTCATGTCCATAGCTAGACGTAGTCATGAAGGATATTTTAACAGGAATATCTATATTTCTAACAAGGTCTGCTGTAAATATGAAACTTCCCTTTAAAAGAGATATTACAACCAACTTCTTATCCTTGTAATCTTTCGATAATTGTTTTCCCAGTTCACTTAATCTACTCTTTATATCTTCCTGAGAACATAAAACTTCCCATTTTTTCTTTTCTATGTCCATTTATAGTACCTCCATTAGTGTATTTTAAGTCCTATTTTAATGAAAAAGTGGATTTTTGTCAATAATATTAATGCTTATTCATTTCATCCATAACCTGTATAATCACTTCATCTGTTGCCATCATTCCTTGGCTACTAACATGACCTAGGTTTTTAATACTTTCCTCTACTTTATTTCCTACGATTCCATTTAAAGGAGGTACTACGCAATTATATTTTGATATTACTGCACTTTGAACCGCTGCTGAAGCTGCTGAAGCTAGCTTTAATGCACATCCTGCTTTTGCTCCATCACAAATCATACCACTTAAATTCCCAATCATATTTTCTATTGCACCTTCAATTTGTGTATAGTCTTCTCCCATAAGCCATGTTATTCCTGCTGATGCCCCAGTAGATGCTGCTACACCACACCCACAAACAGCAGAAAGTCTTCCTGTGTAGTTTTTGATATATGCTGTTACTAAGTGACTTATGGCTAGTGCTCTTGCTAATTTTTCTTTCTGCTGAGGATATACAGAATGATAGGCAGCAATTGGAATAATTGCTGTAAGGCCATGGTTTCCACTTCCATTTGAGCTCATTACAGGCATTTTCACTCCAGCCATTCTTGCATCAGAAGCGGCAGCTGTAAGCATCATAGCTCTATTGATTAAATCATCTCCTAATATACCTTCCTCCATGGCTTTTTTGATTCCATATCCCACACCTATTCCAATTTTTTCCTTTAGAGCAACTTTTGCTATTTCTTCATTCATATTGATTCCTTCTAACAAGAAATCAATTTCCTCTAAGCTAAGTTTCTCTATTTCTTCTATTAATTCCTTAATCGTAAGCTTAGCAATTGGACTTTCTACTTGCACTTGATCTACTTCTAAATGAATATCGCCTTTTAATAAAATTTTATCATTTTCCTCTAAATGTACAAAGTTATCATGCTTTGTCATAATAATGGCTTTAGAAGTATGACTCTTTCCTTTCAAATTTACCTCAACATATACTTTTTCTTTTGTGTCTACAGGAGATATTCTTACCCTATTTTCGTCCATGAATGCTTCTGCTATTTTTACATCTTCTTTTTCTAACCCTTCTAGAACAGTAAGTCCTAATTCAGATTTTCCTCCTACAAGTCCCATGGCAGCAGCTATTTTTAATCCTAGTCTATCTGTTCCTGGTATTCCTACACACATTCCATTTTTATATACATTTGGACTCACCAAAATAGTACATTCCACAATTTCATCCTTTAAAAGTTCTTTTGCCTTTGCACAAGCTAAAGCCACAGCAACTGGTTCTGTACACCCTAAAGCTGGTTTTACCTCTGATTTTAGCATGTCTATTAATATATTTTTCATTTTAAAACCTCCTATTATTTTTCTATATGTACTTCCTTTTAGCAAAATACATGCCAATCTTCAAGTCCTTCTATTTCAATATCTTCACCCCTTTATCTGTAGAATACATCCTTTTTTGTATTAAAACGATAAAAAAAAATCTCAAAACGAGAATGTATTCTCATTTTGAGATTATTCAATTTCATATTCTTTTAACTTTCTATATAAGGTAGCTCTTGATATACCTAGCGCCTTAGCAACTTTTTCCTTATCTTTTTTATACTCTTTATATTGATTTAATGCTTTTCCAATTTCTCTTTTCTCTAATTCACGAAGAGGAAAAATTTCTTCTTCTAGATAAGAAGTCATTTTATTTTCTTTTTTTAATTTTTCTGGCAAATTTTCATATTTTATATTATTGGAATTTGTCATATTAATACTATATTCTATGACATTTTGAAGCTGTCTTACATTTCCGGGCCAATCATAGGATAATACTTTTCTTATCGCATCACTATCTATTCCATAGATCACTTTATTTAATTTTTTAGAATAGTTTTCAATCAAGTGCTCTACCAATAAAGGAAGGTCTTCTTTTCTCTCTCTTAAAGGAGGGATATGAACTGGGATTACATTGAGCCTATAATATAAATCTTCTCTAAATTCTCCTTTTTCAACCATCACTTCTAGGTTTTTATTCGTAGCAGCAATAATCCTTACATCTATAGGTACATTTACCTTAGATCCTATTTTTTCTACTTCCCTTTCCTGAAGAACTCTTAGAATTTTTCCTTGTAAGTGAAGGCTCATATCTCCAATTTCATCTAAAAATAAGCTTCCTTTGTTTGCAAGTTCAAATTTACCTACTTTACCACCTTTTTTCGCTCCAGTAAAAGCCCCTTCTTCATATCCAAACAATTCACTCTCCAATAAGTTATCTGGAATTGCAGCACAATTTATAGCAATAAAGGAAAGAGAGTTCCTACTGCTCATATTATGTATTGCTCTTGCAAATAATTCTTTTCCTGTTCCACTTTCTCCTGTAATAAGTACCGTTGAAGAAGATTTAGAAGCCATTTGTGCCTCTTTTTTTACCTTTTCCATAGATACACTATTTCCTATTATATTACTGAATTTCACATCATAATCTACAAGGGTTATTTCATTAAAATCTTTAATTGCTGAATCATGATCTGTAAAATCAAATACATATCCTTTTATTTCGTCTTCTATTATGATCGGATTAGCATGATAAATACCACTAAAAATTTGATTTTCCTGTTTATGGGTAAAAGTAGAACTTAAATTTTCTATTTTTATAAAAGAAAATAATTCAAATATATTTTTATTTTCTAAATCTTCCTTCAATCGAAACATTTTCTTTAATTTATCATTATATTTATCTATATTTCCATTTTTATCTGTTGAAATAACCGCTTTATCCATGTTATTCAAAAGGGTTTCTAGTCTTTTTGTTTCTATTTTTAATTCACTTGATTTGTTCTCTGCTTTTATTTTGCTTGAAATCAAATCTGCCATCTTATTTAAAAATCCCATGAGATTTTCTTTATTTTGTCTTATATTCTCTCTTTGATTTTCACTAAAAGCAATAAGTCCAATGACTCCATAAATTTTTTCTTCCAGCTTTATAGGACAACACACCTCAGCAAACTCCCTACAATCTGCTTTTCCTTTGCATCTTTCACATATTTTATCTTTCCTAGGATCCTCTATAATAAAGCTTTCCCCTAGATCTATAGCATTTTCAAAGGCAGAATGATTGCTGATTTTCTCTCCTATTTTTTCTCTATATGTTCCTGTTCCAGCTATACGCATTAAATTTTCATCTACTATGGTGACATCTACATTTAATACAGAAGAAATTACTTCTGCTATATTTTGAATATCTTCTTTTATATATCCCAAATGAATCATTATAATCTATCCTTTATCTTTAATTCTATTAGTATATTTTTAATTTCTCTTAATAGGGTAATGATTTTATTGATAGAATACTGAATAGAAATGAGTATGATTATAACTATAATCGAAAATACAATATTATAATATACCTTCATGCTTATCCTCCTTTATCATTAGAAAAAAAGACTAGGTTTTCCTAGTCTTTCCCTTTCGTACCAATGTAGATATACCTATCCTTATCTATTTCTTTAAAACTACCATAAAATCCATTTTTATTGAATATATCTAAAATTTCTTTTGGATAATAAAATTTGCTACTATATCCACAAAGTTTATTTTGAATCACTTTAAATTTCGTATATAAATTTTTGGGATGCTTTTCTTCAATAATTACAATTCCTTCCCACTTTAATACTCTATACACTTCCTTTAAAACTCTTTCTTCATCGTCAAAGCAATTAAAGTAATTCAAAAATATAACTTTGTTAAAATACTGATCTTTGAAAGGCATATATTCTACATGACCTTTTACTATATTGCAGTTCTCATTATTTAAAATAGCAAATTTACTATAGTCATTTCTATTTTCCAGTATCACTACATCTACCCCTAATTTTTTTAAGTACTTACCATAATTAGAAACATTTCCTAGGAGCAGAATTTTTTCCCCTACCGAAGAATTTATAGTATCCAAAAAGTTATGAATGTTATTTTCTTTTTTGTTTGGACATATACTGCCCTTTATATCATAATAATCCTCACATATTCTCTCCAAGAAAGTTCACCTTCTGTCTTCTCTTTAGTTATGGTGCTCGTAATTATTATAATAAATATAATTCCATTATTCAATAGATTAATTCATTCTTGAAGTTTAATTTTTTATTCTTTGGCATTATTTTCAGATAATTTTTTCATTTTAGAAACAGAAACTTCATATGCAATTTTTTCTTCTACTTCTCCACTTTCTAGTTTTTTTTCATAAGATCTACTTTGTATTCTTCCCCAAATCTGAACTCTATCTCCAATTTCAAGATGTTTAGAAAATTTTGCATTTCTTCCCCAAGCAATAGAAGGGATATAATCAGATTTATTATACGCTCTATTAACAGCCACCAATAAATCTGTTATTTCTCTCCCTAAAGGTGTTTTCCTATAAATAGGATACTTGCATATGTATCCATCTAAAAATATGTTATTTGGATCCTTCATCTCCTCCTCCGTTTCAAATATATCTCTTACAAATATAGTTAGTATTAATTTATTCTTTCCATTTATGGATTTGTTGTATGACCTTAACTGTCCTGAAACACTGACTTTTTTCCCAATATCTAATTTAAAATCTTCTAATAATCTTTCTGATATGGTGATAGGAAGTATGTCTTGAGATTCGCTTAGTCTTTGTATATTAAGCTGGGTAGTATAAAATTTTTCTCCAAATATCTCATGACTTACCTCTAGTCCCTTTAATACCTCTCCCGTTACATTTACAACATTTGTATCTTCTTTCAAATTAATCATCTCTACTCCCTCCATGTTCTTATGTATTATCTATAATAAATATATTAATCACCGAATGATTTTATTCAAAATATATGAAATATTTTTTAGTGATTTATATATCTTAGCTAAATCATAATACACAAAAAAAGCTGTTGATTTTTTGTCAACAGCTTTTTATTCTCTCTTCAAGGGATTTTTTTATTTTTATGCTTCTGGATCTGCTGGCTTAGAAGGCATTTCTTTATTCTTAGATGCAGCTTGAAGCATAGTTACAGAGGTGTAGAAAATAACTATAATTACAAGCCATTTTAATATATCAAGAGGTAGTGATTTTACAAGATAAGCAGCAATGAAAACACCTATTGCTCCTCCTATTGTAATTCCCATAGAAGCTCTTCTATCATATGCTCCTTCTTTAACAAACTTAATAGAAGCAACAGGCATTAAGAATGCACAAGAACCCATCATGATTGGAAATGCAACTGCTGGAGACATTCCAAGGAAATAAACAAGTGCCATACATGGTGCATAAAGACCGATTCCTGCAGTCATTAAGGCCCCTAATATAAAGTTAGCAACAATTGCTATAATAAGTTTTCCTCCTGTTAAACCGATAGCTTCTCCACCACCTGGCATCCATCCCATTTTAGATGCAAGCATTAAGAATGCGGTGATAAACAGTGCAATTCCCATAGTAACCTGAACATTTCTTTCTGGAAGCTTAGAAACAATTCCTGCTCCTACCCAAGCTCCTACTGTTGCTGCTGCAAGCATACCAATTAATGTAATTGGCTCTACTTCTATAACTGTCATAAATATGAATGCTTCAAGCACAACTGGTATTGTACACGATACATTTAAAGTACCTGGTATAACTCTGTCTTGTGTTTGTTTAAACCCTTTTAACAGTGCTGTAGTTGGTGCAAAAGATCCGATTCCTAATGTATCAAAAAAGTTTGTTAAAAATCCAATTCCTGTAACTTTTCCCCAACTATTATGCGCCTCTAAATTGTTCTTATTTTTCATGAAATCCATTATGAATACGATTGCAAACCATGCCGTCAGAAGTCCTAAAACACCTAAAACTGCTTTAATCATGCCTACATCCTCCCTTTTTTTTATAATTTTCTGTATCTTCATTTTATCATTTTAATAAGTAAATGTGAATTTATATTTTGTCAAATTTAAATTTTTTTTGTATTTTTATTTTAATATAAATCCATATTTTACTGGATCTTCTGGATCAATAACAAAATGATTAAATCCTGTTATAAATGCTGCTCCTGTAATTTCCGGTATAATACCTTTATATTCTTCAATATTAGTTGTTCCAACGATTCTTCCTTTAAATAATGTTCCTAATATGCTTTCGTAAACAAATAATTCGCCTTCTTTTAATTCTCCTTTAGAATATAATGTAGCAAGTTTTGCACTTGTTCCTGTACCACATGGGGATCTATCCACTTGCCCTTGACCAAATATTACTACATTTTTATATGTTGCTTCTGGATGTGTTGGATCATCGTATATTTCAATTAAATCAACTGTTTTTATGTGATTTAAAGTAGGATGTTTAATTTCTATCGTTTCATTGATGATATCTCTCATTTTTAATGCAATTTCAGTTAATTTTTGTGTATTTTTAGGCTCTACCTTTAATCCTAACTGACTTGCATGGACAATTGCAAAGAAGCTTCCTCCAAAAGATATATCAAATGTTACTTTTCCTATTTCAGGTATTTCTATTTCTACATCTTTTTTGTAATGAAAAGCGGGAACGTTTACGATAGACACTTCTTTTACTTTTCCATTTTCTACGCTTGCTTTTGCTCTAACGATTCCTGCTGGTGTATCCATTGTAACTTCAGTGATTGGCTCAACAGCATTCACCATTCCTGTTTCAATAGCTACAGTAATAGCTCCTATTGATCCATGGCCACACATATTTAAATACCCGCCGCCATCCATAAATATGATTCCAAAGTCAGCTTCTTCATTTACTGGAGCAGTAAGGATAGAACCAAACATGTCGTTATGTCCTCTTGGCTCAAGCATAGTAGCAGTTCTTATATGATCCATGTGCTCTTCTAAGTAAATTTTCTTTTCTGCCATAGTTTTTCCTGGAATATTTGGTATTCCACCTATAATAATTCTTGTAGGTTCCCCCATGGTATGTGAATCTACTGCATGAATGCTTCTAATTGCTATCATTTCTTATTCCTCCCTTTTTCTCATTTTTAATTTTAAAAATGCTAACGCTTTCTTCGCATCTAGAGTATCTACATTATTTTCTCCTACTACTTGGGTTTCAATGCCATCCTTAGATTTATTAAAGTCCACAATAGTATCCATATATTTGTTTGTTACAACAAATTTTGCCTGGGTTCCTATAAAACTCAGTCCTACTACCGGAATATTTCTTTTTCCTATTTCCTCTATAGTATTTGCATAATCAACATGTGAATTTCCCCAGCCATCAACAGAAACAATTACACCATCTGCTCTCATAGCTTCTGCCCATGCTGCTGCTCTTTGACCAACAAAATACTTTTCCTTATTATCTTGCGGTGTGCCTACAACCATAATTCCTAAAAGATCTATATCTGTATCTTCTCCTATTACATGAAGAAGCGGGTCTCTAAAATGGTGTAGAGAAGTTTCTTTTGTAGAAGGCCCAATTCCCATATCATCACCCCTTATGTCATAGCTCTTAAAGCGCCATCTCTATATTCATTAGGAGATAAGATCATAGGAACATTTCCCATATCTATAATAGATGTACCTCCTGTTAGACCACTTGGTTCATCTGAGAAAAGCTGATTATCATACATAGCGCCTTGGCCTGCTATTTGTTTTATTATTACAATTTTTTTTGCATTAGATCTTATTCTATCAAAATATTCATGTATTTCATTTGCTTCTTTTCCTTCTGTTTCTTTTAGAATATTTCTAAAATTTTGAATAAAATGATCACATGCTCTAAAAGCTGCTAGTGGAAGTTTTCTCTCAAAAGGTAATCCTCCCTTTAATGTTACATCAAAGTGAATGATATAATCATTTTTAGAAGGCGTTCCTGCTCTATCAAATATCATTTGATCTTTTAATATCCCTTCTGAAGAACCAAATTCATGCATTTGTCTTCCATCTTCATCTACACCAGTAATCATTACATAAACACCTGTTATAGTATGGGTTATTCCTTCTCCCAATCCCCCTAATACCTTTGTAGATATAGGGATAATATCCATAATGGTGTTTACATATCGATCATAATCACCTGGTTCAATAATGTTTATATTTATGTTTGTGATTAATTCCTCAGATTCTATTAAAGACCTTGATATTTCTTTATCAATCTTAAGCACACCATTACTTATGGAATTCTTTTCAAAAAATTCCACTTTATTTACATGAAAAGATTTAATCACTAATCTTCTCAATATTTTTTCTTTTTCCATACTTTCACCTTCTTATTATAAAACTTTCCCACTCCTAAAAAGGAGCGGGAAAATATTTCATTAAACTTTAGCTACATATTCATATGGAAGTGGTACTATCTTTCCTGGTGTTTGTATCTTTACTAATTGCTCTAATGTATCTTTTACGATAGCTGTTTGCATTTCTGGGTTATTTGGCTCACCAGCATTAGCACCCATTGGAACTAGTGGAGCAACTGCTCTAGGAGTTCCATTTTGTCTTACTACAGGAGGAAGAGCTGCTATGATTATTGTTGGTATTCCAGCTTCCTCAATCGCTCTCTGCACGATCACGGCAGAGCGGTGGCAAGTACCTCAGCCAGCTGTTAGAAGAACTGCATCAACGCCTTCTTCTTTTAATTGTCTTGCTATTTCTGGTCCAGTTTCTTCAGTGAATTTTTGTTGGTCTCCACCACCACCCATAAATCCAAAATGAACTGGTGCTACTGCTTTAATAAATCCTTCTGCTGCTAACTCTTGCATTCTTGTTAATGGAAACATACAGTTTACATCTTTATTAACATCCCCATTATCATATCCACCATGAGACACCATTAAATCTTCTGCTTTCGCATCTCCTGGTATTGCTCTAAATGAAAAGTCACCTGCTAAATTAAATCTTTTATCACTTTTTAAATGTACACCAGCAGCTGTAGCTAATGCAACTGTCATATCTTTAAGTTCCTTTGTTACATGAGTAAACACTGATTGTGGTGTTATAGGAACATATATTTCTGATTGAAGTCCTTTTACTACTGTAAGACTCATACACTTACCTCCTTTATCTATTTTTTTCAATATTTTGTGCATATTTCTCATTAATTTCATCACTTAAAACTTCTGGATAACTCATCAAGAAACCAACTTCTTGTCCAAGCTTTAACTCATAATCTGTTATAAGCATTCTCTTTGGTATTCTTAAATGACCAATTCTTCCTTTTAAGTCTATTGCAATTAAACCATCTTTTATTTCTACAATTACCCCTTCTACATATCTTTCTGTAGAAGTGTATTTTAATTTTTCCATGTATGATCACCTATCTAAAAAGCTAATATTAAGCTTCTTCTTTTTCGTAGATTTCCATTCTCTTCTTACTCTTTGGTAAAGATTGCTCATTTTTAAGTAATTCTATTTTTTCTCCTGTTGCTTTTTCGATCATTTCAACATTGTTTAATTTTACATTTGCATTCCATTTTCTTTCTGCTGCTTTTATTTCTTCTCCACCTATTACTGTTTTAAGCATAGATAAAGCTCTTATCGCATCTTCTTTACATAATGTATTATTTGATAATATTTCATTTTCAATACCTTGTTTAGATTTATTATTATCTACCATGTATTTCATATATTCATTACCAACAACTAGTGCTCCTTGAACTGCTGAGAAAGTCATACCTACAACAGGAATTCCTCTCTTACCAATTTGCTCATGATGAGATGCAAAGTCTATATGATTGTTTCCAAATCCTTCAGTAGTGATAATTGCACCATCTACATCCATACCTTCTACAATCATTCCTAATCTCTTAGAAACATAGAATTTTTCAGAGTTTACTTGTGGAGATCCTACAAATATTACTCCTGCTAAATCTACTTCTTCGTCATTCATAGCTTCTATTACAAGTGGCTCTCTCCAGTAATGTCTTGATGTTTCTTTAGAAGCAGGTCCAATACAAGTTAAAGCATGAATTCCTCCATCTAATACTTCAATTGGGGAAAGTACTACTGGAACGTTTCCAAGGTCTACGTTCGGTTGTGCACCAAGTGTTCCAACTGGCTCAACTGGTAAAATTAAGTTATCATGCATTGCACCTTGTCCCATGATTTCTTTTATTACAACAATCTTTTTCTTTCCAGGTCTTCTATACTGAACAAGTTCTTCTGTATCTACTACTAAGCTGTCTTCTACTTTCTTTAATGCTTCTCTTATTTCTTGTGTAATAAAATCTGAAGCTTTGTGTGCAGCAAGTGGTCCTGGTCTTTCCATGTTTGTATGCTCTTTTATAACAACTTCTGTTTTGATGAAAATTTCACCTTTATCTGGAGCACCTGGTCTTCCCCACATGATGTTCTTTTCAAGTTCGCCTTCTGAAGAACCAAACTCTCCGATTTGAACGCCACCTTCATCTGTACCTGTTACCATGATGATAACACCATCAATTACTCTTGTTACACCTTCTCCAAGTTCTCCTTCTTCCTTAGTCGCAATAGGCTGAACGTCCATTATTGTTTCACTATATGTGCTGTATTTATCTGGAGTGATGATATCAAGTTTTATACTTACTACTAAATCTTCTGATTTAACAGCATCATTGCAAATATCTTCTCTTATATATAAAGTTGTTCCTTCGATTTTTGTTTCTGGTCCAAATTCTACTTTGTCTATTTTGAAATGCTTCTTAGTAAGTCTTCTCATTTCTTTAGCTGGAAGCTCTACTGCTTCTACTTCTGTTTCTGTTGGTGCTACCACTTCACTTACCACATTTCCTTGTGCTACCTGAGCTACTGGTGCTGCTGCTCCTACACCTAAAGGAATTTCAAGATTAATATCTCTTCCTTCTCCTATGTGTATTTTAACAACGCCACCATTTACACTTGCAACAGGTGCTATTGGTGCAACAGGTGCCACTGGCGCTACAACCGCTTCTTCTTTTACTTCTTCTTTTACCTCTTCTTTTGCTTCCTCTACTTTTTTAATACCATCTAATACATCTGCTGTTAAAGGAGTTAATGCATCAATTGTTTTAGTTAATTTTGCTCCTAAAACCTCTCCTATCGTTAAACCATTTTCAGGTATTGTTAATAATCCTGAATCTACTAAATCTGGGAATATAGCTGGATCTTCTAAATTTGATACTTCAATTACAGTACCAGCTTCAAATCTACAACAAGATACTGCAGGATCATTTGCATGAGCCTTTGCTGTTTCTGCTGAAATTGACATGAAATCGCCTCCTCTTATTCATTATTTATTTTTTTCTTCTATATAATTTATGGCCTGAAGCCCTTAAAACATGATCAGTGCTGTGATAAACGGGAACTCCTAAACTAGGAGCTACTTTCATAACTGTATTCGTTCAGTCCTCACAAGTTCCTGTTATAATAACCTCTGCACCTTGTTTTCTTAGATAGAGTACCTTTTCTGTTTGTCCTGGGCAGCTACCTGGTAAATCACATCTATATCTTCCATTTACTTCAGTCATTCGCTTACATTTCGTTTCGCCTACAACCTCAGCACCCATTCCTTCTGCAATTTCCTTTAGTCTATCTTCTTGTGCACCACATTCACATGCAATAATTCCCACTTTTCTTTTTTCATTAGGAAATGGCATAGATACTAGTATTCCACCTAAAGTTTTATTTACTGGGGCATCTTCTTTCCCAGATCTACCTGTAAAAGGTCCACCTAATACAATCTCTCCATATGGCGCTTCATATCCTCCACATTTTTCGATATAGTATTTTATTGGCATACCTAAAGGAACATCAAAGAAAACTTTACCTTCTTTTGCATCCTTTACTCTTCCACCAACAGTAATATCCTTTGTTATAACAGGTCTTCTTTCTTCTATTGCTAACACAATATTTTTTAGAGTTTCTACATTTGTTATTACAGTATTTGCTTCAAGTGGTAATTGACCTGGTTTAAGCTCTACTCCAAGTAATTCTCTTACAATAACTCTTTCATCTCCGGCTGGATACATATCTGGTAAAAACTTCACTTCTATATTCTGTTCACTTTTACAAGCTTTTCCCAATGCTATAATCGCCTTTTTGTATTTTGGTTTTACAGCAATATATCCTTTAGAAGCGCTAGTTATTTCCATGGCATACTTTAATCCTTTTACGATTATTTCTGGATGATCTTCCATTAATGCTACGTTATGTCCTAATATCGGTTCACATTCTGCTGCATTGGCAATGACACATCCATCTTTTAAGTCTACCTTCAACTTTACATGGGTAGGAAAACCTGCTCCTCCAGATCCAACTATACCTGCTTCTTTTACAGCTTCTAAGTAGCTCTCTGTTTCTTTTATTTTCATATATTCATCTGGTTGATTTTCATATGCATCTACAACAATTTCAGTTTCATTTATATCCACTACTTTACCATAAACACTAGCATGTAAATTTGCACCTAATCCTTCTGGTATAGCAATTAACTGTCCTTTTTTAACCTCTTCGCCTACTGTAATAATAGGTTTACATGGTCCACCAACATGTTGCTTCAATTGAAGAATAACTTTCATTTTCTCACCTCCTATTTTATTATTCATCACCAAATTATTGAGCAATATTTATGCCAAGTTTTGTTTTTTCTAGATTTTTTTTTATTTTTTTTTATAATACTTGAAATAAGTAGTATAAGAAAAGTTTATATCTATTATTTATTTCTTATCTTCAGGATTCATTCTATCCACACGATAAGATATATGTCGATTTTTAGACACTTTTATATTCTTTTTCTAAAATAATCATCTCTTTTTTATATTCTACATGAGCTATTTTCACCCATTCAGTAGGATTATATGCAAAAAAAATAATGTGTCATTTTTTTGACACATGTCTATTTACTGACACTTTATATTGTAAGTATCCATTTTATAATATAAAGTACTTCTAGGAATATTTAATAGCTTTGCTGCCTTTGCCTTATTGCCCCTTGAAATCTTTAAAGCATTTTCTATGGTATCTATTTCAACTTTTAATATTGCTTTGTTTAAATCTAGCACCGTTTCTTCTTTCTCCACTGTTTTCTTCGTTCTTTCTAATATATAATTCGGTATTAAATCCCTATCTATTACATTATCTTTAAATAAAACAACCAAATGTTCTATTGTATTCTTTAATTCTCTTATATTTCCTTTCCACTCATAACTTTGAAGAATATCAATTACTTCTTTTTCTACTTCTGGTATAGGCTTATTATTTTTCTCGCACATTTCCTTTAAAAAATAATGAATTAGTAAAACAACATCTGCTTGTCTTTCTCTTAAAGGAGGTAACTTTATTTCTACTACATTTAGTCGATAATATAAATCCTCTCTAAAAGCTTCTTTTTCTACCATTTCTTTCAAATCTTTATTGGTTGCAGATATAATTCTTACATTTATACCCACTGTTTTCTCTCCTCCTACCCTTCTAATCTCTCTTTCTTGCAAAACACGAAGTAATTTTGCTTGCATATGCATAGGAAGATCTGCTATTTCATCTAAAAAAACCGTTCCATTTTGAGCAAGTTCAAATATTCCCATCCTTCCTTTTCTACTAGCCCCTGTAAAAGCTCCTCCTTCATATCCAAAGAACTCACTTTCAAATAGTTCATTAGGAATAGCGCTACAATTCACAGGAACAAATAACCCTTCTCTTCCACTATAATTATGAATAGCCCTTGAAAACACTTCTTTTCCTGTTCCACTTTCTCCAAGAATCAATATACTAGCATTTGTTTTTGCTACTTGTCTTGCTATTTCTATTGTTTTTATTAGTTTATGACTTTTTCCAATAATATTCCCAAAATTATCACTCGAGAATTTCTTTACTTCACTTTCTAAAAACGCCAAAGTACTCGTTGCTTTTTCTAACTGATAAGATAACTTCTTTACTTGAGTCACATCTCTATCTGTAGATACTGCTCCAACAAATTCTCCATCTATAAAAATAGGATGAGCACTGACCACTACCTCCGAATCTTTTCTCGGCGAATGATATATATCATCTAGAGGCTTCTTTGTATTTAGCACCATCAAAAGCGCTGCCTCTGGAAAAAAATCCTGTAACTTTTCTCCTAATATATCTTTGGCTAAAACATCATATAATTTTTCCGAATTTTTATTCCATATTATGACCATACCTTCTTTGTCCACAACACACACCGCTTCATGAATATTATTTATAATATGATTTAACTTTTCTCCTACTTCCTCCATCTTCATATAAAAATAATCTCTTATTTCCTCTACTCTAATTACGCCCATTAAATATCCATTTTCAACAACAGGCAATCTTCCTATTTCATTTTTGATCATAGTATTTCTGCACTCTAGTAAGGAAGTTGTTTTCTCTACAGGAATTAAATTTTTTATCATATATTCTTTTATAGGAAGATCTTCTTCTAATTTTTTTACTTTTATCCTAGATATATCTGTTAATGAAATTAATCCTTTCAACTTTTCTTCATCATCTAAAATAAATATATCCTTTAAGTTTTTTTTAAGCATATTCTCTAAAGCACAGCTTAATTTTTCATTCTCATAAACAGTAATATATTTTTTTGACATAACGTCTTCCACGATTGTTTTCTTAGGCACTAAAAACAATTAAACCACTCCTTTATCTAAAGTGTCTTCTCCTAATTTATCTAAAAAATAGTATATTAATTTTAGCTAATTGTCAATTTTCTTTTTTTCTACTTTTTTATTCACTTTTATTTGTTTTCCAGATGAATCGATAGTGTAATTTTTCTTGTAGATAAGCTCTGATACGGGAACAATTTCATATCCTTGAGATTCTAGCTTATCTAAGACCAAAGGCAAATACTGGGCTACATATTTCGCATTATTATGAAACAATATAATAGACCCACTTTTCGTACTTTTAATTACACGATCCACAACATGCTCTACTCCAATCTCTTTCCAATCTAAAGAATCCACATCCCACTGTATTGTGTAATAACCTAACCCCTTCGCCGTATCTAATAATGTATTATTATAATCTCCAAAAGGAGGTCTAAAAACAAGGGGCTTTTTCCCTATGACTTTTTCTATTTTTTCTGAGGTGGTTTCTAATTCTTTTTTTATGTCTTCTTTGTTTAGAAGAGACATTTTAGGATGGGTTGTAGAATGGTTTCCTATTTCATGACCTCTATCTGCTATTTCTTTTACTAGTTCAGGATATTTATCTACCCAAAATCCCACTAAAAAAAATGTTGTTTTTATTTTATGATCATCTAATGTATCTAATATTTCCTTTGTATAAGTTTGTCCCCAAGCCGCATCAAAACTTATTGCTATTTTTTTATCTTTTCTATCCACACAATATATAGGAACCTTCTTTTCTTCGACTTGTGCCATTGTATCTTTTATCATATAAAAAGAACCTACTAATATAATAAGTGCTATTATCATTATAGAAAAACTCAAAATTGCTTTTTTTAAAGAAACGATGAATATTTTCACACTAAACCCTCCTAAATATGATTTTCTTTCTAAGATTAGTTTATTTTTAGGTCTTTCAAAAAATTACTAGAAGATTTATTTTTTTTAATGGGAAAATTATTTTTAGGAGGTGATTCTATGTCTCATATCCGTAGTGAATATTCCAATTTAAAAGGAAAGCGAATAGAATCAGGAAGACTAACCTTAAAACTCGAACCAAGACACTATTTAAGAGAAGCCCATAGTATTCAAGAAGGAATACGAAAAGATAAGAAAATAAAGATTCATAAAAAGTATGGTTCAAACTAGTTATACAATAACATGATGGTTTATTTTAACCCATGGATTCGTATTCTATAATTAAAAATTCATGGGTTAAAATAATGTTTTTTATCTTTTCAAAATCTGATTTCCCTTGGGACATACTTTTATACATATTCCACAAACAGAACCTCTGCCAATATGATCATAATGATTACTCATGTGTTTGCTGCAAGCTTTTGCATCATATAATTCTTCACGAGTTCTTCCTATTACCCAATTTTCTCCTTTTATCGCAAAGGCAGGACAAGAAGAAACACATATATTACAGCTTTTACATTTTGAATGGGTTGTAGGGGCATCATATTCTAGTTTCATATTGGTTAAAATACTTCCTAACCTTATTCTCGGTCCAAATTCCTCTGTAATTAAAAGATCACTTTTTCCTATCCATCCTAATCCAGATAGGGTGGCAACCATTTTATGAGATAAAATTCCTTTGTACGATCTTTCCTTTGTATCATTTATAGATTGAGACGCAGGAATAGGGAAAGCTAAATATCCCCACGCTTGAAGCTTCATCGTAATCTTTAAAGCGGCTTGATCTATAAAAGAGTTTATGGTTCTATAATGATGAAAGTAGGTGTGAGTAGGTTCTTTTTCTATATGGCTAATGACTTCATCCGATAATCTAACCGCAATGCTAATTCCACTTTCTAAATGTTTTAATTTTTCTGGTATATTTTCTGGTATACAGTCCCTTAAATTTGCAAATCCGCACTTTGATATACCTAGTTCTTTAATATAAGTTTTTAATTCTTCATTTTTTCTCATTTTAATGCCCAATCCTTTCTTCTTTCTATAATAATCATCATTTTTTAATATTTTCCAACATATTATTTTATAAAATTGGTTACATTAATAATACAACATCGAAAAGATGTTGAAAAGGAAAAATAAATTCAAACGACATTAATAAGGAGGAATTTACTATGGCAAGCAGAAATCAAAAAGTAGTTCCTGAGGCAAAAGCGGCTTTAAATCAAATGAAACTTGAAACAGCAAATGAACTAGGATTATCTAATTACGAAAACGTGGATAAAGGTAATTTAACAGCAAGACAAAATGGTTATGTAGGTGGATACATGACTAAAAAGCTAGTTGAGATGGCCGAAAGACAAATGTCTGGAAAATAGTACAACAAAAAGACTACCTTTTAAGGTAGTCTTTTTCCATTTTATACATCTTATATTTTCTACTTTCATTTTTAAAGTAAATCGTTTAATATATAAATAGAACTATTTTGTGGGGGATGATATTATATGTTCGAAAAAACATCAGAAGAATTAGCCGTCAATAAATTATTATTATTATATATTTTAAACAAGATGGAAATACATTTAACAAATGCACAAATTACACAGGTAGTCTTAGAGAATGATTTGATGAACTATTTTTCGCTTCAGCAGTTTTTGTCAGAATTAACCCAATCTAAATTTATAAGAATACTAAAAGAAGAGGATAAAGAATATTATGCGCTTACAAAAAAAAGCATAGAAGCCCTTGAGTATTTTATCTCTAGAATATCTTTAGACATAAAAGAAAAGATAGATATCTATATCTTCAAAAATAAAGAAAAAGTATTGAAGGAAACACAAGTAAAATCTAATTTCTTAAAAGTGGATGAAAATGAATTTGTTGTGAATTTAAGGGTAATTGAAAATCAAAGTACGCTTATCAATATAGATTTAAATGTAGCTTCTAACAAACAAGCAAAACTCATCTGTGATAATTGGAAGAAAAACGCTCCTACCATTTATGGAGAAATCATACAGCTTCTTATAAAAAAATAGCCTATCTACAAATTATTGTAGTAGGCTCTTTATCTAATTGTATTTCTTTCACTACAGCATATCCTTGAAGATCTATTACTTTTAAATTGTTTTCTTCTATATCTGAAATAAATAAAAACTTCTTATCTTTTGATAAATCCAATCCTAAAGGCCTACCAGAGATTTTTATTTTCTCTACTATTTTATACTGCTCTTCTTCTATTATATAGATGCTCTTATCACAAAAATCCGTTACATAAATTTCCTTTCTCAAATGATTTATCCCTATTTCTATTGGTAATTTAAAATAATCTAATACCTTTATAACCCGAAAAGTAAATCGATCTAGTAATACTATTTTTTCACATTTTGTGACCACATAAAGAATATTTTTTATTTCGTCAATTTTTAAATGCCATGGTTGAAAATTCAATCGTATTTCCTGTACAATAGTTTTGGATATAACATCTATAATCACCAACAGATTTCCACAAGGTACATATAACTTATTTAGTGTTTCATCTAATATCATTCCATGAGGCATATTGTCTACACAAATAACACCTATAGGATTAAGGTTCTTTGCATTTACTATATATATACTGTTTGAGTCTTCATTTGCTACAAATAATTCTTCATCCTTATACAATACTACTTGACTTAAATTTCCTCCTATAGAAATACTATCTATAATCTTTTTATCCTTTATACTTAGTCTATACAAAAAACCATTTACACTACTAGGGATATAAATGATTTCCTCGTCTTTATCGATACAAAAATGATGCGGATATACACTTTCTTCTACATAAATCCTTTCTTCCTCTAATGTGTACCCATCTATTATAGATATACACTTTCCAAGAAAATTAGAGACATAAATTTTCATTGCCATCTTCCCTCCTTTCTTTTATAGCTCTTCTCTTTCAAATTCTAACCTATATTATTTTCTCAAAGCGAAATTGTAAATCACCATGCAGTTTCCTAGTATTATAAAAAATTCAATAGATTAAGTTTTAAGAGAGAATACCTATATGTATCGTATTATAATAATATATTATCTTTATGTTTAAATTGATACATTTTATTGACTTTTCTCATATTATATACTATCATAGGGTATTGATATGATATGTTTAAAAAGTATTAGAGGAGGCGTTAGCATGTATAGATTCAAAACATCAGGCGTTTGTAGTAAAGAAATAACATTTGATATCGAAGGAGATATTATTAAAAACGTAAATTTTTTAGGAGGATGTCCTGGAAATTTACTTGGAATCAAGAGTCTTGTAGAAGGAAAAAAAATAGATGATGTAATCAAAAAACTAAAGGGTATATCTTGTGGTGGAAAATCTACTTCTTGTCCTGACCAGCTTTCAAAAGCATTGGAATTATATAAAGAAAAAATAAAGCATAGTGCGTAAAAAAATCTACCTTTAGAATCTTCTAAAGGTAGATTTTTTTAATTAATATAAGGATTTTGTTATGATACTCCTAACCTCACCGATCATATATAAAGAACCTGCAAATAGGATCACTTCATCCTCTTCACCTGTATCTATTGCAAATTTTACTGCTTCTTTTATCTCTTCTATTGCAGTACATTCGTTGCCTATTTTAATTATTTTTTCCTTTAATTCCTTTGCAGTGAGAGATCTATCACTATCTGGCTTTGTTGCGATCACTTTATTGCACTTTGGAATCAATATATTTAGTACAGAATCTACATCTTTATCTTTCAACATCCCTATCACAAAAGTTATCTTTTTATCCTTGAAATATGCATCCATAGCATTCGCTAGAGATTTTGCTCCATCTTCATTATGCGCTCCATCTATAATAACAAGGGGATCTTCCTTAAGAAGTTCAATTCTTCCTGGCCATTTTGTTTCTTTTAGTCCTTTATATATAGCTTCTTTATTTATCTTCACATGGTGCTTATTTTTCAATATTTCCATAACATTCACCGCAACAATAGCATTGTTTACTTGATGCTCACCAATTAATTTTATCTTTAGATCCTCATACTTTTCATTTCCTAAAGTAAAGTTAAATACTTGCCCTTTTATAGAAGATTGTTTCACTATTTTATCTTCTATATTAGCCGTAAATAAATTTGCTTTTTTTTCCTTCCCAATTGCTTCAATAGCATCTTTGGCTTCTTTTTCTTGAGGATACAGGATAACAAAAGAATTTTCTTTTATTATACCTCCTTTTTCGTAGGCTATTTTCCCTAAAGTATCTCCTAAATAATCCGTATGATCCATACTAATAGGCGTAATAACGCACACCAAAGGATTCTTCACTACATTGGTAGCATCAAATCTGCCTCCCATTCCTACCTCTAAAACCACAAAATCTACATTTTGCTGTTTATAGTAATAAAGAGCAATAGCCGTTACTATTTCAAATTCAGTAGGATGATTATATCCTATTTTTATCATTTCATCTACTTTATCTTTTACAGCAGAAGTTACCCTCCCTAATTCTTCTTCATTTATATTTTCTCCATTGATCCTTATTCTTTCCGTGAAGGTTTCAAGGTATGGAGAAGTATAAAGACCTACCTTATATCCTTGACTTACCAATATAGAACTGATAAAAGAAGAGGTAGATCCCTTTCCATTGGTTCCAGCCACATGAATTATCTTTAAATCTTCATGGGGATTTCCAAGAAGCTCTAAAAGCTTCGTTATATTCTCTAATCCTAACTTTCTTCCAAAGCGATATGTCCCGTGAATATACGCTAATGCCTCATTATAGTTCACAACAATCTCCCCATTCCCTATAAATTTACTGAATCTAAGATATTTATAAATATCTTAGATTCAGTTTTTATATTTCCCTACATGAATTTACTGTAATTTAGATTTTAAATTTTCTAATCTTTCTAGAACAGATTTTATCATCGCTTCATACTTTTCTTTCTTTCCTTTTTCTTCTTCTATTAAACTTTCTGGTGCTTTACTTAAAAATCCTTGATTAGAAAGCTTTCCATTTACTCTTTTTATTTCCCCTTCTAATTTCACTTTTTCTTTTTCTAATCTTTCTATTTCCTTTTCAAAATCAACAAGTTCCTCTAGTGGGATATAAATTTGTGCCCCTTCTATTACAGTAGACATAGCATCTTGAGGAATACTTTCTTTATTCTTTAATATTTCCACCGTAGATGCAGAGGCTAATGTAATAAAGTAGGCTTTTCCTTCTTCCATTATGTTTAATTTTTCTTCACTAGGAACAATAATGATTTTTGCTTTTTTAGAAGGAATAACGTTCATTTCTGCTCTTATATTTCTAACATTTCTTATTCCTTCCATAATTAAGTTCATTTTGTTTTCTTCTTCTTCCATATTGTTCTCTTCTTTATATTTTGGCCAAGAAGATACAATAATACTATCTTGTACATTTGGAAGATATGTATATATTTCTTCTGTTATAAATGGCATATATGGATGAAGAAGCTTTAATATATTTTCAAGAACATAAGTCAAAGTGTATAATGCTGCTTTTTTACTTTCTATATCATCCCCATAAAGCCTAGGCTTTACCATTTCTATATACCAGTCGCAATATTCTGACCAAGTGAAATCATAAATTTTTTGAAGTCCTAAGCCTAATTCAAATTTTTCCATATTATCTGTTGTCTCTTTAATTACTTTATTCATTCTTGAGATAATCCATTTATCTGCAAGAGTTAAATTATTTTGAATTTTTTGTCTATTTAGGTCATTTACTAATTCTTCATTTAAATTCATGAATACAAATCTTGATGCATTCCATAATTTATTCGCAAAATTCCTAGCAGCTTCGACTCTTTCCATATAAAAACGCATGTCATTTCCCGGGGAATTTCCTGTAGCTAATGTAAATCTTAATGCATCAGCTCCGTAGGTATCTATTATTTCAAGAGGGTCTATTCCATTTCCTAAAGATTTACTCATCTTTCTTCCTTCTGAATCTCTAACCAATCCATGTATGAAAACATATTTAAATGGAATATTATTCATACAATAAAGTCCTGAGAATACCATTCTAATTACCCAGAAGAAAATGATATCATAGCCTGTAACAAGTACATCCGTTGGATAAAAATGTGCTAACTCTTTTGTCTCATTTGGCCATCCAAGGGTTGAGAAAGGCCAAAGCGCTGAAGAAAACCAAGTATCTAGTACATCCTCATCTTGTTTCAAATTATTACTATTACATTTAAAGCATTTATCCGGTCTTTCTTTTGACACAATGGTTTGTTCACAATCCTGACAATAATAAGCAGGTATTCTATGTCCCCACCATAACTGTCTTGAAATACACCAGTCTCTTATATTTTCAAGCCAATGCAGATAAATTTTATTAAATCTTTCTGGCACCAATTTTACTTTTTCACTAGTAACTGCTTCTATAGCAGGTCCAGCTAATGCCTCCATCTTAACAAACCATTGCTTAGATAATCTAGGCTCTATTACCGTATTACATCTATAGCAATGTCCTACATTATGGTTATGATCTTTTATTTTTACTAAATATCCTGCTTCATCTAAATCTTTTACTAGCGTTTTTCTACATTCATAACGATCCATTCCTTTATATTTGCCAGATTTTTCATTCATTGTTCCATCTTCATTCATTACCACAATTCTTGGAAGCGCATGTCTTTGAGCTACTTCAAAGTCATTTGGATCATGAGCTGGTGTTATTTTCACTGCTCCTGTACCAAATTCCATATCTACATATTCATCTGCTATTACTTCAATTTCTCTTCCAACGAGAGGAAGGATGAGCATCTTTCCTACTAAGTTTGTATATCTTTTATCCTCTGGATTCACTGCAACAGCTGTATCTCCAAGTATGGTTTCTGGTCTTGTTGTTGCAATTTCTATAAATTCACTACTGTCTTTTACTGGATATTTTACATGATAAAAATGTCCAGCATGTTCTTCATGTTCTACCTCTGCATCCGATAAAGAAGTTTTACAATCTGGACACCAGTTTATAATTCTATTTCCTCTATAGATTAATTTATCTTCATATAATTTTACAAAAAACTCTGTAACCGCTTGATTACATCCTTCATCCATTGTAAATCTTTCTTTTTCCCAATCACAAGAATCTCCAAGCTTTTGCATTTGCTTTACTATTTTTCTTCCGTATTCATTTCTCCAGTCCCAAGCTCTTTTTAGAAATTCTTCTCTTCCTAGTTCATATTTGCTTTTTCCTTCTTCTTTCCTTATTTTTTCAACTACTTTTACTTCCGTTGCAATACTGGCATGATCTGTTCCTGGCTGCCAAAGGGTGTTATAGCCATCCATTCTCTTCCATCTTATTAATATATCCTGAAGGGTATGATCAAGAGCATGTCCCATATGAAGCTGTCCTGTTATATTTGGTGGCGGAAGCATGATGGTATAAGGCGCTTTATTTTCATCTACCTCTCCTTTAAAATATCCTTTTTCCATCCACTTACTATATATTCTTTCTTCAAACTCTTTTGGATCATATGTTTTTGCTAAATTCTTTGTTTCCATATTTTAACCTCCTTTTGTAATATCCTTCTATCTTATTAGTAAAAACTAAATAAAAAAAGCTTTTCATCCAATTAAGGACGAAAAGCTCTATTTCGCGGTACCACCTTAGTTCTAGAAAAAATCTAGCACTTTATTCTTTAACGACATTTGCCGTCTAAGTCTACTATTAGTTCAACTTAGAAGCTCCAAAGCTACCTTCCACAAACTCTATTCTAGAAAACCTTTCAGCCTATGAGTTTTCCTCTCTTGAGTAGAAATTTATGTACTCCTCTTTTTCACAGCTTTTTTCTCTATATAAATTTTCTTATTCTAAATTATATATAATCCTTTTTGTTTTTGTCAATATTAATATTAGTGTATAGGGATAATCTCATCTTTTTTTAATATTACTTCATTATTTTTCAAAATTTGTTTTCTTCTATCTCCACCTTCTATAGAATTTAAATATACAATTTCTTTTGGTTCAATTTTTATTGCCTTCAACTTATTTTTTTGCAAAACATCCTCTTGACAATATTTTTTTACTTCTTCTAAAATTCTCCCGTCTTTTATGCTTGTTGTTGCTTTTCCAAAAACTTGAACTCCCTTTATTTTTCTGTAGTCTATATATTCTGTATTCACAAGAAGACAAATATTTGGATTTTCTTCTATTGCCTTAAATTTATCTCCTCCTGCAGATAATACATATATATTCATATCTTCTCCTAAAAAATATTGAACAGGGCTACTTCTTGGAATATCATTCATGCAAGTTGCAAGAGATCCACCTTTATGCTCTCTTAAAAAAGCGATGATATGACTTTTTAATTCTGAAGATGTCATCTCCTTATTCATTTTTATATCCTCTCCTTCTTCCCTTATTATTATTATTTTTTATTTTCCAAATTTTATTCAAGAAAATTAATCTATCGATTTATAACACACTATTTTTTTCATATGAATACAATAAATAAGGAAAGGGGTGAGCATATGCTGTATTACGTTAAACGAGGTGATACATTAAATTCAATTGCTAAAGCCTTCAATATTTCAATCGAAGATATCCAAAAGGCAAATGTGATTTGTAATCCAAATTTTATTACAATAGGAGAACCACTTATTATTCCTGAGAAAAACATGAATTTACCCAAATCCCAAGGAGAAGGTCCTTATTATATTACGCAATACGGAGATACCTACTGGTGCCTCTCTAAGGAATTTAATATCCCCATCAAATCCCTTGTTTATATGAATAAATTAAACCCAAACTTTATCCCTACTGGATATGAATTACTTATTGGAAATTATTTAGGAAATCCCGAAAAACTGAAGGCAAAATGGAATACTACAGGGAAGACCGCTTGTGATACATTAACCCAAGAACAGGTCCATGACATTTATTACAACGGCTCATTTATATGGCAAGCTTTAGGTTATTTATCTATTTCTTATCTATTAGAATTACTTAAAAATCCTTGTGATATTGTACGCTTTTATTCTATTGTTAGTTTAGGGAGAATTGCTCCAAACAGCAATAGAGTAATAGCAGCCCTTAATGCTATGATCAATGATCCAAGTGAACTTGTTTCTAATGCAGCAAATTTGGCTTTAAGAAGAATAGAGCTCGTACAAAAATATAATAAAAGGATGCATGTTACAATTGTAGAAAATAGATTTTTTGATGAACCAAACCTAAAATCCAAACCAATAATTTTACCCATTGGAAGCGATGTTATGTCTTTAAACTGGGCAATTCCAAGCCCTACTGGCGAAAAAGACATTTTCGGAAATATTCTTTTATATGATAGGGTTCTTTTACTAAATACAGGACAAAACGGGTATATCCCTCGCCTAGGATTAAGTGAAATCAATGTTATATAGAGAAAAGATCTTCAAGTTTTATTTCTTTTTTGAAATAAAACTTGAAGATTTATCTATTTTTGTGCTTTATCTAAAGCTCTTTTTGTAGCTACCTTCCAGTTTTCACAGGTAATTGTGGCGCCTGAGATAGCATCTACATCGTAGCTTTGTTTTTCTATCATTTTATTTGCCAGAGTAGTTTTATATTCTTTTAAGTTAGGCCATATTTTCCCCTGTACTTCTTTTCCTGTCCACTCCTCATAATTTACTTCTTTGTCCTGTGAATCTAATCTTTTAAGGATAATGGACTCTATTTTATTTTCACGAATTACTAGCGTCGCCTCTTCACTCCCATATTCCCAGTTATCCCCTTTTGCCGTATAAGTTCCATCTTTATATATCTTTGTGTTTTCATCGTTACATCCTACTAATGTAAACAGTAAAATTCCCACAAAAATAAGTATTTTTATATTTTTCATCAAAAGACTTCCTTTCTTTTATCTTGTATCGTTCCAAAAATTCATAGGTTCTTGATCATAATCTATAGGCATTAAAGTATATCCCTCTTGTTTTAAATAATACAATATTTCTTCCAAAGCCTCAACTGTAGATTTTTTTTCATGAAGTAATATTACGGGAATTTTTTGATTTGAAACTTGTTCTTTTATATTTGAAATAATCTTTTCAGGTAAGACATAACGTTCTAAGCTATCCTTACTATCTACATTCCAGTCCCACATTTTAAATCCTTCTTTTACACACGCATCTCTGAAATCCTTCGTCATATATGGCTTACTTCCATAGGGTGTTCTAATTAAATTTGTCTTCATTCCTGTTGCATCCAATAAAGCATCATTATCCTGCTTCATTTCTGAAACTAATGCATTGGGTGATTCATATGCTTTTTTAACCCTATGGGTTACCCCATGAAGTCCTACTGCATTTCCTTTTTGAATTATTAACTTTACATCCTCAGAATATTTGTTTATATTGTTGGATAACATGAAAAAAGTTCCCTGTACTTCATATTTTTCTAAAATCTCTACAATTTCCTTTGTATATTTTGAAGGTCCATCGTCAAATGTAATATACCCTATTTTTGAAGGAAGGTTCTCCTTTTTATTATTTTTCTCTAATTGACGTTTTTGCATAGTATTTTTTATCTTTATAATATTTTCTTTTTTACTATACTCCATCTCATATCCCAAATAATCTACTATAAAATTTAAAGAAATCATAATTCTATTTTCTTTTAAAAACATAGCCTTATATCTATAGGTATCCTTACCTAAGAATATAGTCTGACTAAAAGGATTGACAATTATTTTTTTATCCCCTTTTTTTATAACTGCATTTTTATTTATCTCATTCCATTCAATCTTCCCTCCTAGAGCTTGTACAAAAAAACGAATTGGCACAAAAATGATCTCTTCTTTCTTTTCCAGTTGGACATCTTTAAAAGAAACAAAATCATCATTTATCATAATACGTATAGGTTTGTATGTATTTTTTTCCAATGCCATATCATTAAAAGGTATACATGCTAATAAAGCCATCATCATCCATAAAATTATTTTTTTCATAAGATCTTTCCTTTCTTTGTTTTCTTATGTTTATAATAAGATATATTATGATGTGTCTTCATTTATGCATAAAAGAGGAAAGTCTATCCAATAAAAAAGACTACTAAACACTTAGCAGTCCTCTTTATCTGGCTTCATACATAAATACCAGTCCATGCAACTATATCCTTTTTTATTTTTTACACGCTCTTTTAATTCCTTCCAGGTTGTAGGAGGTGGTACAATTACAGGCATGCCTGGCATCCAATTTGCAGGAGTTACGATCTTATCTTCATCCACCGTTTGAAGGGAATCTATAATTCTGAGTATTTCAGGAATATTCCTTCCTGTAGATAAAGGATAATACAGTATGGTTCTTAAAATTTGTTTATCATCAATAATAAATACACTCCTTACTGTAGCAGTAGAGCTCATTGCATCCGAAATCATCCCATACAGCTTTGCTATTCTCATATCTCTGTCTTCAATAATCGGAAATGGTATTTCAATTCCTGTATTTCTATAAATATTATACACCCATGCCAAATGAGAAAATTGACTATCTACACTTAATCCTAAAAGACATGCGTTTCTTTTCTTAAAATAAGGATAGCACCTTGCAAAAGATATAAATTCTGTGGTACAAACTGGCGTAAAATCTCCAGGATGAGAAAATAATACAATCCATTTTCCTTTGTAATCCGATAGTTTTATTTTTCCAAAAGTAGTTATAGCCGTAAAATCTGGAGCTTTACCACCTATTTGGGGGAAACAAGTTCTTTGCACTTCATCCTTTATATTCATGAATATACCTCCTTTTATACATATCTATATAATTAGTTTATTCATGAATATAAAAATGGTTCTATATTTTTACCATAACAGTTAATCTAATTTATATTAGCCAGTATAAAAGTTATAATTGTCAAAAATAAAAAAATAAATTTCTATGTAACTACTAAATTACCTTCATCCTCCTTTATCAACAATGCTTTCTTAATAGTCAAGTTGTCGGTAATATCTACGAATTTCCAACGGATGCTTAAATTCGTTTTCCATATGTACATCAATGCGTTCATTAACCCTATTCATTACTAAGTGTGAAACTGTACTCCTAAATTCTGATCTAATACCTTTTAGTTCATAATCTTTTGTATCAATTACTACAAAATTCCTACATATTCTAGGCAAAAAATTTACCACACGTTCTGATAACACTCTTTGTTCATCCTCTCCTACAAAAACAGTTACCGGTGTCTCTGCATCAACAATTTCTAACATGCCATGAAAAAATTCAGATGATGTAATAGACTTAGTTCGAATCCAAAGTTGCTCCTCCCAATAGCACATAGCATAAGAATAAGTTGCACCCCACTGATTTCCCGCTCCAACAAAATAATGTGGCATTTCAGGATGCTTTTTATAATAGTTATACTTATCTTTTGCAAATTCACTCGCCCATGCGTCTGCAGCTTTTGATACTTCTACAAGGGCTTGAGGTAAATACGCTTCCATCTCCGCATTATAATTATCATACTCAGGAAATTCTCCATTATTATACATTAAACGATTTGCTACCATATAAAATTTCAACTGTTCATTCAGAGGATAGGAAATACACCAATCACATAATTTTGCAAGTGGTGCATCTTTAACATCAATAAATCCAAATACACTTGCACCAATTTGTTTTGCTTTTTTTACCGCATTAACCATTTCTTCTGTACTTCCAGTGACCGAAGAAAAAATAACAACTGAATTTTTTGTGAACCTCTTATTTCCTGTTGTAACAAATTCAGCTGCATTCTCAACATATATCGGGATGCAGCTTTTCGATTTAACATACACTTCCACCTGAAGACTAGAAGCCCACGTTCCTCCTATCCCTATAAAATATATACCATCAAAGCCTTTTTCTTGTATTTCATCTACTACTTTTTCTATTTGTGGACGCAACATTAAAGCGCCTTTAACGCTTTCAATTTTCTCTTTTTCATTAAACTTTAACATATTTTATATCCTCCTTATTTATTTTTACTACTTATGAAAATGTACTAAGAAATTACATTTGTCTCCTCTCGTATACGACTTTGAATATTCTATTACTCTATTATTCTCATCATAAGTTGTACACGAAAATAAAAAAACAGTTTGTTCTTTTGTTATATCAATAAGTCTAGCATCAGCTTGGGTCAATCGAACAAGATCTAGGGTTTGCCATGCACGAGCTAAATTAATATTATAAAATTCATATACCTCAAACATACTGAATATCATTAAATCTATATCTTCTATACTCGGAACCAAATCATATGGAATATAAATTTCTTGAATTGCTATAGGTTCATTGTCTGCATAATCCAAACGTTTAATATAATAAATCATATCATTTTCATCAATTCCAAAAATTTTAGCATATTTACTATCTGCTTTTCGTTTTACTTTTTGGAGAATTTTTTTCTTTGATTCAACATTTTTATCCTTCATCGTTTGGGAAAATCCACCAAGCACTTCTAAATCCCGTTCAATCGGCACCAAAACATAGACACCTTTCCCTTGCACTCTCTTTAGCAAGCCTTCTTTTACTAAGTCATCAATGGCATTTCTTACTGTTAATCGATTAATACCATATTCTTTAGCAAGAGTATTTTCTGAAGGAATCGCAGTACCAGGAAGGTATTCTCCATCTTCAATTTTACTTCTTATTACTTCTCTTAGTTGAAGGTATATAGAGGATTGATAATTAATTCCATTTATCTCTTTCATAGTAAACCCCTTTCATTTACCAGGCTCCGGTATACCCTAATGTTTCACTTGCATTCCCTGCTCCCATCTCCATACATTCTAATATTTCTTTTTTTTCTAAGATGCCTTTTAGAAACCCCGCTATATAACTATCTCCAGCTCCCATAGAATCAACTACTTGACATGGAACAATTCCATACTTAAAGAACCTGTTTCCATCATATGCAATACTACCCTTTTCTCCCAGTGTTACTACTACTAATTCCGGTCCCTTTGAATATATGTCTTTCATTAAACTCCTCAATAATTCTGTATCTTCTCCATCTGATGCAAAAAAAAGATAATTAATATTAGGAATCGCTTTAATTGCTATGGGATCCTCTGGTCTTGTTGCTGCATCAAAGGCGATCTTTACATTTCTAGTACGTATTAACGGAAAATAATCTTCCACATTTCCCCAAAGTCCTGATACCACTAGGTCATGAGTGCAAATAAATTCTATATCTTCATCTGTTAATTTAAACTTTGACAATACACCTTCATCATAATCACCTAACTGCCTCTCCCCATCAACTAATTCGACATGTGTAATGGCAGTATTTCCACTTAAGAAGTGTACATGAGATGTATCCACATTCATACGCGAAATCGCCTTCACCATCAAATCTCCATATTCATCTGTGCCAACAGCTCCTGTATACGATGCTTCCCCTCCTAATCTAACATAATACACTGCAACATTTACCGGGTTTCCTCCCGGAAAAACTTCTCCTGTATTATCATAGACATCCATACAATTATCACCAACTGCAGCTAGTTTCATATATTTCCTCCCCTAGTTTAAAACAAATAATTTTTTTCTTATTATAATTTACTTTCTCTTTAATTCACTTGCAAAGCAAACATATTCAGAACGTGTTATTGATTTAAAACATTCAAAAACAACGCCATCTTCATCCGCTACTATTCCTGATATATATATTACTGGGCTTCCTTCTCCCATTCCAAGATAATCAGCTTCATCTTTATCACAATAAGCGATACTTATTTTTTCTTCACCGCTCGTTATTTGTACTCCATATTTTGCTTGTAAAATTTCATATAATGAAGCTTCCTCAGTAATGTATTCATCTAAGTTTATGAATCTTTCCAAATCCAAATAGGATGTTTCATACATTACTGGGATTCCTTCGAGTAATCTTAGTCTTACTATCCTTAATAATTTATGGCCCAAAATCAATCTCATTTTTCTGCCAATATTTTTATTGGCTTCACATGTATCTATACTTACAATTTGGGTCGAAATGTCTCTATTCGCTTTTTGGGCTGTTTCTTTAAAACCTTCTATATCTTGAAGATTTTTCACCAACTTACTTCTAGCTATATAAGTTCCTGATCCTTTTTTACTATATACCTTACCTTCTTCAATCAATTGTTTGATAGCACTTCGAAGTGTTTTACGATTAATATCCCACATCTCACACATTATTCTTTCAGAAGGTAATCTTTCATCTGGCTTTAACTTATTTTTTATAATATAAATTTCTATTTTCTCTATTACTTCCTCACGTAGTCTTTGATTATCCATTTTCATAACAAATGCACCTTTTTCTTAAAATTGTAATATTGAAATAACTTACTATCAATCTTAACGCATCTGCTAAAAAGCGTCAATCTGGTACATATGAGGAAATATTTATTAATTGGCTTCTACTTTTTTATTCTTTCTTTCAAAAAAGTGATAAGCCGGAAGTCCTGTTGCTACTGCTATAACGGCTGCCACAAGTCCTGGAATAGGAGCCCATAAAAATGTTGACCATATTAGCGTTCCTGTCATAATCATAGCTATCCCTACCATTAATAATCCAGCTGGCATTTTATAGGTAGGTTTATAATGGGATTTTTTTCTTAAAACAAGAATTATTCCAAAAGTGAAGAAATTTTTTAATAACGAAACAAGTGTAAAATATCCTAATAAATCTGTTAGTGATGAAGCAAAGATTAACAAGATAGCAACGCCACATTGAACAATAATTGAAAAATATGGTGTTTCATATTTAGGGTGTACTTTGGCAAAAGATTTAAAAAACAATCCATCTTTCGCCATGGCATATTCAATTCTTGGCTGATACATAATGCAACTTGATAAAGATCCAGTCACTACAATAATCGCCATAATTGCAACAACTACCCCAGCATAATTTCCAATTCCAGGGATTTTAGAAGCTAACAACGCAATAGGAGCATCTGATGAAGCTAACTCATCTACACCCAATAAGCCTGATGCTGTAATTGTTAAACCTATGTAAATAACTAGTACAATTAACGCTGTTAAAATTAACCCTCTTGGCATATTCTTTTCAGGATTTTTTATTTCTCCTGCCATGTAGCAGGGTGCTGCCATCCCATCAAATGACCAGGTGGTTGCTGAAACGCCTGCAAGAAGAGCTGCAATTCCGGTAGTTGTTGCTCCAGCTAACGGTGCTGCAGACATAAAAAGTTCATCCTTAATAAAGAAAATACCAATTCCAACAATAAGCATAAATGGGATTATCTTTAAACCTGTAATAATAACCTGAAACTTACCTCCCCCTTCTACAGAACGTAAATGAATCCCCATAAAAATTAGTACTAGGATAGCGGCAACAATTCGTAAAATAATTCCTTCTGCCTTAATAAAAAAGGCTAAATAATTGGCTATCGCTAAGGCCATGATAGAAATAGAAGGTGGATCAGTAGCCCAAAAACTAATCCATCCACATAAGAAAGCTAATGGTCTAGAACCAGCTTCTCTAAAATAAACATATTGACCACCATTTTCAGGAAATGCACTAGCAAGTTCTGCATAGCAAAAGTTTGCTGGTATTTGAACAAGACCACCAATTAAAAATGCAAGAATTAAAAACAAACTGCTACCAGCAGCACCTGCAACTTCACCCAAGGACGAAAAAATTCCTGATCCAACAGTAGTCCCAACCCCTAATGCAATTACCGCACTCAATCCTAATTTTCTCTTTAAATCAATAGCACTTTGCTGATTTGACATGTTCAATCCCCTTTCCATTTTTTACCTAATTATCGAATCATCTACCTTCTCAATGCTATCCTCACTATTTTACAATTATATAAATCAATACAGTTCTTCTAAAAGGTCCATCCAATATACAACACTATATATCTTGCACTGACCCTCTGATAATCTCTCCTTTCTATAAGTATTTGAATTTTTTTTAACTCAACTATAGCATCACCCCCTAGGTACCTGTACATATTCTAAAGCGTTATAGTATTTTATTAAATCAGAAGTAGATTTAAAAATGCTAAATAAACATATAGGTCCATAAATATTTATTTCCTCTAGTAATTGGCTTCTCTCATTAATTTACGTACATTATCAATAGCTCTTCTTGCATATAATCTAGGTTCATTAATATATTCTGTAACTAGTTCTAATGTAGCCGTTCCTTCATAACCATAATATTTCAATTCTTTAAACAACTCCAAAAGGGGAATAGATCCTTCGCCTGGAATAATATGACTATCCGTCCCTTGTTTGCCATCAATTATATGCATATGAGACACTTTATCTCCAAACTTTTCAAAATATGCCATTATGCTTTCATACTGTACAAAAGGTGGTACCACATCACACATCCCATAAAGAAAAGGTGAGTTAATTTGTTCTAATAATTTTCCTAAATCATTCGAACTCTTAAATGCATTGGTCTCATATGGTGTTAAGGTCTCTACTACAAGCTTTATTTCTAGTTTTTCAGCATGCTCCGTTAATTCTTTAATACTTTTTGTCATTCGTTTCCAGATATGATCATGAGATGATAAGTATCCTGCATGGGCTGGAGAAATAATCATAAATTCTGCGTTCATCTCTTTTGTCATTTCCAAGCATAATTTTAGATATAAAATAGCATCTGAACGTTGTAGTTCACTTCCTATCATAAAATTATATGGATAAGCGTTATGTTCTGGTGTATATCCTAGAACAGGTATTTCATATTTATCAATTAATTTTTTTACTTCTTCAATTTCTCCTGCTTTTAAGTCTTTAGCATAAGCATGTGGTCTCCCACCCCAAAGTTCAATAAAATCATAACCAAATCGCTTGGCATCTTCAAAACAATTCTCCAAGGGATTCCTTTGGTATCCAGATGTAAACATTCCTAACTTCATTTTATTTCCCCTCCTTTTCAATATCTTTTATTAATTTAACTAATGCATCACCTAACTCCTTATGGCCTTTTTCTGTTAAATGTATTCCATCTTCGCCCAATTCATTTATAACGCTTCCTGCTTCTAAGAAAAAATAAGAATATTGATTTGCCAACTGTTTATATATCTCTACCAACTTTTTACTCTTATAAGATGCGTTTTCATCAAACATAGGTTCATTAATTGGATTAATTGGAGGAGGTGCTACAATTATAATTTTTGTATTTTGCTTTTTTCGTTGTATGGTATTCATTATTTTAAATAACAGCTCCTCCATTCCATAACCAATTTCTATTGAATTAACATTAAAGTGGGTTTTAGTATCATTCGTACCCAACATGATTACTATATAGTCTAGCGGAAGATGAGAAAGTAAAATTGGTGTTATATGATCTAAAGCACATCTTTCAGGCTCTATTTTGTCAGAAAATGCTGTTGTTCGCCCATTCAATCCTTCTTCAATTATGACGCATTTATCACCTAAACCCTTAGCTAATATTCCTGTATATCTAACATTTTCAGCATAACGTATTCCTAATTTTGGTATATACCCCCAAGTATTAGAGTCTCCAAAGCACATTATTCTCTTTTTCATTTAAATCCTCCCCTGATTAAAAATAAAAAAATTACCTTCCATACAATATCTTCTTCTACCACCTCATGTTTACTAATGTCCTACTGCGAAGATATAAAAACATCCATAGTCAATACCCTTGCTAAATCACCTCCATCAATTATTAAATATATAAATAAAACAATACAAGCTTGCAACCCATATTATCTACAATTTTATATATGATCCTGTGTTTTGCATACCAATTTCCTTATTCTCCTTTTTACAATAGAGATATTGTGCTAACTAAATTAATTTTCCTTTGCTTTTCAGTGTTCACATTCTTTTTTTATAGAGTTTATATGTTTATATTTAACCAATTTAACTATACATGTTTTCGTTTTAAGTATACCAATAAGATAGCATGCTTTCCTTTGTTTGTCAATAAATCTACTTAAATTATGTAAATATACCCTTAATATTTCCTTATTTTTTCAGTTAAATAACCTTATTTCTGTTTCAAATAGTATATTTCATTTACTTCACCTATTTTTATTGAATATTTTCTCAATTCGTGATATTTTTATAGCAATTGGTATATTTTTAAATATAACTTATATATTAAGGAGGGATTAGTTTATGAAAGCAGACATTTTATTACAATCAAATTTTATATTTAACGGTATAACAGACATACCTTTTGAGGGAAGTATCGCAATTAAGGATAACAAAATCATTTCAATCAATCACTCAGATGGTTTAAATTATGTTGATGAACATACGATCATATTCCCGCTTGGAGACAAGTTAATTTGTCCTGGCTTTGTTGATGTACATTGTTTTTTCACTGGTCACTTGCTTAAAATATTTGGAGTAAATCTAAACGACTGTAAAACACCAGAAGAAGTGCTTCAAGTTATTTATAAATATAAAAAAACAAAAAAAGAAAATGCTCCTTTAATCGGAAGAAACATAAATTCTAAATTTGATATTTTAGATCAAAAACTACTTGATAGCTACTTTGGCGATACTCCTATTATCTTGTTTCATAAAAATAGTGATAGCTGTTTTATGAACCAAGCAGCAATTCTTGCTTATGGCTTCACTCCACAAACTTATTCAGCAGAAAGTGCATGGCAGTTACTTAAAGAGATCTTATGCGAAACATCTTTTTCTGAACCTGCATTCAAAGAGTATTTATATATGCTTAATTCTAGAGGAATCACTTCAATCAAAGAAATGGCTTTTGATGATTTTTGGGGATTTACAAAATCCTTAGAGAAGTTAGCTAAAAATAAAGAATTAACTGCTCGTGTTAACTTTATGAGCCAACCCGTCAAAGAACCCATAAATTTCAAATTCGGAGAAAATATGAGCGCTCGTCTAAACAGCAATTTTTTAAAATTTTCTGGATATAATTTAATGACTTATGGTTCAATTAGCCAAATGGAAGCTGAAATGAAAAGCCCCTACAGTAATTTAAAAACCTCATGCAAAATAAATATCGATTGGAAATCAATAGAAACAAATGTACTCTTAGCTGATAATAAAGGATTCCGTTTTTCCCTTCATGCACAAGGAGATTCTGCAATTTCTAAATCTATTGATATTTTTAGTAAGTGCCAAAAATCTTCTACTGGAAAAGTACTTAACCGACATGCTATAACAGATTTAGAGCATTCTGACCCTATAGATTTAGAACGAATGGGAAATTTAGGCATAATAGCAGAAATATACCCTCAAATTATGTCCCTTTCAAATCGTTCAGATAAGTTATCAATGATTGAAAAAAATATAGGTTTAGAACGTGGACAAAATTATTGGAATCGAAAAAAACTAATTAATAGTAGTGTCAATATTTCCTGTGCTACAGATTTGCCATTACTTTATCCCGATATCCCAGAATCAGTTTATCATTCCGTTGGAGGCATGTTCCCCGAAGGAGGTTTACCCTTTAATCAAGAAAATACACTTACATTACCTGAATTATTAAAAGCATGGACGATAGGCGGACAATATAATCTTGGATTTGAAAATATATTAGGTACACTTGAAAATAATAAATTGGCAGATATAACTGTATTAGACCAAAATATTTTCATGCTTCCACTTGATAAAATTAGAGAAGCAAGGATTTGTTTAACAATAGTGGATGGAAAAATCGTTTATAATACACTTTAGCCATTAACTTCTAAAAAGTTACTTAGGTAATAACTTTACGCAAACTGGTCCATAAGTGAAGTGCCTATTAACTAGCAATGTAACCTCTATCTTCTATTAATCGTTCGCAATAAATTAAATTTTGTGCTATAATATAGTTTTGATAAGGAATAAATAATTAAACGGAGGACAACATAAAATATGATTAGTACACAAGGTATAACACTAAGATATGGAAAAAGAGCATTATTTGAAGACGTTAATATAAAATTCACTCCTGGGAACTGTTATGGTCTAATTGGAGCAAATGGTGCTGGAAAATCTACCTTTTTAAAAATACTTTCAGGAGAAATGGAGGCAAACTCTGGAGAGGTTATCATCGAACCAGGTAAAAGACTTGCTGTTTTAAAACAAAACCATTTTGAATTTGACGAATTTGAGGTTTTAAAAACAGTAATAATGGGTCACAAAAGACTATATGACATAATGGAAGAAAAAAATGCTTTATACTTAAAAGAGGATTTTACAGACGAAGATGGTATAAAGGCTGCTGAACTAGAAGGAGAGTTTGCTGAACTAAATGGCTGGGAAGCGGAAGCGCAAGCAGGAGAATTATTGATAGGTCTTGGTATTCATAAAGACCTTCATGAAAAGAAAATGAAGGATATGAGTGGTAATGAGAAAGTAAGAATACTTCTAGCTCAGGCACTATTTGGTAACCCAGATGTATTATTATTAGATGAACCTACAAACCATTTAGATCTAGAATCTATCAATTGGCTTGAAAATTTCCTTTATAATTTTGAAAGTACAGTAATTGTTGTGTCCCATGATAGACACTTTTTAAATAAAGTCTGTACCCATATAGCAGATATTGATTTTGGTAAAATACAACTATATGTAGGAAATTATGACTTTTGGTATGAATCTAGTCAATTAGCTCTTCAACTTGCAAAAGATGCAAATAAGAAAAAAGAAGAAAAAATCAAAGAGCTACAAAGTTTCATTGCTAGATTTAGTTCAAATGCTTCTAAGGCAAAACAAGCAACTTCTCGTAAGAAACAGCTTGATAAATTGACTCTAGATGATATCAAACCTTCTACTAGAAGATATCCGTATATTCACTTTAAGCCAGAAAGAGAAGCTGGAAATATTTTATTAGAAGTAAACAATTTAACCAAGTTTATTGAAGGTGAAACGGTATTAAACAACATTACCTTCACTGTCAATAAAGGAGATAAAATCGCTTTTGTTGGCTCAAATGAACTTGCGAAAACTACCCTATTCAAAATAGTGATGAACGAACTTGAAGCAGATAGCGGAAATTACAATTGGGGTATCACTACCTCTCAAGCCTATTTCCCGAAAGACAATTCCACTTATTTTGATGGTGTTGACTTAAATTTAGTAGATTGGCTTCGTCAGTATTCTAAAGAAAAAGACGAAACCTTTATACGAGGATTCTTAGGAAGAATGCTTTTCTCTGGTGAAGAATCACAAAAAAAATCATCCGTATTATCAGGTGGAGAAAAAGTAAGATGTATGCTTTCAAAAATGATGCTTAGCGGTGCAAATGTATTGATATTAGACGAACCAACAAATCACCTTGATTTGGAATCTATCACAGCTCTTAATAATGGATTGATTGATTTTAGTGGAACTTTATTATTTGTATCTCATGACCATCAATTTGTTCAAACCATTGCAAATAGAATAATTGAGATTACACCAAATGGATTAATTGATAGACAAATGTCCTATGATGATTATCTTCAAAATGAAGAGATTAAAAAATTACGTGATAGTATGTATAAATAACGAAAATATATCAAAGGATGAATAGTTTTTTGTCAAATTCTATGCTATACTAAAATGAATAAAAAAATTTTTTAGGAGTGTTCATATGTCAAGTAAATTTCAAGTAGGTAGTATTGTTGAAGGAAAAATAACTGAAATTAAACCTTTTGGTGCTTTTATCGCATTAGATGAGTCAACTAGAGGATTAGTTCATATTTCTCAAGTTGCCCACGGCTTTGTAAAAGATATCAACGACATTCTTTCTGTAGGAGATACAGTAAAAGTAAAAATTATATCTATTGATGAGAACTCTGGAAAAATTTCACTTTCAATTCGTGAAACACAAGAAGCACCAGCACCTCGTCCTCGTTATCCTCAAAATAATAGAAATCCAAAACCTCAAGAACAGCCAAAACCTCAAGAAAGTGTTTGTCTTGAAGATAAACTAAAAGATTGGTTAAAACAATCTAATGAGCGTCAAGCGGATTTAAACAAACGTAATAATAGAAGATAAAAAGTAAAGCCCTATCCTATCCTTAAAATAGCATAGGGCTTTGCTTTACACCTCCAGAGTAGTGTTATCTATCCATCTCCATTCTTTTTTTATATCCTTTATATCTTTTATCAATTGATATACTGCTACATCCTTCATTTTTGCTTCTAACATCACATCAAAATCTCTTCCTATTTCTTTATATTGTTCTATAAAGTCTATAAAATCATATGGATTGATATAATCTGCATGTTTCCTATCCTTTTCTCCATTTCTAGGACTGGAAAAATGAATTTTTGGGGTAAGTTTTTCCTTATCCCATGTTTTAAAAATCTCTTCTATTATTTCTTTTAGATCATCTTCTCCATCATTACACACATGATGATGTACGTCCAATACCATAGGAAGGTTTAACGCTTTGCAAAGATTTAAAACTTCTTTTGCAGTAAATACTTTATCATCATTTTCTAGAATCAGTCGATTGATAATTTTCTTAGGAAATTTTTTCAAATTATCAATGAAGCGATTCATTGCAATCTCTTTTCCTCCTTGGCTACTTCCCACATGAAGAATCATTTTTCCTTCAGGGTAATTTATATCTTCAAATAAGTTTGCATGAAAATTTAGATTCCTTTGTGTATCTAAAACAACTTTTTCATGTATACTGTTTATTACATTGAATTGATCCGGATGGGTATCAATTCGCATATTGTGATCTTTTATCATTCTTCCTATTCTCTCAAAATCTCCTTTAAAGTATTTTCTATAATCCCAGTTTTCAACATTTGGATGGGTTGCTAATGGAACTAACTTTGATGTCACTCTGTAAAAATGAACTTGATTCTTTATATTATACTGAAGAATTTTATACAGATCCTCTAAGTTAGACAAGGTTACTTCTTTTAATTTATTTATTCGCTCTTCTTCTAAAGTGATTTTTTCATATCGAGTATACGTTAAATTGCTAGAAGAGGTTACTTTAGGTAAATTAAGTGCAATGGCTACATATCCTAATCGAATAATCATAAAAACACCTCTTTATTATATAAATTTCAAATCTTCTCTCTTAATTCCTACTTTTCCTAAAAAATTAAAGTCTTCCTTATATCCATGAAAGTCGGATCCTCCCGTAATATACAAATTGCGTTTTTTCGCAATATATTTATATTTATCCGATATCCTCAAAGAATGTTTTGAATGATATACCTCTATTCCATCAATACCCATATCTAATAGCATCTCCACATATCTATCCTCCTGTATTAAATGGGGATGTGCTATAATAGCAATTCCACCTGCGTCTTTAATAATTTGTATTGCTTCTTTAGCAAGAAGCTTATACTTTTCCACGTATCCAGAACAATCTTGTCCAATATACTTTAAGAAGGCTTCTTGCTTATTCTTAACATATCCCTTTTCTATCAAAATATTAGCAATATGAGGCCTCCCAATAGATTTTAGTGGATAGTGATATAAATCCGTAGATTCAATTTTTATTCCTAGGTTATTTAGTTTTTCAATTATTTTAAGTCCTCTTTCTTCTCTGCTTTTTTTTAATTTTTTTGTTATTTCTGTTAATCCTTTATTATAATAATCTATTTTATAACCTAAAATATGCACCTCCTTCTCCATTATAAACGTGCTAAATTCAATTCCATTAATGAATAAAAAATTTTTTTCTCTTGCATAGGATTCTCCTTCTTTTAATCCGTCTATGGTATCATGGTCTGTAATGGCTATTCCACATAAGCCTTTTTTCATCGCCAGATCAATGAGTTCCTTTGGTTTGTATATTCCATCAGAATAATTTGAATGCATATGCATGTCCACCATTTTCAAAAAATCACTTCCTCGTTAAATCATTTAATTCCATTTTATTATATAACAGTATCCTTTCAAGTAAAATTATTATTATTAAAAGCTTGGGTCAACCCAAGCTTTTAATAATAATAAGGATAATCATAGTCATAGCCATAATCATACCCATAGGGTCTTCTTCTTCTCCTTCTTCTTCCTAGTAATTCTCTTATTAAAAGTATTCTTACAAAATCTCTAAATAAACGGCGACGTCTAGGCTGTCTGAAGTAATCCTCATCATCTTCTTCATCACTTCTCATTTTATAATCTTGCTCATAATTATCATATATTTCATCTACCATAGATTCTATTTTCTTCTCTTTTGGAAATGGATACATTTCTGCATTATAATCCAAATCTTCTCTTTCACATACCCTAATGACATATGGATATACTTCATGATAGATTTTAGGATATGCCTTGTTTGCCATTTTTTCGCAATATTGTACATAATAATAGTTATACAAGTGTTTCACCCCTTCTACCTAATATTTAGGCACGCTACCCACTTATATACTATGCACTCTTCTTATAATTTGTTATTTTTTTTATAAAGTATTTCTTGTCCTCTATACGATAAGCTCACTATCTCTACATCTTTATTTTGCATCTCTTCTTCAAATTTTTTTGTAATGTACGCTTTATCTTTAAAATGAATAGGAATAAACATTTTAGGTTTTATTTGTTCAATAAAATATTTTCCTCCACAATAATAGTTTTCTTCTAACCTTGGGTCAACAGGAAAAAAAGCAATATCTATTTCTTCTCCTGCTAATTTATTTATTTCTTTCTTAAAGGATTTTTTCGCCTCATATTTCTCCTCATTTGTATATCCCTTCCAATTCCACCAATTTAAATCTCCTGCATGAAATATAGTTATATTATCTGCTTTTATCAAAAATGATACACCTATATCCGTAGAGCCATATCCTTTTATGTTTATATTTTCTTTCTTTATTCTTTCATGAGGTGCTATATAATGATAATTATCTTTATGCACATGTATATTTATATCATCACTTAGTATATAGTGTATCTGAGAATTAAATTTTTGCCATTTAAAAATAATAGGATTGTAATGATCTTTATGTCCATGGCTTACAAATACAAATACATTTTTTCTACTATCAAAGTCTTCCTTTGATAGTACTCCATGATTTATACTTCTTTTATTTCCTCTCGGGGTATCTTTATAATAATCAAATATCAAAAAATAATTTTTCGTTTCAACAGCAAATCCACTATGATATAAATAATTTATTTTGACCTTTAAATTATCCATAAGATGCCCTCCATTTCGTCTAATATTCTTCTTATAACCATATATACTATTCTTTAAACATATTATATATATATTCTAACATGCATAAATTATAACCTCCCCTTTGTAACCATTATTTTTTCGTTGAATATATTAGAACTACATAGAAATTTACATCTGTTAGGAGGGACTTACTATGAAAAGAGGAAGAAATCTTGCTTTAGTGCTATCGCTGCTAATGATTCTAATCCTTTCTTTAAGTGGCTGCACTGAAAAAAATTTGACAAAAATTAAAGTAGCAGAAGTAACACACTCTATATTTTATGCACCTCAATATGTAGCTTTAAACGAAGGATTCTTCAAAGAAGAAGGATTAGATGTAGCGTTAATCAATACAAAAGGCGCAGATAAAACCATGGCCGCACTTCTTTCAAAGGAGGTGGAGATCGGTTTCATGGGCCCAGAGGCTTCTATTTACGTGTATAATCAAGGAAAAGAAGATTATGCTATAAACTTTGCACTATTAACGCAAAGAGATGGTAGCTTCTTACTGGGAAGAGAAAAAGATAATTCCTTTACCTTTGATAAATTAAAAGGAAAAACTATTATCGGAGGAAGAAAAGGCGGCGTTCCCGAAATGACCTTGGAATATGTTCTAAAAAAGAACAGTTTAAAAATAGGAGAAAGTGTAAACGTAAGAACAGATATTCAATTTGACGTTATGGCAGGAGCTTTTGCAGGAGGAGAAGGAGATTATGTTGCATTATTTGAACCTGTAGCTTCATCTATGGAAAAAGAAGGAAAAGGATATATTGTAGCCTCCATTGGTAAAGAATCTGGATATCTTCCTTATACCTGCTACTCTACCAGAAAATCTTATATGGAAAAAAATCCAGACATCATTCAAAAATTTACAAATGCTATTTATAAAGGACAACTATGGGTAGAAAATCATACGAGTGAAGAAATTGCAAAATCTATCTCCTCTCAATTTCCAGATACAGATATAGCAGCATTAACTCAAGTTGTAGAAAGATATAAAAGTCAAGATACTTGGTCTAAAACCCCAGTACTTCAAAAGGAAAGCTTAAATCATCTTATGGATATTATCGAACTTGCTGGAGAATTAAATAAAAGAGCACCTTATGAAAAGATCGTTACAACAACTTTTGCAGAAAAATCTATCAAAAATAAATAAAAGGGCAGAAGTTTCTGCCCTTTTATTTATACTAAACCTTGTGCCATCATTGCTTCTGCAACTTTTAAGAATCCAGCTATGTTCGCACCTGCTACATAGTTTCCTTCAAATCCGTATTCTTTTGCTGCTTCTTTAGAAGCTTTAAATATATTTACCATTATTCCATGTAATTTTTCATCTACTTCTTCAAAAGTCCAAGATAATCTCATGCTATTTTGAGACATTTCAAGAGCTGAAGTTGCAACTCCCCCTGCATTAGCAGCTTTTGCTGGAGCAACTAAAATTTTATTTTCAAGGAATAAACCAACTGCTTCATTTGTACAAGGCATATTTGCACCTTCTCCTATAGCAGTTACACCATTTTGAATAAGCATTTTCGCTTGTTCTACATCTATATCATTTTGTGTTGCACATGGAAGAGCTACATCACATTTAATTGTCCAAATTCCTTTTTGTCCATCATGATATTCCGCTTCTGGATGATGCTTCACATATTCACTAATTCTCTTTCTTTCAACTTCTTTAATTTTTTGTACTGTTTCTAATTTGATTCCATCTTTATCATATATATATCCAGTAGAGTCACACATAGCAACTACTTTTGCTCCGTAGCTTTGTGCTTTTTGACAAGCATAAATTGCAACGTTACCAGAACCAGATATTACAACTGTTTTTCCATCTAAGTTATGTCCATGTTCTGCAAGCATTTCTTTAACAAAATATACAAGACCATATCCTGTAGCTTGTGTTCTAGCAAGTGATCCTCCATATGTAAGTCCTTTTCCTGTTAATACACCTGCTTCATAAGCATTTTTTATTCTCTTATATTGTCCATATAAAAATCCTATTTCTCTTCCTCCAACACCTATATCTCCAGCTGGAACATCTAAGTCTTGTCCGATATGTCTATATAATTCTGTCATAAAGCTTTGACAGAATCTCATTACTTCTGCATCTGATTTTCCTTTTGGATCAAAATCAGATCCCCCTTTACCTCCACCTATTGGAAGTCCTGTTAATGAATTTTTAAGAATTTGCTCAAATCCTAAGAATTTTATGATTCCTAAATATACAGATGGATGAAATCTAAGTCCACCTTTGTAAGGTCCTATTGCACTATTAAATTGTACTCTAAATCCTCTATTTACTTGTACTTTCCCGCTGTCATCAACCCAAGGTACTCTAAACATAATTTGTCTTTCAGGTTCAACGAATCTTTCTATTAATCCTGATTTTACATATTCTGGATGTTTCTCTATAACAGGCTCTAAAGAAAGTAAAACTTCTTCTACAGCTTGATGAAACTCCACTTCACCTGGATTTCTTTTTTTAACCTTCTCTAAAATCTCTTGTACTATTGACATTTCATCATCCCCTATATCCAATATTAGGAATCCATACCTTTTTTCTTCATCACTAAGGTATGGATATCCCTTATTTATAATTATACATCTTATGGTATAATTTTCAACAAAAACTTCAGAAAACGTTATCATAAATCAATAGTTTTTTATATTCTGATTTTTCTGAATATTTTAAGACATCCTTTTTCTTTCATCTTACCCTATTTTTCTATATCTACTTTAATTAATTTCTATTCGCTCTCCTTTTGATATATATATTATCTTTTCACATATGTTGGTAATATGATCTCCCATTCTTTCTAGATATCTTCCTACAAATAATAGTTTGGTTCCTTGATTAATATTTTTACTGTCTTCATGAATCATTTCTAATATGTCCCTATATACATCTTTATATAAATTGTCTATTAATTCATCTTCTTTGCCTATCTTTAATGCTAAGCTAGCATCTTCTAGTATAAAACTAGATTTTGCATTTTTAAGCATATCTGCAATAATATCTTTCATTTTTGGTATATCTATAAGGGGTTTTATATGTTCTTCTTTCCCTATTTTTATGGTTTCTTTTGATACGTTTACACAAAAATCTCCTACCCTTTCTAAATCCGTTATTATTTTAGATATAGAAAATAGGATTCTTAAATCTTTTGCCATAGGTTGTTGAAGTGCAATAAGTTCTATTGCTTTTTCTTCTATATCATACAAATAACTATCCACTTCATCATCTGAATTGATTACTTTTCTGGCAAGTTCTGTATCTTTATTCATTAAAGATTCTATTGATTTTTCAATTAAATCTTCCACTACTTCCATCATCTTTACTACTTCTTCTTTTAAATCCTTTAGCGCTATATCAAAATTACTTCTAACCATAATGCACCTCCTGTTTTTATCCAAATCTTCCAGTTATATAATCTTCCGTTCTGCTGTCTCTTGGCGTTGTAAATATTTTATTTGTTTCGCCAAATTCTATGATTTCTCCCATTAAGAAAAACGCAGTATTATCTGATATTCTTGCCGCTTGCTGCATAGAATGAGTAACGATTACAATGGTATACTCTTTTTTTAAGTCTTCTATTAAATCTTCTACTCTAGAAGTAGCAATAGGATCAAGTGCAGACGTTGGCTCATCCATGAGAATTACTTCCGGTTCCATAGCAATGGCTCTTGCAATACAAAGTCTTTGCTGTTGTCCTCCAGACAATGCCCAAGCCGATTTATCCAATCTATCTTTCACTTCATCCCAAAGGGCTGCTCCACGAAGACTTTTCTCTACGATTTCATCTAATCGTTTTTTATCCTTTATCCCATGTCTTTTAGGTCCATATATAATATTCTCATATATGGATTTTGGAAATGGATTTGGTTTTTGAAAAACCATCCCTACCTTTTTTCTTAATTCTTCCACTTCTATAGATCGTGAATAAATATTCTGATTGTCAAGTAATATTTCTCCTTCTACTTTTGTTCCTTCAATTAAATCATTCATTCTATTTAAGGTTCTTAAAAATGTTGATTTCCCACACCCTGAAGGTCCTATGAATGCAGTTACTTTTTTTTCTTCTATATCCATATTTATGTTTTTTAATGCTTTAAAATCTCCATAATAAAAATCCAAATTTTTTACTTTCATTTTCACTGACATGTATTTTCCTCCCTACTGTTTAATTCTATCTTGATATTTATTTCTAAGCAGTATTGCAACTAAGTTTATAATAACAAGCACCATGAGTAAAACGATAATGGCTGCTGCGGATACATTTTGAAATTCTGCTTGGGGTTTTGAAGCCCAGTTATATATTTGAAGAGGAAGGGTTGTGAATTCATCAAATATCCCTTTTGGAGAAAACCATATTCCAGCTGCTCCTCCAACCACTACAATAGGCGCTGCTTCTCCTATAGCCCTAGATACTGCAAGAATAGTTCCTGTTAATATTCCAGGCATAGCATAAGGAATAATTACTCCACTTATTGTTTCCCATTTTGTAACACCTAAAGCAACCGATGCTTCTTTTAATTCCTTTGGAACTGTTTTTAATGCTTCTTGAGAAGAAACAATAATAATAGGAAGAATAAGCATTGCCATGGTTAAGGAAGCAGAAAGAATACTTCTTCCCAAGCCAAAGGTTCTAACAAATAAGGAAAGTCCTAGTATTCCATACACAATAGCAGGCACGCCAGCTAAATTATTTATATTGACTTGTATCAAAGTAGTCAATCTGTTTTTAGTTGCATACTCCTGCATATAAATTGCTGCTCCAAGACCTAAAGGAAAAGCAATTAAAACAGTTAATACGATAATCCATAAAGAACCCAATATGGCAGCTCTTATACCTGATTTATTTGCAAGTCTAGAAGAATAATTTAAAAAGAAATCTACATTTACATAAGAAATTCCTTTTTTAAATACATCCCCAAACAAAGCAATCAATACAATAATACTAAATATGATAGAAATTAATAATATAAAATGAAATAGGTTATTGATCATTTTTCTTTTCTTTAAAATGGATTTATTCAAGCTTTCTGCCTTCATTAATATTCCTCCCTAAATTTTTTAGATAGGTAATCCGATATAATGTTCATCACTAAAGTGCTTAAAAATAAAAGCATAGCTACAGCAAAAAGAGTTTGTGCTTCAATTGTTCCTTTTGCCGCATCCCCTTGACTTACCTGTACAATAAATCCTGTCATGGTTTGGATACTTTCTAATGGATTTAATGTTAGCTTTGGAGTAGATCCTGCTGCTAAAGCAACAATCATGGTTTCTCCAATGGCTCTCGATATGGCTAAGATAAAGGATGATATAATTCCAGAAAAAGCAGCAGGCAATACAACCCCCCATACTACTTCTATTTTTGTAAGTCCTAGTGCATACGCTCCTTCTCTTAAGCTTTTAGGAACCGCCTGCATAGCATCCTCACTCAAGGATAATACCATAGGAATAGTCATAATTCCTACCGCAAGAGCAGCACTCAATGCATTATAAATGCTTGTTTGAGATATAAACCTTTGAAGTATTGGTGTGATCACACCTAATGCAAAAAATCCGTATACAATAGAGGGTATTCCTGCTAATATTTCTAAAATAGGTTTAATGATTCTTCTTACTTTTTTATTTGCATATTCGCTTAAATAAATTGCGCTCAAAAGCCCCATTGGAATGGATATGATGGATGAAAAAAATACAATTAAAAAGGTTCCACAAACAAGAGGTAATACTCCAAAATGCTGTGGTTTTAATAGTGGGGTCCATCTTTTTCCCGTAAAAAACTCTATGATAGATACATGCTTAAAAAACACAATACTTTCTTTAAATAAGGTTATAAATATACTCAATGTAATAAATATGGATATCATTCCAAAAATAAAAAGTATCCCCTTTATTATTTTTTCTTTTATTTTCTTCATGTGTCTCCCTCCAACAATAAATTAGAGGCTCCATAAGGGCCTCTTCTTCCTAAAATTTTCTTATCTCTAGGATAACATTTATTTGTTATTCTACTGTTAATTCCTCGTTACTCCTTCGTTAAATTTGTTAATTCTATGTAAATAATATTAATTTGTTTTAAATTTTCCAACTAAATTCGTAAGATGAACAGACATTTGTGACAATTCGCAAGAAGCATGAGATAATCCTTCCAAAACATGAGATTGATCTTCAATATTAGAACCAATACTAATCATTTCTTCTCCAGTCCACTTTATTCCATCTATTATAGATGTGACAAATTCCGATATTTTTTCTGTTGCCACAGCTTGTTCATTTGCTGCATAAGATATTTCTTCGATTTTAGAAGATACTTCTATAATTGCATAAATTATTTCTCCTATGCTATCTTCCACTTTTCCTGCTCTATTTACACTCTCCTTTACTTTCATATCTACCTTTGAGCTTTCTTTCCCTGCCGCTTGTATCTCTGTTTTAAATTCCTTTATTATTTCAGAAATGTCCTTAGCTGAATCCCTTGTTTCTTCAGATAGTTTTCTTACTTCATCTGCAACTACTGCAAATCCTCTTCCAGCATCTCCTGCTCTTGCTGCTTCAATAGAAGCATTTAACGCTAAAAGATTTGTTTCTCTCGAAATATTATGAATAACACCTACTATCTGAACAATTTTTTCGGAAGATACATTCAATCTATCTAAGGCAGATAACAAATGATCTGTAAGCCCTTTTATCTCTTCTACTGAGAATACAATTTCTTTTATATTCTCTTCTCCCTTTTCTCCTTCTAGCTTTAGCGTGTTATACACTTCAAATGCTTCTTTTATAGAAAAAACTGTAGTCTGTGCTTTTTCTGCTATGGTATGGATAGAATTCTCAATTTCACCAACATAGTTTATATTTTCTATCGATTTATCACTCAATCTATTTGTTGCACAGGATATTTCTCCAATAGATACATTACACGTTTCAATAGCAGATGTTATTTCTTGATTAGAAGCAGATAATTTTTCTGACGAGTTTCTTATGTCAGAAATTAAAATATTTAAATTATCTAAAAAATAATTAAATTCAGTGCATAATTCTCCTATTTCATCCTTTGTTTTTATATCTAACCTTTTGGTTAAATCGCCTTTCCCTTTTGCCATTTCTTTTAATTGAGATTTTATGACGATAATTGGTTTTGTTATTTTTTTTGAAATAAATCCAATGAATAAAATAGATATACTGAGTAAAATACATACCATTATGATTATCTTCATAATAAGTGCATTTATTTTTTCTGTGATAATTCCTTTATTTATCCCCATATAAAACATACCTATTATGGTATCATTTTTATCTTTTAAGGGTTTATATAGTATTTTATATACTTTATTCTCCACAGTATATTCTTCTATATATACTTCTCCTTTTTTCAAGACCTGCTCTACTACTTTTTTTGGTGCCTTTATTCCTATGTTTCTACTTCCCTTTACTCTGACCGTAGTAGACACTACAGTGTCTTTTTTAAATATAGATACAATATTTCCTGTTTTAGTAGATATAATATCTGGAAGTGTATAGTTCCCATCTATTTGTACATCGCCCTTATGTAGTATCCCATCTTTTATCTCCCAAGGTCCCCCTATAATAAATCCCATTAACTCCTCTATTACTTCCACATTGGATTTTAGTTTTTCATCCATTAAATAAGAGCTCACTTCTTTTATAGTAGATATGGCTAAGCTTGTACATGCTATGGCTATAAATAATATAACAGGCAGTATTCTTAATACAATCTTCGCTTTTAATGTATTTAGCTTTAGTGGAAATACTTTAACTTTCGGATAATTTTTTTTCACACCTAAGCCTTCTACTAGCTTGTTTTTTAATTTTTCTAATGTTTTTATAAATTCCGGCTTCATATATTTCCTCCTTCCCAATATGTTTTCATGTTATCATCCCTAATATTTGGGTATGTTAGCTACAGGTTAATTTTAAGTTAATTTATGGTTAATTTTCTAATTTTATCAAAAATCAAAAACAAGCAGGTATAATGGATATACATCATATCTGCTTGTTTTATATTTTAAAGAGGGTTTTTATTATTTTTCTAGTTCAGCAAGTCCATTATCATACTCTGCTTGCGGTAATTTTACATATCCAACTTCTGGTATTAATTCTTTTCCTTCACTTAGATAATACTTTAGAAATTCTTTTACTTCTGGTCTTTCTAAAGATGCTTTACTTACATACATAAATAGAGGTCTTGAAAGAGGACTATATGTTCCTTTTTCTACAGTTTCTGCATTTGGCTCTACAGGTCCGCTTCCTGCATCTACTGGAACTACCTTTACTTTATCTTTATTTTCCGCGTAATATGCATATCCAAAGAATCCTAAAGCACCTTTATCTCCTGCAATACCATTTACAAGTACGTTATCATCTTCACTTGCTGTATAATCTACTCTTATTGCTCCTGCTTCTCCAGTTATTTCTTCTGTAAAGTATTCAAATGTTCCGGAATCACTACCAGGTCCATAAAGCTTTATTGGTTCTGCTGGCCAAGTATCTCTTACATCTTTCCAAGTTTTAACACTACTATTTGGTTCCCATATTTTCTTTAATTCTTCTGTGGTTAAGTAATCTACAAAATCATTATCTTTATTTATAACTACAGAAAGTCCATCATATGCTACTTTTAATTCTACATATTCAATTCCACTTTCTTTTGCTTTTGCTATTTCCTTATCTTTTATTGGTCTAGATGCATCATTTATGTCCGTTTCTTTCACCAAGAATTTTTCAAATCCCCCACCGGTTCCAGAAAAGTTTACTGTCACTTTTACATCTGGATTCATTTTCTGAAATTCTTCTGCAACTGCTTCCGTTATTGGAAATACTGTACTTGATCCATCTATTGCAATAGCTCCATTTAATGACCCTGTTTCTCCCTCTTTTGAGGTTTCCGTCTTTGTTCCACAACCTGCTAAAACACCTACAGATACAACTCCCACCAGTGTTAATGAAAGAAGTTTTTTCATATTATTTTTTATAATACCCATAATCATTCTCCCTTCGGATTTTTTTATATTTTTCTTAAGCACATACTTAGAATACCATCCCTTTGTTATGCGTATGTTAAGTGCATGTTATGGAATAGTTAAATTTGTTAAGTCCAAATTAAATAAATAAAATATGATAATTTCCAAAAAGAACATTTGATTATTTATGTAAATAGGTGTAGAATATAAGAATGCGATTTTTAAAGAAAGGAAGTTATTTATGTCAAAACAAGGAATAGTAAATATAGCCGTTATTGCCCATGTTGATGCTGGAAAATCTACTCTAGTAGATGCATTTTTAAGCCAAAGTGGAATTTTTAGAGAAAATCAAGAAGTAGTTGATTGTGTAATGGATAGTAATGACCTAGAGCGTGAAAGAGGAATTACCATTTACTCTAAGAACTGCTCCATAGAATATAAGGGAGTAAAAATAAATATTGTAGATACTCCAGGTCACTCCGATTTTTCTTCTGAAGTAGAAAGAGTAATAAAAACAGTAGATACTGCAATTCTTTTAGTGGATTCTAGCGAAGGTCCTATGCCTCAAACTAGATTTGTTCTTCAGAAATCTTTAGAACTTGGAATAAGACCTATTTTATTTATTAATAAAATAGATAAAAAAGATCAAAGAGCAGAAGAAGTTGTAGATATGGTATTTGATTTGTTTGTTGATTTACACGCTACAGATGAACAGTTAGATTTTCCAATTATCTATGGAATTGCAAAAGAGGGTATTGCAAAAAAAGAACTAGAAGATGAAAGTACTGATTTATCTCCTTTATTTGAAACCATATTAAATCATGTGGAAATATACCCTGACTATGATGAACAGCCTCTTCAAATGCAAATATCCGCGCTTGCTTATGACGATTATATTGGAAGGCTTGGAATCGGAAGAATATATAAAGGGACATTGAAAGAAGGTCAAACAGTTTCTATCTCTAAAGCAGATGGATCTATCTCTAAAGGCAAAATATCTAAACTATTTGTTTATGAAGGATTGAACCAAGTTCAAAAAAAAGAAGCATCTAGTGGCGATATTGCCGTTATTGCTGGTATAGCAGATATTTCTATAGGAGAAACCATTTGTATGGAAGATAATGTTATTCCTATGCCTCTTATAAAAATAGAAGAACCTACTCTTTCTATGAACTTTTTAGTAAACGACTCTCCTCTTTGTGGAAAAAGTGGAAAATTCGTAACCACAAGGCATCTAAGAGCTAGACTAGAAAAAGAACTTGAAGTAAATGTTGGACTACGAGTAGAACCCCTTGAAACAACAGATGGATATAAAGTCTCTGGTCGTGGAGAGCTTCACTTATCTATTCTTCTTGAAAATATGAGAAGAGAAGGCTATGAAGTACAAGTTTCTAAACCGGAAGTTTTAATGCATAGAGAAGAAGGAAAACTCATGGAACCTGTAGAAAGAGTTATTGTAACCGTTCCAGATGCATATTCAGGAACAGTGATCTCTAAGCTAAATTTAAGAAAAGGCTTAATGGAAAGCATGAGCGCTGAAAATGATTATGTGAAAATTGAATATATTGTTCCAACTAGAGGATTATTAGGATATCGAAGTGAATTTATAAATGACACTAGAGGAGAGGGAACCCTCGTTCGTTCTTTTGAAAGATTTGAAGAACATAAAGGAGAAATCCCCCAAAGATCTAATGGAGTTTTAGTTTCTCAAGTGAATGGAAGCACTATGGGATACGCTTTATATAATTTAAGCGAAAGAGCTTCCATGTTTGTAGACCCTGGTGTAGAAGTGTATGAAGGTATGATTATTGGTATGAATAGTAGAAAAGACGATATGACCGTTAATCCTTGTAAGAATAAAAAACTTACCAACGTAAGAGCTTCTGGTTCTGATGATGCCATAAAACTAAATCCAGCAAGAACCTTTACGTTAGAAGAAGCCTTAGAATTTATAGCAGATGATGAACTTGTTGAAATTACACCAGACTCCATAAGACTTAGAAAGAAAATCTTAAACGAGACAGAAAGAGTTCGCTTTAACAACAGAAATAAAGCTTAGTCATTAAAGTCCTGTATTATTTAAATCCATAATACAGGACTTTATTTTATCCCTTCTTCTTACATTTTGAACAGATTCCATATATCTCAAATTTATGATCCATGATATGAAAATCTTTTGTATGTTCCTTTAACAAAGAATAAGGGCAAAATTCTATTTTTTTTGCTATCCCACAGGATGTGCATATCATATTATGGCTATGGATTTTATCTTTTAACTTATAACTTTGCTTATCATCTTTTAAAGCTACTATTTCTATTAAATTTAGCTTTTTCAAAATCTCTATATTTCTATATATGGTAGAAATATTTATACTTTTTTTCATTTTTATATGCTTTAATATGTCTTCTGCACTGAGATATTTATCTTGACTCACCAAAACATCAATAATGCTTTCTCTCGTTGCAGTAATTTTATACTGTGCATTTTTTAATCGATTGATTACTTCATCCTTTTTCAATCTAATCCTCTCCCATAATCAATTTTTATACTCTATTTGTCCCTTTTTATATAGAATAGAAGCAAGTAATAATATAATACTAAACAATACAATTGCTCCTCCTGGAGATACATCAAAATAGTAAGATAAGATCACTCCACTTAAAACAGAAATTTCTCCAAACACACAAGATAATATTATATTCATCTTGAAATTTTTAGAAACTTGCATAGAAGCAGCAACAGGTATTACAATTAAGGATGAAATCAAAAGTACTCCTACTATTCGCATTGCAATCACAACAGTAAAAGCAATAATTACCATAAAAATTTTATTTATTTGATCCACTTTTATGCCCGATACTTTTGCGCTTTCTTCATCAAAAGCAATATAAAAAAGCTTGTAGAAATATAGTTTTAAAAAAATCAGAATAATTAAAGCTAAAATCCCCATGATAAATATATCCACATAGGATATAGCACTGATGCTTCCAAAAAGATAAGACATGAAATTTACATTTATATTTTTAGATAAACTGATTAGTACTACTGCTAAAGCCATTCCTCCTGACATGATTACCGCTAAGGAGATTTCTTCATATTTAGAATACGTATCTCTTAGTTTTTGTATCCCTAAAGCAGCCAGTACAGAAAAAATAATTCCTCCGAATAATGGATTTCCACCTAAAATCACAGACAAAGCCACTCCAGAAAGTGCTACATGAGATAAGCTATCTCCTATCAAAGACATTTTCCTAAGAACAATAAATACCCCTATTAAGGGCGCTATTCCTCCTATAATAAAACCTCCTAATATTGCTTTTTGCATAAAATCATAATAAAAAAAATCCAGCATAAATCTCCTCCTCTAGGTTAACTTTATCCCTATTTTTTTGCTATATTTTGTAGATGGGAATAGACTTTGTGTTTTTAAAAATGAATATCTTGTCCATAAACATTACTCAAAGTCCTTTTAATTTGTTCTATCTCCCCCTTATAATGAACATAAACATTACCGTTCCCTATACATGCCACCTTATTTACTCTATTTATTATCACCCCTATATCATGAGAAATCATACAGATAGACACCCCTAAATTATTTAATTTATCCATAATATTGTAAAAAATTTCTTGGGACTTATAGTCAATACCTACAGTAGGCTCATCTAAAAATAAAAGTTGTGGATTTGTTGCGAGGGCTCTTGCAATAAAAACCCGTTGCTGCTGTCCACCCGATAAGTTTCCAATTAAGCTATTTTTGTATTCTAGCATATCCACTAAATCCAATGCTCTATACGCCTTTTCTTTCAAGTTTTTTTTCTCCTTGTTTATGGATTTTAATGTAAAATATATTATTTCCTCTACTGTAGAAGGAAATTTAATATTAAATGAATTTGATTTTTGAGAAACATATCCAATCTTGTTCCAGTCTTTAAAGGTATCAAAAGACTTTCCAAACAATTTTATTTCTCCTTTATTAGGTTTTAATATCCCAAGAAGGATTTTTAGCAAAGTACTTTTTCCAGCTCCATTTGGACCAACAACACCAAAATAATCCCCTTTTTCTATATAAAAATTTATGCCATCCATTATTTTTTCATTTCCATAATAGAAATCTAAATTTTTTACTTCTACGATTTTCTCCATATTCTCCTCCTTTAATGCAATTAAATTGCATTATCAATTTTATATTATTACCCTATTCTTGTCAAATATACAAAAAGGAGTATGAAATTAAATTTCATACTCCTTTAATACCCTTTAAATTAATTTTAACTTAACTTATAACTTCGCTATCTATTTTCTTAGAATGATACATATTTTCATCAAATTCTCCTTCTGCTCTTGAAACAACTAAAGTACATACTGCATCTCCTGTAACATTAATCGCTGTTCTACACATATCTAGCACTCTGTCTATTCCTATAATTAAAGCGATTCCTTCAACAGGTAATCCTACAGATTGTAACACCATAGATAAAGTGATTAATCCAACTCCAGGAACCCCTGCAGTACCAACAGATGCTAATGTTGCAGTTAATATGATCGTAAGAAATGCTTGAATACTTAAATCAATTCCATATACCTGAGATATAAATACTGCTGCCACCCCTTGCATAATAGCTGTTCCATCCATATTAATAGTTGCTCCAAGTGGAATGGTAAAGGAAGCAACATTTTTAGATACACCCATTTCTTCTACTGCTTCGATGGTAACAGGAATGGTTGCATTACTGGATGATGTTGAAAAAGCAACACTCATTACCGGAGCAAATTTTTTAAAGAATACAACTGGATTTAATTTTCCAAAAACACTTAATATTCCCATGTAGGTAAATCCTGCATGAATCACCAAAGCAAGAAGAACCGCCAACATATAGGCTCCTAAATTTTTCATTGCTCCAAATCCAACGGTTGCAAAGGTATTTGCAATTAATGCAAATACACCAAAAGGAGCAAATTCCATAATCACCATTACCATTTTCATTACAATTTCATTTAACATATTAAAAAAATCTATAATTGCCTTTACCTTTTCTCCAACAAGTGCCATACTAATTCCCATTAAAAGAGCAAATACAATGATAGGAAGCATATCTCCATTTGCCATAGAAGCGATTGGATTTGTTGGTACCATATCTATTATAACGTCTACTAAAGGTTTACTTTGCCCTATTGTAGGATCTTGTTTCACAATATTTGATAAATCAAGACCGATTCCTGGATTAATCATTTTTCCGATTAATATAGCTAAACTGATGGCTATAGCCGTTGTTGTAACATAGAAAGCCATGGTTTTTACTCCAACTCTTCCTAATTTTTTTACATCCCCAATGGCCGACGCACCACAAACCAAAGAAACAAAAACTAGAGGAACAACAAGCATTTTTATTCCATTTACAAATATTTTTCCTACTACTTTAAATATTCCTTCAATCAAAATTGCATCCTTCAAATAACTTGAAGGCATTTTATTTAATATTATGCCAAATATAAGACCTGCGATTAGTCCTATAAATATTTTTGTCGTAAGACCCATCTTCTTCTTCATACATTTCCCCCCTATATTTTATTAATTTTAATTATATAAAGGAGATACAAAAAAATACTGAAATACTCAAAATAATACTATTCATTTTTCAGTAAAATGTAATTTTTCAGTAAAATGAATAGTATTATTATCTACATTTCATTTTGAATTAATAATCCCTCAATAAATTTTTTCACACTTATTTTTCCTCCGTGATTCTTTTTCCCTCGAATATAATCCATTTCACCTTTTACATCTTCAAAATTAAATAGTGCATTTCCGTAGGTAATAAAATCATCATTCATATAATCCTCTATCCCTAAACTAGCTATATTCGATAAAGCTTTATTGATTGCTCTTCTTATTCTTTGTTCCATGGCTTTCGGATTATCACTTAAAATCTCACAAATCTCACTTATTTTATAATTTAAATGCTTCTCTCCCTTATGCATAAGATGCTCACATACTTTTAGTATGTCTTTACTTCCCATTTCTCCTACTATCCCTAATTTAGAAAATATAAATCGTATATTCATGCTTTTAGAATTATTTTTTTTATTATATTCCTTTAGATTTAACTCTGTAAACATATTTTTGATGCTACTTAATGTTTTTCCCATCTCAATTTTTTCTTTAACATTTTCTATTATTTTTACGACTTCAATTCTATTTATTGGTTTGCTGATGAAGAATTCAATTCCATTATTATATGCTTTTCCTATCAAATCTTTTGCTGAAACTTGAGAGATCATGATAAATTTAATGTCTTCTCTTAATTTTTTTATTTCCTTTACAATTTCTATACCATCTTTTTCAGGCATTAGTAAATCTATGATAACAATATTCGGTTTATTTAAAATGATATCTTCTATACATTTACTTCCTCCCAGCGAGTATCCTATCATTTCTCCAAGATTTTTATCTTCAATGATATTCTCTAGTACCTTTATCACTGTAATATCATCATCTACTATATAAAATTTCATCTTTTTCCCCCTTTAACACATCTTCTGGTATAACAATTTCAAACATGGTTCCTTTGTCTAGGTTTGAATGTACACTTATTTTTCCCTTTAATCGATTTTCAACAATATCTTTGACTATAGCCAATCCCACTCCTCTATTCATATCGCCTGTATCTTCATTAAATTTAGTAGAAAATCCAGGAGTAAATATATATTGTACATCTTTTTCTTTTATTCCTCTTCCATTATCCCGTACCATAAACATATGATTACTTTTATCCTTAAAATACTTAACGATTATTATCCCTTGATTTTTTCTGTCTTCTATAGCTTCTATGGCATTATTAATTAAATTTCTCAATATAGAAATTAATCCATAATGCTCTTTCGTATAAAAATTCCCATCTCGTTGAAATATAACCTGTATATTTTTTTCTTGTGTATGAATAAATTTCATTGTACTATCTTTTAAAATATAAAATATATCTTCTAAACTCATTTTTCTACATTCAAATTTATTTATTACAATTTCTTCTATTCCTCTTATAACCCGTATATAATCCTTTTTTACTTCATGAATATCTTTAGCAATAGACAAAGATATTTTTTTTAAGTGATCCTCTTCTTCTTCCTTACATAATGCTTCATACAATTGAAAGGAATTTCTCATTATTTCCTCTATATGATCCATGTTTTTGTTCATAAAATAAATTTCCGACTTCAGTCCAGAAGTTAATAAAATTAATCTCCTATATCGTTCCTCATGTTCTTCTTTGATTAATAAAATTCTATAATTTTTTATTAAAAGAAATCCTCCTATGACCAATATGCTTCGAAATAAGGCAACCACCACTAAAATGTTTATTACTCCATATAAGCTATTATCTATCACCGTAGTTGTTCGAAGGAGCGCTTCACACAAATTAGATAAAAAATCACTACACCAAAGACCCAAAATAATTTTATATAGTTTTTTTTCTTCTCTTAAATTAAATAACTGAAATATAATTCCATATACTAAATAGAAAAATATTACCGGATAATGTATTTGAAAGACCTTGTATAAACTCAGATTTGCTAGAGAGAAAATAATACTTCTCAATAAAAATACAATACTCGCAGTAATCGCGGAAGTACTGATTATATTCAATTCCTTATAAAAAATTAAAAATATGGGAAAAAACACAACAGCAAGAGATACTCTAAAATTATTCATCAATAAATTAATATATATTTGAGATATGAACGCAATACTAAATCCTATACCAAGCATTTTCTTTAGTTTGTTCATTTTTTCCTCCTAGGTAGAAATAAGTGTATCTAATTGCTTTTCTATAAACAATGTTTTTTCCTCAAGTAAATCTACAAATATGTTTTTATGAGCTATATATCGCCCTTCTTTGCTTATTAAAAGTTTAATAATCGGTCTATCTAGCAATTGCTTATTTTCTGAATACACAATTGCCTTAGAACCATCCGATAATTTCACAATAGAGCCTTCTTTAAACTTTACAATTCTAGACAAAAACACTTTTACGATGTCAAAGTCAAATTCATTATACGCTAAACTATATATATATTCTGAAGCAAGATAAATAGGCATTGCCTTTTTATAAGGTCTATTGGCTGTTAATGCATCAAAAACATCTGAGATGGCACATATTCGGGCAAAGGCATAAATTCCTTCTCCTACTAATTGATTAGGATATCCACTTCCATTCCATTTTTCATGATGCTGCAAGATAATTTGCTTACTTGAAGGAGCAATTTCATCCCCATAGTGATCTGTAATATACCGATAACCTAATTCTGGGTGCTTTTCTACTTCTTTTCTTTCCTCTGCTGTAAGCTTTCCCGGTTTATTTAATATATTTTGATCTATAAAGACCTTTCCTATGTCATGCAAAAGCGCACCTAATGCTAATTTATGTAGTTTCATTTTATCATATTTTAATAAAATTCCAGTATATAAGCAAGATATGGCTACATTCAAGCTGTGCTCATAAAGATAGTCATCTACTTTTCTAAGCTCATTTACACTAAAAGAAATGTCTCTGTTTGCAGTCAATAAATCTAATAATTCGGATATAGTATTATTAATCATGACCATATTTAATCCAATATTCTTCCCTTTTTTAATCGTATTAAACTGGTCCTTAATCACTTCCTTTACTTCAGCGTATTTTTCCATAGGAATAACCTCATTTACTTCGATTCCTTCTGATATTTCATCCACTACATAAATATAATGAATACCTTTTGAAAGGAGCTGTTTTATATACCCTTCCGTTACCTTTACTCCTTCCTTAAGTAAAAGTATTCCTTCTGTATATATGGGTCTTCCAATATAATATTCATACTTTTCACAATCTATATAATTTACATTTATAAGTCTCATTGTCATCACCCCTTATAAAAAAGTCCTATTATTATTTTTCGCTGCTATATTAAACCTCAGATTTTTCAATAGATTTGTCTATATTTTAAATCGAAGGTCTGATTTAAGCAATAAAAATAACATAGGACTTTAATAGCATTTTTAAGATTTAATGCATTCTTTCTTCAATTCTTCTACTAATTTTTTAAATACTTTTAGGGCTGTTTCTATGGATTTCTTCTCTTCCATGTTTACACCTGCTGCTTTTAGCTGATTTAATGGATAATCAGATCCTCCACTTTTTAAAAAAGTTAAATATCGATGTACTGCTTCTTTTCCTTCTTCTATTATTTTATGACTTAAAGCAGAAGCTGCTGAAAATCCTGTAGCATATTTATATACATAAAAATCCGAATAAAAATGGGGTACTCTAGCCCATTCCAAAGAAATCTCTTCATCTATTATCGTATCTTTTCCATAATATTTTACGTTCAAATCATAATAGATAGTTGAAAATTCTTCAGAAGTCAAAGCTTCACCTTTTTCTGTTTTTTCATGAATAATTTTTTCAAATTCAGCAAACATAGTTTGTCTATATACAGTGGTTCTAAATTGCTCTAAATAGTAATTTAATAAGTATAGTTTTTCTTCTTTGTTCTTTGCGTTTTTAAGCATATAATTCATCAACAATTGCTCATTGAGTGTAGATGCCACTTCTGCTACAAATATTTTATAGTGTGAATCTAGATAAGGCTGATTCTTTCGAGAATAGTAACTATGCATAGAATGACCTAATTCATGCACCAAAGTAAATAAAGAGTTTAAATCCCCTTTATAATTCAAAAGAATAAAAGGATGAGAATCATAGCTTCCCCAAGAATATGCGCCCCCTTTTTTACCTTCATTTTCATAAACATCTATCCATCTTTTCTCAAAAGCCTTTTTCACGATAGACAAATATTCTTCTCCTAAAGGACTTAAGGCTTTTACTATAATTTCTTTTGCCTCTTCGTATTTTATCTTTATGTCTACTTCACCGATTAAAGGCACATATAAATCATACATATGAAGATCTTCTACCTTTAAAAATTCTTTTTTCAATTGTAAGTACTGATACATAGGCTCTAAGTTTTCCGATATAGCCTCTATTAAATTTTCATATACTTTTAGGCTTATATCATCTTCAAAGAGAGAAGCTTCTATAGCCGAAGGATATCGTCTTGCTTTTGCATAGAATATTTCTTTTTTTAACGATCCATACAAAGTGGAAGCAAAAGTATTTTTATATTTTCCATAGGTTTCATACATTCCTTTAAAGGCACTTTCTCTAATGGCTCTATCTTTACTTTGTAAAAATTTAGAAAAGTTGCCATGGGTAATCCTAACTTTCTTTTTTTCCTCATCTTCTATTTCTGGGAACTTAAGATCTGCAAAAGAAAGCATCTCAAATGTATTTTCAGCTGTATTTGCCATATCTCCAGATGAAGCAAGTAATTCTTCTTCTCTATCCGATAAAGTATACGCTTTTTTTCTTATTATTTCATCTATGAATCTTTTATATTGCTTTAAATCGTTATCCTTCATGTATTCTTTCAATTTATTTTCATCCATAGCAATAATCTCTGGAACCATAAATGAAGTTACTGTAGAAATTTCAGTAGAGAGCATTTCAGATTTTCCTGCTAGTCCTTGATTCTTCGTATCTCTTGTATCTTCATGTTGCTTCATATGGGTATAAACGTATATGCTTTCTGCAATTCTAGTAATTTGAGCATATAAGGATATCCCTTCATATAAATTTTCTTTTCTTTCTCCCAACTTTCCTTTATATTTTTTTATATCCTGTAAAAGATTTTTTACTTTTTCAAAATCATCATTAAGTTTTTCTTCACTGCTATAAATAGTGCTTAAATCCCATTTATATTCCTCTTTAATTTCCTTTCTTTCCATTCCCATAATTATTCCTCCTATTTACTTTACTTTCTCTTCCCCAATAAAAAATAATATAGGATTTTTCTCTTAAAAACTTATAAGCACTGCTCCATCTGAAGCATAGGTGCCAATTACAGCGCCTATTTGAGAAATAATAACTTCTTCAAAGGTATGCTTTTTTAAAATCATATCCTTTAATGCTAAAGCCTTATCTAAAGCATTAGCATGGGCTATTGCTAATATTTTTTCAGAAGTATTCACTCCTGTATCTTCTATGATTTGTATTAACTTGCTCAAAGTTTTTCTTTCTCCTCTTGCTTTATCAAAAACTTTAACCAACCCATCCTCTACTTGTACAATTACTTTCAAATTTAAAACTTCTGCTATTTTCCCCTTAAAAGAGCTTATTCTTCCAGCCTTAACAGCATTTTCAATGGTATTTAATGCAACATAAGTAAAAGATTTTTGTGCATCTTCATTGATTACTTTTACAATATGATCCAAATCTTTTTTTTCTTTAATCATTTTCGCTGCTTTTAAAACCAAAAGACCGACTCCCATGGAACCACTCAATGAGTCTATAATCTCAATCCTTTTTTCTTTATGGTCTTCTAAATACATATTTTTCCCTATGAGGGCATTATTATACGTACTAGATAATCCAGATGATATAGTAATAATTAATATGTTCTCCGCTTCACAAGCAAATTCTTTTATGAATTTATCTGGAGAAGGACTAGCTGTTTTAGGCAATTCTTTACTTGCTTTCATTTTTTCATAAAAACTATAATTATCTATACCATCTGTATAGCATTCTTCTCCAAATAATACATTTAAAGGTACAACACAAATATTATATTTTTCTATTAATTCTTTTGGTAAATCGCATGAACTATCTGTTATTAGCTTAATCCTATTCAAATTATCGCACATCCTATCTTCTATTATTTTCATATCAGCCCTATTTTATTTTTTTTGTAGAAATTTGTAAACCTACTCTAATCTATTACTCTGCATAATCTACTTGTAATACCCCTTCTATTTCTAAAATTTTGGCTATTATTCCTTTAAAGGGTATTTTACTATTGTAGAGTACTGTTAATTTCATATTCCAAGAATCATCTTCATTTTGAGATATATCTATATTTTTAATTACAATTCTGTTTCTTTCTAAAACACAAACCACTTTTGATGTTATATCCGATATATTTAAGGCTTTAATATTAAAAATAGAGGTTCTACTTAACACAAGCTTTTTTTCTATAAATTTCAACATAGATAATGTGATCATAAGAAAAAACCATGCCATAAAGCTTAAATAATAATACCCAAATCCTATTGCTATTCCAATACAAGCCATCACCCAAATTCCAGCAGCTGTTGTAAGCCCTCTAATACTATTCGATGTTTTTAGTATTGCCCCTGCACCTAAAAATCCTATCCCAGACAGTACTTGTGCAGATATACGACCTGGATCTAAGTTCACATATTCTCTGTATTGCTGAAATAACATTAATGATGTAATAGAAGCCACACAAGATCCAACAGCTACCAATATATAGGTTCTAAATCCTGCCCATTGATGTGACTTCTCTCTTTCTATTCCTGCAATTCCACCGATAAAAAGAGCAAGTAATAGTCTAAATATCATCTCCTTATGGGTCATCCTATCACCTCTTTTTCATTATTATATTAATTATACAAAAATATCTATTTAAAGTTCAAAATTATTCTTCTAAAACCCCTAGTCTCTATACAATATCTATTATACTAACTTTTACATTGAATATACTACAGATAAAAAAAAATGGGCCTTAAAGGCCCGGGGCGAAAAAATTTTTCTTCGGGGAAAGAAAAATAAAATATATAAAAAACCTGCCTCGACGTACTAGGACAGGAATATCCGTCTAATCTTCCTGGCCCTTCCCTCCGAAGGCTTGAAAACTCTATCCAGGTAGGTCTCCTGACTTATGATTCATCCTACTCCCTTACCTTCCCACAAAATTTGCAGTGGCATCACTAGGTTTCGTCATCAACTACAGTAGCGGGGGCTGTGACGGAATTTAACCGTTCTTCCCTGTTATCCTATAAGGACCTGCATAGTTTATTGAGTTTTCTCTTTCTATATAGTACCATAAATTCATATAGAATTCAATTCTTTATTAGAAATTTCTTACAAATTCTGAGGATATATATTGTAGTAAAAATAAATGTAATTACTTCTTTTCCTGTTCCAATACAAATGTTATACTAAATTTATACAATGTACTTAAATATTCTACTTTAAATAGGTGGTGTTTTATGGAAATATTTAAAAATGAACATTTTTCTATATTAGAAAAAGAAGAAAAAATATATATTCTAGTTCATGCTTCAGGGTTTGATATAAATCATTTTGCTATATTATTGAAAAAACACCCTACTATTTGCGTAAAAAATTTTTTAAATTTAAAGAATGCCCTAGCTAATCCTTCTGGTGACCTTGTAGAAATCGGTATACTAAGACCCAAAATAGAAATAACTAAATCTCGTGATAATATGACAGCTACCCTTAAGCTTAACATAGATTCTTTTGAACTAGAAAGTAGCAAACAAAAAATAATTGAAAATATTATAAAAGAATTAAAAACCCATAATATCACTTATGGTATAAACTATTCTACTTTGACAAAAGAATTAGAAGTTCAAAAAGATCTTCTTATTGCAGAGGGCGTATTTCCCATAAATGGTGAAGATGCTAAAATAAAATATATAGATCTTCCCCCTCGTAAACCCACTATAAAAGATGATGGAACCACTGATTTTTATGAATTACATCTTATTCATGAAATTAAAAAAAATGACTATTTAGGAGAAAAAATTCTTCCAACAGAAGGAATCAACGGAAAAAATATAGAAGGTGAAGAACTTCCTAGCAAATCTGGTAAAGATTTACCATTTAGCTATGACCGAAAAACGGTAGGAGAATTCAAAGAAAATGAAAAAATAATTCTTCGCGCTTTAATTAATGGAGCCCTCACTTTCCAAAACGGTAAAATAGGTGTATTAAATCATCTTGTTATTGATGGAGATGTGGGATACGAAACAGGAAATATCAATTTTGATGGACATATTACCATAAAAGGAACTGTTCAAGATGGTTTTAGCGTTATTGCGGATAAAGACATTTCTATTGAAGGAGATATGGGTATAGGTTGCATTGAAAAAATCATCTCCAAAAACGGAGATATATATATAAAAGGCGGTGTCTCTGGCAAAGGAAAAGCTTATATAGAAGCTGCTAATAATGTCTTTGTAAAGTACGCTAATGCTTGTACTATTGTGTCAAAGGAAAATATTAATATTGGATTTTATGCTTTAGACAGCTATCTTACTTCTAAAACCATTATTGTAAATCCTGAAAAAGGTAAAATAATAGGCGGTGAAATAAATGCTGGGGCAAAAGTCGTTTCTAATACAATCGGAAATCAATATGAAAGAAAAACCATAATAAACGTGAAAGGTTTTAATAGACAAGAAATAAAAAAAGAATTAGATGATTTATTAATCAACTACAAAAAATGCATTATAGAGCTTGAAAAAAATAAACGCGAAATGAATATTTATGAAAATTCCATCGGAGATTATCAGCAATTAATACAAATGGAAGAATATAGATATTATCAAAATATCCATGAAAAACTAATGAAGGAAGTCTCCCAATTGGAACAAAACAGAAAATCTTTAATGGAATATTTGGAATCAAAGGGAGAAGGGGAAGTGTCTATATTGAAAGGAGCTTATCCTAAAACTTTTTTAGAAATAAAAAATTTACAAAAGATCATCAATAAAATTACCAATGGAACTTTTTACAGTCAAGATAATCAATTACATTCCGAATGATAAGGTGGTGATTACATTGTTTAAAATAGATAAAACAGCAGATACAATTTATCGGTATGAATCTTTATTGCAAGCTATAGATTTCTTCACCCAAAGATTTACTTTAGAACAATTGAGTCTTTATGCCTTTAAATTTTCACATGAACTCTTAAATTTAAAGGCTTGTGCCCTATTCATTAAAAATCAAGACACTTTTTCTTTAAAAATTACAAAATCCTATGAATATAGTGAATATCATATAGACGACACGGAACATCTTCAAAATATTGCTACTTTTCACGGAAACATTATCATGAATAAATTTGAAAATTTTTTCAAAAAAGAAGATTTAGAAAAATTTAATGTTAAATTAGTTATCCCTCTTATTATTGATGAATTTTTATATGGATTCATTCTTTCAGATGGAAGTATACATGGCATTTTTGATGAAGATGATTATATTCTTTCTTATTCCTTTATGAGACTCGTTAATAATGCATTAGAAAATATAAAGCATTTTTCTGACCTTCAAACTAAAAATAAACAACTAGACCAAAAAATATTTAATTTATTTGCCATTAATCATAGTGCCAAAACCCTTTTGTCTCAAATTGACTTACAAAAATTATACGCTATGGCTACAGATATCTTTAGCGAAATTACATGCAGTAAGGTTACTTCTTTTGGTATATATGATCATATTTCTAATAAAATACAAATATTAGGGTATCGTAATGTGTCTGATTTTTCCAAATATTATACAGAACTACATCTCCACACGAATACATACAATGATAAAATTGTACTACATTTTGATTCTGATTTAGAAATAATAAAATCTATTTTCGTAAATTGGGAAGAATTTGTTCATCTTGATACAAAGTATATTGTTTTACTTGTAAAAGACAATATTGTGGGACTGGTTACATTGAGCGAATCAGTAAATGACTGTATCTATGATACATCAACTTTTGAATTAATTGAATCCTTAGCTTCTTTTGCTTATATCGCCCTTTCTAATGCTTTGCTTTTTCAAAAAATTAATATGCAAAAAGAAAGCATTGAAAGAAAATTTAACGCTCTGTCCAAACTGAATAATTTAGTTAAAAATATTAATCACTGCACTACTGTGAATGAATTATGTGCTTTAACTTTAAAAGCCCTTCATCTATCTTTTGGAATACAAAAAGGGTTTATCGCATTAAAAAAAGATTCTACTTATAGCATCGAACATAGTCTTGGTATCTCTATACATAATCAAGATTTTAAAATTAATAAAAATTGGGAGAATAGTTTTGCGGGAGAAACCATATATGATTTTTCGAGCCATAATCTCAACCAATATTTTTCTCCCGATATGATATATAATTTTGACAGTGCAAACTGTATGATTTTATCCCCTATAACCCTTGAAACTTCCTATTTATATGATACTAGTTCTCCTATGGGATATTTAGTCATTCTAGAGACAAAAAATAGCTTGCAAGAAGAAGAAATATTATTAATAGATACCATATCCAAAAATATATCGCCTGTTATTCATCAAATGAATTTAGTTGCAAATTTGAAAGAAAACTATATAGAGGATTCTAGAAAAAAATTCTTGAAAAACTTACAAAATAAAATTGAAGATAGAGAAAAATATCTCATCCCTTTTCATTTATACTATAAAGTAATTTATAAGCATCCTTTTCAACCCTTAGACTTAAGTGCTTTTTATGACTTTGATTGTTATATAATCGATCATTATCTCTTTGTCTTAACTTATGATGATCTAAATCTAAATCATCTTAATTTAAAAGAATTAGAACCGCTAAATCAAATAGAAGATGTTTTAAACTTTGATTATAAATAATGCTCCTGTCTTTCTTCAATAAGAATTCTTCGTGGATAAGCTATTTTTATTCCTTTTTCTCTAAACTTTACCAATATATTAAGTTTCGCATCTTTTAATATAGCCCAATATCTAAAAGGATCTACTACTCCAGTAATGGTATATTGGGCTCCTGTTTTTTCTTTATATATATCCGTCACACCATAAACTTTAAAGGGGCTGGAAGCCTCATTCATCATGTTCTTGATTAAGAACTCTTTATATTTTTCATTTAAAAAAGTACATACCTCTTCTAAAGCTTCTATTACAATATAAGGGTCCATCTCATAAGCTACAGTAACATGAACAATTACCCTCATTTTTTTTCTACTATAATTCATGATAGATTTTATTTCACTGTTTGGTAAATTAATTCTTCTCAAATCCCAATCTCTTATACTAATACTTCTTAATCCTATTTCTTCAACAGTTCCTCTAAATTGTTCATTTATATTTACATAGTCGCCTACTTTCATTTGCTTTTCAAATAATATAAAAAATCCATTCAATATATCCTTTATTAAGCTTTGAGAGGCCAGCCCTGTTACTAATCCTACCAGTCCTGCACCAGTTAAAAGAGTAGATTGATTCAAATCTAGTATGCCATATTCCTTTAAAATCAGAATAATAGCTACTATAAAAGATAGATAATAGGATAAGGATATAATAATACTTCTCATTGTTTTTTCATGTTGTATATCAAACTTAGTAAAATCAAATATTTTCTTTGTGATATATTTTGTGAATCTTACAAAAGCATATGCACCTAATATAATTGCTATCGATTTAATTAGTCTATACATATCTATCTCCTTTGTATTATGATATAGTTATATGAGAATTTTTTAAATAGTGGTTATAAAGTCATTAAAATTACGTAATATTATTACTAAAATATTATCTATATTCGGGAGGGTGTATGAATCAAACTGTATTCAAATCCATGGCTTTATCAAGAGAGCTAAATATTAATAAAATAGCTAAAAAATTTAATATATATAAAAAATATAAATGGGAAGAACCTTTGATTTTAAAAAATAAAGATCTTCAAAAGATATTTGGTGCTAATATCGAAAATAAATATGTATTTGTTTTTTCTTTCGGAAGTGCTATATTTATCAACATAGAAGAAGGAGAAATCAGTACTTTCATAGACTATATTTCAGATAATGAAATCAAAGTCAATGGTACTTATATCAAAAAATTTTCAGAAGAATTCTATCTCAAATTATTGCCAGATAGTGCAGTTAGTATACTGGATGATGGAATCATTGTTCCTGAAATAAAAGATTATTATTTTATAATCATATCTACTGTTTTAGCTAAATCTATTTCTTTGGAAAGAGTAGAAGATTCTATCTATAGAATATTCGATAAGTTTGAACCTACTTTAGATATTTTAGAAAAAGGGAAACTAAACATAAGAGACAAGGACTTAGCTAAAAATGCTGCAGACATATTGAAATTTAAATATGAAACTACTTCCTATATTATGATAGATGAGATTCCTGATATAGCTTGGGAAAATTCTGAAATAGAAGAACTTTATAGAGATTTGAGTAATTTTTTTGATTTAGACGATCGTTATGAAAGTATTATGCATAAAATAGATATATTAATGAGTGTATTAAATTCCTTTAGTTCTTTAGTTCACGCTTATCGATCTACTATATTAGAATGGATGATTATTTTATTATTTATATTGGAGATTATTTTAAGTTTTTTTCACTAAATCTATTTCCTATACAAAAATAAAAAACGAGCTTTCACTCGTTTTTTATTTATATTTATTCATACTTGTCCCATTGTTTATTTTTAAATATTCGTTTATAAGTTCATCTATCTTTCTGCTGGTAACCAATATCTCTTCTTTAAATATGTCTGGATACTCTATATATCTGTTTATTTCTTCTCTTAAATCTTCTATATTTTTTTTTAATGTTACTACATTCTCTTTATTCATATGCATCACCATTTAATTAAATTTTAAAATCAATTTCAATTTCTAATCGTATTTTATCAAAAAAACAAGATACATGTCAATGAATAAATGTTAAAAATTCTCAGTTTTAGGAATAAAAATTCATTGTATGCTTGTTATAGATTTTACATTATTTATCAAAAATTTACAAGCTAATCCTATAAATAGCCCTGTTGGTATGGAAGATAAAAATAATAAGGGAAGATAGATAAATATCCCTTTGTTCTCTATCATAATAGATGCTACAAGGAGCTGACCAATATTATGCGCTATAGCACCCAGTATACTCACCCCTATTATGCTAAAATTTATTTTCTTAAGCTTTAAAAAAATATACATGGTCGTTAAACTTAAGATACCTCCACAAATACTATATAAAAAAGCAGATAATCCTCCGGAAAACATAGATGCCATAATAATTCTAATTCCCAATATAACAAAGGTTTCTTTAAATCCTAATATATTTAAGGAAAGTAAAGTTATTATATTAGAGAGTCCTAATTTTGCTCCTGGTGCCATGGCTAAAAAGGGATTTGGCATATAGGTTTCTATTATATATAAAACTAAACTTTGTCCTATTAATAGGGACATAAATACGATTTTCTTTGTTTTATTCATTCTTTCCTCCTAATAAGATACTTGATCTACTGCATCTTCTTCCCCTAAAATTTTTACATATAGCTTATGAGGCAGGCAGGCTATGATCTTTCCTTTTTTATCTATAAACCCTGTTTTAATACAAATCTTATCATGACAATCTGCTTCTGTTATTTCTACACCACCATCGTGAATATACACTAAATTGTATCCATATTTTGTGTTTATTTCTATTTTTTCTTTATATTCTTCATTTTCTATGAGCACTTTTTTATAAATTTTTCCTTCAATCACTATCTCAGCCCATTTTTTTGAAGATTCATCTTTTTTAAAATTTAAAAGAAAAAGTGCTCCTAAAGATATCATTATAATTGCTACAATTAAAATCACGTCACTTTTTTTCATCTTATACCTCCTTACTTTAAATTTTCCTTTCTATCCTATTATACTCTAGATAAAAAATTTGAGGTAGTATAAAAACAGGAAAATGATTCTAAGAAAACTTGCCATATTTCCATCTGTAGCCTTTATTCTCTACAAAAATTTTTTATCATCTTACTCCCTAAAATAAATTTTTTCATTTTTTAAAATTTAAAAGATTTAATCATTTCTATCCGTTATCATTTTATGATATAATTGATTTGATTTTTTATTTTAATCGAAACCACTTTAAAAAGGAGATTTATATGGAGTTAGGTGAAAAAATAAAATATTTCAGAAAGAAAAAAGGACTAACAATAAAAGAATTATCTGAACTTACCAATCTATCTATCGGTTTTATTAGCAACATAGAAAGAAATTTAAATAGTCCTTCAGTAAGTAATCTACAACAAATATGTCAAGTTCTAGATATAAATTTAATGGAAATTATACAATCTAATAGTGAAAAAGAATCTATTGTTCGCAGAGAAGAGAGAAAAAAAATTTTCACTACACAAGACCATAAAATAACCTTTGAATTGTTAACAAGCGGAAATAAAGATTTGAATGCCATTGCTATTGCTATTGAAGGAAATAGCGGAAACAGCGACTATAGCGATACATCTTGGGGACATAATTACGATGAATTAGGAATCGTTGTAAAGGGCACCCTTGAAATACAAGTCGATGCAGAAACCTATCTATTAAAAGAAGGAGATAGTATCTACATCAATAAATTCACTCCACATAAATACAGAAATCCGTGTAATTCGTTAAATATTACCCATTGGTTTTCTGTCAAAATATGATGTTATTCGGATTATTTATAAACACACCAAGCACATGGTTTTCTATGGATAAAAATAAAGCTTGCTACATAGCAAGCTCTATTTTTTTATTTTATTTTTACAATCTCTTTATCTCCTATTTTAACTCTTTTCCCAACTAAAGCAGAAACCGCTTCTCCATCCTTTAAGTTTGTAAATACAATCGGTGTAATTAGTGAAGGAACTTTTCCTTTTATATTCTCTAAATCTACTTTTAATATAGGTTGTCCAATTTTTACTGTATCTCCTTCTTTTGCTAAAGCTTCAAATCCTTCCCCATTTAAGCCTACTGTATCAATACCAACATGAATTAATACTTCTTGTCCATTATCTGCTGTAAATCCTATAGCATGCTTTGTTTTAAAAAATGTAGTAATCTTTCCATTTACGGGAGATACTACTTCTCCATTTGTTGGCTCTATGGCAAATCCGTCTCCCATCATTTTTTGTGAAAATACTTCATCCGGAACCTCTTTTATATCTAATATCTTTCCACTTAATGGAGCTATAAAATCTAATTCTTCATCTTTTTTGATATTTGCTTTTCCTATTTCTGTTTTTATTAAATCCATAGCTACTGGCGTTTTTCCAGATATAATATCTTTTATTTGACTCTTTAAGTTATCCGATTTTGGTCCAAATATAGCTTGAAGATTATTCCCCACTTCAAGCACTCCAGAAGCGCCTAACTCTTTTAATCTATTCTTATTCACATTTTTTATATCCTTTACTGTCACCCTTAGTCTAGTTATACATGCATCTAATTTATCTATATTTTCTTTTCCTCCTAAAGCAACTAATATTTCGTATGCAAGCTCTGTTCCTGTTGCATTGGAAGTAGAAACGGTGTCCTCCTCTTCTCTACCTGGCGTTTTTAGATTAAATTTTCTGATTGCAAATCTAAATCCAAAATAATAAATTGGAGCAAAAGCTAATCCCACTGCAATAACAAGCCACCAAGAAGTTCTACCTTGTAAAACTCCAAACAATAGATAATCTATAACACCCCCAGAAAAAGTCATACCGATTTTAACATTTAATATATGCATTAGCATAAAAGATAATCCTGCAAATATACAATGAATTCCATATAAAATAGGTGCTACAAATAAAAAAGTAAACTCAATCGGTTCTGTAATACCTGTTAAAAAAGAAGTAAGCGCTGCTGAAGCCATAATTCCTCCAACTAATGCTTTCTTTTCAGGTTTTGCTTCATGATACATAGCAAGGGCTGCAGCCGGAAGTCCAAACATCATAAACGGGAATTTACCTGTCATAAATGTACCTGCTGTCAATTGTACACCATCTTTTAATTGTTCAAAGAATATTTTATTATCTCCTCTTACAACTTCTCCTGCTTTATTTACATATTCTCCAAATTCAAACCAGAATGGGGAGTAAAATATGTGATGCAATCCAAAAGGAATCAAAGCTCTTTCTATTACTCCAAATACAAATGCGGATAAAGTTTTATTTGCATCAATCATACTATGGGAAAACCAATTTAATCCATCTTGAATAGGTGGCCACGCAAAGATCATTATAAGCCCTAATATTAAAGAGGTTACTGCCGTTGCAATGGGAACAAATCTTTTCCCTGCAAAAAATCCTAGATACGGTGGAAGCTCTAAATTATAATATTTTTTATACATATTTGCCGCTAATACTCCAACAATTAGTCCTCCGAATACTCCTGTTTGAAGGGTTGGTATACCTAATACCATGGCATAAGACTTACTTGTAGCAACCATTTCTGGTGTTATGCCTTTTGCCGTTCCCATCGTAACATTCATGATTAAATACCCTACAACAGCTGCAATAGCTGCAACTCCTTCTCCATCAGCAAGACCTACTGCAACTCCAACTGCAAATAATAATGCAAGATTTCCAAAAACCACGCCTCCTGCTTGCTCCATAACTTTAGCAACCCATTGAATGGCGGGTGCTGCTAGAAACGGTAATTTTGCTAAGGTAGCCTGGTTTTGCATCGCATTACCAAATCCCAGCAATATTCCTGCTGCAGGAAGTATTGCAACCGGTAACATTAGTGCTTTACCAATTTGTTGTAAAATTCCAAATAATTTTTTCATATATTTTCCCCTTTCTTATCTTTTTCGTTAATAGCATCAGAATAATTTCTTTTACTGTTCAATAATTTTCCGGAAAATAAAAAGGCATGAGAAAAAGTTATGAGTATATAAGTCCTTTTAAAAAGACCTTATGCATATACTCTTAACTTTTGCTCATGCCTGATCGAATCAGTAACACACAAAAATTAATTTTTTAATTTTTCAGTAAATTATTTTATCTAACTTACATCATCCATATTACCATAGGATAAAATATCTTGCAACCGTTTTCTTTTAAAAAAAATTATTTTTCTGTCGAATATATTTACATATTGTTATGATTTCTTCTTTTTTCATAGTTTATAGATTATTTTCATAAAATAAAAATCCTATTATTATATCAAATACACATACAATTGCAACAACAATAAAAATCCATGCAAATACCCCAGATGTATTAAGATTCATTCTTTCAATTTGAAAATTAGTTCCAATTCCTAGGGAAGGCTGACTAATTACTTCTGCTGCAATAATCACCTTTAAATTTAGACCGGATCCCATTATAGCTGATGATTTTATATATGGCTTCAAACTTGGAAGATAGATGGAAAAAAACATATCTTTTTTAGATAATTGATATAACCTTCCCATTTCAATTAACTTTTTATCCATTTGCTTTATTCCTAGATAAACATTGGTATACACTATAGGAAATATCACCATAAGACCTATCGCAATAGGGGATTTTTCTGAACCTAGCCAAATCAAAGCTAATATAATGAGTCCCATGGTTGGAGCAGATTTCATAAAAGTTATAATAGGATTTAATAGCATATCCATTGTTTTAAAGAAACCTGCTAAAGAACCTAATATCATTCCTAAAATTAAAGCGATAAGAAGTCCTATGACACTTCTTTTTATAGTAGCGAAAAGGATCATTACAAAAGATTCCTCTCTCATAATATGTAGTACACTTTCAAAAGTTTTATAAGGAGATGGTAGAATCATCTCCTTATTGACTATATTAGACAGTATAACCCAACAAATTAAAAACAAGAAAATAAAACCAATTCGATATTTATTTTCCTTCATAATAAAAATTTTCATCTGGAAGCTTTCCTCCAATCGTGTCTTCACCACGACTTAATAATACATTTAAGTATTCTTCTATGGATTGTTTTGCATCTTTTGCCTTTACAAATTTCATATTAAATCTTTTCATATCCATTTGATTTATATTTTCATCTAACTCTAGCTTTAAATCTTTTGCATACATCATAGCTTCCTGTGGATTTTCATTGGTCCAATTCATGGCATCTTCATATTCCTTTAAGAAATCTTTTACAAGCCCCTGGTCTTCTTTTATTAAACTAGACTTAACAAATAAGGAAGCTTGCGGATAAGAAGAATCCAATCCTGTTGCATTTGACCATTCTTTTTGTAGGTCCATGACAATCTTTGCATCCTTTTTCTTGGATAAAACTTTTGAAAGCATAGGCTCTGGCATGATGGATATATTCGTTTTTCCTGATATAAAAGCTGGTGCTAACTCCGTTGCTCCTCCCATGTAATGAATAGTTATATCCTTTTGGGCATCTAGACCATTTTTTTCAAGAAGATATCGAAATAAAATATCTGGAGTCAGCCCTTTGCCTATCATGCTGATTTCTTTTCCTTTTAAATCCTGCCAATTCTTGATTTCTTCATTGGATATAATATATAAGTTGCCCCAAATATTTGAAGAAACTAATTGATACTCTACGCCTTTATTGTAAAGCTTGGCTCCTAAATTTGTAGGAATGAGAGCTATATCTGCTTCATTAGAAACTAGCTTTGAAGTTAATAAATCCGTTGTCTTTATAGATTCATAATTGAATTCTACACCTTCTTTTATGATAGGATGGTCATGAAATAACTTAATCAAGCTCAGAGTTGGAAGCCCTGCTGGAGAAATTACATGAATTGTTTTTTTCTCTTCTTTAGGCGTAGCTTCTTCTTTTCCAGTACATCCAATAAGCATCATACTCAAAACAGATAAAACAATGCATATCTTTATTATTTTTTTCATTAAAAATCCCCCTTATTTTTGCAAATATTTTATGAATTCATTTCTTATTTTTACTAAATGTACATCTGTTAAATTTCTTCTTCTTTTATTTAATTCTATTTTAAACTCACATCCTATTCTAGCAGGTTTTTCAGATAATACAATAATCCTATCTCCTAAGAGAAGGGCCTCATCTATTTCATGGGTAACAAATAAAATAGCTGGTTTTGAAGTTTCCCAGATATGAATTAAATTTTCTATCATTTTCAATCGCAAATTATAATCTAATGATTTAAATGGCTCATCCATTAGCAACAAATCTGCATCATAATGAAAAGCTCTAGCAATAGAGCACCGCTGTCTCATTCCTCCACTTAATTCACGAGGATATTTATATTCAAAGCCATTTAGCCCTACCTTTTTTATCAAATGCAAAATTTCGTCCTTTTTTTTATCTTTTGAAACAAGTCTTATATTCTCATAAACATTTTTCCACGGCAGCAATCTATCTTCTTGGAATACATATCCAGTTTTGTAGCTATGATTCAATATTTTTCCACTATCTTCCTTTGTCATTTTTGAAATCAAATTTAAAATAGTAGATTTTCCACATCCTGAAGGTCCTAATATGCAAAGAATTTCTCCTTTCTTTACACACATATCAAAATCCTTTAAAACTTGAATATCTCCATACTGTTTATTTACTTTTTCTAAACGTAAAATCATACACTCACTATCCTTATATTATACTACAAACTCTATTCTACATATAAACTTTAAATTCTACAATTATCCTAATATCCCTTCTCTAAAATAAAAAATACTAAGAGGGAATATCCTCTTAGTCCATAATCTTTAAGAATCCTATGAAGAATTCTTATTCTCCTTTACCTATATGCATTCACAATTTTTTATATTTATAGTTCATTTATATCAATCGGATAGGCACCATATATTCTTGCAGCATCCATAAGCGCTAATATTTTATCTGGATCTGTTCCAATAGGCACATCACATCCCGTGCTTAATATATATCCCTTTGGACTGTTATATCCTTTGCGTATGCAATTTTTCACTTCATTGTATATATCTTCTCTACTTCCTTGCATAATGATTTCAACTGGATCCACATTTCCAATTAAGCGTACTTTATCTCCAAAAGATTCTTTAAGTTCTCCTATATCTTCTACATTATCTAAACTTAAATTTCCTATTCCGGTATCAACCATATCCCCCCATATTTTTTTTGTTTTTCCACAAATATGAAGCGTTGTTCCACTTCCTGTTCTTTCTATAATTCTGTCCATACATTTTTTTAAATAGGGCTTTGCAAATTCTCTAAATTTTTTTTCACTAATCATGGTACAAGATGCATTTGGTTCTGCAATACTTGGACTTAATCCTAAATCACAGACTGCATCAATGTAGTTTATTACACTTTTTGTAGCAATCTCTAAAAGCTTATGTACCATTTCTGGATTTTTATTTAAATCTCTTAAAAATTTATCTGTACCCCTTAGAAAAGATGCTGTGGTAAAGGGTCCCCCTACAGAACTTCCTACGCTGACTTCATGACTAATTTTTTCATTGGTTATTTTGAGAGCTTCTAGAAAATAAGCTATTCTTCCATCTTTATAGGGATCAATTGGGTTTAATTTATCTATTTCATCATAATCTTTAAGTACTGGTTCACTAATATAAGGTGTACTGTTTTCTGGAAAAATCACCTTACTTCCCATTGCTTCTGGAATCCCTTGAAGCCCTGGTCCAAATCCGATACTATCTGGACGAAACTTTTTAAAACTCCCCACAGCTACATTGACAATTGCATCTATTGAATGGTTATACTGGGCAATAGTATGTCCGAAAATAGGCGCACAGCTTTCCCCCAAAAATGGAGAACATGGAATCCTATCAATCTCTTTTCCACTTACAAATGCTTCCATTCTTTCTTTTGGAGTCATCTGATCTGGTTTAATCCTATTCTTCATCTTCAATACCCCTTTCAAAATTTTTAGCAAATACGCTAGTATATCAAGATCTTTAGTGAAATTTTACACTATCTATTCCTATATTACCAATAAATATTTCTAATAAAAGAACTACTAATTATTAGTTTCTTTTATTTTTATATTATGGCTTCTTCATATTTAATCATTGCTTCAAACATCTCTCCTTTAATTGGACGGCTAAATAAATATCCTTGACCCATATCGCAATTATTTTCTTTTAAAAAATTCAATTGATTGGAAGTTTCTATCCCTTCTGCAATTACTTGAAGATTTAACGTATTTGCCATGGCAATGATAGTAGATACAATTGCTGTATTATCCATATCTTCATTAATGTCATTGACAAAACTCTTATCAATTTTTAATTTATTAATAAATAATTTTTTTAATTGTCCAAGAGAAGAATATCCTGTTCCAAAATCATCTATAGATAATTTCACCCCTAAATCACTTAGCTTCTTAAGCATATAAGTCATTTCATCCATATTTTTAGCAGAAATACTTTCTGTTATTTCAAGTTCTAAATACTGAGGATCAAGACCTGTTTCTTGTAGTATATTCTCTACTAATTCTAAAAAATCTTTTTGTTCTAGCTGCTTAACAGATATATTTACTGCTACAGTAATAGGCTTAAGCCCCATATCTTGCCATCTTCTGTTTTGCTCACATGCGCTCCTCAAAATCCACTGCCCGATGGGAATGATGAGATTATTTTCCTCTGCAATAGGAATAAATTTGTCTGGCGGAACAAACCCTAATTTGTCATTTCTCCATCGTAATAGCACTTCAGCCGCTACAATTTCCTCTGTATTCATATCCATTATAGGTTGATACTCTAAAAATAATTCTTTTTTATCCAGTGCAAACCATAAATTATTTTCCAATATAAATTGATCACTTATTTTTTCATTTAAATCAATAGAATAAAACTCTATTTTGCTTCCTGGACTTTCTTTTGCTTTATACATAGCTATATCTGCATTTTTTATTAAGGTTTCTGCATCGTTTCCTCCACTCGGATATACAGCAATTCCTATACTCGTAGCAATGTAAAACATATGGGTATCAAATATGAAAGGTTCCTTGAAAAGATCTATAATTTTTTGTCCTATATTTAATACTTCCTCTATATTATTATTTTTAGGTAATAGTATTAAAAATTCATCTCCTCCAATTCGAGCCACTGTACCATATTTGTCAATGACTTGTTTTAATTCATCTGCAACAATTTGTAATATCTTGTCTCCATTCTCATGTCCTAAATTGTCATTAATCTTTTTAAACCCATCTAAATCCATAAATAGAACTGCTAAGTTTTCTTTCTTTTCATCTTTTCTAAGAAGTTTACTGAGATGATCAGAAAAAAATCTTCTATTATATAAACCGGTAAGATAATCTCTAAAAACCAAATGATTAATCTTTTTTTCTTGTTTCTTTTTTTCTGTAACATTTTTTACTACACCACTAATAATATTTCTATCTTCTATATAAATCCTTGTTAATATTACTTCAGCAAAAAATGCTTTCCCTTTTTTTGTTCTATGTAGCCATTCAAATTTATGATTTCCATTTTTTAAAACATTCTGTATTATTTCTATATTTTTTTCCTTAGAATAACTTCCATCTAATTGTATTCTAGGAGACAATTCAAATATATTTAAACCTAATAGTTCTTTCTTTGATGCATATCCAAATAATTTTACTGCTAATTTGTTACAATCAATAATTGAATTTTCTTCAATAATTAAAATAGCCTCTGATAGTTCTTCAAATACAGTTCTATAATCTAATTTATTTTTTATATTTAAAGTTTCTATTTTTTTATTTTCCACTTTACTTTGATCATTCACAACCGCTCCTCCTAATCTTTAATAGTAAGATCCTTCATTTTAGTCTTATTTTATCATTTTTTTATAAATGAAAATATCCTTGTTTGAATGAAAAACGTTTTTTTAGAAAAACTAGTAATAATTAACTATTTTTTCCTATCTTATTTAAATCTATATGTATGCCATCTTATCAAAATGATTGTTTCCTATGAGTTTTTTAATATTTTATTTTAGTTCAAAACAAGTTATCAACCCTATCATTTTATCATATTTTTATTTATTTAGTAGTAGTAAATGAAAAAGGACTAGTATCAAAATGACTAGTCCTTTTTCATTTACTATAAGCTATTTTTGAAAAGATTCAAAGTAACCTGGATATAATGGAAATTTAGCGCCCAAGGCTTGTACTTTTTCTTTTATTGTGTCTAATTTTTTGAAATCTTCAATGTATTGAGCTACTTCATTCATCAAATTTCCTATTTCCTCCATTTCTTTTTCTTTCATTCCTTTAATAGTCATAGCAGTCGTTCCTATTCTTATTCCACTTGTTGTAACTGCATTCTCTGGATCAAAAGGAATCATATTTTTATTTACAGTAATCCCTACATATTCTAATGCTTTTTCAAGCTGAATTCCAGTTAATTTTTTAGAACGAAGATCCACAAGCATAAGATGATTATCTGTTCCTCCAGATACTATTCTAAATCCTTTTTCCTGAAGTACTTTTGCCAATTTTTGTGCATTTTTTATGACTTGATTTGCATATGCTCTAAATTCTTCACTCATAGCATATTTGAAATTATAGGTCTTCGCTGCCATAATATGAAGATGGGCAGATCCTTGTGCTCCAGGGAATGTAGCTTTATCTAACTTATTTGCAAATTTTTCTTTGCAAAGTACAAATCCTCCTCTAGCTCCAGCAAGGGTTTTTGTTGTCGTAGATGTAACAAAATCAGCATAAGGCACCGGACTTTTCAGTACTCCTGCAGCAACTAATCCGCCTATATGCGCCATGTCCACCATGAAATATGCATCTACATTTTTAGCAATATTAGCTATTCTTTCGTAATCTATTTCTCTTGAATAAGCACTTGCTCCCGCTACAATAAGCTTTGGCTTATGCTCTCTTGCTAATTTTTCTATTTCATCATAGTCAATTAACTCCGTATCTTTATTTAGTCCGTAAGGAATAAAATTAAAGAATCTGCCTGAAAAATTTGCTCTATGACCATGGGTTAAATGTCCTCCTGTATCTAGACTCATCCCCAATACCGTATCTTTAGGCTTAAGAATCGCTTGATATACACACATATTAGCATTAGATCCAGAATGCGGCTGTATATTTGCATGTTCTGCTTTAAATAAAGCTTTTGCCCTTTCAATTCCCAAGCTTTCCATTTTATCAATTACATGACATCCTGCATGATATCTTTTTCCTGGTGTACCTTCTGTCGTTTTATTGGTTAATACACTTCCTTGAAGTTCTAGAATTGGTGTTGGAGCATAACTTTCAGAGGCAATCATTTCAATTCCAGTTCTTTGACGCTTAAATTCCTCTTCAACAATGGTATATAGCTCCATATCCCTTTCTTTTACGCTTTTTAAGGTTTCCATTCTTCCCATCCTCCTCTTCTTTGAATTTCATTTATTTCTTATTTCATTATTTCATAAAATTCAGAAAATTCCTAGGAACGAATTTGATCTTCTATTGAACAAAATTCTAGTTCTTTACGTTTCCATTTTTAAAAACTTTTGGTGTAATTCCTGTCTGTTTTTTAAAACTTCTATAAAAGTAATTCATATTGTTATATCCAACTTGATCTGCAATTTCTTTAATAGATAAGTCTGTTTCTCTTAATAAGATTTTTGCCTTTTTGATTTTCAATTCATTCACGTAAGTTATAAATGTTTTTCCAATATATTTCTTACACATTCTTGTAATATGTTCTGGGCTTGTATGGTATTTTTTTGCACATTCATTTAATTCCATGTTCTTTTCATAATTATGATTGATATATTCTAGTATTTCATTAAAGATATGGTTAGAGGTATATTTATATCCTAAAACCCTTTCCATTGTTTTAATAAATTCCTCATAGTCTATAGGCTTTAATAAAATATCCTTCGCTCCTAACCTTAATGCCGCCTGTGCATATTCAAAATAATTATACGCTGTAATGATAATAAAGCAGATTTCATCCCGATTGGAGTTTTTTATTTTTTTCATCACTTCTATTCCATTATGAACAGGCATTTGAATATCTAAATAAACAACATCTGGGTTTAACTTTAAAATTAATTCTAATCCTTCATCTCCAGAGGATGCCTCCCCAATAATTTCTATAGGAACATTATATCTGCTGATTAAATTTTTTATTAATTCTCTACATAGTTCCTCATCATCTAAAATAATGGCTCTTTTCATCCTAATCCCCCTAAAGTAATTCTTACTTTTGTTCCTTTCGTTTTAGAACTTATCATTTCAAGCTCAAATTCACTACTAAAAAATAATTCTAATTTTCTGTAAACCATCATCAATCCACTATACTGAAACTCCCTATGTTCTTTAATTTGTAGCATTAGCTTATTTAACACTTCTTCTTCCATTCCTATTCCATTATCCTTTATTTCAATGATTAAATTATTTTTATTCATCTTTGCCATTATTTCCATTCTCATGTTCTTTTTTATATCTTTAAATCCATGTATAAAGGAATTTTCCACAATTGGCTGTAGACAATTGAAAGGAACATGTTTATTTTCTACATCTTTACATATATTGAAATCTACAATTAATCTATCTTTATATCTTAGTTTTTGTAAATTGATATAATTAATAAGATAGGTTATTTCTTCCTTTAAAGTTACAACACTATTGGTATTTTTCAAGGTATATCTAAATATCTTTGAAAGATAAATGATTGCATGATAAGTTTCAAAGGAATTTTCTTTTAATGCTAAACTAGCAATAGCATTCAAAGTATTAAATAAAAAATGATTATTTATTTGTATACTCAACATCTCCTCTTGTGTTGATTTTAGAGATGCTTGTAATTCAATGGAAGTATTTTTGAGCATATAATAACTAGTAATGTTTTTACTTAGTTTTTTCATTTGCTGTAATATGGCATTTATTCTTCCTTTTGGTACAATTTCCATTCTCTCATACGACATATCCTTAATTTTTCTATTTATTTGTACATCCTTTTGAGAGGTTTTAATATGCCCTCCTTTTAAGTATCCTATGATATGATTATTGATGAAGATAGAAATACAAAATATAGTTAATCCATAGGGGCAAATAATTCCACATACTTCTTTATTTCGAGGAGAATTATACTCATCTTCCTGTTTATAGCTATCACAATTATAAATATTCTCATCTATTTTGCAACGCTTCTTGCAGTACTGTGGATACTCTTTAGATACAATAACAGCCATCCCTTTTGCATCAAAAATGGTGACAGGAATTTTTAAAGATTTCTCGAAGGATTCATATATATACTTAATTTCATGATTTAAATCAATGCTTTCTTCATACATTTTTGTACTTTTAAAAATATGCTGTATTTTATTTTGAATCAAGGGATTTTGTTCATAATACACTGGAATGGATATAAGTAATTCTTTTATTGGCTCATCTCCTGAGTTTATACTTTCATGAATTGATCCCGCTTCAATATGATAAATACATCCAGGCTCCTTCGTACTAACTTTATCTCCAATGAACTGCTTCCCCTTTCCAGAAAGAACATATATTAGCTGTTCTTCTCCATAATGTATGTGCTTATTCTGTCTTTTTCCAGGAAAGATAGTGACAAGTCCAATGCTCATCACATTAAGTTCATTACTAGAATTTGGTTCATAAACCCATTCTATCTCTCCCCAATCAAAAAACTGTGTATTTTTTTCCCCCAATAATGCACCTCCTAATTCATTCTTTGTATATACTTTATTTATCCATTTTTCTTTTAATCCCTTCCTTCATTTTAACTTTAGTTTATACTACAAAAAAA
>SWCA01009069.1_pt1 | contig 245692 bp, 212 predicted proteins | sample 4692961 | NCBI WGS metagenome assembly SWCA01 (sample SAMN10267275, study PRJNA491770) | bioreactor metagenome | isolation source: DHS bioreactor inoculated with | place: Japan: off Shimokita Peninsula | reverse complement strand
CCCCCCTGGGGTACCCGTACCCAAGCGAGGATGTGGACGCAATGTGCATAACCCACCACCAAAGGCCTGCACTACACCCTCCTCAGGGTGGTCTGTCAAGTGGTTGATCGTTGCCGAAAGTTCACTCAGGAATTCCTTGGTCCACACTGTTGCGGAAGCAACTGTCCTTGTCAGCGCCATGTTCTGGGAAAGTAGTGAACCGTGTCCACACAACGACCACCGGGCCATGCACAGGCCTCGCGCCGCAGCCCCCCAGTTATCCCCATTTCATCCACAGGGGGCTGTGGATGAAGGCATTGAGGTTGCGTCCCCGGCAGGACTACGGTTGCCCGATCGAGGAGCTGAATGATTGTCAGAGCCGCGTCCTAGGTTGCTCCATAGAGGATCCGCCCCCCGAACCAGGACACGGTTGGAAGGTGTGCAATGTCACTTGCTGAAGTGATGCCGTACGGCGCTGAAGCCGACGCAGAACACGGTGGTGTTGATCGCACGCCCCCACAAGATGTCGGTGCTGAGCAGAGCGTCTTGGGCGCCATGCTCATGTCGAAGGATGCCATCGGCGACGTCGCCGAAGTCCTCAAAGGCCGTGACTTCTACCGGCCCTCCCACGAGATCATCTTCGACACGATCCTGAATCTGTACAGCCGCGGCGAACCGGCCGACGCGATCACCGTGGCCGATGAACTGACCAAGCGTGGCGATCTGGCTCGCGCCGGTGGCCACATGTATCTGCACGATCTGCTGGCCACGGTCTCCATCGCCTCCAACGCCGCCTACTACGCCGAGATCGTCCGGGAGAAGGCGGTCCTGCGTCGTCTGGTCGAGGCGGCGATGAAAATCTCGCAGCTGGGCTATTCCGGACGTGGCGATGTGGCCGGGATCGTCGATGTCGCCCAGCAAGCCATTTACGAGGTCGCCGAAGGTAAGGCCAGCGAGGACTACCAGCCGCTGAGTGTCTTGATGGAGGCCACCCTCGACGAGATGGAGGCGCTGAGCAACAACGGCGTGATGGCGGGGGTTCCGACCGGCTTCCTGGACTTGGACGACCTCACCAATGGTCTGCATCCGGGCCAGATGGTCATCATCGCCGCCCGTCCCGGTATGGGTAAGTCAACCCTCGGCTTGGACTTCGCTCGAGCGGCGTCGATCAGGAACGGTCTGTGTGCGGCCTTCTTCAGCTTGGAAATGACGAAGACCGAGATCGTGATGCGCCTCATCTCGGCCGAGGCCCAGGTGCCGCTGAACGAGATTCGTCGCGGCAACATGAGCGAGGAGAACTGGCGCCGGATCGCTCAGAAGACCGCCGAGGTGTCGTCCGCGCCGCTGTTCATCGACGACTCACCCAACCAGACGATGATGGAGATTCGCGCCAAGGCCCGTCGCCTCAAGCAGCGCAATGACCTCAAGCTCGTCATCGTCGACTACATGCAGCTGATGACCTCGGGCAAGCGGGTGGAATCCCGACAGTTGGAGGTTTCGGAGTTCTCCCGCCAGATGAAGCTGCTGGCCAAGGAACTCGATGTGCCGGTGGTGGCCCTGTCCCAGCTGAACCGTGGCCCGGAGCAACGCACCGACAAGAAGCCCATGCTCAGCGACCTGCGTGAATCCGGCTCGCTGGAGCAGGACGCCGACGTCGTGATCCTGCTGCACCGCGAGGACATGTACAACAACCAGTCCGAGCGCGCCGGCGAAGCCGACCTGATCGTCGCCAAGCACCGCAACGGCCAGACCCGAACCGTCAACGTCGCCTTCCAGGGCCACTACAGCCGCTTCGTCGACATGCAGCACTGAACCGCCACCGTCACTCAGTCCAGCCCTCCCAGAACAACGAGCGCCCCGTCCCGAAACTCGTTGACAACGCCGATGTCACTTTCCCGGCTGGTTGAGGAGGACGCGCAGCGTCCGTCTCGAAACCAGGTGAGCCGAACCACCAACGGGTGAACCACACCGTTGATGTGGAGACGCAGTGCACGGTGAGAACCGGGGTCCGTATACATCGAAGGACGAGTCAGAAGGCCCACGTGGCGGAGCCATCGGACGTCATGAGTCCGGCACCTCTGGAAAGTCAGATCGGGCTAACAGGTGGATCGGGGTCGTGGCGGAAGTGCTGGGTCCTGGCGCGTTCGATGGTGTCGCCGCGTCCGCGGTGAGGGTTCGGAGGTGCTCTCAGGCAGGGCGGGATCAGCTATCGGCCGATGCGTACCGTGTCCGACCGTCAGCGAGCACGTGCTCTCGCGCACTCTCGCTAGCCGCGCCAAGGCGTTGGACGTTCACCCGCGCTTCGCGCAGCGTCATGTGATTCGGGCCGCTAACAAGGCCAGTATCCGTCGTGCCAACAGCTCAATCGCTTCGGCTCTTTTCATGAGGCCATCCGCACATCCAGACCGCGGTCCTGTCAACGCCCGGTCCCGAATCCCTGGTCAAGGTTCGGTAACGAACGAGTGCCTCCAACACAAATCAGTCTTCATGCGAAAGCGCCAAGTCGCTCCCGGGTGGCAAAGCACCCAGAGACTGGACTGCCTCGCCTATCAAAGGCAGTGCGCCGGCCACATCCCAGCCAAACGAAGGTTCTGACATCCCAATACCGCTCTTGGCTGACACCCCAAGGTTGTCCACGCCTAGACCTGCCCTACTCAAGCACATCCAGAGCGGCGATGCGCTCACGAAGCTCTGCGATACGCGCATAGGCGGCATGGGTGCGGGCAGCCATCTCCGGAATCCGCTCCCAGTCCAGGGGAAGGTCCTCGGCCAAGTCGTGCAGGTCGAGCTTCAACTGGCTGGCCGAAAAGGTGACCTTACGCAGTTCGTCTTCCAGTGATTCGCGATCGCTCATGCTGGCCTGTCTCCTGGGTGCTGGGTCTGCTCTGTCGCGACGATCTTGGTCAGCGACACCGGTCGCCGACAAGGGCACAGCGGGGTTCGTCACGAGGACTTCACATGCGCGGGTCGCGCCAGGGACAGCGCTCCACCAGCCAGTTTGACCACATCGTGACCTCCCCGGTTTCACGCAGTGACCATTTTGCAGCGCTCCGACGAGCCACGCACGGGCGAGGTAGGGTCGAAATCAGGTGGTGGGGCTCACCCGAACCGAACCGTCGCAGGCGCGACCAACAGTCCCTAGCTGTGTGCCGTGTCGCATCCGTGCGGTGACGAGCCGAAGGCCCGCCCCACCACCGAGGAACCCCGCGGCCACCACCGAGACTCCACCGTGGAGTCCGTGATCGGGAAAAGGGGCCGACAATGGCTTTCGAAATCACCCACGTCAGTGCGCTGGAGATCCTGGATTCCCGGGCGCGTCCGACCCTCGCGGTCACCCTGACTCTGGCCGACGGGACCGTCGCCGAAGCCGGCGTGCCGTCGGGAGCATCCACCGGCACCCGCGAGGCGGTCGAGCTTCGCGACGCAGACCCCGCCCGCTTCGGCGGCAGTGGCGTCCTCACCGCGGTTGCGAATGTGAACTCCGAGCTCAATGCTGCGCTCACCGCGCACCCGTGGTCGAGCCTGGCCGAGGTCGACCAGGCCATGCGCGATCTGGACGGCACCCCCAACAAGGCCCGACTCGGCGCCAATGCGCTCATCGGCACCTCCATGGCGCTGGCACGGGCATTGGCAGCCTCAACAGATACACCGCTGTACGACTGGCTGCCCGGCTTCGGCCAGCCGCACCGGCTGCCGGTGCCCTGCTTCAACGTGCTCAACGGCGGGGCCCACGCGCCCAACCCGTTGGACTTCCAGGAGTTCATGATCTGCCCGATCGGTGCCCCCTCGATGGCCGAAGCCGTCCGCGCCGGGGCCGAGGTGTACGCCGCTTTGAAGAAGCGTCTAGCCGCCGATGGTCACGCCACCGGGCTCGGCGACGAAGGCGGCTTCGCTCCCAATCTGGCCGAACCCGAAGAAGTGCTGGAGCTGATCGTCGCCGCCATCACCGACGCCGGCTACCCCACCGGCAAGGCAGGTGTCGCCATCGCCTTGGATCCGGCCGCCTCGGAGTTCTACCAGGCCGATGGCAGCTACCGGGTCAACGGCACCAGCTTCAGCAGCGAGGCCATGATCGCCCGCTATGCCGAGATGATCGACCGCTTTCCCATCTGGAGCATCGAGGACGGGCTGGGCGAGGCCGACAACGCCGGCTGGCAGAAGCTGACCGCCACCCTGGGGGAGAAGATTCAACTGGTCGGCGACGACAATTTCTGCACCAACCCGGCCATCATCACCCAGGCCATCGCCGACCACGTGGCCAACGCCGCCCTGATCAAGGTGAACCAGATCGGCACCGTCAGCGAAACCCTGGACGCGATGCGCATCTGTCATGAGGCCGGCTACGGGCAGATGGTGTCCCACCGCTCCGGAGAGACTCCCGACACCTTCATCGCCGATCTGGCGGTGGCGACCGGCTGCGGTCAGATCAAGACCGGTGCCCCGGCGCGCGGCGAACGCATCGCGAAGTACAACCGGTTGGTGGCGATCGCCGCAGCCAACCCGACGCTGCCCTTCGGCCTGCCGGACTGACTGCTTCGCCGACTCACCACCGGCCCATGGCCTGCAGCATCCGCTCAGCCATGGGCCCGAAGTCCGGTGCCAGCACCGCCAGCCCCGGCTCGGTGCTGCCGCCCGGGTGTGCCACCTGGGCGATGACCGCAGCGGCGTCGATCCCTTCGGCCTCCTGCAGTGCCACCGTCCCCACCATGGTCTGACGCACCATCGACCGGGCCAGATCAACATCCAAACCATGCCGCTCGGCCACGGTATCGGCCCAGGCTTGCAGGATGAACGCGTAGAAGGCCGGTCCGTTGCTGGTGAGCGCGCAGTAGGCGTCGAGGTGGGCCGGCGCAACCTCATACACCGCCCCCACCGCCTTGAGCAGATCGCGGACGCGCTGCTTGTCCGGCTCGGACAGTCCCGGCCCCCAACTCACCAGCGTCGACCCCTGCCCGGTTGCGGAGTTCACATTCGGATAGGTGTCGACCCAGCGATCGGTGAAAGCGCCCAGATCTTGGCCTGGCGAGCAGTTCACCAGGATCGGACGGTGGCTCAGTGCCTCGGCATTCGCAGTGAGTACCTCACTGACCTGGCCCGGCGCCATCCAGACAAAGACCGGATCACAGCGCCGAAGCACGTCGGCGGCCGAGTTGAGAAGAGCCAGACCCGGGGCCTGCCGCGCGATCTGTTCGGCCTTGTCGCGGCTTCGACTGAAGCCGTATACCTCGGCGATACCCGCCGCTGCCAGGCCGCGCGCAAGCGGTCCACCCAATCGTCCCAGCCCGATGATTCCGATACCCATGGACGGCAGCTTAGGGGCAGCTCCCCTCAGCCCTGGTCGGCGGCCAACCGCTGCTCGACTCGCTGAACCTTGCCCTCCAGCTCGCCGGTGTGGCCGGGCCGGATGTCGGCCTTCAGCACCAGGCTGACCCGTCCGGAATAGGCACCGACGGCCTCAGTGGCGCGTTTTACCACCTCCATCACCTCGTCCCATTCGCCTTCGATCGTGGTGAACATCGAGTCCGTCCGGTTCGGCAGTCCGGATTCGCGGACGATGCGGACTGCGGCGGCGACCGCGTCCGCGACCGACTCCGATGTGCCCAAGGGGGATACTGAGAATGCAACCAACATGGCCCCAGTATCGACCTGGACCCGGCAGTTGCGGAGGCAGCGCTCGCCGAAGCGGCCAATGCCTCGGGGGCTGAATTACCGATGGATTCCGACCACAGCGCGGACCACCGCGGACCCGGCTGACCGACAGGGCGGGCGATTCCACTCCACCCCACCAGGCGCCCAGCGCACCCGAGCTCAGCATTCCCGCTGTGACAAGCGTCTTCCATGCTCCGCAGCTGCACAGCCCAACCGCCGAGGTACCTCCAACGCGCCTAGCACCGTGCCGGATCGGGGTCAAACCGACCCTTCTCACCGCCTGGCCGGTTACTCGGCCGAAACCGGTGGCCGATTACCGTGGTCGACACCCGTTGAATTGAGAGGATCTTCTATGTCCCTGTTGGGCACCACGATCAAGCCATTCCGCGCCACCGCCTACCGCGACGGCGAATTCGTCGACGTCACCGAAGCCGACACCGCCGGAAAGTGGTCGGTCTTCTTCTTCTACCCCGCCGATTTCACTTTTGTGTGCCCCACCGAGCTGGCGGATCTGCAGGATCATTACGCCGAGCTGCAAGAAATGGGCGTCGAGGTGTTCTCGGTCAGCGCTGATACCCATTTCGTCCACAAAGCGTGGCATGACTCCTCACCCCAGGTCGGCAAGGTGGAGTTCTTCATGCTCGGTGACCCCAACCGGGAGGTCATCACCAATTTCGACAACCTGAGGGATTCCGGTCTGGCCGATCGAGCCACCTTCTTAGTTGATCCAGACGGCGTGATCCAGTTCTTCGAAGTCACCTCCGAAGGCGTCGGACGCAACGCAGCCGAGCTGGTTCGCAAGGTCCGCGCCGCTCAGCACGTCCGCGAGTTCCCCGGCGAGGTATGCCCGGCTCGTTGGGTGGAGGGCGCCGCCACCCTCGTCCCGTCGATCGATCTGGTCGGCGCTATCTGAGTCCAGCGTGGGGGTCGCCGACGAGACAACGGCGACCCCCTCTGGCTAGATTGAACTCGTGAAACGCGCGCTGATCGCCGCCGCTGTTGCGGTCGCCGTCACCGCGAGCGCGACGTTGGCCATCGAGACCGGCCAGTTCGTCGCCAGTAGCCCGCCCCCGTCGGAGACGGCGCTGGAAGCCCCCCTCTCGCCCGTCACGGTGAACCCCGATTGGGTTCTTTCCGGCGAACCGACCTTTGCTTCGGTCGAGATTTCCCGCAGCCCCGACGGACGTATCAGCCACGGTCTGTGGTCCTGTACAGGCCCCACGACCTTCGAATGGCATTTCGACGTGGATGAGACCGTTTATGTTCTGGACGGCGAGGTCTATATCGACTACCGCGGCAACCAGTTCACCTTGCATGCCGGTGATTCAGCGACCTTCCACGGTGGCACACAGGCGCTATGGACCGTCCCTGACTACCTGAAGAAGTCCTACACCTTGCACAATCCCGGGCCCATGGGTCGCTGGTGGCGGTCCACTTTTCCGAGCTGAGTCGACCCGATCAAATACTCCAGTGAGTGAAAGGGCCCATGGCCTGGCCCGAGAACTCCTGACATCATCAGTACGTCCCCCCTATCGAAGTGATTGTCATGAACGATCCTGACGCTGGTTCGTCGGCTCAATTCAGCCGCCGAACGCTCCTAGCCGGTGCCGCGCTGCTTCCGGTGCTGGCAGCCTGCGCCCCGATGCCCCCGGGCGCCACCGCGGGCACTCCCAGCGGCACACGCACGCCGACCCTCGCCCCGGGCGCCAACGGTCTGGGACCTGTCGTTCGCGGCACCCTGAACTCGCAGGCGATGCAAGCCCCGGCCGATTGGCTGATCTACTACCCGCCGGACACTGTCGAGGGCGACCCCCTTCCGGTGGCGATCGTGATGCACGGCCTGGGCGCCAGCATCGCCGATCTGGATGCGAACCACTACTCCCAGGCCCTCTACGACACTGTGATCCACCATGGCACGCCGCGCTTCGCCCTTGCGGCGATCAATGGTGGTTCCTTGTTCTGGCAGAAGTCCGGCTCCCGCGATGCCGGTGCACTGGTCGCCGACGAGTTCGTCGCCGAGTTGGCGCGCCATGGCCTGATGACCTCGCGACTGGCGCTCACCGGATGGTCGATGGGCGGCTGGGGGGCCTTGCGGCTGGCGAGCAACGAATTGCACGGCAAGCTGAAGGCGATCGCACCGTTGAGTGCGCCCTGCTACGCCACCTTCGATGCGATTCCCGAGACCGGCTGGATGACCCGCGCACAGTTCGACCGCAACAACTTCTACAACCATCCCGAGCGCCTCACCGATCTGCCGATCTTCCTGGCGTGTGGCAAGCAGGACGCCTTCTATCCGGGAAATGTCAGCTTCGCCAAGAAGCTCCGAAAGACACCCGGCGTCGGCCCATTGGTGACCGATTTCGGCCGTGGTGCCCACACCCCCCAGTACTGGACTTCGGTGGCGCCGGCCCAACTCCATTTCCTCGGCCAACACCTCGCCGACTGAGGACGAACCATGAACGCACCGAAGAAGGCCACCCGTTTCGACGCGATGATGCGCTGGATGGAGCACCAGTGGTTCCCGGACGCCCGCGAGTGGGTGTGCAGCCGCGCTGTCGGCGAGACTCTGGAAATAGCCATCGGCACCGGACTGAACCTGCGCTACTACCCCGACACCGTGGAGATCACCGCGATCGATCAGGACCGCGACATGATGGTGCTGGCTGAAGAGCGCGCCCAGGCCACCGGACTCGCGCTGCATGCCGAAGTCGGCGATGCGCTGGCGTTGCCCTTCGTCGATGACGCCTTCGACACGGTGGTGTGCACCTTCGCACTGTGTGAGGTGAGTGATGTCGACGTCGCCTTGCAGGAATTTGTTCGAGTGTTACGCCCATCGGGCCGGCTATTACTGGCCGATCACATCGTGGCCACTTCGCGCTGGGTGCGTGGCGGCCAGCGGGTGCTGGAGGCGCTCACTATCCCGATTTCCGGGGAGCATTTCACGCGGCGCCCGCTGGACCATCTCGCCGGCGTCGGTCTTGAGGTCGTGGAGTCGGCCCGGCGCACCTATGGCGCCGTGGAATACGTTCACGCGGCTCACCCGGGGTTCACCGGCCGCAGGTGATCTCTCAGTTGCCTGCTGGGAGTTGCGGCGGCTCGACGGCCAACACGGTGCGCACGATCGGTTCCAGTTCGGGGCGGATCCAGTAGTGGATCCAGGTTCCGGTGCGCTCACCATCGACGAGGCCGGCTTCCCGCAGCACTTTGAGATGGTGACTGATGGTCGGCCCGGATAGATCGAAATGGGGCGTCAGCTCACACACGCACACGCGACCCGCGTCGGTGATCAGAGCCACCAGCCGCAACCGCACCGGATCACCAAGCGCCTTGAGTACACCAGCCAGGCCGGCGGCCTGCTCCGCGGTGAGCACGTCAGCACGCGGCCGACACACCGGCGCCTCGATGATGGGGAGTTCGCTCAACACCGTTCTATCTTGACACATATCTAAACAAGGGCAAGGATTCTGCTTAGACATTCGTCTATTCAAGGAGTCCCCCGTGCCCACTGACCCCGCAACCAAGCCAAGCGTCCTGTTCGTGTGCGTCCACAATGCAGGCCGATCCCAGATGGCCGCGGGGTACCTGCGCCACCTCGCTGGCGACCGTGTCACCGTCTACTCCGCAGGCTCGATGCCGGGCGACCAGCTCAATCCGGTCGCCGTGGCCGCCATGGCCGAAGACGGCATCGACATCGCTGGCGAACAGCCCAAACTCTTGCAGGACGACACCGTGAAAGCCTCCGACGTGGTGATCACCATGGGATGCGGCGACACCTGCCCATTCTTCCCCGGCAAGCGCTACCTGGACTGGGTGCTCGACGACCCGGCAGGCCAGCCGATCGAGAAGGTTCGCCCCATCCGTGACGAGATCAAGCAGCGCGTGGAGGCTCTGATTTCGGAGCTGGTGACCCCTCAGTGACCCAAGCAGTCCTGCAGCGACCTGCGGTACGCCGCTGGGGCGGACTGACCCTGGCCGCGGTCGTTGTGGTTGGGCTCTACGCCCTCAACGAGTTCTTCTGGACGTGGCTGTACGCCGGCGTCTTCGGGTGGGATATCACCACCGGATGGCCGTCGATGCTCCACTTCTTCAGCTACGACACGATCAAGATCACGCTGCTGCTGGTCGCCATCATCTTCGCCATCACCGTCCTGCGCAGCTTCGCCAGTATCGAACGCACCCGCGCCCTGCTCGGCGGACGGCGCGAGGGCGTCGGAAATGTGCTCGCCGCCGGATTGGGAGTCGTCACGCCGTTCTGTTCCTGCAGCGCGGTGCCTGCCTTCATCGGCTTCGTGGCTGCCGGCGTCCCGCTGGGTGTGACCATGAGTTTCCTGATCGCCAGCCCGCTGGTGAACGAAGTGGCCATCGCCTTGCTGCTGGGCCTCTTCGGCATCGGCCCCACCCTGCTGTACGTCAGCGCCGGTTTGATGATCGCCATCGTCGCCGGCATGATCATCGGACGCCTTCACCTCGAAGACTGGGTCGAAGGGTTCGTGTTCGAGACCAAGCTCCGCGGGCAGGTGATCGACTCCACCGCCGAGCTGACCTGGGACGACCGGTTGCAGATGGGCCGAGAGGAAGTTGCCAGCATCCTGCGCAAGATCTGGCCCTATCTGCTGGCCGGTATCGGCCTGGGCGCGGTGATCCACGGGTGGGCACCGGAAGACTTCTTCGCCCGCTTCGCGGGGGCCGGCAATCCCGTCGCGGTACCGATCGCGGTCCTCCTCGGCGTGCCGCTGTACTCCAACGCGGCCGGCATCCTGCCCCTCGTGGAGAGCCTGCACGACAAGGGCCTGCCGATGGGCACACTGCTCGCCTTCATGATGGCCACGGTGGCTCTCAGCCTGCCGGAGATGATCCTGCTGCGGCGCGTTCTCAAACCCAAGCTGATCGGCGTGTTCATCGCCGTCACGGCCGTCGGCATCATCGCGGTCGGTTACCTATTCAATGCCATCATCGGCTGACAGGAGAATCACGTGAACATCAAGATCCTCGGCTCCGGCTGCGCCAACTGCGTAAACCTGGAGAAGGCGGCCCGGGCTGCGGCCGCCGAGTTGGGCTTGGACGCCGACTTCGAGAAAGTCACCGACTACGCCGACATCGCCGGCTACGGCATCATGCGCACCCCCGGATTGGTCGTCGACGAGACCGTCGTGCTGTCCGGTCGGGTGCCCACCGTTTCACAGGTCAAGGAACTTCTCAGCGCTCAGCTCGGCAGCTGAGTCAGCACCGCACTAGGCTGAAGGCGAACAGGAGGCACCATGCGACCGCTCGCCTCAGCCGCTGCGGCGGCTGCCCTGCTCGTGGTACTCGTCGGCTGCTCTGCACCCGGAGGTGACATGACCAACCCACCCACCAGCGGACGCCCCAGCTTCCAGACCACCGGCCCCATTCCGTCGACCGGCACGCCGGTCACGCTCAGCGACGCTCAGTTGGCTGCGATTAAGGCCGATCTAGCCGCTCGAGGGGTCACCGCGGAGTTCACCGTGGACAGCGCTGTCGCCGTCACGTGGCCGGACGGATCGTGGGGCTGTCCCGAACCAGGCAAGGCCTACACCCAGGCGCTGGTTCCCGGCGTCCACGCCAAGGTCAGCGCGGACGGCAAAGGCTATGACTACCGCTTCGGAAACGGCCCGACACCCCGGTTGTGCGACAAGCGCTAACCGGGTCGCTGATCAGCGCAGGCTGAGCAACAACGCTTCCGAGGCTCCCGCACGGTTGTCGAAGACCGCCACCATCACGCCCTTGGGTCGCTGCTGAGCGACGGCGGCATTGTTCACCATGATCGGCACCTGAGCGCGCTGATTGCGCACAACGGTCACACCGCCGCCATCCTCGATGGCCCGATTCCACGGGTCGTAGCTGGCCCATCCGGCGAACTCGTCGGAGTCGGTGCCCTTCACCGTGTAGCTGGTCGCGGTGTAGCTGAAGGCACCGGAGTCAGCGCTCAAGCCCAGGTCCGCGGCCTGCACGGGCAGCAGGATCGTGCTGGAGTCGGTCGGTGCCATCGCCAGGTAACCGCTGGCGTACAGGGCCCCGCTGGCGATCTCATAGATGAACACTTCCGTCACGCCGTCGAAGGTGCCCGACCGGTAGGCACCGGAATCCGCAGCGAACACGATGTAGTCCTCCACGCCGTCCCCGGTGGTGTCCAGCCACACGTCATATTCGTTGGTGGCCGGGTTGGAGAAGCGGTCATGGTTGTTGATGGCGAAGACCAACAGCTTGTCGGCGCCGGTGTCGAAGGACTGAACTCCCAGTGCCCGAAGGTCATAGCCGGTGCGCACTGCACTCTTGGACAGATCAGCAGGGTCGGTCAGGCCGAGAGTGTAGACATCGGCGTAGGCATCCAAGGCGCCGCCGAAGTTGCTCAACCGCAGCGACCACGTCGTGCTGGCCTGAGCCTTGCCGGCCCGCAACTCGGTGCCAAGGGATCGATCACGGCCGATGGTGGCAGCCACCTTCGCCTGCGACCGCGGCACCAGCAGATAGGGAACCCGCAGGGTCTCCGCAGCTGAGGTCAGGATCACCGAGCCGGACACCTGGGCGAACATCGACTGGTCATCACCCAGCGAGGAGCCGCTGGCCCCGGCCGGGACGCTGAGCGTCACCGAGACCTTGCGAGACGAGTGCGCCGGGACGCGCACCACAGTGGGCCACAACGTCACCGTGCCGGCCACCGACTGCGAACTGGCCTCCGAAGACAGCCGGTAACTCGCCGCCGAAGCGCTGGTATTGGTCACTGTGATGGTCTTGGTGGCGCGGTAGGTGGTGCTCGGCTCGGCGAATCCGAAGCTGAGCGATGCTTCACGAACCTTGCCTGCCTTGGTTCGGAATTGGTCACCGGTGACGATGGTCTTGGTGTTCACCGCCTGCACCGGATCCACCAGACCAGCCCCGGCTCCGGTCACCGAATACCCCGAGATTCCGCCCGGATCGGACGTCGTCACCATTGCCGAGGCGACCTGGTCGGCGCTCCAACTCGGATGGGACTGAACGGTCAGAGCCGCAACACCGGCCACATGGGGTGCAGCCATCGAGGTGCCCGACAGGACCTGGGCACCGGTTCCGGTACCGACAGCGGCCGAACTGATCGATACACCCGGGGCTGTGACGTTCGGGCTGATCCCGGACTCCCCGGAGACCGGACCGGCGGAGGAGAATCCAGCCAACTCCCGGTAGCCCGGATTGTCGATGAATCCGGACACCATGGTGAGCGTCTGGCCGTCAGCATTGCGCAGTGTCGGGCCATCGTTGAGAGGCACCCCGAGGAACGGAATCGTGACGGTGTAGGGCTCCCCGGTATCGGGGTTGCTCGTGATCTCCCCTTCATAGGGAGGGAATTGGTCGTCAGAGTTGACCATGAGCACAGCGTCGGCCCCGGCCTGTTGACCGTAGATGGCCTTGGCCACCCGGGCACAGGTGCCGCGGGAGACCACCGCGATGGTGAGAACGTCGTCTGCGGGAAGGGATGCGGTGAAGGCACCGACCGAGCAGCCCAGGGACTCGTTTTCAGCGGTGGTCGGATCATCGACGACCGAGACCACGCGATAACCTCCGGCCGAGATCGGCGCAGAGTTGGCATTGATGGCATCGACCAGGTCGCCATTGGCCAGTTGCAGCGAGGCGCTGGGCAGGTTGCTCGCGGTGTCCATCGCGGCGACCGAGATCACGCCCTGACCGCTGGCCGGGGTACCCGTGATGTAGGGGCTATGGCCTGAGTTGCCGGCCGAAGCCACCACCACGACCCCGGCTGCGACGGCATTGCTGGCCGCCACCGCATCAGGATCATCGGGACCACCGAACGGGCTTCCCAACGACATGTTGACGACGTCCATGCCGTGATCGACGGCCCAGTCGATGGCTTCCACCACGACATCGGTGGACCCCGTGCAACCGAAGACACGCAGTGCATACAGGTCGGCCTCAGGGGCAACGCCAGGCCCCACCTTGAACGACAGATCCGCTGTGGAGCTGTCGTAGGGGCCCGCAAAGGCCGAGCCGTCCGATGCGACGCCGCCACCGGCGGCGGTGCCGGCCACGTGGGTGCCGTGTCCTTCACAATCCAGCGGATTGGCGTCCGGCTGGGGCGTTGAACCGGCAACCTCGGCGTCGTAGTCGTCACCGACGAAGTCGTAGCCACCCTTCACCCGCGGCGCGTTCGCGCCGAACAAGGTGCTGGCCGGATCGACCGGCTGGGTGCTGGTGGCCTTGGCTGCAGCGAAAGCGTCGGCAGTGCCCGGACCGCCGAAGTCGGCATGCGTGTAGTCGATGCCGGTATCGATGATGGCGACCTTGACGCCCTTACCGGTGACGCCGCTGTTCTGCCAGGCCTCGCCGGTACCCAGATAGGGCACGGAGGTGGTGTTGTCCAGGGTCTTGGGGGTCAGCGAATGAACGCCGACGACTCCCGGCAGTGCAGCCAACTCAGAGATCTTGTTCGAGGCCACCCGCACCCGCATGCCGTTGTAGGCCGACTGCAGCTCGCTGACCACCTGACCGCCCTCGGCGGTGATGTCGGAGCGCAGCGCGCGCTGCGCCTTGCGCAGTGTGGTCTTCACCTGATTGCGACGTTCTCGGGTCAGCTTCTTGCCTGCTTTGGCCTCGACGACGGCCACCGGGTCGCCGCTGAGTTGGACCATCACATCGACGCGCCTCGTGGCGTCCAGAGCCTGGGGTGTGCGGGTCGCGCTAAGCCGTCCCGACGATGGCGCCGCAGCGAAATCACTGCCTGGCCCAGCGCCTTGCGCGATCCCAGGCATGACCGCCATGGTCATGCCGAGCGCAACGACAGATACTGCAACGATCGTGATCTGGGGTTTCATGAAGACCTTCCTGCGATGCCTGCACAGCGAAGTTCTGACTAGCTGAGCGTAGATGTCCCCCCTCCGGGGGACAATCACCATCTCAATGCTCGATACCGCGGTCGCGGCCGGGTTCACTCGACCGCACGCCGCGCAGCCAGGATCATCCAGTACTCCTCCTGGCTCAACGGGCACGGGTTCGCCCCGCCATTCATCCAGTCAGCCACCGACGCCGGCAGTTCCACCGGCACGGCTCGGAACAGGTCCGTGATCATCACCGGGAGCAGCCAACCGCCGTCCTCCACCTGCTGGGCGGGCCCCACCACGAGCGCCCGACCGTTCAGCCCCGCCTCGGTGAGGAAGAGCACCTCGTCCAGTTGTCCCAGCTCCGCAGGCTCGGTGTCGATGGTCAACCCGACGGCCACCTCACCGGAATCGGCCAGCACCCTGCCGAGCGTCTCAGGATCATCAGGCCCCAGCCGCACAGCCCAGCGGCTGTTCGGAGTTTCCTGGGAACGAATCCGACGGATCACCTCTTGGCCGTCGATGTGGTGGGAATGCCGCCACCGCACCAACGCACGGCGAAGGTTCCGCTTGGTGCGGGAATCGCAGTCGCTGCGCTGGCAGTACCAGTTGATCACGCTGCCGGCATAGTCGATCACCGCGACCGGGCGCGCATCACGGATCGCGTTGAGAGCGTCACGCAGGCCGACGCCCTGATCCAGCAGGATGGCCAATACCGCAGACGGCGCCCTATTGACCCCCATGTGGCAATGCACGAAGACCTTCGCCTCCGGGTCGGAGTCCAGGGCCTCCCGCACCCACTGCACCAGCGCCTCGAACCACGCCGGCGGGATGAACTGGCCTGCATCATCCACTCGATGATGCAGGTAGGCCACCTGCGGCGCCCACGCGCCGACCAGGGCCTCATCACTCCACTCTGAACGAAGATCCACGATGTGGGTGATACCCGCATCGACGAGTTCGGCGAGCTGTGTCTGGGCCCGACGGAAATTCGCCGCCAAGTCGGCGCCCAACGCCACCCGGTCGGTTACGAAGACCGCATCGGCGTCCGTGAACCCCCCGGCATCACCACCATCGGTGACCATGGTGTCCGCCTCATCACTCACGGCACAATCATGCCCTGCTGCGCGCTCTGGCGACGCCTATACCCATCAAACCAGCCAGGTGAGTCCTAATCACGATCCCCTCAAATCGATAACGACCACCAGAAGGCTACGCAGTCATCGCTACGTGGTATTACTCCGGCGGAACACCTAGGTGCTGATCAACCGCGCATCTATAGTTAAAACACCAGTACGGGAGGCGCCGACGCCGAGCCAGGCACAGCCGGGGGGATGTTCGGGGGGGAGCGGTGAACCAGGCTCGGAGCTGACTGACTGGAGTGCCGAGATCGGATACAAGATCCGGGTTGATGCCGACATTCGGGGGAGTTCGGTGGTCAGCCGCGCGGGAGATCCGCGATCATGTGGACTTTCATCCGATCTCAGCCATGGTGACTCACGGGCCGAACGGGTGCCCAGCGGAGTTCCCAGTGGTGGCCGGCCGGGACCCCTCCTGGCCGGCCACCACTGCAATTCCGGGAAACTAACTGCGATGCCGACGGGATTTCTTCCTGCGCTATCCCCCTTTTGGGTGACAAAAAGCTCGCCCGAATTGGAAAACCCGCAGATAACCTCACACATACGGCACCTGGCGGGCGAGCAACAGCTAGCATCGAGTCGCAATGTTCAAGGAGGGGAACATGTCACCGTATGCCGAATTGCATGTGCACATTGAAGGAACGCTTGAACCAGAACTGACCTTCGCCTTGGCGAAGCGGAACAGCATCGAGCTTCCCTACGCCGATCCGGCCGAGCTGCGCAGCCACTTCACCTACCAGTCAGTGCACGATTTCGTCGAGCTCTATCGGGCGAGCGCCGCGGTGCTCACCACCGAACAGGACTTTGCTGAACTCACCACCGCCTATCTGACCAAAGCCCAGAGCATCGGAATCGTCCACGCGGAGATTTCGTGCGATCTGGCGCGCCACGTGGCGCGCGGCATTGCACCCGAGGCCGTTCTCAACGGCATCGGCAGCGTGTTGAAGGACTCGCAGACCAGCCATGGAGTCAGCACCGGCCTGGTACTGAACTTCCCGGTCGATCTGCCGGTCGATGATGCTGTCGCGGTCTACGACCAGGCGAAAGCGGCGGGCGCCGACATCACCGCCGTCGAGGTGTGCGTGTCTTCGCCGGACGCATCACCGAAAGACCTGGTCCCGCTGTTCGGCCGAGCCCGCGCTGACGGTCTCCACACCGTCGCCCATGTCGGCGCCGCAGCCGGTGACGCCACGACCTGGGAATGCTTGCACGCGCTGAAGGTGGGTCGGGTCGGTACCGCCGCCCTGACTGATCGCAATCTGCTCTACTACCTTGCCGACTACAGCATTCCGTTGACGATGAGCCCGCTGTCGACCAAAGCACTGCACGTCGCGAGTGAGGCAGATCTGCCTGTAGCGCGGCTCCTCGAAGAAGAAGTCGCCATCGTGGTCACCTCCGACGCCCCGGCCTATTTCGGCGGCTACCTGGACGCCAACATGGCCGCTCTCGTCGCTGACAACGGCCTCACCGAACAACAGGCCGAGGCCCTGGCCCGGAACACCATCGCCGGATCGTTCCTCCCCGAATCGGCGAAGTCGGCCCTCATCGGCCAGCCGGTACCGGCCTGATCGGTTCCAGCCAGCCACCACCTTTACGCAGATCCCGTCCGAACCCACTCGGACGGGATCTGCGCGCGTCGGCGAAAAATGGCCCCGGCGTTGTTGGTTGTTTGCCCGCATGATCGCGCCGGTTGAGGGAGAATCGAATTCATGGGGCAACTGACAGGGAGCTCTCGCCTTGAGTGCAAGGTTTGCCACAAGGTGCACCGAAATGTGGCCCGGTTGCTCGGGCCGATGGCCCCCGACGCCTGGCTGGAGGTCGGCGTCGGCGAGCGCTTGGAGGCCGAACTCACTCCTGATATCTGCCTGCTTCCCTGCAACGGCGAAATTCGTCACTTTTTGCGTGGACACCTCCAACTGCCGGTTGACGACAACGACTTCGGAACCTTCGTGTGGTCGGTGTGGGTGGAACTCAGCGAGGCCGACATGACGGCGGTCGCACGCACCTGGGACGACGCCGACCGCGAGCGGCTGCTGCCACTCCCGGGCACCTTGGCGACCGCCCTGCCCTACGAGCAACCCACCCGCGGCCTTCCAGTTCTGGTCCATACCCGCAAGCCCGGGGAGGTGCCCCTGTTGGTCGTCGACTCCACAAGCCACCATCGACTGGCGTGGGAACAACTACGAGGAATCGGCGTCCACCGCGCTGCAGAACTCGCGGGTAAGATCGACCACTGAGGGCCATGAGCGATTTTCTACAGATCTTCCAACCAGGATTGCGCCACCAACAGGAGCAGCGCGACCTGGAGAAGATCTTTGTCGTCGATGAAGAGGCTGGCGGCCCGGGGTCCAAGACTCACGATCTGGAATCCGGCGAAGTCACCATCAAGATCCCCAAGCGCATCGCCGCCGAGCCCGACGCCGCCTCCGACGAATCGGAGTGATCACCGCACTACTCGGTGAAGATGGCCGGTTCGATCGGTGGGGTTAGACCAGGCACTGTGCCCCCATCGCCGAAGGCGGCGTCCAAGGCCTCCTCGGTGAGGCGTCGACCCAGAGCGATCAACTCCTCCGCCCGGTGGAAGTCCATCACCTTCGCCGCGTCCCCGGGCACCGTCACCAGCACATCAGGCGGCAAGGCGGCCAGCCGGAACCGGGTGATCAATGCGCTCATCGTGTCCAGCGACATAGTGGTGACATCAGCAATGCCGAGCCCGGACGGCGGCTCCTGATACATCGAAGTCTGTGCCTCGGTGCCCTCACCGCGATTGAAGCGGGTCATCATCGACGCCACGAACTCGTTCTCCCACACCCCGGCGGCCGTGCGCAGGAAGCGATCCCACCATTCATTGGACGGTCGCTGCTCGGCGGACTCCCGAACCGGGGTGAGCACCTCGGACTGCTTCTTGGGACCGCTGAGGCTGATCGCCATGGTGAAGTCTGCGTCGGCGGCAATCACCGGTTCCATAGGGACCGGATTCAGCACGCCACCGTCCACCAGCAGCCGACCGTTGACCATGATCGGAGTCACCAGGCCCGGTATACCCACCGATGCCCGTATCGCGGCCTGCAGCGGCCCGCGGGTGAACCACACTTCCCGACGCGCACCGATATCGGTGGCCACGGCCGTGTAGGGAATGGGCAGGTCTTCGATGAGAGCACCATCGAGCAGTTCGTCGACTCGACCCAACACCCGCTCCAACTTGAGCAGCCCCGGCCCCGGAAGCACCGGGTCGAGCAACTTGCGAACATCCTTGGCCGACAAGGTGGTGACCCAGTCGGTGTAGGCATCCAGAGTGTTGGTGACGTGCAGACCCGCCACCAGTGCGCCGATCGAAGTCCCGGAAATCGCGGTGACCTCATACCCTCGTTCGCGAAGCACCTGCAAAGCCCCGATGTGCGCATAGCCGCGCGCCCCGCCAGAACCCAACACCAACGCAACTCGTTTCACACCGCCATTATCTCCACTCACCGAAAACTCGCCGGGTAGGGTTTCGACCATGACCCAACCGCCGCCGCCCGCGGCCTGCTATCGGCACCCCGACCGCCCCACGTACATCGCCTGCCAACGGTGCGGCCGTCCGATCTGCGGAGACTGCATGATCAGCGCGGCTGTTGGTTTCCAGTGCCCGGAGTGTGTTCGAGAAGGCGCCCGCCAGACCCGCCAGAATCAGGGCCCTTTCGGTGGCCGCCTCTCAACCAATCCGATGATCACTTCGATCACCCTCATCGTGATGAATGTGGCGGTGTGGGCGGCGATCATGCTCACCGGCGGTCAGAGCAGCCGACTGGGCCAACTCCTGGCCCTATCCCCGACAGGACAGTGCTGGTCGACCGCCCAGCCGGGCTCTTACTACCCCTCGGTGCACTCTGCTGCGATGTGTCGGACGGTTTCTGACGGTTCCTGGGTGCCCGGGGTCGCCGACGGCGCCTGGTGGCAGCTGCTCACCAGCGGCTTCACCCACATCGAGATCCTGCACATCGGCATGAACATGCTGGCGCTGTGGTTCCTGGGCCCACCGTTGGAGCGCGCCCTGGGCCGGGCGCGGTTCCTGGCGGTCTACCTGGTTTCGTTGTTCGCCGGTTCGGTGACCGTGATGTGGTTCGCGGAGCCTTCCTCCAGCACCTTGGGCGCCTCCGGTGCCATCTTCGGCTTGATCGGCGCCCTGTTGCTGCTGACGTTGAAGGTGGGCGGCGACTTCCGGACAGTGCTGATCTGGCTGGGAATCAATGTGGTGTTCACCTTCATGGGTTCCGGCATTTCCTGGCAGGGCCACCTGGGTGGCCTGGTGGGTGGCCTGGCGGCGACGGCGATCATCATCTACGCGCCCCGCAAGAACCGCAGCACCATTCAGTGGCTCGGGTTCGCCGGACTGAGCCTGCTGTTGGTGCTACTGGCCGCCGTCCGGATCCTGCAACTTGGCTGAATCCGGGCGCGCTTCGACGCCGACGTCGGTGGCCTCGCGACGTGCCGTCCGACGGTTGGCGAGCACGCTGGTGAGGACCACCGTGGCCAGGATCGCCACGATGACCACCAGCGAGGCCTCGGTCGCCACGGTAGGCACCGCCGGCCAGATGCCATGCGCCCAGTGCAGCACCAGCTTCACGCCGATGAACGCCAAGATGGCGGCCAGGCCATAGCCCAGGTGCACCAAGGCCCCCAGCAGACCTTCCAGCACGAAGTAGAGCGCCCGCAGGCCGAGCAGAGCGAAGGCATTGGTGACGAAGACCAGGTAGGGGTCTCCGGTGATGCCGTACACCGCCGGCACCGAATCGACCGCGAAGACCACGTCAGTCGCCAGGATGGCCACGGTGGCCAACGCCAGCGGAGTCAGCGCGCGGCGCCCGTTCTCGATCAGGCTCATCCGGGTGCCGCGGTAGCCGTCAGTCACGGGGTAGAGCCGCCGAACCAGGCGCACCACGCGCATCCGGTCGGGATCGATCTCCTGCTCGGCGGGGTTGCGGGCATCCCGGAGAACCTTGACCGCAGTGGCCAGCAGGATGGCCCCGAACAGCAGGAAGGTCCATGCGAAGTTGGCCAGCATGGCGGCGCCCACGGCGATGAAGACCCCGCGCAGCATCAACGCACCGGCCACCCCGATCAGCAATACGCGCTGCTGCAACTCACGGGGAACGGCGAAGGAGGCCAGCAGCAGCATGAAGACGAACAAGTTGTCCACGCTGAGCGACTTCTCCACCAGGTAGCCGGCGTAGTACTGAAAGCCGATCTGCTGGCCGTATTGGAGCCAGATCCAGCCACCGAAGGCCACCGGCAGTGCGATGTATAACACCGACCAGCCGATGGCTTCGGTGATGGACACCTCATGCGGCTTGCGGGTAACGAGAAAGTCGGCAACGAACAGTGCCAACACAGCCACCAGCGTGATGCCCCACAGCTGCGGGGTTCCGATGCCGAGTTCCAGGGTGTGAATCATGGGTAGTCGTCCTCTCACAGTCGAACTGTGAGGTCTCCTTCACCGCTGAGGCGGTGCACCCGCGAGGATTGAGGATCCGTATTGACCGCGGGTGACTTGACGAAGTACTCCCCTCGTCGCAGGAGCCTACCTCAGCTCGACGGGCGGGTCGATGGCCGGTGGCAAAACCACCCAGTCGTCACTCAGGACGCCCGGGCGGACGCCTCCACCTGGCCCAGCAACTGGCGATGGAACCGGGTCTCACCGGTGAGTTCGGGATGGAAGGCCAGTCCGGTGACAGCCCGCTGGCGAACCGCCACGATCGCCGGACCGCGGCGGGCCACGACGGCGACACCAGGCCCGGTACGAACCACCTCTGGGGCACGAATGAAGGCCACCGATACCGGACCGTCAGTGGTTTCCAGAGATTCCACCGAGGACGCCACCTGCGGACCGAAAGCGTTACGGCGCACGGTGATGTCCACAACGTGCAGGGACTGCTGACCCGGTGCCGGATCAAGGACCTCCTCGGCGAGCAGGATCAGTCCCGCGCAAGTCGCCAAAGTGGGTAGACCGCCGACGATGGCTTCGCGCAGCGGCTCGAACAGCTCGAAAGTGCGCAGCAAGCGATCGATCACCGAGGACTCCCCGCCCGGTAGCACCAACGCATCCACGCGGACTCCATCGCTCCCGATCAGGTCACGCGGCGTCCGCACCGCCGCGACTCGCGCCCCCAGCGTTTCCAGCAACTCGACATGCTCGGCCACCCCGCCCTGCAGCGCCAACACTCCCACCGTCGGCCCACCGAACGCTCCCGAACTGGTCATTCGCTCCACCCTGGGGCGCAGCGAACGACCGAAAGGGGAGCGGTGAGCATCACCAACCCCGCTCGGCGAGGCGATGGGGGGCGGGGACGTCGGCGACGTTGATGCCGACCATGGCCTCACCCAGACCGCGGGAGGTCTCGGCGATCACGGACGCGTCGGTGTAGGCAGCGGTCGCCTTGACGATTGCGGCGGCGCGCTTGGCCGGATCGCCGGATTTGAAGATGCCGGAGCCGACGAAGACGCCTTCGGCGCCCAGCTGCATCAACATGGCGGCATCGGCCGGTGTCGCGACACCGCCGGCGGTGAACAGCACCACCGGCAGCTTGCCGGTCTCGGCCACCTCGCGGACCAGTCCGTAGGGGGCGGCCAGTTCCTTGGCGGACACATACAACTGGTCAGGGTTGGCCGCCAGCGTGGCTTGCAGCGCTGCGATCTCGGCGCGAATGGTCCGGATGTGCTTCACCGCCTCGGAGACGTCGCCGGTGCCGGCCTCCCCCTTGGAGCGGATCATCGCCGCGCCTTCGGTGATGCGCCGCAACGCCTCGCCCAGGTTGGTGGCACCACACACGAAAGGCACTGTGAAGCCGTGCTTGTCGATGTGATTGACGTAGTCGGCCGGGGAGAGCACCTCGGATTCGTCGATGTAGTCGACTTTGAGCTCCTGCAACACCTGGGCTTCGACGAAGTGCCCGATGCGGGCCTTGGCCATCACCGGGATCGACACCGCCTCGATGATCGCCGCGATGAGATCCGGGTCACTCATCCGCGCCACGCCACCCTGGGCGCGGATGTCGGCCGGCACGCGCTCCAAAGCCATCACGGCCACCGCGCCGGCGTCCTCGGCGATGCGCGCCTGTTCGGGAGTGACCACGTCCATGATCACGCCACCCTTGAGCATGTCGGCCAAACCACGCTTGACCGTCGGAGTTCCTAGTTGTGTCGTCACGGCGTCCATGGTGCTTCGTTACTGGACTACTGAGAAGTGCCAGAAATACTCGACTTCGCTTAGTCCAGTATTCTGAGGGCATGCGCCGGACACCGGAGATCACGCTGCCGCTTCGCATCAACCCCGCCGACGGCACCCTGCCCGAGCAGGTCGCTGCCCAATTGCGGGGCCTGATCAGGGCCGATGTGCTCGCCCCCGGAGACCCCATCCCGTCCAGCCGCGCCCTGGCTCAGCACCTCGGCGTCTCGCGCGGATCGGTGGTGGCCGCCTACGACCAACTTCTGGCCGAGGGCTACGTCAGCGCAGCCGCCGGACAGGGCACGGTGGTCAACCCGCAACTGCGCAGGGTCCATCCGCCCGCTCCACTGCCGAAACCCCGGCGCAGCGAACCGGCTCCGGCGGCGCTGCTGGATCTTCGCCCGGGGCGCCCGTGGACCGGGGATCTGGTCGGACCGCAATGGAAGGCGGCGTGGCGACGGGCCGCCAACGCACCAGCCGACGCCCAACCCCCCGGTCTAGGTCTGCCGGAATTGCGACGCGCCTGGAGCGACCACCTGCGCCGGATGCGCGCCCTGGTGCGCGATCCCGACAGCATCGCCGTCACCGGCGGCGGACGCGATGGCTTGGCGCTGATCCTGCTGGCTCTGCAACGGCCCGGATTCCGGGTCGGCGTCGAAGACCCCGGCTACCCGTCGCTGCGCCGGGTGCCGGCCCGATACGGCGCCAGCGTCGTGCCACTGCCCGTCGATGAGCACGGCCTGATCACCAACCGACTGCCGGCCCAGGGCGAGGCACCCGAGCTGCTCTTGGTGACGCCGAGCCACCAATACCCGCTGGGCGGTTCGCTTCCCATGGATCGCCGCCAAGAACTGCTCGAGTGGGCGCACGATCATCGCGTGGTCATCGTCGAGGACGACTACGACTCTGAACTGCGCTACACCTCCTCACCACTACCGGCGTTGGCTGCACTCGACGACCCCGTCGATGGCCGCGTCGTGCTGCTGAGCACCTTGTCCAAGACGATCACCCCCGCGCTGGCCACCGGCTTTCTGGCACTCCCGCAATGGTTGGTGCCCGCAGTGGCGGCGATCCGCAGCGATCTGGGTCAACCTCAAGGCCTGGTGAGTCAGCGCGCCATCGCGGAATTCCTGCAGGTAGGCGCGCTGCGCATCCACACCCAACGCATGCGGCAGCGCTACCGCCGACGCCGCGCCGAGGTCGTGAGCGCCCTACGGGATCGGCCAGGCCTGGCCGTCTATCCCATGGACGGCGGCCTGCACGCAGTGGTGGAGACCGAACGCGACGAGGCCGAGGTCGTCTCGGAACTGGCTGCCCGCGGCGTCGTGGTCAGTCCGTTGTCGCAATATTGGTCACAGGCCGGGAGCCGGCGCGGCATCGTCTTCGGCTTCGGCGCCGTCACCGCAGCAGAATTGGCGACTGGCTTGCATCAGATCGCCGAGGTGGCGTCCTCACCGGCACTACCCACCGCAGCACCCCGCAAGGCAGACTAGAACGATGAAGCGCCCGATTGCCGTGCTGGTCACGCTGGGGCTGCTGACCTTTGCCGGCAGTGCCCCCCGAAGCGAGACCCCGACCGACGCCGAGACCGACGCTGTACCGGCGGCGACGACTCTGGCGGCTCAGCGATGGCGCCCAAGCCCGGGGACGAGCTTCCAGATCCAGTACTCGGGGAAGCTCCGGGTCGGCAGCGCACAGGTCATCGATCTCGACGGCGCAGACACCCGCACGGCGACCGTGCGCAGCCTGAAGCGCTCCGGCAAGCGGGTCATCTGCTACTTCAATGCCGGCGCCTGGGAAGATTGGCGCTCCGACAAGAAGAAGTTCCCCGCCTCGGTGATCGGCGCCAAGCTGGACGGATGGCCCAACGAACGCTGGCTCGACATCCGCAAGCGGTCGATCCTGATGCCGATCATGATTGCGCGCCTGAAGTTATGCAAGGCCAAGGGATTCGATGCTGTCGACCCCGACAACATGGACGGCTACCAGGCCCGAACCAGTTTCCCCATCACCCGCAAAGCCGAACTCGCCTATCTGAAGGCGCTGAGCAAGGCCGCCCACAAGTTGGGCCTCTCGATCGGTCTGAAGAACGGGCTGAAGCTCATCAAGGCCGCACTGCCGATGGTGGATTTCGCGGTGAACGAGCAATGCCTGCAGTATCACGAGTGCTCGGCCTACCGTCCCTTCGTGCGGGCGGGGAAGGCTGTCTTCCACATCGAATACCGGGGTCGGATCGACAGCATCTGCACACGGGCGCCGTCGGGGTTCAGCACCGTCCTCAAGCATCTCTCGCTGAACGCCTGGGTGCGCCGCTGCTAGGCCAGGTCCCGCCGCAGCGCCCGGATCGCACGATGCTGAAGGAGCTTCACCGAGCCCTCACTTCGACCCAGGATCTCAGCGGTTTCCGCCAACGAGAAGCGGTCCACGAATCGCAGCAAGATCACCGCGCGCTGATCGGGAGTGAGGCGCCCCAGGATCTCGTCAAGACCGGCCCGTGCGATCGCAGCCTCGTCGGCGCCGGGAACGATAGTGGTCGGTGTGGAAGCTGCAACCAGGGGATCGGCGCGCAGCACCGTGGGGCGCCGATCCGCACGGCGCCATTCATCGACCAATCGGTTGCGGGCAATGAGGAAGACCCAAGTTCGAAAACCGGTCTCGTCACCGCTGAAGTCGCCCAACTTGCGCACGATCTGCACAAAGCAGTCACCGAGCAGGTCCTCCGGATCGGTCGCGCCTTGGGCTCGCAGGAATCGCAACAACTGCGGTGCGAACTCTCGATACAGCTCCGACCAAGCTCCCTCGACTCCGTCAGACGCAGCCCGCAGCACCTCAGGGAAGCGTGGGCCAATGGGCATGAGCGTTGTCCAAGTGTCTGGTGGCGGTCAAGAGAAGGCTAACGCACAGGGAAACGCCGGGTCGGCGGGGGATGCCAACCCGGCGTTCGAAGAACTGGGCACGAGATGAGGTGAACACCTCAGGGGAATCGGCTCACCAGTTCAGCCTTTGGGTGCCTTGTCGGGCACCTTGTCCGTCACCTCGGACGCCCGATCCTTGCTGGTGGGCTTGACGGAGGGCGGGACGGCGGTCTTGGTGTGACCCGGTGCAGCACTCGACTTTCCACGATTGGTCGCTGAAGGAATGATGCCCTTCGACGGGTCGGCGACGCGTTTGTCGCTCTTGCTGGGATCAGCGGCAGGGTTCGTGGCGTGCGGTGGCACCTCACTCGGGACTGTCGTGGGGAGCGGCACCGTCACGGCAGGAGCGCCCGGTTGACGGGACGGGCTCTGCCCATTCGAGGGGCTCCCGGGTGGGGTCATTGACGAGCCCGAGGACGCCCCGGCGGAGTTCGTCGCTGCGGTCCAGGGCAACCATGAGATCCACGGTGGCCCCTGAGTTCCACTGGCTGCGGCCACGCCGACCCCGGCGGTGATTCCGGCAAGAATTCCGGCGACGGCACCGATGAAAATTCGCCGGGATCGACGGGCCGATCGACTCTGGTGCGGATGGTGTGACTCCGTCGTCTCCAGCTTGGTGGCCTGACGCATCAGCCGCAGATGGGGATCTGCCAATTGCTGAACATCAGGCATCGTTTGGGAGGCCTGCACCTGGTCGAGAAATGCGGCAACACGACCCAATGCGGGGTCGTCAGGAGCAACCTGACCGGCCAAGAGCCGGTCGAAGTCCGTCTGGTTGTTTTCCATCTGCCGCCTTTCGCAGGGGAAACCGCTGGTCGCTCCCGAAAGGTTACGGAGTCCCGGCGAATCTCTCAGAATTGGATTGGGCGCCGCCATCGTTGTCCGATGGCGGCGCCCACATCACAGCGAGCTCGTCGTGGTCAGCTCCAGCGAATCTGTCCCGCGTTGGGATCAGCGGAGTTGTCGATGACCACGGTCTTGACGATCTTGTCGGCGAAGGTCTGCCGCTTGGCGTCCCACAGCGGGAACAGCCAGCCGATGTAGCAGGCCAGCGAGTCGAGCAGGTGAGCAAGCTGGCGCAGAATGCCCTGGCCCACCCCGATCAACTGACCGGTCTCCTCGCTGATCAACTTCGTCTTGGCAATGGCACGACCCGGGGTGATGCCGTAGGTGCCCGACAGGTAGCCGAGGTAGGCCCACCAGGCGGCGACCAGGACGGTGTCGATGATATTGCCCAGTGTCGAGCTGACCGCGTTGCTGATGATAGAACCCACCACGCCGAAAACGATCGCCGGGGCGACGTAGTCGATGAGGGCACCCAGTGCGCGCTTGGGCCAATCCACAACAGCACCGGCAGCACCCGTGGTCGCCGGCGGATAGGCAGTGGAGTATTCCGGGGCTGGCGGCGGTGGGTAGGCGCCGGGGGCCGCGGCATATGGGTCGCTAGCCGGCGGCGGGGTGTACGCAGGGGGCTCGTTCGACGGCGGTGTGTATCCCGGAACCGCGTCGCTGGGATCCGGGCTGGTCGGACTCTGATCAGACATGCTGTTCTCCCTGTAGAGCAATGTTGCCCCGAATACTAGGGCCTAGGCGCCGATGATCGGAAAGCGGTCGATAATTGCGGCGTGACATCGACCGCAGCAGCAGCCGTCCAGGCCCGCCAGAACCTGGGCGGGTACGCCCTGTTCGTCGGGGTCGGGGTTGGTGCGAGCATCGTCTCTCGCGTCACCGGTTTCGGCCTGGCATGCCCGTGGCGCAGCCTCACCGGGACAGCCTGCCCTCTGTGTGGCTCGACGCATCTGGGAATGAGCCTGCTCAGCGGCGACCTGCTCGCGGCGTGGTCGGCCAACCAGTTCATCTTCGTCGTACTCGTCGTGGTGAGCGTCTTGGCCGGCTTCTGGACGATCACGGCGCTGGGCGGCCCTGCGGTGCGTCTTCCCGGACGCTGGGGGCAGCGACAGCTGTGGATCGTGACGGCGTCGATCGCTGCGTTGGCTTTCATGATCGCCCGAAACGTGTGGTTTCCGCTCTCCTAGACTGTCCAGATCCTAAGTCACGGGCTAACCTACTCACACAGCGGTACGGAGAGCGCACCCACCAGCAATCACGTATGTGAGGGGTCATGAACGTAGCTGATGCGTCGACCGCGCACGCCCTGAGAAGCCTGCGGCTTCTTCTGGAGGCGTACGCGTCGTCCGGAGAGTTGCCCCAATGGGAGGCAGCAGCAGCCCAAATCCGAGTAGTACGACTGGAGCCCGGCGCGGTGCTGTTCCGAGCCGGTGAGGCCCACCCCTACGTCTATTTCGTGCAGCGCGGCCTCCTGAAGTCGCAGATGAAGGTGGACGGTGGCCGTCGGCTCGCTACCGTGTTCTTCTCCGAGGAGGGCGAGATCATGGCCTCGCTACCCGCCTTGTCGATGGACGGTGCGCAACGCGCCCTGGCACGAAGCCTGCACCCTCGCACCCGTACCTTGAATGTCGCCGCCGAAGCACAGTCGATCTACACCATGACGGCGCTGGAACCATGCCTGCTGCTGCGGCTCCCCTTTGCCACGATCAATCAGCTGGCCGCCAAGCATGCGGCTTGGGCCCGATTGATCGCCACCGTGAGTGGCCTGCACGCCACGACCTTGCAGATGGACGTCGCGTGGCTGCGGGGAACTCCCGAGCAGCGGTATCGCGATCTGTTGGCCGAGCAGCCTGGGCTGATCGACCGAGTGACGCAGCGGGATCTGGCGAACTTCCTCAACATCACCAGTGTCGCGCTCAGCCGGATTGCCAAGCGGGTCCGGGATGAATCGGAGATCATGCCCGACGCCGAGGTCGCCGACGGAACCGGACTTTCGGTCGAGGCGCGGCACTCCACCGCCTAGCTCGACTGACACTCAACACCGAGCCACACCACAGCCGTCGCTCAGCCTGGAACCCGAGGCTGCAGTCATGAAACAACGCGCGGTCCGACCTCGACACGGCGGGGTGCGGTGACGTGGTCGCCAGTGACTGTTGGGATACCGCTGAGTACTCCTGCCAGGTGTTCACCGTCGCCGCACCGAGCTGCGAACGAGCCAAGGCCGCAGCGATGGCAGCACTCGCGCTCGGCGATGCCGCGCCCCGCTGGCTCACCCAGCGGGGGCTCGCAGCACGGTTGGTACATACCGGTGGTATAACCGTCCAGACCCACGGCTGGACCGATTGAGTCCGAGCCCTGGGTCGGGGCATAGTGGGCGCCATGACCACGCTGATGTGGTTTCGCAGGGATCTCCGTACCCGCGACCACCCCGCCCTGTCAGCAGCAGCCACCGCAGCAGTGCTGCCGTGCTTCGTGCTGGACCCGAAGCTGATCACCGACGTCGGACCGGTGCGCCTGGGGTGGCTGGCAGCGAACCTTCACGCGTTGAACGCCGACCTGGGCGGCCGGTTGTGTCTACGGCTGGGTGATGCCGCCGAAGTGATCCCTCGGCTGGCGTCCGAGTACGCCGTGACGGCGGTCCACGTCAGTGGTGAGACCGAGCCTGAGGGTGCCCGCCGCGACGCTCTGGTTCGCGAGGCCTTGCGCAGGCAAGGCGTCGACTGGGTGGCGACTGGTAGTCCCTACGCGGTCAGTCCTGGCCGATTGCGCACGCAGCACGGCGCGGGGTATCGGGTCTTCGGCGCCTATCGGCAGGCGTGGTTGCATCATGGCTGGCCCCACCCGGCACCGGCAGCGACCGGTCTTCGCCTCGTGTCGAGCGCTGCCGAGTCGTCCGCGTGGGACTGGCTGGTCGCCGCAGCGGCCCAGTGCCCCATTTCGCTGCCCCCGGCCGGACAGGACGCTGCCGAGGCGCAATGGCTGGAGTTCTTGCGGGATCGGCGGGCCGACTATTCGGTCGACCGCGACCGAGTCGATCGCGACGGCACTTCGCTGTTGTCGCCCTATCTCGCCTTGGGGGTGCTGCATCCCCGCAGCTTGCTGGCCGCGATCGGGGAACTCGGCGATGCCGATTCGGATCGATTTCGCACTGAACTGGCGTGGCGGGAGTTCTACGCCGATGTCACCTGGCATCGACCCGATTCGCTGCGTGCGGATCTGAATCCGCTGCCGCTGACCTACGATCCGCCCGGAGACCCCTTCGCGGCCTGGCATCGCGGACGCACCGGATACCCCATCGTGGATGCCGGCCAGCGGCAACTGGCCCAGACTGGCCGAATGCCCAATCGGGTGCGGATGATCAGCGCGAGCTTCCTCACCAAGGACCTGCACATATGGTGGCGATACGGCGCTGACCACTTCGCTCGGCAGCTGTTGGACTTCGACGAAGCCAGCAATGTTCAGAACTGGCAATGGGTGGCCGGCACCGGAACCGATGCCGCACCCTATTTCCGCATCTTCAACCCGACGGCTCAGGGGGAACGATTCGATCCCGAAGGCGCCTACGTGCGCCGCTGGGTGCCGGAGCTATCCCACCTCACCGGAATACGGGTACATCAACCGTGGGCGGATGCCGCCGGCTACTCGCAGGGATATCCGCAGCCGATCGTGGATCACGCAGTCGAACGCGCCGAGGCCCTGGCGCGCTATCAACAGGCGCGCGGACGCGGCTGATCAGCGCCGGAAGTAGGTCCGCCCGGCCTTGAGGTGTCCGTTGAACAATTCGGGCACGGTCACCAACACATAGCCTCGCGCCTGCAGCGAGCGGATGATCCTGGGGACGGCGGCTCGGGTGGTCGGATGGATGTCGTGAAGCAACACGATGGCGCCCGGACGCACCGCGCGCATCACATTGCGCCACACCGTCGCAGAGTTGCGGTACTTCCAATCCAGGGGATCAACCGACCACAGCACCGTCGGGGCGTGCACGGATCGGGTGACTGCGCCGCGAATACGGGCATCGTTCTCCCCGTAGGGCACTCGGACCGGATTGTTGGTTGTTCCGGTGGCCGCAGTGATTACCCGCTGGGTGCGCTGTACTTCGCGCCGTATGGCTGCCGAACTCAGCCGGGTGAACATGGCGTGGTCCCAGGAGTGGTTACCCACCGCGTTGCCCCCACGGACCATTCGACGCAGCAATTGGGCATTGTGGACGGCCTCGTTGCCCAGCACGAAGAAGGTGGCCCGGGCACCGCTCTGGCGCAACGCACGGAGCACCTCCGTGGTCTGGGACACGGGACCATCATCGAAGGTGAGTGCCACGCACTTCGCGCGCCGGCAATTGACCTTCTTCGTCGGCTTCGGGTCGGTGGGGGCTTTCGGCTGCTTGATCGCGGCGATCGCGCGCGCTCGGGGGGCTGACTCCGGGGAGTTCGCTCGAGGGGAGTTCACTGGCCCGCTGCCCATCACCAAGGCCAACAGCACACCGCCCGCGACGACCAAGATCGCTACCCGTGACACGAAAACACGCCCCCTCTCCTACGAGGATATGCCGGTTCGGCGAGGCCCACAGCCAGCATCCAAAACCAGCCGCTGACTAGCTCGTCGACGGCACCGGTTGCGGAGTGACCGCAGTGGGTTGAGTGGTCGGATCCGCAGTGGCTGTGGGAGTGCGGGGATCAGGGGTCGGCTCGATCGTCGGAGTGGGTTGAGCCGTTGCGGTGACCGTCTTGGTTGCTGTGGCGGTGGGCTGGGCGGTCGCTGTCGCATTCGTGGATCCGCCCGGGCTGAGGCGGCCGATGCTGGTTCCGGCCACCCCGGTCAGAGTTCGACCGAGGCCCAACTCCACCACCGTGATGGCGGTGACCGCCACCAGAAAGATGGCCGCAGCGCTGAGCACCATGCGCTCGATCAGTCGACGACGGCTTGGCGGGCGCCACGGCGCAGTGAGCGTCGGCGTCGTTTCGACGGGTTGCCCCGGGGAGGCATCCTCAGCGAAGAGAGGGTCCTCACTCACGCCAGCGGTCTGGGTCTGTCCAGAGGTTCGTCGAAGCGCCGCAGCGACACGGCGGTGGGTTCGATCCAGTCCCGCGCTGTACAAAGTTCCGGCGATACCACCGATAACACTGGCCACCGAAGCACCGATGATGGTTCCCGCCACGCCGAGCTGAGACCCCACTGCGGCGGCGGTCGCTGCGGCGAGAGCTCCCCCGATGATCTGGGGCAACGAGAAGCTCAATGTGATCGGTTCTTTGGCTGGCGGGGCCTTGATGGTGTTCTGGTCCAACTGCTGGTCACTCCTTCGACTCAGCCTTCGACAGTACCTGGCGACTCCAGTACCCCACTGTCAGCAGCTGAACCCACTCAGGCTTCGGCTGGGCCATTCCCGTTCGAGGGCGAATGCCGTGGCCGGCGAGAAAGCCAGGGGTGGGGCTAGCGCACGCCCATCTGATCGGCGATCACGCGGGCGATCTGGCGGGCGGCCAGCGGACGGGCGGCGTTCGAGCTGGCCTGGGCTGCCGCGGCACGAGCCTGCGGATCGTCGATCCAGGTGCGCAACGTTTCGACGACCTCGCGCGGACGAGGTGCCCACACTCCGGCCTTCTGGTCAACGGCATATTGCACGTTGCCGTCCTCCTGACCGTCCAGGCGGGCATAGATCACCATCGGCAGACCGCAGATGAAGCCCTCGCTGATGGACCCAGGACCGGCCTTGGTGACCAACATGTCTGCTGCCGACATGAAGGCCGGCATTTCCTTGGTGAAGCCGTACAAGTGCACCGGAATGTTCCAGGCCACTCGACTCAGGTCGGTTCGCAGTTCCTCGTTGCGCCCACAGATCACGACCAGCGACGCCGGTAGCCGGGCCTCGTTGATCGCCTTGACCACCCGTCGCACCGGCCCCATCCCGTCACCGCCGCTGACCATGAGGATCACCGGACGGTCATTCGCCCAGCCGTGGTCGGTGCGCCACTGCGCCCGATCGGGGATCGGGTTGTTGAAGGCGTCGGAGACCGGCAGCCCGATCACGCGCAGGTTCCCCTCCGCGATGCCGTATTCGATGGCCTTGCGCCGGGCCTCCTCGGTGGCCACCACGACCAGATCGGCGCGTCGGTCGAACCAGAACGCGTGGGTGGAGACCAGATCGGTGACCACGGTGACATAGGGACGCGGCGCACGCCGCATGGCGCGCATGATCGTGGAGTTCACCAAAGGGTGCACCGAGACGATCAGATCGGCCGGATTCTCCCGCAGCAGGCGGTTGGTGGCGCGACGCACGTAGGGATAGGCCAGGGTGGAGACAGCCTTGCTGCGGCCGCGGCCATCGGAGGCCCGCCACGACAATCCCCACGCCTTGGGGACCCGCGAGATCGGCGGGTACAACTCGGGGGCGAACTTCAGCGGACTCGGGTAGTACTCACGGAAGAAGTCGACCATGGTCGTATCGAAGCGACCAGGGAACTCCAACTCGAGCGCCTCGACCAGGGCTTCGGTTGCCGAACGGTGGCCGCCGCCGGTGTCGGAAAACAGGAACAGCACGCGCCGCCTCGGGTCGGGCTGAGACCCTTCACTCATCTGTGACTCCCGCGGACACCGTGGTGGTGCTCCTGTCATCCCGCATGGCGGATCAGTCATCCAGCTATCGGCCCGAGCCTCAGGCTGTGAACTTCACCTTGGTCTTGTCACCGGGCAGTTCGACGAAGGTGCGCCCGGGGGCCATCTTCAACGGCGACCCGTCGCTGAGCGTGAACTGGAACGGCTCGTTGATCGCACCCTTCTTCCACGTACCCTGAACGTACTTGCCGCCGTGGGCGTAGTAGAAGCTCCCCGAGCCTTCGATCAGGTGGTAGATCGGCTCCGGATGGGCGCCCCCGGCCGAGATCTTGCCTTTGGTGTTGATGTGACCGTAGGTGATCGGGGCGAGAATGACGAGAATATTGTCGGTGGTGACTCGCTCCTTTCCCTGAAGGAGATGAGGACCCCACGGCATGCTGCGCTCGTAGGTCTGCTTCTTGTCGTTCCAGGTGTAGGACATCGTCCAGTTCATCTTCTGGGCCCAGGGCACTTTGACCTTGTTCGCCGGTGCTCCCGTTGCGGTGCTGGCCTCTGCCTCATTGGCCCAGGGGAAGTAGGCCTGCTGCGGTCCCTGCTTGAATCGCTTGGGAGCAGCCTGTGACAACTTGGCCGGATAACACATGACCGCTTTGTCGTAGATGCGGCCGCCCTTGTAGGTGAAGACATACTTCGAGTTGATGGAGTAGTAGCCCTTGGAGCGGCCGTGCGCGTAATCGATCGAGACGTAGTAGTCGGGGAATGACGTCATGTAGTCCATCACCCATCGGAAGGCGCCCGTGTCTCCGATCACGCCGGTGATCGGAGAGAACAGCGCCGCGTCCACCGGGCGCATTGACCGGATGGCCTGCACCGCGTCGGCGAACTTCGAATGGTAGATCGGCACCAAGCGGGTCCCGGCCTCACCGGACGGTAGCGACGAATAGCCGTCGTTCTCGACGAAAACGATGTCGGCCTCGTTGATGCCCTGCTGAACGAGCATGCCTTGGTGAATGTGTTCGCGCTCATTGTCAGCGACCTTGACGGCCACCGCAGAATGCGCAGGGTCGTCGCCGGCGGCCAGCGGCACGCCCGTCAGCGGCCATCGCGGTGTGGTGTCGGCCGTCGGTGTGGGAGTGCTGGAGGCATCCGGCGCCACAGACTGTCCCGGCGGCTGGCTGCTGCAGCCCACAACCGCTACGCCGGCAGCTCCGATGGTGCCCAGCATGACCGTACGACGGCTGATCGAATCCATCTGGCGTCCTTTGTCTAGGCCCGACCGAACGATGTCGGCGAGCGAAACCATCGCAATCCTAGGGCCCCTTTCCAGTGAAGAAAAACGCCGGTTCGGCGAACGGGGTTACCGAAGTTTCTTCCCCGGTTGCGCGCCAGGCCATGCCGAAAGCTGATCGGCGTGTCAGGATGGGAGTCCCAGCCAACAATCGGAGGTTTTATGACCAGCCGAGCAGAACGGCGCGAGATCACCCAGCGGGCGATTCTCGACGCGAGTAGCCGGCTTCTCGCGTCAGGCGGCCAAGAGGCGCTCACGGTGCGCGGATTGGCCAGAGAACTCAACCTGGTTCCATCCGCCCTGTATCGCTACGTCACCAGTCGCGAAGAACTGCTGAACATCTTGTTCCACCATGCCTATAGCGACATGGCCGATTCGGTCGAGGCGGCATACGACGCAGTGCCTGCTGATGATCTACGCGGCCGGTGGCGGGCTTTCGCCTATGCCCTACGGGCTTGGAGTGTGGAGCACCCCCACGAGTGGGTTCTCATCAACGGCACCCCCCCACGGGACTACACGGTGCCGGCCAGTGAGACGATGACCTCAGACATCCGCCTGCACCGGCTGCTGGTGAAGCTCGGCGCAGATATCGAGGCATCGGGCCAGATGATCGAGTTGCCACCGGTGCCCGACACCATCGACCTGACCCAGATGCATGAGTTCTTGGAGTCGACCGGCGAGAAGATCAGCGTGGAGACGGTCGTGACCGGCGTCGCCGCCTGGCACATGCTCTCCGGCATCCTGTTCACCGAGCGCTTCGGGTTCTGGGGCAATGACATCATCGAACCGAATGCCTACTACGACTTGATCGTGGCAGCGAGCGAACGGTTGATCTTCGGCCCGGAGCACTAGAGCTCGTAGTCGGCGCAGACCCGCTCGGTGCGGGTCTGCGCGATGAACTGCGCCACGGCGACGTGATCGGGGTGGGTGGCATAGGCGTGCAGGGCAGCTGCGGTCTCGAATTCGGAGTACAGCACGAGGTCGAAGCTGTGCTCGAAGGGCGCTGTCGGGACGACGGCTTCCAGGCTGAGCATGCCCGGCACGGCACCCGCCAGGGCGTTGAGCCGGTCAGCGGCCAGCTTCAGGTTGGTGGCCTTGTCGGCGTCGGCCGCACGGTCGGCAAAGTTCCACATCACGATGTGCTTGATCACTCGACCAGCCTAGGACCGGCGACCCGAACTCAGTGACCGCGGTCAGGTGGCGAAAGACCGGCGTGCTGCCGGTGCTGCCGGGCCCGCCGGCCTCAATCACCGAGAGGGAACGTTCAGCCGAGCGTGCCGATGTAGAAACCTGCCAAAACACTGTTGGGTCGGGCTTGGGTGCTGTGCTGCGCGTGGAAGGCGCTGGTGGCGTCGGTGCCACACAAGCTCAGGATGCGCGCGGGTCCACCGGGATGCTGACTGATCCAGGAGGTGACGTCGTAGACCTTGCCGTCGATCGCGGTCCAACATGACGACGCCGAGGCGTGCTGCTTCACCTGGGCCATGCTAAAGCTGGTGGCCGACGCTGTAGGGGTGGGACTGGCTGACGTCGAACTGGCCGGCGTCGAGGTGGCCGGCGTCGAGGTGGCGGGAGCGGCGCTGGGAGTGTCGGAGGCCGCGATCGTGCCCGCCCAGGCAGCCGTCGCGCCACTGTGCCCGACCAACACCGTCAGCACGATGACGGCGGCGGCGAGCACCATCGCCGCCACACCGACGACTCTGGCCGCAATCGAGCGAGTCTGGGCCGCATCGGCCTTGCGCTGCAGCCAGAACCAGAGGGCTGACACCACGAAGGCGACCACGGCGATCGGCACCAGGATGCTGGCCAGCTGTTGATGCTGCTCGGGCAAGCCGACGCGCGCAGCCAGGGCTTCACCGGACTCCTTGGCCACCACAGCTGCTCCGACACCGGCTGCCATGGCGATCATGGTGAGCCACCCATACTGCTTTCGCCAGCGCGGCACGAAGAAGATGATGATCAGCGCCACGGCCGCTATCGGCAGCAGCATGACAGCGGCGTGGACCACCAGCGGATGCACAGGCAGGCCGCCGATGGTGTCGAACAGGCCGGATTCCAACGGGAGCATTCGAAACATACTTGCACACTAAATCACCGGCTCAGGGGTGCGCCTCAAAGGAGGCTTAAATGCTTAACTGATCGTGCTCCTGAATCGTGGACTCAGCCGACGGCTTCTTCCTGTTCGGCAAAGACCAGATCCAGCAGGTCGTGCCAGGCCTCGATCTTGGTGCGCTCGCGACCACGCAGATCGCCGCGCGCGATCTCGGCCTCATCGATGCGACGCCAGTCGGCCAGCGAACTCGCCTTGATGCCGCGCTCAACCAACAGTTCCTCCGGGTCAGCCAAGACCCGCTGCGGCATCTGCTGCAGATCTGCGACCAGATGCGCCACGGTTTCGGCAGAATCCTTGCGGTTCGCACCGATCAGGCCACTGGGTCCCCGCTTGATCCAGCCGGTGACGTACTCGCCGGGACGGCTACTGCCGTCTTCCTCAGTGACCCGACCCTCCAGATTCGGAATGCGGCCATCGGCAAAGGGAACGCCCGGCAACGGGTTGCCGAAATAGCCGATCGAGCGCAGCACCAAGTCGGCAGGGACCTCGAAGCGTGAGCCGTCCAGATTCGACTCGAATTCCACGCCGGTCACGCCCTCGACGCCCTTGATCGCCACCGGGCGGTGATTGAACACCAGATGCAGGTGCCGCTTGCCCTGCTTGGGCTCGGCGATGGCAGCCGCAATGGACTCCACATTCGACCGCGCCTTGCGGTCCAGGAGGTCCACATCGATGGCGGTCAGGTCGGCACCGACCAGTTCGGTGTCCACGCCGTCCAACTCGAGCAGCTCGCGCAACTCCTTGTTGGTGAATGAGGCATTCTCCGGACCGCGACGACCCACCAGCCAGACATTCTCCACGTGGGTGCGTCGCAGCTCGGCCAGCACGGACTCCGGCATATCGGTGACGCTGAGTTCCTCGGGGTCCTTCAGCAGAATGCGGGTCACGTCCACAGCGACATTGCCGACCCCGACGACCACCGCATTGCGAACCGTGTCGAGATCCTGGGCGTGTGCATCAGGGTGGCCGGAATACCAGGAGACGAACTCCCGCGCGGAGCGGCTGCCGTCCAACTCGGTCTCACCCGGGATACCCAGCTTGCGGTCGTTCTCCGAGCCGTAGGCGTAGATCACCGCGTCGTAGCACTCCAACAACTGGGCCGGACGCACCTGAGTGCCCACCTCGACCAGACCGAAGTAGCGCACATGGGGCGAATCGAATGCCGCAGCCAAGGTCTTGGCGACCGACTTGACGCTCTCGTGGTCGGGTGCGACGCCGTAGCGCAGCAGGCCGAAAGGAGTGGGCAGTCGATCGTAGATATCGACAGCCACCTCGACGTCGGTCTGGGTTGCCAACTGTCCGGCGGCGTACAGGCCGGACGGCCCGGCTCCCACGATTGCAACTCTGCGCATTCTCGGCTCCTCTGGGGTCATGGCCATGATTCTGGCAATTCTGCGAGCGTCACGGTGCCTATTCCGTGATCAAGTACGAAACAACCACACCCCGGTGTCGATGGATTGGTGCTGACCGCCGACATGCACGATCTCGTCAGCGACCACCCTGAACTGACTGGGATAGCAGTGCAATGCCGCGAGCAGACGATCCCGCTGCTCGGGATGATCCAGCCATTGCGCGCCGTCGACGGGCACCACCTCGGGAGACAGCAGCTCGAACCGCGGCACGCCGGCGGCCTGGGCGGCGGCCCGAGCGATCCGATGGCAGGCCACATGATCGGGGTGGTGGTAGCCACCGACGGCGTCATAGCTGACCAGGGCCTGCGCGCCGAACCTGCGCAGCAGTTCCACCAGATCCGCGGCCGCCTGCGCCACCGGCGCGCTGCTGAGGCAGTCGGGAGCAGCCTGGGCGGCAGGCCCGGCGACGCCGGGCCGAATCCAACGCATCCCCGAATCGGTGTAGCGACGCTCACCGCCCAGCCACGCGTCGACCGTGACGCCGAGGACGGCCAAAGCCGCCGCCCGTTCGCGCTCGCGGTGAGCGACCAGATCGGAACCCACGTCGACGCCGGAAACCACGTCACCCTGCTCACCGCGGGTTGCGGTGACTACCGCGACCCGGCGTCCGGCGGCAGCCAGGGCGGCCAGCAGAGCTCCGCCGCTCAGCGTCTCGTCATCGGGATGGGCATGGAAGAACACCACCGATTCGGCATTCATGAGCTGCCCTGCCGCGTTCATGGCCGCGGTTCGGTCAGCTCGGCATAACAGGCGGCCAATCGACGCGCCGTCCACACCCAGTCGAAGTGACGCGCATATACCCGCGCCACCGTACCGAGCCTGGACAGCGTGACCGGATCAGCCAGCAATGTCTGCAACACCGCGGTCCACGCCAGCGGATCGCGGGATTCCACCAGGTAGCCGGTTTCGCCGTGCGCCACGGCCTCACGCAGGCCCCCGGCACAGGCGGCGACCACCGGCACACCGCTGGATTGTGCCTCCAGGGCGATCAAGCCGAAGGTCTCTGAGTGGGACGGCACCAAGGCCAGCCGGGAACTGCGCAGCAGGTGGGCCAACTCCGGTCTCGACAGCGGGCCGCAGAAGTCGACGTCATCGGCCAGTCCGGCCTCGTCGACCAACCGGCGCAACTGGGCAGGGTAGTCGGCGAAATCCTGCGAAGCGTCACCGGCCACCACCAGCCTGGGCCGCAGCTGCGGGTCGAGGCCGGCCAGTGCGGTGATCGCCAGGTCCGCGCCTTTCAGCGGCTGCAGGCGTCCGGCGAAGGCGAGGAAGCCGTTGGACCCGACACCACCGGGCGGCCGCCAGGAAGGCTCGCCCGGACGCAGCGGCCGGAACAGCTCGTGATCCACCCCCGGGCTGATGATGCGCACGCGCTGCGGATCGGCGCCACAGCGTTCGATCACAGTGCGGGCCTCCGCCGCTGAGATGGCGACCACAGCGTCGGAACGACGAGCCACCAAGGCTTCGCCCGGGACCCGGCGTGGCGACTCGGCAGGTTCGCCGGCGTCCAGCGCGGCGCCGGGCAGGGCCGCCACCGAGTGAAAGCTCTGGACGTGCCGGACGCCGGCAGCGGCAGCCACCGGCAACGCTGCTACTCCCGACATCCAGTGATGGGAGTGGTAGACGTCGTAGGGGCCCAGCTCGGCCAGCCCCGCGCTGAACTGGTCGATGTGGTCGTCGATGAGGCTCTTGGGCAGCGGGGCGGGCGGTCCGGCATCGAGGTGGCGCAGGATCACCCCCGGCACGAGTTCCCGACAGGCCTCGTCGGTGGGCGAACTGCGGCGGGTGACCAGTTCCACGTGATGGCCCAGCCGCGCCAGCGCGAACGCCTCGGCGAGCTCGACCACGTTCATTCCGCCGGCATCGCCGGTACCCGGCGAACTCGTCGGCGAGGTGTGCATCGAGACGAAACACACCCGCAGTACGCCTGATCGGTCGGGGTTCGTGAGTGGGGTGCGCACGCGGCGAGCTTAGTCGGGCACCTCCACACCGCCGGGCGGCGCTCGTTGAATCGTGAAAGAATCCCTCGGTGAGCACCCCACCCCTGGCCCCGACGACGGCCGGGAACGAACGCCACGGGCTCTTTCTGGTGATTCTGGCCGGGCTCGGCATGGTCGGCCCGTTCTCCATCGACACCATGTTCCCGGCTTTCGCCCAGCTCTCCGCCGAGTGGGGTGTCTCCGAATTCGCACTGCAACAGGTGATCAGCGTCTACATGCTCACCTTCGCGGTGATGAGCCTGGTGCACGGCCCGCTGTCCGACGCCCTGGGCCGCAAGCCGGTGATCATCGCCGGAACCATCGTCTTCATCGCCGCTTCGGTGGGCTGCGCGCTGTCTCCGAGCCTGGGGGTGCTGCTGGTGTTCCGGGCTCTCCAGGGCATCAGTGCCGGTGCTGGGGTGATCATCAGCCGCGCCATGGTGCGCGATGTCTTCAGCGACGCGCAGGCCCAGCGCACCATGAGCCATATCGCCATGATCTTCGGATTGGCACCAGCGGTGGCTCCCGTGGTCGGCGGCGCACTGCTGGTGTTCGGCAGCTGGCGTTGGATCTTCTGGTTCCTGGTCGCGGTCGGTTTCGTCATCCTGATCCTGGTGGTGTTCTTCCTTGCCGAGACCCACCCCGAATCACGGCGCACTGCGTTTCGGCCACGGCCACTGGTGGCCGGGCTGATCAGCGTGATGCGCGACCCGGGCGGACGGCGGCTGGCCTTCACCGCGCAGCTCAATATGGGCGCCATGTTCCTCTACATCTCGGCTGCGGCTCTGGTGATCGGGACCCTGCTCGGCTTGGGCGAGGGCGACTTCTGGATCCTGTTCGTGCCGATGATCTCCGGCATGGTGTTGGGATCGTGGGCGAGCAGTCATCTGGCCGGACGCATCAGTCCCGTGCGCCAGGCCAGCATCGGCTATGTGATCAGCCTGAGTGCCGGCGTGGTGAATCTGGCGTTCAGCCTGATCCCTGGCACCCAGGGGTTGCCGTGGCCGATCGTGGCGCTGCCCGTGCTCACCTTCGGGTTAGGCCTGACCTTCCCGGTGGTGACGCTGGCCATGCTCGACCTTTTTCCCGACACCCGCGGCGCTGCATCGTCGGTGCAGAATTTCGTCACGCTGTTGGGCAATGCCGCCATCTCCGGAATCGTGGCGCCGCTCTTGGCATTTTCCTTCACCGGGCTCGCGGCCGGCTCGTTGGTCCTGATGGGGCTGAGTGGACTGCTGTGGCGCCGTCACATCGCCCTGGTCCGCATCACGGAACGCGACGCCAGCCAGGCGGCCGGCTACGAGCCGTTCGATTGAGGACGCTGCCGCATCGGGAAACCGGGCACCCGGTGCGACCGCTGAGGTCGCTGCTGCCGACCAATTCCAGGCCGTCGTCACTTCTGTAACCCGACACGCCGACGACACGCCGAACGCCCTCAAATTCGTCGAATTCGAGGGCGTAAACCTCTTGCGCGTCACCGTGGCCAAGGACTAGAAATCTAGGTACCGGATCACTTCGGTGGTTCGGGAATCGGAAGCAGGAAGTCAGCCGTTCGATGGCTTGCCATCGAGATCCCCGGTGATGCGAGGGATGTGTTGGCTGGTGGTTTTCGGTTGATCGATCCAGATCATCACCTCTGGTCGAGGGTAGGCCCCGGAGACTCATACTCGCCGGGGCCTTTCCCTTTGCCCTGATTCGTCATCGCCGCCGCATTACCGGTGTCGCAGCGTCACAATCCTTGTCGCAGCGCCTCGGCGAGCAACTCCTCGCGGCTGGTGGCGTTGAGCTTGCGATAGAGATTGGCCCGGTGGAACTTCACCGTGTTGACCGAGACGAACAGCTCCGCCGCGATGGCGGTATTCGTGAGGCCACGACGCACCCCGTCGAGCACCTCCATTTCCCGCTCGGCCAGCCGCAATCGGCTGCGATTGCGGGGCTCGACTCCGGCATAGCCCCGGGCCAACGACAGGCTGCTGCGGATCAGCGGCGGCGTCTTGGTCGGCAATCCTTCGATGAGCTCAACCACTTCTTCACGGGTGGCCAACACCATCGGCCACGGGGCGGTCTGATACTTCAGCCGGGCACCACCGCGCAGCATCACCGAGACTGCGGTGGCTTCCTCACCGGCCCGCAGATTGTTGATGGCCGAGATCAGACCCAAGTGCCAACCGATCCTCGGGGTATCCGGCTCCAGTTCCTCGTCGGTGGGGACCATCGGGCCACGGGCGGCACCAGCCCCGACCAGCACGCAGGCCTCGAGCATCCGTTTGCCCCACGGCGACCACCGGTGCTGCGCCCCCGGCGGCAGCGCTTTGACGAATGCTGAGATTTCCGCCGAGGAGCGGGGGCCGAGTTGAATCGAGGACTGCAGCAATGACTCGGTGAGCAGGGCGAACATGCCCGGGGCCTCCGGGTGATGCTGCCACGCCTCCCACCGAGGATCCCCGAGAACCTCGTCGACCAACTCCTCCAAGGTGTCGCGGTCACCGAGGGCAACCAGCGCGATGGTGCGGAGGTAGACCAGCACCGACCATTCCGCTGCCCGCGGCAGCCGGAACGACGCAACTCGGGTGAAGGCCTCTGCGCTGGCGAGGTCACCGCGATCCAAGGCCTCCCCGGCGTCGACGATGGCGTTCATGGCCAGGTCGTATTCGCGGTGGTACTGGCGGGGCAGCACCTCCATAGTGCTCACGTCCGCGCGCGAAGTGCCCAACAGGATCGCCGTCATCCTCACGGCAACGATCAGGGAACTGAGGCGTCGATCACCCCGTCCGATGACCAGATTCGGCTGACGGCGCAGCGGCCACAGCAAGGTGCGGGCCACCTTGGCCACCAGGTCGATGCGGTCCAGCTGAAGCAGCATCCGCATCACCAGCAGCCCGTCGGAGACCAGCTCGGGAGGGACGCCGTCGCGCACCTCCTCGGGATGGGCCTCCAGGAGACCGGCCCAGCGCACGACCGCCCGGGTGGCCATGCCCAACTCACCGGTTCCGAAGGCCACCACTGCGGCCTTCGCCAACCGGAACATCTGATCCTTCACGCTGCCGGTGATGGCCCCACTCAGGAACTCCTGCTGGACGGCCGCCACAGCGGCGTCGGTGGACGGCTCGCCCCGTCCGGGCTGGAGCAATGTCGCAGTCGCCAGCAGGCTCGGATACTGAGCCAACAGTTGCGGGTCGATGCCGGTCATCTCGGTCCACAGGTGTCGAGCCGAGGCGTCGCACAGTTCCCACAGCCAGGCATCGCAGAACTTCTCGGCTTCCGGCAGAGAATAATTGGCCACCAACATCGTCAAGGCCAACTCCGGATCGCTGCTCGCGGCAGCGGCCTCCGCGATAGCGGCCCGATCGGCCTCGAATTGCTCGGTGGAGACGTCGGCGTGCCAGTTCAGCAGCAGATGCTGGCGCAGCACCGGATACCACCGAAACAGCCATTCGCCACTCGGCGACTCCGCGACGGCACCGAAGCCCATCCGGGGCAGCCGGTCGAACAGGTAGGCAGCCCGCTCCCGTCCGAACATGCGAGTCAGCAGCGCGACACTGAACCGTGACGCCTGCGCCAACTGCCGCACTTCATTCCAGAATTCCTTGGCGCCCTGGCGATCCGGGATCCAGCCGGCCACGGCCTGCGCCGGATCGATCGTGCCGGCCACGCACTCGGTGGGGAACAGCGCTATCACGCGTTCGACCAGCGCCGGAATGCCGTGGGTTGCCTCCAGTACCGCTCGCACGGTGTCGTCGGTGGCATGAGGAATGTGCTCGGCGAGCAGGCCCGCAGTTTCGATATGGGAGTAGGCGAGATCGCGGTCACCGATGAGTTGGTGGCCGACATCGCCGGCCACGGCTTCCCGGACCAGCGCCTGCGCGTCGACGGCAGTGGCCACCAGGTTGAAGCCCGCCAACGAACCCGCCAACCGAATCAGCTCACAGCTGGCTTCACTGGGCAGTTCGTCCATGCGCAGCACACCCAGCACCACGGCGGTGTCGACAGCGTCCACGGCAGTGGCCAGCAGGTGGGACAGGGCACCCCACGTTGTCTCGTCGCCCGGATCCTCGTCCTGCGGGACTCCGGCGAGCGCTAGTTGATATGCCAACAGCCGGGCCATGGCTGCCGGCGTCGACTGTCGAGGGTCGAACTCCACCACGAGTCGAATTTCGTCCGACGGCTGCTGCTCCCAGGACCGCAACAGCGCGGCCTTGTGCGTACCGACGCCGCCTTCGATGAATATCGCCGGAATTGCGGGGTTGATCAGCGCCAGCAGCCTTCGTCGCGTCGGTGGGGTCAGGGTCCGCTCCTCGTGGGCGTCAAGCTGACGGTGACTTCCGCCCAATCACATTCCGAGATGTGCGCCGCCAGACCCCATCATGCCCGAGAACGAGAACAGAGAGCACCCACTGTTTTCGGGTGTCGGGCATTAGTTGTGACCAGCGAGGCCACTCCGGCGATGAATTTCGAGGACGAGTCGACGCCGCAGGCGAATCACGAGGTGGACTTATGGGGCGGCCCGCGGGGACTGCGTGGCCGCCCCGGCCGAGTCCGGAGGTGGTGATCGCCATTGATCACCGGTCCGGAAACTCGGGTGTTTGTCCAGCCCTTAGGGGGTGAACCATTCCAGGGGTGGTAATCCATTCATCGAAACTGCACTGACACTGGCTAGCTGGGTGCATTCGGACTCTCCGATGAGGAGCGCCAGAAGTGCACCCAGCAGTGCCAGAGCCAGGACGAACCAGGAGGGCACCTGAATCCGACGGCGCGGTGTGGATTCAGCTACCACCGGTGCTGCGCTTAGGGGGGCCACAAACACCTCCTGTAGATCTCCCAGCTGTCGTTCGAAACCTGGCGGTCTCGAACGACCCTGACTCTAGAGAGCCCGGACAGCATCCGGGGAGGCCCGCAGCGGGGATCGTTGTCACAACCATCCCTGTAGTCAGCGTTGCCTACCCGCCCCCTACCCCCGACGCCGAGGCGCCACAATAGAGCGGTGGATGCGAACAATCTCAGATCAGTGCAGGTGCGACGAATCGGCGAGCGACGCTTCGAGGCCTCCAATGAGCGCGGCGGCAGGCTCGTCTTCGGTGAGGGAACCGACGCCGCCTTCAGCCCCGTCGAACTGTTGCTGACAGCGGTCGCCGGCTGCACAGCCATCGATGTGGACTACCTGACGAGCCGGCGAGCCGAGCCCACCGACTTCGAGGTGGAGGTGATCGCCGACAAGGTCAGCGACGAGCAGGGCAACCACCTGGGTTCGGTGCTGACACGGTTCCGGATCAGTTTCCCCGAAGGAGTGGACGGCGACCGCGCCCGAGAGGTGCTTCCGCAGGCGGTGCAGCGGTCCCAGGACCGACTGTGCACGGTTTCGCGCACCGTCCTGCTGCCCACCCCGGTGAGCTTCGAGATCGACGACGCCCCCTCGGCCTGAGCTCGACAATCAGTCCCGGACAAGGGAAAAGGCCCCGGCGAGTATGAGTCTCCAGGGCCTTCCCTCGACGTCGACGTGATGCTTCGAGGCCGATCAGAAGCTACCAGCCGGTCCACCCCTCATCACCGAGGCTTTGACGAGCGAAGAGCCCGATTTAGATCGACTTCCTTCTTCTGATCACCGTGCCGCCGAAGCGATCCGGTAAGGAAATTTCTAGCCTGATCGGCAACGACGCGCAAGACTTTTGGTGAACTGAATTCGACAACTTTCGACACCCTCGGCGTGTCGTCGGCGTGTCGGGTGACGGCAGTGACGAAACGCCGTCGTGATGGCTGCGGCGGGCGGCGTCAACGATCCCGCAGGGTCCGCTCCATCGCCGACAACATGGCAACGGCGCTGGCACGCATGATTTCGAGATCCTCGACCGTCGTGTTCTTGATCACCTCGATCATGGCCCGTTGCAGCAGCGAGTCCAACTGTCGGGTGAGCGCCATTCCTTCCTCGGTGATGTGCAACCGCCGGATGCGCCGATCCGTCGCATCATCGGCGCGCTCCAGCAAGCCCTTCTCCACCAACCGATCCACCAGACCGCTCGCGGTGGGCGCGCTCACGCCGAGACTCACACCGAGTTCGTGACCGGTCATGCCCGGGTCTTTGACGATGAAGCCCAGCACCCGAAACTGCTGCATGGTCAACTCCGCCGGCATCGGCATGGGGCCGGCAATAGCCAGAGCCTGGTCATGGACCTGGCTGTGGAGTTCAAAGATCTCGCGCAACAGTGCGGCTCGGGACGGATCCAGTCCCAGCGATTCAACGTCCAGTAGACGATGCAACTTAACCCCTTGTCACTGGCAGAAATCGTTAGGGGTAGGCTAACGGATGCGGCTGCCATGTGGCCACAAGCTGAAGGGAATTCGCCTCGTGATCCGACTTACCAAGGGCAGCCTGGCCCAACGCAGTGTGGTCCTCCTGCTGAGCCTGCTCGTCATTGGCCTGGGGGTGTACGCCGCCGGAGCGCTCAAGCAGGAGATGATCCCGTCGATCGACGTTCCTCGCGGCAGCATTCTCAGCGTGTACCCCGGCGCCTCGCCGGAGGTGGTGGAGAGCCAGATCACCAAGCCGATCGAGGACGCCGTGAGCGGGGTCACCGGCGTCACTGGCGTCACCTCGAAGAGCTCCTCGGGCGTCTCCCAGGTCACTGTCGAATGGGACTACGGCCTGAACCTGGACGACATGACCAACAAGCTGCGCAGCAGTGTGGCCGGGTTGTCGAGCACACTGCCATCGGGGGTCGACCCGCAGGTCATCACCGGCGGATTCGACGACGTCCCGGTCATCATGCTGGCGCTGTCATCGAATGACGACCTGAACACTCTCACCGACAAGGTGAATCGACAGGTGACTCCGGCCTTGAAGGCCGTCGACGGTGTCCGTGACGTCTCTGTGGCCGGCGAAGAAACCCACGAGATCATGATCAGCTACTCGGCGTCGACCCTGAACAACAAGGGCATCGATCCGGCCACCATCGCCCAGCTGTTCCCGGCGAACTCCATCGCCATTCCCTCAGGCACCATGCGCACGCCGACGGCGAACACCGACGTGCAGACCGGCCACACCTATCACTCCGCCGCTGAGATCGCCGATCTTCAGATTCCTACCGCCGACGGCCCGGTGCGACTCGGCGATGTGGCAACGGTCACAGAGCAGCCGGTCGAGACCACCTCGATCTCCCGAGTGGGCGGCAAGACCGCGATGACGGTCATGGTGGTCAAGAACCCCGATGCCAACACCGTCTCGGTGTCCAGCGGTGTGACCGCCTTGCTCCCGCAGCTGCAGGCCGACCTCGGCAACGGCGCAGAGTTCACCACCGTCTTCGACCAGGCGCCCTACATCGAACAATCCATCCACGACCTCAGTGTCGAGGGAGGCATCGGGCTGGCGATGGCGGTCCTGGTGATCATGATCTTCCTCGGATCGATCCGGCCCACCGTCATCACGGCGATCTCGATCCCGCTGTCACTGCTGATCGCCTTGGTCGGCTTGTGGCTGACCGGTTACACCTTGAACATCCTCACCTTGGCCGCCCTCACCGTGGCTATCGGACGGGTGGTGGACGACTCCATCGTGGTGATCGAGAACATCAAACGACACCAGAGCTACGGCGAGTTCGGCCGAAAGTCGATCACCCGCGCCGTGAGTGAGGTGGCCGGCGCGGTGACCAGCTCGACCCTGACCACGATCGCGGTGTTCCTGCCCATCGGGCTGGTGGGTGGCCAAGCCGGCCAGGTGTTCCGGCCGTTCGCACTGACCGTGATGATCGCCCTGGGAGCCTCGCTGCTGGTCGCGCTGACGGTGATTCCGGTGCTGGCGTCGTGGTTCATGCGTCCCACGGCGAAGCAGTCCGCAGCCAGCGTGGCACCAGAGGCCGAGAAGGACACCTGGTTGCATAAGGCCTATCTGCCGGTGCTGGGCTGGAGCCTCGCCCACCGATGGATCACCCTCGGATTGGCCGTCTTCCTGTTCGTAGGCACCATGGCGATGACACCGTTCTTGAAGACCGACTTCCTCGGTGATCAAGGCAACGAGTCGCTGGCCATCACCCAGACCATGCCGGCTGGCACCTCACTGGCCGAAACCGATGCCGCCGCCAAGAAGGTGGAAGGCGCGTTGGCCGCCGATCCGGCCGTGAAGACCTACTCGACCAACATCGGCGGCGCCCAGATGTCCATTCTGGGCGGCCAGAACGACACCAACGTCGCCAACATCACCGCAGTCCTCAAGCCCGGCGAATCAGCGAAGGACGTCATCGGCCGCATCCGGACCAGCATCGCCGATCTGGGCCCGTCGGTGGGTAGCGTCGAGGTCAGCGTCGGCAATGCCACCTCCAAGGTCGTGGTCTACGTGGAGAGTTCGGACCAGACCAAGCTCACCCAGGCCAACGATCAAGTCGTGGCGATGATGAAGACCGTCCCCGACTTGGTCAACGTCACCTCCGACCTGACCGAGGCGCGCGATCAGCTCTCGGTGACGGTGAAGGACAAGAAGGCGGCCAAACTCGGCATGAACCAGGCCACCATCGGCCAGGCCGTGACGCGGGCAGTGAGCGGCCAGCAGATTGGATCCATCACCGAAGGTGACACCAGCTTGAAGGTCTATCTGCGCATCAACGATCCGGTGAAGTCGGTGCCGGAGTTGGAGTCGATCGAACTGCCCACCACTCAGGTGATGAACGGAAACGCCAAGTCGGCGGCCTCCGAGAAGGTGAGCAAGCAATCCGAGGCGCTGGCGAACGAAGGCAAGCAGGCCGCCACCGACGCCTACAACAAGCAGGTCGCGGCGTTGAAGAAGAGCAAGGCGGCAGCCAATGACCAGGTGAAGCAACTGAAGAAGGCCCAAAAGCAGCTCACCTCGGCGATCGACGGACTCACCGCGCTGTGCAAGGCGGATCCGACGAATGCCCAGTGCATCGCCCTTCCCGCGCAGATCGCACAGTTGAGCCAGCAACTCGCGACCGTCAATGCGGGTCTGGCTCAAGCACAGGGTGCCGCCGTCGGCGCCGATCAACAGCTTGCCGCCCTCCAGAAGTCACGCCAGGCGTCGCTGGACTCCCAGGCAAAGCAGCAAGCCCTCACCGATGCGTCCAAGGCTGCCGCGGACGCGACCGCCGATCCGGTGCAGCTCTCCGAGGTGGCCACCGTGACCACCATCCAAGCTCCGGCCATGATCACCCGCGTGGACGGCGCCCGCGCTGCCACCATCAGTGCCAGTTCGGAGTCGTCAGACCTGGGTGCCACCACCTCCCAGATTCAGACCGGTCTGGCGGCGCTCAACCTGCCCGAAGGCGTGACCTACCGCATCGGTGGCGTCTCCGCCCAGCAGACCGATTCGTTCCAGCAACTCGGCCTGGCGATGCTGGTGGCGATCGCGGTGGTCTATCTGATCATGGTGGCGACCTTCGGCTCGCTGCTGCAGCCGCTGATCCTGCTGGTGTCGATTCCCTTCGCCGCAACCGGCGCCCTGGGCCTGTCGTTGCTCACCGACACCGCACTGGGCCTGCCGAGCATGGTCGGCCTGCTGATGCTGATCGGCATCGTGGTGACGAATGCGATCGTGCTGATCGATCTGATCAACCAGAAACGCACAGCCGGCTTGGGAGTGGCGGAGTCGATCCGCTCCGGTGCTCGACTACGGGTGCGCCCCATCATCATGACGGCTCTGGCGACGGTCTTCGCACTGCTGCCGATGGCCTTCGGGCTGACCGGCGGCGGGGTATTCATCTCCAAGCCGCTGGCGATCGTGGTGATCGGTGGCCTGGTCAGCTCGACCCTGCTGACGCTGGTCTTGGTGCCGGTGCTGTACGACCTGCTGGAGACGTGGCGGGAGCGGCGGGCGGCCCGCAAGGATGCCCGTCTGGCGCAGCAGGCGTCCTGATTCGCAGCGGCCGGGTCACCGCCGGTTGGGCATGCGGCTGATCATTCGCTGACCAGCTGCATCAACCAGGTCAACACCATCCCGGCGGTGCCGTCGGCAGTGAACGAGACGAGGTCCGTGGTGAGAGTGGCCGCAGCGACGTCGAACCCCAGCCGTCCGCCGGCATAGAGAGCGATCGGCGGCAGGAACAGCGCCACGATCAGTGAGACCACGGCGATCAACCGCGAGGACTGGGTGCGGATCAACGCCACCACCGAGACCACGGCGACCACCAGCGTGGCGACGGCACCGAACAGGATTCCCCACGACCAGGCCGACACTTCGGACCACCCCTGCGCCGACAACTCGACGCCCGCCACCGTGCGATAGGTCGTGTACCCGAAGACGGCCGATGCAGCCACCACCGACACCAACACAAGCAATTGCGCGGGTAGGGGCCACCGCCGGCGGCGAGTCGCTGTTGCCGCGGTGGGGGGAGGCGCCTGCCAGGGTTCGATGGGTGTTGCCGACATGATCGGTGCAGCCGGAGGCGGGGCGAAGGTGGCTGCCGGGGCCGGCGGCGGCGCCGGGGCACCCCACTGCGGAGTGTCGTTAGCGCCAGCTACTGCCGACCACGGCTGGGGCAGCTCGATGGTGGGTTCGGCGGACCCATCAGGTTGCGAGATGAGATCAGACCCACTCATCGCATCCCCCTGTTGCTCGTCGCCAGCACCTGCGAAAACCGTGGTCGAAGACTAGTCGCAAGCCGCCGCGCCGGGAAATGGCCACCGTCGAAAGCTGGACGCCTCAGCGGCTCAGCGCTGCCAGATCATCACGGTGAAGGACCCGACGACCTCCAGACCCGTCAGCTGGAACCCCGAGCGAGCCAGGGCGGCGGCGATATGCAGCGAATGCGGGTGGTCGGCATAGCCTCGTTGCCGCAGCCAGACGATGCGATGGGCAGCCTTCAGGTCAGCGCGTACCGCAGCCCACCGGCGCGGTTCCGGCCATGGGAGGGCGCTGTGCTGGTTCACCTGGTCGTAGATGTCACGAGGACGAAGATCGGGATACCGGGCCAGCGCCGCGGCCGTTGCCAGCCTCGGCGCGATGATCACCTTCAGCGTCGGATCGGCCGCCAACTGCGGTTCGATCCGAGCGTAGGCCGCCGAGATCTCCATCGCGTGGCCTCCCACTGAGCGCACCTTCACCTGTTGCGGAATGCCCGCGGCGATCACCGACCCCAGGCCGACCGCCAGGACCACGACGGCTACGACCACGCCCCACCGGTGGCGGGACTGCCTTGCGACGCTCCGCAGCCCCCACTGGGCGGCGCGATAGCCGAGTTCGGCGAGCACCACCAGGCCGATTCCGGCCAGCAACGCCAGCGGCGCCAGGCTTTGCGTCCAGTACCTCGAACTCATGAGCTGGTGCTTCACCACACCGAGGCCCATCGCGAGCCCCAGCGGTACCAGCAGCCAGATCGCTGCGACGCGCGCCAGGTCGGCAAAACGCCGCCAGGCCCGCCAGCGCAGGACGACCGCCGACAGCCCCACCGCGGTCAGAACCAGAACCGGGATCGCCGGTACCGGGTCGATCGCCACTGTGATCGAGTGGATGTAGGTGCGCCAGACCTCTGCGTCGGACAGGACCTTGGCATGGTGCGGCCCGGTGCCGTTACGCAACGCCCATCCGACGGGCACAAGCACAAGCAGGATCGCCACCACCATGGCGCCGGCCGTGGTGAGTATCCGGCGCAACCGTTGGCCCGCGCTGAGCTTCGGCGTGGTCGCATCGGCCAAGAGTTGAGCGGGCCAGTTCAGCCCGCCGAAGAGATGGAAGACCACCGAGCCGGCCAGCGTCCCCACATAGGCCACAGCGCCGAGCACCGACCCCGGCCGGCGGAACTCGCCCGCCCCAGTCCGGGCCCGGCCCGGGCGTACCCAGGTATCCCAGGCCAGCCAGGCCAGCGTCGAGGTCATCACCAAGAGGGCGTACGGCCGGGCCTCCTGGGCATAGCGGGACAACCCCGGCAAGGCCAACATCATGACGGACGCCGTCAGCGCCGGCAGCAGACCGGCCCGACGCACCACCAAGGAATACAGCGCACCGACCGCCACTGCGGCGGCCAGCGCCGACATCGCCCGCATCACCAACAGTGGCGGTAGCGGCACCGCGGTGAGCACCAGCTTGACCAACACGTAGTACGGCACCAGTGGGGCGTCCCCAGCAGTCAGCAGAACCGGTATGCCACGCCACGGGCGTGTCACCGCCAGCCAACTGGCGCTCTCATCGCCCCACGCATCGGGCACGCCGATCCCCAGGCTGAACACTCCGAGGGCGAACACCAGAACCGTCCAGAAGCCCGCCGTGCGCACCCGCGATGCCGTCGTCGCCACTCCGAGAATCGGGGTGAGCCACCAGCGGCGATCAGTCAGCGCCATCCTCACCCTCCACCGGCCTCGCGCTCCTCGACGACGGGCCACCGTCAACAGTAGCCAGCCGACGGAAGCGTGCTGCTGGCGGTACCGGGAGGGCCTGGCGCCGTCAGCAGCACGTGGCAGAGTTGAGCCACCATGGACGCCGACGGCCTGAATCGCTTCTCGACGAGCACCCAGCAGTGGTTCGCCGCCGAACTCGGCACGCCCACGCCTGCCCAAGTCGGCGCCTGGTCCGCAATTGCGGCCGGTGAACACACCGTGGTGGTCGCCCCCACCGGCTCGGGCAAGACTCTGGCGGCCTTCTTATGGGCCCTGGACCAACTCATCACAGCGCCCGCCAGCAACGAGAAACGGTGCCGAGTTCTGTACATCTCCCCGCTGAAGGCACTGGCCGTCGATGTGGAGCGAAACCTGCAGCGCCCCCTGGAGGGCATCACACGGTTGGCAGCCGCCGCCGGCGAGACCGTCGCCGACGTTCAGATCGCGGTGCGCACCGGGGACACCTCCAGCCAGGATCGGCAGCGCTTCGCCCGCCGCGGCGCCGACATTTTGATCACCACACCGGAATCGTTGTTCCTGCTGCTCACCTCCGCGGCCCGGGAGGCGCTGCGCGGGGTCGAGACGGTGATCGTCGATGAGGTGCATGCACTCGCTGGCACCAAGCGCGGCGCCCATCTGGCGCTCAGCCTGGAACGGCTCGACGATCTGCTGGAACATCCGGCCCAACGGGTGGGGCTGTCAGCGACGGTGCGTCCGCACGCCGAGGTGGCACGCTACCTGGCGGGCGGGCGTCCGACGCAGGTCGTGAACCCGCCTGCGGCCAAGACCTGGGATCTCTCCGTGGTGGTGCCGGTCGCTGATCTCGGTGATGTCGCTGCGTCCGCGCCGGCCGGTGGTAGTGAGCCGTCGCCGTCGATCTGGCCTCATGTCGAGGAGCGCATCGTCGATGCGATCGCCGAACACCACTCCACCCTGGTCTTCGTGAACTCTCGACGTCTGGCCGAACGCCTCACCGCCCGCCTCAATGAGATCTGGCTCACCCGCCACCCCTCCCCTGCCACCTCGCTACACGCCGGTCACGTTGCTACCGGCGCGCCAGTAGCAACGTGGAGTACGGGTAGCGAAGAGGGGCCGGGGGTGCGGACGCCGGCCGAGGTGATGGCCCAGTCCGCGATGGGACACGGTGCGCCGGCGGTGTTGGCGCGAGCTCACCACGGGTCGGTCAGCCGGGAGCAGCGTCAGCAGATCGAGGCCGAACTCAAGGCCGGATCGCTCCCGGCGGTGGTGGCCACTTCCTCGCTGGAGCTTGGCATCGACATGGGCGCCATCGACCTGGTCATCCAGGTGGAGTCGCCCCCATCAGTGGCCTCGGGCCTCCAGCGGGTCGGACGGGCCGGGCACCAGGTGGGCGCCGTTTCGCAGGGGGTGCTGTTTCCGAAGTTCCGCGGCGATCTGGTGCAGACCGCAGTGGTGGTCGAAAGAATGCTCGCCGGCCAGATTGAGGCGTTGCAGATTCCGTCCAATCCCTTGGATGTGCTCGCGCAACAGATCGTGGCGATGGTCGCCATGGATGACCTCAGCGTGGATCAGGTGGCGGCCACCGTGAGCCGCGCCGCGCCGTTCGCCGCATTGACCCGTCCGGTGTTGGTCTCGGTGCTGGACATGCTCGCCGGACGCTACCCCAGCGAGGAGTTCGCCGAACTGCGTCCCCGCCTGGATTGGGATCGCAGCACCGACCTGCTGACCGCCCGACGCAGCGCGCAACGCCTGGCGGTCACCTCCGGCGGCACCATTCCCGACCGGGGCCTGTACGGCGTGTTCCTGGCCGGGGAGGGCGACGGCCGTCGGGTGGGGGAACTCGACGAGGAGATGGTGTACGAATCCCGGGTCGGGGATGTGATCGCCCTGGGTACCAGCAGTTGGCGTATCGAGCAGATCACCCACGATCAGGTGGTGGTCTCCCCCGCGCCAGGGCAACCGGCCCGGTTGCCGTTCTGGAAGGGCGATGCGCTGGGTCGTCCCGCCGAGCTGGGACGCGCCGTCGGTGCATTCATGCGAGAACTCTCCGAGGCCGCCCCCGAGCGGGCCCACCAGCGACTGGCCGAGCTGGGCCTGGATGACTGGGCCCGCGCCAATCTGCTGGGCTACCTCTTCGATCAGCGCCAGGCAACCGGCAGCTTGCCGCACGACCGGCAATTGGTGATCGAACGCTTCCGCGACGAACTCGGTGACTGGCGGGTGGTGGTGCATTCGCCGTTCGGCGCCCGCGTCCATGCCCCGTGGGCGCTGCTGGCGGCAGCCCGGCTCCGGGAGCGCTTCGGCGTGCACGTGCAAGCCATGCATGCCGATGACGGCATGATCTTCCGCCTGCCCGATACCGACTGGACGGCCGCCTCACCCGGCACCCCGCCTGCGGTGGCGGAGCTGGCCGAGCTGATCTTCGCCGACCCCGAGGAGGTGTCGGCGGCCGTGAACGCCGAGGTGGGCGGGTCAGCCCTGTTCGCTTCCCGGTTCCGGGAGTGCGCCGGGCGGGCGCTGCTGCTGCCGAATCGGCGTCCGGGCAAGCGGCAGGCCTTGTGGCAGCAGCGGCTCCGCTCCTCAGCACTGCTGTCGGTAGCCAGCCAGTATCCGGAGTTCCCGATCGTGTTGGAGGCGGTGCGCGAATGCGTCACCGAGGTATTCGATGTGGCCGCTTTGGTCGAGGTTCTCGGCGAGGTGCGTGATCGTCGGATCGCCACGGTCACCGTCGACACCGAGCGGCCCTCGCCATTCGCGACCTCGCTGCAGTTCGGCTACGTCGCGCAATACCTCTACGACGACGACGCTCCGCTGGCGGAGCGACGAGCGGCGGCGCTGAGCCTTGATCCGGAGCTGCTGGCTCAGCTGCTGGGCCGAGGCGAAGGCCCCGCGATGGCTGAGCTGCTGGATCCGGAGGCGCTCACTCAGACCGAGAACGAGCTGCAACAGCTCACCGCTGAGCGGGCGGCGCGGGACTGCGAAGATGTCGACGATCTGCTGCGCGTCCTCGGTCCGTTGACCACTGCCGAGGTGGCCCGGCGCTGCCGGGAGCCGAAGTCCGCCGTCGAACTGCTGCGGGACTTGGCCGAACGACAGCGCGTCGTGGCGCTCCCCGATGGTCGCTGGTCGGTGGTCGAAGACATCGCCCGCCTCGCGGCGGTACTCGGGGTGCCCGTGCCCGATTGGGTTCCGCAGGCGCTACGGCAGCCGTCGGCTGATCCGCTGGGCGACTTCCTGATCCGGTATGCCCGCACGCACACCGTCTTCGATGCCTCCGAAGCAGCCGACTGGCTGGGATTGGGCGTCGCCGTGGTGGTGCCGGGGTTGAACCGTCTGGTGGCGGCCGGACGCCTCACCGAGGGCGCGTTCCGTCCCGACGGTTGGGTCGGTCCCGGCAGCCGCCGGTCGGTTCCCGACGGGACCCAGTTCGCCGAGCCGGACATGCTTCGCCTGCTGCGTCGCCGTTCGCTGGCGGTGCTGCGTCGCGGGATCGCACCGGTGGAACAGCGCAGCTTCGCGCGGTTCCTGCCCGAGTGGCAGGGCCTCGGTCGAGGCCGGGGCATCGACGGTGTGCTGCGTGCCGTCGAGCAACTCGCCGGCGTGCCGATTCCGGCCAGCGCGCTGGAGACCCTGGTGCTGCCGGGTCGAGTGGTGGACTACTCCGCAGCCATGCTCGACGAACTCGCGACGTCCGGGGAGGTGCTGTGGCAGGGCCATGGTGCACTCGGGGCGAACGACGGCTGGATCTCGGTGCACCCTGCGGCCACCGCCGCGCTCACCCTCGCCAGTCCGACGACACCGGGCGAGGACGGCGCCGCCCTGTTGGCGGCGATCGGTCCGGGAGGACACTTCTTCCGCGAGTTGGTCAACGCCGCCGCGTTGCCGGAGGCGGCGTTGGTGGAGACCTTGTGGTCACTGGTGTGGACCGGTCAGCTCACCAATGACAGCTTCGCCGCACTACGCGCCCGGCTCAGTCACGGCGCGAGCGCTCACCCGGTTCGGCCTCGTCCGGGACGGGCGCGGTATCGGCCATCGTTGTCCAGCGCAGCAGTGGCGCGTTCCTTGCTGCCACCCGACGCAGTCGGACGCTGGTCAGTGCTGCCTGCGGTCGAAGCTGATGCCACTGCCCGAGCGGTGGCGCGCAGCGAGCTGCTGGTCGATCGCTACGGCATCGTGACCCGCGGCAGTGTCGCTGCCGAAGATCTCGGCGGCGGATTCGCCGGGCTGTACCCGGTCTTGGCGGCAGCAGAGACCGCAGGCCGGTTGCGGCGCGGCTATTTCGTGGAGGGCCTGGGGGCGGCCCAGTTCGGTAGCACCGGCGCGATCGATCGACTGCGCAGCATCGGCGCTGAGTATGCCGGGGTACTGGTGCTGGCTGCCACGGATCCGGCCAGCCCTTTCGGCGCTGCTTTGCCGTGGCCGCCACGCAACGCCGGGCACCAGCCCGCCCGCAAGGCGGGTGCTGTGGTGGTGATCGTCGACGGCGAGTTGGTTCTGTGGGTTGAACGCGGCGGCCACACCCTGCTGTCGTGGAGTGAGGATCCGGCCGCTGTGACTCCCGCTGCAGCCGCCCTGGCCGAGGTGTTGAGCTCTGGTGCGCTCGGTCGGCTCACCCTGACCAAGCTGGATGGTGAGCCCGCGCTGACTTGTCGCGGGCCGCTGGTGGACGCCCTGACCGGTGCCGGCTTCGGCCTCACCCCGAAGGGTCTTCGACTGCCGCGGTGAGCGTCGGCGGTGCGCACCGCGGGCTGCTCTTCGCTGAGGCCACGCGGTGTCGCCGCGAAGCTTTGCCCAGATGTCGTTCGATGGACGCCCACCAGAAACCGGCTCCTCATCTACAACCACAGGTCAGTCACAGGTTCGGGTCCATGCCACTTTCCGGTCATGCTGCGTACGCCCGCAGGCCACCTGGCCTACCTAGCTTGCAGAGGTCCGAACCAGAAAGTCCCGTTCGTAATCAGGAGTCGGTTCATGCCCCGTAGGACCTTGATCGCAGCACTCGCTGTGGCCATCGCAATTCCCACCATCGCGCTCACCGCGGCCCCCGCTCAGGCGGCGGGCAGTCACGTCGTCATCAACGAGGCATTCCTCAATGGCGGCAGCACCGGAGCGACCTACAAGAACAAGTACATCGAGTTGTTCAACCCGACCGACAGCCCTGTCTCCTTGGACGGCTGGTCGCTGCAGTACCGCTCCTCGACCGGCACCAGCAATCCCACCGGGATCACGTCGTTGAGCGGATCCATTCCCGCCAACAGCTACTTCGTGGTGCAGGGCGACAACAACTCCACCAACGGCGCGGACTGGACCGCCACCGTCACTCCCGACGTTGTCACCGGCATCTCCTGGTCCGGCTCGAAGGGCACCTTGCTGCTGGTCGATCAGTCGACCGCGCTCAACCCGGGCACCGGTTCGATCATCGGCGTCGATCACGTGGTCGACCTGCTCGGCTACGGCACTTCCAACACCTTTGAGACCAAGGCCGCGCCCGCCCCCTCGGTCTCGACCGCACTGGCTCGCAGCAATGCCGCCGACACCGACAACAACTCCACCGACTTCGCCGCCGTCAGCGATTTCGCACCGACGAACTCTGCCGGTGTCACCTATGGCAGCAGCGATCCGACGCCAACACCCACGCCAACGCCGACGTCAACGGCGACGCCCAACCCCACCACCACGGCAATCTCCGACATCCAAGGCACCGCAGCCAGCAGCCCCTTGGTGGGACAGACCGTCACCACGACCGGATTCGTGACGGCCGCCTACCCCACCGGCGGATTCAAGGGATATGTGATCCAGTCCGCTGGGAGCGGAAGCACCCTGGATGATTCCTCCGATGCGATCTTCGTCTACTCCTCGGCCACTGTCGCCGAGGTGAGCATCGGCGATTACGTCCAGGTCACCGGCACCGTCTCGGAGTACAGCGGGCTCACCGAACTCTCGGTCAACTCCGGCAATCTGACCAAGCTCGATGCCGCCGGGCTCACCGCGCCGGTCGCGGCGAAGGTGTCCTGGCCGGCCACCGATGCCCAGCGCGAAGCGCTGGAAGACATGCTCATCGAGCCGCAAGGCGACTTCACGGTCACCGACACCTACCGAACCAACCAATACGGTTCGGTCGGACTGGCCGCCGGCACCAGCCCGCTGATGATCCCGACTGAAGTCGGACGCCCGGGCAGCAGCGCCTATGACGCCGCGGTGGCCGACAACGCCGCCCGCGGTGTCGTCCTCGACGACGGTGCCACGACGAACTTCTTCACCGCCGCGAACCAGTCGATCCCGCTGCCGTACCTGTCGTTGGACAAGCCGGTACGCGTGGGCGCACCGGTCACCTTCACCAAGCCGGTGATCGTCGACTACCGCTACAGCGCGTGGAACTTCCAGCCCACGCAAGCTCTGACGGCCGACAATGCCGCTTCGGTTCAGCCGGCGAACTTCACCAACACCCGCACCGCTGCCCCCAAGGACGTCGGCGGACGCCTCAGCGTGTCCAGCTTCAACGTGCTGAACTACTTCACCACCACCGGTGAAGAGGCGAACTCCCTGGGCGCTGGCTGCACCTTCTACACCGACCGAGACGGCGCCCCCACCACGGTGAAGAGCTGCTCGGGCAGTCCTGCCGTCCGGGGTGCTGCGAATGCGGCGAGCCTGGCTCGCCAGCAGGCCAAGATCGTGGCCGCCATCAACACCGAGAATGCCGACGTGCTCTCGCTGGAGGAGATCGAGAACTCCGCGATCGCCGGCAAGAATCGTGATGCCGCCCTCAGCACCCTGGTGGACGCGCTGAACGCCGCTGCCGGCACCACCCGATGGGCCTACGTGCCGTCGCCGAGTTCAGTGCCAACCGGTGAGGACGTGATTCGCACCGCGTTCATCTACAACCCGGCCAAGGTCGAGCTCGTTGGCGATTCGGTGATCAGCACCGATTCCGCCTTCGACAAGGCCCGCTACCCGCTGGCTCAGAGCTTCCGGCCGGTCGGCGAACCGGCCAACACCTTCGTGGCCATCACCAATCACTTCAAGTCCAAGGGGAGCTGCCCGTCCTCGAGCAGCGATCCGAATGCCGACGCCGGCGACGGCCAGGGCTGTTGGAATGCGCTGCGTACCGCCGAAGCCCAGGCTCTGGTCGGTTTTGCCGACACGATGAAGACCACGACCGGCACCGACAAGGTGTTCCTGCTGGGCGACCTGAACTCCTACACCAAGGAAGATCCGATGCAGACGCTGGCTGACGCCGGCTACATCGATCAGGGCGCCAAGACCGGCAAGTACACCTATTCCTACGGAAGCCAAAGTGGTTCGTTGGATCACATCCTGGCCAACGCGGCCGCTGATGCTCTGGTCAGCGGCGCCGACATCTGGGAGATCAACTCCGGCGAGTCGGTGGCCTTGGAGTACAGCCGCTACAACTACAACGCTCGCAACCTGTACGACGATTCGCCCTACCGTTCCAGCGACCACGACCCCGTCATCGTGGGCTACGCACCCACGGCGCCGAGCCCGGTGAAGACGGTGGCTCTGGTGAACTTCAACGACTTCCACGGACGCATCGAGCCGACGAAGACCGTTCAGTTCGCCGGCACCATCGAGGCGGAGCGGGCCAAGTACGGCGAGGCGAACACGCTGCTGCTCAGCGATGGCGACAGCATCGGCGCTTCCCTGTTCGCCTCGGCGACGCAGGCTGACCAGCCCACCATCGACGTGCTCAATGCACTGGACCTCAAGGCTTCTGCGGTGGGCAACCACGAGTTCGACAAGGGCTTCGCCGATCTGACCGATCGAGTGATCGGCAACCCGAAGAACGCCACCTGGGACTACCTGGGTGCCAATGTGTACGCCAAGGGCACGACGAATCCGGTGCTGCCCGAATACGCCACCTACGAGGTGAACGGCGTCACCGTCGGCGTGATCGGTGTGGTCACCGATGAGGTGAAGTCCCTGGTTTCGCCTGGCGGTATCGCGACCCTCGATTTCGGTGACGAGGTCGCCGCGGTCAACCGGGTCGCCACCCAACTCAAGGACGGCAACCCCGCCAACGGCGAGGCCGACGTGGTCGTGGCCGAGTTCCACGACGGCGCGAATCTCTCCGAGCCCAAGACCCTGGCTGAGGCCAAGGCAGAAAGCTCCGACTTCGCAAAGATGGTGGACACCACCAACGACAACGTCGATGTGATCTTCAACGGTCATACCCATGCCAGCTACGCCTGGCAGGACGGGAACCGGGCCATCGTGGAGGCCGCCTCCTACGGCACCGCCATCGGCGAAGTCGTGCTGGCGGTGAACACCGAAACCGGTGAGGTCACGACAACCTCGGCCGCGGTGCTGCCGCGCACCACCACTGCCGAGGCAGATCTGGTCGCGGCCTACCCGCGGGCAGCAGCAGTGAAGACCATCACCGACGCCGCCCTGGCCCACGCCGCCGAGGTCGGCAACCAGCCGGTTGGGAGCCTGACCGCGGACATCACCACCGCCTACACCGGCAGCTTCGTCGACGGGGCCTGGGTCGGCACCAAGCGTGACGATCGCAGCAAGGCGTCCACCATCGGCGGCCTGGTCGCCAACTCGCTGGTCGAATCTCTGGCCGACCCCGCCCGTGGCGGCGCCGACATCGGAATCATGAACCCCGGCGGGTTGCGGGCCGAGCTGACCTACGCCCAGTCCGGAACCGAAGGCGACGGGGTCATCACCTACGCCGAAGCCAACTCGGTACTGCCGTTCGTGAACAATCTGTGGACGACCACCCTCACCGGTGCCCAGCTCACGCAGGTTCTCGAAGAGCAGTGGCAGCCGAGTGGTTCCAGCCGTCCCTACCTGCAACTCAGCCTGTCGGACAATGTGCACTACACCTACGACCCGGCAGCCGAGAAGGGCCACCACATCACCCATGTGTGGGTCAACGACAAGCTGGTCACCGACACCGACACCTACCGCGTCGGCTCGGCGAGCTTCCTGATCCAAGGCGGCGACAATTTCACCACCTTCGCCCAGGGAACCGATACCAAAGATTCCGGCCTGCTCGACTACGAAGCCTGGATCGACTATCTGAAGGCCCACCAGTCGGTCGCACCGAACTTCGCCAAGCAGGGTGTTGCCCTCAGCGCGCCGGCCACGGCCACCGTTGGTGAGCCCTACTCGCTGAAGGTCGCTGATCTCGACCTCACCTCGCTGGGATCGCCGGCCAACACCTCTCTCGAGATTCGAGTCGGTGACACGCTGGTGAGCACCGTTCCGGTCACCGAGGGCGCGGCCGAGGCTACGATCACGATTCCTCACACCGGTGCGGTGACCGTCACGGCCCTGCCTTCGAAGACCACCGTCACGATTCCGGTGGCTATCCAACCGGCATCGACCACTCCGGCTGCGGTCACCCACACCACGTTGACCCTGTCGAAGAAGTCAGTCCGCTACGGCAGCTCGGTGCTGGCCACCGCTGCGGTCACCGGCACCGATACCGGCACCGTCCGGTTCGAGGTCGGCGGGCGCACGCTCACCGCCACCCTGCGAAGCGGTATGGCCCGAGTCACGCTGCCCAACGACCTTCCCGTCGGAAAATACCTTGTCAAGGCTAGTTTCGTCGCAACCGACACTGCTGCAGCCAGCAGCGCTACGCCGGTGAAGCTGACCGTCACCAAGGCCAAGGCGAAGGCGCGCAACACTCGGCTGGCCCGGACGGTGAAGGCCCACAAGGCGTTCCGCTTCACCGTGTCGGTCAACGCGCTCGGCACGGGAGTCTGGCCCACCGGAACCGTGCGGGTCTATCTGCATGGCCACTTGGTCGCGAAGACCAAGCTCACCGCGGCGGATCACGGCAGCAAGCGCGTCACCATCAGCGCCACCAAGCTGCGCTGGTACGGCAAGGGTTCAACGGTCACCGCGGTAGCCAAGCTCGGCGGTACCAAGAACACCATCGGGACCACCCTGAAGAAGGTCCGGCTGCATCTGAAGTAATCCCACACCCGCAATCGCCCGCAGCCAGCATCCCTGGCTGCGGGCGATTGCGTTTCCCCACCTCGGTGCTGATCCTCGGCCGAAGCCGGTTCGGCAACGGCGGCGCCGACCAGGGATTCGGCAGTCGTCTACTCGACGATCACCTGGTGTACCGCTGCTGGTCACGCGGACTTCCTACCGTGCTGGCATCCACGCTAGGTTCAGGGCACTCAGGAAGCGCCCACCCCTAGCACAACCGGTGTGGCGAACCCGTTGAGCCCCCTGCGGTCTGACAATCACCCCTTCGATTGCACGACCACCAGCTTCACCCGATTCCCACACATCGGCATGAAAGAGGACACACCTGTGAATTCGCATTCCCGAGGCCTGCGCGGTCTCCTTAGCGTCGCAGTAGGGGCCGGACTGATCCTCAGTCCGCTCGCTGCGGCACCGGCTCAGGCCGAACCCACGACCACCACCGTCGCGTTGCTGAACTTCAACGACTTCCATGGACGCATCGAGTCCACGAAGACCGTGCAGTTCGCCGGCACCATCGAAGCCGAGCGCGCCAAGTACGGCGAGGCGAACACCTTGCTGCTCAGCGCCGGCGACAGCATCGGGGCGTCTCTGTTCGCCTCGGCCACCGACGGCGATCAGCCCACCATCGATGTGCTCAACGCCCTGGACCTCAAGGCGTCCGCGGTGGGCAACCACGAGTTCGACAAGGGATTCACCGATCTGACCGATCGGGTCATCAACAACAAGTCGAACGCCACCTGGGACTACCTGGGCGCCAACGTCTACCAGAAGGGCACCACGACCCCGGCATTGCCGGAGTACGCCATCTTCGACGTCGCCGGAGTCAAGGTCGGCGTCGTCGGAGTGGTCACCGATGAGGTGAAGTCCCTGGTATCCCCGGTCGGTATCGCGACCCTCGATTTCGGTGACGAGGTCGCCGCGGTCAACCGCGTCGCCAACCAGCTCAAGGACGGCAACGACGCCAACGGTGAAGCCGACGTGGTCGTGGCCGAGTACCACGACGGTGCGAACCTGTCCCAGCCCAAGACCCTGGCTGAGGCGAAGGCCGACAGCTCCGACTTCGCGAAGCTGGTCGATGACACCAACAGCAAGGTCGATGTCATCTTCAACGGCCACACCCACGCCAGCTACGCCTGGCAGGACGGCGGCCGGGCCATCGTGGAGGCTGCCTCCTACGGCACTGCCATCGGCGAGGTCGTCCTCGACGTGAATACCGCCACCGGTGCCGTCACCACCAGCTCGTCCGCGGTTCTGCCCCGCAGCACCGCCGATGAGGCCGATCTGGTCGCGGCCTACCCGCGGGCAGCAGAGGTGAAGACCATCACCGATGCCGCGTTGGCCCACGCCGCCGTGGTGGGTGGCCAACCGGTTGGTGCCGTGACCGCCGACATCACCACCGCATTCGGCGGCGGCAGCTACGTCAATGGCGTCTGGACCGGCGGCGCCCGCGACGACCGCAGCAAGGCCTCCACGCTGGGCAATCTCGTCGCCAACTCGCTGCTGGACAGCCTTTCCGATCCTGCCCGGGGTGGCGCCGAGATCGGTGTCATGAACTCCGGTGGTCTGCGCGCCGAGTTGCGGTACGCCCAGTCGGGAACCGAAGGCGATGGCGTGGTGACCTACGCCGAAGCCAACTCGGTGCTGCCCTTCGTGAACAACCTGTGGACCACCACCCTCACCGGCGCCCAGTTCAAGCAGGTGCTCGAGGAGCAGTGGCAGCCGGAGACCTCCAGCCGCTCCTACTTGCAGTTGGGCCTGTCGGACAACGTCACGTACACCTTTGATCCGGACGCCGCCAAGGGCAGCCACATCACCGGCATCTGGGTGAACGGTAAGCGCGTCCACGATTCCGATACCTACCGTTTCGGATCGGCGAGCTTCCTGATCGCCGGCGGTGACAACTTCACCGCCTTCGCCGACGGCACCGACACCAGGGACTCCGGCCTGCTCGACTACGAGGCCTGGATCGACTACCTGAAGGCGAACAATCCGGCCACGCCGAATTTCGCCAAGCAGGGCGTCGCCGTTCAGGCCGCGAGCACGACCACCGTTGGGCAGTCCTACACGGTGAAAGCGTCGCAGTTGGACCTGACTTCGCTGGGTTCGCCGGCGAACACCTCGCTGGAGGTGCGGGTGGGTGACACCCTCGTCACCACTGTCGGAGTCACCGACGGGGCTGCCGAGGCCACCTTCACGGTTCCGCATACCGGGGCGATGACCCTCACCGCGCTGCCGTCGAAGACGGCAGTCCGGGTGCCGGTTGCCATCGCTGCGAAGGCCACCAGCACCACGCTGAAGCTGTCGAAGAAGCGGGTGCGCTACGGCGAGTCCGTGCAGGCCACGGCAGCGGTCACTGGTTCTGATACCGGCACGGTTGTCTTCACAGTGGGCGGTCGCACTGTTACCGCTGCGCTGCACGGCGGCATCGCCAAAGCCACGCTGCCCAGCGATCTGCCGGTTGGCAAGTACTCGGTGACGGCCAGCTTCGTTGCCAGCGACACCGCTGCTGCCAGCAGCGCCCGGCCGGTGAAGTTGACCGTGTCCAAGGCCAAGGTCACGCCACGCAAGCCCGCAATGACCAAGACGGTGAAGGCCCATAAGGCGTTCAGCTTCACCGTGGCCACCAAGGCACTCGGCAAGGGCGTGTGGGCAACCGGAACCGTGAAGGTCTACTTGCACGGCCACCTGGTCGCCACCACCAAGCTCACCAAAGCCGACCATGGCAGCACGCGCGTCACCATCAGCGCCAAGAAGCTCGCCTGGTACGGCAAAGGCTCAACGGTCACCGCGGTAGCCAAGCTCAGTGGGTCGAAGAACAACGCCGGCACCACGCTCAAGACGGTCCGGCTTCATCTGAAGTAAGTCCACACTCTCAATCGCCCGCAGCCAACACCACGGCTGCGGGCGATTGGCTTCCCCACCCCGGTCACATCAGTAGGGTTGGGCCCATGCAGGAACGGGGACGGCACGCCTGGCGGGCGATACGCGCGAATCCTTCGGCGGTTCTCCTCATCGCGCAACTGATCGGGATCCTGCTATACGCCTTTGTCGACGATGCCGGCCCCGGCTCGATCACCAGCTTGATCATCACTCTGTTCGGAATGCTCGTCGTCGTGCTGGCCTTGGGAGTGGTGCGGGCGTCCCCGACCTACACCTGGTTGGGCATCACCATCGGCATTCCGGCAGTGATCCTGACCATCATCGACTGGTACACCGGCGGCGCCACCGGGTGGAGCTTGGCCTCCGACGTGGTCCATGTCGCGTTCTACACCTACACACTGGTCGGTTTGCTGCGCTACATGTTCGCCGACACCAAGGTGAATTCCGACGAGATCTGGGCGATCGGTGCCACCTTCACCGTTGCGGTGTGGGCATGGGCCTACGCCTATGCTGCGGTTCAGATCGTTGTTCCCGGTTCGTTCATTGCTGCGGTGGATCCCGACGGCCCGCGAACCTGGCTGGAGTTGTTGTTCTTGTCCACAACCATCATGTCCAGCACCGGGCTATCCGACGTGGTGCCCGTCAAGCCCCTGGCCCGATCAGTGGTCATGATTCAACAGATCGCCGGCATGCTCTACCTGGCGGTTGCGGTGTCACGTATCGTCGGACTCACCGTTGGCCGCGCGAGGAGACGATCGTGAAGCAGCTCACCAAGACTGTCAGTTGGCTCACCGACGCTATCGGGGCCCGGTGCTACTGGATCGACGTGGCGCCCGGCCGCGTGGCGATCGTCGACCCGGGGATGACCGCCGGCCTGAATCGGATCGCGCGAGAACTGCGCCGTGCCGGTCGTTCGCCCTACGAAGTCACCGACATCTTGCTCACTCATGGTGATTCCGACCACGCCCAGGTGGCTGCGGAATGGCAGCGCCGCACCAATGCTGAGGTATGGCTGGGTGCTGCGGACGCGGCCATCCTTGCCGGCGAGGCCGACCCGGCCAGTGCGCTGCGCCAGGTGAGCAGGAAGATGGCCGCCGCCGAACTGCCCCGTAACCTCCATCCGCTTGACGGGGACATCGAGATCGCCCCGGGGCTGGTTGCGCTGAAGACTCCCGGACACACGCCGGGCCATCACGCCTTCCGCTATGGCGACGTCCTGTTCGCCGGTGACGCTGCCCGGTGTCGCGATGGGCAGTTGATCGCGATGCCGTCGATGCTCGACGACGACCGCCACAAATCGGCGGCCTCCCTGGCTCGGCTCGCCGCCTTGGATGTCGAGTGGTACTGCTGCGGCCACAGCGATCCCGTCCACCGCTTCACCAACTAGCCGGGGAATGCATCGAACCCGACGAATCGAGCTCGATCGTCGGTGGTGAGTCGGCTGCGGCTCTCTTCTCGCCGCGCAACGACGCTGGTCTTCCAGGACTCCGCTCAGCGCGGACACACCTGCCCCGACGAAGCACACCTTCCCGGCCCGCACCGGGGTGTCCACACCACAATATTTCCGATAGCCTTACGTTGCGTATTGTGATTAGGTAAGCCTTACCTACGTAACTACAGAAGGCGAAGTCCCATGTTTCTCGCTTCCTTCCTCATCGGGCTCAGGGAGGGCCTGGAGGCCGCTCTCATCGTCGGCATCCTGGTTGCCTTCGTGCGCCGCAAGGGCCGATCCGATGTCGCCCCCAAGATCGCCTGGGGAGTCGGGCTCGCCGCAGCCAGTGCGTTGATCCTCGGCGCGGTCTTCACCTACGGCGCCTACACCTTGAGTTTCACCGGCCAAGAGATCGTCGGTGGCGTGATGTCCCTGATCGCCGTGGCGATGGTGACCTGGATGGTCTTCTGGATGGTGACCGCCGGACAACAGGTCAAGTCCGATCTGGAGTCCGATGCGTCCCAGGCTCTGACGGTCGGCGCCGGCTGGGCCATCTTCTGGATCGCCTTCGTCTCCGTCGGCCGCGAGGGCCTCGAAACCACCTTGATGCTGTGGGGCTGGGCAGCCCAGACCGAAGCCCTGCTGGGCGCATTGACCGGGCTCGTCGCCGCTACCGCCTTGGGATACCTGGTCTATCGAGGACTGGTCCGCTTCAATCTCGGCACGTTCTTCCGAATCACGGGCATCTTCCTCATCGTGGTCGCGGCCGGCATCCTCGCCTACGGCATCCACGATCTCCAGGAAGCCGCCCTGCTGCCCGGGCCCTATTCCGGAGCACCCATCACACCGACCGATGCACAGACCGGTGACGTCCTGGTCGGCCTCACTCAAGGCCCCTTCTGGATGGCAGCCTTCCCCTTCGGGTGGGCCTTCGATCTCAGCGCCAGCATCGATCCCGCCGGCTGGTTCGCCGCCCTGGCCAAAGGCACCATCGGGCTGACTCCGCAGATGAGTTGGCTGGAAGTCATCGCCTGGATCACCTACCTGGCCATCGTGCTGCCCCAGTTCTGGGCCAAGGCGCGGCAGCCGCGGCGCACCCGGACTCAGCCGACTCCGGCACCGCCGGCCCCCACCGCAACCGACGCTGCGGCCATCCCGGAGCAGCCCGCCGCCCGTCCAACCCCAGCCGAATCCACTCCCTCGCCCTCGAACCTTGAAAGGTCCCTGTCATGAGAGTCAGCGCCCTGCCAGCGACCGTGGCGGTAGCCGCCCTCACCCTGACCGGCTGCGTCGCGAACGCTCCCGTCAACGACAGCAGCGGTCCGCAGACGATCGCCGTCACCTCCACCGACGCCGCCTGCACCGTCTCGAGCAATACCGTCACCGCAGGCACCATCACCTTCCACATCGGCAACGAAGGCCCCCAGACCACCGAGTTCTACCTGCTCAGTTCCGACGGCGTACGGATCGTCGCCGAGAAGGAGAACATTGCGCCCGGAGCCACGGTCGATCTCGCCGTCGCCCTCCAGCCCGGGGACTACCGAACCGCCTGCAAGCCGGGAATGCGCGGCGATAGTGTCGGCGAAGCCGCCTTCACCGTCACCGGCGAAGCCGCGGATTCGAGCGGCGCGAATGCCGCCCTGCTGGCGCAGGCGGTCGAGGACTACCTCGGCTTCGTGAAGAAGGAGGTCGCAGCGCTCCAGCCGAAGGTGACGCGGTTCGCGAACGCCTATGCCGCCGGCGACGACCAGACCGCCCGAAAGCTGTTCGCCGGCACCCGGGTGCACTACGAGCGCATCGAGCCGATTGCGGAGTCCCTCGGCATTCTCGATCCGCGCATCGACTACCGCGAGATCGACTATCGCGCAGAGGCGAAGGCACTGGCCCAGGACGATCCGACCTTCACCGAATGGCTCGGCTTCCACCGCATCGAGAAAGACCTGTGGACCCCCTCGAAGTCTGCCCGCCAGCCCGACGGCAGCCCGGCCTGGAAAGACTGGAGCCCCTCCACCCCAGCCCAGCGCAAACAGCTGGCAGCCGCCCTGATCGCTGACGTGAACACCCTCAACGACACGGTGACCGCCGACGACTTCAGCACTAGCCACGGCCTCGATATCTCGACGGTGTCCAACGGCGCCGCCGGGCTCTTGGAAGAGATTGCTGTCGGCAAGGTCACCGGCGAAGAGGACTGGTGGTCCCACACCGATCTCTACGATTTCCAGGCGAATCTGGACGGCGCCCGCGTCGCCTTCGAACTCGTCGCTCCGATCGCCGAGCGCTCCGGTGAGACCGGCACGGAACTGGCCGCCTCGATCACCACCGAGTTCGACGCGCTGCAGGCCCTGCTCGACCAGTACGGCTCACTGCAGCACGGGTTCGTCTCCTACGACACCGTCACCGAACAGCAACGTCGGGCGCTGGTCGAGCAGATCGATGCCACTCGCGAACCGCTGTCGAAGCTGACCAACGCCGTCCTCGGCCTCAACTGAGCGGAGTCGGACATGACCTCCGAGCACTCGACAGAGGGCACTGCGGCAGCCTCCGCAGGACTGTCCCGGCGCGGCCTGCTGGCGCTGGGCGGTGGGATCGGGCTCGCCGTCGGTGCCACCGCCGGCGGCGTGGTCGGCACCGCTGCGTCGAAGTCCACCAACCGCGCCTCGGATCCTCGCTACTCCTTCTTCGGCGAGCATCAATCGGGGATCACCACTCCGGCGCAGGACCGATTGCACTTCGCCGCCTTCGATGTTCGTGACGGCGCGACCGTGGCCGAGCTCATCGCACTGCTTCAGGAATGGACCTCCGCAGCCACCCGGCTGATGATGGGACTCGAAGTCAGCGAAAAGGGAGCTTTCGGCGGCGGCGCCTATCTGCCACCGGACGACACCGGAGAGGCCGCCGATCTCGGGACCGCCGGGCTGACGATCACCTTCGGATTCGGACGAAGCCTGTTCCGCACCACCGACGGTGCCGACCGATTCGGGCTGGCCGCGTTGTTGCCGAGCGACTTCAGCGAACTACCCACGATGGTCAACGACTTCCTGCGGCCGGAGCTGTCCGGAGGCGATCTGTGCATCCAAGCCTGCGCCAACGATCCGCAAGTCGCCGTACACGCTGTCCGAAACCTGACCCGGATCGCCATCGGCCGAGCCACCCTGCGATGGTCACAACTCGGGTTCGGCCGCACGTCCTCGACCTCGACGGCCCAACAAACACCGCGCAATCTGTTCGGCCAGAAGGACGGCACCAACAACATCAAGGCCGAAGAGGCTGATCGCCTCCGCCAGAACGTGTGGATCACTCAGGGACCGCCCGGAATCGTGGGGGGCTCGTATCTGATCGCACGCCGAATCGCCATGAACATCGAAGTCTGGGACGGCGTCCAACTCCAGGAACAGAATCGCGTGCTGGGTCGGGACAAGAAGACCGGCGCTCCGCTGTCGGGAGGCGGGGAGTTCACCGCACCGGACTTCTCAGCTCACGACAGCAGCGGCATGCCGCTGATCGACCCCCGATCCCACGTCTCGCGAGCCCACCCCGACAACAACAACGGCATCGCGATGCTGCGCCGGGGCTACAACTACGTCGACGGCAACGACGGCACCGGCCGTCTGGACGCCGGGTTGTTCTTCATCGCCTTCGTGAACCAACCGGCCCGCTTCGCCGCCGTGCACACCAACATGGCGCGCGACGACATGTTCGCCGAATACCTGAAGACCACCTCGTCATCGGTGTTCCTCGTGCCCGCGGGCGTCCTCGAGGACGAGTACATCGGGCAGGCCCTGTTCGAGGCATGAGCCCACCGAGCCGCCACGCTCAGCAGTTTGCTGCCGAACACCTCCCCAGAGGGCCACCAGTCGGGTTAGGTTGAACCCGTGCGACTCGAACTGATGGCAACGCGGCATCGAAGCCTGGCTGTGACGGCGTGCGAATGGCGGGCTTTCGAGGTTGCAGATCCTGAACAACTCGCTGATGCGGTCTTCGACCGGCTGGTCTCCAATCCCGACCCTGACCTGGCCGATTTCTACGAAGCCGTCAACGAGGTCGTCTACCAGGCCTATCTGCGCCAAGCCAGCACGGTGAGCATGATCGAGCGACTCAGTTCCAGCATGCAATTCCACAAGCCCGGCGTCGACGACGAGATCATCACCATCCTGAGTCAGCTCCGCACCAAGCATCGTGACCTGCTGCAACTGCGCTACTGGGACAGCCTCTCCGAAGTCGAAGCTGCCGAGGCGCTGCGGCTGTCCGAAGAGGACTTCGCCACCCGCCAGGCCAAGGCCGAGAGCCGATTCCGCAAGCGGCTCTCCAAACGCGCACCGGTATTGGCCCAAGAGCCACTGGGTCCGATCATCGCCGGCGCCAAACCGGGCAGGTATCACCGCAACGTGGCCTGAGACTTGCTTTCGGCGAGACCCGGCAGGTCGCATTTCGGCAGTTGATCGGCAGCCTCGGACTGAATGAAGCCCCACAGCGCGGCCGTAGCGGGCGAGGCCGCACGGCGAGCCAATCGAACCACCCGCCATTGCCGCCAGATCGGCAGCCCGGCCACATTCAGCACGGCCAGGCGTCCGTCCTGAACCTCGGCGGCGATGGTGTGCGCTGAGATCAACGCCAGCCCGAGGCCGGCCATCACCGACTGTTTGATGGTCTCGTTGGACGCCAACTCCATCGCCACTTTGATCGGCTGGCCGATGTCGGAGAACAGGGCATCGACGTGGAGACGGGTACCCGACCCCTGTTCGCGGACTAAAAAGGTCTCATCGGCGATGTCTGTGAAGGGGATGGGAGCCGCATCGGAGGGACGGCGCGCGAGCGGATGCTCGGGGGCGGCGATGATCACATAGGGGTGCTTACCGAAGGCCACCTGTTCGACTTCCAGTTGGCTCTGCGGACGTCCCATCACGACCAGGTCGACCTCGTAGTTATCGAGCCACGTCAGCACCTCGTCCCGATTACCGATCCGCAGTTCGATCCGCAGTTCGGGATGCTGATCTCGAAATGCGGCCAACACGAACGGGGCGAAGTACTTCGCCGTGCTCACCGCCCCCAAGGTGACGTGGCCTGCGCCGGCCGAGCGCAGGGTCTGCAACTGTTCGACGGCTTGGGCCAATTCGTCCTCGATGCGGGTGGCGGTCGCCACCAGCAGCCGGCCGGCTTCGGTGGGACGCTGACCGCCGGGGCCGCGCTCGAGCAGCGGCAATCCCACGCTGCGTTCCAGTAGTCGCACCTGCTGTGCAATGGCCGGTGCGGTCAGATGGAGGTTCTCCGCGGCCGCGGCCAGGGTGCCCCTGCGGGCAACCTCAGCCAGGAACCGCAACTGACGCAAGGTGACATCCTTCATACCCCAACCATAGTTTCTCTTTGCTTCCTGCAAGAAAACTGTGCCTTCCCTTTTGCATGGCGGACCCCCAGACTGGCTGTATGCAAGCCGACCAACTGTCCCTGACCGCAATCCTCGATCGATGGTGCGAGGCCGATGCCGAGCGCCGTCCGGTCGCCGCGGCGATCGAGGCCATCGCCAATGCGGGGGTCCGGCTCGCCACTGCCATTGCGGTCGCACCGTTGACCACGCCCACCGAGCCCGCCCCGGCCGATGCCGCCCAACCTGCTGCCAACGCCAGTGGCGACGAGCAGAAGCCCATGGATCTGTACGCCGAGGACGTCGTGCTGTCCGCCCTGACCGGCCTGGACGTCGCCGCCGTGTGCTCCGAGGAGAGCGACGAAGCAGTGCCGCTGACTGCCGGCGGGCACCTGGTGGTGGCCATCGACCCGGTCGACGGATCGTCCAATCTCGACGTGAACGCCCCCATCGGCACGATCTTCGCCATCCTGCCGACGCTGCCCGATGCGGATCCGACCGCTTCGTTGATGCAACCAGGCCGTCAACAGTTAGCCGCCGGCATGATCATCTACGGACCGGCCACCATCCTGGTGCTGACCGTCGGCGAGGGCACCGATGTCTTCGTGCTGGATCTGCAGACCCGCTACTTCCGGGCGGCGAAGCGCAACATCCAGTTGCCGGTCGAATCCCACGAGTACGCGATCAACGCTTCCAACGCCCGACACTGGGGTCCAGGAATTGCGGAATACATCGCCGATCTGGTCAGTGGGGAGCACGGCCCGCGCGAACGCAACTTCAACATGCGCTGGCTGGCGTCACTGGTGGCCGAGGCCTACCGCATTCTGACCCGCGGCGGCATCTTCCTCTACCCCGCCGACCGGCGTCCCGGCTATGGCGATGGACGCATCAGGCTGCTGTACGAAGCCAACCCGATCGCCTTCCTGGTCGAACAGGCCGGGGGCGCGGCCACCAACGGTACCGACGAGATTCTGGACCTGGTTCCGACTGAGCTGCATCAGCGGGTTCCGCTGGTCTTCGGCTCTCGAACCAAGGTCGAACGGGTACGCCGATACCTCACCAACCCCGAACTCAACCAATCCAGTTCGCCACTGTTCTCCGATCGCGGCCTGTTCCGCACCCGGAGCACGAAATGACCAACCCATTCAGCACTGAGCCCAGGAGGAAACCATGTCGGTGAAGCACCCGATCATCGTGGTCACCGGATCGTCCGGAGCCGGCACCACGACGGTGAAGAACACCTTCGCTCAGATCTTCCGCCGCGAAGGTGTCAAAGCCGCCAACATCGAAGGCGATGCCTTCCACGCCTACGACCGGGCCGGCATGGTCGAGCAGATCACCAAGGCCGCCGAACAAGGCAACAACCACTTCAGCCATTTCAGCCCCGAGGCCAATCTGCTCGATGAGCTGGGTGCTGTCTTCGCCGAGTTCGCCGAGCATGGCACCGGCAAGACCAGGCATTACGTCCATGACGACAACGAGGCACAGGTCTACGGCTCGCCGCCGGGAACCTTCACCGACTGGATGGCGCTGGAGCCCGATTCCGATGTGTTGTTCTACGAAGGACTGCATGGCGCAGCGCAGACCGAAACCGTCGATCTGGCCAGCTATGGCGATTTGAAGATCGGCGTGGTGCCGGTCATCAACCTGGAGTGGATCCAGAAGCTGCACCGTGATCGCGCCGAACGGGGCCATGCCCCCGAGGCCATCAGTGCGGCCATCCTGCGCCGTATGCCGGACTATCTGCGGACCATCACGCCACAGTTCTCCCAGACCGACATCAACTTCCAACGGGTGCCGCTGGTCGACACCTCGAATCCGTTCATCGCGCGCACCATTCCGACTGCAGACGAGTCGATGGTGGTGATCCGGTTCCGGGATCCGGCCGGGATCGACTTCCCCTATCTGGTGTCGATGATCGCCGGCAGCTTCATGTCGCGGGCGAACTCCATCGTGGTGCCCGGCGGCAAGCTCGATCTGGCCATGCAGTTGATCCTGACTCCGCTGATCAAGCGCATGATCGATAACAAGAGGAGGGCCGGCTGATGGCCCCTCGTACCCCTATGGCAAACGCGATCCGTGCCCTGAGCATGGACGCGGTCGAGCAGGCGAAGTCCGGGCACCCGGGCATGCCGCTCGGCATGGCAGACGCTGCCACGGCCCTGTTCGCCGACCACCTGCGCTTCGATCCCGACGCGCCGGATTGGCCGGATCGGGACCGGTTCGTGTTGTCCGCTGGTCACGGCTCGATGTTGCTCTACTCCCTTCTGCACCTGACCGGCTACGACGTCACGATCGACGACCTGAGGTCGTTTCGGCAGTTGGGGTCGAAGACTGCAGGACATCCCGAATACGGGCATTGTCCTGGAGTTGAGACCACCACCGGTCCGCTCGGCCAAGGCCTCGCCACGGCGGTCGGCATGGCCCTGGCCGAGCGGATACTCAATGCGCGATTCGGCGACGCCTTGGTCGATCACCACACCTATGTGATCGCCGGCGACGGCTGCCTGATGGAGGGCGTCTCGCAGGAGGCGATCGACCTGGCCGGGCACCTGAAGCTGAGTCGGCTGATCGTGCTGCACGACGACAACCAGATCACCATCGACGGCGCCACCGAGCTGTCTACCAGCATCGATCACGACCGACGCTTCCAGGCGTCGGGTTGGCGCACCGTGACGGTGAACGGCCACGACCAGGCGGCCGTCTCGGCGGCCATCGCCGAGGCCAAGGGCGCCGATGCGCCCACACTGATCCGCTGCCGTACCGTCATCGGGTTCGGCTCACCGAATAAGGCCGGCACCTCCGGGGTGCACGGGAGTCCGTTAGGGGCCGACGAACTGGCCGCCACCAAGGAAGCCTTGCAGTGGCCCTATGGGCCCTTCGAGGTTCCCGAGGAGGTGCGCCAGGCCTGGCGGGCTACGGCCGCGCGGGGCCGCGCCAAGCATCAGGGATGGCAAGAGCGCTTGGCCGCGGCCCCGCCGGCAACCTCCTCGGCCTTCACCCGGGCTGTGAATCGCAGCATCGGCGCCGAGAGCTACCAGGCGTTGTCGACCTTGGCCGACCAATTCGCCGCCGAATCGACCGCGCTGGCCAGCCGTCAGGCTTCCCAGAAAGTGATCGAGGCGCTGGCCGGCATCGAACCGACCCTGTTGGGCGGCTCGGCAGATCTCAGCGGTTCCACCGGATCGCGCGCTTCCAGCCATCGCAGCATCACCCCTGGTGATTTCGCCGGCGACTATGTGAACTACGGCATCCGCGAGCACGGTATGGGGGCGGTGCTGAACGGCATCCAGCTCCATGGCGGGTTCCGGCCCTACGGCAGCACCTTCCTGGCCTTTGCCGATTTCGCCCGGCCTTCGGTGCGACTCTCTGCGCTGATGGGGCTGCCGGTGACCTATGTGTTCACCCATGACTCCATCGGATTGGGCGAGGACGGCCCCACTCATCAGCCGGTCGAACACCTGGCCTCGCTGCGGGCGATTCCGCAGCTGGTGGTGCTGCGTCCGGCCGATGCGGTCGAGACCGCTCAGGCCTGGCAGGTGGCGTTGCGCAGCACCGGGCGTCCGGTGTGTTTGGTGTTGAGTCGCCAAACGCTGCCCGCGCTGCCTCGCAGCACCGCCGAGTTCGACTCCCAGACCGGCCGCGGTGGCTATGTGGTCGTCGAGCCCGAGGCACCACGGCAAGTGACGCTGATCGCCACCGGCTCCGAGGTCGGGCTGGCCTTGGCTGCCGCCGAACAGCTCACCGCCGACGGCACCCCCGCCGCCGTGGTGTCGCTGCCCAGCTTCGAACTGTTCGCCGAGCAGGACGCCGACTACCGCGACCAGGTGCTGGGAACCGCACCCCGGGTCGGCGTCGAGGCGGCCATCGGCCAAGGCTGGGGCCAGGTGCTCCGCACTGGCGACGAGTTCGTGGGCATGAGTGGTTTCGGAGCCTCCGGACCGGCCGACGAGCTGTACGAGCATTTCGGCATCACCACTGCGGCCGTCATCGCGGCTGCGACTCGCAGTATCGACAACCATCTGCTCCGATTGGGGAACTGACATGGCACGAATCACGTTGCGCCAACTGCTGGATCACGCCGCCGAGCATGGCTACGGCCTGCCTGCGTTCAATGTGAACAACGCCGAGCAGGTGCTAGCGATCATGCGGGCCGCTGAAGCGGTGAATTCTCCGGCCATTCTGCAGGTCAGCCGCGGCGCCCGCAGCTATGCCGGCGACCCGATGGTCCGCAAGATGATCGAGGCCGCCGAGGAGATGTTCCCCACCGTCCCAATCTGTGTCCACCAGGATCACGGCAACGGCACCGAGGTCTGCTTCTCGGCCATCGACCAGGGCTACACCTCGGTGATGATGGACGGCTCGCTGTTGGAGGACTCCAAGACCCCGACCACCTATCAGCAGAATGTGGATGTCACCACCGCGGTGCGCGAATACGCCCATCCACGCGGGGTGTCGGTGGAGGGTGAACTCGGCGTCCTGGGACGGCTGGACACCGGCACCGGCGACCAGGAGGACGGTCATGGCGCGGTCGGCACGCTGGATCGCAGCCAGCTGCTGACCGATCCCGATCAGGCGGTCGATTTCGTGCAACGCACCCAGGTGGACGCGCTGGCCATCGCCATGGGCACCTCGCACGGGGCCTACAAGTTCAGCCGTAAGCCCGATGCCGAAGTGCTGTCGATGGACACGGTCAAAGCCATCCACGATCGGCTGCCCGATCTGCATCTGGTGATGCACGGCTCCAGCTCGGTGCCTCAAGAACTGCAAGACATCTTCAACGCCTGGGGCGGCGAGCTGCCGCAGACCTACGGAGTGCCCATCGAGGAGATCCTGGAGGGCATCCGCTACGGGGTCCGCAAGGTCAACATCGACACCGACCTGCGGCTGGCGATGACCGGGGCCTTCCGCAAGGTGGCCGTCAGCAACCGGGTGGAATTCGATCCGCGGAAGTTCCTGATTCCAGCGATGGAGGCGGTCACCGAGTTGTGCCGGCTGCGCTACGAGCAGTTCGGTTCGGCCGGCATGGCACCCCGCATCCAACCCATCCCCTTGCCCGAGATGGCTGCCCGCTACGCCAACGGCAGCCTCGACCAACGCGTCACCACCGGGTAGTCCCGGACCAATCAAAGGAGCCCACCATGGACCAGTCGAGTCGCTACGCCGACCTGAGTCTGACCGAAGCCGACCTGATGGCCGGCGGCAAGCACATCCTGTGCGCCTACACCCTCAAGCAGAAGCCCGGCCAGAGCTATCTGGCTGCCGCGGCCCATTTCGCTGCCGAGTCCTCGACCGGCACCAATGTGGAGGTTTCGACCACCGACGACTTCACCAAGGGTGTGGATGCGCTGGTCTACTACGCCGACGAGGCCACCGAGGATGTGCGCATCGCCTATCCGTTGGATCTGTTCGATCGCAACATGACCGACGGCCGGATGATGCTGGTCTCGTTCTTGACGCTGACCATCGGCAACAACCAGGGCATGGGTGACATCGAGTACGCCAAGATGATCGACTTCTGGGTGCCGCCGGAGGTGATTCGCCAGTTCGACGGGCCGGCGATGAACATCACCGAGCTGTGGCGCATCCTGGGCCGTCCGGTGGTTGATGGTGGTTACATCGCCGGCACCATCATCAAGCCGAAACTGGGGCTTCGTCCTGAGCCATTCGCCAAAGCCGCCTACGAGTTCTGGTTGGGCGGGGATTTCATCAAGAACGACGAGCCGCAGGGCAATCAGGTCTTCGCCCCGGTGAAGGAGACCATTCCGCTGGTCTACGACGCGATGAAGCGGGCCATGGACGAGACCGGTGAGGCGAAGCTGTTCAGCATGAACATCACCGCCGATGACCACTACGAGATGTTGGCGCGTGCCGATTTCGCTCTGGGGGTCTTCGGTCCGGACGCCAACAAGCTGGCCTTCCTGGTGGACGGCTATGTGGGTGGCCCGGGCATGATCACCACGGCCCGGCGCAACTACCCCAACCAGTTCCTGCACTACCACCGGGCCGGCCACGGCGCGATCACCTCGCCCAGTTCCAAGCGCGGCTACACCGCCTTCGTCTTGGCCAAGATGGCCCGCCTGCAGGGCGCGTCCGGCATTCACGTGGGCACCATGGGCCACGGCAAGATGGAGGGCGAGGCCGACGACCGGGTGATCGCCTACATGGTCGAGCGCGACGAGGCCCAAGGCCCGGTCTACTTCCAGAAGTGGGATGGCATCAAGGCCACCACGCCGATCGTCTCCGGTGGCATGAATGCGCTGCGGCTGCCCGGCTTCTTCTCCAACCTGGGCCACGGCAACCTGATCAACACCGCCGGTGGCGGCTCCTACGGCCACCTCGACGGCCCGGCCGCCGGCGCCCGGTCGCTGCGTCAGGCTTACGAGGGTTGGGCCGCCGGCGCTGACCCGCTCGAGTGGGCGTCCACCCATCGGGAGTTCGCCCGAGCCTTCGAGTCCTTCCCCGCCGATGCCGACGCGCTGTTCCCCGGCTGGCGTGATCGCCTGCTGTCCCCCACCCCCTAACCCGCCAGCAGCCAACAGCCTCGCTACACCTGCGTCATGTTGCTACCGGCGCGCCTGTAGCAACGTGACGCGCGGGTAGCGACGTCCGAGTCGGCGGGTGGGGGCGCTAGCCTTGGGAAGGTGATTCGCTTCGTCGCATTCGATCTGGGCAAGGTGTTGGCTTCCCCGCCGGACTTGTACGCTGCCCCGGCTGAGTACCTGGGTGTGCCGCCAGAGATGTACGAAGGGCTGTACTGGAACGGCCGTAAAGCCTACGACCAGGGCGGTTCCCGGGTGGAGTACTGGGGCCCGCTGCTGCAAGGGCTGGGGTTGGAACCCACCGCCGAAGCCATCACTCACCTGGCTGGCATGGACGCCGAGCTGTGGATTCAGCTCCGACCCTCGGCCGAAGCGATGCTGACCACCGTCTATTCCTGGGGCCTGCGCACCGCACTGGTGAGCAATGGGCCGCACGCCCTGGGCAGAGCCGTGTCGTCGGCGGAATGGGCGGCCCTGATCGATCGGGTGTTCATCTCCTCAGAGCTGAGGTTGAGCAAGCCCGATCCTGCCGTGTTCCCTGCCATCACCGCCCAACTCGACGTCCAACCCGACGAGGTCGCCTTCATCGACGACCGCCAGGAATGTGTGGACGCCGCCAGCGACTACGGCTGGTTGAGTCACCTGTGGGTCGACGATGCCGATTCGCTCTCGTGGTTGATCTCGATCGTCGACACCCACTCCCCGGAGTTCCTGGACTGAGCCGGCGCCCGACGGCGATCCGATTCGTTCATTCGCCGGGGTAGCGGACACCGACCTGGCTGCGGATCTCGTCGAGGGTCTCCATGATGGCCAGCGTCTCCGACAGCGGCAGCAGCGGGGACTCCGAGCGACCATCGGCGACGAGCTGGGCGAAATGGGTGGCCTCAAATACGAGCCCTTGATGCGTCTGCATCGGGTCGGGAGCGCTGGTCAGCGAACTTCCGTCGGGGTAGACCAACCGCACCTGACCAGGACAGTAGAAATAGCTACCCAGTTCAACGCGTGCGTCACTGCCGCAGATCGCGAAGGTCACCGGCGTGTGGGCGGCCATGGTGGTGCTCAACAGAGCCCTGGCGTGCGGATGGTCGGCATAGCCGGCGAAGGTCATCGTGATCTGACGGTCGACCCCGGCGTCAGTGAGTTCTCCGCTGGAGCGGATCAGGCCCGGTCGTCCGAGCACAAAGGAGCTGTAGGACACCGGGTACACCCCCAGGTCGAGCAGCGCGCCACCGGCCAACGACGGATCGGCCATCCGCTCGACATGTTCCAACGGCAGTCCATGGTCACCGATGACGGTTTCGAGCTCGCCCAGGACGCCGTCGTCCAGCAGCTGCCGGACGATGTCGGTACGAGGCAGGAAGCGGGTCCACATGGCCTCCATGAGGGTCACCTGCTGCGCTGCGGCGGCATCGACCAGAGTCCTGGCTTCGGCAGCATTGCGGGCGAAAGCCTTCTCCACCAGCACATGCTTGCCTGCTTGGATCGCGGCCAGAGCCTGCTCGGCGTGCTGCGAGTGCGGCGAGGCTACGTAGACCGCCTGCACTCGGTCGTCGGCCAACAGTTCCTCATAGGATCCGTAGGCGGCGTCCACGCCATAGTCGCTGGCGAAGGCTTCAGCCCGTTCCCGACTGCGCGAGCCCACTGCGACGATCTGCTGGCGGCTGAAGGCACCGAGGGCAGTAGCGAATTTGCGGGCGATGCCGCCGGGCGCCATGATCCCCCACCGCAGTGTGGGGGCATCCATCGGGTCGGCGATCCGCGAGCCCGGAAGCCTGTGGAAGTGAGTCATGCCCCAACGCTAGGCCTCGACGCCGTCGAGCGCTCCGCTTTCGGTCGCGAGCTCCGTCCTGGGCCGGGGCGTTTGACCGCAGGTGGCGCTCTCGGTGATCAGCTGAAGTTCGTACGGTAGATGTCGTAGGCGAGAGTGATCAGCAAGGCGGCGACCACGATCAGGAAGAACACCCGGATGAACCGGTTCCCTTTGGCGATGGCCATCCGGGAGCCGGTGTAGCCGCCCAAGGCGTTCGCGGCCGACAGCAGCAGGCCCAGCTTCCACAGCACCACGCCGTGAGGGGCGAAGAACAGCAGGGCTCCGAGATTGGTGGCGAAGTTCACGATCTTGGCCTTCGCGGTCGCCTCGAGAAAGGTGTAGCCGAGGATTCCGACCAGGCCCAGCAACAGGAAGGTTCCCGTGCCCGGCCCGAGCATGCCGTCGTAGAAGCCGATGATGGTGCCGATCAGTACCGCGATCAGGTAGTGCCGGCGTCCGTGGTAGCGCAGTCTGCGGGCACTGCCCAGACTGGGGTTGGCTGCGGTGATGATCGCCACCACGATGAGGGCCAGCAGAATGATCGGCTTGAACACCGCGACGGGGAGCAGAGTGGCCACCACCGCGCCGCCGAAACTCCCGGCCAGCGCGAAACCGGCCATGGGCAGAGCGGTCTTCAGATCAGGGCCCACGCGACGGTAGTAGGTCAGCGCCGCCACCGAGGTGCCGCCGATCGATCCCAGCTTGTTGGTCGCCAGCGCCTGCACCGGAGTGATGCCGGGAACCAGCAGCAGCGCGGGCAGTTGCAGCAGTCCGCCACCGCCGACGACGGCGTCGATCCAGCCGGCAGCGAATCCCAGCCCGATCACCAACGCCAGGTGCCACCACTCAAACCCGTCAATCCCAAAAAAACCCGCCAGATCCACATCGCCCCCTTCCGCTCAACGCTTCCGCTTCGGTCATTGGCTCCGCACTGGGACGCAACGGTTGACCGCAACAGGAGCGGTCGACGATCAAGCCAGGGTGGCGACCAGGATGGCCTTGATGGAGTGCATGCGGTTTTCGGCTTGGGTGAAGACGATGGAGGCGTCGGACTCGAAGACGTCCTCGGTGACTTCCAACTCCGGCAGGCCGAAGCGTTGGAAGATCGCCTCACCGACGCTGGTCTCGCGGTTGTGATACGCGGGCAGGCAGTGCATGAACTTCACCTCGTCCACGCCGGTGCGCTCCATGAGGGCGGTATTGACCTGGTAGTCCTGCAGCAACAGGATGCGCTCGGTCCACACGCTCTCCGACTCGCCCATCGACACCCAGATGTCGGTGTGGATGAAGTCACAGCCTTTGACGCCGTCCAGGTCCTCGGTGAGGGTGATGCGGGCCCCGGTGGTTTCAGCGAGTTCGTGAGCCGCTTTCACCACCTCCGGCGGCGGCAGCAGCTTGGTCGGCGCAACCAGGCGCACGTCCATGCCCAACAGCGCACCGCCGATGAGCAGCGAACAGCCCACATTGAAACGAGCATCGCCGACATAGGCGAAGCTGATGTCGTGGTCGTCCTTGCCGCTGGACTCCCGCATGGTGAACATGTCGCACAGGCTCTGGGTGGGGTGCCATTCGTCGGTCAGGCCATTCCAGACCGGCACCGAGGAGTATCGGGCGATGGTCTCCACAGTGGATTGCTTGGCGCCGCGGTACTCGATGCCGTCGTAGAGGCGGGACAACACCCGGGCGGTGTCGGCCGGTGACTCCTTGTGTCCCAGCTGGGAGGAGTTGCCGTCCATCTGAGTGACGTGCGCCCCTTGCTGGTGGGCGGCCACCTCGAAGGCCGAGCGGGTTCGGGTGGAGGTCTTCTCGAAGATCAGTGCGATGTTCGCCCCGACCAGTCGCGGCACCTCGGTGCCCGCCTTGCGGGCGATCTTCAGCTCACCGGTGAGGTCCAGCAGCTCGCGCCATTCGGCGGGGCTGAAGTCCAATTCTCTGAGGAAATGGCGTCCGTGCAAGCTCACGATCTGACCCTCTCTGTCGGTCGTCGATAGGAGAACTCTGCCAGGCATGCAAGCATTGACGCATGTTCGCGAGATTCTTCGCCGGCGCAGCGGCGCTGGCGGTGGCTACCTGGTGGCTCCCGGGCATCCATACCAATGTTGGCTCAGACGCGTGGGCGAATGCGTGGACGGTGATCGCGGTGGCGGCGATCTTCGGCCTGGTCAATGCGGTGGTGAAGCCCCTGTTCAAGTTCGCAACGGCACCGTTGATCCTGCTCAGTCTGGGCCTGTTTCTGCTGATCATCAATGCGGTGATGCTGATGTTGGTCTCCTGGTTGTCGCAACAACTCGGCCTCACCTGGCAGGTCGATAACTGGGCCAGCGCCTTCTGGGGCGCCCTGATCGTGTCGGTTGTGAGCTTCATCCTGAACGCCTTCTTCAAACGAGGAGAGGAACATCGATGAGTCGTCCCGTGATTCTGTTCATCTGTTGGGGAAATGTTTGCCGTTCGCCGATGGCGGAGATGGTGGCTCGGGCCAAGGCCGCCGTCGACCACCTGGCTGTGGATTTCCGCAGCGCCGGGGTGAGCGCTGAGGAGGCCGGCCACCCGATGGACAGTCGCGCTCGCAAGACCCTGATCGACGCCGACTACGTTCCCGACTCCCACACCGCACACCTGGTCACTGCCGAGGAAGTGCATTCCGCCGACATGGTCATCGGCATGGAGCGCGCCCACCTGTCCCGGCTGCACCAGTTGGTGCCCGAGGCCAATCACCTCTATCTGCTCTCCGATTTCGATCCGAACACCCCGCCCGGTTCTGAGATCGAAGACCCGTGGTACGGCGACGAGGCCGGCTTCCAGGTCACGCTGCATCAGATCGAGGGTGCCATGCCGGAACTGATGAAACGGGCCCGCGAACTACTCGGGTAGCTGCTCGCTCCGGGTCGCCTGAAGCCAGAACGTCTGCGGACGTGGCAATCTGTATCCATGCATATCCTCGTTGTGGACGACGACCAAGCGGTCCGCGACTCGCTCGCCCGCTCGCTGCGCTATTGCGGCTATGAGGTGACCACCGCCAATGACGGCGTGGAAGCCTTGGCCCGATTGTCGGCAGCTCGACCCGACGCAGTGATCATGGACGTCATGATGCCCCGCCTCGACGGTCTGGAAACCACTCGGTCGCTGCGAGCGTCCGGTAACGATGTGCCGATTCTGGTTCTCACCGCCCGCGATGCTGTCGGTGATCGAGTCGACGGCCTGGACGCCGGCGCTGACGACTACATGGCCAAGCCGTTCTCCTTCGACGAGCTGCAGGCGCGGCTGCGGGCATTGACCCGGCGGGTGCGTCCGGCCACGACCGATGACGACAATGAGCAGCTTGCCTTCGCTGATCTGACCTTGGACCTACAGACCCGTGAGGTCACCCGAGCCGGCCGTCGAATCAGTCTGACGCGCACCGAGTTCGCCCTGCTGCAGACCTTCCTGGAAAACCCCCGCCGGGTATTGGAGCGCTCCTGGTTGCTCAATGAAGTGTGGGGCTTCGACTTTCCGACCACCGCAAACTCGCTGGAGGTCTACATCGGCTACCTGCGCCGCAAGACCGAGGGCGAAGGTGAGACTCGTCTGATCCATACCGTGCGCGGCATCGGCTACGTGCTGCGCGAGACTCCGCCGTGATCCGCTGGCTCCGTTCGATTCTGTCAGTCACCAACCGGCCACTGCATGACCGGTTGATGGCGTTGATCTCGGTGGCGGTGGCCGGAGCGGTCGCCATCACCGGTGTGGCGGCATACCTGATCACCACCTTCGCGATCTACGACCAACTCGACACCGAGCTGCTGGCAGTGGCCGATGTCACCACCACCTGGATCGCCGGCGACGCCGAGTCGCTGGGCGGGTTGAACAGTGAAGCGCTTTCGACAGCGAACGTCACGATCATGCTGGTGCGATCCGATGGTCGCACGATCTATCCGCCGGGCAACGGAGTGAAGCTGGAATCCAGCGACGCCGAGCTGACGATCGCCCGCACCCAGATCGGAACCTCGGCCCGCACCGGCGTGGCCGACAACGGGGAGTCCTATCGGATCGTCGCCGTGCCACTAGCCGATCAGGGCACCTACTACGCGCTGGTGCTGGGCCGCCCGCTGGGCCCCACTGATCAGATCTTGCGCATCTTGGCGTTCTCGCTGCTGACCTTCGGTCTGTTGGCTGTGCTGTTGGCCGGCGCCATCGGGTGGTTCATCGCCCGCTCGGGTCTGTTGCCGATCCAGCGGTTGACCGAGGCGGTGAGCCGGGTCACCGAGACCGACGAGTTGGCCCCGATCGAGGTTGGCGGCATGGATGAGCTCACCGATCTCACCGGTGCGTTCAACACGATGATGCGCTCGCTGCATTCATCCCGGGAGCGACAACGCCGCCTGATCGCCGACGCGGGCCACGAGTTGCGGACGCCGCTGACCTCGTTGCGCACCAATGTGGAGTTGCTGATCGCCGATGATCGCCAGAACATGCTGCCGGAGGGGGCGCGTGGCGAGATCCTACGAGACATCGCCGCCCAGCTCGGCGAGTTCACCCAGTTGATCGGTGACCTGGTTCATCTCTCCCGCGACGACCGGGTGCAGGCCCACCCCGAGCCCATCGATCTGCGCGATGTGGTCAACAATGCGGTAACCCGGGCCAAGCGACGCGGCCCTGGTCTCACTTTCGATGTGGAGACCGAGCCGCTGTATCTGGTCGGCGAGCCGGACAGCTTGGAGCGGGCCATCACCAACCTGCTGGATAACGCGGTCAAGTTCTCTCCGCCGGGCGGACGCATCACCGTGCGTCTGCACGGTGACCGGGTGCGTATCAGTGATGAGGGCCCCGGGATCGCCGAGGCCGACCTTCCGCACGTCTTCGACCGCTTCTATCGTTCCGATCACGCCCGCAATACCCCCGGGTCGGGATTGGGTCTGTCGATCGTTGCTCAGACCGTCAAGGCCCACGGTGGCTGGGTGAAGGCAGGCCGGGCGGCTTCCGGTGGCGCAGAGTTCACGATTCGACTGCCGGGCAGCGCCGAGCCTCCCGAAGAAGCCACCGAAACCACCGGAGGCCAGCCGGCCGTCGTGGAGTGAGCCACCCGCCACCAACTACCGACGGCGCGTCGCCACGATCAGGGCCATCACGGCGCCGGCTTCGCCAAAGCCCCAGCGATGACATCAACAGCCCCGGCCAGCGCCCACTCCAGTTCCGCCGCGACCGATCCAGCAGGCCGCTGAACCGCCACCAATCCGCCGTCTCGGTGCCGAAGGTCGAACAACTCGCCATCGCGCACCACCCAGGCGCGCGCCCAGACCTTAGGGGTTTCCACTCCGGGAACCCACGCTTCGACTCGCAGGTGGAGACTCGCCTCCACCTCACCCCCAGCGGGATCGGGCAGCACCACCACGCGGCCGTCAGCGTGCTGACCCTGCACCGCCGGTGCCCGGAGAGCCGCCACCGGTGGCAACAACTCGGCCAGCTCCCGCCAGCTGGGCGACGGGGCGTATGACAGTTGAACACTGCCGTCGGGCACGGTCCTGCCCTCGACATCGCGCACCGGCTGAGCCACGAGGAGGGCGCCGTCTGCTGCCTGCGTGAGCCGAACGAGCATCCCCAGCCCATCGGCGGCGCCAACCATCGTGGCCCGCACGGGAGCCGACATATGCTCCGCCAGGACGGCGGCCAGCGACTCGCCGTCCTGCGGAACGGCATCGGCGAGAATCTGGTTCGCCTGTTGCACCAAGTCCTCAAAGTCAGAACCCGTCATGGTCAACTGCTGGGACTCCACCTCAGCGCTTCCTCTCCGGAGTCGGGGTAATGCTCCAGGTCCTGCGCACGTCGCCCACCGTGCCGAGGGTCAGCCCCTCGTCGTAAAAGTTGAAAACCACAGGACTCCCGTCGTCGAGCCGGTACTTCCTCGGAAACAGCCACCCATCCTCAACGCGCGGGTCGCGTGCCATCGCCGTCACTACGTCACGGGCAATATCCTGCGCAGCCCAGTTGTCGGAAGCATCGACGCTCACCTCGACCGTCTGGGTACCCCCCAGTTGCATTGCGCAGTGGACCTCTACTGACGTCACACCGGGCACGGCCAGGATGTCCTCACGATAGATGGCATCACAGGCTCGACTTCGACTGCCGGTGCCGGCGAACACGTCGGCGAGGTAGTCGAACGCCACAACCACGCCTGCAATCGATCCCAAACCCAGAACGACTGCGACCACAATCACCGTTACGCGCCGCACGCTCAGTCCTTCCGTCCGACGTGGATCGTCACGTTGTCCTGGGTGACCCCTCCCAGGAAGCCCGATTCGCGTAGTTGGTCTTCGTAGGCGGAAAAGACCGGATTGGGATTGTTGGCTACCGATTCCAGGTAGTTGGCCTGATTGTGATTCTCGAGGACATCAAAGGGCCCGCCCGGGCTGGGCAGAGTCGCCCTGAAGTGGTGCTCGTTCACTTCGGGAACACTTCCCGGGAAGGGCACCATGACTGGACCAACCGGGACCGCCGCAGAATTCTGCAGGTCGAGGACCGGAACCCAGTCGTTGCCGTGTTGGATCTCCATCACATGTACCCGGGCATCAATCTGATCACTGTCGATGGGTGAGCCGAACGTCACCGCATTAGTGACGTTGTACTGGGAGACGAAATCGGGATCGGAGACCAGATCGGCCACGCTCATCCCTCCCTGGGAATGCCCCACCATCATCACCTGAGCGCCAGGGGGGATGTTGGCATTGGCCATCGCCAACGCGACCGCCTCTGTCAAGGTCGAGCGCCCGCCACCGGCGGTGACGAAGTTACCGGTCCCATCCATGGGGTTGTCGCCGGTGAGCGGGTTCCAGGTTTCTGTGCCGGGCACCGAGACGATCACCTTGGGCTGACCGTCGGGGCCCACGATGGTGGTGACCCGGATCTGGCCCGGCCCATCGTCGTAGGCCACCACCGTCTGCGCCATTACTGACTGCAGGTTGTCGAAGCTGGGAACGTCACCGGGAAGGGCTTGCGGCGTGCCAGCGTAGGGCTCACCGTCGTCGCCGAGATTCAGATCGACGATCCCTGCGGTACCGAGCGTCACGGCGGCGTTGAAGATATTGAGACTCGCCGCGATGTTGGACGACACGACCTCCGTGAAGCGAGGAAGCTCCAACCTGAAGTAGGGGACGAAGGCGGCGTCCCAGTAGGTGAGGGTTCCCTCGGCTACATCACCGAAAGCATCCCCGATGGCCTCGCCACGATCGGCGAACCATCCCAGTGCGGAGCTGAGCGCGTCGTCGCTCCCCTGAGGTGGCTGACCGCCGCCCGTCCCCGGACCAACCTCACCGGCACTGCTGGCCTGGTCTTGCTGGTCGGCATTCTCACGCAATGATCTGGCAGCGTTCACCAAGAACTGTGACGCGGCTCTGAGCAGCTGGTCGTGTTTGCCGTCCCAGTCGCGATTGAAGGCATCTGCTCGAGGGCCGACCCATAGTCCGGACTTCACGCGGGAGCCCAGCGCTGCACGCCACTGAAGCAGATCTGTGGACTGCGCATCGAAGGTTGTGGCCAGTTCCCGAAGCTCGCTGGGATTCGCACCATAGAAGTCGCTCACTGGACGGCCCACCTATTCGCTCGAGGGATCACTGTGACGACGCCTTTCGCTGGTCATCGGCGCCCCGCTTCAGTTCATCTGCGGCGGCGCCGACCTCATTGGCAAGCCTCTTGAGTGCCGGCACGAAGGTGTCGTGCCATTCGGCGCGGAACCGGTCGGCGTCGGGTCCTTGCCAGGACGTCACCTCCAGTCGCCGATTCAGTTTTGCCAAGATTTCCCTCAGTTCTGACGACTTCCCTCTCAGGTCGGAGGAAAATGCCTGCAGCTCACTGAGGTTTGCTCCCCAAAACACCACGTCGGTTTCCGCCTCTGTTCATGGTGGCTGTCATCAGTCATTGCAGCCCTAAACCTAAACAATGTTCTCCCACTTGTCGCGGGGAGATCTATCCACGTGGACAGCGGGGCTGCTCCTCAACCGAGCTGAATCCGCGCCGGGTCGCGCAGAAGTGGCGCGAAGGCGAGCCCGGCAGCTCCCACCACCAGGAGTTTCTCCCCCAGCGCCGAGGGCACGATCTGGACATGCTCACGCAACGGAGCCAGGGCGAACTGCCCAACACGGGCATCGAGATCGGCGGGAGCGCAGGCCTGCAGATCGGCCAAGAATCCGCCCAGCACGACGAACTCGGGATTGAACACATTGATCGCTCCGGCGACGGCTACTCCCAGGTGGGCGACCTGACGGGTGACCACATCGACGACTGCCGCAGGTAGGGGGCCGCGCAGCAGCCGGGCGAATTCGTCGCCGGTGGCCCGGTCGACCTGAAAGGCGGCCAACAGTTCGGAGCGGGTGACGACGGCCTCGACGGTGCCCGGGATTCCGGCGGAATCGGCCTGCTCGGAGCCACTGACTCGCAGATGCCCCAGCTCTCCGGCATAGCCGGACGCACCACGCAGCAGCCGTCCGTCGACGATCACACCGCCGCCGATGCCGGAGGCGCCACCGTTGAGGTAGACCACATTGGTCGCACCACGTCCGGCACCGAATTGGGTTTCGGCCAGGGCACCGACGGCGGCGTCGTTGCCGACCCACACCGGATAGCCGCAGGCCTGCTGCAGCGGGCGGGCGAACGGTTCCTCGCGCCAGCCCAGGTGGGGGGCGTTGCGGATCACGCCGTCTTCGGTACGCACCTGGCCCGGCACAGCCGATCCCATTCCCACGACACGCAGATCGGCCAGTTCGCTGCGCAGCTCGGCCACGACATCGGCGGCGAGGCGCCACACCTCGGCGGCCGTGGGCGGGCGGTCGTAGTCGTGACGGATGTTGCTGCGCACGGTGCCGTCGAGCCCGACCACCCCGATGGTGAGCGCGTCGATCTCGGGGTTGCACACCAGCGCGACCACCTCGGGACGGATCGCCACGACCGGGCTGGGGCGTCCCTGACGCCCCTCAGCGGGTGGTGCGCTTTCGGTGACCAGCCCGAGTTCGACGAGGTCGCCCACCAGGCTCGCAATGGTCGACCGGTTGCGACCGGTCAGCTGCGCCAGGATCGACCGCGACGCCGGCCCGTTGAGGTGGAGCTGAGCCAGGATCGCAGCGAGATTGTCGCGGCGGACATCCTCGGTGGTGCCTTTCCTCGAGGTGGGCAATCCGGCTCCTTCCCGCCGCACGGGTCGAGCCCGTCCCGCGGTTTGTTCGTGCTCGCAACGTAACCATGTACTCGCGCATTCTGCCAAGAGCTCCCGCCGCCGCATCGTGACCGGCGGCAATGGACGTCGGCCCACCAAAGAGGTATGTTGTGCTTCACAACATTCGCTCATCGCTGAGAGATTGGAGGGCCACGTGCCCACCCTGCCCACCCCCGCAGACGCGTTCACTTTCGGCCTATGGACCGTCGGCTACAACGGGACCGATCCCTTCGGCGGCGCCACCCGTCGGCCGATGGACGTCGTACACGTGGTCGAGAAGTTGGCGTCCCTGGGCGCCTACGGGCTGACCTTCCACGACGATGACCTTTTCGCGTTCGGCTCCACCGAGGCCGAGCGGCGCACCCAGATCGGTCGTCTCACGTCGGCCTGCGCGTCGACCGGCCTGAAGGTGCCGATGATCACCACGAATCTGTTCAGTCAACCGGTGTTCAAGGACGGCGGGTTCACCTCCAACGATCGCGCGGTGCGACGCTTCGCCCTGCGCAAGGTGCTGCGCAATATCGATCTGGCCATGGAGGTAGGTGCTCACATCTTCGTGATGTGGGGTGGCCGCGAAGGTGCCGAATACGACGCGGCCAAGGATGTCCGCGCCGCGCTGGAGCGCTACCGGGAGGCGGTCAACCTGCTCAGCCAGTACGTGGTGGACGCCGGCTACGACCTGAAGTTCGCCATCGAGCCCAAACCCAATGAGCCCCGTGGCGACATCCTGCTCCCCACCGTGGGCCATGCGTTGGCATTCATCAATTCCTTGGAGCACCCCGAACTGGTGGGCCTGAACCCCGAGGTGGGCCACGAGCAGATGGCCGGGTTGAACTTCGCGAGTGGTATTGCCCAGGCGCTGTATCACGGCAAGCTGTTCCATATCGATTTGAACGGCCAGCGCGGCATCAAATACGACCAGGATCTGGTGTTCGGACACGGCGACCTGCACAACGCTTTCGCCCTGGTCGATCTGTTGGAGAACGGTGGGCCCAGCGGTGGGCCGTCCTATACCGGCATGCGCCATTTCGACTACAAGCCCTCCCGAACCGAGGATGAGACCGGCGTGTGGGACTCCGTGCAGGCCAATATGCGCACCTACCTGCTACTCAAGGAACGTACTCAAGCCTTCCGAGCCGACCCCGAGGTGCAACAGGCTTTGGCCGAGGCCAAGGTGGCCGAACTCGCAGTCCCCACGCTTGACGACGGTGAAAGCTACACCGACCTGATGGCTGATCACAGCGCCTACGAGGACTTCGACACCCAGGCCTACTTCGACGGCAAGGGCTTCGGCTTCGTTCGACTCCAGCAACTCGCCACCGAGCACCTCATGGGTGCACGCTGAGAGCTCACCGCAGGGTGGCTCCCGGCCTCGACGCCGTGACTCCTACCAAGAAAGGCCCGCAATGCCGCGTGTCATGGGCGTGGATTCGTCCACCCAAAGCTGCAAGGTCATCGTTCGTGACGCTGCCACCGGTGAGGAGCTGAGCGCCGGCCGTAGCGCACATCCGGCTGGTTCTGAAGTCGATCCGGAACACTGGTGGGTGGCGCTCAACGCCGCGATCGAGCAGGCCGGCGGCCTGGCCGGCATCGACGCGGTGAGTATCGCAGGCCAACAGCACGGCATGGTGGCCCTCGATAGCGAAGGCCGGGTGATCCGTCCAGCCCTGCTGTGGAACGACACCCGCTCCGCCGAAGCAGCCCAGGATCTCATCACCGAGATCGGGCTGGCGGAACTGGTTCGACGCACCGGTTCGGTTCCGGTGGCCTCCTTCACCGCCACCAAGCTGCGCTGGCTGCGCGACCACGAGCCGGACAATGCGGCCCGGGTCGCCGCGGTCTGTTTGCCTCATGACTGGCTTACCTGGCGACTGCGAGGCTACGGACCGTCCGGTGAAGCCAAGCTCGGGCCCGACTTCGACGAGCTGATCACCGACCGCTCCGACGCCTCAGGTACCAGCTACTTCTCGGCCTCGGCCAACGCCTACGACCGCCAGCTCTTGGCGATCGCATTGGGTCATGATGCCGCCCTGCCGCGAGTGTTGAAGCCTGCCGAAGCCATTGCCGGGCCAGGCTTTCTGGTCGGTCCCGGCGCGGGCGACAATGCGTCCGCCGCACTGGGCCTGGATGCCCGCGACGGTGACACGGTGGTCTCGCTGGGCACCTCCGGGACGGTATTCGCCACCACGGCGACCCCGAGTCACGACCCGTCGGGCTATGTGGCCGGATTCGCTGACGCGACCGGCGGCTACCTGCCGCTGGTGTGCACCTTGAATGCGGCCCGGGTGTTGGATTCGATCGCGGGCCTACTCGGCGTCGACCACGACGAATTGGGACGCCTCGCCCTCCAGGCCGCGCCGGGTGCCGGCGGCGCGGTGCTGGTGCCCTACTTCGAAGGCGAACGCACCCCCAATCTGCCGAGCGCGACAGCTTCCTTGGTCGGGCTCAGTCTGGAGTCGACCACCCGACCCAATCTGGCTCGGGCTGCCATCGAAGGCATGCTGTGCGGCCTGTCCGCAGGAGTGGACGCGCTGAGGGAGATGGAGGTGAGCCTCGCCCGGGTGATGCTGATCGGTGGTGCCGCCGCAAATCCTGCGGTGGCTGCCATTGCCGCCCAGGTCTTCGACCTGCCGGTGGTGGTGCCCGAGCCGGGTGAGTATGTGGCTGATGGCGCGGCCCGCCAGGCCTCCTGGGTGCTGACCGGAGAGCGTCCGACCTGGCCGGTTCGGTTGACGGCCGCACCACTGTCGGATCCTCGTCCGATCATTTCCGAGCAGTATCGGGCGGCCGCTTCGCGCTACCTGAACCCGGGAAACTGACCCGCTGACGGGCTTCCGGTCAGGGATTGGGCCACGGGTTGGCGGTACAGCCGGCCAGATCCGCGCCTTGCGGCATCATCACTGGCGCCGGGCCGCCCGGTTTGGTGCAGGTGGCCGGCTTCTTCTTCAGCCAGGTGCCGAATGCGTGATTGACCAGGTACTGCTCCCAGCTGGTGGCGTCGGGATAGGTGGCCGGTGGGTTCTTCAGCGACAAGGCGTCGAGCACGATCACATTGGTGTCCACGCAGCTACCGCTGTTGAGAGTGCAGGCCTTGGCGGCGGTCTTCGGTGAGCTCACCGAGATCAGCACATCGGCCTTGGCGATGTCGGCCACCATCGCGAACCGCACCTTCCCGGTGCCGGTCCAGCTTCGTTTGTCGTTGAGGATGTCGGCGACCTGCGTTGCGATCTCGTTGGCCTTCAGTCCGGCGCTGGTCTCGACCTGGAGCGCCACCCGGGTGAGGGTGCCGGTTGAACTGGCTGCAGCGATGTCCACCGCAGCGGGAGAAAAGGTGCCCGAGGAGCCCATTGTCGCCGTGCCGGCGCCGGAGGTCGGCGTCGCCGATGGGGTGGGGGTCGGGGTGGCCGAGGCGGTCACCGAAGCCTGCGGAGCAATCGTGGCCGTCGGCTCGCCCTTACGACTCACCGGCGTCACCATGGCATTGGCCCAGAACGCGACGGCAACGATGACCACGACCGCGAGGATCGTGATGAGGACCGGCTCGGCTCGCAGCGATCGCCGCTGGGGTACTCCCGACCGTCCGCCCTGGTTCACCCAGTCAGCCTAGCCGGGCGGCGTCGTCGCGCTTACGCAGCGGCGCGCCTAGGACCGAACAAGGCCGACCCTGCAGGGCCGGCCTTGTTCGGAGGGAGGGGTGGGGGAAATCAGTAGCCGCGCGAGGTGTCGGAGGCCGCCGCATCCCCGGCCAGCGCACCGAGGAACTCCTCGGTCGTGATCGGCTTGGAGAACATCGGGTAGTCGTAGGTGATGGCATTGGCATGCTCCGCCATCGAGGTGGCACCGACGGCATCGGTGAGGGTGTACACCTCGAAGCCCTTCTCGTAGGCCGAGCGCATTGTGGACTCCACACAGCAGTTGGTGAGGAAGCCCGCCAGGACTACGGTGTGAATCCCCTTGCTGCGCAGGATGAAGTCGAGATTGGTCGAACCGAACGCATCCAGACCACGCTTGCCTTCCAGCACGATGTCTTCTCCGGACGGCGCCACCTCGCCGACGATCTCGCATCCCCAGGTGCCCTTGACGAAGGAGTGGGAATCGACCACCCCGGCCAGGATTCCGTAGGGGTGGGCACTGATCTCGTAGTAGCCCGGGGCGAACGAGATCGGCGAGTGGATCACGGTCGCACCCGCCGCGTGCGCAGCATCCAGGGCCTTCTTGGCATTGGGTAGCGTGCCGGTGGCATCCATGACCTCGGCGACGGCCCCGTGGAGGGTACCGCCTTCGGACGTGAAGTCGTTCTGAAACTCGATCAGCACCAAGGCTGTTGTCTTCGGATCCATCTCATTGCTCCTTTGCATTCTGTGTTCGACCTGCTCTGTCTTCAACGATGACCTGCTCCCAGGCCGGTTCCAAGGGCCTGCTGAGCCAACAACTCAAGAACGTGGTGGTATGTCTTCCCCGTGGCCCGCGTCATGCCGAGTTCGCAGGTGCGGTTGCAGGAGGCGTGGCTGGTCGCGTCCAGACGCGCCACCTCAGCCGCTTCGGCGGTGGTAGCCGCGGCGGTCAGTTCCGGGTGCAACATGCCGCGATCACCGGCGAAAGCGCAGCAACCGCTGTCCACCGGCACATGTACCTGCTCGGCGACGGCTTCGGCGACCGTCACCAGATCGGCGTTGAGTCCCAGCTGCGTCGAAGAGCAGGTGGGGTGGATGGCCAGCGAATCGCGTTTGGTGTAGCCGCCCAGCACTGGCACGACATGTTCGGCGACGAAGGCCACGGCATCGATCACTTCGACCTGAAGGTCGGGCTCGGTCCGAAGCATGGCTCGAAACCCCTCGGTACAGCTGGACGCATCGCACACCACCGGCAGTCGTCCGCCGTCGGTGGCGCGCCGAATCACGGGGAGCACCTTCTCCCGCATCTCTTGGTATCCCTGTTCAATGCCCTTGCTCGACCAGGGTGTGCCACAGCACAGCGAACTGATCTCCTCAGGCACCAGCAGGCTCAGCCCCGCAGCCGCGCACAGCGCCTCAAAGCTGAGCTGGACGCCCGGGCCATCGTCGGCTGGGCCGAACATCACGTTGACGCAGGCCGGCAGATACACCGCGCTCACCGACTCTGACGCGACTGTGGCGCGTTGCCGCGCTCGGGAGTCTCCCCCGCCGGGGAGTTCTCGGGACCACAGTGGCAGGTTCTCTGAACCGAGCACTGCCCGTCCGGCCCGATTCACACCGATCAGGACCGTCTCCAACGGGCCGGGCAGTGCCTGGGTGATCGCCATCACGGTGGCGAATGTGGCGGTGGTGCCTTTCCAGTGTTGGGACAGGGTCGTCCACACCGCCCGGGTCGCCGCCGGCGTGGTTTGCTCCCGGCGCAGCTTCTTCACGTAGTGCCCGGTATTGATCTGCACTGGGCAGGCCGTGGCACACATGCCGTCGACGGCGCAGGTGTGGACGCCGGCATAGCGGTAGTCGCTCTGCAGCCGGGCCGCCAGTTCGGTTCGGCCGTCCTGCTCGGCGCTGCGAATGTCGCGTTGCAGCGCGATCCGCTGCCGCGGGGTGAGGGTGAGATCGCGCGACGGACACACCGGCTCGCAGTAGCCGCATTCCACACAGCGGTCGATTTCGGTGTCGACCGACGGTGACACTTTGATGTTCTTCAGGTGTATCTGCGGGTCGTCGGTGATGATCGTGCCGGCGTTGAGAAGCCGGGTCGGATCGAACAGGTCTTTGATTGCGACCATGACCTCGTACAGCTCATCGCCGTACTGGCGACGCACATAGGGCGCCATCACCCGTCCGGTGCCGTGCTCGGCTTTGAGCGAGCCCTCATTGGCCAGAATCAGACTCACCATGTCCTCGGTGAAGCCGCCGTAGCGACGAAGCTGGCTGTCATCGTCGAAGCGGTCGGTGAGCATGAAGTGGATATTGCCGTCCTTGGCATGTCCGAAGATCACCGAGTCGCGATACTCGTACCGGTCGAACAGCGCGGCCAACTCCGAGCAGGTGTCGGCCAGTCGGTCGACCGGAACGACCACGTCCTCCAACAGCGCGGTGGTTCCGGATCGCCGGGCGCCGGCGACCGAGGTGTACAACCCCTTGCGTAGCTTCCACAGCCCTGCCCGCACCACCGGGTCAGTGGTCAGGGCTACCGGCTCATCGACGCGAAGTTCGGCCAGGGCCGGGCCGGCATCGTGGGTCAGTTGCGCCAGTTCCTCGGCGGTTCGTGCCTGGTACTCCACCAGAAGTGCGGCCTGCGTGGTGACCTCCAGGCGCTTGACGGGCTCCGGCGCGTCGGGGAATCCCTGACCGACGCGCAAGCTGGTGGCGTCCATGAGTTCCAGCGTGGCCGCTCCGGTGGCGACCAAGGCAGGTAGGGCTGCGTTCGCGTCGTACAGGTCGTCGAAGACCACCAGTGCCGAGGCTGCCTGGCTGCGCACCTCGATCGTGGTGAAGGTGGCCGATGCCACAAAGCCCAGCGTGCCTTCGCTGCCGACCACGAGGTGGGCGAGGATCTCCGGCACGGTGTCGAAATCGATCAGCGCGTTGATGCCGTAGCCCATGGTGTTCTTCATGGCGAACTGCTGGGTGATCTTCGCAACCGATGCCGGGTTCTCGATGACTCGTCGGCGCAGCCTCAACAGGCCTTCGTGAAGGACGGGTTCGCGGGTACGCAGCAGCTGGTCAGCATCGGGGGCTGCGGTGTCGACGATGGTGCCGGACGGCAATACCACCACCACCGATTCGAGCGTGCGGTAGCTGTTCTCGACGGTGCCACAGGCCATTCCCGAGGAGTTGTTGGCCACGACTCCGCCGATGGTGCAGGCCGCCTCGCTGGCCGGATCGGGCCCGAACTTGCGTCCATAGGGGGCAAGGTGTGCGTTGAGTCGCTTCACGGTGACGCCGGGCTGCACGCGCACTCGAGCACCGTTGTCCACGATGTCGATCCCCGTGAAGTGTCGGCGCACGTCGGCGAGCACGCCGGTGGTGCCGGCTTGCCCCGACAGACTGGTGCCCCCGGAGCGGAAGGTCAGCGGCACGCCGGCTGCGGTGGTGGCACGCAGCAAGCGGGCGACTTCGTCGGCATCACGAGGGGCGACGATGGCCGAGGGTTGTAGCAGGAAGTGGGAAGCGTCGTGGGCGACAGCCCGCAGGTCGAGTTCGGAGGTCCGTAGTTGCGAGGCATCGGCCACACAGCCGGTCAGCAGCTCGACGAGAGCCTCGTCGACCGAGCCTGGGTGCGTTACCTGCACGGTGCCTCTCCTCACTGAGACCAGCTGATGTCTTCGATTGTCAGACAAGTCAACACGGTGTGCAAGAGCACTGACGTAAATAGTTCCACTAGGGTTATGCGGAAAAGTAAGGAGCGCGAGTGGTTCGCAGCGTTGTGGTGACCTCGCTCATCGATGCCGTGGTTGAGGATCTCAAGTCTCAGGTGCTCGCGGCGGAGTTGGCACCGGGGTCTGCCCTCACCGAGGTCAAGGTGGCCGAGCGGTACGACATCGCACGGTCGACGGCCAAGGCCGCCATCGAACGCCTGGTCGCCGAGAAGGTGCTGATCCGCAACAACCACAAGACCGCCCGAGTAGTCCGCCTGGGTCCCGACGATGTCCGCGATATCTACCGGACGCGGGTTTATGTGGAATCCGAGGTGCTGCGCAGATTGGCCGCTCGCCGCGAGGTACCCAGCGCGGCGCGCCGTGCCAACGCTGAGATCGCATCACTGTGGGGGGACGGCGTCTGGGACATCGTCGAGCCAGACATGCGCTTCCACACGTCGCTGATCGATGCGCTCGGCAGTTCTCGGACCAGCGCGATGTACGGCTCTTTGGCCTTCGAAGTGCGGCTGTGCATGTCACAGCTGCAGGGCAGTCAACGGCTCAGCCCCGAGGTGATCATCGCCGAACACGGCCGCATCCTGGAGCATCTCGAGGCCGGCGACGCCACTGCTGCGGCAAGCCTGCTAGATGAACACCTCGGGCGCGCCCGTGAGCTGCTCGCCGGAGCACTAGGTGGCGAACCTGGTCCGGAGGCGTCTCGCTCACCATCGGTGCTGTCGACGATCGACTGACCCACAACGACCGGAAAGGCCGGACCCCACAGGGTCCGGCCTTTCTGGTGGATCGGTTCAGGCTGCGGCGACCGCAACCTCGATGTGCGCGACCACGCCAGCAGTCAGCTTGATGCCGACGGTGTGGCTGCCCACAGTCTTGATGGGCTTGGCGATCTCGACCGAGCGCTTGTCGATCGCGGGACCGCCGGCCTTCTTGACCGCCAACGCGATGTCGGCAGCAGTAACGGCGCCGAACAGCTTGCCGCTATCGGCGGACGCCTGCGCAGGCAGGCTCACCGAGAGGGCTTCAAGCTGCTCGCGAATCTGCTGAGCATGCTCGGTGCCGCGAATCTCGCGGGCGTCGCGGGCACGCTTGATGCCCTCGATCTGAGTCTCCGCACCGCGGGTCCACTTGATAGCGAAACCACGGGGCAGCAGGAAGTTGCGGCCGTAGCCGTCCTTCACCTCGACGATGTCACCGGCCACACCCAGGTGGTCGACCGGAGCAGTAAGAATCAACTTCATTTCATTCCCCTGCTCAGCGTGAGGTCGAGGCGTAGGGCAGCAAGGCGAGTTCGCGCGCGTTCTTCACGGCGATCGCGACCTTGCGCTGCTCCTGCACCGACAGTCCGGTAACCCGACGGGCGCGGATCTTGCCACGCTCGGAGATGAACTTCCGCAGCGTGGCGGTGTCCTTGTAATCGATGGTGCCGATGCGAATCGACTTCGCCGGCACGATCTTCTTCGATTTCACAGGCTTGCGCTGTGAGGCCATTGTGGTGCTCTCCTTGGTTTATGAAAGCCCGGCTCTCGCCGGAATGACATGAATATGAGGTGCTCCCTTCGACTGGCTCAGGGAGCGTGAGGGTCGGATCAGAATGGCGGGGGTTCGTCGCTCTGGGCGCCAGCCCAGGGGTCGGATCCGCCGCGATCCTGACTCTCCGAGCGGTTCCAGTTGGAACCACCCGAGGAGGACCCGCCGCCGAAGTCGCCGCCGCCGCCCGCATTGCGGGTCACCTTGGCGGTTGCATACTTCAGGGCCGGACCGATCTCGTCGACATCAACCTCGAAGACGGTGCGCTTCTCACCCTCACGGGTTTCGTAGCTGCGAGTCTTCAGGCGACCTTGCACAATCACGCGCATCCCTTTGGTGAGGGACTCCGCGACGTTCTCCGCAGCCTGCCGCCAGATGGAGCAGTTGAGGAACATCGCGTCCCCGTCTTTCCACTCACCGCTGTTGCGGTCGTAGGTGCGCGGGGTGGAAGCGACGGTGAAATTCGCCACCGGAGCCCCGGACGGGGTGAAGCGCAGTTCCGGGTCGGCAGTCAGATTGCCGACCAGGGTGATGATGGTTTCGCCTGCCATGATTGCTGTCTTTCGATCGGACGTGGGCTGGGTACTCGTCAAGGGTGTCAGTTGGTACCGACAGTTGGCGAGACCTCCGCGTGAATCAGTGCAGATCGGGGCGGATCACTTTGGTCCGCATGATCTGTTCGTTCAGGGTGAACTGACGATCCAGCTCCTTCACCACATCTGGCACGGCGGTCAGATTGATGACGGCATAGATGCCTTCGGACTTCTTGCGAATGTCATAGGCCAGCCGACGGCGACCCCAAACATCGATGTTGTCCACGGTGCCACCGGCCTTGGTAAAGGCTGCCAACGGCTTTTCCAGCAGGCTGTTCACCTGACGGTCGTCGACGTCGGGATCAATGATCACCACGACTTCGTAGGAACGCATACGCGAACTCCACCTCCTCTGGTCTTGAGCGGCTACGGGAGCTTCCCGTAGCAGGAGGGCGTATCTTCCGGCCGCCTTCGGGACGGCCAGCTAGCAAGCGTACCGGCTGCGCCCGCCCCCGGGCCAATTCACCATCGGCTCAGCGGCGATGCCACTCGCTCCAGCGGATCCAGCCGGTGCCCTTGGAGGTACGCACCGTCTTGCGGTAGCCCGTCTTGGTGGCCACGACTTTGACCTTGATGTTCTTGCGCCAGTCGGCCCAGGTGAGTCGATAGGTGCGACCGTGGGCACCGGCGATCCGGTGACCGTTGCGGTACCAGCGATACGTGAAGTGCACCGCCGTCGTCGCCGAGGAGCACTTGACCCGCAGCTTCGTGCCGACCTTCTTGAAGCCGACCAGCTTCGGCTTGCAGGCGCGAACCCTGGCCGGCTTCGCCTTGGTCAGAGTGATCGTCACATTGGTAGTCACCGTTGTGGTCGTCTGAGCCGGGCGGTAGCCGGGAGCTTTGGCGACCAAGGTGAGCGAGTCATGCTTGGGAATCTGGGCGAGTAGCCGGTACTCGCCGCGGGCGCTGGTTGTGACGCAGTTTGCTGAACCGGCGACGCAGACGCGCGCCTTCTTGACCGCCTCACCAGAAGTATTGGTCACGGTGCCGGACACGGTGGGAGCCGCCTGCAACTCGATGTCTACTGCATCAGGCCAGGCGGGGCTGCTCGCCTCCAGCCATGAGTATTCGCTACTGGTGTAATTGGGGTACCACGTTTCCACCCACGACGGGTCATTTCTTCCCGGGCTCGCATACACCTTGGCCGGAGATCCCACTCCACGGAGCGAATAGCCGCCACCGCCATCAGTGACATCGCAGATGCCGGTCAGCAGCTCACAAACTTTCACCCCGGACTGTGGGGTTCCCTGGAAAATGACCGTTCCGCTGATGGTGTAGGTGTCCTCCTCGGCAACAGCGGGCTCAGCGCCGACCACGGCCAAAGCCGTAGTCAGCAGCGCGATCAGGCCTAACAGCCCGCCGCGTCGAAGCCAACGAAATGCTCGCATGAGAAAGATCCCCCCGATCTTTGTCGTGCAGGTGCCGGGTCTGTTCCCCCGAACAGACGTCCCCTAAAGGGTGACTCACAGCGAGGTGATAGGCAAATGCCTGGAGCATTTCGGGTGTCGGGTCTCAACCATCGCTGCAGCCGCGCAGCAACAACAGGGCTGCGGCGACACGCTCAGCGAACGCGCTGGGTCAGCGTGCTGCGCACCGTGATCTTGTGGCCGTCAACAGTGGCGATGACGCGGACCTTGATGCGCTTGCCGCGGTCCTTGACCGCAAGTCGGTAGGTCTTCTGGGTGGCCCCGGCGATGCGGTGTCCGCCGCGATACCAGCGATAGCTGAACGACACCGGGGACGGGTTCCATGTCCCAGTCTTGACCCGCAGGACCTTGCCCACCTTCTTCTTTCCCAGGATCTTCACAGACCCGGTGGTGAGAGGGGCGGACGGCTTGACGCGGTCCTGTCCGTTTACGCCGGAACTGACGAGGGTGGTCAGGGCGTGCACCGAGATGTTGATGCCCGTGACCGCCTGCCCTGGGAGCACCGGAATGTACTGGTCCTGGTTTGAATCGCCGTAGCTGTAATCCGTCGGTAGGAACAGCGCCCACTGTGCGTCATCGGCAGGGAAGACGGTGGGGAGCACTTCGTTGAATCCCGCACCCCGGTCCTGACCGACCACATTGGTCAGGGTGTAGCGGCCCTTGTCATCAGTGATGGCGCAGTTTGAGTCCGGACCACCTTCACAAACCTTGGCGTTAGCCAACGGCTGGCGGTGCTGATTGACCGAATCGTCGTAGATGGTGACGGTGCCACTGACATCCATACCGATGCCATCTTCGGCCTGGGCTGGCAGCGCCGGTACGGCGGCCAGCCCCAGAGCCAAGAAGGCGATCAAGGCGGCCAGACGGCCACGCTTGAACACATCGACACGCTTCAAAAGATCCCCCCGGTTGTCTTTTGTCTTGCGTCGCGCCCAGATTCCCCCGAACGGGCGTCCTCAATAGAGTGCCTGAACCTTGCGCCCAGTGCAACGCGACTACGCAAGAGTCTCGTCACCCGGATGAGTGACACCGCTCAACCGACGCGCTTGCGAGGACCAACCTTCTTGGTCTTCTTGGACACCTTCACGACTCTGGGGAAGCCGGACTTCGACCCGGTGACCTTCACCGAGATCCGTGTGCCTCGATCACGTTTGGTCAGTCGGTAGCTCTTGGTGGTTGCACCGCGGATCGGCTTCCCATTGCGCAGCCAGCGGTAGGTCAGCTTCACCTTGCCGGGGCCCCACTTGCCGGCGACTGCGACGAGCTTGGCGCCCACTCTCGGCGTGCCCACGACTGTGGGACGCACCGCGATCAACGACGACCGCGCTGAACCGACGGGCACCACCAAGGTCTTCTTCTCACCTGCGGTCAACGTCACATCGGCGAAGGCATCTCCGTGCCTTGCTGTGAACACGGAGATGTAATAGGGCCCTGCAGCCAAGCGCATACTCGCGGTGGTGCCGGTGGTCACAACCTCAGCCTCATCATCGTGACCCACCGGCGCGCCAGCACGGACGGCCTGAACCGTGGCCTTGTCGGACGACCCGTCAGGGTAGGTGATGCGCACCGTCAAAGTAGCCAGTTGCTGCAGCGCGAAATCCGTGTTGGGTTGGTCGACCGTGTCCACCACGGTGAGGGCCTTCGGTTCCGAATCGGTGTAGCCGCTGAGCGAGGCGTAGCAGGTCGCCGGAGTGACCGCGGGATCGACCACGACCTGATAGGCACCGTCAGTCCCGGTCGGGTCGATATCGAAATAGCGCAGTTCGTACGGATAGTCCGAGTCGTCATGGCAGAGCACCTTTGCGCCGGCAACGGGTTTCCCGTCCGGGTCCACCACTGTTCCGGACACCCGCGACCCTTGATTCAGCGTGACCGTCACCTCGGGAGGCGGAGCAGCCAGATCCAGGCGGGACGTGAAATAGCCCGGAGCCGAGATGTAGTACTGGTACGCCGACGACGGGGCCAAGCCGTAGATCGTGAAGCTACCGCCCTCACCCATGACTGCCGACTTCGTTCGATGCGTCAAGTAGGCCTCGTGCATTTCAACAGCCACAGTCGCCCCGGTGATGGGGGTTCCGGCTGAGTCCACCACGAGACCGGTGACGGTGTTGCCCCATTGGAGCTGGTGGTCGAAGCTCTTACCCGTCAGGGACGGGTTCACAAGAGTGCCGCCAAAGCTGTACGGCAAAGCCTTCACACAGTCCTGAACGGGACGGGTGCAGTAGTAGGCGTCCATATACCCGGTGTTCGCGGCGTCAAAATCAATGAGGTACTGAATGTCGCTATCCAGCCCGTCCACGCGGTAGTGGCCGTTCGCATCGGTCACCGCTATTGCAGCGTCACTCCCGTAGCTCGACGGCTGCCGGCCCCCGCCCGGGTAATACCGATGCAGATGAACGGTCAGACCTGAGACGGCGACGCCGTTCGGATCAGTCACCGTCCCTTGAATGATGCCGGTGTCCACCGCCTGCGCAACGCCTGTTGTTCCTGCGAACACCAAGGCCAACGCCAGGAGCGCTCCCACCGCCCCCCGTACCCACGTCCGTCCTGAAGCGAACCGCGTCATGATCCCCCGATCTCAATTCGTCCCTGAAGTACCTTGGCCTTCCAGCGGAAGTTGCGGTACGGGGGGCTCCCCGTCGTCCCCATACCGTCCCGGCTGTCGGGCCCTGCCATCACATCACTTTCTTGGTGGCTTTCGACGCCTTCACGACCGTCGAATAGCCGGTCTTGCTCCCCGTGACTTTCACCGTGATCTTCTTACCTTTGTAGGCCTTGGCGATCTTGTAGCTGCTCTTGGTGGCTTTGGCTATCTTCTTGCCGTTGGCGTACCACTGGTATCGCAGCGTCACCGGCGACGGACCCCACGAGCCGGCCTTGGCTGCGAGTCTCGAGCCGACCTTGGCCTTGCCTGAGATCACCGGGGTCTTCGCTGACAAGGTGCCGGCGGTGACCGCCGCCGTTTTCGCCGAGGTCTTCACGAGCGTGGCATAACCCACAGCAGTGCCGGTCACCTCCACGGCGATCGTCTTTCCGAGCTGAGCAGGCTGCACCACGAAGCTCGAGGCGGTCGCGCCGGAGATGACGGCACCGGAGGCGAACCACCGATAGGTCAAGGACACCCCCGGCGGCGTCCACAGGCCTGGCGTGGCCGTCAGCCGGGAGCCCACTTTCGCGGCACCGCTGATCTGCGGAACCGACCCGGTGGCCACTGCTGCCGCGACGGCGCCGGTGCTGTCCGAGGTCGCTGAGTCGTCCACGTAGCCGGCCTTGGTGCCGTCGACCTTCACGGCGATCGCCTTGCCCAGGTCGCCGGGCATCACGGTGTAGGTCGATCCAGCGGCACCGGCCACGGGCATCCCGTCGACGAGCCAGGTGTAGCTGAAGCTCACCCCTTCGGGCTGCCATCCGGTCACTGTTGCGGTGAGTTTCGCGCCCACGGTTGGTTCTCCGGTGATGGTGGGCTTGACCGGGTGCATCTTCGCCTTGGCAACGGCTTCGGTGGCCTCAGACTTGGTCGTCAGCGTTAGGTAGCCGGGCTTGGTCCCCGTCACCTCCACCGAGATCGTCGCGCCGGCGTCCTCAGCCACCACGGTGTAGGACGGCTGTTGCGCTCCCTCGATCTTGCTGCTGCCTCGGAACCACTGATACGTCAGCGGCACCCCGGACGGCGACCAGGTGCCGGGGTTGACCGTGAGGACCGAGTCCACCTCAGGGTTTCCCTCAATCTGCGGCTTATCACCGGTGATGTCGCCTGGCGTCACCGCAGCGGTGGCAGCTGAGGACACTGTGGCAGGCGCATACCCGGCCTTGGTGCCGGTTACCTTGACCGAGATGGTGTGGCTCACATCGTCTGCCACCACACCGTAAGTCGCAGCAGTGGCCCCATCAATCTCGGCGTTGCCGCGGTACCACTGGTAGGTGAAGCCATCTTGAAGGGGAGTCCAGTTCTCAACGTTCGCCGTCAGCACACTGCCCAGCGAGACCGTCGCGGTGTCGCTGGAGATTGTCGGCACCGGAGTCTGAGTGAAGTCCGGCCGAATGATCTCCAGATCGAGGGTGTGGATGCCCACCTGGGAAAGATCGATCTGTTTGAGGTCGGTCGCGGTCTCAGCGAGGGTTCCGTCGCTGTGGAGGTAGTACATCGCACCCTCGGCATAGACCGAGACGGTGTACGTCGTCGGTTGCACTAGATGAATCAAGTCACTGATTCGATAGGACCCGTCCGGCCCCGTGTCTTCACCAAACACTACGGAAAAGGAGTCATCTACCGGCGTGAGACGCACCTCGGCGTGCTCAATGGGATTCCCCAAGGAGTCCGCGACTGTTCCGGCGAGCTCAATACCCAGCGTCAAGTCGAAGAACGGGTGAAGGGTGGCGTAGGCACCGACAGAAACCACACTCGCGTCGGCCGCATCGATGCTGCGATCCCACCACTGGGCGATGAGGGGACTGGACTGCGGCGGCACGGCCCGGACGTAGTAGTCGCCCGGATCCACGATGAACGAATACTCGCCGTCCTCGCCGACGGTCACGGTCTTGATCGGGTCGGAACCGGGATCGGTGTACAGCGAAACCTGCGTGCCGGCAACCGGCAGCCCGCTGCCCTGGGGCGCTGAAACCTGTGCCGCGATCTCGGCATTCCGGGGAGCCGACGGCGGCAGTTGAAGGTTGCGTGTCTGAACCGGCTGGCTGCCGAAGTCGACGGGAGCCGCGGCCGCTGGGTTGTCAGAGAGTTCGCCGGAGGAGTTCAGGTAGTACGTGGCACCGCCGGCCACCTCGACGGCGATTATGTACGTCGTCGCAGAGTGCCAGCTACCGAATTCGTCAACCTCGAAGCTGCCGTCCGCCAGGGTGCCCGAACATCCCCCGGTGTCTGGCTGCTCCGACAGGTAGAGGCAGATCATGGCGTTTTCTACCGGATCGCTCGAAGAATCGGTGAGCGTTCCGCTGAGCCGGAGTTCCGGGGCCAGCGCGAACCAGACCTCACTGACATCGCTGGAGCGCACCTCGACCGATTGGGCTTCGTCGCTGTTGGTCGCAGAAATCCACCACAACTCGGCCCAGTTGCTGGTTGCCGGTGGTGTGGCTTTGACGTAGTAGGACCCCGCTGGCAAGACGAACTCGACAACGGGTTCGTTTTCGATCGAGGTGACGGTCGTTGAAGCAACGGGACTCTCGTCATCGGGGAAGGCGTATACCGAGATGACGGTGCCGGCCACCGACACATACGTCTCATCGATGATCGCCGATACCGACACCTGTAACGTGCCGGTGCCTGGATCGGCTGCCTGAGCTCCCGGGGTCAGCCCTAAAAGAAGCGCCAAACTCGCCACGATTACGCTGACGAACCGCAACAACGAGCCCTGTGAATACAACAACTTCCCAGCCATGGCACAACCCCCCGAGTACTCCCACATCGTGCCGATGTGACCAACTCGGCAAAGTATCGTGCACTGAGCGCCTTGGGTGAAAGGTGTTCTCGAAAACTCCTACACATTTCGGACAGATTCGTCGAAGATCGGCCGCGACGAATGCCGGTGCGCAGCAGCTATGCCTTCACCTTCGAGGTTGCTTTGGATTTCTTGGTCACGGTGGTGTAGCCGCTCTTGACTCCAGTCACCGCCACCGTGATCTTCTTGCCTTTGTATTTCTTGGCAATCTTGTAGCTGCTCTTGGTCGCCTTCGAGATCTTCGTGCCGTTGGCGTACCACTGATAGCGCAGTGTCACCGGTGCCGGCCCCCAAGTGCCGGGGACAGCCTTCACCGTCTTGCCGACCTTGGCCTTGCCTGAGATCACCGGAATCTTCGCCGACAGCGAGCCGGCAGCGACAGCAGCGGTACGAGCCGACGGCATCGACACCGAGGAGTAGCCCGACGCAGTTCCAGTGATCGTGACCGACATCGCCTTGCCCAGCTGGGCGGGGGTGAGCAAGAAGCTCGGCCCGGTCGCGCCGCTCACCGCGGCGCCGGAGGCATACCACTGGTAGCTCAGTGCGACTCCGGTCGGAGTCCACGTCCCCGCCGTCGCGGTCAGGCGATACCCGACCTTCGCTGTGCCGCTGAGTCGCGGAGTCGAACCAATGATCCGGTCGGTCATCACCGCAGCGGTCTGATCCGATGTCGCAGAGGCCTGTTCGTAACCGGGCTTCGTGCCCGTCACTGTCACCGAAATCGCCTTGCCCAACTGCGCCTGCGTCGGGGTGAAGGTGTTTGCCGTGGCACCAGCGATCGCCACCCCGTTCGCTGCCCAGGCATAGCTGAGCTGCGCATCGGTGGGATCCCAGCCAGTGACGGTCGCGGTGAGCTTCACCCCAACCTTGGCCACGCCGGTGATCTGTGGTTTCGCCGAAGTCATGGTCAACGCCGCGACCGGGTCGGTGGCGGCAGACGACTCCGCGTGCGAAAGGTAGCCGGTCTTGGTGCCCGTCACCGTCACACTGATCGCTTTGCCAACATCAGCCGCCACCAAGGTGTAGGTCGACTCGGTGGCCCCCGGAATCTCGTCGGCCCCCCGGTTCCACTGGTAGGCCAAGGTCGCCTGGTCGGTCCAGGCACCCGCCGTCACACTCAGCACCTCACCGAACCTCGCGGTTCCACTGATCGTGGGCTGGGTGTAGGTCAGCGTCTCCGCCGTCACGGCGGCGGTGGCCGAAGACTCGGTGGTCACCGAGTCGTAGCCCGCCTTCGAACCCGTGACCTTCACGGTGATCGTCTTGCCGACCTCGTCTGTGGTCAGGGTGTAGCTGGTCAGATTCTCGCCCTCGGCGATCTGGGTGGAACCGGCATACCAGGTGTAGACCAGCTTGTCGGCGACCGGATCCCAGGTTCCCGCGTCCGCGGTCAGGACGGAGTCCAGCTTCGCATCACCGGTGATCGTCGGGGTGGGCGTGGTGGTGAATGTCGCCCCATCGGGACCTTGCAGCGTCGCCGAGGTCTTCGTGACGCTTTCATAGCCGGACCTGATGGCGGTGACCTTCACTGAGACGGCGGTGGCCCGATCCGTCTCGGCGAGGGTGTAGGTGGCCGACGTCGCGCCGTCGATGTTCTCCCCGTCACGAAGCCACTGGTAGGTGAACTGGTCGGGAGCCGGCGACCAACCACTGACACCTGCGGTGAGCACATCCCCGACCTGGGAACCACCGGCGGTCGCACCGCTGATCGTCGGCGTAGGAGTTCCCGTGAACTGAGCAGGATCGAAGGTGAAGTCGATTCCCGAGGAGGTCTCATCGGCAGCGATCTGCACCGAGTTCTCCCGGGTGATGATCTGGCGACCCCCCACGCAATAGGCCAGGTCACTGTTGACCTGTGGGTTGTCCAAGGACACCCAGAAGCCGAGACACAAGGTGGCCTCCGCGGTGTAACTGCCCACTGGCACCCGCAGTTGGTAGTCGCCATTGGTATCGGCGTCGGCCTGATAGGAGGTTCCGTCGTCGTCGGACGTCGCCATCACAGAGAGATGCCCCGACGTGCCCGAGGTGTTGTCGATGTGGCCGGACAGGGTGCCGTACTGCGTGGACGCGCTGCTGCGCGGGGACAAGGTCGGCACCAGCGTGACGGCCGTTGCGGCGTCCAGCGTGATCGGAGTCGCTGTGCTCACCGACGTGGCATCCTTCCACCACTCGGTGGCGAGCTGATCGCCTTCGAACCGCACCTTGACCGTCCCGACCGGCACATTGTCGATCAGGGTGGGGCCGTCGCCGTCGAACAAGGTGGCCTCGCGCAGGGTGGTTCCCGCAGCATCGGTGACCACGACACCGATCCAGCTGAAGCCGTCTTCTGGAGCGACGACATACAGGCGCCCAGCCTGCGTGAGGGTGATGGTCGCCACATTGGCTCTCTCGCCGACGACGACCGTGGGGCTGGGACTGGCCGCCCCGCTCACATAGCCGGTTGCCAGAGCCTTGACGGTGGCCGTACCCGGCGCGACGCCGTCCAGGCGCCAATAGCCCAGACGGTCGGAATAGGTCTGGCTGCTGATGCCGTCGCTGCCGGTGACGGTGATCTCCGCGTTGGAAACGGCGACTCCATCGGCTGCCACGACCCGTCCCGCCAGCGAACCACCCTTCACGACCGTGATGTCAGGGCCGGCCTGATCGACGGGCACCCGGAATGACTCTCCCGCGATGGGAAGGGTACCCAGCGCCGTGGATGCCTCGACGTGGCCGCGATACGACCCGGCGGGAAGGTCTACCGAGTAGTGCCCGCTGTCATCAAGAGTCGCGGCGTAGGTGTCGGCGTCGGTGTTTTCGCTGACCACCTCCGGCGCGGCGAACCAGACGTAGAGGTTCTGCTGCGCCTGAGCCGCCGTGATGCCGTCAGGAAGAATCAGGCTTCCGGTGACGGTGAATCTGGTCTGAGGAAGGGTGACGTCGATATCTGCCGCATCGGCATCCTCCGGCACCGTCACCGATTGCGCATCAGCCATCGTCGACGCAGCCGGGTACCACACGTCGGTTTCGCCGGTGCTTACCAGGAGCTTGTAAGTGCCCGGTTCCACCCCCAGGGAGTAGTCGGCAGGCCCTGCCGAGACGTCTTCCAGCACCGTGGACCAGATAGTGCCGGATTGGGCGTTGATCGCCCGCACCTCGACCCAATCCTCAGCGTGCGCAGCAGTGACGGTGCCGCTGATTACCCGCGGCGCCGCGGTGAGGCTCAGATCACGAACGACTGAGGCACCATCGATCGTGATCGGGATCCGCTGCTCGATCGGGTAGCGCTGCCCCCCGAAGCTCATGGCAACGACGAGGGTGTAGTCACCGAAGGGAACTCGGTCAAAGGAGTAGCTCGTCGGGATCGGCTCTTGCTCGTCGGCGTCCCACGCTGTAGACGCGACGGAGGAGTCGGAGGCGTCGAGAAGGCTCGCCCAGAAGGTCGTCGTCGAGGCGGAGGCTGCGATGGCGCCACTCAGGGTTCCGGAATCGGCCGGCAACGCGAGGTCAAGAACCTTGTTCGACGCGGAAGCCGTGAAATTCTCGGCAACGCACTGCCGGGAATAGCCCGGTCCGCACACCTGAGTGCTTCCGACGGAAACGCTGATCGAATAGGTGCCTGCCAGCAGTCTCACCGAATATGCGCCGTCGGCATTGCTGGCAGCGCGCACCGCGAGATCCGGGTCGGTGATCGAATCCAGATAGATGTCGGCCCCACTCACCGGAGATCCCGCTGCCGTGACGCTGCCGGTCAGCACCACGTCATCGGCGAAGACCACATTCGCACCGGTCGCGGACTCGGCTTCGCTGAGCGAGATGCGGGTCGCGCCGTCAAAGTCGGATGACCCTCCCATCCAGCTGGTGCCGAAGCCCTCCCACGAGGTCGCCTTGACCGTGTAGCTTCCGGGCCACAGTCCGGAGAACTCAAAGGTGCCAGCGTTGGATTCGTAGGCGTAGACGTTGTCGATCTCGGCACCGGCGGAGTCATACAGGCTGGCCCGGGCGTTTGTTGCAGCGCCGTCGCTTGCATAGGTCACCGCACCGGACAGTGAGGCCGGGTGAACCACGGTGAACTCCGACAGCTCGACGGTGTCACCCTCAGCGATCCTGATGAGGGAAGCATCGGCGATGCGCTTGACCCCGGGATAGAACCCCTCGACATAGTCGTCGTGGGAAGCATGGAGGACGTACGAACCCGGACCCACCTCTGCGAAGGCATAGTCACCATCGGAAAGTTCGGTTCCCCACACGCAGTCCTCATTGCCGTTGTCGCCTCCGCACAGGCGCAGATTCGCGCTACTCACCGGCTGTGCGTCGGTGTTCTGGACGTGCACGCTCAGGCTGGCAGCTCGGGCGAGGTGGGTTGCGCCCAGGTCCACGGCCTGGCCCGGCTCGACCTGCGCGCCATCGTTGCCGGGCGCATAGCCGGTCTTGACGAATTCCAGATCCCACCAGATACCGGACGGCATGGCTGTGAAGGAGTAGCTGCCGTGGTCGTCGGTGGTCGTGGTGAGCTCGGTCGCGCCTTGACTACTGGCTGTGACGGAGACGCCGACGATCGGCTCACCGTCGGTGCCCACCACGGTGCCGCTCAAAGCGCCGGGTTCGAGTTTGGCCAAGGTAATCGGCTCAAGTGTTGCCACCTCGTCTTGAACCACCGTGGCGTCGACGAAGGTGGACCCATACCCAGCGGCCCAGAACGTCACCCGGTAGGTTCCCGCTCCCAATCCCTCGATAGTGAAGGTGCTCGCATCCGGGGCGAGGACGCTGGTGGAGGAGCAGTCCCACGAGTCGTCGTCACTCCAGCCGGCGCACGCCGAGACCTGGATCTCGGCTGCGCCGGCGTCGGAGAGCGCAACGCTGCCGGTGATTCCGGTCGCGGCGGTGAAGGTGATATCGAGGCCGCTGGTGGTGTCCCCTTCACTGATCACGATGATCGTTGCCGCAGCCTCATCATTCGTGGAGCCGGAAGAGCCGTAATAGGTCGGGGGCAATCCGTTCAAGGTCGCTAGCAGCCGAACCGACCCCCAATCGGGAAGCAGCGTGAGCTCGTAGGCCCCCATATCGTCGGCGTAGACACACGAATCCGACCCGTCGGCGGTGCTGACGGCACAGACCTGCGCGTACCCCGCGGGGGCGCCAAGGAAGGTGCGGACCGTGCCGCTGAGAACAGTGGACGTGGATTCGGCGTGGGCCGCCGGCACCACCGAGACCAGCAAAGCCAAACTCGCCAACACCACGGCAAGAAGCTTGAAAATTGAACGACCGATTTGGAGTATGCGCGCGGACATACCAAAACTCCCTCAGTACCCACACATCGTGCCGATGTGACCCCTCTGCGGCAGATTATGTACCTCAGCAAAGCCTGAGAGAAAGGTGTTCACACGAATTTTCACCGTATGCGGATTAGCTCGTACAGGGCAGTCCGCGGACGGCTGCGTCTTGGGCCGATTACCTCACCGAATTCGTGGCTTTCGACTTCTTGGTCACGGTGCTGTAGCCGCTCTTGCTCCCAGTCACTTTCACCGTGATCTTCTTGCCTTTGTATCTCTTGGCGATCGTGTAGCTGCTCTTGGTGGCCTTGGCGATCTTCTTGCCGTTGGCGTACCACTGATAGCGCAACGTCACCGGCGCCGGACCCCAGCTGCCCGGCTTGGCCTTCAGTGTCTTGCCGACCTTGGCCTTGCCCGAAATCATGGGAGTCTTGGCCGACAAGGTACCGGGAGCCACCGCGACCGTGGGCGAGGAGGTCGTCGTGATGGTCGCGGTGCCATTGAGCCAGCCGGTCACCGCCACCGTCATCGACTTTCCGCGCTGGGCCGGCGTAAGAACGAAGGTCGATGAGGTTGCTCCGGAGATCGAAACACCAGAGGCGTACCACTGGTAGTGCAACACGACCTCTGATGGTGACCACGCGCCGGGAACCGCCGTCAGCCGCTGACCGACCTTCGCGGTGCCCGAGATCGTCGGATAGGCGCCGGAAACGATGGTGAGCGCCTCGGGCACTTCTTCGGTAGCGACCGACGCCTTGGTTGTCGTCTGGTAACCCGCTTTGGTACCGGTGACCTTCACGGTGATGCTGCGTCCGCGATCAGCCTCGGTGACGGTGTAGCTGGTGCCGGTCGCGCCGGAGATGGCTTGGTCGCCGCGGTACCACTGATAGGACAGCGAGACCGGGGCGGGGCCCCACATGCCGACACTCGCGCTGAGAGTGTTCCCCACGTCCGGCGTTCCGGTGATCCGGGGAGCTGGAGTGGCTGTGAACTCCCACCTGTCGAAGGCGAAGTCGATGTTCGCCACCGACCCGCTGGGAGCGAGCTCAAGCAGATCGGGGCTGGTTGCCGAGGCCGTCGTGTGCCACAGGGTCCGGGACTTTCCGACGCATCCGTCGCTGGGGGTCCACAGTCCGGTGCAGAGTTTCGCCTGGACGAAGTAGGTTCCCGGCGCGAGCGTCAGCTTGTAGTTACCGTGAGCGTCGACATCGACCGTCTGATTGTCCGAGCCACCGCTGGCCACAGCCGACACGCTGAGGTGCCCGTTGAAACCGGTGTTGTCGTCCACCTGCCCGGAGATCGTGCCCTTCCCGGCATGGAAGGTCAGCTTCGGGACGATCGTGGTCATCGCATCGGCATCCAAGGCGACCACCGTGGCATCGGCTTCGGTGGCCGCGTCCTGCCACCATTCATTGTCGATGGCGCCCCCTGCGAAACCGATCTTCACCCCACCGGCGGGAAGACCACTGATCTGACGACTCCGTCCGTCGGCCGCCATGGTCTGTTTGCGCAGCAGGTCACCGGTGGCCGCGTCGGTGACCACCATCGTGATACCGGCTGCGCTGTCCTGCTCCGAGGGGGCCACCAGTCTGACGGTGAGGCGTCCGTAGGGAGTCAGGGTGATCGTTCCGGTGTCGGTGTTCTCCCCCAGTGACACGATGACGTCGCTCACTCGAGTGGCGGAGACGAAGCCGTCTGCCTCAACCTTGATTCCGACGGTGTCCTCGCCCAAACCGCCTCGGCTCCATAGGCCGTCAGCATCGGTTGTGGCGTACTCGCTGCCGCCGGAGCTGTCGGAGATGGTGACCTCGGCACCACCGATCGGGATGCCGTCGGAGCCCACGACTCGACCGCGCAGCGCACCTCCGGCAACCAGGCTGATGTCCAGGTCGGAGATGTCGGAGTCGATGGCGATCGGGGCGCCCAGGTAGCGCAGCGTTCCGAGCGCATCAGAGTTGTCGACCATCACCGCGTAGTGACCGGCGGGCACGGTCGCGGTGAAGTGGCCGGCCTCATCAGGAGTTGCCCAGACGGGTTGGAGCACGCTGCTGGTCGGCAGCAACGTGACCGGCGGGTAATCCGCCGCCGAAGTCGCCGTGACGCCCGCTGGCAGGGCAACCGTTCCACTCACGGTGACGCGGGTCGGGGGCACCGTGAGGTCGATTCCGGTGCGATTGGCATCACTGATGGTGACGACCGAGGCCCATTGCGGCACCTCCGCATTCGGGTACCACAACTCGGCGTCGCTGGTTTCCGCATAGAGCTTGTAGTCACCAGGGCTGAGCGACGGCACCGTGTAGGAGTGATCCCCGGCGGTGAGGTTTCGCAGTTCGCGGGTGTAGACCGGTTCGCTGGTTTCGGCAGCCACGACGGTGAGCTGTACCGAGGACTCCGGTTGTGGCAGCGACAACGTCCCGGCCAGGGAGTAGGTCGGTGGTGTGACCTTGTCGACGACGATGTTCTTCGTGGTGGTCTCACCGTTGGCGATGACGACGTCCGGGTAGCGCTGCGTCCAGGTGTCGTCGACGGTCACGACCACGGTGTAGGTGCCGGGCGCGAGTCGCGCATCGAGCTGCGCGGCAATCCCTGCTCCGGAGGAGAAGTCGCCCTTGACCTGGACACCCCGGCTGTCGACGATGCTCACCTCCAGGGTTTCGGGATCGCTGAACGCGCTGAGATCGATCGATCCGGTCAGGGTGCCCAGGCCGTCAAGGTTGATGTCCTGGGTCACGGCATCGGCTACCGAGATCGTGCTCGGATTGCACTGCTGCAGGGCGTCCGGTCCGCAGACGGCGGCACCGCTGACCGTCACCGCAACGGTGTAGGTGTCCGGCGCCAACCAGAACTCGTAGTTGCCGCCGTCGGTGTCGCTCTTGGCAGCATTGCTGCCGGAGCCCTGCAATGTCACATACGACTTGTCGACCGGTGCCCCGTCGACCTTGACCGCGCCGCTGAGCGTGGGATGAGGGGTGAGTCGCAGTTCGAGTCCGGAGACGGTTTCACCGTCACCGACGGTCACCGGCACACGGTCACCATCGGCGAAACGCGATGCGATTCCCTGCACCTCGTACTCGCCGGGCCAGATGTTGGTTAACGAGAATGAGGGCCCGAACGAGGTGGTGACCAGCTTGCCGTCGAGATCGTAGAGGAGCGCGTAGCCGCCCCACGTCGACAGGTTCTCATCGGTGCTCACCGTGGTGCCGGTGATGGTCCCCGGACGCAGCAGCGTCAGCGGGTTCAGGGTTACCGCCTTTCCTTCCGAGACCCGAACCAGCGTCGCGGCCTCGAGCGCGGCCACTCCGGGGTAGTACGACGCCAGGAAGCCGGCATGGCTGGCCTGCAGGACATAGCGCGCCGGCGCCAGACCGGTGAACGTGTAGGTCCCCGGTGTGGTCGTTTCGACAGCAGCCACGCACGGCAGGTCGTCGGCGCACAGCGTGAGGGACGCCCCGGTAATCGCATCACCGGCGTGGTCCTGGACGGGGATCGTCACCGAGGACGCCTGGGAGAGCCGCACCGTACCGAGCTCAACGCTCGCCCCGGAATCGAGCCAGGAGGCGCGTTCGGCGATGGCGTAGCCGTCCCTGCTGAAGGACACGGTCCAGACCTTGTCCGCAGCCAGGTCGGCCAAGCCGAAGTGCCCGGTTGCATCGGTGTGGGTGGTTGCGGGAGCTTCGCGGGGACTGGTCGCGGTGACAGTGACACCATCCAGCGGGTCCCCGTTACTGTCGACCACCATGCCCATCACGCTGCCGAGCTCGGACTTCGTCAAGGTGATCGGATCCAGTTCAAGAACTCCGTCGCCGACGTGGACCGCCACCTCCGCAGGGCTATAGCCCTGCGCCCAGAAGCTCACCACGTAGTCGTCGGACGTCAGCTCGCGGAAGGAAAAGCTCCGCATCCCGGTGCCGCCGAGATAGGCCGATTCACACGGAGCGAACTCCACTAGGGCGTCCAGGCAGACCTGAACCTGAATCTCGGTGGAGTCATCAGGATCGGCGAGGCCGACACTACCGACGACACCGATCCCGGCATCCAGCGAGAAGTCCAGGCCACTCCGCTGTGCCTGGCTGGCAAGATCAAGGGCTAAGGCGTCGATTCGCCGTACCGACGAACCGGTCCCGGTGAGATAGGTGATGGGGTAGGGAAGCAGGTCGGCATACAGCAGGTAGCTGGTCGCGACCAGACCATTCTCGGTGGCGGTGAGAGTGAAGTGGCCGTCGTGGCCGGTGTAGGCACAGGTCACCGATCCCTCCGAGCCGAGAGGCTGGGCACAGACCTGGGCACCGTCGGCAGGTGAGGTGCCGTCGGGGAGGGTGAGCGTGCCACTCAGCGCCAGCGCCTCGGCTTCGCTCTGAGTCACGTCGGCAGAGGCCACCGGCGGTGTTGCGAAGACTAGCAGCGCCACCGCGGCGGCTATCACTGTCAGAAACGTGCCGATCGAACGCACGCCACGTAAAGCCCAACCACGCATGACAACTCCCCGCGAACACGCATTGCCGATGTGACCAACCGAGAAGGATTCTCGCCCACCAAGGGCGTTCCCAGAAAGGTGTTCACCCGGTTTGGCCCACTCTGTGATCGAAACTGGTCCTGGGGGTGCCCGTCGGCAGGAAAATCAGTAGTCGATTACGCTGTCCAGCTCGATGCGCAGGTCCTCGGGTATCCGCTTCATCAATCCCAGATGCGCTACGAGACTCAGATAACTTCCGCGAAGCGCAACGCAGGGGAAATGTTCACCACTCAACCATCCCTGAACCGTCGTGGCGGGTACGCCAACCAGCCGCGCCACGGCACGTATCGAGAGGTGCCTGGCCAATCGCTCCTCATTGACCAGTTGCGTGAACTCACGCCTAGTCAAGTCCGTAGACATAGCTGTATTGTCGCAGTCTTTGACTCACAGCGCTGGCGATTGCGGTTTTACAACTCGTCCTGCCACAGGCCGGTGTGCAATAGCGACGACAAGCCCAAGTGATCGACCAAAGCGAGGAACTTCGGTCGCAACGCCGGGGTCGGAAAATGCCGACCCTGCAGCCAGCCTTGCATCGTCGAAGCGGGAACTCCGGAGAGGCGGGCAGCCGCCCTGACCGAGACGTGCTGGTCACGTCGGGTTTGGTCAACAAGGGCGACTAGCTCAGCACGAGTCAGTCGGTTCTGCACGGTGCTCCTGTTTGGCCACGCCAGGCTCAGCTCTGCACTGAACCTGGCTACGACTGCAAAAGCAGGCACTGGCTCAATCCAGTGGCCAGCCACGCGCCGATATGTAAGCGACCACCGCCATGGTCGTACCCCTCCATCGTCAGCGCGAAAACACCAGAGTCCCCCCGGCGTGACGCCAGTGCCTGCTGCACTAGTCAACGCCAATTCACGGCAAATTCAGACTCTTCAATGGTGAGTTCGTACAGACTCGTACACCTGTGCGACTAAACGCCCGCCCATGTCCGGTAGCCACCGTCAAGGCTGCGGACGTGGCGCCCCAACTGGGACAAGATGCGCGAGGCCACATAGGAGCGTTGCCCCTGCCAGCAATACAGGATGGTTTCGGCCTCAACCTCATCGATTCGATCGCGCAGTTCGTCGATCGGAATATTGATCGCACCGTCGATCATTCCCCGTTCGAGCTCAATCGGGGTGCGCACATCAATGATCTGAATGCCTTTGTCTGCCTCGGCAGCGATCTCATGCCACTGGATGGTCTCCACCAGCCCGTCACGAATGTTCTCGGCCTGGAATCCCAGCATGTTCACCGGGTCCTTCGCCGAACTGAACGGAGGCGCGTAGCTCAACTCCAGGTCGGCCAACTGCGAGGCGGTCAGACCACCGCGCATGGCCGTCGCAATCACGTCGATCCGCTTGTCAACACCGGTACCGCCGACGCCCTGGGCTCCCAGAATGGCATCGGTGTCAGCGTCGATGACCAGCTTGAGGTGCATCTCCTCGCCGCCGGGGTAGTAGCCAGCATGGTTGTCCGGGTGGGTGTGGACGACGCGAATGTTGCGTCCGGCTGCCACGGCTCGCTTCTCGGTCCAACCGGTGGCTGCGGCTTGCATGCCGAACAGGCCGACGATGGCGGTTCCCAGCACCGTTTCGGAACGCACGTCGCGTCCGGCGATGACGTCGGCGACCAGGCGACCGTGCCGGTTGGCCGGACCGGCCAGCGGCACCATGGCGCCGTCGCCGGTAATGACGTCCCTCTTCACCACCGCGTCACCGACAGCGAAGATTGCCGGATCGGAGGTGCGTTGTTGGTCATCGACGACGATGCCGCCGCGATCGCTGATCTCCAACCCTGCGGCTGCGGCCAGCCCGGACTCCGGGCGGACACCGATGGCGGCGATGACCATACCGGCCGGCAGCGTGCTGCCGTCGGACAACGTGACGGTGCCCTCACCGATCTCGGTCACCGAAACGCCAGTGATGACGTCGACGCTGCGGCTTTCCAGTTCCCACTGCACCCGGATGGCCATTTCGACGTCCAGGGGCGCCATGATCTGGTTGGCGAGTTCGACGACGGTGACCTTCAGGCCGCGTTCCACGAAGTTCTCGGCCAGTTCCAGGCCGATGAAGCCGCCACCCATGATGACCGCCGACTTCTCCGGCCCGGCGAGCACTTCGTCAACCTTGGCTGCCATGGCATCGGTGTCGGCGACATTGCGCAAGGTGAGCGCACGCTCAGCGCCGGGGATGGGTGGCACGAAGGGAGCGGCTCCCGGTGCCAGAATCAGGTTGTCGTAGCTCTCGGTGTACTCCCGGCCGGTGGCGAGATCGCGCACCGAAACAGTCTTGGCAGCGCGGTCGATCGCGGTCACTTCGGTGTTCACGCGGACATCTGCCTGGAAGCGGGTGTTGATGCTCTCCGGGGTCTCCAGCAGCAGTGCCTCGCGGCGGGTAATCACCCCACCGACGTAGTAAGGAAGCCCGCAATTGGCGAAGGACACATGTCCAGACCTCTCGAAGACGACAATCTCGGCGGTCTCGTCCATCCGGCGCAAGCGGGTGGCAGCGGACATGCCCCCGGCGACGCCTCCTACGATCAGGGTTCTCATGAACGGAATTATACCCCGGGGGGTATCGCTGAGGTCAATTCGGCGTCCACCGAGATCTAGTTTCGGGGCTTTCCTGCGCGGGCGTACATCTCGTCCACGAGCTGAGCGAAGCGCTTCTCCACTTCCTTGCGTTTGACCTTCAGGGTGGGGGTCAACATGCCGTTCTCCTGAGTGAAGCCGTCCAGCAGGACGCGCAGGTCGGCGATTTGCTCATGCTTGGGAAGCTTCGCGGTGAGTTCGCTCATGCGGCGCCTGATCTCGGCCATCACCTCAGGGTGCGCCAGCAACTCCTCGCGCTTGGCCCAGGTGAGCTGCAGTTGCTTGCCGATCTCGTCCAGCTGCGGCAACGACGGCGCCACCAGCAAGGTGAGGTAGGGCCGATTGTCGCCGAGCAGCAGCGCGTATTCGAACAGCGGATCCGAGGCGAGCAGGTTTTCGATCGGGGCCGGTGCCACATTCTTGCCGTTGCTGGTGACGATGAGATCTTTGATGCGGTCGGTGATCCGGACGTAGGAGCCGTCGATCTCGCCGACATCGCCGGTGTGCAGCCAGCCATCGACGATGGTCGTAGCGGTGTCTTCCGGACGCCCCCAGTAGCCCACCATCAGGTTCGGGCCGCGGTAGAGCAGCTCACCGCCCTCGGCAACTCGCAGTTCCCCGCCGGGCATGACCTTTCCGACATTGCCGAAAGTGAAGTCTCGCGGCGGCGGGAAGGTGACCAGCGGCGAGGCCTCCGTGAGGCCGTAACCAGTCAACAGCAAGAGCCCGCAGCCGTAGAAGAAGCGTTCGACGTCTTCACGCATAGCCGCACCGCCGCAGGCCAGCACCTTCTTCGGTCCACCGATAGCGTCACGTACCGCGCCGAGCACCAACTTGTCGGCAATGTTGAGGCGCACCGTCAGCCAGCGACCGGGGCGCTCCCCGGAGCGCAACACGTCGTGGTACTTGGTGCCGGTCTTCAATGACCACTCCATGATGCGCTGCTTGAGCGAGCTGTCGGCGACCTTCTCCCGAGCAGTGTTGTAGACCTTCTCGTACAGGCGCGGCACGCTGACCATCAGATTGGCCTTGGCCAAGACCATCTGCTCGGCCACCGTGCGCGGGTCGCTGACGTAGGTATTGAGGCAGCCATTGGCCAACACCATGTAGGTCCAGGCGCGCTCCAGGGCGTGACTCAGCGGCAGGAAGCACAGCGATACGTCGCCGGGGGCGAGGGTGAAGAAGCGATTCAGGGCGTCGACTTGGTGGGTGAAGCCCCGATGGGTCAGCATCACACCCTTGGGATCACCGGTGGTGCCGGAGGTGTAGATGATGGTGGCCAGGTCATCGGGGCTGGCGCCGGCCAGACGGGCGTCCACGGCAGCGGTATCAGAGGGTGCTGCGTCCAATTCCTGGGCCAGGCTCGGGGCGCCCTCGACCGGATCGAGGGTGATGACATCGAGCAGCTCCGGCAGTTCGCCACGCACCTCGGCGATGGCCTGCCATTCGTGATCGCCAGCCACGAACGCCAGCCGGGAGCCGGAGTCGGCGATGACGTGACGGGCCTGCTGCGGCGTACTGGTGGCGTACATCGGCACTGACACCAGCCCGGCATAGGCGCAAGCCAGATCGATCAGTGTCCATTCGGGTCGGTTCGGCGAGAATAGGGCGACGCGGTCACCGGCTTCCAGGCCACGATCGATCAGCCGTGCGGCCAGCGAGCGCGCCCTCGCGCCCAGCTCGGCATAGCTGGTGACGATCCAGGCTTCTCCGTCCCAGATGCGGGCAGCAGGCTCCGGCCCGAATGCAGCCACCGACTCAGTGAACATGCCGGCCACGTGCGCCGAATCCATCCCTGCTCCTTTGCCCCTTCGGATGAGGTACTAGGAACAAAGTTACTGCACCGTAGGTTATTGCGGAACAGCTGCCAGCAGTACGCCGCTCGCTGAGTCCATCCTGCGCCGGGTAGCGCCTGCCGTCGAGGTGTCACGTGGTGCCTAGACTGCTGTGCATGTTGTTGGGAGCCCACGTCGATGCCGCCGACCCGATTGCTCAGATCACCGAGCTCGGGGGACGCGCTGTGCAGTTCTTTCTCGGTGATCCCCAGAAGTGGAGTGGGCCATCGGTGGCCTACCCGGCCGGTGCCGAAGCGCTGCGGGCCGACGCCGAACAGGCGGGCATCGCGATCTACATCCATGCGCCCTATGTGTTGAATGTGGCCAGCACCAACAACCGGATCCGGATTCCCAGCCGTCAGCAGTTGCAGAAGCAGCTCACCATGGCCGCCCAGCTCGGGGCCGCCGGTGTCATCGTCCACGGCGGGCATGTGCTGGCCACCGACGATCCCCAGGTCGGCTTCGACAACTGGCGCAAGGCCGTCGACGGGCTGACCATCGAGGTGCCGTTGTTGATCGAGAACACCGCCGGGGGCGCCAACGCGATGGCTCGCACGCTGGAACGACTGGGCCGACTGTGGGAGGCGATCTCGGGGTCGGCCAATGCTGACCGGGTCGGATTCTGCCTGGACACCTGCCATGCCCATGCCGGCGGCAATGAGCTGTCCGGGCTGACTGATCGCATCCGGGCCATCACCGGACGCATCGACCTGGTGCACGGCAACGACTCCCGCGACGCGTTCGACTCCGGAGCTGATCGGCACGCGAATCTGGGGCACGGACAGTGTGATCCCGAAGGGCTTGCGGAGGTGTTCACCACGGCAGGGGCGCCGATCATCCTGGAGACTCCCGGAGACGTCAATGCCCGCCGGGCGGATATGGAATGGGTAGCCAACTTAACCTAGATCGGCACAGGGTCAGACCAAAATCAAGGCCTAGAAGGTCTCGTCAGAGGGATGTTCACTCGACTACCCTCCACGGAATGAGTACGAGCATCTACTTAGGCTCCCCTGAGGGACGCGTTGGCAAGTCCATGGTTGCCCTCGGCATGATCGAGGCCCTGACCCGCACGGTGAGCTCGGTCGGAGTGTTCCGTCCGATTGTTCACGCCGGTGCCGCAGATGCCATCTTGACCACCCTGATCGCCGAACCCAGCGTCAGCCAGACCTACGAGCAGGCCGTCGGCGTCACCTATGACGACATCCGGGCCGATGCCGATGCCGCTTTGGCCACGTTGGTGGAGAAGTACGCCCGGATTCGCGAGGCGCACGAGGCAGTGGTGATTCTTGGCTCGGACTACACCGACATTTCCACCGGCACCGAGCTCACGTTCAACGCGCGCGTGGCGGCGAACCTGAACGCACCGGTGCTGCTGGTGGTCACCGGTACCGGACGCGACGCCGCAACGGTGAAGTCGGCGGCGATGGCGGCGATGGCCGAGTTCCGCTCCAACCATGCCGAGGTGCTCGGCGTGATCGCCAACCGGGTCGAGCCGGAGATGCTGGATGAGGTGCGCGCCAAGCTCGCTGAGATCGAAGGCGTGGTGACCGGTGCGGTGCCCAGCGATCCGATTCTGATCGCACCCTCGGTGGCACAGCAGTTCGAGGCGGCCAAGGCCACCTTCATGCAGGGCAACCCGGAGTTGCTGGAACGGGAGTCGGTCGAGGTACTGGTGGCGTCCATGACGTTGCCGAATGTGCTCAAGCGCTTGACGCCGGAATCGACGATCATCATGCCCAGCGACCGGGCCGACCTGCTGCCCGGCTTGTTGCTGGCGCATGCTTCGGGCACCTTCCCGAAGCTCTCGGGCGTCATTCTGGTCGGCGGCTATGAGATTCCGGAGACCATCACCCAGTTGGTGTCCGGCATCCGTTCGGAGTTGCCGATCGCTACCACCGAGGTGGGCACCTTCACCACGGCAGATCGCATGTTCCGTCTGGAGGGTGCGATGACCTCCAGCCCCCGCAAGGTGGAGGTGGCTCGTCGACTGTTCGCCGAGAGCATCGACACCGACGGGCTCCTGTCGTCGCTGCATGTGCATCGCTCCGACGTGGTTACGCCGTTGATGTTCGAGCATCAACTTCAGGAGACGGCGCGCTCGGATCGGCAGACCATCGTGTTGCCCGAGTCCACCGATGACCGGATTCTGACCTCGGCCGACATCGTGATGCGTCGTGGTGCGGCCAATATTGTGCTGCTCGGCAATGCGGTCGACATTCGCACGCGGGCCAACGCGCTGGGCTTGGCGCTGCAGGATGTGCAGATCCTAGACCCCAAAGACCCCGAGCTTCGCCAACGCTTCGCTTCTGAATACGCCCGACTTCGCGCCCACAAGGGGGTTACTCTCGAGCAAGCCGAAGAGAAACTCAACGACCTGAGCTATTTCGGGACGATGATGGTTCACCTCGGCATGGCCGACGGGATGGTGTCGGGTGCGATCAACACCACGGCGAACACCATCCGGCCGTCCTTGGAATTCATCAAGACCAAGCCGGGGGTGAGCGTTGTGTCCAGTTCATTCCTGATGTGCATGTCCGATCGGGTCGTCGTCTACGGCGACTGCGCGGTGAACCCCGACCCCACTGCGGCGGAGTTGGCCGATATCGCCATCAGTTCGGCGGAGACCGCTGCCGCGTTCGGTATTGAGCCGCGGGTCGCGATGCTGAGCTACTCCACCGGATCGTCGGGCTCGGGGGCGGATGTGGACAAGGTGCGCGAAGCCACCGAGATCGTGCGCACCCGGCGTCCCGATTTGGCCCTGGAAGGTCCGATTCAGTTCGACGCCGCTGTTGACGAAACCGTCGCGAAGACTAAACTTCCCGAATCTGCGGTGGCCGGAAAGGCCACTGTCTTCATCTTCCCTGATCTCAACACCGGCAACAACACCTATAAGGCGGTGCAGAGGTCTGCCGGCGCGGTCGCGATCGGACCAGTGCTGCAGGGGCTCAACAAACCTGTCAACGACCTCTCCCGTGGGGCGTTGATCGACGACATCGTGAACACGGTGGCGATTACTGCCATCCAGGCACAATCTGAGAAAAGAGGTGAGGCATGACGACTCCGATCTTGCTGTTGAACTGCGGCTCCAGTTCCATCAAATACCAGGTGATTGACGCCGACTCTGAGGAGGTGGTGGCCAGCGGTCTGATCCAGCGCATCGGTGACGGCGAGAGCTTGATCTCCCACACCTATGGCGGTCAGACGCTGCAGGACGAGCACGGATTCGCCGATCATGCCCAGGCATTGTCCTATCTGGTGAAGCTGTTCGACCGGGTGGGTCCCAAGCTGAACGAGATCGTTGCCGTCGGACATCGCACCGTCCACGGTGGTGAGGCATTCCGGGCGACCACCCTGATCGACGATGCGGTGATCGAGAAACTGCGCGAGTTGAGCCCGTTGGCGCCGTTGCACAATCCGCCGGGCATTGCCGGCATCGTGGCTGCGCAGCAGGCGCTGCCGGACGTGCCGCACGTGGCGATCTTCGACACCGCGTTCTTCTCCTCGCTTCCTGCCGAGGCCTACACCTATGCCATTCCGCGCGACATTGCGCGCGAGCATGGCATTCGCAAGTACGGCTTCCACGGCACCTCACACAGCTACGTCTCGCACAAGGTGGCCGAGGTGCTCGGCCGGGACTACACCGAGATGAACCAGATCGTGTGCCACCTGGGCAACGGTGCGTCCGTGTCGGGCATCAGGGCCGGCGTGGCCGTCGAGGCGTCCATGGGACTGACCCCGCTGGCCGGCCTGGTGATGGGGACGCGCTCGGGCGATGTCGATCCCGGTCTGCACGCTTTCTTGGAGCGGTCGCTGGGTTTGAGCGCCTCTGATGTCGATTCGCTGCTGAACAAGAAGTCCGGCATTTTCGGGCTGTCCGGGGTGACCGACTTCCGCGACCTGTTCGAGTTGATGGACGCCGGTGACGCTGACGCCCAGTTGGCCTTCGATGTGTACGTGCACCGGCTGGTCAGCTACATCGGCTCGTATGTGGCGATTCTGGGTGGGGTGGACGCCTTGACGTTCACCGCGGGGGTCGGTGAGAACGCCGCGCCGGTGCGTGCGGCGGTGGTGAACCGTCTGGAGCACCTGGGCTTCTGGCTGGACGAGGAAGCCAACGCGACCCGTTCGCGGGACCCGCGGGTGATTTCGCGCGCTGCGTCCCCAGTCACGGTCTTGGTGGTTCCGACCAACGAGGAGTTGGCCATGGCCCGCGAGACCAAGGCCGCTATTGGAGTGGAGTCCCCCGACCCTTTTGATGTGGCCGTCCCGGTCGGCTAATCCCGCGACAACCCCGCTCCCTGAAGCCCGCCAACGACCCGCTGCCTGAGCCTGTCGAAGGCCGCGCTAGGCGGTCGCCAGGGCCTTGCTCTGGGCGATGCTCTCGCGTACGGCGGTCATGATGTCGGCGACGGTGACGCCGAGGCGCTGCATCAGAATCTCGCCGGCGCCGCTGGCGCCGTAGGTGTTGATTCCGACGGTGCGTCCGGTGCTGCCGATCCAGCGATACCAGCCGGTATCGGTGCCTGCCTCCACGCTGACCCGGGCTCGGATCTGTGGGGGCAGCACCTGGTCTTGGTAGTCCTTGTCTTCGGCTTCGAACCACTCCAGACAGGGTGCTGAAACCACCTTCGCGGCAATGCCCTCGGCGCGAAGCCGCTCGGCGGCTTCAATGGCCAGGCTCACCTCGGAACCGGTAGCGATGATGAGGGCCTCGGCGTCGCTGTCACCCCACACGGTGTAGGCACCGCGGGACGCACCGTTGTCGTAGCTGGTCGCGGCTGCAACGATCGGCACCTTCTGACGGCTCAGGGCCAGTGCGGTCGGCCCGTCCTCGGCACGGGTCAGGATGCGACGCCAGGCGTCGGCGGTCTCGACGGTATCTGCCGGACGCACCACAGCCAGCCCGGGCATGGCTCGGTAGCTCCATAGTTGTTCGATGGGCTGGTGAGTGGGGCCGTCCTCGCCCACCATGATCGAGTCATGGCTCCAGATGAAGGTGACCGGCAGCTTCATCAGGGCGGCCAGGCGTACCGCCGGGCGCTGGTAGTCGGAGAACACCAGGTAGGTGGCACCGAAGGGTCGGCTGATGCCGGCCAAAGCCATGCCGTTGAGGATCGCCCCCATGGCGTGTTCGCGGATTCCGAAGTGCACGACCTGACCGCCGGGTCCGCCGGTCCACTGCCCCATGGTGCCTTCGGTAGGCAGGAAGCTGGCTGCGCCCTCGATCAGGGTGCCGTTGGATTCGGCCAGATCACAGGACCCTCCCCACAGTTCGGGCAAGAACGGGGCAACGGCGTTGAGCACCCGGCCACTGGCCACGCGCGTTGCGAGCGGCTCGGCAGCGGCGCGGACGTCGGCCAGTGCGGCCAACGCGGGGCTGACGTCGCGGCGCATCATGCGGTCCAGTTCGGCAGCCTGTTCGGGGTGCTTCGCGGCCCAGTCGGCTTGATGCTGCGTCCATTCGGCGTGGGCGCGACGGCCGCGATCGGCGACCTGGCGAGCATGCTGCAGCAGTGGCTCTGGCATGTCGAAGGAGGATTGCGGGTCGAGCCCCAAGACGGTCTTGGTTGCGGCGATCTCGTCCACACCGGGACCACCGGCATGGGCCTTGGCTGTTCCGCCGACAGTCGGCATCGGATTGCCGAGGCGCGAATGCAGCCGAATGAACACCGGTGCGTCGTCGATATCGCAGGCCTCTGCGTAGATTCGCCGGATCTCAGCTGGGTCTTCGGCGTCAAAGATCTCCAAGACCTTCCAGCCGTAGGCCTCGTAGCGTCGTGCGGTGTCTTCGGCGAAGGCGATGGCGGTGTCGCCTTCGATGGAGATGCGATTGTCGTCCCACACCACGATCAAACCCGGCAACTTCAGCGTTCCGGCCAGGGAGCTGGCTTCGTGAGTGATGCCTTCTTCCATGTCACCGTCGGAGGCGACGCACCACACCCGCGGGGAGTACAGGTCGGTGTCGAGAAGCCGACGCATTCGCTGGGCTTCCATGGCAATGCCGACGGCGTTTGCCACACCCTGACCAAGCGGGCCGGTGGTCGTCTCGACACCGGCGGTGTGGCCGCGTTCGGGATGCCCGGGGGTGCGCGAATCGATCTTGCGGGCCTGCTTGAGGTCATGGAGTTCGAGGCCGTAGCCGCTGAGGTAGAGCTGCAGGTACAGCGACAGGCTGGTGTGGCCGCAAGAGAGAACGAAGCGATCTCGTCCCGGCCAGGTGGGATCGGCCGGGTCGTGGCGCAGGAACTCCTGGAAGAGCAGGTAGAGAGCGGGCGCCAGGCTTACTGCGGTGCCCGCGTGGCCTGATCCTTTCGCCTGCACGATTTCGAGGGGAAGAACCCTTGCATGGCGAACGACGTCGGCGTCGTTGGGGGATGACCATCCTTGTGTCATGTGCTCAACCGTCCTTGGTGATGCTGCGAAGACACACTAATGATAGCCCTTGAACTTATTTATGTTCAAGAGTGTGCATATCTAGGTCAGGATGCACTCGCTAAGGCCTGAACCGCACCACTGCCGAACGCCACATCACCGGCCAACTGAGCCGCCCCGGCGAGCCCGCCGATATTGCCCAATTGAGCGGTCGAGATCACCAGGCTCTTGGTGGCCAAGGGATGGGAGTCCTCATAGACCCGTCGCCGGATGCCCGCGAGCAGGACCTCGCTGGAGGAGGCCAGGTTTCCGGCGATGATCACCCGACTCGGGTTGAGGAAGCCGACCACGTCCGCCAGGATCTCGCCGAGGCGGTCACCGGCAGAACGCAGCAGGTCGAGAACCATCGGCTCCTTCTGATCAGCCAGATCGATCACAGCCTGGCTGGTGTACACGTCAGCGACACCCGCCTCACGCAGCGCACGGGCGATCGCCCAGCCACCTGCGGTCGCCTCCGCACAGCCTTCCTGACCACAGCGGCACGGAGCTCCGCCGCGCCGCGGTAGGTGTCCGAGGTCTCCAGCAGCACCTTGACCACCCCGCACGATCTGGCCGTTGGCGATGATGCCGGCACCGATGCCCATGCCGACTTTCAACACCAAGACGTCTCTCACCGCACCCTCCAAGGCGCGATATTCGCCCAGGGCCAACAGGTTGGCGTCTTTGTCGACGGCGACCGGCGCCGCAAATCGCGTCCGACTGAAGCGGGGCACCACAAAGCCATCCCAGCCCGACATGGTCGGCGGCTGCACGACGGTGCCCGTGGTGTGTTCAACAGGACCGGGGATGCCGATGGCGATTCCCATGACGTCATCTGCAGATCGGCTGTGCGCGGCAAGCAGTGCTTCGAACTCGTCATACACCAGGCCCAGCACAGCTTCGGGCCCCTGGTTCACGTCAAGGTCATGGTCACGGATCTGCAGAATCTCGCCACCGAGATCCATGATTCCCACTCGCGTATGGCTGCCGCCGATGTCTGCCCCAAGGAGAATCCCGCGGTTCGGATTGATGATCAGGCGTTCGGCGGGCCGTCCACCGGTATCGCGCACGAAGGCATCACTGGCTACCAAACCCACATCGATGAGCCGATCCAAGTGCGAGGACACCGTCCCACGAGCAAATCCAGACTCTTGAACCAACTGAGCGCGACTCACTGCCTGCCCTGATCGAATCAGCTCCAAGAGACGCACCGCTACGTCATCCATGACCCGCGCTCCTCTCCAATCCCCGCCAGACACACAGACAGAAGGCCTGGCTGGGCGGCGGATCCAGCGAACTTCGTCGTTCCGCGCGGCTGACGTCACATCGTGCCTGTAACCGTAAACCATCGCAACAAGCAGTGGAATGGACAAACTGAGGCTTATTTCTGCTCAGTCCTGTACAGAAGGGTTCTGATCGCGGTAGCGTGTTCGAGACACAGAGGGGTTCGACGATGACTCTTTCGCATTGGCTTCCCATTGAGGCGATTCGCACGTCAGTAGCGGCTTCAGATTGGCGCTCAGCGATCACCGCCAGTGGTGAGGCGTTGGCTGCCAGTGGCGCAACCACCGATGACTACACCCAAGAGATGATCGAGACCGTTGAGAAGCTTGGGCCCTACATCGTTATCGCGCCGGGTCTGGCCCTGGCTCATTCCCGGCCGTCACCGGCCGTGCATCGAGCTGGGCTCAGTTGGGTCACGCTGGCCACCCCCGTGGCGTTCGGTAATGCTGCCAACGATCCGGTGGATCTGGTGATCGGTCTGGCCGCTCTGGATCATGATGGGCACTTGGAGATGATGTCCGAGCTTGCCGCCGTGATCTCCGAAGAGGAGACGCTCGCTGCGTTGCGAGCGGCGAAGTCGGCAGAAGAAGTCCAATCGGTCATCGATTCAGTCACGCAGTAGTGGCGTCGTCACTACCGGACAGGAATAGAGAGGCACTCAGATGAAAATTGTCACCGTTTGCGGGATGGGCATCGGGACCTCGGTCTTACTGAAGATGAACGCCGAGAAGGTACTGCGTCAGCTGGACGTCGACGCCGACGTCGAGGCTGCTGATATCGGTGTGGCTCGGGGTATGGCCCGCACTGCCGATGTCGTGCTCACGTCGGCCGACCTGGCCGATGAGTTGGGCGAAACCTCCGCGAAGGTCATCGTGATCAACAACTTCACGAGCATCGCAGAGATCACAGAAAAGCTTTCAGAGGTCCTTGGCTGACAAGGCCGCCACGCCGCACCTCTGATTGACGAAAGGAAGTACTCCCATGGAATGGTTTGTCGCCGTACTGAATTTTATCGGGCTGCAGATCCTCAACGTGCCGGCATATCTGATCGGCATCATCACCGCCATCGGCCTCATTGCGCTACGTCGCAAGCCCGGCCAGGTGATCGGTGGAGGTTTGAAGGCCGCGCTGGGCTTCTTGATCCTCGGTGCCGGTGCCGGTGTGGTCGTAGCCGCCCTGGCTCCCCTGGGTGATCTGATCCTGGCCGTCACTGGCGCCCAGGGCGTGATTCCCACCAACGAGGTGATCACCGCCATCGCAGCAGAGAAGTACGGCACGGTCGGGGCTTATGTCCTGGTGCTCGGCTTCATTGTGATGCTGCTGCTGGCCCGCTTCACTCCGCTGCGCTACATCTTCTTGACCGGTCACCACATGGTGTTCATGTCGATCATGATCACTGTGGTGCTGTCGGTCGGGCTGGGTGACAGCCTCGGCTGGCTGGTCGTCCCGATCGGCGCGATCCTGCTGGGCGTGATCATGGTGGTCATGCCGGCCTTTGCTCAGCCGTGGACGCGAAAGATCACCGGCGATGACACCTTCGCCATCGGCCACTTCGGTTCGGCTGGATACATCGCTGCTGGTGCTGCCGGTCAGCTCGTCGGTGGCAAGAGCCGCTCGACTGAGGAGATCAACTTCCCGCAGAACCTGCGGTTCCTGCGCGATTCGATGGTTGCCACCGCTCTGTCGATGGTGCTGATCTACTGGGTCTTCGCGATCTGGGGCCTGATTGCCCTGCCGACCGATGAGGCTCTGAAGATCATGAACGGTTCGGCCGACGCGGGCGCCTACATGATGGCCGCCTTCGGTCTGGCTTTGCAGTTCGGTGTCGGTGTCGCCATCATCCTCTACGGCGTGCGTACCGTGCTGGGCGAGCTGATCCCCGCCTTCCAGGGCATCGCCGAGAAGGTTGTCCCCGGTGCACTGCCGGCCCTGGACATCCCGATGGTCTACCCGTTCGCTGCCAATGCTGTGCTGATCGGCTTCATCTCCTCCTTCGTCGGTGGACTGGTGATGCTGGTCATCCTCGCCACCTGGCTCGGGCCGGTCTTCGGTCTGGCGCTGATCCTGCCGGGTATGGTTCCGCACTTCTTCACCGGTGGTGGCGCTGGCGTCTACGGCAATGCCACCGGCGGTCGCCGCGGTGCAGTGCTGGGTGGCTTCGTCAATGGTCTGCTGATCACGATTCTGCCGGCCACTCTGCTGACCGTGTTCGGTTCGCTGGGCTTCGAGAACTCGACCTTCGGCGATGCCGACTTCGGCTGGTTCGGCACCTTGATCGGTACCGGCTATGTCGGTGGTCCGGTCGTCGGCATCATCGTCAGCCTCGTGGTTGCCGTCGTCCTGGTGATCGGCGCCTCGATCTTCCAGGTCAAGGTCGTCAACACCGGCTGGGTTCCTGGCGCCAAGCGCGATGCGCTGATCGCCGAGGAAGATGCCGCAGCGGCTGCAGCGAAGGAAGCCACCACCGGTACCGCTCAGCAGGAGTAAGCCAAAACCCCTCCTGAGGGCACCGCCGCTCTCACAACAGAGAATGGACCGTCGCGGGTCCGCCGCATTCGTCCGCCAACGCGAATGCATCCCGCGGCGGTCCATTTGTGTGCCCGGCGGTTCGGGGCCGGGCGTTACTGCTGCAGCGCGAAATCCACCGCAGCCTGTGCGTGCAGCGCCGTGGTGGCGAAGAGCGGCACTGGTGCGTCCGCGGGACGCAGCAGCAACTCGATCTCGGTGCAGCCCAGAATGATGCCTTCTGCGCCGCGGGCCACCAGGCGTTCGACGATCTGCTGGTAGGCCTTGCGCGACTCTTCGCGAATGTCACCGAGCACGAGTTCGGAGTAGATCACGCGGTCGACCTCGGCGCGGTCTGCTGCGGCCGGAGTGAGGACGGTGAGGCCGGCGGTGTGGAGTCGGTCGGAGTAGAAGTCTTCTTCCATCGTGAAGCGGGTACCGAGCAGACCGACGGTCTCCAGCCCCGCGGCGCGCACCGCGTTGGCGGCCACGTCGGCCAGATGAATCAGCGGAATGTCGATGGCTTCGCTGATCTGATCGGCCACTTTGTGCATGGTGTTGGTGCAGAGCAGCACGCAGTCGGCTCCGGCAGCCTGCAGTCCTTGGGCTTCGGCGGCGAGCAGCTCGCCGGATTCGTCCCAGCGACCTTGCGCCTGCATGGCCTCGATCTCGGCGAAGTCGACCGAGCTGAGCACGCAGCGCGCCGAGTGCAGACCACCGAGTTCGGCCTTGACGCCTTCATTGATGAGCGAGTAGTACAGGGCCGAACTCTCCCAGCTCATGCCCCCGATCAGACCGATCTTCCGCATGCCTCGATGCTAGGGCATTCACCCCCACAATCCACACCTGTGGCTAACTGTCTGAGATTCCGCTGAGCAGCTCCGCTGCTTGTCGCAGGGCAATTGCAGTCCCACTGCAGTCGACATGTCGCCCAGGTGAACCCGGGCTGAACGGGCACTGGCCGTCGGAGGGTCTGGGCGATCGTTGTCCACATGCGTTGTCCACAATGGGGATAACTACAGCGGTGTAGTTCCACATGCACCCGAGCCCAATCAGTCAAACGGCGGAGTCCTCCTGCCGCCGCAGAACCTTGGTTACATCGAGTTGTTCCTGTGCGGCCTTCTTCAAGATTCCATCGACGCGCAGTGGAGTTCCATTGGCAACTCCTTTAAAAGCCGCTCTTTTGCACGGTCGGCTCTATTGGCCATATTGGCCAGCGCCCCTGCTGCCTCAGCTTGCGCCTGTGCGGTCACGTCGCTCACTGAGCCGCCTCCTTCACCGGGTTTGAATCGGCTGGTCCCCCAACATATCGAGTCTTGCCGACAGTCCTGCGTAGGCTCTCTCAAGAACACGCAAGGGGGCACACAGCTTCTGTACCAAGCATTCCGTCGCTCCGCTAGCCGCACTACCAGAGGCTCTTGCCTCGACGGAGATGAGGTTCTCGATAGCGAGGCAGCCCCACTAACAGAGCACGGAGGGTGAGTTCATCCTCTGCACCTCGCCACGCTTGGAAGCCAACGAGGTTGTCATCGAGTAAGAAGAGGATCCTGGCGCTCCGGATTCCGAGCACAGCGGCTGAAACGGAGGCGGGAGCGCTGCCGACTCCGGGGCATTCATGACTCCAAGCGGGCGCAATGTCGAGATCGCGTGCGTCGCGCTGAGGCGTAGCCATGAGCTGTCTCCCAGTGAGAGTTCTGCGCTCGGCCTCATGGGCGTCAAGCCCATCGCCGCCATGAGGGCCTGCCCGGCTGCGCGAGCGAGCAGGGGCGGGACGCTATTACCAACTTCCCTGTGCCCATGCCAGTTGGTTGTATGGAACCGAAACCAGTCCGGATACGCGTGGAGGCGGGCCGCCTCACGAACCGTAATCACTCGGTTCAGGTAGGGATGAATGGGCCGGGGCGATGTGTGCGAGCCCCGGTCGGAGCCCGTACCCGCCCGCAGCGTGTGCGCCTCGCTCGCCGGGTCAAGCCTGTAGAGCCGGCTGACCCTCTCGACATCACCCTGGACTGTTCGCGCGAAGCGTCGAACAGTCTTTCGTTGGTGCACCGTTCTCCGAGAGTTGGTGACGAACGTGCGATTCCATACACGCGGGTGGCTGTAATCCTCAGGGTCCTCATCGACCCCCGAAAGGCGGGCAGCGAACACCCCCAGCGCATGCCGATCAGAGACAAGCTCGCCGGGACTCAATGCCGCTACGTCATCGCTGAGCAGTGATCGATGCCGACCGATGTCTGGTAACCCACGAAATGCGTCCGCAACAGTGACTCTCGCAGCCGAGGCCCTCCTCAACCTTGGGATGCCATCAAGCGCGCCGAGGATTATGACCCTGCGACGGTTCTGGGGCACTCCGAAATCTCGGGCGTTCGCAGTCGCGGTGAACCCACTCACGGTGTAGCCCGCTTCAATGAGGCGGCTCAACGCAAGCTCGCGGATCTCGTCAAAGCCCGATTCGAGGAGACCCGCAACGTTCTCCAAGCAGAACGATCTCGGTCGGACTTCAAGAACCAGCCTGACGAAGTTGAGCAGCTGCTGATTCCGCGGGTCTTCAGGATCACGGAGCCCTCCGACACTAAACCCCTGACACGGTGGGCCGCCCACAATCGCATCAACGACTCCAGGAAACGGCTCACCAGGATGCAGGCGACTCCACCCCCGTTCTGCGGCGGCCAGGAGTTGCGCGCCTGTCGCCAGCGTCAAGTCTTGAACAAGAAGCTCACAACTCGGGAAGTTGAAGAGATGCACAAGCGCGGCAACTGGGTCGAGCTCAGCCGCAGCGACAACATCGAAACCAGCCTGCTCCATGCCAAGACTCAGTCCACCAGCGCCCGCATAGAGGTCTATAGCAATTGGCCGGTGGGTGAGTGATGTCATGCCAGTACGATCGCACATCCGGGCAACCTCCCTCAGCAGGCTAGCTGCGTGTCTGTCAGCTGAGGATAGTGCGCGCCACTCACAGTACGCTCGCAATGCGAACACGGACCCGCGAATGCGGCCCACACCCGCTCTTTCCAGGCATTATTGGTACATGATCGAGAACAATGACCTCCGAGTTGAAGCCGGTGCAGAGAAGCGATTCTTCATCGACATGCTCGTGAAGGACATCGAACTCCTGCCCGCATTGGTAGATCTGGTCGACAACAGCATTGATAGCGCACGATCAGTGTGCCAAGGCGGGGATCTTCACGGCTTCCGAATCGATGTGGTTGCGACCTCCGAGCTTTGCCGTGTTGAAGACAATGCAGCTGGCATCGAACTGTCGATTGCCCGCAACTACGCCTTCAGGTTCGGCAGGCCCGCCGGGTTCACGGGTACGAAGCGGTCAGTTGGCCAGTTTGGTATTGGCATGAAGCGCTCACTGTTCAAAATTGGGAGATCTTTCCTCGTGAGTTCAACCTTCGCTCCTACAAGTGGGCGCCCGGGCACCCAGTTCATGCTCGAGGTGGACGTCGAGCAGTGGTCGAAGGAGCCCGACTGGGCGTTCACACTCACCGACGCAAATGCCGACTACGAACTAGGGCCCACCGAGAGCGCGGGAACCACGATAGAGATTCGAGATCTCCACCCCAGTGTTAGGGACGATTTCGCATCAAAACTGGTTCTAGCCAGGCTTGCAAACGAGTTGAGCGTGCGCCACCAACAGTCGATCAAGATGGGCCTCGACTTACGCCTCAATGGGCAAACAATCAAGGCTGCGCCGCCAGCACTTCAGTCTTCAGAGCTGATTCGTCCTATTCGCCGGGAGTTCAAGATCGAAACACCTGAGGGAGACGTACAAGCCCTCGTCCTCGCGGGAACCGCGCGCGCGAAGATTCGACCAGACGTAGACGATGGCGATGCCGACAGCTTCAGAGAATCTAGTGATGCCGGTTGGTACCTGTTCTGTAATGACCGGCTACTGATCAGCGCTGACAGAACCGAGCTAACCGGCTGGGGCGACCCAGCTGCCGCCTATCACCCGCAATACCGGTTCTTCCGGGGGTACGCGTACCTCACCGCAGATGACGCCGCCCTCCTGCCGTGGAACACCACGAAGACGGCTGCTGATCGGGACTCGGCAGTTTTCCGCCGTATTCAGTCGGAAATGAAGACCGCACTGGTCGAGGTTCAAGCCGTCTTGAACCGCTACAAAGCGGACCGCCAGTACGCGAAGGATGACCCCGACCGTGCACCTACCGCTCTCGATTCGGCAATCAGCTTGGCCCCAGAGGTCCCCGTCGAAGAGATCGCGCCCTCACCGAAGCTCGCCGTCCCACCAGCCCCACCGCGCCCGACTGGTCAACCCCGAAACCAGGATCAACGCATTACCTACCTTGTCCCAAGGTCCATTTATCAGGACGTCCACGCGGACCTCGGCGCATCGACTGCAGCAGAGGTTGGCCGCCAGACTTTCGAGTATTACGTCGACAACGAACTGCGGCCCTAATGCTGCAGTACGAGATTCGCCCCGCAAAAGCGGTCCAACGGCGCATGATAGCCCACGCCCTCAGCCGCCTCTCATTTGTTGAGAATATGTCGACATACCGGTACGTTGGATTCGGAGCTCTTGAATTCATCGATTTCGATCTATTCCACAGGGCGCTCGGAATAGAGTCAATGGTAAGCATCGAGCGCGACACTTCGCTGAAGGAACGTTACGAGCAAAACGCACCCTTCCGCGGCATAGAAGTGAGAATGGGGTGCGCGCATGAGGTCTTACCATCTCTTGACTGGTCGCCAATTTCGATAGTCTGGCTAGATTACACCGAGCAGCTCACACGCGAGATCACTACGGATGTGGAATTTGTGGCACGATCAGCGCGACCTGGGTCCGTACTCGTTGTAACTGTCAACGCAGAACCCAGCCGCCCCCGAACTAGTCGGCTGTCCACACTTGTGGAGCGCCTCGGCCCCTGCGTGCCAAGTGGCTTGGACGACGAAACCCTCGGAGGCTGGGGTCTTGCATCCGTGCAACGGTCGATTCTCCAGGACATCGCGACACAAGCAACTCGGGACGCACATGGGGGCACACTGAAGCAACTATTCAACTTCAATTACGCGGATGGCGCCCGTATGCAGACGTGGGGAGGCATCGTCTCCTCTTCGGGAGTGAGTCGGTCAATCGAGGCGTGCCGCTTCGAGGACTTGGACTTCATTCGCCTCGGCGAAGACCCATGCCGCCTCGTGGTACCCGTCGTCACTGCCCGCGAGGCCGCCCTAATCGAAAGCCAACTTCCGGTCCAAGACGGCGCCGACCCCAAGGTCCCCGGCATGACTGCCGATGATGTTCGCGACTACATCAACGTGTATCGCTGGCACCGCTCCAATCCCGGAGTCGCGTAGTTTGGATCCAACAACGCGGAATGCACCCAACCGGGCATTTGCGCTGTCGGATGCGCCGATGGACAAGTAGGCCGAATCGTGACCACACCTCGATGGAGCTGAAGGACCGTCTACCAACCCGGCCTGCTGTGTTGCTTCGACTCGGGGCGTATGGCCGTTGAGCACGCTCACGAGGCCGGACCACCTGTAGCGACCCTCGGACAGCCCGTGAGGCGAATCAAGAATCTCCGAGGATCCTGCCTTGGCACGCGCGATCATGTGTCGCCACACCCGCACCCCTTTGAATCGGAGATGTCTGGCTGATGCCACAGTTCTGTGATGCCAGATCCTGAGGCGAGATCCGCCATACGGCTGCCCGGCGAGACTCGGTCGGCTTTCGTCACCCTCACCGAACACAGCGCGTCAGTGTCTGTAGCTGACTACGACCCCGACGGAATACAACTCGCCAAGTCCTGCGAGGACGTCACCGCACGCGTCTGGGACCCCGCCACCCACAAGACCACAACGAATCTCACCAGCGATGTCTCGGCGTTGGCCTACCACACTGACGGAGTTCGCGTCGCGACCACTACCGGGAATGCTGTCCACCTCTGGGACATCACCACGGGAGAGCCCACTCTCACCCTCATCAGGCACACCAACATAGTTGTCTCCGCGGCTTTCAGCCCCGACGGCGCACGACTAGCCACAGCCAGCGACGACCACACGGCCCGAATCTGGAACAGCAACAGCGGCGAGGCCATGCACATCTTCGGCGGGCTCGACACTTGAGGGTCGGCAGAGGCTTGCCACCCCAATCGAACCCAACTCACTACCGCCAGCTCCGACGGCACGGCGCGCCGGTCCCAGTATCGTTTTTTACTCAGGCGGACATCGGCAGCGAACCCGAATCCAGGGGAATCCACCGCGGGCTGCACGGGTGGTCGTCGTTCTCGATGTCAGCAAGCCCACCGCCGGGCCCGCTCATCAGTAGGTGCGGCCAGTCTCAGCAAGTCGAGCAGGCCGGCGTCCTTACCGCAGGCAGCCGCCAAGAGCCCGTCGAGTTGGTCACGAGACTCCGGTGGGAGGCGTCCGGATAGCCCCACGATCGCTTGATAGAGCCAACGAAGGGTTTGGCCCGTGGGCTGCTGCAGCTCGCGGGCGAGATGAGGGATCACGACTCCCGTCGTGAGCGGGAATATCGAGAGCGCATAGTCGGGCGCATCCTCGTATCCCGCATTGCCGCCCCACTGGCCCTTCCAGCCGACGCTGTCGTCGAAGAGCCGCTCACACAGCCATCTGCCGAAGCGGGACGCCTGCGCCGGCTCGCCCTGATTCAGCCGGGTGACCAACGTCTCCGCGGACCGAATCGCGTCCTTCCGCAGTCCAGAGTTCCAGGCGGCAAGGATGCCGCGCCACAGTGAGGTCAGATCGTCCGGCAGCGGCGGGGACTCCAGATCGGCGCTGTGCATGCGGTCAATCTATGCGGTTCCGGAATTCCGTGACGCTCCCCCGGCGAGTCTGGCCAATGCTCAGCCCTCACGCCATCACCGGAAAACGCGGAGCAGTTCACCAGCCTTGGTCAGGGTCGCCGATTTGCCCGGGCGCGCCGCGATCTCAGCCAGTCCGGGCCAGGCGGACGCCTCCCCCATCAGACCGCGATCGGCAGCTTCACGCAGGTAGGGCGCGTAGCACAGCGCCACATCCAGCGCGTTGCTCAGCCAGCGCGAAAGCGACCCTGTGCTGGCGCTCGCCAAGCGCACTGACTCAGTGAGACCACCTTTGCTGTGCAGATAGCCGTCCGGCGGGTTGAGATGCAGCCATCCAAAGCACGCGAGCTCGACGTGGTCCTGCTTGCTGCCGAAGGCTTGGGGCTCACGGTGCGCATGGAAACGGCACACCTACTTCCGCCAGTTGGCAGATGCCTTCCCCACCGAGTATCTGTGCACCTGACCTGCCTGACGCCCACAGCTCAGGTGGCCGCTGCAGCGATGACCTCCGCCAGGTCCTCCGGGCGACTCCACATGGGCCAATGGCCGGTTGGGAGATCGACGACGTCGAGGGAGTCAAGCTCTGCAACTTCGGCAAACATCGGGTGACCGGCCTGGGCCAGCTCCAACAACTGAGCACTCGGCAGCGAGCAGCACACCACCGTGGTCGGCACCTTTCGGCGGGCATCATTGGTGAGCTCCACACGTTGGCGCAGCACCGATGCAGGCTCGGGGACGGCCCGCTTGCGGAAACGCTCGAGCACCTCTGCGCTCAAGCCCTCGAGGCTGGCCTGCTGGGAGAGGACCTCGAAGGACGGCAGGGGTAGCTCATTGACCTCGGCAGGCAGGTCAGGCGCGAAGACGGTCCCGGACGCGACAGGACCGCTATCGACCCAGATCACCCGCGCCACGAGGTCCGGCTGCTGGTCGAGCACCAGACTCACCGCGCTATTGGCGCCGCTGTGGGCCACGATCACCACCGGTCGGCGCTCTTCGGCTGCGGCCCGGGAGATCGCCGCCGATTGATCATCGAGTGTCCGCGACGTGCGTCCTTGGTCGTCGCCGTCGAGCCCCGGAAGAGTCAGCGGGAGGGCTCGCCGTCCGGTGGCAGCGAGGTGTTCAGCCACCTCATCCCACGCCCACGCACCGAGCCAGTGGCCGGCGATCAAGATGATGGGAGGTTTGCTTGAGTCGTTCGTCATACAGCGATCCTCACCCGTCCGCCAGACAACGGCATGTCACTATTTATGTCATGAATTTGGATGAGTCGCCGACGTGAAGCGCACCGAACGGTTGCACGCTCTGACTGAGCTGCTGCGCCGCTCCAGCACCCGCGGATACACCGCAGAGCGACTCGCAGCAGAGTTCGGCGTCTCAGTACGAACGGTCAAGAGGGACCTCGCCGCCCTTGAGAACAGCGGCGCTCCGGTATGGTCACGCCCGGGTCCGGGTGGCGGATACGGTCTGGCCGCAGGCGCGAACCTTCCCCCGATCAGCCTGACTCCCGCCCAGGCCGTGGCCCTCCTCACTGCCGTCTCTGCTGCCCCCGATGCGCCCTTTTCCGACCTGGCCTCGGCCGGAGTCAAGAAGATCCTGGACGTCCTCGACCCGCAGACCCGCGCCAGAGCCGGTCAACTCGCCAGCCGCGTCTGGGTGAACACCTCGCCATCCCCCACTCGCGCCGTCAGATCGGCGTTGGAGCAGGCAATGGCCGAGCAGCGCGTTGTGCGCATCCGCTACGTCTCGGGTGCTGGCAGCGTGACCAGCCGCGACGTCGAGCCGATCTTTTTCGGCTCCACGGATGGTCGCTGGTATCTGATTGGTTGGTGTCGACTGCGCAATGCCGTCCGCTGGTTCAGTCTGAGCCGCGTCGAGCACGCGAGCGTGACCAAGATCCCCTGCGAGGGGCACAGCATTGCTGAGGTGGGCGCTCCTCCAGCGACCGCAAAGTCTGTGCAGAGCATCACCGAGTGAGAGTGCCGAGCTGGTGTCGCTGCTGCCCTCCTCGCTGCCGCCTTCACCACGACTTCTCAGCGACGATGGCTAGATTCGCCCAGCTCTCCGACGCGCGATCTCGATCACCGCGCTCTCGTTCACCTCACCCAGGCCGGACGCGATCAACTCGTCCAAGGTGTCTAGCGCGACCTCGCCGAAGGGTGCCGCCGCTCCCAGCTCCTCGGCCAGACTCATCGCGTAGGCGGCATCCTTGCGTCGTAGGCGCCCGGAGAAACTCACCGGATCAGGATGGTCACCGGCCACCATTCGCCGCGCATTGCGCACCACCTGCGGGCTGGCCGCCTGACCAGTCGCCAGCGCCTGTTCAACCTGCGCCAGGTCTAGACCGGCGCGCTCAGCCAGCGCCAAACCCTCAGCGACGCCGGCGATCTGAACCGCACCGATCAGGTTGACGATGAGCTTGTAGGCCGTGCCTGCACCCACCGGTCCGAAGTGGAGTAGGTCCGTGGCCAGCGGCTCCAACAATGGCCGGACGTCGTTCAGGTCGGCCGGGTCAGCGCCGACGAGCAGCGTGAGCCGACCGGCTGCAGCAGCCTCTGGAAGGCCAGTCACCGGGCTGTCCACATACCGCCACCCCCGCTGGCTCACGGCGGACGACAACTCAGCCACCCACGCCGACGACAGCGTCGAGCACTCAACGGCGAACGCGCCAACCGCCGGTTCACCAGCCATGACTCCGTCTGCTCCCAGCCATACCGCCCGGGACGCATCATCATCGCTGACCATCACGAACACCGCATCGACACCACTCACAGCCTCCGCTGCCGTCGAGGCGAACCGGGCACCCGCAGCGATCAGCGGCTCGGCAGCAGCCGCGGTTCGATTGGTCACCGTGACGTCGTGGCCAGCCGCCAGCAGCCGTCCGGCCATGCCCCGGCCCATCCGACCCAGCCCGACAAACGCGATTCTCGCCATGCCTGTGATCCTAGGTGGCGGCGCTCACTGAGCCGATGAGTATCTCTGTTCGGCACCCTCTCTGGCAAGACACCGACCTCACCACGCGATGGGCTCCCGATGTGCGTAGGCGAGCGCCGCCTTGGCAACCAACTCCCCCAGCGCCAGGCTGCGCCGACTCCCGTCACTGCCGTCGGTCACCTGAATCAGCCCCTCTGCTGCCTCACGATCCCCGATCACGGCAACCAGTGAGACTCGGCGCCGGCGGGCGTCGCGAATACGGGCACCCAGGCTGCCGTCGTGGTCGACTTCGGCGCGCAGCCCCGCGGCCCGCAGCGCATCGACCGAGGCACGAGCCGCCTCATCATGAGCGTCGCTCACGGGCAGCACGACCGCCTGCACCGGTGCCAGCCAGAACGGCAGTCGGCCCTGGTAGCGCTCCAGCAGCGCTGCGACGACCCGCTCCATTGATCCGACGGTGCCCCGATGGATCATCACCACGCGCTGACGCGATCCGTCGGCGGCCTGGTAGGTGAGGTCGAAGTTCTCCGGCTGGTTGAAATCGAGCTGGACGGTGGCGATGGTCTCCTCTTGGCCGCGCCCATCACGCACCTGCACATCCAGCTTCGGGCCGTAGAACGCCGCCTCACCCACCGCCTCGATCAACGCCAGGTCTTCGCCGGCCAGCACCTGCTCGGCGGCCGACCGCAACGCGTTTTGACTGGTCTGCCACTGTTCGTCCGACCCCAACCAGGAGCCTCCCTCGCCGCGCAGCGAGAGTCGAACGTAGTCCAACGGCAAACCCAGAATGCGCTGAGCACGAAGTGCTGACCGCAGTGCGCGCGCGACCTCGTCGGCCACCTGATCGGCCCGACAAAAGACGTGGGTGTCGTCCAGATTGATCTGCCGCACCCGCTGCAGACCCGACACCACCCCGGAGCGCTCAGCACGGAACATCGCCCCCAATTCGTTGAGCCGAATGGGAAGCTCCCGATAGGAATGCTGCCGCGAGGCGTAGACCAACGCATGGTGCGGGCAGTTGGCTGGACGCAGCACTACCTCGTCCTCACCGAGCTTCATCGGCGGGAACATGTCGGCGGCGAACTTGGTCCAATGCCCGGATCGTTCAAACAGCGCCCGCTTGCCGAGCACTGGGGTGTACACGTCGACGCAGCCGTCGTCGTGGGCGATGTCTTTGGCCAGACGCTGGAGCTCGTTGCGGATTGCAGCACCAGCCGGAAGCCACAGTGGCAGCCCCGAACCGGCTAGCGGGTCGGTGGCGAAGACATCGAGATCGTGATTCAGGTCACGGTGGTCAAGCGCCTCAGCGCTGGGGTCGTTCATGCGGATTCTCCCTTGTGGTGAACCCCAGGAGCTCACCAGGACGCATCGCCGAAACGACAAAAGCCCCGGATTGCTCCGGGGCCGATGATGAGTGCTGATTCAGGACAACACGAAGGCGCCGGGGCTATCCGGCGTCGTAGTGAACTGACGATTCGGCACCCAAAAACCATAGCGCACCAACAAGTTCCGCGTTGCTGTCACGTCGGTGGCAGCAGGACCGGCCGGTGAGCACCGACAACACCGTCGCCCCTGCCGGCGATGCTCATGGCCTCCAGGTGTCCACCGAATCCGAATCGTGCTGCAGCGAGGGGTGCTTGCTCTTCAGCTTGGCGATCTCACCCTGCGCCCGGACCACGGTCTTGAGAGCGACGTCCTTCTCGTAGGGCTCGACGTAGCGCTTGTACTTGGCGATGTGATCCCTGATCGCATCACGGTGACCAGCGATCTGCTTCTTCGCCGTTGCAGTGTTGTCTGTCATGCCAATTCTCCTTCGAACGGTTCGCCGTGCGCGTCGCACGCTACGGCCGCAAAGCCAGGCCCGGGCACGGGCTTGATGAGGTCAGGAACAGGTGCCGAACGAGGAACAAGCCTTGTGGTTGCCCTCTTTGCAGTGGGCGCACTTGTTTCCTTGTCCCCGGTCCTTTTCACAGGCGCAAGCCATGGAACTCACCTCCTTCCTGGTCGAAGTCGCAGGGGTGAAGTCATTCGGGTCGAGTACCCAACTCCTTGTGAGTGCAGCGCCCCTTGCAGGTCTGGCAGTACTGGATTCGGCATTCGTAGCGCTTGTAGTTGCCGTCGTATTTCTTGACGTCTTCGTAGGGCCACATGGCCACCTGGCAGTGCGGACAAGTCATACCCACAGCGTCGTCTCCTCATTCTTGGATGAGCCCCCGGCTCACCTCAGGTGTGTGCCTTTCACATAGCTAGCAGGCTGTCACCAGACACCCCAACAGTTCGTCCGAAGTTGGCTAGTTTCTGTCCGAAACGGGACCACTTGCGGTCCGTCACGTGCTCGCCGAGGATGGCATCGTGAACATCGGGGACGCCGTCGCGCAGGCGGACAAGCTATCAACCTCGGAGCTGCTGATCGCGGCTCAGCAGGAAGCCATCGAGGCAGGTCCCGACGATCCCGAACCTCACCTGGTGGCGCTGAACCAGCGCCCGACCCCGGAGGTGTTCGGCGCCGCAACAGAGTTGATTGCCGGCACTGATCCGGCCGAGCGAGTCTTCGGCATCCGCATCCTTCGCGAACTGGGCGAGGCGGACGACACAGGGCGTCGACCATTCAGTGACCAGGCTGTGCCGCTGCTGCGAGAGTTGCTGCGTCAAGAACGCGATGCCCGGGCACTGGCGTGGATCATCTCCGCCCTCAGCTACAACGCGGCCAGGGAGTCGTTGCCGGAGGTCCTCCGATTCGCCGAGCATTCAGATGCGGGTGTGCGCTTCGCCGTCGCCGCCGCGCTGCCGTCGCTGATGAACCCTGAGCAGGCCGAACCGGCGGCAGCCGCCGCGCTCCTGGCACTGTGCAAAGACGACAATCCCGAGACCCGCTACTACGCGCTGTACGCACTGCTCGACGAAGTCGCGGGGATTGATCCCGACCAGCTCGCCGTCACCCTCGGCGCTCTCCGGGACGATCCCGACGAGCAGGTCCGCGCCATGGCCCGCACCGGACGGGTCGACGCCTGAATAGCCCGGGGCACCCTCAACACTACGAACTCGGCGTTCATCGAGTTAGGCCGTGCTCGACGAGTCAATTGGGCCGCACCAAATCGTCGCCGATTTTGGGGCTCCAATTCTTGCGCTATTCCACTAGCGTGGAGCGCAGCCATTCATGCACGAGGGGAATTCATGTCCCGCTTGTCAGCAGTGATGTCAGGATTGGCCGCCATTGCGCTGGCCACCAGTAGCCTCGTAATGCCCGCGGCCACCCCGGCATCGGCAGCCCCCAGGGTGACCGTGAAACTGGCGCCGAGCAGGCCTATCTCGTCGGAACGATTCGTAGTCAGCGGGCGCCTACCGACCAGGGTTCGCCGTCCTGTCGTCCTCCAGCACCGGGTCTGCCGCCAGATCACCAAACACACCACGCGCTGCACCTGGAAACAGGTCGACCGCAGCCGAAGCGCCGCCACGGGCAGGTACGTGCTCACGTGGTCCACAAGTCGACACTCCGCGCGAGTGCGGGTGGCTGCCAAGGCGGTTCACATCGGCTCCCACCGCTATATCCGCCGGGTGTCGGCGGTGAAGAAGCTCTCAACGATCAGTCAGCGGGCCACCCTGGCCGTGGCAAGCACCATGAGTGCTGGACACAGCGTCCAAGCCACGCTCACCTTCCGTCCGGCCCGAGCCCGGCGCCCAACCCAAGTTCAGGCGTTGATCGCCGGAAAATGGACTGTCGTTGGGCGCGGTATCCAAAGCAAGACCGGTACATCGCTGGTCACAGTGACCGCACCCAGTGAGGGTAGCTATGCCTTTCGTGCGGTGACCTCCCCGTGGTACGGCGCTGCGGCATCGGTTTCCCCGACCGTCGCGGTCACCGTCGCAAGCAGCGAATACCCGTCGCAAGCCGATACCGGCGTGCCCGCTGGAACTACTCTGCGCGCGTCGGGGAGTCTGACGATCACGACACCGGGCACAGTGATCGATGGCTACGACATTGCCGGAACTGTCGCGGTGCGCGCCAACGATGTCACGATCCGCAACTCAAGAATCCGAGGAGCCGCGTGGTGGCTGGTTGAGGTGTCGGACGGCCTCACCGGAGTCACTATTGACCACTGCGAGCTAGACGGACGCGGCAGCAGCGGTCTCGAGAACTCCATGGGGGTGGCCGGCCCGGCGACGGTGCGCGGCTCCAACATCTACGCCGTCGAGAACGGCATCACCCCCGGATCGGGATCCGTGATCGAAGGCAACTACATTCATGACCTGCTGGCACCAGGCGACCCCCACTACGACGGCATCCAGATCGACGGCGGCCTTGCCAACATCGTCATCCAACACAACACGATCATCAACCCGCACGATCAGACCTCCGCGGTCATGATCGACAACTATTTCGGAGCCGTGGACAACATCACCGTGTCAGACAACTACCTCGCCGGAGGCGGCTACACCGTCTACTCCGATGGCCAGTTCCGATCAGATCCGATCACCAACGTGAGCTTCATCAACAACGCCATGCAGCGCGGACACTGGGGGTACGCCTCGATCGAGAACAACACCCCGGTGGACAGCGGCAACTTTGATGCAGCCACCAAAGCGGCAATCACCCTGTCCTGAGCCGCGCACGACCACACAAACCGTGCACCCGTAGCCACACGTGGTGGGTGAGGCCCCTTGACATCATCCGATACCTCAGCGACTATTGACTCAATAGTCATGGAGGTATCGAACATGTTGGCAGATCTCAACGCCCGCGCCAGCGCCTATGCCGCGCTCGGTGAGCCGTCCCGGTTGCAGATCATCGACCTGCTCGCCCACGGCGACCTGTCCTCCGGCGACCTCGCCACCCAGTTGGAGTTGCCCACCAACCTGATCGCCCACCACCTGCAAGTACTGCAACGAGCCGGCCTGATCAGTCGCCGCCGCTCCGATGGCGACGCCCGGCGCAGCTACATCACCCGCACCGAGGCGTGCAATCAACTACTCGGCAACTCCGAGTGGCCGCGCCCGGTGAAGGTCGCCTTCGTCTGCTCCCAGAACTCGGCGCGTTCACAACTGGCCGAGTCCTACTGGCGCACCATCAGCGACATTCCGGTCGTCTCGGCCGGCACCCACCCGGCCGACCGCGTCCACCCTCGCGCAGTCACCGTCGCCCGTCGGCACGAACTCGACCTCACCGGAGCCGTCCCCAAACTCGTTGACGACACCCTCGACGGCGATGAGTTGCTCATTGCCGTGTGTGACCGTGCCTACGAAGACCTCCACAGCGAACCGCTGCACTGGTCCATTCCTGACCCGGCTGATGCCGACACCGCGCGCGCCTTCGACGCCGCCTACGACGACATCACCAGCCGCATCGACCACCTCATCGCCAGCCTCGAAGGAGCATCATCATGACCCTGCAAACTCCAGCCATCCACACCTGGGAGAGCCTTCACGCCGACGAGCGGCTGGCCCTGAAGAAGGCCGCCGCCCAACTCGCCACCGAGTTCTCCGGCCTCTACGACACCGAGACCATTCAGCGATTCCTGGAAAGCTCCTACGACCAGTTCGCCGACCGCGCCACCGTCGTCCGATTCCTGCCATTACTCGCCGAACGCTTCGCCCGCCAGCGGCTCCAAGCCCTCGCCCGAGTAGAAGGACTTCACGCCGACGGCAAGCCTGTGGTGCTGTTCTTGTGCACCCACAATGCCGGGCGCTCCCAGATGGCACTCGGCTTCTTCGAAGCCCTCACCGGCGAAGCTGCCGTCGCCTGGTCGGGCGGCTCCACACCGGGACGCGAGGTGAACCCGGTCGCAGTCGCTGCGATGGCCGAGCGCGGCATCGACATCGCCCACGAGTTCCCCAAGCCGTGGACCGACGAGACCGTCCGCGCGGCCGATGTCGTCATCACCATGGGCTGCGGCGACGCCTGCCCTATCTTTCCGGGCAAGCGTTACGAGAACTGGGAGGTTGCCGACCCGGCCGGCCAGGACCTCGACACCGTCCGCGGCATTCGCGATGACCTCGAACGCCGTGTCCGCACGCTCATTTCCTCGCTGCCGGTGTGACCGACGACCTCACGCCTCACTCGGTGTCGAACACGTGCTCCACGCGCCGATCCGGAACGATCCACAGCGCAGCAACCCCCATCAGACAGCTGCCGGAGACGACCACCCCCACCTCACCGAAGAACGGTGCAACCGTCGCCACCACGTAGGCCACGATCGAGACCCGACCTTTGAGGTCGATCCCGGACGCCTGCGCAACTCGACTGTTTGCCTCATGAGCCCTGATCGTGACCTTCTGCAGAATCGTGTAGCCGACCGCCGCCATCAAGGCGACCGCACCATAGGCCGACATCGGCACCGCCGCGAAGTGGCTCTCACCGGCCCAGGCGGTGACGAATGGGAACAGCGACAGCCAGAACAGCAGGTGCATATTGGCCAGCAGCATCGACCCATTCACCCGCTCGACGAGCTGAAACAGGTGATGGTGGTTGTTCCAGTAGATGCCCACATACACGAAGCTGAGCACATAGCTGAGGAACTTCGGCCACAGCACGGCCAGATCGGTCCATGCATGGCCGTCGGGCACCCGCAACTCCAGCACCATGATGGTGATGATGATGGCGAGCACACCATCAGAGAACGCCTCAACCCGTGATCTGCGCATCGCGATACTCCTCGTAACCGGTCAGCTCATAGCGTGACGACGATCTTGCCGCGCACATGGCCGCCTTCAAGCTCGGCATAGGCAGCCATGGCTTGCTCGAAGGAATAGGTGCCGGCCACATTCACCCGCAATCTTCCGGCCGCAACCAGAGCGACGAGCTCGGCGAGATCGTCATGGTCGGGCCGCACCCACACGTAGTGGCCACCCAACGCGGCTGCGCGAGGATCAGCGATCGAAGCGACGCGTCCGCCGGGAATGAGCAGTGACGCGACGGAATCCATCGCCTCACCACCGACGTAGTCGAGGATGACGTCGAAACCCTCGGGCACCGCAGACCGCGCCTGTTCCATAAGCTGCTCGCCGTAGCTGATCGGCTCAGCTCCCAGCGAGCGCAGATAGTCGTGGCTGGACGCCGACCCGGTGCCGATCACTCGGGCGCCGGCGAGCACCGCCAACTGGGTCGCAAATGATCCCACCCCACCGCCGGCGGCGTGGATCAATACCGTCTGGCCAGCAGCTACGCCCACCCGACGGATGCTCTGCAGCGCAGTCAACCCCGCCAAGGGCAGAGCGGCGGCCTCCTCGAACGACACTTCGGACGGCTTGTGGGCCGCGGTGCGGACCGGCACTGAGATGAACTCGGCCAACGACCCGCCCCCGACCACATCCTTGCGGGCATAGGCCAGCACCTCGTCCCCGACGGCATATTCCGGAGTGTCGAGTCCGGTGGCCACCACCACACCGGCCACGTCCCAGCCGGGCACGACCGGGAACATGGTGTCCATCAGCGGGGCCAGGTGGCCCTCGCGGATCTTGTAATCGACCGGATTGAGGCCCGCGGCCACAACCTTCACCACCAGCGAGTCCGGGCCGGGATGAGGGTCGGCCACATCGCCGAACCGGAGTTGATCGCGATTCCCGAACCTGTCATAGAGCAGCGCTTTCACACCACTGGGAACTCCGCAGCGAGACACCCCTATTCCGCGACCGTCCGATCGGGAGTGTTTCTACCCGCACCATCTGTATATACTGACTATATACAGCAAGAACGGAGGTGTCGTGGAGATCGTGCTATCGACCTCGTCGGGGGTTCCCCTCTACGAGCAGATCGCCAGCCAGGTGCGCACCGCCATCCTGACCGGCCGACTACCCGAAGGGGCACCGCTGGTTTCACTGCGCCAACTGGCGCGCGAACTCCAGGTCAGCCTGATCACCACCACGCGCGCCTACAACGATCTGGCGGCCGAAGGGCTGATCGCCAACGTGCCCGGCAAAGGCAGCTACGTGCTGCCGATCGACCGCGCCGCCACGCAAGCCGCAGCGCGCGCTGCCGTCCGCGATCAACTCAGCCGGACGGCCACCACCGCACACACCGCCGGTCTGACCCTCACCGACGTCCGCACCCTTCTGGAAGAGGTTTGGAATGAACACCAGCGCGGATGACCGTCCGCTCACCACTCAACTGGCCCCCGACGCGATCAGCACCAGCGGGCTGGTTCGCGACTTCGGACGGTTCCGGCTCGGACCGCTCGACCTGACCATCCCGATTGGCTACGTCACCGGCCTGGTTGGCGCCAACGGTGCCGGCAAGACCACGCTGCTGAAGCTCCTACTGGGCCTCCAACATGCCGACTCCGGCAGCATGCTCCTGCTCGGCGAAACCGCGAGCGAAGCCAACCCGGCCGTTCGCGAAGACCTGGGCGTGGTCTTCGACGCACCCTTCGTGCTGCCCGACTGGACGGTCAGCAAGACCGGACGAGCCACCGCACCGTTCTACTCCCGCTGGGACGCCGACCTGTTCGGTGCGCTCGTCGAGCGCTTCCACCTGGCGCCAAAAGCCACCGTGAAGTCGCTGTCTCGCGGTGAAGGAACCAAGCTCATGCTCGCCCTCGCCCTGGCCCACCATCCACGCCTGTTGCTGCTGGACGAGCCGACCAGCGGACTCGACCCCGCTACTCGACGTGACCTGCTCGACCTGTTCGCCGAGTTCATGGCCGCCGACGAAAGCCACACGATCCTGTTCTCCACCCACATCACCTCTGACCTGGAGCGCATCGCCGACCACGTCCGGGTGCTGTCGCTGGGCCGCCTGGTCGAGGCCGGCACCGTCGATGACATCCTCGAACGCTACGCGGTCGTGCGCGGACCGCGCCGGGCGCTCACCGACCACAACCGCTCACTCATCCACGGCCTGCATGAACGCGCCGACATCTTCGACGGGCTCATCGAAGCCGCCGCCACCCACGGATTCGGCCCCGACGTGGTCATCGATACCGCCACCTTGGACGACATCGTGGTGCACCTCAGCACCGCCGAACAGGAGGTCCCGGCATGATCAACGCCGCACGATTCGCTCGCCTCGAACTCGCTTCGGCGCGAGTCAACGCCCGTCAGATGGTCATCTTGGCGGTGTTGATCGCCATGATGTCGTGGATTTCGGGCAACCAGGAACCACTGGCCTTTGCCGCGGTGGTGCCGCTGCTGCCGGTCTTCTTCGTGACGTACCCCTTCCTCGCCGACGAGCGCGGCCGCCACGACCTGCTCTATGCGACTCTGCCCATTCGGCGACGCACCGTGGTGTGGGGCCGCCACCTGTACTTCCTGGTGATGGAGTTCGCCGCACTGGTCGGTGCCCTCGCGATCGCCCGTGCCTTTGCCGTCACGACAGGCCGCCCACTCGAGCCCGGACTCGCGGTCTTGCTCGCTGTGGCCGCGACGACTGCGGCGAGTCTCGTCCTCACCGTTCAACTGCCCGTGCTGTTCGCGGTGGGCTTCACCAAGTCGCGCTGGATCGTGGTGCTCCCACTCATCATCTGCCTCACCCCGATGGTCCTTGCCCAGATTCCCGGGGTCGGCGTCCGGCTCGCCGACCTCTGGCCGGGGGCACTCACCCCCACCTGGTCACTCGCCGTCGGCGTGGGCCTGACTGCGGTGATCATCGCGTTGTGGACGACCTCCGCATTGATCTCGGTACGGCTCTACGCCAAGCGTCAGTTCTGAAATCCGACGACGGGCACACGGGGTGAGCTTCCTCAGGGAACCACCGGAAGCGTGATCACCTGCTCGGCACCGCCGGTCGCGAACCACACCACGTTCGCCGAGCTGCCGCCACCGAAGTTCGTCGAGGATCCCGCAATCGAGAACCGGATGCGATGACCCGGAGCGAACTCATGGACGAGTGCCGGCAGCTTCGCGGTGAACCGTTTCGACACGTCGGGAATCCGCACTGGTGCAATCTGCTGGCCGACAAGGGTGGTCAGTCCGTTGGGCGCGACATCGTAGATCTTGAAGAACAAGACGAGCTGACCGACGGCACCCCGGTGTTGTTCGGCGAGCGCCACCGGAGCGGAGACCTTCAGCCGCACGGTCGGCGAGCCGACCACGTCGACCTTCGACGTCAGAGGTGCGGTGGACCACGACAGCGCCGTGCCCGCAAGATCGTGCTGGTGGCTGGTGATCGGACCGGTAGGCGTGGTGGCTGCGGTCAAGTCCAGGGGGTCGGTGTTGGTGACGACCCCGAACTCCGGGGTGGACATGACCAGCAGGGCGTCCTTCACGTCCGCCGGATCGGTCTTCAGTCTTTCCAAGGTGGACGGGTAGTAGCTGACCGGCTCCCCCACCGGGAAGGTCGATGAGGTCGCGTAGGTCGTGCCCGGGGTGTCGGGAAGCCAGTTCTGCTGGTAGGCGAACAGCGGGCCGACATCGACGTTCTCCTTGCGCAGGTAGCGCGCGAACCAGTGAAACACCCGCTGGCTGACGTAGCTCGCCGGATCGGGATGGAGCGGGTTCAGATCATCGACCGAGCCGTTCGGATTGGTGTGGCCGGCACGCTGCCAGATCATCCGGGTGGGCACGTCGTTGGACTGCAACTGGCGAAACAGTGCGACGCCTTCGTTGAGGGTGAAGAAGGTGTCGTCCTGGCTTTGGATCACCAACGTCGGCGCATGGACCGATTCGATGTAGGTGGCCGGGGATACCCGTTCGGCTAGAGCCAGGTCGGCGGCACTGGGGTAACCCCGCACGAGACCGCGCGTGATCGTGGCGCAGACCCCGTCGGCGAGCTTCTCGCAGCCCGTGAGGTTGACGCTCTGGTCTCCGCCAGTACCGGTCAGCGACCCGACCAGACCGACACCGAGAGCCCAGTTGTGTTTGAACGCGCCCGGGGTGGAGCTGGAGACCCCGCTGGTGATCGCGGTGCTGTTCGGATACAAGGTGTATCTCAAGTCGTTGAAGGTCGAGATCGGCACGAGCGCGTCGATGCGGGGGTCGATCGACGCGGCTGCCAACTGAACCGCGCCACCGTAGGAGGCGCCGAACATGCCCACCCGCGGATCGTTGGCATGACCGCTGCCATCGTCGTGTTTCACGGCCTCCATGGCCGGTGCGGGCAGGTGGTGCTCGGCGTCGCGGTAGGCGATGCCTTCAGCACCGCCGAGGTAGCTCACCAGCTGGGAGGCTGCGGCACCGTCGATCGCCGGATCGTCCAGCGAGATCAGACACGATGATCCCCCGAATCCGAGGCCGGAGTACGCCAGCACCAGATAGCCCTCATCAACGAACATCTGAGCGAACTCCTTCAGGTCGCCCTTGCTCTGACCAAAGCCATGTGTCATCAGGACCGCCGGCACCCGGTGCGAGGAATCCGCACCCGCGGGCCGATAAACATCGCCGACGATGTCACAGTGCGTCGCACCATTGCTGCCCACAGCGACGGCGAAGTGCAGGGTTTCCACCGACGCCTCCGCTCCGATGGCCGTTGACGCCGGCGCGAACGGCACCATCGCCACCGCCACAATCATGACCATCGCCGCGCTCGTGCGACGCCGTACCGTTCGGGGCCGGCGAGCTTTCCGGGACACAGAATCAAACGAGAACATGCTGACTCCCCACTGAATCGAAGCAGTTCGATAAAAGAACTGCGACCACGCTAGCGGACCCATCGCGCCTTGCCAAGACCTCAGGGGAAAGCAAACCCGGCCCCTGCGCGCACGCAGGGGCCGGGAATCAGACCAGTCGACTCAGCTGCGCTGCAGTGCCGCAGTGAAGGCGCTGGCGTGCGAACTCTCCTGGCGTCCGGCCTTCCAGAACACGCGGGCCGCGGCATCATCTCCGACGGCGGAAGCCTGCTCCGCAAAGTCCGGGTACATGGTGGTGGCCTCATAGGTCTCACCGGCAATAGCCGTCTTCAGATTGGCCTCGTTGGTGCCCACCAGACCAGCCAACACGGCTTCACCAGCCAGGTGCTCGCGCAACTCCACCTGGGCGATGCCCCGGAAGAGCGCAGCGAGCTGGGGCAGCTCCGACTGCAGGGCATGGTCGGCGTAGAGGCGGTACTTGGCCTGCGCGAAGGCTTCGCCATGCATCGCGTCCTCCAGGTTGGTTTGAGTCTGACCCGAGCAGGCCGGGGAACTCGCGACGACGGTCACCGGATCCACCGTGGGCGCGGCGGGCACCGCCACACTCGAGTCCGTCAAGGACGCCAATGCCTGGGTGTAGGCGGCGGCATGAGCGGCCTCATCAGCGGCGATTTCGGTGAACAGTTCCGCCGCTGCCGTGCAGCCGTCCGCCGTGGCTTGAGCCGCGTACTCCGGATACATCGTGGTGGCCTCAAAGGTCTCGCCAGCGATGGCATCAGCCAGGTTGGACGCATCACTTCCGACCAGACCGGCGATCTCGGCCTCATCGGCGAAGTGTTCGGTCAGTTCGACCTTCGCAGTGCGGGTGAACAGTGCGGAGATCGATGGGCTGCCATTGCGGGCAGCTTCACCGGCGAAGGCGGTGTACTTCGCATAGGCGAAAGCCTCGCCGTGCATGGCAGTGAGGGCATTGGCCTTGGTGGAAGCAGCAACCTCCGTCGAGGGAAGGGGTGCGGCCGAGGCCGCAGCCGCGGGGGCACAGATGGCCGCAATCCCGATGAGAGTGGCGGTGACAGGTTTCCAGTGCAACATGGGGGTCTCCTCTGATTATTGGGTGGGTAGCCCAGCTCGACGTCCTCACCGGTGCCGCGCCATCACGGTTCAAAGGCCCGCGATAATCGGAATTCCGGGCGCACGGCGATCGGCAGGAACATCAGACTGTCTGGGCAGTGACCCTACCGATTTCCTGGCGCATTTCCAGGGGTCCCCACGTCGGCATCTGCGCTTGTACGCTCACGATGGGGTGGGAAATGAGAATACTCTCATAAATGTCGACTGCTCGGGGAGAGTAATTACCGACCTTTCATTTCTCATTCATCAGGAAAGCCTTTCCTAACCCGCCGGGCAGCTGCCACCATTGGCAGGCCTGGGTACACCCCGTAAGGTGTGCCTATTCCAGGAGGTGCTCTTGCTCGCATTCACTCGGTGGACTTCCCCACTGCTGGCCGTGGCCATGATCGGTATCGGTCTCGGCGCCGTCGCACCAGCGACCACGGCCCAAGCCGCCACCGCTGTGACGATGCATGTCTCGCCCCGTTCACCGATGCCGGGCGAGCGATTCACCGTGTCGGGACGGATCGGCACGAAGGTGGTGCGTCCGGTGAACCTGCAGCGCCGCTCCTGCACCCGCGTGAACGGACGCCTCAGCCGCTGCGTGTGGAAGAAGGCCGCGCGCGGGCACACCACCCCAACTGGTGCCTACACCTTGGCCGCATCGACCAAGAGCACCGCCTTGGTGCGGGTCGTCGCCAAGGCCGTCACGGTCGGCCACAGGCACTATCCGCGTCGAGTCTCGGCCACCACACGCATTCGCACTGTCTCCCAGCGCGCCTCCCTGTCGATGCCAGCTACGGCCACCGCGGGTCGCGCAGTCACGGCTACGGCCACCTTCACGCCGGCCCGCAATCATCGGCCCACCCAACTGCAGGCCCTGATCGGCGGCCAGTGGACTGTGCTCGGACGTGGCACCGAGACCGCGCAAGGCACCTCGAAGCTGTCGGTGACGCTGACCACTGCAGGAACTTTCCGGGTGCGCGCCGTCGCACTGGGCTGGCACGGCGCGAAGACCATCGCCTCAGCCACCGCCACCATCACCGTGCGTGCTGCCACGACAACCCCTGCCACCGATCTGTGCACCGGAGTTGGGATCACCGGCAAGGCGAAGGTCGCCTACACCAACCTGGCCAAACCCGCCGTCGGCCAGGCAGTGATCGATCCTGACTTCGGCACCACCATTCGCCGCGTCACCGATGTGGCGGCGCGCTGGCCCGATGCCAGCGTCGTGGTGCCCGCCTACCCGACGATTCCGGCGTGGAATGCCGACGAGAGCTACCTGCTGCTCTACGTCACCGAGTCCTCACAAGGGTGGGCGTTGTTCAACGGCAAGACCTACGCCTACATCAAGATGCTCGACATCAATCCCGCCGATGTCGAACAGTTCTACTGGAGCACCACCGATCCCGATCTGATCTACTACGTCGACCAGAACTCCTTCGTGCTCACCCGAATGCACGTCTCCACTGGGGTCAAAGATGCGATCCACGACTTCCGCACCGACATCACCTCCGGGGTACTGAAGTCGGTCTGCGCCGGGGCGGATCTAGTCAGCGGCGGCAGCGACCCGTTCTTCATGAGTACCGACAACGACCTCATCGGGTTGGGCTGTCGCGACACCAGTGGCGATGAGACCACCTACGAGGGCTTCAGCTACCGCATCTCCACCAACACCATTGGTCCCACCCAGCACTTGACGGCCGTGGTTGCCCAGGCCAGCCCTTCGGGCGCCTCGCGATTCCTAGCCGGACAGAGCTCCAGCACCGTGCTGGACGCGACCAGCAATACAGTGAAGCGAACCCTGGCTTGGAGCGGCGAAGAACACAGCGACATGCTGCGCAATGCCGCCGGCGATGACCTGGTTGCCGGCGTCCAGTACGACGGGCCCAGTGGCAGCGGCACCTTGATGGTGGCCAACCTGGACACCGGCGCAGTGTCCACAATCATCGGCGAATCCCAGGGAGATCCCTACCCGCCCACCGGAACCCTGGTGAGTGGCCGCGCGTATCGCAATCCCGGCTGGGTTGCCGTGGCGGCAACCGGCAACGGACTGGATTCGGTCAGCCCTGATCCGACCTATCTCGAACAAGAAGTGCTGTTGGCCAATGTCGACACCAAGCAGGTGTGCCGGGTGGCCCACCATCGCAGCTTCGGCTATGACGCGAATTCCTCCGATCAGAACTACTGGGCTCAGCCCAATGTGGTGATGAGCCCCAGCGGCACTCGGATTCTGTTCCCCAGCGATTGGTATGGCGGAGCGACCATCGACACCTATGTGATCGAGTTGCCCAGCTACGCTGGCTGAGAATCCCGCCAGGCCGAGATTGAGCCGGCAACAAGGAGATAACGGTGTCCCTGCGCGAAATCGAGTTTCTATCCAGCAACGGCCGCGACCTGATCCAAGGGTGGGTCTACACACCTGTGGGAGAACCGCGGGCGATCGTCCAGCTCATCCACGGGCTCGGTGAGCACTCTCGCCGCTATCTGCACCTGATTTCCGCCCTGGTGGACGCCGGGTTCGTCGTCGCAGCAGATGACCATGCCGGGCACGGACGCACCGCCATGCGCCAGGGCATTTGGGGAGATGCCGGCGAGAACGGGGCCCAGGTCGTCGTCGCCGACGAGCTGACCTTCCAGCAGCAGGTTCGGGAGGGCCTGCCGGTGCTGCCCTATGTCGTCTTCGGCCACAGTTGGGGTTCGATGATCGCCCGCGCCATGGCGTCCGACCCGAAGGCTCAGCTGTCAGGGCTGGCCCTGTGCGGGATCGCAGCCCAACTGCGCGGCATCGAGCAGACCATCGATCGAGCAGCGCTAGCCGATCTCGCGGCCGGTGCCATGGCTGCCGAACCCGCCCCGGCCGAACTGGTGGGCCAACTGTTCGATGGCTTCCTGGATCGCTGCGGGCCGAATCCGGGTCCGACCGACTGGGTCGCCCTGGACGCCGAGGTCGTTGCTGATCACGGCCGCGATGCGTTCAACAACTTCGGGGCGCCCTTGAGCGCTCGGTTCTTGCAGAGCTTCGTCGATCTGTACGACCAGGCGAACGCTGAGCAGTGGTACGCCACAATCCCCGCCAAATTGCCCGTATTGGTGCTCGCCGGCGATCAGGATCCGGTGTGCAACTACGGCGAAGGCGCTTACCACGTGGCGAATCGGCTGGTTGCCACCGGCCACGCCGACGTCCGCACCCGGGTGTTCACCGGGGTACGCCACGAGGTACACAACGAGCCGATCACGCGGGCCGAGACGGAGCAGGAGATCATCGAGTTCGCCCGGCGGGTCAGCCAGCCTGACTGACGGGCGCGCCTGTCACGCGGCGGCGGGATCGACGACCCGGACGCCTAGCGGGCGGCTTCGATACCGTTCAGCAGCATGTCCAGCCCGAACTCGAAAGAGTCTGCAAAGTCATACCCGGGCTGGAGCACGTGTTGGGTGGTGAACTCCACCAAGGTCGAGTAGGCACCTTCGGGGAATGCGCTGGCCATCTGATCGGCCAGTTCGGCTACCTCTGCGTTGCCGTCGAACGGCAGCGACGCCTCCTGCAGGGCGAAGCCATAGACGAACGCGTCAAGGAGGGCGTAGGCGTGCGCGACCAACGACCAGTCCAATCCACCGCGCCTCAGGCAGGCCAACACCGCATCGTGATGGGTCAAGGTGGCCGATCCGGGGCTGGTGCGCGATTCCATCAGCGGCGGAGCCCAAGGATGTTGGCGCAGCACGCGCCGCGCTGACAAGTAGCGGTGCCGGATCGCGTCACGCCAGGGCAGGTCCTGCGGCGGCAGTTCGATCTCGGAAAACACCTGGTCGACCAGGCCGTCCAGAATCGCCTCTTTACCTGCGACGTGGTGGTACAGGCTCATGGGTTTGGTCTGAAGCTCCGTGGCCAGCGCGCGGATGGTCAGGGCCTCGATGCCGCGGCGGTCAGCGAGCTCCATCGCGGCGTGAATCACTCGCTCGCGGGTCAGGGTTGGACGCTCGTTGGCTGCGCTCACTGTGCCTCCTCCAGTCTCGGGATGGGCAAGTCTGCGCCATTCCGTTGTTGGATCGTACTTAGTACGGTAGCGTTCTCACAAGTCAGTCGTACTTAGTACGAACAAACAACGCCCTGGAGAGAACGCCATGACCAGCACTCACCCTCAACCCGCAGCCAGCTCGGCCGCAGCGACTCCGACGCTCATGCGTGCCGTCGTCCAAGACCGCTACGGCAATGCAGACGCCCTGCACTTCGCCGACGTCGCCGTACCCACCCCGGGCCCCGGCGAGGTGCTTCTCGCCGTCCATGCCGCCGGGCTGAACCGCGGCACCTGGCATGTGATGACCGGACTGCCCTATGTGATGCGACTGATGGGCTTCGGCCTGCGCCGGCCGGCGCAGCGCATTCCTGGAGCCGACGTGGCCGGACGCATCATCGCCCTCGGCGAGGGAGTCGATGACCTCACTGTTGGCGACGAGGTGTTGGGAATCGCGGTCGGGGCGTTCGCGCCCTATGCGATCGCTCGCGCCGACAAACTGGTGCAGCGCCCCGCACAGTTGCCCGCCGAGAAGGCCGCAGCCGTTGCCATCTCCGGGATTACCGCCTATCAGGCCGTCCACGAGCAGGGACGGGTTGCGGCCGGCCAGCGCGTGCTGGTGCTCGGCGCCTCTGGCGGGGTGGGCGCCTGGGTGACCCAGCTCGCGCACGCTGCCGGCGCTCACGTGACCGGGGTCGCAAGTGCAGCCAAGGCTGATCTCGTTCTCGGGTTGGGTGCCGATCGGGTTCTGGATTATGCGACGACCGAGCCGACCGCCGGAACCGATCGCTACGACGTGATCATCGACATGGGAGGTCGACGCCCGCTGCGCAAGCTGCGACGCATCCTCACCAAGAACGGCACGCTGGTCATCGTCGGGGGTGAAGGTGGTGGCCCTATCGGCGGCGGATTCGGACGCCAACTACTGGCAGCCGCGCTCTCCACTGTGGTGTCCCAGCGACTCACGATGGTGATGGCGGCTGAGCATCGGGACGCGCTGGCACCAGTCGTTGCCGCTATCGCCGAAGGAACGATCACCCCGGCGGTGAGCTCGATCTACTCGCTGGATTCCGTCGCCGATGCCATGACTGACCTAGTCGGTGGCAAGGTGCGCGGAGCCGCGGTGCTACGAATCGGCGACGGCTCGTAGGTGGCTGGCAGCTCTGGTGGCGGGGTTGCGGAGTCCGCTCGGGAACGACCCGAAGCTACGCCGAGCAGCACGCCACTCATCACCAGGGCCAGGCCGACCGCCTGTGGCACGCCGAACACTTCACCGCCGAGCAGCACCCCGAGCAGCACGCCGGTAACCGGGTTGAGCAGACCAATGATGCCGACCGCAGCTCCAGACAGGCGCCGCAGCCCGGTGAACCACGCCGCATAGGCGATGGCGGTGGCGACCACGATCAGGTAGGCGAATCCAGCAATCGCGGGGCCATCGAGGGCGGGCGGCGGTCCTTCGACGATGATCGCCGCAGGCAGGACCACGAGCGAGCCAGCCACCAACTGCCACGACGCCATGGTCACCGGCGGGACTGCAGATCCCCACTTGGCCGTGAGCACGAAGCCCAGCGTCGAAGACAGCATGGCGACGATGGAGGCCACCACACCCCACGGATCGATCGGGCCAACACCGAAGCCCATCATGACCACGACACCAGCGATGCCGACAACGGCGCCCAACACCGCGGCCAACCGGGGCCGCTGGTGCAGAATCAGCCAGCTCAACACCAGCATGGCCGCCGCCGAGGTCGACATCAGGGTGGCCGCCAGACTCGAAGGGAGCCGTTGCGCCACCACATAGACCAGCACGTTCAACCCGCCCACACTGAGCAGCCCCAGCAGGAATGAACGCCACCACCACGATCCGGTGGGTAGCCGCCGCACCACCGCGAGCAACAACAGCCCGGCAGGCAGGCAGCGAATGACGCCGCCCCATAACGCGGTGTCTGGTGGCAGCAGGTGGCCCGTAACGAAGTAGGTGCTCCCCCAGGCGATCGGTGCGATTGCGGTGAGAGCGACCCAACGGCCCCATTTATCTTCCATGGAAGTTATATTACCTTCCTTGGAAGCTAATATCGAGTCATGACTCCTCCGCACTCTGACCACGTCGACTGGATCAGTGAACAATGGCGCCGCGAACGCCCCGACCTCGACACCTCACCGGTAGAGGTGATCGGACGGCTGCACCGGCTGGCGTTGGCGCTCACTGCAGAGATCGTCCCGGTATATGCCGAGTTCGGGCTCAGTGAACCGGAGTTCGATCTGCTGGCATCGCTGCGCAGATCCGGCGCACCCTACGAGCTACCCGCCGGCGAACTCTCGGACTACACGATGGTGACCACCGGGGGACTTTCGAAGCGCGTCGACCGCCTCGAAGCCCGCGGATTGGTCGAACGCATTGAGCCCGAGGATGATCGACGTCGGCGAATGATCCGACTCACCCCAGACGGCATTGCCCTCATCGACGCCGCCTTCACCGCCCACATGGCCAACGAACACCGACTGATCCAACAACTCGGCGCAGCCGATGCCACCGCCCTGGAGCCGATCCTTCGCCGATGGCTCGCCCTGCTCAGCCCCTGAAGGCTCGCCTGGCGAGGAGTCGGCGTCCTTGAGGGCGGTTACGCATCGAGCTCGACCGTCTCAATGCTGACTTCCGTGACGTCGTCCAGAGGAAGCGGCGCGAAGAGGTGGGGGTAGCCGTTCTCGACGACCACGGGAGTGGTGGGCGCAGGGTCCAGGCGCAGGAGTACCAGATCGGCGGCACCGAGATCTGCGTAGAACTTCTGGCGGGTGCGCTGGAGCTGATCGGCGAAAGAGAAGTGAACGAACCCTTCAGCGATGTAACCCACGCCTCGGGCCGACCAGGGGTAGGCGCCGGCCGTGAGCGCGTCGCGCCACACCTCGCGCGGCGTCCAGTGGTAGATCGGGCGGGTCAGCGGAATGCGCGGACCCAACAAGCCCAGTCCGACCAAGTCGGCTCGCAGCTTCTCGGCCGAGGTGAAGTGCAGTGCCTGCATCCCGAAGGTGATCGCAGCCTCGACATTCTCTGCAGTGTCATCAATGAACACGACCTCAGCAGGGTCTCGCTGACTGCGCTCACAGGCCAACTCGAAGATGCGCCGATCCGGTTTGACGACGCCCTCCCAACCGGAAACCACGATGTCGCTGAAGCGATTGAGAATGCCCCAGCGAGCACGGGTTCGGGTGAAGAGCTCGCCCGACCAGTTCGACAACGCCGATATCGGGACGCCGGCCTGCTGCAGTTCGGCCATGATCGCGCCGGTACCCGGAACCATCTCGGTGACGGTGTCATCGAAGTGGGCTCGAAACGCCTGCATCCGTGCTGCATCACCGGGGAATCGCGCGATCCAGGCGGCCTCGTTCTGCGTGAGGTCATCGAAGCGGTCGTTCTCCTTGTTCCACGGGTGGAACTCGACCCGCTCCATGAAAGCAGGAACCTCGGCAGCGTCCATCACGTGCTCGAACGCGCGCTCCGGAACCCAACGGAGAACCACTTGACCGAGGTCGAACATCACTGCTGAGGGCACCATTGCTCCATCTTCTCCCCACCCCGAAGAACTTCGCGAATCGCTCACCGCCCGCGGCGACCCAACATCTGCCGCGCCTGACTCCACGTCGTCGGAACATTGGCCCGGGTGAAGGCCCACTCCGGGTCGGTGATCATGCGCGCCCCAGCGAGTCCGACCACCATCGCCACCGCGGTCAGCAGGGTGGAGACTCCGTTCTGCATGGCCTGCACGACATCGGCTTGGTCGAAGTAGAGCAGGGTGCGCAGCGCCGAGGCACCCGGAATCGACACCAGCACCGTCGGTACGGTCATGATGATCTTCTCGGTGTTCAACAGCGTCGCGGCCAGCGCACACAGCAGGCCCATGATGAAGCAGCCCACGAAGGTGGCCACGTGTTCTTTCACCCCACTGTCGATCATGAGCAGCCGCGGAGTGTTTCCGATGATCGCCACCACCCCTGAGGCGAGCGCCGCCGGGAGTGGTGAGTTGAACATCATCGCCCAGCCGAACACGGCGAAGAAGCTGGCCGCCAGCAGTGCCGCCCACACCAGGGCCGGTGGGCCCTCGATGGCCGGAACAACATCCGGGGAGACCCCACTGAAGGCCGCCACGACTCCGGCTCCGATCGTGATGGCGAGCACCACCAGGGCCGCATAGGTGAGGCGAGGCACACCGGCCAGCAGGTCGATGCGAGCCAGGTCGAGACCGGCGGTGACCATCGGGAAGCCGGGAATCAAGAAGATCGCCGCGCAGATCAACCCCGCCGCCAGGCGAGGGCTCGACCCACCCAGAGCCAGATCCAGCAGAGTCGCGAACAACAGAAACAAGCCGGTCGCGGTCGCCGCAGAGACCAGCACTACCGCCAGGTGGTTGAGTTGCAGTCGACTGAGCCAGCGATTCAACCAGTACGCCAGCGCCGAGGCGGGCAGCACTGCCAGCACTTCACGCCAACCGCCGTTGGTGAGCACGGTCACCGAGGCGCAGGCCAGCGCCACCACAATTCCGAGCAGCCACGCCGGATACAACCGTGGCGTTGCCTCGATCGCGTCGAGACGGGCGTCCACTTCAGCGACTGTGGCCCGGTCGGGAAGCTGGGCCGCGAAGTCCTTGACCAACGCGATGCGGTGGGCATTCACGCCGGGAGCATCGATCTCGGCCACCTGAGTTCGGAAGATGCCGCGGCGCTGCACCGTGAGCACGATGTCGGTATAGGTCACCAGAGCCTTGATGTTCTCGATACCCACAGTGCTGGCCACCGAGCGCATCACTTCACGCACCCGCAGCCCCGAGGTGCCCGCGCCCAACATCATGATTCCGGCGCGCAGCACCACATCGGAGCGCCGGATCAAATGCTTGGGTTCCAGCGCATCCTCATGCTCATGCTCGGGAAACTCGGACCGCTCGTCCACACCGTCACGCTACGACACCTGCGCCCGGCGGCGTCGGACGATTCCCCCGCTGAGATCGGTGTCGACGCCGGGCCGACGAGTGCTGGCGGAATCTTCGGCGAGCGGCGGAGGTTGAAGGCAAGGGTGGATGCTCACTGTCCACCGACCTAGGGTGGAAGTCGTCACCCCACCACCTTCATCTCTCAGTAAGGCTCACCATGATCCAACGGACACTCGGTTCACGTACGGTCAGCGCCATCGGTCTCGGCGGTATGCCGATGTCGATCGAAGGTCGCCCCGACGAGGAACGCTCGATCGCCACGATCCACGCCGCGCTTGACGCGGGTGTGACGCTGATCGACACCGCCGACGCCTATCACCGCGATGCCGGCGAAGTCGGCCACAACGAGGAACTCATCGCCAAGGCACTGCGGCTGTATGGCGACACTGCCGACGTCCTGGTCGCCACCAAGGGCGGTCATCTGCGTCCCGGCGACGGAAGCTGGACTCAGAACGGACGTCCGGAGTACCTCAAGGAAGCCGCGAAGGCTTCGGCCAAACGCCTGGGCGTCGAAGCGATCGGGCTGTACCAGTTCCACCGCCCTGACCCGCAGGTTCCCTATGCCGAATCCGTCGGCGCGATCCGTGACCTGCTCGATGAGGGCGTCATTGAAATGGCCGGCATCTCGAATGCGTCCGTGGCACAGATCGATGAGGCCGTCGAGGTTCTCGACGGTCGTCTGGTGTCGGTACAGAACCAATTCTCGCCGAAGTTCCGCTCCAGCTTGGTCGAGTTGGAGCACTGCGCCAAACTCAGCATCGCCTTCCTCCCGTGGAGCCCGTTGGGTGGCATCCGCAACGCCCCCGAACTCGGCGATCGCCATGTGGCCTTCAACCAGATAGCCGACGCCCACGACGTCAGCCCCCAGCAGGTAGCCCTGGCCTGGGAGTTGGCCCTCGACCCCGTCGTCATCCCCATCCCCGGCGCATCCCGCCCAACCAGCATCCAGGATTCGGTGATGGCCGCCGACCTGCACCTCACCCCCGAAGAGATCGCCCTCCTCTCGCACCCCGAGTGACCTCAAGAGTGTGCTAGATCCTCCCCCATAGTCGGTGGAGGATCTAGCACCTAATCAAGGATCAGGATGCGCCGGGGTGGCCTAGTTGGCGCCAGGCTTCGTAGACCGCGATGGCGGCGGCGTTGGCTAGGTTGAGTGAGCGGAGGGCGGGGCGCATGGGAATGCGGACTTGGGCGGTGATGCGGGGGTCGGTCAGCACCTCTTCAGCCAGGCCGGTGGGTTCGGGGCCGAACAGCAGCACATCTCCGGGGCGGTACGCGATATCGGTGTAGAGCGTTTCGGCATGGGCGGTGAAGGCGAAGACCCTCGCCGGAAGCAGCGCGGCATAGGCGTCCTCCAGCGAGGCATGAACGTAGGTGGCCGACTTGTCGGCGTAATCCACCCCGGCTCGCCGCAGCTTGGCGTCATCCATGTCGAAGCCGAACGGTTTGGCCAGGTGCAATTCGGCTCCCGTGACTGCCGCCAGCCGCATCGTGGCACCAGTGTTGTTCGGGATCTGCGGCCAGCAGAACAGGATGCGTAGCGGGAGGGTCACCGTGCCATCTTGTCACCGGGGCGCTACATCACGGACACGATGGCCGACGTCACGTGGCGATCAGGTGAGCCGTTCGAAGACCATGGTGGCCTGGATTCGGTCTCCGCCGCCGATCCCAACGCTCCCCGAGGAGGCGGTGGTTATGGTGTGCAAGCGATAGCCGAGAACGGCCTGCCGATTGATGGCCTTCTCCAGCTCGGTCAGGTTCCCGGATCCAGTTCCCCAGAGTTTCTCTTTGAGGACGACCTGCAGCACCACATAGCTGGCTCCCTTCGGCGCCGGACGTGGTTGGCTGCCCGCTACAGCCTCGGCAGCAATGTGGTTCACCATCTGGCTGGGGGTACGCGGTGGCGCCGGCGGGGGTTGAACCTTGTCAGTCCATTGATTTCCGTCCCACCATCGTGTGGTTCCTGATCCATCGTTGTACCAACCCGCCTGCGTTCCGGCCATGGGTTCCCCTCCCAATACGTCACCTGTGACTAGCCCTGACCACCCTGCCCTAAGGGCCACTCCACCGCGACCCGGCTCGCCCACGATCGCGGCTTACCGTCAAACGGGTCGGTGAAGGCGAGGCTTCGGGCCACCAACTGCAGCGGGTGCTCGAAGTCGTCGCCCAACGAATCCTGCACCTGTGGATACAGCGGATCACCCACGATGGGCAGGCCCAGTCCGGCCAGATGCACCCGAAGCTGATGCGTCTTTCCGGTCACCGGCATCAGTCGGTAGCGGGCGAAATCACCGTGCACCTCGATCAGCTCGATCATGGTCTCGGCGTTGGGCTCACCGGCCACAACCTGCGCTTGCAGGCTGCCCCGCGGCTTCTCGATGCGGTTCTTCACCCGAAGGGGAAACTCGATGACCGGGTCGAACGGCGCCACGGCTTCGTAGACCTTCTGCACCTGCCCGCGCTGGAAGAGTTCGGCGTAGGCCGCCCGAAACTGCGGACGGGTCGTCAGCACCAACACCCCTGCGGTGAGTCGATCCAGCCGATGCGCCGGGGCGAGGTCGGGCAGACTCAACGATTCCCGAAGCCGCACCACCACGGTTTCGCGCACGTGCACCCCACGCGGGGTGGTGGCCAGAAAGTGCGGCTTGTCGACCACCACGATGCGCTCATCGGCGTAGAGCACCGCCACGTCGAAGGGCACGGACACCTCCGAGGCCAGTGGACGGTGGAACCACACGAAGGCATTCGGGCGAAACGGATCCTGCTCGCGCCAGGGCTGACCGTGTTGGTCGAAGAACTCACCGGCCTGCAGCATCTCGGCCACGGGGGCCACACCAGGCAGCCGCTCGCGGAGGAACTCGCCCATGGTCTGCCAGCGGCCGCGGTTGCTCGGCAGATTGTCCGGGGTCCGTACCCAGGCGGCGTCCAAGCCGTTGCGGCGCGGCAGAGGTGAGCGCGGCGGCATCAGGCCACGACTTCCGGCAGGCAGGTCACACCCAGCAGCGTACGACCGCCCAACCCTGGGACGATTGTGTAACAATGTTCCGATGCGTGCGATCTTCGCGGTGCTGGCAGCCGCCATCTGCTTCTCCACCACCGGGACCTCCCGGGCACTGGCGGACGTCGACGCCTCCCCCCTGGCCGTCGGGGCAGCACGCATCCTGATCGGCGGCGGACTGCTGGGCATCATCGCGCTGATGCAGCATCACCAGCGCCGACCTGCTCGTTCAGTGCAGACCGGGCGGCTGCCGGACTGGGCCCTGGTCAGCATCGGAGCGATAGGGGTGCTGGCCTATCAGCCGACCTTCTTCCTGGGCACCGAACTCAATGGCGTTGCGGTGGGCACCGTGCTGGCGCTGGGCTCAGCGCCGATCAGCGTGGGGCTGCTGGACGGTCTGCTGCATCGGCGATTGCCCTCACGGCGTTGGCTGGCCGCGACGGTGCTCGCCATCATCGGGGTCGCCTTGGTCTCCGGCCTCGCCGGCGGGCAGCTGAGTGGCCTGACCCCCTTGGGCATCGCAGCTTCGGTCGGTGCCGGCGCGTCCTATGCCGTCTATACCTTGGCCAGCAAAGAACTCCTCGCCCACCGCTGGCAGCCCACCGACGCCATGGGGGCGGTCTTCGGCACCGCAGCGGTGTTGAGCATTCCGGTCCTGTTGTTCGCCGGCACCGCCTGGCTGGCCACACCGGCCGGAGCAACGCTGGCGCTGTGGCTCGGGGTGATCACGACCACCATCGCCTACCTGCTGTTCGGCTGGGGCCTGGCTCACCTGAAGGCCACCACGGTCTCGACGCTGACTCTGGCCGAACCGGCATCGGCCACCGTGCTGGGCGTCGTCGTCTTGGGTGAGCAGCTCACCGCCGCGTCGATTCTGGGCATCCTCGCTATCGCCGTCGGGCTGACCGTACTGGCGCTCCCCGGAAGGAAGGAGCCCACCGATGTGCCCACGCCGGCGTGATCACGCCCCGGGACCGACTGCGACCTCCGAGGTCACCGAGAGACTGCGCACCACCATCCTGGACGGCGACCCGGCACCAGGAACCGCCTTGCGCGAAGAAGACCTGGCCGAGCGCTTCGCAGTCTCGCGTCACACCGTGCGCAGTGCCCTGGCCAGGCTGAGCGCGGAGCGGTTGGTTCAGTCGATCCCCTATCGCGGTTCGCGGGTAGCGCAACTCGATGTCGACGGTCTGCACGCCTTGCAGGATTTGCGGGGGGCTCTGGAGGGCGAAGCCGTTCGCTTGTTGCGGGAACGCCACGGCGAGCACTGGCCCGCTGCGGTGACGGCGCCGATCCAGGCGGCCCTGGCCACCCTCGACCACGTCGAACGCACCGCTGGCTGGGCCCAGACAACTCGAGCTCACTCCGGCTTTCACCAGGCTTTGGTCGCCGCCGCAGGGAGCGCCCGCATCACCGAGGCCTACTCCCAGCTCGATTCCGAGATTCTGCTGCTGCTCACTCACGTGCGGCCGGACTATCCCCCGGGCAGCCTGGCGCCGGAACACCGCACCTACCTGGACGCAGCGCAACACGACGGCGGACCGGCCGTCCGCGCCCATTTGGCGCACTCCACAGCACTCATCGAGGCATCGTTGCGGCAGCGCAACCGCCCGGCCTAGCCGCGACCCGGCAGGCTCAGCGCAGAGCCTTGCCCTTGCGGAACTCGATTTGGGCCACGATCTCCTCGCCTGATTGATCCAGGTTGGTGAGGATGTACGACCGTGGCTTGCGGTCTGGCGCGGCGAACACCACCGCGGGGATCATGCCGTAAGCGGTGCCGAGCGACACCGTCGTGGCGGACAGTGACCAGGTTTCGGCGGCACGCTTCACGGTGCCGGTGGCAGTGGCATCGCCAGAGAGCCACAGCTCGTCTCCGCGCACCCGGAACGCGACATCGGGCATCGGCAGCGGGGCGTTGTGTGCATCCTTCCTCACCAGCACCACCAGGACGGTGGCCACGCCGATCAGCAGAACGGCTATCAACCACGCTCCGAACTCCCCGGTACTCACCCCCATCAGGATCATCAGTGCAGCCACGGCCAGAGCCGCTGCGGTGGTCCAGGGCGACAGACGCACATACCGGGCGGTGCGCTCACGAAGTGCCAGAACCTTCCGCTTCGTCTCGGCATTGAAGCTCACCACGAAGTCTGCATCCACGCTTGGAGCCTAGCCAGAGCGCGCCACTCCAGGCGACCCCGAATCTCTTCTTTCTGGCTGAGGCCACCATGCCAACGAGGCGGCACCCCGCAGTCGGGAGGACGGCAAACTCCGCCACCACTAGGGTGTTCCCATGCCGGATGACGAAGCCACCGAAGACCTCACTCCGAAGTTCGATCCCACTCGGATCCGCCGCGTTGTGCTCATCGTGGCCGGGTTGAACTTCGCCTACTTCTTCGTGGAGTTCACCGTCGCCCTGTTCGCCGGCTCGGTGTCGCTGCTGGCCGACGGCGTGGACTTCTTGGAGGACACCGCGGTCAATCTGCTTATCTTCATCGCTCTGGGGTGGCAGCTGCGCAACCGGTCAATCATGGGAAAGGTGATGGCGCTGATCATTCTGGGTCCGGCACTGTTCGCCACCTGGGAGGCCGTCCAACGCTTCGTAACCCCACAGACCCCGCAGGTGTGGCCGGTGATCTGGGCGTCCCTGGGCGCGATCGTGATCAACGGCACCAGCGCCTTGTTGCTCACCACCGTCCGCAACCATGGCGGCTCACTGAGTCGGGCGGCGTTCCTGTCGGCCCGCAACGATGTGCTGATCAACACCGCCATCATCGCCATGGCGATCCTCACCGCCGTCACCGGCTCGGGCTGGCCGGATCTGATCCTGGGCTGCTTCATCATCGTGTTGGCGTTCCACGCCGCCAAAGAGGTCTGGGAGGTCAGCGAGGAAGAGCGTCTGGCCGCCAAGGTGCTGGCCGGCGAAGACATCGACTGACGCCACCCGGCTCAGGCGTGTTGCCACACCTTCACCGCAGACAGCACCAGGAGCACTGCCAACAGGGGCACCAGCACGAGGGACGGCACCACCCCCAGTAACAGCCCGCCCAGCAGCGCACCCAGGATCGACCCGACGGCCATCGCCGCCACAAAGCTCCGGTTCTCACCCAGCACAGCGAACGCTTGGTCACGGCTGTACCGCGCAAAGGCCACCAACATGGTGGGCAGTGACACCGCCAAGGACAGCGAGCCGGCGATCTTGATGTCGACACCGAAGAGCAGCACGATCGCCGGAATCAGCAGCTCTCCGCCGGCCACTCCCATGAGGGCGGCGACCACGCCGATCACGACTCCGGCGAGTACCCCCACCACAACCTGGACCACCCCGGACAGCCCCAGCGGCTCCACCCCACCGAGATGCGACCACACCAACAGCACCGCAATCGCGACCAGCAGCACCGACAGCAACCGATACAAGCTCCGCGACGCCAGCTTGGTCGCCCACGTCGCTCCGAGCCAGGCTCCGATGAGCGACCCCGCCAGCAGGTTCACCACGATCGGCCAGAAAGGTGCGATGGACGCGAACGAGACCCCCAGCAGCCGGGCAGGTAGTGCCGCGGCGACCAGAATGAGGCTGAGGGCCTTGTTCACGATCACCGCCTGAAGAGCGGCAAATCCGAAGATCGTCACCAGCAAGGGGAGCCGAAACTCCGCGCCACCGAGCCCGATCATGCCGCCCAGGACGCCGACCAGTGCGCCCAGCAGGCCGGCGAGCAGGAGTCGTCCGGGCTGTCGTGCGGCGTCGCGGGAACCGTCGGTCAACGTTCCGATGTCCGGTGGCAGAGGGCGCATGACAGGGACCCTAGAGCATCTCCACGGCGCTGAGCTGGACCACCTGCCTGAGCGTCACCGAGGATCACGGGAATCGCGATCTGGCCGGACGCCGTACCGAGCAACCGGGCTTCCAGCCCCCATTTGTTAAGACCTCCACCCCTTCAGTTACGACCTCATTACCCGCCCGGGACAAGGGCATCGGAGGCCGATGGCTGGTCTAGCGTCCAGCCATCGGTGCCGATTCTCTCGGTGCCGTTTGTTGTTTGGACTACTCACGGAGGAAGAGATGAGTACAACCGCCGAACAGGACCCCGTAGACACCACCGGTCCCGAGGTCTCGGTGTCAGGAGTCACCTATCAGCGGGCCGAGGCAGGCTACTTCGACAAGCGACAGTTGCAGCGCAGCGCCGGCGTTTGGGGGCTGTGGGGCATCGGCGTCGCAGCGGTCATCTCCGGCGACTTCTCCGGCTGGAACGCAGGTATCGCAGTGGCCGGCTGGGGCGGATTCCTGATCGCTGCCGGCATCGTCATCGCCATGTACATCGCCATGATCGAATCCATCTCGGAAATGTCCGCCGCGATGCCCCACACCGGTGGCGCCTACTCCTTCGCTCGGGCAGCCATGGGCCCCTGGGGCGGCTTCGTCACCGGGCTGGCAGAGACCATCGAGTACGTGATGACGACCGCTGTGGTGATCTACTTCTCCGCCCAGTACGCCGATGCGATCGTGGCCGAACTCGGTGGGCCCAGCTTGATCGATGCCGGCTTCGCCTGGGTGTGGTGGCTGGTGCTGTACGGGATCTTCGTGCTGTTGAACTCCGCCGGCGCCGAGTTGTCCTTCAAGTTCGCCGTCATCGTTTCGGTGATCTCGATCAGCATCCTGGCGCTGTTCGGCATCATGGCGCTCGCCGCGGGCGGCGTGAACTTCGCCAGCCTGTGGGATATCGCTCCTGAGGCCGGCAACTCGACATTCCTGCCGTTCGGTATCGCACCGATCCTGTTCGCGATGCCGTTCGCGATGTGGCTGTTCTTGGGCATCGAGGAACTCCCGCTAGCCGCCGAAGAGGCTCACAACCCTGAGCGCGACATCCCCAAGGCTGGACGCTGGGGCATGATCACGCTCATCGCGACCGCAGCGATCGTCGTCATCTTGAACCCGGCCGTCCTCGGGTCCACCGCTGCTGGTGCCAGCGGCGAGCCGCTGCTGGATGGTTTCAGCGCGATCATTCCAGGCAACATCGCCGCAATCCTCTCCGCGTTCGCGCTGGTCGGGCTGCTGGCCAGCGTCCAGGGCATCATGTTCGCCGCCGGACGCAACATGTACTCGCTGTCACGGGCCGGCTACTACCCCAAGTTCCTGTCGCTGACCGGCGCCCGCAAGACGCCCTACATCGCTCTGCTAGTGAGCGCGCTGATCGGCTTCCTGGCGCTGTTCATCGTGCAGTTCGGTGGCGAGACCGCCGGCTCGGTGGTACTGAACATGGCGGTGTGGGGCGCGGTGGTGGCCTACATCCTGCAGATGACCTCGTTCGTGCTGCTGCGCTACCGGTTCCCGCAGGCGTCGCGTCCGCACCGCAGTGCCTTTGGCATTCCCGGCGCGATCTTCGCCGGGGTACTGTCGGCGGCGATCTTCGTCGGTGTGCTGATGAACCCGGCCTACACCGCAGCCATCTACACCGTGGCCGGGCTGTACGTGCTCGCGTTGATCTACTTCGGAGTTGCCGGACGCAAGCGCCTGGTGCTCTCACCCGAAGAGGAGTACGCCATCACCGGTGGGCTGCTCGATGGCCCCAACCCGGACGATCTGGCCGAGCTGGACGGCCTGCACAAACCCGGCGAACTGCGCTGATTCCGTACGGGTGGGGGCCGGAACCGAGAGGCTTCGCCCCCCTCTCCGTACGCTGAGCCCGACAAAGGGCACACCCCAGGCTTCGAGAAGCTCAGCCGACGGTGGGTGACGAGCCGTCGAGGGCAGCCGGTTCGGCGGTGTCCTTCAGATCGACGCCGGAACGCCCCAGGGCCCGGGCGCCACGCACCAGCCGAGCCGCAGTTGCCGCTGCCGAGGCGTAGCTGAGCCCCTCCGGCGGATGAATGTTGGAGATGCAGTTGCGCTCGGCATCGTTTCGACCCGGCCGCGGGTTGTGGGTGAGGTAGATGCCGAGGCTATCGGCCACCGAAAGCCCGGGACGTTCTCCGATCAGCACCAGTACGGTGTCGACCCCCATCGCCTGACCGATCCAGTCGCCGATGGCCACTCGGGCCTGGGTGACGATCACCGGGGGCGCGATGGTGAACTCCGACAACTCCGTGACGAGCGCCTGCACCATGGCCACGGTGTGATCCGCGACCGCTTTGGACGACAACCCGTCGGCGATCACCAAAGCCACCTGGGCACCGTCGGTGGGCAGCGTGTCGAGGCCGACCGGTTCGCGTCCCAGATCAGGACGGCGCAGATAGCTGCTGCGATCGACAGCCTTGCTGGTCAGGACGACCGGCTCGCCCAGTCCGATTTCCGTCAGGCCGGGGAGCAATGCGGCGACATCCAGCGGCACATGAACCGCGTCGCGCGCGGCAGCCTGTGACGCCTGCAGATCGAGCACTGCGCTGGTGGGAAGCGACCTGCCGGCCCGACCCAGCCCGATCCGGGACTGGGTGGTAGCACGCAGCGGTGCCCACAGGTCGTGGGGTTCGGGAGTGACCGGAGTGCTCATCGGGTGCCTCCTGCCAACGCGGCGAGCCGGGATTGGCCCAGTTCGAGGCCGTGGATGCTGCCGTCGTCCAGGGCGATGCCTTGCTCGATCAGCCACTGCTCGAACTCCGGCGCGGCGCGGAGGCCCAGCACCTGCCGGGCGACCAGGGCGTCGTGGTAGGCCAGGCTCTGGTAGCCGAGCATCACATCGTCGGCACCGGGCACAGTGATCACGAAGTTCACCCCGGCCGCGGTCAGCAGCATGAGCAGGGTGTCCATATCGTCGAAGTCGGCTTCGGCGTGGTTGGTGTAGCAGACGTCGACACCCATCGGGACGCCGAGCAGTTTGCCGCAGAAGTGGTCCTCCAGCCCGGCGCGGATGATCTGCTTGCCGTCGTAGAGGTATTCCGGCCCGATGAAGCCGACCACCGTGTTGAGCAGCAGTGGTTTGAACTCCCGGGCCAGCCCGTAGGCGCGGGCCTCCAGGGTTTGCTGATCGACCGGACGTCCGCCAGTGCCGAGGTGGGCGTTGGCGCTCAGCGATGAGCCCTGCCCGGTTTCGAAGTACATGACGTTGTTGCCCACGGTGCCGCGGTTCAACGAAAGCCCGGCTTCGTAGCCTTCACGCAGCAGGTCGATGGTGACCCCGAAGGATCGGTTGGTGGCCTCGCTGCCGCCGATGGACTGGAACACCAAGTCGATCGGGACGCCGGCTTCGATGAGTCCGATGGTGGTGCTGATGTGAGCCAGCACACTGGACTGCATCGGGATGTTGTAGGCCCGGCGCAGCTCATCGAGCATGGACGCCAGGTCGGCGGTCACCTGGGGGGAATCCCCGGCCGGATTGATGCCCACGACGGCATCCCCGGCTCCCAGCAGCAGCCCGTCCAGGATGGCGGCGGCGACCCCGCGCAGATCATCGGTGGGGTGGTTGGGTTGCAGCCGGGTGGCCAGGCGTCCGGGCAGACCGATGGTGGTGCGGAAACCGGTGACCACGCTGCAGGCCTTCGCGACAGCGATGAGGTCCTGGTTGCGCATGATCTTGCTGACCGCGGCGACCATCTCTGGAGTAAGGCCCGGGGCAAGAGCGCTCAGCGTGACTGCTGCGTCCGGTGTGGCGGTGACCTCGAGCAGCCAGTCACGGAACCCTCCGACGGTCAGGTGGGCTACCGGGGCGAAGGCATTCACGGAGTGGGTGTCCATGATGAGCCGGGTGACCTCATCGGTCTCATAGGGAATGACGGCCTCGTTGAGGAAGGTGCTCAGCGGCACCTCGGCCAACGCCCACTGTGCGGCCGCACGCTCAGCCTCCGAGGTCGCCGCACAGCCGGCCAACTCGTCACCGGAGCGTCGCGGCGTGGCCTTGGCCATGAGGTCGACCAGCGATTCGAACTGGTAGGCATGCCCGTTGATGCTCTGCGTCGCGAACATGGCGCCCCTCCTGTCTTGAGGTGTCCCAGCTGTCTTGAGGTGTCCCAGCATGCTCGCCGATTGTTAGCGTCCAGTTACCGCGGCACCCGGCGGACGGTCCTACGATCGGGTCATGCTGGTACCCGAACAGGTCTCCCCGGAGTCGTATCTGGGGTTTTCTCCGGTCATTGACGGTGAGCATCCTGGGGTGGTGAGGCTCCACTCGCAGGTGGTAGCCGAGGCTGCGGGTGTCGTCGAGCACGCTCGGCTGATTTTCGGATTCGTGCGCGACCAAATACGACACTCCACCGGCGCCGGCGACCGTATCGTCACGCTGCGCGCCAGCGACGTGCTTTCCCACCGCACCGGCTTGTGTTACGCGAAGTCCCATCTCGCCGCAGCACTGCTACGACGCTCTGGCATTCCCACGGGGCTGTGCTATCAGCGGCTGCGTGCGGGTGAGGAGTTCTTCCTTCATGGCCTCATTGCGGTGCACTTGGAGGGCGCCTGGCATCGATTGGATGTGCGCGGCGAGAAGCCCGGCGTGCATGCTGAGTTCCGCCTCACCGGGGAAGCACTGCCCTTTCACCCGGACGCCGCAGCGGGCGAGGAGGACCTGCCCGAGCTGCTCATCGACCCGGCACCAGCTGTTGTCCGGTGCTTGAGTTCGGGCACTGACGCATCGAAGCTGCGGCTACCCGAAGCACTCCGCTGATGCGGCGCGTCAGAATGGGTTCCTGAACTCGGTGCCCGCTCGAACTCGTGCCCGAGTGGGCGCGGCAATCGGATCGATGATGGTCATCGATGTCATGACGGCGGGCCGGGAGGGGTCGGATCTCACTCCTGCGACTCGACCCCTGTCACTTCCCGCAGGAACCGCTCGTGGGGATCGATGGCCGACGAGATGCGGCCGGCGATGGCTGCAAGCTGACGGACCTGGGACTGGTTGAGCGGATCGAAGACGAGGCGGCGAACCTCCTCGACATGCCCTGGGGCGGTCGCTACCACCTTCTGCCAGCCCGCCTCGGTCAGTGAGGCCAGGGTGTAGCGACCATCGTCGGGGTCTGGCGAGCGCGTGATATAGCCACGCTTCTCCAACCGGGCGACCACTTGCGACAGTCGCGGCAGGGAGCCTTCGGTCAGTGCGGCGACCACGCTCATGCGTCGGGTGTGGTTCGGCCCTTCGGAGAGCATGGCCATCACGGAGTATTCGAAATAGCTGAGGTCGGCCTCGGCACGCAGCTGCGCGTCCAGTGCAGTGGGAAGCCGCATCACCACGGCCATCAGGGTCAACCAGGCCTGGCGCTCCTCGGCAGTGAGCCAGCGCGGTTCTGCGGGGTCGTCCATGGGGTCATGCTAGTGCTTCCCGGCCTCACTGGCGACGTGATACGCACAAGAGGTTACTTGCATCGTTAACTGTATGCTCGTAGCTTGGAGTTAACGCTTTAAGTAACCCGAGAAGGGATCACCATGTCAATCGCACTCTGGATTGTCGCCGGTCTGCTGGGTCTGGCTTTCATCGCCGCGGGACTGATGAAGCTCACCCAACCCACGGAGAAGCTGGCTGAACGAGGCCTGGCCTGGACCGAGGACTTCAGCCCCAGCCAGGTGAAAGGAATCGGGGCCGTGGAGTTGCTCGGCGGGCTTGGTGTGATCTTGCCCGGCCTCACCGGAATCGCACCGATCTTGGTGCCGACCGCAGCAACCGGCCTGGTCGCAGTCATGATCGGGGCCATCGCAGTCCATATTCGCCGTAAAGAGACCGCGGCGATTGCGCTACCTACAGTCCTGTTGCTGCTAGCAGCCTTTCTCGCGGTGGGTCGCTTCTGGCTGGCGCCGTTCGGAGCCTGACTTCACCACAGCGGCATGCGGGTGCGGTGCGCACGCCGCGACAATCACTGCGTTGGTGCGTCCCATGGTGGTGACGGTGGCGCAACGATTCAGCGCCAAAGCCGGACTTGAACCAATCCACGTAGCCACTGCGGCGGAGGTTTCGAGACGGCCCTACGGGCCTCCTCAACCAGCCGGAGACACTCCTGCTCTGCGTTCCTTCGCCGAGCGCGAGCCGCCCTCGTCCGGCTGAGGAACACCAACCCGGCACTCACTCCCCACGGCCGACCGAGGAACGCCAACCCCACACCCACCCCCGCAGCCGGCCAAGAAACCACAACCCCACACCCACCCCCGCAGCCGACCAAAGAGCACCAACCCAACACTCCCTCCCCGGCTGGTTGAGGAGCGCCAACCCCACACCCCCTCCCCGGCTGGTTGAGGAGCACCAACCCAACACCCCCTCCCCCGGCTGGTTGAGGAGCGGCAACGCCGCGTCTCGAAACCTGGTGAGACGACCGAGGAGTCCCCATCAGCCAGCTCGCAGGAGTGATCCGTCCGAGTCAGCCAGCGAACCCACGAACCCACGTGACCTGTCTCCATCGATGGGCCACGCCGGGCGGCGCCTCCCGGACGCTTAGGCTCGGGTCGTGACCTCCATCCACGTCTGCGCGGCGATCATCCTCGGCCCGGATGGCCGCCTGCTGATGGTGCGCAAGCGTGACACCTCCGCCTTTCTGCAGCCAGGCGGAAAGCCCGAACCCGGGGAGACCCCCGTCCAGACCATCGCCCGGGAGTTGGCCGAGGAGCTGCAACTTCGGATAGCCCCGGAACGCTTCGTCCCGCTGGGCCGTTTCGACGAGCAGGCCGCCAACGAACCCGGCTTCCAGGTGATCGCAGACGCCTTTGTGGTGTACCTCACCGCCGTCGAGGCAGCCTCAGCGACGGCATCGGCCGAAATCGCCGAGGCGCGCTGGCTCACCGCTACCGAAGCGCTCGAGGTGGATCTCGCGCCGCTGAGTCGTCACCATTTTCTGCCTTTGGTGATGTCTGGGACGCTGCCTTCGCGCTGAGTCGAGGACCGGCGACCGGCGACCGGCGACCGGCGACCGGCGAAAGAAGTTATCCACAGATTCACACAGGCGTTCGATTTTCTCAGTGCCGCGCCCGAGAATGGGGGTATGAACACAGACGCACTCCTCCCGGTCGGCGAGGTGCTGGCCGCGGTCGAGCGCCTGCTCGATCGGGTCGACCCCGCCCGGGCAGGCACCGACCCCGGAGTGCGTTTGGAGTGGGTTCGTGCGGCGCGCCGCATCCATGATCGGACGGGGGCACTTGCCACCACGCTGGTCGGCGAGGCCGAACAGGTCAAAGCGGCTGAACGTGCTGCCGGCACGCCACTGTCATCGTGGCTCAGCGGCCATGGGACCTTGTCTCGCAAAGAAGCCGGCGGGGTCATCGCGCAGGCCAGGTCACTGGCCAGCCATCCCGATGTGGGCCAGGCGGCCAGTGAGGGACGGTTGGGAATCAGCCAGACTCGCGCGATCACCAAGGTGTTGGACGGGCTGGGACCGCAGCTGGACGACACCCAGCAAGTGGCGGCCGAACAGGTCATGATCGATCTGGCCAAGACCCTGGATGCCGAGCAGTTGGCGCGCTCAGCCAAGAAGGTGCTGGCTGAGGTCGCGCCGGCCGACGCCGACGAGTTGCTGGAGACCAAGCTTCAGCGGGACGTCGAGGCGGCCCATCGGGCCCGCTCGCTGAGGTTCTGGTTCGAGGGCGCATCGGTGCGTTTTGATGGGTGCCTGCCACGGCTTGAGGCCGAGGCTTGGCTGGCACAACTGGATGCCCATGGCGAACTGCTTCGGCGCACCGCGGTGGAGGCCCGTGATCCACTGTTGGAGTTCACGACTTCCGAGCAGCGCCGCGCCGATTCGCTGATCGCCTTGATCCACGCGAGTGCCCACAGCGAGCCAGCCCCTGGGGTTGGTGCTGCCCGGGTGCTCGTCAAGCTCAGCTACAACGAACTTCTCGCAGACGCTGCCGGTGCCGGGTTGATTGGTGAGGGCCAGCATCTTTCGGCCGGCGAGTTGCGCCGAGTGTGCTGCGATGCCGAGCTCATCCCGGTGGTGCTGGGCGGGGCTTCGGAGGTGCTCGATGTCGGGCGCGGATCACGTTTGGTGACGCCGCCGATTCGCACAGCGTTGACTGCCCGCGACGAGGGCTGCGCCTTTCCCGGATGTCGAATGAGGCCCAACCGGTGCGAGGCGCATCACATTCAGCCCTGGTGGGCCGGCGGGGAAACTGCCTTGTCAAACCTGGTTTTGTTGTGCCATCACCACCACGGACTCGTCGAGCCGACCGAACATGGCCTGCGAGATCAGTGGCAGGTGGAGATCGCCGGCGACGGGCTGCCGCAGTTCATTCCACCGGCACGCCTGGATCCGACGCGAACGCCGCGGCGGCGGAAACCCACAGACAACCGTGCTGCGGATTCGGTGCGGGGTGGGCCGGTGCGAGGTGGGCCAGTGCGAAGTGGGCCAGTGCGGAGTGGGCCGGTGCGGAGTGGGCCGGTGCGGAGTCGTCCGGCACAGGGCAGGCCGGTGCAAGCCGTGCCAGCACGGGGCGGGTCGGTGCGGGGTGGACCGGTGCAAGCCGAGCCAACACGGGGCGGGTCGGTGCGGGGCGGGTCGGTGCGGGGTGGGTCGGTGCAAGCCGAGCCAACACGGAGCGGGTCGGTGCGGGATGGGCCAGCACGAGGCGGGTCAGTGCGGGATGGGCCAGCGAGTGAATGGATCTCGGATTCGTGGCTCGATGAATCGGGTCGCCAACGCGAAGAGCACACCAACTCGGGCCTGTCGAAGACGCACGCCGCCGCCCGTAACGAGAGGACTACCCGGGTGCGGCGCTGAAGACGGGTCATGCGCCCACGTCGGCGCCCGCGAACGGTGCTCGGCTATCAGTGGAGCGCAAGTCGCTGTTCGGTAAGCACCTCGCGAATGGCCTCTTGCTCGGCACGGCCCAAGCCGGGCTTGATCTCGATCTGATGGGTGAAGGAATCCACCGGCCGGGACGCATCACGCAGGTCGTAGTACTGACGCACCACTTCGTCGTAATCAGCCAGAGCGGCGTGCATGTTCTCGAAACGCGGATAGCTGTCGGTGGCGACGGTGAACTCCTGGGGCAGGCGCGGCTTCAACGTCGGATTCTGATCGGGATGGCCGACCAGCACCCCCAACAGCGGGAAGGTGCGCTCGGGCAGCTTGAGGGCCTCGATCACCAACCGCAGATCACCACCGATACTGCCCAAATACACCGTGCCCAGCTTCAGGCTCTCGGCGGCCACCACAAGGTTCTGCGCCGCGATCAAGGTGTCCTCGATTCCTTGCAGGAACAGCGCCGAGGATTCCAACACCGTGTTGTCGAGGCCAGCCTCAGCCCGAATCTGGGCGTTGCGATACAGATCCACCACGAAGATGAACAACTCACCGCGAGTGCCCCCCACGTAGGGCTGTCCGGAGGCCTGCCGGATCGCCTCACGGACGCTCGGGTCGGCGACCCGGATCACCGTCCGCTGCTGGTAGAAGCTGCTGGTGGGCGCCTGGGCGACTACGTCCATGAGAACGTCGATGACGTCGTCGGCCACCGGCTCGTCTGTGAAGGCCCGAATGCTGCGGTGGCTGCGCTGAATCCGAATGGTGTCGTTGACCACGATGCTCCTGAGCTTGGCGTCATTGAGGGCAGTGCCAGAGTAATTCACCCACAGCCGGCCCCGGCGCTACATCCGACGGCGTTGCACTCAGGTGAGTCGCGATGATCACCGAAACCACTAGCGGCAGGGGCGGGATAACCTGGCTCTGAAATCCACCGTCTGAGGAGTCAACCCATGCGCGGCACCCTGATGTACGCCCCTGGCGACGTGCGCGTCGTCGACCGCGAGATGCCCACCATCGTCGAACCCACCGACGCCATCCTGAAGGTGACCGCGGCGTGCGTGTGCGGCTCAGATCTGTGGCCTTACCGCGGTTTCGACCAGTTGACCCAGCCGCGCCCCATGGGTCACGAATATGTCGGCGTGGTCCACGAAGTCGGCTCGGCCGTGGCCACCGTGAAGCCCGGCGACTTCGTCATCGGCTCCTTCTACGCCTCCGACAACACCTGTGAGATCTGCCGTGCTGGCTATCAAACCCACTGCGTGCAGGCCCAGTACGCCGCCGCGACCGGCTCCCAATCCGAATACGTCCGCATCGCACTCGCCGACGGCACCCTGGTCGCAACCCCAGGCATGCCGGACCCGGAGTTGATCCCATCGCTACTGACCGCGTCCGATGTGTTCGGCACCGGCTGGTTCGGGGCCATCGCTGCTGAAGTCGCCCCCGGCAAGACGGTGGCCGTGGTCGGCGACGGAGCCGTCGGACTACTGGCGGTGCTGGCCGCCAAACAGCAAGGCGCCGAACGAATCATCGCAATGAGTCGCCACGCCGACCGGCAGGCGTTGGCCCGGGAGTTCGGCGCCACCGACATCGTCACCGAGCGCGGTGAGGAGGGCGCTGCCGCGATCAAGGAACTCACCAACGGGCTCGGCGCGCATTCGACCATTGAAGCCGTGGGCACCGATGAAGCCATGGCTCAAGCCATTGCCGCCACCCGCCACGGCGGCCACGTCGGTTTCGTCGGACTCTCCCATGATGTGAACATCTCCGGGATGACGATGTTCCGCACCGGGATCCATCTCCACGGTGGACCCGCCCCCGTGCGTCGCTTCCTGCCCGAACTGATCGACATGATCTGGACCAAGCAAATCAACCCTGGCAAGGTGTTCGACCTCACCCTGCCATTGGAGCAGGCCGCCGAGGCGTACGCCGCCATGGATACCCGTCGCGCCATCAAGGTGCTGCTGCAGCCGTAGCCCGCTCTCAGCGTCGGCTCGTCGAATCAGCCCGCGACGCAGTCGGCGAGCACGGCGTTCGTCATTTACCTCACCAGGTTTCGAGACGCGGCCACGCCGCTCCTCAACCAGCCGAACGAAGAACAACCACCACAACGAGTCGGCAACCCGCATGCCGCCTCCACCCCGGCTGGTTGAGGAGACCCGAAGGGCCGTCTCGAAACCTCCGCGCCGACACCGCAGACCAGGCCCGGCGGGGAAAGGCTTGCGTTCAGTGGGCGAAACCTGGGCTGGGGCGGCCCTCCTTAGGCATGGGGCTCTCCAAGTTGTCCAAGTAATTGACTGAGGCCTCAATCGCCTCGAGCAACTGGTCGGCCAGATCCAGCGAGAGTCCATCGCGGACGACGATGCGCATCACCGTCTGGTCGGCGAGATTGTCGGCCAACGGATAAGCCGGCACCATCCAACCCTTCTGACGCAACTGCCCCGACAAATCGTGAAGATCCCACTTGTCGGTGTAACCGTCCATCAGCCGCCAGGCGAACACCGGAATGTCGGTGCCATCAGAGAGCAACTCGAAGGTCGACATCGAACCGACTCCGTCCGAAAGGTACTTCGCCACGTCCTGACAGGCCTGCTGCACCTCGGTGTAGCCCTCCCGCCCCAATCGCAGGAAGTTGTAGTACTGCAGCAGCACCTGCGCACCAGGACGGGAGAAGTTGATCGCCAAGGTCGGCATTTCGCCACCCAGGTACGCCACCCGGAAGATCAGCTCATCGGGAACCATGTCGACGTGGCGCCACACCACCCAGCCGACACCGGGATACACCAAGCCGTACTTGTGCCCGCTGGCGTTGATCGACACCACTCGCGGCACCCGGAAATCCCACGCTAGTTCAGCCTGTAGGAACGGTGCCACGAACGCACCGGACGCCCCATCGACGTGAATCGGCACATCCACCCCGGAGGCAGCCTGAATGCGATCCAGGGCCGCCGCAATCTCAGTGACCGGCTCGTAGGCGCCGGTGTAGGTGACGCCCAGGATCGCCACCACACCGATGGTGTTCTCATCGACGTACTGATCCAAGTCGTGGCCGTCCAGCAGCGGATGCTCCTCAGTGACTGGGATGTAGCGCGGCTCCACCTCGAAATAGGCCGCAAACTTCTCCCAACACACCTGCACCGCCGAACTCATCACCAAATTCGGCTTGTCGTAGGGCTTACCCGCAGCCTTGCGGGCGCTCTGCCAGCGGCGCTTCATCGCCAGCCCGCCGAGCATGGCGGCCTCCGAAGAACCGATGGTGGACGTACCCAGCGCATCGTCGGGCGACGGCGCATTCCACAGATCGGCCAGGATCCGCCAACAGCGTTCCTCCACGGCCGCAGTGGAGGGGTATTCGTCCTTGTCGATGAGGTTCTTGTCGACGGTGTCGGAGTACAGCTGTTGGGCCTGCGGCTCCATCCAGGTACCTACGAAGGTCGCCAGGTTCAGCCGGGAGTTGCCGTCCAGCATCGCCTCGTCGTGAATGATCTGGTAGGCGGTCTCGGGTGCCATGCCTTGGTCGAACAAGGTGTTCGCCGGGCGGCTCAACGCCGCCGTCCTGCTGAACATCGGTCGCAACATCGAGTCTGAATCAGGGGTGTGATTGGAGGCCATGGATTCAGGCTAGCCGCGCCCCCGCCCCCTTGGTCGGTTTTTGGCGACTACGGCGTTGGGCCGTTCGGGGTAGAGACTAGTGGGGTGGATATCGAAATCAGCGCCGACGAAACCATGATCCGGCTGGGCCAACTACTCAAGTTCGCGAACGTGGTCACCGACGGCGCCGAGGCCAAAGCGCTCCTGGCCGACGGCGCGGTGCGCGTCGATGGCGAGACCGACACCCGGCGGGGACGCCAGGTCAGCGTCGGCTCAGTGGTGGAGGTCGATACCGCTGCCGGAACGGTGTCGCTGCACGTGGTTCACCCCACCGACTGAACACTCATAGCCATCGCTTGGCGTGCAGCAGACCGAGCAGATGATCAATCACCGCCACGTCCATGCGTAGCCCATTGTGCTCGTACTCACTGGTCACCCAGGTGCGGCAGTCCGGCAGCAAAGCGGCGGTTTCCATCGAGAACTGGTGCGGCACATAGGCATCGGCGTAATACACCGCCGCTGCCACCGGAACCTCAGCATGGGCGAGCGCGTCGGGGAAGTAGAGCTGGTTCCACTCGTGTTCGGCGATCAGGTCGGCGACTTCCGCGAAGGCCCGCAGCTCGGTGTCCTCACTGAAGACCGAACGGTGCAGATGCTCCCCGCCCAGCAAAGTCACGTCTTCCCGCACCCGATCGGGCATGGTGCGATCCGCCGACCAGCGTGTCGCCACCCCATCGGCATAGCTCGACTCATGCAGCACCGCATACAGCGGATTGCGCCCCTCGAACGGCATCGTGGACGCCAGGTCGTGCGCGAATGCCGACGACTCGTGGTTCAGTCCCAGCAGGTAGTGCAACGCCTCGGCGCCGCCTTGCATCCCCAGGCGGTGACCCACCGTCCGGAAGCGATCCGGGGAAACAACATCACCGTTGGGCAGTGTGATCGCACCGGCCGCACACAACGCGGTGAGCTCCCGCACCCGCTCACGGTCGCCGGGGAAACGTCGGTAGTAGTCCTCGGACTTGGCGATCATGATCTGCCAGGTGAGCGCGTACACATCGTCGATCGGACGCTGCACCGCCGTCAGTCCGCCGGTGATCAGCGCCCCAGCCAACGACTCCGGATGGGTGCTCAGGTAGTGCACGCTCGTGAAACCGCCGAAGGACTGCCCCAGCAGCGTCCAGGTCTTCGCGCCGAGCGCTTCGCGCACCAGCTCGGCGTCGTTGACGATCTCGTCGGCGCGCAGATGAGTGAGGTAGTCGGCTTGGGCGGCAACGCTGCGTCCGGCCAGGGCGCCAGTCGGCTGCGCCGTCAGCCCTGACTCGGTGGCGGACACCCGCACCCCGACCGGTGTGGAGCGTCCGGTGCCGCGCTGGTCGAGCATCACCACCTGGTAGTCGGCCAACACTCGAGGCAGCCACGGCGGGGTGGCCGGGACCAATCCGGGACGGGGCGCTTCGTGACCGGGTCCGCCTTGCAGGAACACCAGATAGGGCTTGTCGGTGCCGCCGTCGCCGGTGGCGATGCGGGCGAAGATCTCAATGCTCTCGCCAGTGGGATCGGCGTGATCCAAGGGCGCGTCGAGAGTGAGGGTGGTGAGGGTCAGACCAGGCAAGTATTCGGTTAACGTACGCACCGAGTCAGGCTATGCCCGATCGCGCCTCGTGGCGCAACAACGGCTCGATGGTCGATCTGTGGTCACATTCCCAGGAACTCGCGCCAGCGGGGTACTTCGCGACGGGCCTGCGCAGTTCCGACAGCGAAGGCGGCGGCAAGCTGGTTCACGTTCTTGGTGCCGTTCTCGATCACCATCCGATCAGGCACAAAAAGATAGGCCTGACCGGCGGCTTCCAGCTCGAACAGTTCGTTGCGGGTGCGGTTGTAGCGCAGATGCCGGGTCTGTACTGCTTCGGCGGCGGCCGGGTACTTGCGGAAGTAGGCGTCGAACAGCCAGGGCGCTTTGGTGGGGCCTTTCACATAGTCGCGTTCCTGGGTGAGCACCACGAAGAACTTGGTGAATCCGTCGGCCTTGGCCGCATCCAGGGGGATGCCGCCGGACTCGCCGAGGGCACCATCGACGTAGACATGGCCGTCCAGCGCCACCGGTGGCATCACCACCGGCATGGTGGACGAGGCGCGTACTCGCTTCATGACCGAGGTGAGGGTATCCAGGTCATCCTCGGTCCAATACAGGCTGCGTCCGGTATCGGCCTCGAAGGCGCCGACGCGACGTCGGGCTGGATTCGCCCGGAAGGTCTCGAAGTCGAACGGCAGCGCCTGGTCGGCGCCGGCAGTCCGCTCATAGATGTACTCGGCATTGAACATGCCTTTGCCGCGCAGGAACGTTCCCAGATTGCCGAAGTCGGGGTCAGCGGCGAACTCCACGAACGACTTCTTCGCCCGCACCGGGTCGCGGGACAGGTAGTTGACCAGGTTCGATGAACCCGCCGAGATGCCCGCCACCCAATCGAAGTAGATCTGTTCGGCCAACAACGTGCGCACCACCGCCGACGTGTAGGCCACCCGCATTCCGCCGCCTTCGAAGATCAGCGCAACATCCGACACATTGGTGGTCAAGGTGGTGGCCTCAGGCATACCGGCGTCCTCTCCTCGGGGTGTGGTTTGCACTCTAGCGACCGCACCGGGCCGCCCGATCTCTGCTCGCCTAGCTGCGAGCGCGCAGCCTCTCCAGTCGGAGCCGATGTTGGCCGTCGAAAATCCGTCGGAAGGCGAATTCCAGTGACAGGAGGCAGCCCATGGCGGTGCTGGCGGCGATCACGAACATGATCACGATCTGGTAGCGCACCGCACTTTCGGGGGAGGCACCGGCCAGGATCTGGCCGGTCATCATGCCGGGCAGGCTGACGATGCCCATCACGGCCATCGAGTTCAGGGTGGGGATCATGCCGGCCCGCAGCGCCTCCCGCAACGCGGGCAGCGCCGCCTCGCGGCGGGTGGCGCCGACGGCGAGCATGCCCTCGATCTGACCGCGGCCGGAATCCAGGTTGGCGATGAACCGATCCACCGATAGCGAAACGCCGGTCAGCGAGTTGCCCAGCACCATGCCCAGAATCGGCACCAGGTATTGCGGGGCATACCACGGCTGCACGAACAAGACGCCGTTCAGGACCAGACCCGACAACAGGAAGGAACTGACCAGGATCGAGACGAAGCTGTCCAGCAGCAGCTTGGGATAGAACCGCTTGGGACGCCGCGACGCCGCCTGGGCGGCCAGGAAGGTCATCACCAGCCCGATTCCGAGCACCAGCCAGGGGTTCTGCAGGGTGAAGACCCAGCCCAGGATCAGGCCCACCAGCAGCAGCTGCACCACCATCCGGACCCCCGCGATGAGGATGTCCTTGCCCAGCCCCAATCGCAGCCACAGCGACATAGCCAACGAGACCAGCAGTAGCCCGGCGGCCAGCGCCAGTTGCAGATTGCTGATCGGCACCGCGTTCATCGCTGGGCTCCGATCGTCAGGCTGGCGGTGCCCATCCGCTCACGTCCACCGGCATCGTGACCGACCCAGATCAGAGCGCGCTCCCCGGCATCGACCCAGTCGATGAGCACCTCTTCGGCTCGGCGAGCCACCGCTGCATCCAGCGCTGAGGTGACCTCATCCAGCAGCAGCACGGTGGGATCCAGCATCAAGGCCCGCGCCAGCAGCACCGACTGCAGTTCGCCACCGGACAGGTTCTCGGTCTCAGCGGCGAGCATCGCCGGATCGCGTCCCAGCACGGCCAGCAGGTTCTCGGCGGCATCGGTGGAGTACTCCCGATCGGCGTGGACCGCCAGCGCGAACGGAGCCTGCAGTGCGTCAGCCACCGAGCCGGACGCCAGCGCCGCAGTTTGCGGCACGTACATCACCTGCGCCCGATACTGCGGCATCGGCCACTCGGCTTGCGGCTGCCCGCGAAACTCGCAGCCGCCGTCGAACTCGTCCAATCCCGCGATGCCTCGCAGCAGCAGACTCTTGCCGGTGCCCGACGCGCCGGCCACCACCAGCCGGTCTCCGGCTGCCAGGTCGAAGCTCAGCTCAGTCCACAGGGTGCGATCCCCAACTCGGCGCGAAGCGTCCACCACTTTCAGCAGCACGCCTCAACCCTAAAGCCCCCGTCGGGCAGCCACGCGCTGCCACAACCGGCGAGATCGTCGGGGCGCCGACGGCGTCGGCGACTATTGACGGGGTATCTGGGGTGGGTCAGACTCTGGCAATGGACGTCGAACTGCGCGAGATCCACGATTTTCTGAGCAGTCACCCGCCCTACAGCTTGTTGCCGGCGAAGGTGCTGGATGACCTGGTGGGCCGCTTGCACCTGCGCTACTTCCGACGCGGCACCACCATCATCGAGTTGGGTGCGGCCAACAACTCCTTGTACATCCTTCGCTCCGGAGCAATCGACATCTATCGCGGCGGCAAGGACCTCGTCGAGCGAGCCGATCCGGGCAGCAGCTTCGGCACCTCCTCGGTGCGCAGCCGGCAACCGTCGGCCTACAAGATCGTCGCCATCGAGGACTCCCTGGTGCTGGTGATGCCCGGCGACGTCTTTCACCGGCTCCTCACCGGTGAGCCGGAGTTCGCCGAGTTCTTCGACACCGGCCAAAAGGACGTGATGAAGCGAGCCGTCGCCGAACTTCAAGGCGACTCCAGCGGACGCACCGTGCTCAAGACCCGCGTCGGCGACCTGGTCAAACGCGAGCCCATCACAGCCTCCCCGGATCTGACGATCCGGCAGGCGGCCAAGATCATGACCGAACACAAGGTGTCGGCGCTGCTCATCACCGAAGGGAATCGCATTCGCGGCATCCTCACCGACCGCGACCTGCGTTCCAAGGTGGTGGCCAGCAATGTGTCCCGCGAACAGCCGGTGACCACGATCATGACCACTGATCCGCTCACCATCGCTCCCACGGCATTGGCGGTGGAAGCCATGCTGGAGATGCTCGGCATCAATGTGCATCACCTTCCGGTTGTGGACGGCGACAAGCTGTTGGGCCTGGTGTCCTCCGGCGACCTGATGCGCCTGGAGACCGCCAACCCGGTGTTCCTCGTAGGCGACATCGCCAAACAGGCATCGCCCGAAGGCCTGGCCACGGTCACCGGACGCCTGCCGCTGCTGGTGGCGCAGTTGATCGAGCAGGACGCCAGCGCCGACGAGATCCATCGCCTGGTTACTGCGGTCAGCGACGCGATCAGTGATCGGCTGCTCAAACTGGCCGAAGCCGAACTGGGCCCTCCACCGGTGCCGTACGAATGGTTGGTGCTCGGCTCGCAGGGCCGCTACGAGCACGGACTGGGCAGCGACCAGGACCACGTGCTGCTGCTGGATGACGCCGCCACTGCCGAGGATGACGCGTATTTCGCCGCCCTGGCCGAATATGTCACCGCCGGCATGGAAACCTGCGGCTATCCGCGTTGCCCCGGGGAGGTGATGGCTACCAATCCGCGCTGGCGTCAGACCCTGAAGGCGTGGACTAGTGACTTCCATCGCTGGCTCACCGAACCGGAATCCGATGCGGTGCTGCATGCCCAGATCTTCTTCGACTTCCGGTGCATTCACGGCGGCGGCCAGCGTGCCGAGACGCTTCGCGACACCATCCGTTCGCTGGCGCCGCGCTCGCCACGATTCCTCGGACATTTGGCCACCGAGGCCGTCGAGCGACAGCCACCGATCGGCTTCTTCCGGGGTTTCGTGCTGGAACGCAGCGGCAGCCACCGGGCCACTCTCGATCTGAAATCGGGAGTGCATTGCGTCGTCGAGTTGGTGCGCGTGCTTTCCCTGGCCAACGGCATCACTGCGGTGAACACGATCGAGCGGCTGCGCGCCGCCAGCGCTGCGGGCGCATTCAGTGCCGATTCGGAGAATGCCCTGTTGGAGGCCTTCGAGTTCATCACCTACCTGCGGCTGCGTCACCAGGCCCAGCAGGCCGCCGCCGGCATCACGGCGGACAACTCGGTGAGCCCCGATGACCTGACCGCACTGGAGAAGAAGCATCTGCGCGATGCCTTCGGCATCATCCGGCGAGCCCAGCAGGGATTCGCGTACCGCTACCAGACCCATTTGATGTCGTAATGCTGTTCACCTCCCGAACCTGGCGACAGGTCACCTCCGAGTTGCCTGACGGCCCGGCGAAACGGTACGTGGTCGACCCGCAGCCGAGCATGAAGACTCCCATCGAAGACATCCGGCTACTGGCCACTGATCTGGAGACCACCGGGCTGGACCCGAGTCGCGATCAGATCTTGAGTATCGGTTTCGTGCCGGTCAACGGGCTGGAGGTCGATCTGTCGGGAGCCGGCCACCTCCTGGTGCGTCCGGACGGCGATGTGGGCGACAGTGCCACCGTCCACGGCATCACTGATGACGCGCTGGCCACCGCGCTGAGTCCTGGCGAGGCACTGGATGCGTTCTTCACCGCTGCCCACGGACGGGTACTGCTGGCCCACCATGCCGCCATCGAGGTGCGCTTCCTGGGTAACGCCTGCCAGCGCATCCATGGCTTCCGGCCACGGTTTCCGGTCGTGGACACCATGGCGCTGCAGTTCAAGCTGCTCAGTCAGGGCTTCGACGACGAGCCGCCCCCCGGAAGCCTGCGGCTCAACGCGGCGCGCAGTCAGTACGGGCTGCCGCGCTACGCCGCCCACAACGCGCTCACCGATGCCTTGGCCTGCGCAGAGCTGTATCTGGCGCAGGTTGCCGAGTTGCAGCCGTTAGGGGTTCGAACGCTGAAGCCGCTGCTGAAGTACTGAGCCGTTCACCGGCTACGGCAGCATCGCGATGAAGAGGGCCAATCCCAAGAAGATCGCCACGCCCACCACGTAGATCATTCTCGGCGACAGCGGCGTGCGTCCGGCACTTCGGGCGACAAACCGACTGCTCGCAGACGGGGGCGGAAAGGCAGCCGGCACACCTGCCGGCGGCTTCGGTGCCCGAGTCTTCGGCGGCGCTGGCTCAGCATCTGAGCGGCTTCGCTGCTGCGCTGGCTCAGCAGCCCGGACTGCTGGCGGTGACGGTGGCGCAACCGACGCAGGCTGGTCGAAGAGCCCGGGAAGATAGGCCTCCCAGGTCAGGCCAGGGTCCCGCTCCGCAGCTTGGTCCACGCCGCCATTGTGCGGGCATCGGGGCGGGGTTACCAGTCCCAGTCGGCTCAGCGGGTGAAGAACTCCGGATTGTCCTCGATGCGGCGCGGGCGTCCGGCATCGTCAACGGCGACATAGTGGAAAACACCGGAGGCCACGAAGGCCTGCTCTTCTTCGTAGCCGTGCACGACCGCGCGTGCCCAGACCTCGAGGGTGATCTCCATCGAGGTGCGACCCACCTTGGTCAGATCGGCATAGATGGAGACGGTCTGGCCGACCGACACCGGACGGTGAAACACCACATCGTCGACCGAAACGGTGGCCGAACGACCCTTGGCCACTTCGCCGGCCATCAGACCCGCGGCGATGTCCATCTGCGACATCAGCCAGCCACCGAACACGTCACCCCACGGGTTGGTGTCAGCCGGCATGGCCAGGGTCCGCAGCACCAACATGCCTCGCGGGTCCCGCCCGGCCGGTAAGCCCGCCGGCGAGATCGGTGCATCACTCATGAGTTCTCCTTTGTCGACCGCGACCCTACCGGGGCGATGTTCGCCATCGTTTGAACATCGGATCGGCACCGTTTACTCCAGGCAGGTATTGTGCCGAGGAACCTTCAGAGTCCGGGCCTCACCCGTTCGGATTGCGCACCCTCACGATTTCGACACCCACGTTTGCTCCACAAACCGGGGAAGGTCCGCATGAGTCGAAGACATCGCTTCATCGCCGTGATCGTCCTGATCGCGCTGTGGCTGACGCTGCTGCCGTCACCGACGGCACAGGCGGCGAACCCGCTGACGACGATCAGCCTGTCCGGCCTTCGTACCCGGCTGCTCTATCTGCATGAGACCGGCCGAAAGGTCGAAGTCGACCTGGCTCTCAAACAGCTGAAGTCACGGTCGGCCTTCGAGGCCAAGCTGTGGAGATCGTTCCTGCGCGACTGGGATCAGGCACTGTCGGCCCAACGATTCAGTTACGCCGCGCCGCACGGGCTGCCCAGGAGTGGGCATGCCTTCGTGGTACTCGGTTCGGGCAACTCCGCCGAACTCACCAGCCGCGCAGCGCTGGCCCAAAAGGCCTTGACTGCCTACCCCACCTCGATGGCGGTGCTGTCGGGCGGAAAAGCCACCGACACCAAAGACAGCGAAGCCGCCCGACTGCGAAAGAAGCTGGTGGCCGCCGGGATCGACCCGTCCCGACTGCTGCTGGAAGAGAAGTCCTCCAGCACAGTCGGCAATGCGGTGTACTCGGTGGCGGTGATGAAGGCCCACCGAATCAGCAGCTACACGCTGATCTCGGACGCCTCCCACCTGCGTCGGGCTCGAGTGCTGTTCGAGGCTGCCGAACTCCGGGATCAGTACGGCTCGAAGAAGCTGCTGGAGTTGCGCCAATTGGGCAATGTGGCTGTGCCGGATACCGAGGTCAGCAATCCCGCCAGTGTCGCCACCGCCTCCTACATCACCTCGAACGCGGCCTCGGTGCTGAAGTTGTACGACCGCTATGTCGATCTGTGCAGCTCGCCGCCGGCGCGAGCAAAACTGACCGGACTGACCGCGCATCCCCAACGCAAATCCTGGCCCGTCGGTAGCAGGCTGGACCGCAGCCGCCTTTCCGCCACGGCCCGCTTCAATCAAGGCACGTTGGGCGTCGCCGACAAGGTGACGGTGACCGGATTCAAGACTCGCAGCACCGGAACCCGACACATCACCGTCACCTACCGCTATCGGTCGGTGACCAAGAAGGCTCGCTTCACCATCTCGGTGGTGCGGGCCCGAACCAAGGCCGCACTCCAGCCATCGGCCACCAAGGCCCTGCGCAGAAGCACTCGAATCCTGCTGACTGCCCGCTTCAAGACCGCCACCGGAGTACGCCCCACCGGCCGCGTGCAGTTCCTCCTGAATGGTGAACCGATCAAGACCAAGAACCTCCGCAAGGCCGATCGCGGGCTGGTCCGGTACCGCTTCCCGAAGCTGAGCCGGCTGGGCAAAAACCGGCTGACCGTCGTGTACACCGGCAACTCCAAGGTCACACCGGTGACCCGGACGGCGACGATTCGAGTCGTGCGGCACTGATGTCGCGCCGGCAGCTGTGACATGCTGCTCTGCGAGATTCGAAGGAGACCGATGAAACTGCTGTTCCTGGGTGCCGGAGCCATCGGCACATATGTCGGGGGTTCGCTGGCCGCTGCGGGGCACCGGGTCAGTTTCACCGAGCAGCCCCACACCGCCGAGGTCATTGCCGCCGACGGCCTTCGCCTGACCCGCTCCGGACGCACCGAGGCCGTCCGCGACGTTCAGATCTACACCGCGGCCGCCGACGCACTCGCCGCTGACGATCACGACGCTGTGGTTGTAGCGCTGAAGTCGTTCGACACCGAAGCTGCCGTGCGCGGACTGATTGAGACAGGCCTGCCGCTACCGCCAGTGCTGAGCTTGCAGAATGGGGTGGCCAACGAACCCCTGATCGGCGACCTCCTGGGACCCGAGCAGGTCGTCACCGGCACCGTGACCACCGCCGTCAGCAAGCCCGGTGTGGGCCAGGTCGTCGAGGAGAAGCTGCGAGGTATCGGCATCGCACTGAACCATCCGCTGGGTGAGCGGTTGGTGGCGGCCCTCAACTCTGCCGGGCTGCAGGCCCAAGGCTTCCCCGAACCGCGCGCCATGAAATGGTCGAAGCTGCTGACCAACCTCACCGGCAACGCCACCTCCGCGATTCTGGACGAACCGGTCTCGACCCTGTTCGCCGACCCGATCAGCTACGACCTGGAGATTCGCGTGCTGCGCGAATGCCTGGCCGTGATGGCGGGACTGGGCCTGGCTCCGGTCGACCTGCCGGGTACCCCGGTGCGGGCCTTGGCGCTGGCCGCGAGGCGACTACCGCGATTCTTGGCTCAACCGGCGCTCACCAAAGCCCTCGGCAGTGGCCGCGGCGACAAGATGCCGTCCTTCCACATCGACCTGCATTCGGGTCGCGGCCGCACCGAAGTCAGCTTCCTCAACGGCGCCGTGGCCCACTACGGCGCGCAGGTGGGGGTGGCCACCCCGGTGAACGCCGGGTTGACCCGCATTCTGGAGGCGCTCAGCGGTGGCGAGATGTCGCTGGACACCTATCGTCACGACCCGAAAGCTCTGGCCGACGCTCTGCTGGGAACCGCCTGAGCACATCGCCGCCACCCAGCGGGGCGGGTTCGGTCTGAGTGGTTGACCGCTTGCACCTTCCCGGCGCCACGACGCGCGGGTTAGTGTGAAGCTCCGCCTGCCCGCCGAGCTGGAGAGGGTGCGTCTATGCATCGCAGGACTCTGATCGCGACCCTGGCCTTCATCGTCATGGCCGGCTTGTGGCTGGTTCCGCAGCCGGCCGAGGCCGCCTCCCGACCATCGATCAGCTCGCTCAGTCGGACGACGGCCGCCGTCGCCGGCGGCACCACCATCACGATCCACGGCAAGCGGCTGCACCTGGTGAAAGCGGTCTACTTCGGCGGCGCCAAGACCACCAAGATCAAACACGTCTCCCGCACCACCATCGTGGTCACCGCACCGCGCCACGCCAAAGGCACTGTGCGCATCTCGATGCGCACCTCAAGCGGCAAGTACCGCACCAAGCGCACCATCCGCTACAAGGCGTCTCCCACCACCGCCAACTCCCACGAGGCCGAGGTCCTGCGGCTGACGAATCAGGCCCGGGCCAAGGCCCGAAGCTGCGACGGCAAGACCACCTTGCCTGCCGTCGGGCCACTCACCTGGAACGGCAGCCTCGGCTACGCGGCTCGAGCCCACAGTCGCGACATGGCTCGGCGCAGCTACTTCTCCCACACCAGCAAGGACGGCACCAGCTTCGCCACCCGCATCTCGCAAACCGGCTATCGCTGGCAAGCCATCGGCGAGAACATCGCTGCGGGCTACCCGTCCGCGTCCGATGTCGTGAAGGGTTGGCTCGGTAGTCCGGGCCATTGCGAGAACATCATGTCGGCCAGCTACACCCAGCTGGGCGTGGGCTACGCCACCGGCGGCCCCTACGGCACGTACTGGACGCAGGATTTCGGACGCCCCTGACCGCCGACCCGGAGCGCTCAGGCGTGTCGGACCAGTCCCGACTCGTAGGCGAACAGCACCAATCCGACCCGGTCACGGCACTGCAGCTTCGCCAGTAGCCGCCCGATGTGGGTCTTCACGGTGCCCTCTGCCATATACAGCTTGGTGCCGATCTCAGCATTGGTGGCTCCGGCGGCGATCTCGACCAGCACCTCACGCTCGCGCTCGGTGAGCATGTCCAGCCGGGGATCCTCCCCCTCAGGATTTGTCGGCAGCGTCGGCACGACGTGGTCGAGCAGGCGCCGCGTCGCCGATGGTGCGATCACCGACTCGCCGTCGGCCACGGTGCGGATCGCATTCAACAGATCATCGGGCCGGGCGTCTTTGAGCATGAAGCCGGACGCACCGGCCTTCAGCGCCGAGAACACGTACTCGTCCAGGTCGAAGGTCGTCAGCACCAGCACCCGGGTCGGAACCCCGGCCGCCACGATCTGCCGCGTCGCCTCCACGCCGTCCATCACCGGCATCCGGATGTCCATGAGAACCACGTCGGTCGGAATGCGCGTCACTTGATCCACGGTGTCCGCACCGTCTGCGGCCTCGCCGACCACCTGAAGATCGTCTTCGGCCTCGATCAGCATGCGAAAACCACTGCGCACCAGCGCCTGGTCATCGGCCAGGAACACTCGGGTGGCATTCATAGATCTCTTCCTTTCACTGACCGGCCCGCAGCGGCAGTACTGCGGTGACCTGGAAACCGCCGCTCGGTCGGGAGCGGGTGAGCAGGCGCCCACCCATCGAGGTCACACGTTCATTCATGCCGCGCAATCCGTGCCCCGGAGAGGTGGACTCCTCACTGCCGGTGCCGGCTCCATTGTCGAGAACATCAATGCTGATGTCGCGCATTCCGTAGGTGATGGTGACCTGTGCGGTGGCTTCGGGTCCGGCATGCTTCAAGAAGTTCGTCAGGGCTTCCTGCACCACCCGATACACCGTCAGGGCCAGCGCCGCCGGAACCTTCGGCGGCTGTCCCCGCACGTCCAAGGTGGCCCGGTCCGAGGCGCGCTCCACCAATTCGGCAATGTCGTTCAAGGTGGGTGCCGGTGCGAAATCGACCTGCTCGGATTTCGGCTCGTCGCGCAGCACCCCGACGATGCGACGCATCTCGCTGAGTGCCTCACGTCCGGTCTCAGCAATGGTGGTCAAGGCCTCCTGGGCGGCTTCGGGACGCTTGGCTGCGGCGGCTTTGCCGCCCTCGGCCTGCACGATCATCACCGACAACGAGTGCGCGACGATGTCGTGCAGTTCGCGGGCGATCTGGCTGCGCGCCTTGCTCTCGGCCAGCCGGGCCTGCTGCTCGCGTTCGTCGAGGAGCCGCTGGTAGCGCTCTTCGGCGGCCTCGACCCGATCCTGATCTGCGGCCACCGCCTCGCGGACCCGGCGTCCGATGGCGTAGGGGGTGATCACCAGCCCGATGCACACCGACCAGGCCAGCACCAGCGACAGCAGGGTCTTCAGACTGATGTACGTCGGATCATCAATGATCCACCGCACCGGCCCCAGAATCGAGGCGATGCCGCCGATCACCACGACCAGTCGAGCTTCGTGACCGGGAATCCACCGCGCCATCGTGTAGGAAACCAGCGGCACGACCGCCAAGGTCGCCATCGGAGCATCGGAGACAATCAGTTGCATGACCCCGGCCACGGTGACACCGGCCAACATCAGGATCGGCGAATGTCGACGCAGCACCACCGGCGCCACCATCAGGATCGCCGCCACCATCTGCGCAACATCGAGGTGCTGATCCAAACCGCGCATCGAATACGGCGGAATGGTCAGCAAGCCGATGGCGCCCGCCATCGTCGCGTCCAGGATCCAGTCGTGCCTGGTCGCGCCCGGCGGGAAGATCACCTCACGGAGTTGCATCGCGCTCAAGCCTAGTGGCGGCCCTGACACCGGTCGGCCTCCCGCTCCGCGGGTAGGGTGTGTGCCCACGGGAGGGGCCATGAAACGACTGATCGCGGGTGTGCTGCTGGTGCTGGCCGTCACCGGCTGCGCCGGTGCCACGCCGACGCAGAATCCCAGCGCCACCGAGCCGCCCTTGGCTCAACTCAGTGTTGGAGACTGCACGGCCGGTCTCGATTCCGGGAAGACTCTGTCGGTGCCCACCGTGGACTGTGCAAAGCCGCACAACTGGGAGGTGGCTGGACTGGTTCCGCTGGACGAGCAGAGCTATCCCGGACCGGACGTCTTGCGCACCACGGCCAGCCAGAAGTGCCCCACGATCTTCCGTGACTACGTCGGCGTCAACACGGCGGCCAGCCCCTACACGCTGACCTACCTGGCCCCTAGCGAAATTCACTGGAGTGATCCGGAAAACCGCACCGTGGTGTGCTTGGCCGGTTCGACGGACGTGAAGATCACCGATTCACTGAAGGACACCAACCTGGTCTTTCCTCAGGTCGGCGAATGCACCCAGCAGCCGCCTGCCGGCGGTGTCGGCGTGAAACTGACCTCCTGCGACACCGAGCACTACTACGAGGTGTACGCGGCCAAAGAGTGGACGGGCAAGAAGGCCCCCACCGACAAGCAGTTGGCCCAGTTGTACCGGGACGTGTGCGTGAAGGGCTTCACGAAGTTCGTCGGGGTGGACTCCGGAAAGTCCAAGTACGAAATCCTGCGTTTCCAGGCGCCGTCGGCGTCCTGGAGTTCAGTACCCGATCACCGCACCGTGTGTGCAGCGGGCTCGCCGTCCGGAGGTATCACCGGAACCCTGAAGGGCGCCAAGAAGTAGCGCTCAGCCGTGCAACAGGTCGTCGTAGCTGGGCACTGCGGCTTCGGGCAGCTCTTTGAGTGGACGGGCTTGCGTCATGCGTAGGGCGAAGGCGTCCGCGGCGCGCGCGATGCGGAAGTCCAACTCAGCGGTATCGGCCCAATCAGCGGTGGCTGCGAAGACCGCGAGTGGGCTCACATCTGCCTTCAAGAAGGAGAACAGCGGCAGCATGGCATGTTCGACCATCAAGGAGTGCCGCGGGCTGCCACCAGTCGCGCCGAGCAGCATCGGACGCCCAATCAGCGCCCGCGGGTCCAGGGCATCGAAGAAGAGCTTGAACAGCCCCGAATAGGAGCCGTTGTACACCGGTGTCACCGCGATCACGCCGTCGGCGGAGATGACTGCCTCCTGGGCTTGGCCCAGAGCGTCGGATACCTGTCGCTGCGTGAGTGCGGTGGCGAGGTCACCGGCGAGGGTGTGTAGTTCGACGTGTTCGACGTCGGCACTGCACCCACGGTCGGCCAAGGCCGCGCGTGTGCTCTGAGCGAGCAGATCGCCCAGACGGCGACTGCTCGACGGTTGTGCAGCTCCAGCAGTGATCGATACCAGTTTCACGCTTGGGAAACGCGCCGATCGCCCCTGGGCATTCCAGATCGGCCAAAATGGGTACATGAATCTGCCCACCTGGGTGACCACCAGCCAGTTGGTTTCGGTGTTGCTGGTCGTCGTGGTCACCCTGGTGACCCGCTTCCTGCTGATCCGTCTGGTGCACCGCATGACGACGCACGCCTTGGAGCGCGCCAAGAAGCGCCGCGAGCGAGGCCCCAGTCGCGCCGACCAGATCTGGGAATCGGTAGTGATGGTCGACGACGAGCGCTTCGAGCAACGCACCACCACGCTGGGCTCGGTGGGATCCAGCATCATCAGCATCACCTTGTTCATCATCGCGCTGTTGACGATCATGGCGATCTTCGGTGTGCCGCTGGCGCCGCTGTTGACCTCCGCCGGTGTGGGTGGGGTGGCCTTGGCCTTCGGTGCGCAGAGCCTGGTGAAAGACTTCCTTTCCGGCATGTTCATGCTGATGGAGGACCAGTACGGCGTCGGTGATCTGATCGACACCGGTGAGGTCACCGGAACCGTGGAGGAGTTCGGTCTGCGAGTGACCCGCCTGCGCGATGTGTCCGGCACCATCTGGTACGTCCGCAACGGCGAGATCCTGCGGCTGGGCAACCAGAGCCAGGGGTGGTCGACGGCGATCGTGGACATTCCGGTCGCCTACAACGAGGACCCCGATCGCGCCATCGCCATCCTGGACGAGGTCGCCGCTGGCGCGGTGGATGACCCGGAGATTGCACCGCTGCTCATCGATACCCCGAAAGTCCTCGGCGTCACCTCGGTCTCGCCGGCCACCATGACCATTCGGGTGTCGGGCAACACCCAACCCAACCAGCATTGGGGAGTGCAGCGTTGGCTGCTGCGCCATTGCTTGGCGGCTCTCACTGAGGCGGGAGTGCGCAGCCCGACATCGTTGGGTCTGAGCAATCCCGAGTGAGCCGTCCGCGCGGGCTCACCGGCTGGCCTGCCACAGATTTCCCGGTTCTCCGACCTGGTTCAGCGTTGCGACCGACAATGGTGTTCTCAGGCCGAACACACCCGGGCGGTGGCGGCGAGTAGCGGTCACTCGCTTCGGGGTGCAGCGATGAAAGGCGATTCGATGACCCCTCGCTCGAACCGGTGGGCTGCCGCGGCCGCCCTCATGGCCCTCGTCGTCTCACCACTGACCGCCCCTGCCACCCCGGCCGCAGCCCAGACGCTTCCAGCGGCAGCACCGAAGAATGTCATCATCATGATCGGCGACGGCATGGGCTACAACGCGATCGATCTGTACAGCGCCTACGCCACCAACAAGACCTATCGGCAGGTGAGCGGATCCGCTGGCTCCCTGACGCAGGAGCCTGGCGTGGCCTCGCTGAGCTTCGAGTCGTGGCCGGTACAGACCTCGGTGAGCACCTATTCACTGACCACGACAGCCAGTCAGGTCGGCTATAGCTCGGCGAAAGCCTGGGGCAGCGTCGACTGGATCAAGAACAACCCGACCGACTCCGCAGCTGCCGGAACCGCGCTGGCCACCGGGGTGAAGACCCGCAATGGTGTTCTCGGCTTCGATGGCAGCGGCCGTGAGTTGGAAGACCTGACCCAGCGCGCCGATGCGCTGGGGAAGGCGACCGGCGTGGTGACCACCGTGCCTATCAGCCATGCCACCCCCGCCGCCTTCGCCGCACACGATCCGAGCCGCAGCGATCTGGTCGCCATCACTCACCAATACCTGACCGACGACTATCTGGACGTGGTCATGGGCGCCGGACACCCCTTCTATGACAACTCCCACAAGCAGCTGAGTACCGGCTCCTTCAGCGCGATCGGCTCAGCGGACTGGGCCAAGCTGACGACCGGCGCCACCGGCTTCACCTTCATCGATGCCGCAGCCGATTTCGACGCGATCGCCGCTGGCACCTGGGTTCCCTCGCGAGTGTTCGGAGTCGCACAGGTCGCCAGCACCCTGCAGCAGTCGCGTGCCGGAACCAGCACCGTCCCCTACGACACGGCGCGCAACGACGTTCCCGATCTGGCCACGATGTCGACGGCGGCATTGAACGTCCTGAAGCAGAACGACTCCGCCGGCAAGGGCTTCTTCACCATGATCGAGGGCGGTGCGATCGACTGGGCCGGCCACGCCAATCAGAGCGCCCGTAGCATCGAAGAGACCGCCGATTTCGTCAAAGCCATCGACGCGACCGTGACCTGGGTGGAAGCCAACAGTTCCTGGGATGACACCTTGCTTATTGTCACCGCCGACCACGAGACCGGCTACCTGACCGGGCCCGACACCAGTGGCACCACCTGGGATCCCATCACTCCTGCGGGGGAGACCACAGTTCCTGGCCTGGGTTGGCTTCGCCGCGACCACACCAACCAACTGGTGCCGCTGTACGCCACCGGCAAAGGTGCGGCCAGTTTGGCCGCCGCGGCTACCCAGTCAGATCTGGTGCGCGGCAGCTATCTGGACAACACCGCGGTGGCGAACCTGCTGCTCAAGAACCTGTGGAAGCCTTCGGAGTTGCTCGCCGCCACCGTCACGGCAGGCTCGGTCCGTACCGCAGCGAACAAGGCTGCAACGATCCCGGTTCGAATCGACAAGGCCAATTTGACCGGCACCGTCTCGGCGAAGATCGGCACCCGCACGGTGAGTGCCGGTCTGGTCTCGGGCCGGGCAAGCCTGGCGATTCCTGCCGGTTCGCTCGCGGTGGGCAGCCACCAGGTCCCGATCAGCTATTCCGGGTCCGACACCTACGCGGCCGCCACGACGACAGCCTCAGTCACGGTGACGAAGGCGTCCAGTTCCACGTCGGTGAAGCTCCGCAAGAAGGTGCGCAGCGGTACCAGAGCCACCTTCGTGGTCACCGTCCACGCATCGGGTGCCCCCCGGACGGGTACCGCGACGGTGAGAATCGGATCACGCTCCGCCCGGGCGGTGGTGAACTCCCACGGGAAAGCGAGGGTCTCCTTCCCGAGATTCACCCGGCGCGGGAAGGTGTTGGTCAAGGTCACCTACTCCGGCAACGCGACACTGACCCACAGTCATGCGCGGAAACGGCTGAGGGTGATCCGCTGAGGGGTATTGCCCTGGCGAGTTCCTCGCCTCGATTCCCGTTACGAACCATTGCTGCGGCGTTAGCCAGGCAGGAGGTCCTCCGGTGGCGTCGCCTGGCGTCCCAAGGTGCGCGTTGCGCCGGCGGAGGCCACGATCACACAGCCCATGGCGACGATTTCCACCCAGCTGAGTTGCTCGCCGAGGATCACGAGGGCGGCCAGGGCGGCCACGGCGGGCTCCAGGCTCATCAGGATCCCGAAGACGCCCGGGGAGATGCTGCGCAGGGCCACCATCTCCAAGCCGTAGGGAATCACCGAACTCAGCACCCCTACTGCCGCCCCGAGCAGGAGCACTTTCGGCTGCAGCAGCTCACTGCCACCGGACAGAATTCCCGGCACCAGAAAGATCAGGGCACCCAACATGGCGCCCACGCTGACCCCGGTCACTCCGGACCACGACACCCCCGTGCGCCGGCCCAGCAGGATGTAGGCCGCCCAGCCGGTCGCGGCCAGCAGGGCGAAGCCGACGCCGATCCAGTCCACCGTTACCGGGAAGACTCCCAGTAGCGCGACGCCGATTCCGGCCAGCGCCACCCACACCAGGTCGAGCCAGCGACGAGAGCCCAGCAGCGCCACCGCGAGCGGACCCAGGAACTCGATGGTGACGGCCAAGCCGATCGCGATTCGGGAGAACGACATGTAGATGGCCCAGTTCATGGTGGCCAGGGCGATGCCATAGCCGATGACCACTCGCCATTCGGCCCAGGTGCGTCCCGTCAGCCGCGGCCGTGCCACCAGCATCAGCACCGCAGCCGCCACCGCCATCCGCAGCCAGGCGATGGCTGTCGGTGGCGCCAACTCGAACAGTGATTTCGCGAAGGCAGCCCCAACCTGCACCGAGACGATGGCCCCCACCACGAGCCACACCGGGCTCAACCAGGACGGCAGCCTCATGCTGCGTCCCGGCAGCGGGCGTAGGCCGGGCAGGAGACCAGGTGATCGTTGTACAGGCCGACAGCTTGCGCGAAGGCGTAAACGATCGTGGGCCCGCAGAAGCGGAAACCGGCCTTCTTCAACTGCCGGGAGAGTTCGTCGGTGGCGGGATCGGTGGCTGGTGCTTGGCTCAGGTCAGTGAGCCGGTGCTGCACCGGGGTGCCGCCGACCGTGCGCCAGATGAATTCGCTGAAGCCTCCCGGGTGGTCTGCCTCGATGCGCAGCCAGGCCCGGGCGTTGCCGATGGTGGCTTCGATCTTGCCGCGGTGGCGCACAATGCCGGCATCGGTGAGTAGCTCGGTGACCTCGGCGTCTCCCCAGTCGGCGATCACGGCCGGCTCGAAGCCGGCGAAGGCAGCCCGGAATCCCTCGCGCTTTCGCAGAATGGTGATCCAGGCCAGCCCGGCTTGAAAGCCGTCCAGGGTGAGCTTTTCGAACAGTGCCCGGGAGTCGCGCTCGGGCATTCCCCATTCGTCGTCGTGGTAGCCCACATACAGCGGATCGCTGCCGCACCACCCGCAACGCTCGCCCATCTCAGACCCCTTTCCCTGGCACATGCTAGACCCGACCTGCGACAGCCGAGGTGCGGGGCCGACGGCACAACGAATCCGGGGCAGACCCCCGCAAGGGCCTGCCCCGGATTCGATCTCAGCTCAGGATTGACTGGTCGGGCTGGTCGCAGCCTGCGCTGCGTCCTGGGTGACCTTTCCGGCTTCCTCGATCACCTTGTCGGCGCTGATCATCAGCTCGTAGGCCTCCGGCTCCAGGGTGCCGGTACGGTCGACGCGAGCGGCACGGAAGCGGGAGATGATCACCGCACCGAACGCGATGAAGGCAGCCAGGGTTGCGATCAGAATGCGAGCCAGGTGGTTCGCCTCCGGTCCCACGGACATGGCCACCACGGCCGGAGCGATCAACAGGGCAACCAGGTTCATCACCTTGATCAGCGGGTTGATGGCTGGACCTGCGGTGTCCTTGAACGGGTCGCCGACGGTGTCGCCGATGATCGCAGCCTCATGGGCGGGGCTGTTCTTACCACCGTGGTTGCCGTCTTCGATGATCTTCTTGGCGTTGTCCCAAGCACCGCCGGAGTTGGCCAGGAAGACTGCCATCAGTACACCGGTGGCGATGGCTCCGGCCAGGAAGCCGGCCAGCGGACCCACACCGAGTCCGAAGCCCACAGCGATCGGGGCGAATGCTGCCAGCAGGCCTGGCGTGGCCAGCTCGCGCAGCGAGTCGCGGGTGCAGATGTCGACCACCTTGCCGTATTGCGGACGGACCTCGCCGGTCATGATGCCGGGGAAGTCGCGGAACTGGCGACGCACCTCGAACACGATGGCACCGGCAGCGCGGGTGACCGCGTCGATGGCCAGACCGGAGAACAGGAACACCGTGGCGCCACCCAGGATCACACCGACCAGGGTTACTGGAGAGATGATCGAGTACTGCATCATGGCGGCAACCACATCGGGCATTTCGGCGTTGGTGATGCCGGCCAGCGCGGTGGTGACCGCGTCGGCGTAGGAGCCGAACAGCGCGGTGGCTGCCAGTACGGCGGTGGCGATGGCGATGCCCTTGGTGATGGCCTTGGTGGTGTTACCCACGGCGTCCAGGTCGGTGAGGATCTGGGCGCCTTCTTCACTGATGTCACCGCTCATCTCGGCAATGCCCTGGGCGTTGTCGGAGACCGGACCGAAGGTGTCCATGGCCACGATGACGCCGACGGTGGTCAGCAGGCCGCAGCCGGCCAATGCCACCAGGAACAGCGCCAGCGCTACAGATCCGTTGGCCAGCAGGAACAGTCCGCAGATCGCGGCGGCGATGATGCCGGCGGTGTACACCGCGGATTCGAAGCCGACGCCGATGCCGGACAGCACTACGGTCGCCGGGCCGGTGAGGGTGGTGCGGGCCACGTGCAGCGTGGGCTTGGAGGTGGTGCCGGTGAAGTAGCCGGTAAGCCACAAGATGACGCCGGCGAGCACGACGCCGATCAGTACGGCGAAGGAGGCGACCAGTTGCGGACTGGACAGCACCGGCAGGCCGGCGGCGTGATCAGCCAGCTCGGGATTGACGCCGGGGATGGCGCCGAAGGTACTCGGCAGGTACCAGAACGCAGCCGCTACGGCCAGCGCCACCCCGACCAGCGCCGAGATGTAGAAACCGCGGTTGATGGCCGCTAGGCCGGACTCATTGCCCCGCACTCGGGTGATGAAGATGCCCAGGGCTGCGACCAGCGCACCGATCGCGGTGACCAGCAGCGGGAAGACCATGCCCTGTTCGCCGAAGGCCGCCTTGCCCAGGATCAATGCCGCGACCAGCGTCACCGCGTAGGACTCGAAGAGGTCGGCGGCCATGCCAGCGCAGTCGCCGACATTGTCGCCGACGTTGTCCGCGATGGTGGCCGCGTTGCGCGGATCGTCCTCGGGGATGCCTTGCTCAACTTTGCCGACCAGGTCAGCGCCGACGTCGGCGGCCTTGGTGAAGATGCCGCCGCCCACGCGCATGAACATGGCCAGCAGGGCGGCACCGAAGCCGAATCCTTCCAGAACCCCGGGTGCTGAAGTACCGAACAGCAATCCGACTGAGGCGGCACCCAGCAGGCCCAGGCCGACCACGCTCATGCCGACCACGCCACCGGTCTGGAAGGCGATCTTGGCGCCCTTGGCGCGACCATCGGACTGGTTGGCGGCCGCCGCGACGCGCACATTAGCGCGGGTTGCCAGCCACATACCCAGGAAGCCGATGCCTGCCGAGAAGCCCGCGCCCAGCAGGAAGAAGACCGAGCGTCCGGCTTTGACGGCGAAGGCATCGGCACCGTCGGCGGGAAGCAGCCACAACAAGCCGAAGACCAGAACCGCAAAGATGCCCAGTGTGCGGAACTGACGACCCAGGTAAGCCGAGGCTCCCTCTTGAACAGCCTGTGCGATGTCACGCATTGCCGTGGTGCCTTCGTCGGCGGCGAGCACTTTGCGGGCCAAGATGCCCGCGATCCCGAGTGCTACCAGCGCGACCACGGCAATCACAACCATGATCGTCCAGCTCGTCGCACCGAGCGTCTCCAAGGGTAGGAGACCCGTGGCGGCTAGGTTCATGTTCCTCCTTGCATTGGCGGCGCTCGTGGCGCCCAACGTCATTCTTTGACGATGAAAAAGGATTCTAAGGGATTAATGCAGTGTTACAGAAATGGGATAGTTTGTTTGCACAGCAGAACGATAAAATGTCTTAGCATTTAGGGTCTAGTGCGATGGCTTCCGCCTCAGGGCCCCTGCTCAGAGCCAGGAGAGCCTCTGCCGCACCCACAGTGCGACCGTTCCATCAGCGACAATCCTCGACTCGGCGTCAGTGCCGAGAACCGGTTCATGCGTAAACAATCGCCGCGGTTTTTATGCGTATGGCGGGTGGTAAAACGTTACTCCGCTACCCGTACGCCAAAATCACGCACGCTAATAATGCATGGGAAATGCTCGTTTGTCGACCCCCGCCGTGCTGTCGGTCGACCCCACCGCTGATCGTCGTTTCCGCTCACATCAAAGCAGTGATCCGGCTAGGGTCGAGGGCGTGGATGCACCATGGGTCAAGCACTATCAGCCGGGTGTACCGGCGCAGATCAAACTTCCGACGCAATCGTTGGTGAACCTGTACGAGCACTCGGTGGCCGAGGCCGGTGACGCCGTCGCCTGCGAGTTCTTCGGACGGACCACCACCTACACCGAACTGGGCGACCAGATCAGCCGGGCCGCTGAGGGTCTACGCCGACTCGGCGTCCGCGCCGGGGATCGGGTGGCGTTGGTGCTGCCGAACTGTCCCCAACATGTCGTGGCCTTCTATGCGGTGCTCCGGCTGGGGGCGATCGTGGTGGAGCACAATCCGCTCTACACCGAACGAGAGCTGCGTCATATCTTCGAAGACCATTCCGCCCAGATCGCGATCTGCTGGGACGTGGCGGTGTCCAAGTTGCAGGAGATGCCCAGCGACATCCGGGTACCCACGATCATCTCGGTGAATCTGCTGACCGCCTTCCCCACCGTCAAACGCCTGGCTTTGGGACTTCCGCTGCCGAGTCTGCGCAAGACTCGCGCCAAGCTGACCGCTAAGGTCCAGGACACCACCACCTGGGAGCAGTTGCTCAGCGCGCCCGCGATTGATCCGACGCATCCGCGCCCCGAACCCAGCGATCTGGCCGTCATCCAGTACACCTCCGGCACCACCGGACAGCCCAAGGGCGCGATGCTGTCCCATCTCAACCTGTACGCCAATGCACTGCAGGGCGAGGCGTGGATGCACGGTGCGCAGTACCGCAAGGAGAACTTCTACGCGATTCTCCCGATGTTCCACGCCTTCGGCATGACCCTGTTCCTCACCTACGGGATCCTCAAACAGGCCCGGCTGGTGATCTTCCCGGCCTTCGATGTGGACATGGTCTTGGACGCAGCCAAGAAGACGCCGCCCACGGTCTATTGCGCGGTACCGCCGATCTACCAGCGCACCGCCGAGCGAGCCATCGAGCGCGGCATCAGCCTGAAAAGCGCCAAGTACTGCATCTCCGGCGCAATGAACCTGCCCGGCTCCGTGGTGGAACTCTGGGAGAGCGTCTCCGGCGGCCTCCTGGTGGAGGGTTACGGCATGACCGAGGCCTCGCCGGTCTGCCTGGGCAACCCTTTCCACCCGTCCCGACGTGCCGGCACCATCGGGGTGCCGTTCCCGAGCACCTACATGAAGGTGGTCGATCTGGAAGACCCGACCACCGAGGTCGCGCAGGGCGAGCGCGGTGAGTTGCTCATCAAAGGACCGCAGGTATTCAGCGGCTATTGGAACAACGCCGCGGAGACCGAGAAGACACTGCTACCCGGCGGATGGTTGCGCACCGGCGATGTGGTCACCGTGGATGCCGACGGCTTCACCACCATCGTCGACCGGGTCAAAGAACTCATCATCACCGGCGGATTCAACGTCTCCCCCTCTGAAGTCGAAGCGGTCCTGCAAAGCCACCCCGATGTGGCCGAGGCTGCCGTGGTGGGCATGCCGTCGCCGTCCGGCGGTGAGTCGGTGGTGGCAGCGGTGATCCTGCGCGCGGGCACCGAGTTGGACGAGCCCACAATGCGCGCCTTCTGCAAGGAGCGGCTGGCCGGCTACAAGGTGCCCCGGCAGATCATCGCGATGCCGGAACTGCCGCGCTCCATCCTGGGCAAGGTGATCCGCAAGCAGGTTCGCGAGCAGATGGGCTCGGCGACCTAGGCTGCGTCTTCGGGCAGCGCGACGAAGGACATGTCCTCACTGGCCCGATGCCACGGCCATTCCCAGCCGTTGCGGCGGACCAGATACAGTCCGGCGACCAGCACCGTCACGCCACAGGCGATCGCGCCGACGGCGATGGTCCATCGCGGCCCCCAGGCGTCGCCGATCCAGCCGACCAGTGGGGAACCCAGCGGTGTGCCCCCCATGAAGATCGCCATGTACAGCGCCATCACCCGTCCTCGCATCTGCGGGTCGGTGCTCAACTGCACCGAGGTGTTGGCTGAGGTCATGGCTGTCAGTGAGGTGAAGCCGGCTGCTGCCAGCAGCACCAGGTAGATCGCGATATCCGGGGCCAACGCCATACCCAGGCTCACCGCGCTGAATCCGGCCAGGGCGGTGATGATGAGCCGAAGCGGTGCATGCGTGCGCTTGGCGGCGATCAGGCCCGCGGTCAGTGAACCAATGGCCATCACTGATCCCATGTAGCCGAACATGGTTGGCCCGACGTGGAACACCGAGGTGGCCATGACGGCATTGGTGAGCTGGAAGTTCAACCCGAAGGTGCCCAGCATGAACATCATGAACATCACCAGCATGATGTCCGGGCGGCGCCGAACGTAGGCCAACCCGGCCCGAACGCCGCCACTGTCGCGAACCCGGGGAGCCGGGTGCAGTTCGGAGGGGTTCATCAGCATCAGTGCGATCAACACCGTTACGAAGCTGGCCGCGTTCACCGCCAAGGCAGGTCCCACTCCCCACCAGGCAATGCTCAGTCCGGCCACGGCCGGCCCGACCAGGCGGGCGGCATGGAAGCTGGTGGAGTTCAAACCGACGGCGTTGCCGATGAGTCGCGGGGGCACCATCTCCGGAGCAAAGGCCTGCCGGGCTGGCGTATCCACGGCAGCGGCGACACCCTGCAGGAAGGCCAGCAGGTACACCTGCCACAGCGTGATCCAGCCGCCGATGACCAGAATCGCCAGCGCGGCGCCCGTCAGCGCCAGGGCCCCTTGACTGAACAGGAGCAATCGCCGTTTGGGGATGCGGTCGGCGAGGGCCCCGGCCCACGGCGAGGCCAGGGTCGGCAGGAACTGCAGACCGGTGATCAACCCCAGCGCCATGGCGGAGTTGTTGGTGAGGATGGTGAGCACCAGCCAATCCTGAGCAACCCGCGCCATCCAGGTGCCGGTGTTGGAAACCAGTCCACCCACCCAGAACAAGCGGTAGTTGCGCAGAGCAAGCGAGGAGAACATGGGGACCCGATCTATCGATCCGGTCCGGACTGCAATCGAACTCAACGAATCAGCACCCGATTCAACAGCTCGGTGGCCTGGCGCAGCAGCGCCCTTTCTTCGGCACTGAGCCCCGCCAACTGACGCACCATCCAGTCGTCGCGAGCCTGGGCCACGTGCGCGAGCGCCTCGAGTCCGGCATCGGTCAGGGTGAGAACCTTGCACCGCCCGTCATCAGGGTGGTCGGTGCGGGTCACCAGGCCCTTGTCGACCAGGCAGTTCACCGTCTTCGTCATGGACGGGGCGCTGACCTGTTCGACCTCTGCCAGCTCACCAGGGGTGAGCGGGCCGCGGCGCAGGTTGGACAACGCGCTCACCTGGTGCGGGGCGAGCTCGGTGGTGGATTCGAATCGAACTCGACGGCTCACTCGCTGGCAGGCGATGCGCAGATCATTGGCCAGGGAAGTCATCGTGCTCGTCGTCATGATCCTTAGCCTATCTCATTAGACAAGCTAACGATATGTGGATCAGTGGCTGGCCCCTTACGAGCCGCGATCCTTGCGAGTCATCAGGTAATGCACCACACCGGAGCCACTGGCGACGACCTCAATATCGAAACGTTCGTCGAGGCCCTCCAGGCCGTCCCACAACCGGACGCCTCGTCCCAACAGGATCGGCACCACCGGGGCAACCGGTTGCGCCTCACACTGCGGCGAAGCGGGACCAGGACACCAACGAGTCGTGAGCGAGGGAATCGAAACGGTGATGCGGAGCGAAAGCGTCCTGCTCGACAGTCGGAATCCCGACCACCGTCAGCCCGGCGGCTTTGGCGGAGTTCACTCCCACCACCGTGTCCTCGAAGGCCAGCACCTCCGTGGGCGCCACGGCCAGGCGCTCACAAGCCCTCAGGTACAGATCGGGGGCGGGTTTGCCATGAACCACATCCTCGGCAGTCACCCATACTCCAAAGGCATCACTCAGTCCTGCTCGACTCAACGCCAGCTCGACCAGGACTCGCGGGGAATTGCTGACCACGGCCAGCGGCAGCCGCCCGGTCAGCGCAGCGACGATCTCCACTGCACCAGCCATCGGCACCGCGTCGGCGGCAATCACCTCAGCGACGGTCTCGGCCAGCTCGGCCTTCAGCGCCGCCTCTGCGCCGACGGTGTCGAACAGTTGGGCCATCCGGGCCACGGTGAAGTCCATGGTGGTTCCGATGAGTTGGGCCTTCAGCTCAGTCGTGAACTCCAGCCCGTGATGGGCGAATATGACGGCCTCCGCCCGCGTCCAGCACACCTCGGTGTCGACCAGCAGACCGTCACAGTCGAAAGCGACCGCCCGCACCGGATCGTTGACCGGACGCCAGGTGGCGCTGAGTTGTCTGGCTAGGTCGTTTCCCACAATGTCAGGCACTGAACCAGCCTAGCGGGACGGCTGGAGCGGCCTAGGATTCTCCCATCATGAGTTCTACCGCCGAGATCTCTTACAATCCGCCCATCGGTGCCCTCGCCGCCCGGATTCGCTCGCTGGCGTCAGCCAACGACGGGCGCATCATCCTGGGAATCGCCGGCAGCCCGGGCTCGGGCAAATCGACTCTCGCCAGATCACTGGCCACCCAGTTGGGTGCGATCGCCGTGGCGGTGCCGATGGATGGATTCCATCTGGCCAACATCTCACTGACGGCCTTGGGGCGGCGCAACCGCAAAGGCGCGGTGGACACCTTCGACGCCTGGGGTTACGTCGCCCTGCTGAACCGCATCCTGCAAGAACGCGCGCACGAGGTGTATGCGCCCAGCTTCGACCGCGCCGTCGGTGAGCCGATCGCCGCTGAGGTCGTGGTCAAACCCGACCACAAGGTCATCATCACCGAAGGCAACTATCTGCTGCTCGATGCAGCTCCTTGGAACCGCGTCCCGACACTGACCCGCGAAATCTGGTTCTGCGAAGCGCCCGCCGAGGAACGGCGGCACCGATTGATCCAGCGCCATCAACAGCATGGACGCACCCTGGCCGAGGCCACCTCCTGGGCCGACCAGGTGGACGCCGCCAACGCCGAGGTGATTCAGGCCACCCGCGAGCGGGCAGACCTGATCGTGCACACCGCCTCGGCCTGAATCAGATAGGGCTACCGACGAGCGTCGCTCACTCGCCGAGGATCGGACCCCGTTGGGGCCCTTCCTCCTGCGCCGGCTGCACCGCCAACGACGGAAACTCGCTGAGCGGACCGGCAGGCTTGGTGTCCCAGGCGGGGAAGACCAGATCAGACTGCAGCCACGAGGTGAGCAACCCCGCCAAACCCGTCAGGCTGGTGAGGTGAGTGCGCTCGTGTCCGTGGCTGGCATCCACGCCGAAACCCAGCAGTGCGACACGCAGATGGGCTCCGGCCTCGAGAGCGGCGGCAGCATCCGAACGGTAGTGAGCGAAGGTGTCGCGCACCACGTCGATGCCGGCTTCGACCGCCAGGCTGTGCAGTCGACGAGTCAAGTGATAGTCGAAGGGCCCCATGCTGTCCGCCATCGTCACCGTGACCGCAGTCTCGGTCGACTGCTGGCCGGGCGCCACGATCGCGGCGTCGATGGACACCATCTCTGCGACATCGGGATCCAGCCCGTGGCTGGCGCCGTGCCCGATCTCCTCAGCGCACGTCACCAGAAGCTGCGTACGCACCGGAAGCTTCGCATCGGCGTCCTTGACCGCCTTCACCGCCGCCAACGTCGCGGCGACCCCGGCCTTGTCATCCAAGTGCCGGGAGCGCACAAAGCCGCTGCTGGTGATGGTCGGATTCGCCAACTGAGCCACGAAGTCACCCACGTCGAGGCCGAGGGCACGCAAGTCCTCGATCGACGACACCTGCTCATCGATGCGAACCTCGACCTGTTCCCAGCCGACGCCTTGCGAATCGACTTCATCGTTCCATCGGTGACCCGAGGCCTTCAGCGGCAAGATCTGACCGGTGTAGACCGTGTCCAGAGCATCGGGGAAGATCCAGACCGTCGCCCCTTCAGAGAAACGAGCCGAGTGGGTGCCGACCTCCTTGAGTTCGAGGCGCCCGTTGGACTTCAGGCGACGGATCATCACCCCGATCGTGTCGGTGTGCACCGCGACCGCACGGCTGGGCGGCGCACCCTCGTCCCCACCCCCCAACTCGGCCACGATGGCGCCCCGGCGAGTGACCACGAAGGGAACTCCGAGCTGGTCCAAGCGTTCGCCGACGTACTGCTGAACATGATCGGTGCGCCCGGTCGGGCTGGGAATCTCCAGCAACTCCAGCAGCACTTGGCGCAGGTAGGTCAGGTCGATAGTCAGTGGTGTCACACTCAGCACGGTAGCGTGGCTCGCCGCGCAGTGCGACCGCCACAGCGGTGCCACTGGCCAGAACGGCAAGATCGCGCCAAAACGGCCGCAACGCGCATCGCGTGCACGCCGATCCAACCGAAAACGGGCCTCACCTCAGCCCTGCCGGCGATACCGCCACGGTGCGGACGATCGGCGAGGACCGATCAAGAATCGCTGCCCTACTCGGCGGTGTCGGAATGCTGCTCGGCCCACCAACGCGTGAGTTCGTCGCGGGCTCGCTCGGCGCCGAGTGGACCCTCCTCCATGCGACGCTCCAGGAGGAACTTGTAGGCAGCACCAACCTCACGCCCCTCACCGATACCCAGGATCTCCATGATCTGCGTGCCATCGAGATCGGGGCGGATCGACTGCAACTCCTCCTGGGCGCTGAGCTCATCGATACGCCACTCCAGTTCCTCATAGGCACGACGCAGCCGGTCGGCCTTGCGCTGATTGCGAGTGGTGCAATCGGCCCGGGTGAGGATGTGTAGGCGTTCCAGGTCAGACCCCGCGTCACGGACGTAGCGCCGCACCGCCGAATCACTCCACTGGCCTTCGCCATAGCCGTGGAAACGCAGGTGGAGTTCCACCAGTTTCGACACCGCATTGATCTGCTCGTTGGAGAAGTGCAGGGCGCGCATGCGCTTGCGGGTGAGCTTGGCACCGACCACGTCATGGTGGTGGAAGGACACCTTGCCACCGGGTTCGAAGCGTCGAGTGGCGGGCTTGCCGATGTCGTGAAACAGGGCCGCCAGTCGGTTGACCAGATCCGGCTCAACACCGCGGGCCCGCTCCAGTTCGATGGCTTGCTCGATCACCGTCAAGGTGTGCTGATAGACATCCTTGTGGTGGTTGTGTTCGTCGAGTTCCATCTGCAGCGCCGGCAACTCGGGCAGCACGATGTCGGCCAGGCCGGTTTGCACCAACAGGTCCAGGCCGGGCCGTGGGTTGTCGGTCAGCAGCAGCTTCACCAGTTCGTCGCGGATGCGCTCGGCCGACACGATCGTGATGCGTCCGGCCCCGGCGGTCATCGCCGCGACCACCTCCGGCGCCGGGCGGAAGCTCAACTGGGAGGTAAAACGCGCCGCCCGCATCATGCGCAGCGGATCGTCAGAAAAGGACAGCTCCGGCGCGGCCGGCGTACGAATCACCAACTGCTCAAGATCCACCAGCCCCCCGAACGGGTCCAGGAGCTCTCCGCTGGTGGTGTCCAGAGCCATCGCGTTGATGGTGAAATCGCGACGGATCAGGTCCTCACCGAGGTGGTCACCGAACTGCACCTGCGGTTTGCGGGTGTCGTCGCGGTAGGTGTCGGCACGGAAAGTGGTGATCTCCACCTGGAACCAGGTGCCGTCGGCTTCGCTGATGCGGCAGGCAATGGTGCCGAACTCGCGCCCGACATCCCACACAGCCTTCGTGAAGCGGCGCACCACCGCCTCGATCTGGTCTGGTCTCGCCGACGTGGTGTAGTCCAGGTCGGTGCTCAGCCGCCCCAGCAGCGCATCACGGACGGTGCCTCCGACCAAGTACAGCTCGTAACCGGCCTCAGAAAACGCCGCCACCATGGCGCTCAGCACCGGTCCGCCGCGCAATGCGGCGTCCAGGGCGGTCCGCTGGTGATCAGTGAGGCTCAGCACGGGCGTCAACTCTACCGCCGCGTCCGCCGCTGTGACTCTGCGGCGTGGCGGCGACGTCGCCTGCCTGGGATGGCCCAGCCGTGGTTTGGTCCGCGATCACGACTCCAGCGCCCCTACCATGGGACGGTGACGAGTGCCAGGAAGATGGGTCAGTGGCTCGGCCGCACCCTGGCAGCAGGCGTTGCGGCGAGTCTGGCCGTCGGCGTCATGATCATCGGCGGCACACCCGCACGGGCTGCCGATTCGATCGAGCTCAGTCTGGATATGACCTCGATGTCGGTATCGGGAACCAAACCCAAGGACAAGGTCACGATAAGGCTCACCCTCCGCAACACCGGAACAGTCCCGGCCTACGGGGTGCTGGCCAAGATCTGGCGCTCCCAGGACCCGATTCGATCCCGGATCGATCTGACCAGCATTGCCGATGGCAGCGTCGACACCTGGGGTGGCTGGCCCAATCTGCCCGGCAACTATCAGTTGATCACCAACTCCATGACCGCCTTCGAGCCGGGCGCGACCCGCTCATTCACTCTCACCGGCACTCTCGCGCAGCTCGGTTTCACCACCAAGAAGGTCGCCTACGCCATCGGCGTCGATGTCGTCGCCACCACAGACCAGAGCAGCAACAGTTCAACCGTCGCCCAGGTGCGTACCTTCGTTCCGATGCCTGGCAAGGCGGCCGTCCCGGTCACCCCGCTGGTGCTGCTGAGCGCACCGCCGACAAAGCTGGGTGCCAGCCTCTTCGCCAATGAGGACCTGAGCTCTCAGCTCACCGGACGCCTGAACTCCCTGCTGATCACCGCCTCGTCCACGCGCAGCAGTTGGCTGATCGACCCGGCGCTGCTGGATGAAGTCCGCGATCAGGCCGACGGCTATCAGGTGGTCCACGACGGCACCATTTCGGAGGGCACCGGTCAACAGACGGCCGCAGCATGGCTGGCACGCTTCGAGAAACTCGACACCGCCCGCGGCGCCCGCACCCTCTTCGCCAATCCAGACACCTACGGGGCTCAGGCCACCAACACCGAGGACCTGCTGGCCTGGTCGAAGACCGCCACCGAGTCGGTGCCGGAGGTTACCGGTCTGCCGCTGATCGTGGTGCCGACCGGCAACGTCGTCGACAATGCCAACCTGGCGTTCCTGGCCTCGGCGAAGGCAACGGCAGTGACCGCCTCGAACAGCTCCGTGTCGGCAGCCCTGCAGTCCAGTCGTTCCGGGCAGGAAGTCCTGGGCGCCAGCTCGGTGACCGTTCAGGACGTGGTCGGGAGCTCACCGAGCGAACAGATCCAACAGCGCCAGTTGCTTCTTGCCGAGACCGTGCTGTGCTCCACCGAGGGCCAAGTTCGCCTGCTGACCAATCCTGACGAGGTGGCGTTGAACTCCCAGGCCGAACCCGACTGGGTCACCAACCGGTCCCTGCTGGCCGTGCTCAACTCCGACAGTGGGCGCCAGGCCACCGTCAAGGACACCAAGCCCGACCATCTCGGCGTGAACAGTTTCGAGCGGCTCAAGGGGCTTGCCGGCGATCTTGAGGCCTACCAGGATCTCGCTCCGGATTCCACCGTGGCCGCGACGCCACAAGCCACCTACCTGCGCAGCATCAGCCAATCGTGGATCGGCAACGAAGCCAACCAGGACGAGTTCGCCATGGCTTTACGCGACCAGTTCGGCCCCGACAACGTCAACGACAAGGTGAGCCTGCGGGCCAGCGCGCGCTTCGTGATGTCCGGCCGCACCACCGAGTTCCCGGTGACAGTCACCAATGACCTCACCGAACCGGTGCAGGTGCGCGTCGTGGTGGTCACTGACAATCCACAGCGGCTGACCGTGCCACCCTCAGAGCTGATCACTGTGCAGCCGGGCCAAAGCGAAACAGTGAATATTCGTCCCGAGGCGACCACCAACGGCGTAGTCACCGCCGATGCCTATCTGACCGATGCCACCGGACGCCGGGTCGGTGAGGCGGTCTCCCTCACGATCGAGATGACCGAGTTGGGTATGGTCGCTTGGATCATCGTCGGTATCTCCGGCGTCGTCCTGGTCGTAGCCACGTGGTGGCGGATTCGGCAGGTTCGTCGCCGAGAGAGCACATCAGCACAGAACGCGGAGGCCCCTGAATGACCGCACCGCAATCGGCCGACCAATCGGTGGCATCCCCGACCGACGGCGGTGAGGGCCATGGTCGTCGGCTGATCAACGCCACCGCGGTGATGGCCTCCGGCACGATGATCTCGCGGATTCTGGGTCTGGTGCGGGCCATGATGATCGCTTTCATCCTCGGCAATGGCACCATGCAGGCCGGCGTCCTCAGTCTGGCGCTGACAGTCCCCAGTTCGTTGTACCTGCTGCTGGCCGGCGGCACATTGAACAATGTGCTGGTCCCGCAGATTGTGCGGGCGGTGACTCACGACGACGACGGCGGCAAGGCGTTCGTCGATCGGATCATGACCGGCTTCCTGATCATTCTGGGTGCCCTGACGGTGATCTTCACCATCGGCGCCCCCATCGTGATGAGCATCTACACCTCGGCGACCTGGCGCACCCCGGAGATGGCCGATCAGTGGCGCTCACTGCTGCTGATGAGTTACATCACCATGCCGCAGGTCTTCTTCTACGGGGTGTTCTTCCTCATCGGCCAGGTGCTGAACGCTCGGGAGAAGTTCGGGCCCATGATGTGGGCGCCGATCGCGAACAATGTGGTCGCGATCCTCTCGCTAGGGATCTACCTGGCGATGTGGGGGGTGCAAACGTCCTCCGGGAACACGTTCACCGACCAGCAGGTGTGGCTGCTCGGGATCGGCTCCACGCTGGGCATCGTCACCCAAACGCTGATTCTGATTCCCTATCTGCGTCGGGTCGGCTTCCGCTACCGTCCACGGTTCGATCTGCGCGGAACCGGTCTGGGTCGCACTTTCCGCGTGGCCCGCTGGATGGTGGGTTTTGTGGCCCTGACCTCGCTGGCGCAGGTCGTGGTGACCAACGTGGCGTCCGGCGGTACCACCGCCACCGGCGATATCGGGGGGGCCTGGAATGCCTACCAGAGTGCATATCTGATCTGGATCCTGCCGCACTCGCTGCTCACGGTCTCGCTGGCCACCGCCATGATGCCGACCGCGTCGAAATTTGCTCAAGCCGACAAGATGGACGACGTCGCTGCCGAAACCGGGCGAGCGCTGCGGCTGGCGTTGACCTTCCTGGTGCCGTCGTCGGTGGCGTTCGTGGCGTTGGCCAGTCCGATCACTCGGGTGCCGTTCGGCAACGGCGCCGGCGCCTCGGACTATCACTATGTGGCCTGGGCGCTGATGGCCTTCGGTCTGGGTCTGATCCCCTTCACCGTCCAGTACCTGTACTTGCGCGCCTTCTACTCCTTGGACAACACCAAGACCCCCTTCCTGCTGCAGATCTGGATCAGTGGTGCCAATGCGCTGCTGGCGGTGGCGCTGGCTTTCCTCTCGACCGATGCCGCCACGCTGGCCGCCCGGTTGGCGTTGGCGTATTCCCTGTCCTACTTCGTGGGGGTGTTTCTCACTCATCGGGCGTTGCGCAAACGCCTGCCCGCCCTCAACGGACGCCGCGTCCTCGGCCACATCGGACGACTGCTGCTGGCCAGCGCGCCGGCAGCGGCCGCAGCCTGGGTGATCACCTGGCTGGCGTCCGGCTGGTCCAGCCCCTGGCTACGGTTGGCGGCCCTGGTCGTTGCCGGGCTGGTGGCAGTGCTGCTGTTCTTCTTCGCGGCCAAGCGGCTGAGTATTCCCGAGGCAGCCTCGCTGGTGAACATTCTCAGGCGGCGCAAACCTGATGACGGCGTCTCCGATGCGGTCGAGGCCATCATCGAGGAGACCGAAGAGCTGCAGGCTGAGGCGGACGGCGAGAATTCCGACGTCCAGCTCAACACCGATCCCGATGGCGCCGGCGTCTTCATTCCGGTCGCTGAGCCGTTGTCGTATCCCGATCCCGACACCGGCGCGATCCCCGGTCAGCTCCTCGGTGAGCGTTACGAGCTGATCGAGCAGCTTGCGGCCGGCCGCTCGAACAACACCTGGCGGGCCCGCGACACGGTGCTGGGTCGTCCGGTGCTGATGATTCTGCTGCACAGTTCACCGGCGCATACCCAGCGGGTGCTGGAGGCGGCCCGGGCCGCGGCGGTCGCCACCGACGCCCGCTTCCTGCGGGTGCTCGATGTGGTCGCCGACGCCGAGGGTGCCGAGCCCTATCTGGTGTATGAATACGAGCCCGGGTTGACGCTGGAGAAGGCGCTGCACGCCGGCCCGCTGCCGGCAGCCGAGGCCTCCTGGCTGATTCGTGAGGCGGCTGATGCGTTGGCGCCGCTGCACGCCGAGGGTCACTTCCATGGCCGGCTCACCCCGTCCAACTTGCTGATCACCCCGAGTGGGCATCTCAAGATCCTCGGGTTCGGTGTGGATGCTGCCCGGCAGGAGACACTGCGTCGAACCTCTATCACTGCTGCCACTGATGTGCTCGCCCTCGGTGACCTGCTGTACGCGGCGTTGGTGGCTCACTGGCCGCTCGGACGCCGCTACGGGCTGCCTGCCGCGCCCGTCGACCACGGCAGGGCGGTGCCGCCGAGGCAGGTCCTGGAGGATGTTCCCGAGTCACTGAACGAGTTGGTGGTGCGGCTTCGCTCCGGTGTCGGACACAGCGATGCCGTCACCACAGCAGAGGGTCTGGTGACCGCGTTGAATCAGCAGCTCGGCAAGGAGTCGCTGGCTGCCGCCTTGCGCACACGGTTCCAGGATGGTGCCGCCGAGTATGGCGAGCCGAGCATCGCCGAGGACCAGTCGGCGCCACCGATCCCGGCGTCGGCTGCGAATCACACGCTGGTACGAACGATGCTCGACGAGGAAGATGCCGCGCCGGAGTTCGTCTCCGAGGCGCTCGATCATGGTGACCAGTTCACCCCGGTTCCGCCACCCCTGGGACGCGGCGCCGGTGAACAGTGGCGCAGGGTTCCGTTGCTGCTGGTGGTCTCGCTGGTGGTGGCCGCGGTCGGGATCGTCTGCGCCGGCGTGCTGACCTGGCAGGCCCGTGCGGTCGCCCAACCACTGTCGGCGCGCAACGTCACCAAAGTGCAGGACTTCGATCCCAAGGCGGATGGCGGCAGCGGCGGCGAGAACTCCCGCAAGGTGCGTCTGGCCGTCGATGGGAATCCCGAAACCGCGTGGCGAACCGAGAAGTACGCTGCCGCGACGATCCCCGACCGGCCCGGTGTCGGGCTGATGCTCGACCTCGGCATGGCCGAAGAGGTGAGCTCAGTGCAACTCACCTTGGTCGGGAGCGGAACCACGGTGCAGGTGCTGCTACCGAAGGATCCCAACCATTCCGCCTCGACAAAGTCGGTCAAGGACTGGACGCCGATTGCCGAGGCCAGGGGTGCCGCAACGACGGCCGAGATCGTGCTGCCCGAGCAGACGACGACGCGCTATCTGCTGGTCTACCTCACCGAGCTGCCCGATATCGGCGGCGGCAAGTACCAAGGCGGCATCGCCGAACTGAGCGTCCTGGGCCACTGAGCGGGTTCACCCAGCCCTTCAACAGGCTCAGGGAACGAAACTGCTGCAGGGGCACGAATACACCATCAGTGCTCTGCTAGTACATCATCAGTACTCCGCTGGCTGAGCGTGTCGAAGCCCCCAATCGGCGCAGCAGAACAGGCCGGAAAACGACAGTGCCGACGGGGGAATACCCCGCCGGCACTGTCGTAGCTGGTCTTGGATTACTCCACGACGTCCTCATCGACCCAGTCGAAGGTCTTGGTGACGGCCTTCTTCCAGTTGCGGTAGAGGCGGTTGCGCTCGTCCTGCTCAGCAGTCGGGTTCCAGCGCTTGTCCTCGGCCCAGTTGTTGATGACGTCCTGCTCGCCCTGCCAGTAGCCGGTGGCGATGCCAGCGGCGTAGGCAGCGCCCAGCGCGGTGGTCTCGGCGACCACCGGGCGTACCACGGGCACGCCGAGCTGGTTGGCCTGGAACTGCATCAAGGTGTCGTTGGCGATCATGCCGCCGTCAACCTTGAGTTCTTTCAGCTCCACACCGGAGTCGGCATTCATGGCGTCCAGCACCTCACGGGTCTGGAAGGCGGTGGCCTCCAGCACGGCGCGAGCGATGTGGCCCCGGTTGACGTAACGGGTCAGGCCGACGATGGCGCCGCGGGCATCAGCACGCCAGTAGGGAGCGAACAGGCCGGAGAAGGCCGGTACGAAGTAGCAGCCGCCGTTGTCGTCGACGCTCTTGGCCAGTTCTTCCACCTCGGGGGCGGAGTCGAACATCTTCAGGTTGTCGCGCAACCACTGCACCAACGAACCGGTGACGGCGATCGATCCCTCCAGTGCGTAGATCGGTGCGTTGTCGCCGATCTTGTAGCAGACCGTGGTCAGCAGGCCGTTCTTGCTGGGCACCTTCTGGGTACCGGTGTTCATCAACATGAAGTTGCCGGTGCCATAGGTGTTCTTCGCCATGCCGACCTCGAAGCAGGCCTGGCCGAAGGTGGCGGCCTGCTGGTCGCCCAGGTCGCCGGCGACCGGAACGCCACCGAGCAGACCCTGCTCGCGGCCGTAGCCGTAAACCTCGGAGGAGGACTTGATCGCCGGGAGCATGCTCATCGGAATGGTCATGTCCGCCGCGATCGAGGGATCCCAGCTCAGGGTGTCGAGATCCATCAGCATGGTGCGGGAGGCGTTGGTGACATCGGTCACATGGACGCCACCGTCCACGCCGCCGGTGAGATTCCAGATCACCCAGGTGTCCATGTTGCCCATGACCAGCTTGCCGGCCTCGGCATCGGCGCGAGCGCCCTCGACGTTGTCCAGGATCCACTTCACCTTGGGACCGGAGAAGTAGGTGGCCAGCGGCAGACCGACGCGAGCCTTGTACTTGTCCTGGCCTTCGGCGCCGCCGAGCTCCTCGACGATCTTGCCGGTGCGGGTGTCCTGCCACACGATTGCGTTGTAGACCGGCTGACCGGTCTCCTTGTTCCACACGACGGTGGTCTCACGCTGGTTGGTGATACCGACGGCTTGAATGTTGTCCTTGTTGAGGCTGGCCTTCGACAGCGCCTCCGCGACGACCTCGCGGATCGCGTTCCACACCTCGACGGGGTCGTGCTCGACCCATCCCGCGCGCGGGAAGATTTGCTCGTGTTCCTTCTGACCCACCGAGACGATGCGTCCCTCGTGGTTAAAGATGATCGCCCGGGAACTGGTGGTGCCCTGGTCGATGGCCATGATGAATTTGTCAGCCATGGAGAGTGTTCCTTTCACTTCACTGTGATGAGGCGGGTCAGCTCACGCCGGCTCGCGGGAATTCAAGATGTGATCGGCCGGGTGAGTCCGCTGCCGGACTCACCCGGCCAGTCGATTGTGACTAGACGGGCAGCAGAACGCCGGCAGTGATACCTGCCAACACGCCACCGATGATCGGGCCGACCACCGGAACCCAGGAGTAACCCCAGTCCGAATCGCCCTTGCCCTTGATCGGAAGAATGGCGTGCGCAATGCGCGGGCCAAGGTCACGAGCAGGGTTGATGGCGTATCCGGTAGGACCACCGAGAGAGGCGCCGATTGCCACAACGAGCAGGGCCACACCCAAGGCGTTCAGCCAGCCCAAGTTGACCGCTGCGACTCCACCATTCCAGTTACCAGCGCTGACCATGCCACCGGCGATGACCACGAACACCAGCACGAAGGTGCCGATGGCCTCAGTAACCAGGTTCCAGCCGTAGCTACGGATAGCCGGACCGGTGGAGAAGACTCCGAGCTTGGTCGCCGGATCCGGCTCCTCGTCGAAGTGCTGCTTGTAGGCCAGCCACGCCAGGGCGGCACCGATGATGGCGCCGATGAGCTGGGCTACCAGGTAGACACCAACAGTGCCCCACTCCACCGACTTGCCCTGAACCAGGGTTTCAGCCGCCAGTCCCAGCGTCACAGCTGGGTTGATGTGGGCGCCCGACGCCTGCGATACGAGAACACCGGCGAAGACCGCGAGGCCCCAGCCGAAGTTCACGAACAGGAAGCCGGTGCCATTGCCCTTGGTTTTCGTCAAGGCGGTGTTGGCCACCACGCCAGCACCCAGGAGGAGCAGCATCGCCGTGCCGACCATCTCCGAGATGAATATCGCTCCCACTTCTTACTCACTTTCCGACACGGACCGTGTCAGCTTGGGCGTCCGCCATGGACGCGTATGGCCCCAGGGGGCTGGTTGTTTTCTCTGGTGGGTGAGGATTCCTTCAGACCCGGACAACCCAGTCCGGGAGTTGAAGGTCTCCATCTATGTTGAGTTGGGCCTCCGCTGGTCGCAGCCGACGAATCAGGAAGGTCTTGTCGAGGGTCGCCCGCATCCTCGCGGTCGACGTCTCGCTGGGCATCCGGTGGAAAACATGGGATGTCGGCGCCCAGTACCGACAGTAGCGCTGTGCGGGAATTTGTCGAGAGCACGAAACCGGAACCGCAACCGCGACACCGCTCATGGGCACATCCTCGACACCTAGGCACTGCGTAGATTTCACTTCGTTGTGGAGAGGCCGAGCGCGGCCCTCGCAATGCCCTCATCTTGCTAATCACTGAACGGATGCGCTAGACCAGTGCACGAACGTGCACAGGGAGGTGAGGGCAGTGAACGACCGCTACGAGGAGATGTATCAAGCAGCCTCGAGGTACTACATCCAGGGCGAGACGATGGAGAGCATTGCGCGTGCGCTGAAGCTCTCCCGATCGTCGGTTTCGCGTCTCCTCAAAGAGGCTCGTGAAAGCGGCTTGGTGCGGATCAGCCTCGCTGATCACCACGGTTCTGCATCCCCGATGGCTGCCACACTGAGCCAGATCTTCGGAGTCACCGTCCACATGGTCTCGGTGCGGGAGAACGCCAACGAAGCAGTGCGCTTCGACCAGGTCGCCCGGCTGGCGGGAAAACTACTCACCGAGATGGTCGACGACCATCAGTACATCGGTGTGGCCTGGGGTGTGACCTTGTCGCACATCGTCAAACACCTGGGTCGACGCCCCTTGGTCGACGCCACCGTGGTTCAGATCAACGGCGGCGCGAACCGTCGATCCTCCGGCATCCCCTACATCGGAGAGATCCTGCAAGCCCTCGGGGACGCCTTCGACGCCCGGGTGGTGCTGTTCCCGGTGCCAGCCTTCTTCGATTTCGCTGCAACCAAGCAGGCCATGTGGCGGGAGCGTTCCGTGCAAAGCGTGCGACGGCTCCATTCGAAGTTGGATGTCGCAGTGTTCGGCGTCGGCTGCCTGCAGGGTCGGGTGCCCTCCCACGTGTATTCGGCCGGCTATATGGATGAGTCCGACATGGCCGAGCTGGTCTCCGATGGTGTGGTGGGAGATGTGTGCACTGTGCTGCTGCGCGAGGACGGCACCTACGCCGACATCGCCTACAACGAACGCGCCACCGGCTTGACCCCGGCCGAGCTCAAACGCATTCCGCGACGTCTGTGCGTGGTCGCCGATCCGTCCCGTGCGCCAGCGGTCGTTGGTGCCCTCCGCGCCGGCACCGCAACCGATCTGGTGATCGATGAAGGCACGGCGCGGGCAGTGCTCGATCGGGTTCACGCCTAGGCCCGGATCCACCGATCGCGATGCGCCCGGTATCCCCGGGGCGCACTACTGACCGACGACCAGCACCCACGCCAGCATGGTGCCGACAAGGCCCCCGAGACTCCAGACTCCCGGCTGCCAGAGAACCTGGGACCGTGCCACGACTCGGATTGTGATTTGGGGCCGCGAACGGGCCGATCGGGTGCCATCATTCGCATCATGAACGTGGCAACACGCCGCCAACTGGCCGCCCGGCTGGACGCCGCACGCCGTGCCCAGCACCTGTCCATTCGTGAGCTGGCACGCATCGCGGATGTGCCCCCACCCACCCTCCAGGGCTGGCTGAACGGTCGGCATTTCCCGGTACCGGCCCTGCGTCCGGCCTACCTGAGAATGGTTGAACGACTCGGGCTGGCCGACGAGATTTCCGAGGACCTGTGGGACGAGCGCTGGTCCTCGGTGGGTCCGCAGCTGCGAACCGGACGTCCACCGTATCTGGGCTTGCGACCTTACGACGCCGCAGACGCCGCGTTGTTCTTCGGTCGCCGTGACGAGGCGACCCGGCTCGCGCAGGTGATACTCCACCTGCGAGCGGGCGCGGGGCATGGTCTGGTCGCTGTCGTCGGAGCATCCGGGAGCGGCAAGAGCTCACTGCTCGCTGCTGGACTGATCGGCGCAGAATGTGTCGAGGGGACTCTGGCCGGGATATCGGTGGTCTCGATCACCGTCGACGAACTCGGCGGTGCGCGCCCGGATGCAGAGCTGGTCGTGATTGATCAGTTTGAGTCGTTCTTCGCACTTGATGAGGGTGAGCGCACCATCGGCACACGCGCTCTTGCCGAGCTGGCCGCCGACGCGGTAGTGGTGATCGGACTGCGCGCGGACGCGTTCGCCGAAGCAAGCCTCGACCCGATCATCGCCCCCGCACTGGCGACTCCGTTCCTGGTGGCTCCACTGAGCCGAGAGCAAGCCCGGCAGGTAATCGTCGGGCCGGCCGAACTGAGCGGCGTAGGTGTCGACGACGATCTGGTTCCGGCGTTGCTGGAGGATCTCGCCCAGCCCGGACGCGCCGACACCGTCACCGCCGAGGTGCTTCCTTTGCTGTCGAACGCGCTATTGGTCACCTGGGCTGCAGGCTCAGGCGATCGAATGACCGTGTCCGACTACGTGCGCTCCGGCGGTCTCTGGTCGGCGTTGCAGGCGCTAGCCGAGGAGGTGTACGGCGCCCTGCCGGACCCCGAACGAGCCTCGGTGCGTCCACTGTTCCTGCGGATGATCAGGCAAAGTGGTGAGCTCGTCGTGCGGGAGGCCCTGTCGTTGGCCGAACTGGACGAGCGGGCGCGCTCCGTGATGACCCCGTTCGTCGACGCCCGCCTGCTCACCCTCAGTGATGACGTGGTGCAGATCAGCCACGACGCGCTGCTGTCGAACTGGTCGAGGCTGCACGCCTGGCTTGAGGAGTCCCGAGCGGATCGCGCGATCGTAGCCCAACTACACCGCGCCGCCTCGGTATGGGTCGACAGCGGACGCTCGGTCGACGCACTGATCCCGGTGGATCGCCTCGAGGTCTTCGCCGAGTGGATCGAGAATCCGGATCGTCAGGAGCTGCTCGGTCCGCGCGAGGTGGAGTTCGTCGAAGCGAGCCGGGAGCACTTCGCGTCGGTGCTTGCCGCCCAGCAACAGGTGAATGGCCGGCTCCGGCGCGGGCGTCGGGTCGCGATCGGCCTGACCGCGGCTGCGTCCGTTCTCGCGATCATTGCCGGCACGCTCTACGTCCGCGGTCTGCAGCTGCAATCGGAGACCAACCTGGCCCGACTCGGCGCGCAGTCGCGTCAGGTGGCGCTGGAGGCCCGGTCGGTGCGCGCCGACGACCCGAACCTGATGGCACAGATGGCCCTGGTCGCTCAAGACCAGGCGGTCACCCGGCAGAGCACCTCGGCGCTGCTGGACTCCACCGCAGTGAACGTACCGTTGCGCTGGCTCGGGGCACGCAACGCGGTGCTCGCCAAGACCACCGACGACCAAATCGTGGCACGAGCCGACGGCAGTGGCGGGGTCACCATCTGGCGGCGTGCCGAACTCACCCATACTCCGGGCACCACCTTCCAGGCCGATCCGACATCGGGTGCGCTGTACGCCATCGCGCTGGTGCGCTTCGGTCCGCGGCTACTGCTGGCCGTCGGTGGCAGCTCAACGGCCGGCCTGTGGGACGTGACATCCACACCGAGGTTGCTGACCGATCTCGGCAGGTCGGGCGTCACGGTCCACGGGGTCGCTTTCAACGCTGACGGCAGGCGTCTGGCGGTCGCTGGCTCCGACGGGACCGTGGACCTGTGGTCGGTGACCGAGGTCGGCGCAAAACCGGCCGGCTCAGTCAGCCTCGGGGGCGACCACGCGGCCCGGGCGGTGATTTTCAGCCCGGCGAGCGGAGAACTCTTCGTGGCCGGGCTGCCGGACGCTGTAGCTCACTTCACCGCGGCGTCTAAGCCGCGCCGATTGCCGGATCTTGGTTTCGCCTATGCGGCTACCCCGGTGGTCAGCCAGGCGCTTGCGGTGAGCCCGGACGGTGCCCAGTTGGTGGCCGGCATCGAGGGTCGACGGGTACCGCGGTGGGATATCTCCGGTGAAAGTCCGGTCGCGCTGGACTCCTTGACCGGATTCCTGAGCTGGACCAACGATCTGTCCTACTCCGCTGATGGCAAGCGGCTGATTCTGGCCAACTCCGACAAAAACACCTACCTCTACGACGCTGCCACCGCGAAGCGTCTGGACACCCTGTCCGGTGCCACCATCGACACCGGAGCCGAGATCGTCGCCGGTCGTCCGGTGACCACCGGCGACGACGGCGTGCTGCGAGTGTGGCAAGCCCACAACCCAGTGCTCAGAACGGGTTCGACGATCTACTCGCTGAGCACGGACGCATCCACCCGATTCCTGGCCGCATCGACCATCTACGACGGGCAGGAACTGTGGAACACCTCCGGCGCTGAGCCGGTCCGGTTGCCGAACCCTGATCCTGCTGGACGGAGCCTGTCCGCCGCCGTCGCGGTCGCTCCCAGCGCGCGCTTCATGGTGGGTGGCACCACGGACGGGTCGGTATTGAGCTGGCCCCTGACCGCGTACGGCGCCGGGAAGGCGACCAGCGTCGATGCCTTCAGTGGCTCCTACATCGGCTACCTGGCGGTCTCGCCGGATTCTTCCCTGGTCGCCGCTCAGCAGTACACCGGTACCCAGGTGGCCCTCTACCGGGCTGACGCAACCGGACGGCTGAGCCTGGCCGCCAAGCTGGACGCACCCAACCCACAGGCGTACGCCTTCAGTCCGGACTCCCACCTGCTGGCCGTACCGATCGGCAGCGGAACGGTGCAGCTGTGGGACGTGTCCTCACCGACCACGCCCAAGCTGGCCGGCAAGATCGAGGGGCTCGACGCCCTTCCTCCCATCGTCGCGTTCGCCAACCACTCCCGCACGCTTGCCGTTGGTACCGACGTCGGCCAAGTCACGCTGTGGGATGTGACCGACCCGGGTAAGCCGGTAGAAAAACGAGTCTTTGGTGATCCCCACGGTGCCGTCTACGGCATCACCTTCAGCCCAGACGACTCCACACTCGCCGCTGTCGGCGGCGACACGCTGGTCTGGGTCTGGCACGTGGACGGTCCAGCCTCAGCGTTCCTTTCGCTGGACGGTTCACTCGGCAATAGCAACGACGTCCGTTTCCTCAACGGCGGGCAACGGCTGGCGGCGGGCGGCGACGCGGGCATCCTGAGACTGTGGACGGCGGATCCCGGGGCCGCCGAGGCTCAGCTGTGCGCCAACCGTGGTGATGTGCTTACCACCGACGAGTGGGCCCGGTTCCTGCCGGGGGTGGCACCCGAGGATCCATGCTGAACGCACCCGTGTATGAGCTTGTATGAACCTCTCTAACCCGCTCGCCCGGGTGCCAGCGCTCCGAGATATTCGGCTTGCAGACCGCAGAGCCGGAGAGGGTGTTGACCATGAGGGAACTCGTTGATGCGATCGGAACATTCATTGGTGGAGTGATCGCCTTGGCGATAAGCGTCCTTGCGGTCGTGATTGGGGCGTGCATCGGCGCCGTGATCGGCGGGCTGGTCGGAGAGTTCACCTACGGCGATCACAAAATGCCGCCCACCTCCGGCCTCGTTGGTGGCGCTATCCTCGGCGGATTGGCCGTCGCGATTCCCCTGCTCTCCATCTATGTTGTCGGCCCCTTGCGCGACCGCGCTCGTGACGCCGCCTATCGACGTAAGGCGGCGGAGGACGCCAGCCAGCGCGCTCGGCAGGCGGCGATCGCCCAACGGGTTCAGGCGGCTGAGGCTGTCCTCACCAACAGCAGGAATGCGGTGGCCAGATTCGAAACGATGCCCGGCCACGTGACAAGTGCCGAGGCCGACGCCGGACGGGCTTTGGCTTGCTATCAGGACGGTGCCTTCTCGCCGTTCTGGTCCGCAATCGAGTCGGCATACAGCCATCTCGCTGAGTACCGGGCATGTGCCGAGGCGATTGAATCGTGCGCTCGCGCGCACCCCGACCTCGTGCGCGCCTTCGTCCGGGCCCAGGGTGATCCGGCGGCGGTTGCAGGCTTCCCGGTGACGCTCAATGCCGAATCCGTTGCGGACACGCTCGAGGCCGCGACCCAGTCGCTGGGAACGATGGTCTACGAGGCGCAGAAGCAGCCGACGTTTGCTCAGATCTGGGAACAGCGCCGGACCACTGCGGCCGTGATCACCGGATTTGCGAACCTGGAGCAGGCGGTGAACCGCATGGGGTCATCCATCACGTCGTCGATACGCTCACTCTCGGCCAGCCTGGAAGGCACGCACACGCGCATGGAGGCCATCGTTCGAGAGTCGTCGGCTGTCTCGGTCGGACTGGCAGGAGCGCAGCAGGACCAGGCGATGGCGATGCGTGAGCTGACGGCGAAGGCCGGTCAGATCAAGGCAGAGATCTATCACCAGACCTGGGGCCACTACCCGATTCTGGGGTGAGGCACGGCGCCGCTGCCGACCAGCATGATGGCTGGCCAGCCTTCAGGGGATTTCGAGGCGTCAGGCTCGCCCGGCCACAGGTGGTTTTGGCCGCGTCAGATCCCCGGCCCGAGAATCACCGTCAGTCCGGAGGGGCGGTACTCGCGCGCCTGCTTCCCAACTGCGTCCCGTGCTTGTCAGGCGTTTCACCGTGCGCCACGCGCCTGACCTCCAGACCGAGCGCTGGATGTGGGCGGTGATCGGCGTATCGCTGATGTGATGATCACCCGCGAACGGGTGAAGTCAACGCCCCACCACCTTCACTCCGGTGAAGATGTACCTTTCTGTCTGCTTCATGCTCAACCCGCGCCGCGTGAAGCGCTTCACCGCGCGCCATCTTCCAGAGCGCCAAACCGATCGGGTCACCGATGCCGTGCACGGGGCTTCGAAATCCTGGCAGTACCAACTGCCGCGATCGACATATCGCCTGCCCTTGCTGGAAAAGAAGTGGAAGCCCTCTCCGGAATCTCCCATTCCGAGCACATACCACCCGTTCCCCGTGCTGTTCGGCGCGCTCGCTGGTGCCTTCTCCTTCACCAACCTGTTGGAGCGCCAGGTGAGCACGTCGAACCACCCGCCGTCCGAAACATGGAGGTTCACCATGAGTTCGTAGCCCGGAGCGCCGTCGAGCTTGGCGGCCCCATTCCAACTGTCGACGAAGAAGTTCGGATCGGAGGTGAGCTTGATGCTTGCCGACTTCTTGCGGGCGGTGGTCACCGCAACTCGCCAGGATGTGGCACCGAGCCGGTAGATCCGAACTCTGTCGGGCCGCTTGTCGCCGTCGACGTCCACCTTGACCGTCTTGACCAAGGTGGTGGCGGTCGGCTGGATCACCCCTTGGGCGTGCGCTTCGCCCGTCAGCACTCCCCAACCCGTCAGTGTGACAGTGGCCGCTACGACTGCGCTGAGGAACCTGTTCACTTGGTCACCTTCACTCCACTGAATTCGTTGAGGTAGTGCGCCTCGGCCTTCTTCTGGCTTACCTTGCGGTGCACGATCACCTTCACCTTGCGCCAAGCCTTCGACTTCCAGCGTGAGCGGACGATCGTCACCTTGTCGTAGACGCCCGTAGCCTGACAGGACCCGCAGTAGAGGCTGGCGGCGTCGAGATAGCGGACACCACGGGAAGTGAACAGTCGATAGGTGTTCCACCATGAGGTGGTGTCGCCGCGGATCGCCCACGCCCTCCGAGTGACGACTCGTCCGCCGGCGTAGACAGATGACTGGGCGACCGGCTCGTCCACCAGTCTCCCTTTGCGCCAACGCAGCACTCGCAACTCGTAGTAGTTGACGTCGATCAGGATTTCGGCACCCCGGGCGCCGTCGATCCGTCCAGTTCCGTAGAACGGTGCGTCGGTGCTCACCGCCAGGGTTCGAGTGGCGCGCAGCTTCGTCGCCGTGACGACGGTGATCCGGACGCTCCCGCTGCCAGGGGTGATCGTGACAGTGTCCCGGCGTCGGTCTCCATCGATGTCGACATACCGGACGTCGATCACGCTCGCCGGGAGGATTACCCGCGACGGCGGCGACCCTACCGTTTGAGCCCGGGTCGCGGCGGGGTTGATAGCCGCGAGGCTCGCCACGACGGCGAGTGCTGCGCACAGGGTCATGGGGCGGATCAGCATCGAGATCTCCTGTCGAGTCGGTGGTCGTGGTCGGGGTGTGTGACCAGGTCAGTGCAGCCAGGTGATGTGGTCGTTGAGTCGTGAGGCTCACTGGGTGCTGGCGCCTCAAACTAGGGGTTCGGGTCGTGATCACAGCCGGATGCTCGGCTGGTTCATACGGGTTCATACACAAGCGAAGCGCGTCGAGCGGAATCCCTGAGAGTCAAAGAGAGCCAGCAGACGACCGCCGACCTCGGTGCCTCGTTCCGTGCGCGCCAGTTTCCACCAGGGCGATTTCTCAGGCGCTTCGATCCGATGTGCACATCTGGCACACATGCCGGTGGCCTCATGGGCATCACCGAGGCCTGTGTCTAGGCTGTCAACAACTGGCGGGCCCTTCGGGGCGACGGGCGTCAACGCTGACCCCACGTGATCGCCAGTCCTGAAACGGAGGTTCTTCGTGCGAAGGCTCACTGCTGATGTCGTCGTCATCGGGGGCGGCTCCACGGGCGCCGGGGTGGTACGCGATGTCGCCATGCGCGGCTACAGCGCCGTGTTGGTGGAGCGAGCCGACCTGGGACAAGGCACCACCGGGCGCTTTCACGGACTGCTGCACTCAGGCGGACGCTATGTGGTCTCCGATCCAGAGTCGGCAACCGAATGCGCGCAGGAGAACGCGATCCTGACCCGCATCCAGTCCGAGGCCGTGGAGGCCACCGGCGGGTATTTCGTCACGTGTCCCGGCGATGATCCTGAGTTCGCCGACAAGTTCCTCGCTGGTGCCACCGCAACCGGCGTCCCGGCACGCGAGGTGAATGTCAGCGAAGCACTCCGCAACGAACCGCGCATCAACCCCGGAATCCTGCGGGCCGTCGAAGTCCAAGACGGCACCGTCGACGGCTGGAAGCTGGTGTGGGGTGCCGCGAACTCCGCCCGGGAGTACGGCGCCGAGATTCTCACCTACCACCGCGTGACCAAGATCCAGACCAACGGTTCGGCGGTGACCGCCGTGCGCTGCACCGATCTGCGCGGCGGCGACGAGGTGCTCATCGACACCAACTTCGTCCTCAACTGCGCCGGTCCCTGGGCCGGCCAGATCGCCGCCATGGCCGGCGCCCACCCCGTCGATGTGATCCCCGGACGCGGCATCATGATCGCCATGAACCACCGGCTGGTGAACCGGGTCGTGAACCGGCTGATCTACCCCGCCGACGGCGACATTCTGGTGCCGGCCCACACCGTGAGCATCATCGGCACCACCGACGTCAAGGTCGACAACCCCGACCATCTGAAGATCGAAGCCAACGAAGTGCAGCAGATGCTGGACGCCGGCGAGGTGCTGGTGCCCGGCTTCCGCAACTCCCGCGCCCTGCACGCCTGGGCCGGCGCGCGTCCGCTGATCAAGGATGATCGGGTGGCGGCCTCCGACACCCGCCACATGAGTCGCGGCATGGCCGTCATCGACCACAGCGAGCGCGACGGTCTGGACGGCATGCTCACCATCGGCGGCGGCAAGCTCACCACCTATCGGCTGATGGCCGAGCACATCACCGATGCGATGTGCGACAAGCTAGGTGAGAAGCGCGCCTGCCGCACCGCGTCCGAAGCGATCCCCGGCTCAGAATCGACCCGCACCCACCGCGTCAGTGATCGACTCGCTGACCGGGAGGCAGACCGCTTCGACTCCCAGATCATCTGCGAATGCGAACTACTCAGCCGCAAAATGTTCACCGACGCCTTGGCTGCCCAACCCAATGCCAGTTTCGACGATCTGCGTCGCCAACTTCGGCTGGGCATGGGTCCGTGCCAGGGCGGCTTCTGCTCATTGCGGGCCGGCGGAATCGCGGTGGCCGATGGCGCCCTGGACGCCGAGCGTGCCAGCGGGCTGTTCCGGCTGTTCCTGCGAAATCGTTGGTTGGGTATCTGGCCAATCCTGTACGGCGAACAGGTACGCCAAACCGCGCTGGACGCGTGGATCTTCCAAGGCACCCTGGACACCGAGCATCTGCCCGGCCCTGATGCCGAGGCCGTGGAGCCCGATCCGACGCTGGCGCCGACAACGACGAAGGAGTCCTGATGAGTCGCGTGGTGGTCATCGGTGCCGGACTCGCCGGCTGGGTCGCAGCCAATCGGCTCGCCGACAACGGCCATTCGGTGGTGCTGCTCCACAAAGGCCTGGGTGGGCTGCAGTTGGGCCAGGGCAGTATCGACGTCTTCGGCTATGACCCCGCCCGCGTCACGAATCCCATCGCCGCGGTGGCCGCTGCGTCGGCGCCGCATCCGTACGCCACCCTCGGCACCGGGTCGGTGGTGGCAGCCGTGGCCTACCTGAAGCAACTGCTGCCAGATCTATTGGTCGGCGATCCTGAGGCGAACTACCAGTTGCCCACCGCGGTCGGCGCGATTCGACCTACCTGCCTTGCCCAGCCCAGCATGATCGCCGGCAATGCGCACGATGGAGCGTCCTGGGTGATCGTGGGGCTGCGCCGATTGAAGGACTTCTCCGCGGAACTGATCGCGGCCAGTCTGTCCCGCACCGAACTGCCCGATGGTGGACGGCTGCAGGCTCGCGCCATCACCATCGATGTGGCCGCCCGCGAATCCGAGATCGACTCCACCGGACTCACCTTCGCCCGCGCCTTCGACGATCCAGACTTCCGCAAGCGTTTCACCGCGGCACTGGCCCCGCAGCTCAAGCCCGGTGAAACCGTGGGACTGCCCGCAGTGCTCGGCCTTGCCGATCCCACCGCATGGTCAGATGTCGCTGCGAACCTCGGCCACGACGTGTTCGAGATTCCGCTGCCACCACCGTCGGTGTTGGGAATGCGGCTGGACCAGGCACTCCGGGCCCGCGCGCTGGAGGTGGGCGTCCGGGTGGTGCCCGGTGTGCGCACGGTGGCCTTCGATGCCGAGGGCGGACGGGTGCGTAGCGTCTCCATCGCCACCGAACCGGCGCCACGGTCCTTCACCGCGGACGCGTTCGTGCTGGCCACCGGCGGATTCGAGTCCGGCGCTTTGGAGCTGGACTCCTATGGCCAGGTACACGAAACGCTGTTCGATCTGCCGGTGACGACGGTGGACACAGCGCTGTTCCACGGCGACTATTGGGGGCCTGAGCAGCCGCTGTTCACCATCGGTGTGCCGGTGAATGCCGCCATGCAGCCCCTCGATGCCAGCGGCGCCAGTGTGTACGCCAATCTTCACGCCGCCGGCGGGATCCTGGCCGGCAATGCAGGCTGGCGCGACAAGACCGGCGACGGAGTCGCCGCGGCATCTGCCTTGGCCGCTGCTGACGCCATCGGGAAGGAGCGGCCATGAGCGCCGAACCGAATATCGAACCGCAGACCAAGGCCACCCTGGCCGGATTGGGCTTCGCCGGGCACGAACTATCGCGAGCAACCCTGGATGCCTGCGTGAAGTGCACGATCTGCGAGACCCAGTGCCCGGTCTCGGCGGTGACGCCGCTGTTCACCGGACCGAAGTTCGTCGGACCACAAGCCGAACGATTCCGCAACGGTGAAAGTGTGGATCACTCTCTGGATTACTGCTCCAGTTGTGGCACCTGCACGTTGGTGTGCCCGCAAGGGGTGCAGATCGCCGAGCTGAACTCCCAGGCCCGGGCCGTGATGAAGGCCGACCACATGCCGATCCGGGATCGGCTGATCGGGCAGACCGTGCTGATGGGCAAGGTCATGACTCCGGTGGCGCCGATCGCGCGCGCTGTGCTGAATAACAAGCCGATTCGCAAGGTGATGGAAGCCGTCGTCGGCGTGCATGCCGATGCTCCGATGCCCCCGGCGCAGTCGCAGAGCTTCGAGGGCTGGTTCACCAAGCGGGCCAAGCCGGCTGGGCCCTTCCCCCGTGGCGCAGTGGTCTTCTTCCACGGCTGCGCGGGCAACTACTTCGAGGTGGAGACGTCCAAGAAGTCCGTGGAGGTGTTGGAACACCTGGGTTATGAGGTGCTGGTGCCCAAGCATGGTTGTTGTGGCCTGGCGCAACAGTCCAATGGACTGTTCGATTCGGCCACGAAATCAGTGCTGAAGCTGTGCGACGACCTGCGTACTGCCGGGGACGACCTCACCATCGTGTCTGCTTCGGGTTCGTGCACCGGCATGCTCAAGCATGAGGCTCACGAGATCATGGGCGTCGAGGACGAGCGGCTGCACGATGTGGGCGTCCGCACTCGCGACATCATGGAGTTCCTGCTCGACCTGTATGACGCCGGTGAGTTGCCCACTGACTTCGGGCCCATCGATATGACGGTGCCGTATCACGCGCCGTGCCAGCTCAAGAGCCAAGGCATGGGCAAGCCCGCGTTGGAGGTGCTGAAGCTCATTCCGGGCCTGACCGTGGTCGACTCCAACAAGACCTGCTGCGGAATCGCCGGCACCTATGGGTTGAAGAAGGAGAAGTACGAGGTGGCCCAGGCTGTCGGCAAGCCGCTCTTCGACATGGTCAAGGAAACCAACCCCGACCTGGCGCTGTGTGACACCGAGACCTGCCGTTGGCAGATCGAGCAGTCCAGCGGGGTCCGCACCGAGCATCCGATCTTCCTGATCCATGCCGCCTACGGACTGTCGACGCTGGCCTAGACCGACACCGCCCGCTGCGCCGTCTGCACCGCTTCGCTGAGCTCGTTCCAGGAGGTGACGAACTTGTCGACGCCTTCTTCTTCGAGTTGAGCGAAGACCGAGGGCAGGTCGATGCCGGCGGCGCTGAGTTCGTCGAGGCGGGCTTGGGCGCTGGCGGCCTGATCCTCGATGGACGCCAGCAGCTCGCCATGATCACCGAAGGCGCGCAGCGTCTTCTCCGGCATGGTGTTCACCACGCCGGGCGCCACCAGGCTGGACACGTACAGGGTGTCGGAGTATTCGGGGTTCTTGGTTCCCGTGGAGGCCCACAGCGGACGCTGCGCATTGGCTCCCAGCGCGGCCAGCGTCGCGAAACGAGCGTCGGTGAACACCTCGGTGAAGGCGGCATAGGCCACGATGGCGTTGGCCACTCCGGCACGTCCGGCGAGTTCGGTATGTCCGGCCGCCTGCAGCCGGGCGTCCACCTCGGTGTCGATGCGCGAGACGAAGAGCGAAGCGACCGAGTGAATCTTCGACAGGTCGTGTCCGGCGCGGGAGGCGCGCTCCAGACCGGCGAGGTAGGCATTCATCACCTCGCGGTAGCGCTGGACGGAGAAGATCAGGGTTACGTTGACCGAGATGCCGGCCGCGATGGTCTCGGTGATGGCGGGCAGGCCGGCGGCGGTAGCGGGGATCTTGATCAGCACGTTTTCGCGGTCGACCAAGGCGTGCAGTTCGGCGGCCTGGGCGATGGTGGCCGCAGTGTCGTGGGCCAGCCCGGGTTCGACTTCGATGGAGACCCGGCCGTCCTCGCCGCCGGTGGCTGCGTAGATCGGGGCGAACAGGTCGCAGGCGTCGCGCACATCGCTGGCGCACAGCTCCGTGATCGCCTGTTCGACCGGGGCCGAGGCGAGGCCGCGCAGCTGCTCGGCGTAGTCGGCGGAGTGTTTCAAGGCTGCGGCGAAGATGCTGGGATTGGTGGTGACGCCGACCACACCGTCCTGGGCGATCAACTCGGCCAGGCTGCCGCTGGTCAGGCGCCGCCGGGAGAGATCATCCAGCCAGATCGACACACCGGCATCACTGAGAGCTCGTAGTCGTTGGTTCATGATTCGAACCTACTCCCGGCTCGTCTCAGGACGAGTGGGTAGTTGGGCTGATTGGTGCAGAGGTTTCGAGACGCTCGCTGCGCTCGCTCCTCAACCAGCCGGACGCAAAACGCACCACCCAAGCCCAACAGGCCACTGCAAAGCCGTCCCGGTTCCAGCGGTTTCGAGACACCCGCTCCCCAACCAGCCGGACGCAAAACGCACCACCCAAACCCAACAGGCCACTGCAAAGCCGCCCCCGGCTCCAGCCGCCTCGAAACACCCGCTCCCCAACCAGCCGGACGCAAAACGCACCACCCAGACCCAACAGGCCACCCCAAAGCCGCCCCCGGATCCAGCCGCTTCGAGACACCCCCTCCCCAACCAGCCGGACGCAAAACACACCACCCAAACCCAACAAACCACCCCAAAGCCGCCCCGGTTCCAGCGGTTTCGAGACGCTCGCTGCGCTCGCTCCTCAACCAGCCGAAGGAGGGCCCTGCGCCGCCGCTATACACACTGCGGCCTGTGCCTGGCCACGACCCGGGTCCCACGCCGGCTGGTTGAGGAGGCCGCGCAGCGGCCGTCTCGAAACCGCCGACACAGCGCTCACAAGACCCCCGCCTTAGCGGTCCTCGAAAGCCCGCGCAAAGACCGGCTCGGCGGCCGTCGAGGCCTCGGCGTCGTAGCGATAGCCGGCCGCGGTGAACTCGACGAGCTTCCTGGGACTGCGCACCCGGTTGAGAACCAGCCAGGCCGCCATCTCACCTCGAGCGTGTTTGGCGTAGTAAGACAGCACTTTTCGGCGTCCGCGGGCGTCGGTGTCCTCGAACCGAGGACTGATCACCCGGCCATTGAGGCCCTCCGGTCGGATGGCAGCGAAGTACTCCTTCGAAGCCAGGTTGATGACCGTCGCGGAGCCCGGCGAGGCGGCCAGGTCGGCGGCGAGCAGCTCGGTGATGCGATCACCCCACCATTGGTAGAGGTCTCGGCCACGCTCGGTGGCCAGCTTGGTGCCCATCTCCAACCGGTACGGCAGCATCGCGTCCAGCGGACGCAGCACTCCGTACAGCCCCGACAGGATGCGCAGCGTCTTCTGTGCCTCGGTGAAATCCGCTGTGCCGAATCGCTGGCGAGCATTCAGGCCCTGGTAGGCGTCTCCGTTGAACCCCAGGATTGCGACCCGGCAGGCCTGCTTCGGGAACGGCACGGTGAAACCGGCCCATCGTCGCGCATTGAGGGCGGCCAACTCGTCGGAAATGCCGGACAGGCGCGCCAGTTCTGCCACCGACTTGGTCTTCATCACTGCGGCGAGCTGATCGGCGTGATCGAGTAAGCGCGGCTCGGTCGTTGCGGTGCGCGGCACCGGACTATCGAAATCCAGCGCCTTGGCCGGTGAAAGCAGAATCAGCACACCGGGAGCCTAGGGGGCCGTCGGTGGACCCTTCGACAAGCCCAGGGAACGGATCGGTATCGCCAAACCCCCGCAACAAGCCCAGGGAACGGACTCCACGCCGGGGACGCCTGGTCGCGCCACTCCCACCGGCGGCTGAGCCTGACGAAGCCCAACCGTGTCGCCATACCCCGCCCGGTATCGGGAATGATCTGGTGAGCCTCGTGGTTGCACCTAGGCGACAAACGCACCACAGTTGGCACTGTTCGAGCACCGTTGGAAGAGGATCCCCATGACCGACCCCCGTGACGTCATCATCATCGGCTCCGGCCCGTCCGGTTTCACCGCCGCCATCTATACCGCCCGCGCCGGTTTGAAGCCGCTCATGTTCGAAGGCGCCATCTCCGCCGGCGGTGCCCTGATGAACACCACCGAAGTGGAGAACTTTCCAGGCTTCACCGATGGTGTCATGGGCCCGGAACTGATGATGAACATGCGCGGCCAGGCCGAGCGGTTCGGCGCCGAGATCATCACCGACGATGTCACTGCTGTTGACCTGACCGGCGACATCAAGACCGTCACCGATTCCGAGGGCAACACCTACCAGGCCAAGGCCGTCATCTTGGCGACCGGTTCGGGCTACCGTCGCTTGGGGTTGGCCGATGAGGACCGGCTGTCGGGCCGCGGCGTCTCCTGGTGCGCGACCTGTGACGGCTTCTTCTTCCGCGACAAGGACATCGCCGTGGTCGGCGGCGGCGACTCCGCCTTGGAGGAGGCCACCTTCCTGACCCGCTTCGCGAAGTCGGTCACCTTGATCCACCGCCGCGATGAACTGCGCGGCTCCAAGATCATGGTCGACCGCGCTTTGGCTGATCCGAAGATCACCGTCGCCTGGAACTCGGTGATCACCGGACTCACCGGCGAGTCGGCCATCACCGGCGCGATCCTGCAGGACACCGTCACCGGCGAGACTCGTGAACTGCCGATTCAGGGCCTGTTCGTCGCTATCGGCCACGAGCCGCGCTCGGAGTTGTTCGCCGGCCAGGTCGAGTTGGACGATGCCGGATATGTGGTGGTGGACGCGCCCAGCACCCGCACCAATCTCCCGGGCGTGTTCGCCTGTGGCGATTTGGTCGACCACACCTACCGGCAGGCGATCACCGCTGCAGGTACCGGCTGTGCAGCAGCCTTGGACGCCGAGCGTTTCCTGGCGGCATTGTCCGATGAGTCCTCTACGCTGACTGCTGTCTGAACCCACTGCTGAAGGAATCACCCATGGCTGTCACCGATGTCACCGACGCCACTTTCGCCGACGTCGTCCTGTCTTCATCCACCCCCGTGGTGGTGGATTACTGGGCCGATTGGTGTGCGCCGTGTCGACAACTGTCGCCGATCCTGGACGAACTCGCCGTCGAACTCGGTGACAAGGTCACGTTCGTGAAGATGGACACCAATGTGAACACCCAGGTTCCAGTAAGCCAGGGTGTGATGAGTCTGCCGACGGTGCAGATCTTCGTGGGCGGCCAGGTCGCGAAGCAGTTCGTCGGTGCCAAGCCGAAGTCGGCCTTTCTGAAGGCGCTTGAAGAGTATCTCTGAGCAAAGGATCAGGGCTGGCCGATCTTGTGCCCGGCCAGCCCTGATTCGCTTCAGCCAACGATGGTATGACTCGTCCAGGCTCGCTTGGACCCGCTACCGGCCCACACCAGACGGTAGGTGGCCTTGTGGGACGCCTTCCAGGTTGCTGTCACTCGACCGGCAAGGTCGGTCTTGTCGGTGGCGACCTTCACCCAGTGGTCGCCCACCTTCTTCTCCACGGTCACCACAGCTCCCTTGCCGACACCGGTCCAGTCCTGCTTCTTCGGACGGTAGGCGACGAACCGAGTACTCACCGTCCGCTTCTTGCCCACGGAGCTGACCTGAGTCTGCCGGAAACGCACGATGGTGCGCACCCACGCCGTTGCAGTCTTCGTTGAGGTGATGGTTCCAGAAACGGGGTAGGTCTCGTCCTTCGACACCGGGGCATAGGTCTGGGAACCGGTCCAGCTGCCCTTCCACGAGGAGAAGGTGACCTTGCCGAGCTTGTCACCGCCACACCACTGGAAGGTGGTCGCCAGCGTCCCGGTGAGCGCTGTCGCCGTGCCGGTCATGGTCACCGTGCCGATCTTGGCGTGCTTGGAGTTCTTCACCGTTGCGCTCACACTGAGCTTGCTCAGCTGGTCTGCAACGCTCGAAAGCACCTGGTAGGCCGCTTTCACCGAGATCGGTACGCACTTGCCGGTGCGAATCACCGCAGAGGTCGCCGAGACGCTGGTGAGGGTTGCCTGCGGGGCAGCCTGCACCACCGCGGTCTTCTCCGAGGTGGCCGAGGCATCTTCATAGCCGGTCTTGCTCGCGGTCACCTTCAAGGAAAGCCGATGACCGAGGTCCGCGGCCTGAATCACATAGGAATAGCTGTTCGCGCCGCTGATCTGGGCGTCATCACGCAGCCACTGGTAGGCATAGGAGTCGGGGTCCGGCGACCAACTTCCCACCCACGAATCCAGCGGCTTACCGACCTGCGCCGTGCCGTAGACCTGCGGCGTACCGGGGGTGAAGACCGGCGACGAGGCAGCCTCCACGGGGCCGTTGATGGTGCTGGACGCCGTGATCCACATGTCGAGGGTGTAGAAGGCAATGATTGAGATGTACTTTCCGGTCTCACTACTGGTCAGAACATAGGTATCTCCGTCTGCCAGACGGGTGCCTGGCGACGTCCCATCAGGATGCACATACCAGGTGTAGACCACGGGGCCCGCGAACCCTGAGCTTGTTGCCGTGAGTGTCTCGCCAACGGTGTAGGTGCCCGAGATCGTCGCCGAATACACACCTGCCTGAGCTACGGGTGCCGATGAGGCACTCAGGCCGAATACCAGCCCCACTGATGCCACCACCGCTGCCAAAGCACGCCAGCGGCCAGATCGCTTCTCTGTTTTCACGATAGTCCTCTCTCATCCAGGGGTGATGTCCCACTCCACGCTGGGCGGCATCGCCGTCGCGGAATCCCCGAGGTGCCGACCTTCAGGAACACGGAACGATCCCACTCAAGCACCAAACATTCCCCCATGTGGGGAAATCGGGGCAGACTCCGGCACGTTCCTCCGCCTCGACAGATCAGGAACACGCGATGACACCCCTGACGCTGACCAGGCCGGGGCTCCTGGCCACAACTCGTCGACTAGCCGCGCAGGGCGCGCCTGGAGACGGCGCCACCGGCTGGCTCAGGCCCGGCATGACCCCACGCCCGCAGGAATCGTGAGAAGCGTCCCAGCCCACTGCGCTCCAGCACCGTCTGACCGACGTCGAGTCGCCACAACGACTCACCCGGTGCCTGGGTAAAGCCGTTGGCTTTCAGAAAACCCTCTGGGGGCGTCGCGCAGGTGAGCTGGCCGCGACCACCGACGGCCACGATTTGAGAAAGGTGCAACCGCACCGCCTCGGCCACTGCGGCTTGCACCAGTTGCCGGCCCAGGCCGGCAGCGGTGTCCTCCGCGCGCACCCACAGCATCTTGATCTGCGCCACATCATCGGGATGACCAGGAGCCATCGCCAGCACCCCGACCACGGTCTCGCCGTTCATCACCTTGACGCCGCAGCGCTGCCACCGCTCCGCTGCTCGGGACAGCCAAGCCGTTCCCTCGGGAAGCCGGCGACCGCAGTAGGGGCATGGCAATGCCAGCACTTCCGGCACAGTCAACGGTGAGAGCCTCGGCATCGACTTCCTCTGGTTTTCTTAGTCCGTTCCAAGCCTGCCTGTTTCATCCTAGGCCGAGGTTATGGAAATCTGGACCGGTGAGTCTGCCCGAGCCGAGCCGCCGCGATACGCGGTTGGACCAATATGTCGATGCCTACGCCGAACGAACCCACGGACTGCAGGTCTCTGCAGTCCGAGCTTTGTTCGCCGTCGCTAATCGACCCGAGGTGGTCTCACTGGCCGGCGGCATGCCGAACATCACCGATCTCCCCCGCGAGGCGTTGGGGCAGGCGATGGAGCGACTCGTGCGCGAACGCGGCGTCCAGGCGATGCAATACGGATCGGGCCAGGGCGAGCCGTTCATGCGTGAGCAGATCACCGAGGTCATGGCGCTGGAGGCGATCCACGCCCACGCCGACGACATCGTGGTGACGTGCGGCTCCCAACAGGCATTAGACCTTGTCACCCGCGTTTTCATCAATCCAGGTGATGTCATCCTCACCGAAGGGCCCAGCTATGTAGGCGCGTTGGGAACCTTCCACGCCTACCAGGCGAAGGTTGTTCATGTCGCCATGGATGATGAGGGCATCATTCCGCAGGCCCTGGAGCAGGCGATCGTGTCGTTGCGTGCGGCCGGGCAGCAGGTGAAGTTCCTCTATACGATTCCGAACTTCCAGAACCCGACCGGCGTCACCCAGCCGGTCGCGCGGCGCAAGGAGCTGCTGGACGTCGCGCAGCGCCATCGGTTGCTGATCATCGAGGACAACCCCTATGGGTTGCTCACCATTGAAGGTGCGCCGATGCCGGCCCTGCGTTCGATGGACGCCGACAACGTCATCTACCTCGGATCATTTTCCAAGACGTTCGCCCCGGGTTTCCGAATCGGTTGGGTGTTGGCCCCGCATGCGGTCCGCGAAAAGCTGGTGCTGACCCAGGAAGCCGCGACGCTGGCCCCGCCGGTCTTCAGCCAGTTCGCCATTTCCACCTATCTGGCCGAGTTCGATTGGAAGGGCCAGATCGACACCTTCCGCGCGATGTACGCCGAACGGCGTGATGCCATGCTGGCCGGTCTGGCCGAGTACATGCCCGAAGGCTCCACCTGGACCACTCCCAACGGCGGCTTCTTTGTCTGGGTGACGCTTCCGGAGGGGATCGACTCGCATGCGATGCTGCCGCGGGCGGTGACCGCCAGGGTTGCCTACACCCCGGGGACTGCGTTCTACAGCGATGGTTTGGGCAGCCGCAATATGCGGTTGTCGTACTGTTTCCCGCCGCCGGAAAGGATCCTGGAAGGCACCAAGCGCCTGGGCGAAGTCATCGCTGCGGAGTTGGAGATGAACCGCACCTTCGGCATCGCGGCCGGCGAACACCGGCACAACGACCTGCAAACCGGTCCCGCCCCGGACATCAGTTAGGAACCCACATGAGTCAGATTCCAGAGCACGGTCCCATCGTCGTCCTCTCCGGCGGGCTGTCCCACGAGCGTGAGGTATCCCTGCGCTCGGGACGGCGAGTCTCTCAAGCACTGCGCGATCAGGGCCGAGAGGTCATCGAAGCCGACCTCAGCGCCGACTTGATCGACCTGTTGCGCGGGTTGACGAATCCGGTTGCCTTCCCCCTGTTCCACGGCGGTGTCGGCGAGGACGGCGGCCTGCAGCAGGTGCTGAGCCTGCTTGAGGTGCCCTACGTCGGTTCGTCAGCCCAGGCCGCCCGGCGCACCTTCAACAAGGCGATCGCAAGCCCGCTGGTGGCTCAGGCCGGGATCCTGACCCCCGATGCGGTGGCCCTGCCCCACGACATGTTCCGGGAGTTGGGGGCGGCAACGTTGGTCGCTGCCCTGGGAGAGCGCTTTGGCTTCCCCGTGATGGTCAAGCCGGCCCGCAGCGGATCCGCGCTGGGCTGCACCCGGGTGGAGTCAGCCGCCGAGCTTCCGGCAGCGATGGTTTCGGCCTACTCCTACGGTGATGTCGCGATCGTTGAGGAGTTCATTCAAGGCACCGAGGTCGCCGTGGGCGTCGTGGAACTCGACGGCGAGCCGGTGGCGCTGCCTGCAGTCGAGATTCGCCCGAATTCCGGTTTCTACGACTACACCGCCCGGTACACCGCTGGGGAGACTCGCTTCATCATCCCCGCCGAGGTGTCGGAATCGGTCGCTTCGGCCTGTGCTGATGTCGCGCTGGGCGTCCATCGGGCTCTGGGCCTGCACAGCCTTTCGCGAGCCGACATCATCGTGCGTCCGGATGGGACGCCGGTGTTCCTGGAGGCCAACTCCGCTCCCGGCATGACCGAGACGTCGCCGTTCCCGCAGGCAGTCGAGGTCTACGGGTGGGACTTCGGTCTGTTGTGCGCCCAGTTGGTCGACAACGCGTGGAAAGAGCACCTCCGCTGAATCGCATCACTGATCTCGGAGCCGAGCGGTACCAGGAGTGCTTGGACGTGGAGCACGAGGCCTTCGGGTCGGTGGTCTCCGACTTCGGCATCACCGCAGCCAACACCCCTGACAATCCGGCTTTCTGGAGCCTTGACGACCTGGCCGCGGTCGTTGCCAAGGGTTTCGACCTCTTCGGCGCTGTAGACCCCGCTGGCAGAGTCTTGGGCTGTGCTTTCGCTGGGGCGTCGCGCCGACGCCCCAGCGTGTGGGAACTACGGCATCTCGCCGTGCACCCCGCTGCCGGTGGTGCAGGTCTCGGGGAGGCTTTGGTCGCTGAGGCCGGACGCCGGGCGCGCGCTGCTGGTGCTGAACTGCTGCGCATCGGCATCGTGACCGAGAATCGCCGACTGGCCGCCTGGTATCGCAAGCTGGGCTTCGTTGCCACCGACGTCTGGCAGCAGTACCCCGGTCTGCCGTTCCATGTCGACCATCTGGAGCTCGCGCTGAGTTCCCTGCCGCCGGCCAGCGAGAGCTGACCGGGACGCCGTCGCCCTCGGCCGCCAGACGCCGTCCCGAGGAGTGGATTTCTGTCCGGTAATGCCTATTTGTCGATAAAGTGATTTACCTCTTGAGCAACAGTTCTGAAATGCGCTCGAGATCCTCCGAACCCGCGAACTCAATGACGATGCGGCCTTTGCTGCGGCCTTCTGTGACTACGACTCGGGTGTCGAGACGGTCGCCAAGCTCGCGCTGCAGGGATTCAGCGGCTGCCGATGGCTCCACAGGGTCCTTGCTGCGGGGAGCCCGTTTGGTGCCGTGCTCGCCGAGCGCTACGACTTCCTCGACGGCGCGCACCGATAGGCCCTCGGCGACAACCCGCGTGGCCAGCTGCTCCATGGCGGCGGCGTCGGGGAGCATCAAGATGGCCCGCGCGTGTCCCGCGCTGAGCACGCCGGCAGCGACCCGGCGCTGCACCGGTGCCGGCAACTGCAGCAGGCGGATGGTATTGGAGATCTGCGGCCGGGAGCGCTTGATTCGCGCCGACAGTTCCTCCTGAGTGCACCCGAAGTCGGCCAGCATCTGCTGGTAGGCAGCGGCCTCCTCCAGCGGATTGAGCTGAGCCCGGTGCAGGTTCTCCAGGAGCGCATCGCGCAACAGGTCGGCCTCTTCGGTGCGACGCACGATCGCCGGAATCGTAGCGAGCCCGGCCTGCTGACTCGCCCGCCAGCGCCGCTCGCCCATGACCAACTCGTAGCGCCCTTCACCCAGCGGACGCACGACGACTGGTTGAAGTAGTCCAACCTCCTTGATCGACTCCACCAGCTCGTTCAGGGCGTCCTCATCGAAGACGCTGCGAGGCTGTTTGGGGTTGGGGGTGATCGCCAGGATGGGCAACTCAGCGAAGTGAGCTCCGGCGACCTCGATCAGAGCAGCCGTCGTGGCAGCCTCAGCCGTGCCCAACTCCGGGTCAGTTCGCTGCAGCAGGTCCCCCAGTCCTTTTCCCAGACCGGTGCGGCGAGGTGCGCTCATTCCTGATTCTCCTTCGATGCGACACCACGATGGGCCAACTCGGCAGCAGCGGCCAGGTAGGCCTGCGCCCCCGCAGAGCTTGCGTGGTAGGTGATGACCGATTGTCCGTAGCTGGGGGCCTCCGAGACTCGCACCGAGCGCGGAATGGTGGCATCAAGCGTTTCGGCAGGAAAGTGCTTGCGCACTTCTTCAGAGACCTGCGTCGCCAGTCGAGTTCGTGAATCAAACATGGTGAGAAGCACGGTGGAGAGGTAGAGCTGATCGTTCATCGAGCCCTTGACGAGATTGATCGTGCGCAGCAGTTGGGTCACGCCTTCCAGTGCGTAGTACTCACACTGGATCGGAATGAGGATCTCCTGCGCGGCAACCAGGGCGTTGACCGTCAGGAGACCCAGTGACGGCGGGCAATCAATGAAGACATAGTCGGGCTGGTACGAGCTGCGGAACTCGCGCAGCGCGTGCAGGAGGCGACTTTCCCGGGCCGGTACGTTGACCAAACCCACTTCTGCGCCGGCGAGGTCGACGGTGGCGGGCAGGACCCAAAGCCCGGGTGCCTCTGGGGAGGTCTGCACAAGATCCGCGATAGAGGCACCCTCAGTGACGACCTCATACGTTCCAGCAACACCGTCGCCATGCTCGATTCCGAGTGCGGTGGAGGCATTCCCTTGCGGATCCAGGTCGATGACAAGCACAGAGAGGCCGCCTTGCGCGAGGGCGGTCGCGAGATTCACTGCAGTGGTGGTCTTGCCGACGCCGCCCTTCTGGTTCGCAATGACGAAAGTGCGCGTCGTGGCCGGCTTCGGCAGCGCTGTTTCACGTGAAACAGCAGCGGCCAGTGCATCCGACTCAGGCCGTGATTGGGGCGCAAGCTCCGGGCCGTCGTAGGCCACTCGTCTAGCCGCCTGTGGCGGAGTTATCGACATTCTCGCTCCTGCACGTCGTCATGTTTCACGTGAAACCTCACCTTAGAGCCCTGTCGACCCGGGCCGAAACCACTCTCGTGTTCACCCCATGGAACCCGAGACATCAGCGCCGCCAAGCCTCCAACGCCCAACTCACTTCGCCGGTCATGGGGACCTCGAGTTGATGTACTTCGGTGTGTAGCTTCCACTTCCGCACCTCATCCTCGGCCTGCGCGAGATCCTCGCGCACGGAGCTTCCCTTCAAGGCGACGATCCGTCCGTCCTTGGCGCACAGCGGAACACACCAACTGAGCAGTCGGGGCACTGACGCCACCGCACGGCTCACCACCCGGTCATAGCGACCCTGATGTTCTTCGGCGCGTGCGCGCACTACCGACACCCGTGAGGTGAGACCCAACTCCGCCACCGCGCCCTCCAAGAACGCGGTGCGACGGGCCATCGAGTCCACCAGAGTCACCGTCAGGTCTGGACGCAACAGCGCCAGCGGGATTCCCGGAAGGCCAGCGCCCGAGCCGACGTCGACCACCGTCGCAGCCTCAGGAATCAGCGGTGCCAGCGCCACACAGTTGAGGATGTGCCGCTCCCAGATGCGATCGCCTTCACGGGGACCGATCAATCCCCAATCGATTCCTCGACTGAGCAACAAATCGACATAGTGCTGGATTCGCGTCGACTCTGATCCGAAGTATCCAGCCGGATCGGCGTCCACTCAGGCCTTCGGCAGGACGACCACTCGACGCTGGGGCTCCTCACCCTCGGACTCGCTGACCAAGCCGGCCGCGGCCACCACGTCGTGAACGATCTTCCGCTCGAACGGATTCATCGGAGCCAGCCGCGCGGCCTCCCCGGATTCCTTCACTGAATCGACGGCATCTTGCGCCAGGCCTTGAAGCACCTTGCGCCGCTTGTCCCGGTAGCCCGCGACGTCCAGCATGAGACGGCTGCGGTGACCGGTCTCGGTCATCACCGCCAGCCGCGCCAGCTCCTGCAGCGCCTCCAGCACCTCGCCGTCACGACCGACCAGCTCGTCGTTCTCAGTGATGATCGAGACGTGCGCGCGGCCGCCTTCAGCGAAGGTGTCGATGTCACCGTCGAGATCGGCGATATCGAGCAGTTCCTCCAGGTAGTCCGCGGCGATCTCGCCCTCGTTCTCCAGCACTGAGGAACGCCGCGAAGGCTCCGCAGCTTCGTCCTCGGTCGACGTGGAGTCGGTCTCGGTGTCCTCGGGGACTTCCGCCACCGCTACCGCGGCAGTGTCCACAGCTTCCGCTTCAGTCGGCTCGGACTCCATCGGCTCAGGGTTTTCTGACAACGCCACTACTCCTTCGTCACTTCTTACGGGTCGATCGGGTGTTCCGGCGCGGTTGCTGCCTCTGGATCACCTGTCGCTGAACTTGCGGTTTGTCGTCGGACGGGGAGACTTCAGACGTCGCCGCCTGATCACCCTGCCGGGAAACTTTGCTCGGATCCGTGGTCGCCGCCGTCCGATGGGGGCCACCGCGGCGCTTCGCGGCGAGTGCGTCAGGATCCTTGCCTCTGGCTCGCATCCGCTCCTCCCAGTCAACATAGGCGGGGGTGCCGGGAGCGGGATTGTTGTGAATGAGGATGTACTGCTGTCCCATGGTCCACAGGTTCGTGGTCAACCAGTAGATCAGCACGCCGATCGGAATGTTCACGCCCATGAACAGGTACATGACGGGGAACAGGTACAGCATCATCTTCTGCTGCTGAGCCATCGGGCCGGTCAAGGCCTCGGGAGGCATGTTCTTGCGCAACAGCTGAAGCTGGGTGATGAACAACACGATCGTCATCAGCACCACCAGCGTCGCCGCCACCCACTGCGTCGCGCCCAAGCCTTCCGCCGCGAGCGGCCAGAAGGTCGCAGAAATCGGAGCACCGAAAATCGTCGCGTCGTGCAGCGAGGCAGTCAGCGCCGGGCTGTCGATGAAGAACTGCCCCAGCGGAGCCTCCGGCGTACGCGCGACACTGTTCAGCACGTAGAACAACGCAAGGAAGATCGGCATCTGCAGCAACAACGGCAAGCAGGACGCCATCGGGTTCACACCCTCGTCCTTGTAGAGCTTCATCGTCTCTTGGCCGAGGCGCTCGCGGTCGTCTCCATGCTTCTCCTGGAGAGCCTTCACCTTGGGCTGCAACAACTGCATGTTGCGCGAGGAGTTGATCTGCTTGACGAACAACGGGATCAACGCGGTGCGGATCACCACCGTCAAGAGCACGATCGACAGGGTCCACGTCCAGCCGGAGTCGGTCGGCATACCCAGGGTGGTCAACAGGTTATGAAAACCCACCAGGATGCCGGAAACCGCCCAGTACAACGGCGTCATCGCGGCATTGAAACCGGCCGCGATGGAGTCCCACAGCGTCAGCGGGATCAGAAACGAAATCATGCTCACCTCAATGCCGATCGCAGCAGGCGTGATCGCCGACCGCCTTGGGTTGGTTCAGTTGCGCGGCGGCTTGTTCAGCCGCCCATTCTTCGGCCGCCGGAGTTCCCGGCACCGGGTCATAGCCACCCAGCGACCAGGGGTGGCAGCTCGCCAAACGCTTGGTCGCCAGCCATGAGCCCTTGACGGCGCCGTGAACGGTCACGGCCTCCAAGGCGTAGGCCGAGCAGGTCGGGTAGTACTTGCAGACCTGGCCGTACAGCGGCGAGATCACCAGTCGGTAGACCTTGAGCAGCCCGATCAATAGGTACTTCATGCTGCGAGCCGATCCAGGCAGGTGGCCAGCGCGGAGTCGAAGTCCGCCGCCAGATCACCGGTGGTGGCGGCCGGAAGAGCGCGCACCACCAGGTCGACGGGGAAGGGCGAGCCTGAAATCCGCTCGGCCGCCAGATGACGCAACCGCCGCTTCACCCGGTTGCGCACCACGGCTTTGCCGACCGTCTTGGGCACGATGAAGCCGACCCGGGAGTACTCCGACGGCCCCCTTCGGGCATGCAACACCAGGCATCGGCGTCCACATCGGACGCCTTGCCGCATGGTGTCGCGGAACTCACCGGTTCGGCGCAGTCGCGACTCCGAACCCAGCACCTGTCCGCTCAGCCAGCCAGACGAACCCGGCCGCGACGGCGGCGGGCTGAAATGATGGCACGGCCTGCACGGGTCCGCATCCGAAGACGGAAGCCATGGGTGCGGCTGCGACGCCGGTTACTCGGCTGGAAAGTGCGCTTGCTCACGCGAATGCTCCACTGTTCGATGGTTTTCGTACCTATGCGCCCACTTTCGGACGCACGAGTGCCACGGAGGCGACTGGCTAACGATACGCGGAGCCCCCC